>Ga0070741_10000034_pt1 | contig 501067 bp, 437 predicted proteins | sample Coa_R1_4_FD_66440 | JGI IMG/M metagenome (GOLD analysis project Ga0070741, IMG submission 66440) | Surface soil microbial communities from Centralia Pennsylvania, which are recovering from an underground coalmine fire - Coalmine... | ecosystem: Environmental > Terrestrial > Soil >...
GGACGGGGGGGAGGATTTGGCGGCGGCGGATTCCGCGGGGGCGGCGGTCGTGGAGGCCGCGGAGGCAGGGGCGGACAGCAGAACGCGGCCTTCATCGGAAATCGGGCCCGGCGCTCGGCGAACCAGATCCGCCTGCAAATGTTCTTTACCGCCCGGAACGCGGCATTCGACGCCCGGCCCTTCTCGCTGAACGGCCAGGTGCAGCCGAAGAGCTCTTACGCCAACAACCGCTACGGCCTGAATGTCGGCGGGCCGGTGATCATTCCGAAATTGCTCGACCTGAGCCAGAAACTGAATTTCACGGTCACCTATAACGGAACCCTAGCGCGCAATCCGTACGACGCGACAGCCACCTTGCCGACCGCGGCCGAGCGCAGCGGCATCTTCACCGGACGGAACACGATTTACGATCCGAATTCGTGCGTGGCGGGGCTGGGCTGCCAGCCGTTTGCAGGAAATCAGATCCCGCTCGCCAGTATCAGTCCGATCGCGCAGGGCTTGCTCCGTTACATTCCGCTGCCGATTTACGGCGGCCTGATTCAAAACTACCGCTACACGACGTCGGTGCCCGCCAATTCGCAGAACGTGAACACGCGGATCCAGTGGACGGTGGATCAGATGAACCGGATTTCCTTCACCTCGAATTACCAGTCACGCAACGGTCAGAACGCAAACCCGTTCGCCTTCCGGGATGAAACCGAAGGAAGCGGCTCGAACAACAGCATCAACTGGACCAAGAATCTGGGCACGCGCGCGTTCAGCAATTTCACGATCGGTTTCAACCGCAATTACAATCTGACGGTCCCGTACTTTCAGGCTCTGGGCGTGGATGCTGCCACCCAGCTTGGAATCCTGGGAGCATCGCGGGATCCGCGCAATTTCGGACCGCCCTCGCTGTCATTCACAAACTACGGCGGATTGAACGACGCCAGCCCGTCGACCTCGGCGGTGAACACGCTGAATCTATCTGAGACGGTCAACTACCGGCGCGGCCGGCATAACTGGAGTTGGGGCGGACAGTGGACCAAGAGCATGACCAACACCGTGACCGATTCCAATGGCCGCGGAACGTTCCAGTTCTCCGGGCTGGCCACCAGCAACTTCGACGCGAAGGGCTTGCCGGTTCCGGGGACCGGATGGGACCTTGCCGATTTTCTGCTCGGCTTGCCAAACGCGACGTCCATCCGCTACGGCGCATCGAGCCAGTATTTCCGCTCGCATACAATCAGCTTTTTCGGCCAGGATGACTGGCGCGTCCGCAGCAATCTGACGCTCAACCTGGGGCTGCGCTACGAGTACTTCACGCCGATTTCCGAAAAGTACGGCCACCTGGTGAATCTGGACATCGCGCCCTACTTCACCGCGGTCGCGCCGGTGCAGGCCGGCGGCACCGGCCCGTATTCCGGAAAATTTCCGGATGCGCTGATCAACCCGGACAAGAACAATTTTTCGCCCCGCTTTGGCGTCGCCTGGAAACCCACGGCGAGAAGCAAGTACACGTTCCGCACCGGCTACGGATGGGCGTACAACATGGGCGTCTATAACCAGTTCGGAAACCGGCTCGCGCAGCAGCCCCCGTTCTCGAACACGAATTCGGTGAACACGACGGCGGATAATATTCTGACGCTCGCGACAGGCCTGGTCGCGGTTCCTGTCGGCAAAACGATTACCAACACCTTCGCGGTGGACCGTTTCTATCTGGCGGCATACATCCAGACCTGGAATGCGATTGTGCAGCGGGAACTGTCGGGAGGCATGGCTTTGGAGGTCGGTTATAACGGCTCGAAGGGCACGCGTCTGGACGTCCAGACAATCCCCAACACCGCGGCTCCTGGATCGCCGCTCACCGCCGAGCAGCGCCGGCAGATCGGAAACGCCGTCGGATTCATCTACGACAGTCCCGTGGGCGATTCGATCTATCACGCGGGAACGCTGCGGCTAACGCGCCGGTTTCGCAACAACTTCTCCTGGCAACTGAACTACACGTATCAGAAGCTGATCGACAATTCGAGCGGTTTGGGGGCATCCGTGGCGCAGAACGCATACAACCTGCGAGCGGAGCGCGGGCCGGATTCGCCCACGGGGCAGGTGCTTCAGCTTTCCTACACGGCCCAGTCTCCGGTTGGTGTTCGCAATGCCATGTTCCAGAAGCAGCCCTGGCTGCAACGCGCGCTTAAGGATTGGCAACTCACCGGGACGACCCAGTTGCAAAGCGGACGTCCTTTGACGGCCACGGTGTTAGGCAACGTTGCAGACGCGGGCGGAACCGGCAACGTGGGCGCCGCACGCGCCGACGCGACCGGATTGCCCATCGATGTTGGATCCGGCTATTTCAATAAGGCTGCGTTCGCCGTGCCGCAGCCAGGGACCTACGGAAACGCAGGCCGCGGAACGATTCCCGGTCCGGGAACGTTCGGGATGAACCTGCAACTGGCGCGCACCCTCCAGATCGCCGAGCGCAGGAATCTGGAATTCAACGTCAGCGCCACCAATCTGTTGAATCACGTGAACATCACGGGATTCGGCACGGTGGTCAATTCGCTCAACTACGGCCTGGCGACGGCGGCCGGGCCGATGCGAACCATTTCGGCCACAGTCCGGTTCCGGATGTGAGGACCTTCCTATGAAGCGTGCCATAAAACCTCTGCTGGTCCTGATCGCGGCATCGTTGTCTGCACAGGAGGTCACGTTCAAGACGGAGACTAAGCTGGTGATTGTGAATGTGTCCGTGAAGGACAAGCAGGGCAAGCCGATCACGACGCTCAAAAAGGAAGATATCGAAATTTTCGAGGACGGTGCCAAGCAAAACCTGGCGGTCTTTGAGCTGGAACAGCTCAACAATGACGTGTTAGCTCCCGTGGCTGCGACGCCTTCGCCTCCGGCGACTCTGGAGGAACGTGTCGAGCGCGTTCCCGCGGGACAATCGGTGAATACGTCCGCGGCGGCGTCTCCGGCGCGTCATCAGGACAAACGGCTGGTGGCGCTCTTCTTCGATTTTTCGAATATGCCGCAGGAAGACCAGATGCGCGCCCGGGATGCCGCCATCGACTTCGTCAGCAAGCAGATGACTGCCTCGGACCTGGTGTCCATTATGGCCTACGGGAATCGTTTTGATGTTCTTGAGGACTTTACGGCCGACCGCGACCGTCTGCTGTCCCGGCTGCGGAGGCTCGCGACGGGCGAAGGGGCTGGGCTGGCGGATGTCGCCACGACCAGCGCCGAGGAAGGCGACGATAGTGGAGCCTTCGTGGCGGACGATACCGAATTCAATGTGTTCAACACAGACCGCAAGCTGAGCGCACTGGAAGACGCCACTAAAAAACTTGCGGCGTTTCCCGAAAAGAAAGCACTGATCTATTTCTCAAGCGGCTTGAGCCTGACGGGCATCGAGAATCAGAGCCAGTTGCGCTCCACGGTCAATTCCGCCGTGCGGGCCAATGTTTCGTTCTACCCGGTGGATGCGCGGGGGTTGACCGCGGAATCCCCGGTCGGGGCCGCGTCGCAGGCTTCGGGGCGCGGCACGGGCGCTCTGACCGGATCGACGCAAGCGGGCCGCCGCAGCAGCATGCAGGGCTCCCAGGACACGCTCTATACGCTCGCATCGGATACAGGCGGGAAAGCGTTTGTCGATTCCAACGACTTGACCCTGGGAATCCGCCAGGCGCAGCAGGATATCAGCAGCTACTACATTCTCGGCTACTACAGCACCAACTCGGCTGAAGACGGCAAATTCCGTAAGATCCAGGTGAAGCTGGTCGGCAAGGAATTGCAGTCCAGCGCCAAGATCGATTATCGCAACGGCTACTACGCTTCCAAGGTGTTCTCAAAATTCACCAGCGCCGACAAGGAGCGGCAATTGGAAGAAGCGCTGACGCTCGGCGATCCGGTGAGCGAGTTGCCGCTGGCCCTGGAGGTGGATTACTTCCGTGTCGCGCAAACCCGGTACCTGGTGCCGATCTCCCTCAAAATTCCAGGCTCGGTTCTCGCTTTAGCCAAGAAAGGCGGCAAGCAGGGAACGGATTTCGACTTCATCGGCCAGGTGCGCGAACAACCTTCCGGCCGGCTGGTGGGCGGCGTCCGCGACAACATCCCGGTGAAGTTCCGCGATGCCGATGTATCGCAGCTCGATCACCGGCACTTGCAATACGATGCCGGCCTGACGCTGCCGCCCGGGAAATACAATTTGAAGTTTCTGGCGCGCGAAAACCAGACCGGCAAGATGGGAACGTTCGAGACGAATTTCACTGTCCCGGATCTGTCGTCATCGAAGGATCTGCGCCTGAGTTCCGTCATCCTGAGCAGCCAGACGGAAGACGTCAGGGCCGCCGTCGGCTCGGCCGATAACGACAAGCGCGCGCTGGCCAACCATCCCCTGATTCAGAACGGGCAGAAAACCGTGCCCAGCATCACGCGTGTGTTCCGGAAAGACCAGACGCTGTACGTTTACTTCGAGGTCTACGATCCGGTGCCGGATCCAACCACGAAGGCTCCCGATTTGACAGCTCAGGTCGAGCTGCTCCAGGGCGCGCGCAAGGCGTTTTCCTCGATGCCGGCCCGGCAGGACAAACTGGTGCCAAACCGTCCGGGAGTGACGGCATTCCGTTTCCAGATCCCCTTGGCGCGGCTGAATGCCGGTCCGTACACGGCGCAGGTCAACGTCATCGACGAAGCGGGGAAGCGCTTCGCGTTCCCGCGCAGTTCGATCGTTTTGCTGCCAGCAGAAGCCCGCTAGGGGAATTGGCAGGCGACGAGACCGGCTGCCGTACTAGGCGGCCTCAAGCCAGGCCCATCCGCTCGAGTTTGCGATACAGGGTCTTTCGCTCGATGCCGAGCACTTTGGCTGCGCGGCTCTTGTTGCCGTTGACGGCGGCCATCACCCGGCGGATTTGCTCGGCTTCGGTATCGGCCAGGCTGTCGCTGGCGTGCTCGCGCGAATCCATCTGCTCGATCGCTTCGCGGACCGCGGCATCGTCGATGCGGCCGCCCGGAGCGAGGATCGTCAGCCGCTCCATCATGTGCTGAAGCTGGCGGATATTGCCGGGCCAGCTATACTCTTCCATCGCCTTCAGCCCGGAATCGGTAAGCTTGGTGTCCAGCTTATAGCGCTCGTTGTAGCGCTTCAGGAAATAGTGGACCAGCAGGGGGATGTCGCCGGCACGCTCGCACAGCGGCGGGACCGTGATCCGTACCACATTCAGCCGGTACCAGAGGTCTTCGCGAAACTTACCCTCGTCCACCATCTTCTGAACATCTTTGTTCGTGGCGGCGATCACGCGCACATCCACCTTCCGGGCGCGCGGCGAGCCGAGCGGACGGATCTCACGCTCCTGCAAAAAACGCAGCAGCTTTAGCTGAAATCCCAGGTCGATATCCCCGATTTCGTCCAGAAACACCGTCCCATTGTTGGCGGCTTCGAATACTCCCATGCGATCCCGATCGGCTCCAGTGTAGGCGCCCTTGAGCGTTCCGAACAGCTCGCTTTCCAGAAGCGAGGGCGCAATCGAGCCGCAATCGACCGGAATGAACGGCTGCTGCGCGCGCTTGCTGTGGGTATGGATCATGCGCGCGATGAGTTCCTTGCCCGTGCCGGTCTCCCCTTCAATGAGCACGGTCGCATCCGTGGGAGCGACTTTCGAAAGCGTCTTATAGATCTCGATCATTCGCGGAGAGCTGCCGATCATCTCGGTTTCCGGAAGATCGTCGATCGAGGCGGCTTCGTCGTCCTGGTGATCGGCGAGCGATTTCTCCGCGCGGCGGATGGTATCCACCATCTGGGACATCTCAAAGGGCTTCGCGAGATATTCGAACACGCCGCCGGCGGTGGCCGCCATGACGGTCTCCATGCTGCCGCGGCCGGTCATCAAAATCACAGCGCAGTCTGGATTTTGGCGACGGGCAGTGCGCATGACATCGAGTCCCGTCCGCTCGTCGAGGTAAATATCCGAAATTACGATCGGGTACGTTTCCTTTTCCAGCCGGTCCAGGGCTTCCCGCGTGGAGGATACGGCCTCCACGTCGTACCCTTCCATTTCCAGGCACGTGACCATGGTGGTCCGCACCGCCTGGTCATCTTCGACGATCAGCAGTTTCTGCATCGGTCAGAGCGCTCGCGTGGGCTTTCATAATTATGGTAAAGCAAGAGCCCTTGCCCGGAGTACTGGTCACCTCGATGCGTCCGCCGTGCTGGAACACAATCTGCTCTACGATGGAAAGCCCGATCCCCGTACCCGTCTCGCCGGAAGCCTCGGCGCGTTTCGTTCTGTAGAATTTCTGGAAAATGCTCTTGATTTCCTTCGCATCCATCCCGATGCCCTGATCGCGTACGGCCAGCCGCAAATCGCCGCCCGAGCCATCGGAGCGCACGCGCACCTCCGTGTCCGGCGGCGAGTATTTTACGGCGTTCGTCAGCAGGTTGTATACGGCGTACTCGAGGAGCTCGCGGTCTCCCAGCACCGCTCCTTCGATCGCGCCCTCGAGAACGATACCGATCCGCTTCCGCTCCGCCAACGGATGTGCGCGCCGCACGCAGGTATCCACCAGTGCGGCCAGCGCCACAGGGGCGCGCTTCAGTTCCATCTGGCCCTCCGCGAGCCGTTCCACGTCGAGGAACATGGTGATGATCCGCGCCAGGCGCTTCGATTCGGAATTGATCATGCTGGTCAGCTCGGCGCGCTTCTGGTCGGGCAGACTATAGCGCGTCATCAATTCGCTGGAGCCCTGGATGGCCGTGAGCGGCGTGCGCATTTCGTGCGCGGCCCAGTGGATCGCCTGCTGGTACCGGGATTTTTCGGATTCGGCTTTGCGAAGCAGGCGGCGAACCATGAAGTGGCGGAAGGCGGCCGCTCCGATCGAGCTCAGCCAGACCACCGCGACGGGCGCTACATACGGAAGCACGATCCCGCGGGCGAACAACTGCACGGGCAAAAAGTAGTGTGCGGCCGCGAGAACCGGCAGGGTCAGCGCGTATGCGCGCCAGCCCGGAAGGAGCCAGAAAATCGCGCCCACGGCGAGGGCGAGCGAGGCGCACAGCAATAAAACCGTAGTGTCTCTGGCAGGAATCAGGAATTGGCCGCGGGCAATCGTCTCAAACGCGTGCGCATGCACTTCCACGCCCGAGAGGTTCTGTCCCAAGGGGCTGACCAGCCGGTCCCGGGCGGCCGACAGTGCCGTAACTCCCAAAAACACAGCTCGGTTGTGCAGCATATCTCGATGTTGGTCGATGTTGAGAACCGAGAGTGTCGGAATTCCAGAAGCTAGATAGCGGACCAGCAACGGCCGGCCGCTCGACCGGGACTCCGTCGGAATGCGACGGTCGAATATCTCCACGTCGTGGGGCGATTCCACAACCTGGAAATTGCGTGCCTCGACCGCCGTATTGCTACAGAACACGCGATAGGCTTCGAGCGAAAGCGCCCACCGTCTGCTTCCCTGCGCGGCTTCTGCCAGCGGAATTTGGCGGCTCACGCCATCCAGTCGGTCCGGCTCGAGATCCACTTGACCTATGGATCGCGCTTGCGCCGCAAACCGGGGAAGCGGATGCTCCCATTCGCCACGAACGAGTTCCGATGAAAGGATCAAGCTGCGGGAAAGCCGTCGCATCGCTGTTTCCAGGCGGGCGTCTTCCGCTTCGTCGCCGCGGTCGGCGAGAATGACATCGATCGCAACCGAACTTGCACCTGCATCGCGGATCTTCTCAAGCGCCTCCGCAAGGATGGAGCGCATGTTACGCACTCCTCCGCGAGCCTCCAGAGTTGCTTCATCGATGGCCACCACGGTGGATTGCGGCAGCCACGTGTCCTGGCGGCTTCGCAGCAGCAAATCGTAGGCATAATTGTCTACGCGCAACGCCAACGCGTTGAACCCGGCGAGAAGCGCGGCCGCGAAGCAGACCGCCAGCACGCCGGTGTATTTCCAGAGCTGGAATCTATTTCCCAACGAGCTTCTCGATGTCCGCGATTTCCCGCGGCAAGGCGGCGCTCAGAACCTTCGCGCCTGTCTCGGTCACCACGACCGTGTCCTCGATGCGGATGCCGATGTTCTCTTCCGGAAGATAGACCCCCGGCTCGATGGTCAACACCGTGCCTGGCCGAAGCGGCGCAGTGGTGTCGCCGGGATCATGCACATCCAGCCCGACGTAATGCCCGAGCCCGTGGACAAAATATTTCCCGAGCGGCTGGCCGTGCGAATCGCGGCCGTGGGTGTTGATGTACTCGTAGGCGATTTGTTGGAGCGTGTTTCCGTCCCCGCGCAGGCGCATGCCCGGCTTGATCGCATCGATGGCGGCTTTCTGCGCCCCCAGCACCACTTCGTACAGCTCGCGTTGCCGGGGCGTGAACTTGCCTCCGGCGGGAACCGTGCGCGTGACGTCGGTGGCGTAATCGGAGCATTCCGCGCCGACGTCGGCCACCACCGTCTCTCCTGCATCCAGCCGGCGATGATTCGCCGCGTAATGCAGGATGACGCCGTTCGGGCCGCTCCCGATGATCGGAGGATACGCGCTGCGCTCGCAGCCGCGCTCGAAATACGCATGCGTCATCACGGCGGCGATTTCGTATTCCCAGGCGCCCGGACGCGTCTTCTTCCACCCCGCCAGGTGCGCGGCGACGGTCGCCTCCGTCGCTTTCGTGATCAGCTCGATCTCGGCAGGCGACTTGACGATGCGGAATTGCGCGATCAACTGCGCCGCGTCCGCCTGGTCGTGAAACACCGCCAGCGATTTCAATTTCTGAGCCAGCGCGTCGCCCGGAATTGTGTATACGTGCTGCGCGGTTTCCAGTGCCTTGAAAAACGCCGATTCCAGGGCCGCTTTCGGCATCACGCGCGCGAATCCCGTTTGCTTCGGCGCCTCCGGATCTTCCGGACCCAGTTTCCGGCCCGTGTAGAGTTCCATGCGGAGGTCGCGCGGCGGCAGAAACAGGATTTCCGTATCGCGGGTCAGCAGCATCACTGCGCCGGGCTCGCGCCAGCCGGAAAGATAGAGAAAATTCGATTCCTGAAAAAAGCTGCTGTGGAGGTCCTCCGGTTCCTGGGCGCCGAACAGGACCATCACGCCGTCCAGCGTCTTTCGCAGCTCAGCGCGGCGTTGCTGATATTCCTGCGGCGCGATCCCCGCGGCCATGAGCCCGGCGGCGATCAAGAGCCAAACAAAAGCCAGCCGCATGTTCAAAGTATAGCTTTCAACCTGCGGCGGATGTCCCTACCGGACCTGGATATTGTTGGTTTCGAGAATGGTTCCGGTGGCGAGTTCGAAGGTGGCGATCGCCTTGCCCAAATCGGCCTCCGCACGCCGCTCCTGGCTGCGCGCGGTGATCATGTCGGTCTGCCGCTGCTGCACCAGAAACAGCGTCGAGGTCCCGGCGCGGAACTGGCGCTGCTCGCTTTGATATTGTTCCTCGGCGGACTGGCGCGCCACGCGGGCCGATTCCAGCCGCGCTTTCGCCGATTCCACCGATTGCATGGCGTTCCGGACGCTGGCCTCGATGAGCTGTTCCGTTTGTTGCCGCTGGTTGCGGATCCGGCGCGTTTCAGCGAGCGAGTTGCTCAGATTGGCCTCCGCCGTGCGATTGCGCAGCGGCAGGGAAATGCGCAACTGGACCTGCGTTGTCGGGAAACTGCCGTTGAAGATGTTGCTGAGCGATTGTCCGTAGCCCCCGAGCAGGAAATTAGGCAGTCCGGCGTTGGTGAATCCGCCGCCGGTGGGAGGCAGCGGTTGCAATCCCGCGAGCAACGAAAGCTCATTCAGCCGGTCCGTCAGGCCGGCGAGGCCGGCCGTGAACGGATTCGGCCCCTGTGGGAGCTGAAAACCGGCCAGTCCGGAGTTGGTGTGCGTGGCGACCAAATCCATTTGAGGTTTGGCCAGCTCCCGGTTCAGGCGGGCATCGGCCTGGTTGATTTCGCCTGAAATTTCCACTTGTGCGAGCTCCGGCCGATTGGCGAGTCCCTCGCGCACGGCGTCCTGAAGCGGCGTGATGGGCGGGGAAACATTTACGGGCGTGATGGGGATCAGCGCGCTCGACCATAACGGATCGGTGCGGTCCGGCAGGATCAGCGCCTTCAGCGCGTTCTCTGCCCCCGTAAGCGCTTCCTGGGCGCTATAGGCGTTCTCTTCGAAGGTAGCGAGCTGCCGCTGCGCCGCGACCACATCGATCGGTGCGAGCAATCCCTGCTCCTGCTGGCGGCGGTTGCTCTCGTCCTGTTCGCGGCCGATGCGGACGGCGTCCAGTTGAACCGCGAGATTTCCGTAGGCGAACGCCAAATCCCAGTAGGCCTGCTCAGTCTGGGTGACGATCTGCATCACGCGCTGGCGGAATTGCTCGTTGGTAAGCGAAACGTTCTTCTTTGCGACTTCCAGCCGGTGACGGTTATCGTCGAAACGAAGATTGCGCCACAGCGGCTGGGTAAAAGAAACATTTAGAGACGTCGGATACTGCGGGTTGAGCTGCACGAACGTATTGTTCGTGGTAGTCCGCGACGAGGACAGGTCGAATTGAAAGCTGCTGCCCAGCCACGGCAGGGAACCCGAGAATTGCGGATCGGCGAGACTGTTCCGGCTGGTGACCGCGCCCGTGGCCGAGCCGCCCAGCGTGGAGGCGACCGGAGTGACGTTCTTCTGAAACGATATCGTGCCGCCGACGCGCGGATCGAAATAGCCCTTTGCGCCGGTCACGCTGTTCACAGCTTTCTCGCGGTCGATTCGCGATCCATCGATATCCTTGTTGTTGACCAGCGCCATTTCCAGCGCTTCGTGCAGCGTCAATTCCTTATCCGTGATGACGCCGATGCGCGGAGGCAGCACAAAGGGCCGTGCTGGGGGAACGCGCGTGACGCCCTGATCCGACGGCGGCGCTTGCTGCCCCGAAACCGCTACAGATATCAGGAAAACTGCCAGGAACAACCGCCGCATCAAGCCTCGCCGCCCTTTCTCTGAATCACAGCGCGCGCGCCGGCGCCCACCTGGTGCAGGGCGCCCGAGATCCCGCTCAGACGCCGCCGGATGGCGCGCGCCAAACGTGTCTCCCGGGCATCCTCAAACAGCGAATAGAACACCGGCACGGCCAAGAGGGTGAGCAGCAAGCATAGGGATTGCCCGCCGACGACCAGCACGCCGATGGAACGGTTGCTGGCGGAGCCGACTTTGTTGGAGATCACCACCGGCAACATGCCCGCCACCAGCGCCATGGTGGTCATCAGAATCGGCCGGAGCCGGTCACGATTCGCCTGCATGATTGCCGAGTACATATCCATTCCCTGACCGCGTAAATTGTTGGTGTGGTCGATCTGCAAGATCGCGTTTTTCTTCACAATGCCGAACAGCAGCAGCAGCCCGAGACCCGAGAAAATATTGACGGTCTGCCCCGCGATCAGCAGCGACAGAATTCCGAAGGGCACGGCAATCGGCAGTGTCAGCAAAATGGTGAACGGATGCAAAAACGATTCGAATTGCGCCGCCAGCACCATGTACATGAAAATCAGCGTCAGGGATACTGCCACGATGAAGTAGTACGCAGTGCGGCGAAGCTCCTTGCTCTGGCCGACGCCGACGGTTTGATACCCGGGTTCCATGTGCAGATCCGCGGCGAATTCGTCGAGCTTGGCCAGCACGTCGGCCTGAGAACCGCCGGGCAACAGATTCGCGCTGATGGTCACCTGCCGCTGGCGGTTGAGGCGATCGATGCTCGAGGGAGCCGTTCCGGGTTTGATCCGAACCACCTGGTCCAAACTCACCGGAGTCCCCTTGCTGGACGCCACCGACAGCAGAGTCAGAGCAGTTGTGCTGGTGCGGAATTGCTGGGCAGCGCGCAGGCGCACATCGTATTGCTCGCCGCCGGCCGGGAAGCTGGAGACCACCTGCCCGGCGATCATCGTATTCAAAGCCGTTGCGATGTCGCCCACGCGTACGCCCAGGTCGGCGGCGCGCTGCCGGTCGATCTCCACGCGCAGTTCCGGCTTGCCGTAGACCAGGGACGTGTCCGCGTCCACCACGTTCGGCACGTTTTTCAGCTTGGCGAGCAACTGCTGGGAATATTGGGACAGCTTGTCGAGATCCGGCCCGCTGATTGCGTACTGAATATCGCTGGCCCCGCTCCAGCTCTGCACGCCGACGCTGGTCCGAAGATCCGAGGGGTAGTTCCTGAAGATCTGGCGCGTCTTGATCATCATTTCCTGCTGCGTCTCGCGGCGTTCCTCCTTGGGTACGAGCTTTACGTAAATCGAACCGGAGTTGGTGGCCCGATCCGTGCCGCCGCCGACGGTGGTCAGCGTCGCCAAGACTTGAGGCATGGAGCGAATATCCCGGGCGATGCGTTCCATGACGTTCGTGGTCGCCGCCAGCGAGGTTCCTTCCGGAGTGCGGATTGAGACGAGATACTCCGAGCGGTCATCGACCGGCGTGAAACTCTTGCCGACGATCCGGAACAGCGGAACGATGCTGAAGATCACCAGGATGCTGATGGTTACAATGGCCTTCCGATGCGCCATGGACCACGCCAGCAGGCGGCCGTAGTGGCGGTCCAGAAACCGGAACAGCAGGGAATCCTTCGACGCCTGCTTGTGGTCGCCAGGGGCGCGGGGAACTTTCAGGAATCGTGAGCTGAGCATGGGCGTCAGCGTGAACGAGACCAGCAGCGAGACGGCGATGGCGAACGATGCCGTTAATCCGAACGAGGCCATGAACCGGCCCACGATCCCGCCCATGAATCCGATGGGAAGGAAGACCGCCAGCAAGGACAGAGTCGTCGCCATCACTGCCAGGCCGATTTCCTTGGTGCCTTCGATGGCGGCCTGCATCGGCCGCATTCCTTTTTCCTCGATGAAGCGGTAGATGTTTTCGAGGACAATGATGGCGTCGTCGATCACAATGCCCACCATCAGCGTCAGCGCCAGCATGCTGATCTGGTTGAGCGTGAAGTTCATTGCCGCCATCAACGTGAAGGTGGAAATAATCGACACCGGAATTGCGATCGCCGCGATCAGGGTCGTCCGAAGATTCGCCAGGAATACGAAAATCACGGCCGCCGCCAGGAGGCTGCCCTCGACTAGATGGGACTGAATCGCGTCGATGGCGGCTTTGATGAAAATCGAAGTATCGTTCACCAGCTCGACGTGGATATCCTTAGGCAACGTCTGCTGGAGTTCCTTAAGCCGCTCCTTCACGAGCTCGGCCGTAGCGACTGCGTTGGTGCCCGACTGCTTGGAGACCACCAGCGTGACGGAAGGTTCGCCGTTGAGCCGGGCCGTGGTTGTGGGCTCTTCCGAGCTGTCTTCCGCATGGCCGATATCGCGCAGTTTCACCGGATACGGACCGCGCGTGGCGATAGCGATTTCATTGAACTGCTCGGGATCCACCAAACGCCCGAGCGTCCGGACGGTGAGTTCGCTGGCACCTTGGGTGACGCTGCCGGCCGGCAGCTCGAGATTTTGCTGGCGCAGCGCGTTGGCAACGTCAGTGATCGACAACCCGTAGGCACGCATCCGCTCCGGATCTACCCAGACTCGGATCTCGCGGCGCAGCCCGCCCACCAGCCGGATCTCGCCCACGCCCTTGACGTTTTCCAGACGCTGCTTGATCTGCTTGTCGGCGATCTCGGTGACCTCGCGCAGGGGCCGCGAGGCGGAGACCACCAGTTGCATGATGGGCTGCGCATCCGGATCGAATTTTTGGATCACCGGCGCCTCGGCCGTTTCCGGCAGATCGGGCAGCGTGGTCGCGACCTTATCGCGAATTTCCTGGGCGCCGACGTCGCCGTTCTTGTCCAGAGAGAAGCTAACCACCACGGTGGACAATCCTTGCACCGAAGTGGACCGGACATCCTCGATCTCGCTGATCGTGTTGACCGCGTCCTCGATGCGCTTGGTGATATCGGTTTCGATCTCCTCAGCCGTTGCGCCTGGATTCACCACCGTGATCGAGACCGTCGGCACGTCCACCTTCGGCGTCAGATCCACGCCGAGCGAAAAGTACGAAAACGCGCCCACCACTGTCAGGGCGAGAACCAGCATGGTCGCGAAGACCGGACGCCGGACGCACAATGCCGCGAGTTTATGCATGTTTCAGGCTCCTGTAACCGGCGCGCCGGCCAGTTTCACGGTCTGGCCGTCGTACAAATCCTGCAAGTGATCCACGGCCAGGACCGTATCGGCGGGTAGGCCGCTGAGAATCCGGACCATATTGCCGTCGCGCTCGCCCACTTGAACCACCGCCAGGCGGGCTTTGCCGTCGCGAATCGTAAATACCTGTGACGAATTGGTGGTCGCATCCGTGATCAAGGCGCTGGCCGGGACAAAAATGCCTTGTGTGCTTCCCGGAAGTACGATGCGCGCGGTGGCGAACATGCCCGGCCGGAGAGCCACGTCCTGGTTGGCGAAGGTGACTTCCACCACGAAGGTTCGCGAATTGGGGTCCACCGCGGGATTCACCGCCGTAACCGTGCCTGGAAACATCCGAGGCGCGTAGCCGGTGACGTTGGCCTGCACGCTCAGCCCGCGCTTCATCTGGGGAGCGTACAGCTCCGGCACTTGCAACTCCAGCTTGATCGGAGTGACTCGCACGATGGTTGCGATTTTAGAAGTCGTGGAAACGTATTCGCCCACGGTCACCGGGCGCGCGCTTACGTAGCCTGCGAACGGCGCACGAATCTGCGTATCGGCCAGCACCTTCTCGGCCAGCGCGAGCTGGGCGCGCGCGCCGAGCTGCGAGGCTTCCTGCGTGGCCACGCCCTGATAATTCTGGCGGGCAGCGTTCAACGTCGCCTCGTACTGCTGCCGCGTAGCGTTCACCTGCGCATCGGCCGTATCCACCTGGGTCTTCGCCTTGTCATAGGCGCTGCGCGAAACGTCGCCGCTGTTTACCAAATTCTCGTAACGCTTCGCGTCGGCCGCCGCCAGTTTCTGCTGCGCCAGCGCCGATTCATATGCCGCTTTGGCCGCCAGAACCTCCGGTACCGTGCTAGGATCGAACGCCTGTCCCTGCGCCAGGCCGATCTTGGACTGCGCCTGACGCACGGAAGCCTCGGCCTGTTGCTGCGCGGCCCGGGCTTGCTCCAGCCGCAGCACTGCGTCGCGGTCGTCCAGCCGCGCGATCACCTGGCCGGGCTGCACGAAATCGCCGACGTTCACCAACGTCGCGATGATAATGCCCGCTTCATTGGGCGCCACGTCGGAAGAATCCTGGGCCACAAAACTTCCGGTCGCCTGGACGGTTGCGGACACCTCCCGGGTGGTGACCCGCACGGTGTTCACCGTGGGCGTCTGGACCGCCGCCTTTGCATCGGCGGGAGTGGAGGAAGCGCCAGTCTCCAAGCGCTGGCAAGCCGCCAGGCTCAGCAGGACGGAGCCCACAAAAACGATTCGGAACGCAGTTTTCACTTTCATGAATGGGACGTCTTTCGTTGACGCGACTTTGTCTGGCCCCTAACTCTATTTGGACGAAGAGCGTCCACCAGAAGGTGCGAAAATTCTTCCGCCGCGTCCTTGTCGGCCGCTGGCGACGCCTTCAGGCCAAAAATGTACTTACTATTGGCATACTGCATGGCGGGGGCCGCCAGCAGCATCACCAGGGCGTCCGGATTCCCCTTCCGGAACGCGCCTTCGCGCTGCCGCAGCACAACGTAATTCCGAAGAAACTCCACGATGCTCGACCCCATCCGCTCGTGGAACATACCCGGCAGGGAATGGCCCTCCAGGCCCGCGTACAGCATGAGCCGGTGGAAGGCCGTGTCTTCCCGAAACGATTTCAGGATCTGTGTCAGCATGCACCGGATGAATCCCCGGTCATCGCGGCGCTCGGCCAGCGCGCGCATCTCGTCCAGCCATTCCTGTTTTCCCGCGGCGGCTTCGTGCGTGTCGAGAATGGCGTGATACAGATCTTCCTTGGTTGCGAAATGCCGGAACAAAATGGCTTCGCTGACGCCGCAAGCCGCGGCGATATCCTTGGTTCGCGTCCCGCTAAAACCATGTTTGGAGAAGAGCGCGATGGCATGGCGCAACAGTTGGCGCCGGCGGTCGTCTGAGGACAGCCGGTGCCGCGGGGGCGCGTCGAGCGCAGCCACTACAGGAAGGGCAGGCGGGGGATTCACAAGTAAGTACTCACTTAATTCTAGCGGGAGACCGGCGGGCCGTCAACCGGTCTGGTCCCTCCGATGCTCCGCCCGATGATGCGCGGAAAAGGTCACGGGCGATACCGGATTTCGGCGGGTAGCCGGGAAAAACCGGCGAACGGCTCAGGGGTGGTCGGCGGTGTGTTCCGTGTGGTGCTGATGCCGCGTCCGCCAGAGGTCGATCAACAGCAGCGCGGCGCCCAGGGTAATCGCCGAATCCGCCGCATTGAAGGAAGGAAACTCGTACGAACCGAAGAAAAACTGGAGAAAATCCGTCACCGTGCCGCGGAACAGCCGGTCCCATACATTTCCCAGCGCGCCGCCGAACACCAACGCAAGTCCCACGGAAACCAGCCCCGGCGCCTGTATCCCCACCGCTTGCGCCGACTTCGGCCGCGGCCGCCACAGCATGACGCCGATAATCGCCATCACCACCAGCGACACCGTTACCAACAACATGCTGCTCCATTGGCTGGGAGAGTCCGCCAGGATGCCGAACGCTGCGCCTGGATTTTCCGTGTGCACCACGTTGAAAAAGCCGGGAATCACTGGAGTGATATCCCAGGACGTGAAGGTTGCACGGATGTACATCTTTGTAATCCGGTCCACCAATACAACGCAGCCGGCGATCAACGCCGTCCGCAAACGCGGGTTCATCCCAGCATTTCCTTAAGTGCAGCCGAGCAGGAATCGCAGACGGTGGGGAAGTCGGCGTCCTGGCCCACCGCGGTCGAGTACTTCCAGCAGCGCTCGCATTTCACCCCGCTGGCGCGCTCGATCGTCGCGCGAAGCTGTTCTCCGGGCTCGAGCGCCACTTCGGACACGATGAACACCGACGGAAGCTCCGCTTCAAATCCGCGGTATCCCTGGAGCCGGACGCGAGCCTCCAGCGACGTGCCGATCAACTTGGCCTGGCGCGCTTCCTCCAGAGCTTTGAGCACTACGTCGCGCACCTCCATCAGGCGATCCCACTCGGCGAGCCTTGCCGCATTCAGTCCGGAAGCAACTTCATCCGGTTCCGGAAACAGCGCCAGATGAACGCTCTCGGGCGCGCCGGCCGGTTTCGCGGTATGACTCCAGACCTCTTCAGCGGTGAAGGCCAGCAGAGGCGCGATCAGACGCACCAGAGCGAAGTGAATCCGGTAGAGCGCGGTCTGTCCGCTTCTGCGCGCCCGGCTCGACGTTGCCGCCGTGTAGAGCCGGTCTTTCAGAATGTCGAAATAGCGCGCGCTCAGGTCCGCGGTCGCGAAATCGTAAATGGCGCGATAGACCTTGTGAAATTCGAGCGTGTCGTACCAGCCGCGGCAGCGCCGGATCAGATCCTCGGTGCGCGCCAGAATCCAGCGGTCGATTTCGAGCATGTCCGAGACCGGCACGGCGTCTTTCTCGGGATGGAAATCGTTCAGGTTGCCCAGCGCGTAGCGGAACGTATTGCGCAGCTTGCGGTAGGCCTCCACCAGGCGGTCCAGGATGGTCGGCGAAAGGCGCACGTCCTCAGTGAACTCTACCGATGCGACCCACAAACGTAACAGCTCGGCGCCGTACTGCTTGATGATCTCTTCGGGCTCAATCGAATTGCCGCGCGACTTCGACATGGCGCGGCCCTCGGCATCGAGCGTCCAGCCGTTGGTCGCGCAGGCGCGATACGGCGAAGCCCCTTTGAGCGCAACCCCGACCAGCAGCGAGCTGTGGAACCAGCCCCGATACTGATCGCCTCCTTCCAGATACATGTCGGCGGGCCAGGGCAGGGAATTTTTCGGCGTGAGCGTGGCGAGATGACTCGCGCCGGAATCGAACCACACGTCCAGAATGTCGGACTCCTTCCGGAACGATGTTCCGCCGCATTTCGCGCACTTCACATCCGGTCCCAGGAGGTTGGATGCATCCGACTCATACCAGATATCCGAAGTTTTTTCCCGGAACAATTCCACCACACGATTGAGAACCTTGGGATCCGTGTACGGCTCCTGGCAGCCCTCGCAATAGAATGCCAGGATCGGCACGCCCCACACGCGCTGGCGGGAGATGCACCAGTCCGGGCGCGTGGCGATCATGTTGGAGATGCGCTCCTCGCCCCAGGCCGGCGTCCATTGCACGGTCTTGATGGCTTCCAGCGCCCGCTCGCGCAGGTTGTTCCGGTCCATGCCGATGAACCACTGCTCGGTGGCGCGGAAGATCGTCGGGTTGTGGCAGCGCCAGCAATGCGGATAGCTGTGCTCGATCTTTTTCTCCGCGAGGAGCGCTCCGGAGCGCTTCAGAATGTCGATGACGATCGGATTCGCCTGCCAGACCGTCTTGCCCAACAGTTCTTCCGGAAGCCTGCCGGCCGCGCCTTCGGCCGGATAGAATTTCCCCGCTCCGTCTACCGGACAATACACCGCCAGTCCGTACGTTTGTCCGATGACGTAGTCTTCCTGGCCGTGGCCGGGCGCCGTGTGAACCGCGCCGGTACCTTGCTCGAGCGTGACGTGATCGCCCAGGATGCCGGATGAAGTCCGTTGGAGGAACGGATGGCGGAACGCGGTATTCTCCAGCCGCGAGCCCGGAAACTCCGCTAAAACGTCCACATCCTTCCAGCCGATGTCCTCGATGGTCTTCGCCAGCAGGTCCTTCGCGACAATGTACACGTCGTCGGAAACGTTCCCCGCAACATACGTGTAATTCGGATGAAACGCGATGGCGAGATTGGCGGGCAGCGTCCAGGGGGTGGTGGTCCAGATCAGGCCCCATACGCGCTTGTCCTGGAGCGCCGGGTCGATGGCCGCCGGATCGGACGTCAGCGCGAATCGGACCCACACGGAAGGGCTGGTGTGATTTTCATACTCGACTTCGGCCTCAGCCAGCGCGGTCCGGTCGTGGATGCACCAATTGACCGGTTTCAGGCCCTTATACACATAGCCCTGAGTGAGGAAATCGACGAACGCCTGGGCGATGACGCCCTCGTATTCGGCGCTCATCGTGAGGTAAGGATCTTCCCAGCGTCCCAACACGCCCAGCCGGATGAAATCCTTGCGCTGGAGATCCACGTACTTGGCCGCGTATTTGCGGCAGGCTGCGCGAATCTGCGCCGCTGTCATGCCGGCCTTTTTCGCGCCAAGCTGGCTATCGACTTTGATTTCGATCGGCAGGCCGTGGCAATCCCAGCCGGGGACGTAAGGGGAATCGAAACCCTCCATCGTCTTCACCTTGACGATGAAGTCCTTGAGCAGCTTGTTCAGCGCGTGTCCCAAGTGGATGTTGCCGTTCGCGTAGGGCGGCCCGTCGTGCAAAATGTACGTGGGCTTGCCGCGCCGCGCTTCGCGAATCCGCTTGTAGAGTCCGGTTTCTTCCCAGTGCGAAAGCAGCCTGGGCTCGAGCTGTCCCAGATTGGCCTTCATGGAAAAATCGGTCTTGGGCAGATGGACCGTTTTCTTCAGGTCCAAATTTTTCACGTCAAGATTCGCGGGTTTGGCGGATTCCATCAGAGGTGTCCTTCTCATCCTAACCGATATCTCGGGTTGCGGTCCAGAAGGCCTTCAGAATCAAGAAGCTACGCTCGATACCCGAATGGCATACTTTGGTATTGACAGGAGATGAAGTTCAGATTAAGATGCTCTGAGCCCGTTAGGGGGCCACGATCGCTCCGGCATGAGTTCAGGAAACACTTTCCAAGTTGGAGAGAAAGTGGTTTACCCCAACCACGGGGTCGCCACTATCGAAAACATCAGTTCGAGAGCCTTCGCCGGCCAACTCGAACGGTTTTATCTCCTTAGAATCACCTACAGCAGCATGACCGTAATGGTGCCGTTCTCGCATGTGAGCGAGTTGCGGCTGCGCCGCGTGACGCGCAACGGCGAATTGGCCCGTGTAGTGAACTTCCTATCCGACCGGCGCTGCCCGCGCTATCACGATTGGAAAGACCGGTTCCGGGACAACACCGAAAAAATGCGGGACGGGAGCTTGCTGGCTGTGGCCGAAGTCCTGAAGAGCCTGCTGGTGCTTCAGACCGATAAGGTTCTCTCGTTCCGGGAAAAGAAGATGCTGGACCGGGCGCGACACATGCTGATCACAGAACTCTCCACGTCGCGAGGCATGAGCGAGGCCGAAGCCGCGCAGGTTCTGGACAAGGCTCTCTCCAAGGCGCAATTGCATCTGCCCGAGCCGCTGTAAGTATCGCCACTCTACGCGAGTGTGCTAACTCTGGAGTGTGAAGCGCTGGCCCTGGCAGGTCTGGTTAATCATTGTTTGCCTGGCGGGCGTTGCCTACGTGTTCCTGATGGCGATCGTTATCGCCAACCGCTCCGACTGAAGCAAGCTCCTCCATATTCCTAGAAGGTGTCATGCCGTTCGGCAAGAGTTCCAGTACGGCTGAAACTTTTTGTGTTGACCTAAGAGCTGCTGAGCGCTAGGATCTAATACTCGGAGGGCTCGTGAAGCGCAATTTTCTAGTGGTGTTCAGTGCGGCTGTCGTCCAGCTTGCCGCCGGTCCAGTGACATTTTCGGATGGCGATTTTAACCTCGCCAATTACTCGGCGGCGGTGACCTACAATCCGAACGGAATCACGGTTACGAATTCGCAGATTCTTACAGGTGGCAATCCGAACGCCGCGATCCAGACGATTCTTAGCTTTACCAGCGACTTTAACTTTGCCGAAGCGTTGATCCGTCCAACGTTCAGCTACACTCCATCAGTCCAGGGGGCGATTGCGACGATTGACACAAGCATTGACCGGTATCTGGATTCGAATGGACAAGCGACCGGATCTTCACTTGGCGGGTCCTGGGTTCTGCTGCAGAATGGCAACTATTACCGGCTCACCAGCCCGGGAACTCCACTGTCTTCGACACCGTCGTACGTGACGCATTCCGTAACCGGGTCGGTCGCGACGGATTGGAACTTGTTCGATTTCACCACGGGCGCAACGAACACGTCACTTCACCCAAATTTTTCCAGTTCGGGTTCGCAAATGGAGTTTGGATATACGTTCCGGCTCGGTTCGGTTCCGGGCATCTTCCCAGGACGTTGGGATTTGCGTGGCGACAACCTGATTTACACGATCAATACCGTTCCGGAGCCGAATACGTTTTTGCTGACTGGTGTGGGGGTGCTGCTCGCCTGGGCGACGAAGCGTCTCGTATGGCAACGAGCCTAGCGCGCCGCGGACGAAATTCGCTGAAGCTTCACCATCAAGTTCTCCAGCCGATCCAGCCGTAGGGCGTTCGCGCCATCCGAGAGCGCCCGCTCCGGAGCCTCATGCACTTCGATGAAGACGCCATCGACGCCCACCGCGATGGCCGCGCTCGCCAGAGGCTCGATAAATTCGGGCTGGCCTCCCGAAGCCGTTCCATTCGCGCCCGGCAACTGGACGCTGTGTGTGGCATCGAAGATCACCGGCCATCCGAAGCCTTTCATCATCGCCAGGCCGCGCATGTCGACGATCAGATTGTTGTAGCCGAACGACGTGCCGCGCTCGGTCAACAGGATTCGGTCATTTCCGGTGGACGCGACTTTCTCCGCGGCCAGCCGGATATCGCCGGGCGACACGAACTGGCCCTTCTTGATGTTGACGGCTCGCCCCGTCTTGCCGGCTTCCACCAGCAGATCCGTCTGGCGGCAGAGGAAAGCCGGGATCTGCAAGATATCGGCCGCTTCGGCCGCGGGCGCGGCCTGCGAAGGCTCGTGGATGTCGGTCAGGACCGCGATGCCGCGATCGCGCACGCTCTTAAGAATCCGCAGACCTTCCTTGATACCCGGACCGCGGTACGAATTCACGCTCGACCGGTTGGCTTTATCGAAGGACGCTTTGAAGGCGAACGACGCGTTCAGGCGTTTGGCGATCGCCGCGAGCTCGGAAGCCAGCATGTGGACGTGCTCCTCGCTTTCGATCACGCACGGCCCGGCGATCAGGGCGAGGCTTGCGCCTCCGCCGATTTCCACTTCGGGTGTGATGCGCACTATTGCAAGGTCACGGCAGGCCGTCCGGAAGCAGCCCGCGCGCGTTTTTCGGTAGCGCGCTCCCCAGCCTGACGTTCGGCCCGGTCGCGGCGATAATCGAGCGCCGCGCCCACGAACGCGCGGAACAAGGGATGCGGCTCGAGCGGCTTGGATTTAAATTCGGGATGAAACTGGCAGCCCAGAAACCAGGGATGGTCCGCCAGCTCGCAAATTTCAACATAGACGCCATCGGGAGTTTCGCCGGTCAAGCGCAGCCCATGCTGCTTCAGAACGGCTTCATACTCGCGGTTGAATTCGTAGCGGTGGCGATGCCGCTCGCTGATCTCGCGCCGGCCATAAGCCTGCCGGGCGAAGCTGTTATCCGCGAGCCGGCAGGGATACGCGCCCAGACGCATGGTTCCGCCCAGCTCATCGACGCCCTTCAGTTCGCGCAGCTTGTAGATCACGCGATCCGGCGTGGCTGGGTCGAACTCCGTGGAATTGGCCTGCGTCAGTCCACATACGTTGCGCGCGAACTCGATCACCATGGTCTGCATGCCGAGGCAAATGCCGAAGTACGGAACCTTGTACTCGCGCGCGTAGCGTATGGCTTGCAGCATGCCTTCGATGCCGCGGCGTCCAAATCCGCCAGGTACCAGAATGCCGTCGAAGGAGTCGAGTTCGGCGCGGGCTTCGGGCCACTTCAGCCGCTCGGCTTCGATCCAGGTGATACTGACTTTCGTGTTGTGCGCCAGGCCGCCGTGCAGCAGCGCCTCTTTCAGGCTCTTATAGGAATCCTCGTATTCGACGTATTTCCCGACCAGTCCGATGGAAACTTCCTGGGCGGGATGCTTCATTCGGTGGACCATGTCGGTCCAGGCGGTAAGGTCCCTGGGGCCCGCATCCATGGCCAGCAGACGCATGGCGATTTCGTCCACGGCCTGATCGGCGAACACCAGAGGCACTTCGTATACGCTGTCCACGTCCCTGGCGGTGATCACCGCCTCGACGTTGACGTCGCAGAACAGCGCGATCTTCTCCTTCATATCCTGGGGAAGCGGCCGCTCGCTGCGGCACATCAGCATGTCGGGTTGGATACCGATCGCGCGCAGTTCCTTGACGCTGTGCTGCGTCGGCTTGGTTTTCAACTCCTGCGCCGCCGCGATCCAGGGAACCAGGGTCACGTGCACGAAAAGCGTATTCTCGCGTCCCAGTTCATGGCGCAACTGCCGAATCGCCTCGAGGAACGGCAGCGATTCGATATCGCCCACGGTACCGCCGATTTCGACGATCACCACGTCGGCAGCGGAGTGGTCGGCGCTGGAGACGCGGCGCACGGCGGCCTTGATCTCGTTGGTGACGTGCGGAATCACCTGGACGGTCTTGCCCAGATAGTCGCCGCGCCGCTCGCGCGAGATGATCTGTTCGTAGATGCGCCCGCTGGTCAGGTTGTTGGCCTGGGAAAGAGGCGAATGCGTGAAGCGCTCGTAGTGGCCCAGGTCGAGATCGGTCTCCGCGCCGTCATCGGTGACGAACACCTCGCCGTGTTGGAAGGGGCTCATCGTGCCCGGATCGACGTTCAGATATGGATCGAATTTTTGAAGCGTGACTTTCAGCCCGCGGCTTTCGAGCAGGCAGCCAATGCTCGCCGCCGCGATCCCCTTGCCGAGGGAGGAAACCACACCGCCGGTGACAAAGATATATTTCGTCATTATGGGTTCACCAATGTTCTTTCGAACAACTCAGCAACCTGTTTCCAATCTTCGGGCGTATCGACGCCCAACGACTCGTACTCGGTTTCCACCACGCGAATCTTGAAACCGTTCTCCAGCGCGCGCAACTGCTCCAGGCGCTCGGCGCGTTCCAGCGGCCCCACCGGCAAATCCGAGTAGGACAGCAGGAAATCGCGCCGATAGACGTACAGACCGATATGTTTGAAGTAGGCCGGCTGCTCCCCGGATTCCCGGGCATGCGGAATGGGCGACCGGGAAAAGTAGAGCGCATTGTTCTGGGCGTCGGTGACGACCTTCACCACATTCAGATCCTGCACATCTGCCGCGCGCTCAATGCGTTTCTTGATCGTACCCATCGGGATGTCTGCGGCGGCATCGTCCAGTAGAGACAGGATGGCCGCGTCGATGGCGGCCGGATCGATCATGGGCTCGTCGCCTTGGACGTTCACCACAATCTGCGCTTGCGAGGCGGAAGCCGCTTCGGCGACACGGTCGGAGCCGGATGCGTGATCGGGGCGGGTCATCCGCACGCGTGCGCCAAATTTCGCGGCGGCCGCGCGAATACGCTCATCGTCGGTAGCGATGACTATGTCGGAGACGTAGCGCGCCTGGCACGTGCGTTCCCAAACGTGCTGGAGCATGGTCTTACCGGCTATCGGGACGAGAGCTTTACCGGGGAAGCGAGAGGAAGCGTACCGTGCAGGGATTACAGCAAGAATCCGTTGCGGCACACTCGAATATAGCACACGGGAAGACGTTTGCGCACACGTTTCGGAAAATCATATTGCACCTCCCGAATTTGGAACGTTGTGTGCAACGGCGCTGTCATGTCCTGGTATAATCGGGTCAGGTCGCGGGTTGCCATGCGTTCGTTTCTAGCGATCGCGCTTCTCAGCAGTGCGCTACTTCCGCTCACGGCGGAGGATCCGGTTATAAAACGGGCAGATCCCCAATCGCCCGCCGTCAGCATTGACGGGCGGACTCGCGCTCCGCAGTCCGGATCTGCCGAAACCATTCTGGATCGCCGGGCGGACCTGCGGATCGACACAACGGTGGTTCTGGTTCCAGTCGCGGTGACCATCGCGGCGACCGGTAAGCTGCTGACAGGCCTGGAGAAAGAAAACTTCGAGGTGACCGAAGACAAGGTGGTTCAGGAAATCGCCACATTCGGGAGCGAGGATGTTCCAATCTCGGTGGGGCTGGTTTTCGATTGCAGCGGGAGCATGGGCAGTAAGTTGGAGCGGTCCCGCCAAGCGGTGGCGCAGTTCCTGCGTACCGCGAATCCGCAAGACGAATTTTTTCTGATTCAGTTCAACGACCGGCCGGAACTGTCGGTTTCCTTCACGCCGCAGCCGGAGGACATTCAGAGCCGGCTCACCTGGGTCCAGTCGAAGGGCCGGACGGCATTGCTCGACGGTGTGGCGATGGCCATGAACGAGATGAAGAAGGCAAAAAATGGCCGCAAAGCGATCCTGATCATCTCTGATGGCGGAGACAATTCCAGCCGATTCACAGAGAGCGAGGTGCGGAACTGGGTGCGGGAAGGCGACGTTCAAATTTACGCGATCGGAATTTTTGAGCCGATCGGCGCGCGTTCGCGAACGCCCGAGGAGATGAGCGGCCCCAGCTTGCTGAACGATCTGGCCGAGCAAACCGGCGGCAGGAGCTTTACGGTCGAGAATCTTGCAGACCTGCCGGACGTGGCGGCGAAGATCGGGCTGGAACTACGGAATCAGTATATTCTCGGCTATACGCCCAAGAACACCTCCAGGGACGGGAAGTATAGAAAAGTGGAAGTGAAGCTGGTCAAGGTCAAAGATTTGCCCCCTCTGCGGGCGCGCTACCGGCCGGGATATGTTGCACCCTCTCAGTAGGACTCTGACGATCGGCCTGTTGGCGGCTGGCGTGGCCGGCGTGCTGGTCCATTCCCAGTTCCTCCAAGCTCAGGAGGAAACCCCCGTCTTCAAAACAGGCATCAAAGAGGTCACGCTCAACGTCAGCGTGCTGGATAAAAACGGCCGGATGATCACTAGCATCCCGCGCTCGGCCTTCAAGGTTTATGAGGACAACGTCGAGCAGCCGATCAAGTATTTCCGTCGCGAAGATGTGCCTGTATCGATGGGCATCCTTGTAGATAACAGCGGCAGTATGAACGACAAGCGCGCGCGCGTGGCGGCAGCCGCGTTGGCCTTGGTGAAAGCCTCAAACCCCGATGATGAAGTTTTCATTGTGAACTTCAACGACGACCCTTATCTGGATCAGGCGTTCACACACGACGTGAAGAAAATGGAAGAAGCGCTTTCGCGCCTGGACGCGCGCGGGGGAACGGCCATGCGGAGCGCCATCAGCGGGGCGATCGATTACATGAAAACCGACGCGAAGCTGGACAAGAAAGTGATCGTGCTCGTGACCGATGGTAACGACAATGCCAGCGGGGACAACCCGACACTCGAACAGCTTGTGCGCAAGGTTCGTGACAGCGGCGTGCTGGTCTACTCCATCGGACTCTTAAGCGAGGAAGAGCCTCGTGAAGCTCGCGCGGCCAAACGCGCGCTGAATACTCTGGCGGAAGCCTCGGGCGCTTTCGCCTACTATCCCAAGGATCTGGAGGAAGTAGAAAAGCTCACGCCCGAAATCGCGCACCAGATCCGGAATCAGTACACGATCGTCTATTCCCCGCTGAATGAGAATCTGGACGGCTCCTTCCGGAAGATCAAGGTCGAGCTTTCCGGACAATACCGCGGGGCCACGGTGCGGGCCAAGAACGGCTACTACGCTACGCCCGAAATTCCGAAAACCACGGTTTCGCTCGGAAGACAGTGATCGGATTCTTGTGGCGGGCGGGCAAGGGCTATCGTCTTCGACCCTGGCGCAGCCCGTATTTGCGCTGGCGCATTGAAACCTACTGGGGGCTCCACGCGGACCGAATCTCCCCGCGGGAGTTCCGCGCTTTTGTGTGGCATCACCGGAGCGAGTTGCTGCGATTCCTGAAATGGGCTTCGAAAATGGAGGCAGCAGCGCGATCTACAGGCGCAGCGCGGCGGCCAATTCCTTATCTCCCCGAACCCGCCAGATCTTCGAATCCAGCAGATAGTGCATGAAGGCGATGCCCCAGAGCGCGGCGGGCACCCAAGCCATGGTGAAGAGCGCCGCCGGCAGAATCTCGGCGATCCAGTAGAGACCCAGGGCAACGGCGAAGTAGTATCCGAATTTCTGCGCCAGCACCGCGGCGAGGCCGTGCTTTTCGCGCGCATCGGGCGTCTGGTAGCGGTTTTTGTTGTGAAACCACATCAGCCGGTGATACTGCAACGAGTGAAATAGCCCCAGAGCGATTCCGGCCCGCACGATTCCGTCCGGTCCATAACTTGAGGCGTACCCAAAGGCGAGCCACTGAAGCGGAATCAGGGCGGCCATCAGGAGGAGCTTGGGCGGATTCATGGGCTTGCCTGCGCGCCATTTCCGAACTTGATACGCAATGTAGACGGCCGCAAACGCAGCGAATCCGGCGGTGAGAAATCCCGTGATGCCGGCAGTGACGTTCGACGGCGCCAGCCGCGTCCTGACGACGAAAAGCGCCAGCGGAATCACGCCGGAAGACAGCAGGAACCAGCGGTCGAACCGCATCTCCCCCGGATCCCGCTCGCGGTTTTTGGCCTTCCACAGCATCACGAACCCCACGTGCTGCTTGGTGATGTGATAGTGCTGCCAGCACACCGCGAACAGATAGAACAGCGCTCCCTGTCCAAAGTACATGGCAATGGGGCCGATGAACAGCAGAGGGAGCAAGGCCCATAACAGCCACCCAAGCCGCCGGCGTTCCTGTTTATCGAAGTACGTGCGTGTTACCGTTCCGGTGACGTGCGGGCCGTCGATTCCCAGGATCCAAATGCTGGAGAGCAACGTAATGGACACGCCGGCCGAGAGCAGGGCAAGAGCCAGGTAGCCCACCAGCGCCGTTCCCACGAACCAGATGAGATCCTCCCGCCGGGAAATGATCCAGCGGGTGCCGGAAAAGCCGCGCGGAGCGTCAGGAACGAAAACGGAAGATACGACGCCAGTGCTCATTTGGGCTCTCCGGATTCCATCGGCCGGATTCGCACTCCTCCGGATCGGGTGTTTGTCGTAGGACCTTCGTTCAAGATTCTACTCCGCCCAGCCGTCGAAAAGCACGGAGCTCAGGTAGCGCTCTCCGGAATCGGGAAGAATCACGACGAAGGTTCGGCCCTTCATCTCCGGCTCGCGGGCCACGCGCACGGCGGCGGCGACGGCGGCGCCGCTGGAGATTCCGGAAAGGATGCCTTCCTCGCGCGCCAGCCTGCGGGCCATCACAATCGACTCTTCGTCGCTCGCTAGCTCAACGCGGTCGAGCATTTTCAAGTCGAGCGTTTGCGGGATGAAACCCGCGCCGATTCCCTGGATGCCGGTCGGTCCCGGCCGGATCGGCTCGCCGGCTCTGGTCTGGGTGATAACCGGGCTGGTTGCGGGCTCCACGCCAACGGAGAGGAGTTTTCTTTTTTTTTCGAGTTTGAAGTAGCGCGAGATTCCCGTGATCGTGCCGCCGGTACCGACACCCGCCACCAGAACATCCACGTTGCCTTTCGTGTCGGTCCAGATTTCAGGACCGGTGGTCTTGAAGTGGATTTCGGGATTTGCGGGATTCTTGAACTGCTGGAGGAGCACGTAGTGGTCGGGGTCGGACGCTACGATCTCCTCCGCGCGCGCGATCGAAGCCCCCATACCCTGGGAGCCATCCGTCAGGATGAGCTTCGCTCCCAGCGCCTTCAGGATTTTTCTTCGCTCGATCGACATGGTTTCCGGCATCAGCAAGGTCACCGGATAGCCGCGCGCGGCGCCCACAAAAGCTAGAGCAATTCCCGTGTTGCCGCTGGTGGGTTCGATCAGCTCCTTGCCGGGTTTGAGGATGCCGCGCTGTTCTGCGTCCCAGATCATCGATGCGCCAATCCTGCATTTCACGGAAAACGCCGGGTTGCGAGCTTCAATCTTGGCCAGCATGGTCACCGGCGCGCCATCCGTGACGCGGTTCAGTTTCACTAGCGGCGTGTGGCCGATGCTCAGGGAATTGTCGGAGAAGACCATGCGATTGGAGGCTTAAATGTCCCAGTTGGGGACGAAGCGCGTCTGCGATTCTTTCCACCGTCGCGCGAGCTCGGCGAACGTGGTGGTGTCCACCAGCGCGGCAATGGCTGCGTCCACGCGCTTCCACAGGTCGGTGAATGCATCCGGCGCGCGGCGAGTCTTCTTGGACTGCTCCACAAACTTAAGAACCTGACCTACGGTGATCTGGTCGGCGGGGCGGGCCAGGCGATAGCCGCCTTCCGCTCCGCGCCGCGATTCGACAAACCCTCCCTGCTTCAGGCTGGCGAGGATCAGCTCCAGGAATTTTTGCGGGATTTTCTGACGTTTGGCGATGTCGGCAATCTTCACCGGCTGGCCGGGAGGCTGGAGAGCCAGGTCAAAAATGGCGTGCAGGGCGTACTCGGTTTTGACCGAGATATTCACCCTTGCGATTGTAGGAAACCCCGAGAGGCTTTGTCTAGTGGAGAACGGGGGATTCGGCGCTCGCGGGGGCGGAGCCAGAGGATACCGGGTTCTCCCCGGAGGCGCTTTCATGTATATTGAACGTCTCAGTAAACCGAACGCCGGAGGGGAACATGGGGAGACGGAGCTACTGCTTCGCTAGTTTTCTGACCGTGACGGTTCCGCTATTAGCGTGGCAACAGCCGCCCGCGGCGCCTCTACAAATGCGGGTCTATGGCGTGAACCTCGCTGGTGTGTCGCGGCCGGTGCGCGATCTGCCGCCCAGCTTCGATATTCCGCCTGGCCGTGCGCTCGGCGCTTTGTTCCGCCTGACGCCCGGCGGCACTAGCAACATGGCGGATGCCGCTACACAGAGTTCCGCACCGAACACGTCGCAGCTTTCCGCGGGGAATGGTTTCGAAGGGATCGCGGCTGCCGACACGAATCCCACGTATGCTCCGCCGGACGAGAACCTGGCGGTCGGGCCTTCGCACATCGTGCAGACCGTCAACATGGCGTTCGCTATTTTCGACAAAGCCGGGGTCAAGCAGTCAGGATTCCCGAAGCCGCTCGGCTCGCTGTACGCCGGGACCGGCACAGCTTGCGAGACGGACAGCCAAAGCGACCCGGTGGTGCGGTATGACCGGCAGGCTAACCGCTGGCTGATCGGCTTCGTCACCTACGCGGGGTCGTTTCTCATCACGGATTCGCAGATATGCCTGGCGGTCTCGCAGACGAGCGATCCGGGGGGCGCCTATTATCTGTATCACGTCGATTTCGGGCCGCGATTGCAGGATTATCCCAAGTTCGCAGTCTGGCCTGACGGCTGGTATATGTCGGCGAATTCGTTCCTCTATGGGATCTCCCTGGAAGGCAGCAACATGTGCGCCTGGGAGCGAGACAAACTGCTGGTGGGAAACACCGCCGGGAAAGTGATCTGTGTAGTCACCGGCAACAGCATCTTTTCCGGGCTCCTGCCCTCGGATTGGGACGGCTTCACCGCGCCGCCTTCGGGATCTCCGAACTACTTCCTGGGTTTATACTCGACCTCGCAGTTGGACATGTTCAAGATGAAGCCCAACTACGCGAATCCCTCGGCGTCGCAGGTGACCGGTCCGATCTATATCAACGTAACCCCGTTCAACCTGCCTTGCGGAGGCGGCGATTGCATCCCGCAGGCAGGTACGACGCAGTTGCTCGCCTCGATCGGCGACCGCGTGATGTACCGGCTGGCGTATCGTAATTTCGGCGACCACGAATCCCTGGTGGTGAATCACTCGGTCAGTACCAACAACACCGTGGGAGTTCGCTGGTATGAGATCCGCAGTCCCGGCGGCACACCGAGCGTCTCCCAGGAGAGCACCTATGCGCCGGATCAGGATTACCGCTGGATGGCCAGTATGGCGATGGACCAGTCCGGCAATATCGCCGTCAGCTACAGCAAGAGCAGCGCGGCAATGAACCCGAGCATCTCTATCACGGGGCGTGAGGCGGCCGACCCCTTGAACACGCTGCGCGCAGAGCAGCTCATTCTGACCGGCACCGGGTCGCAGCTCCCCGGCAACGGTGGATCGAACCGCTGGGGCGACTATAGCTCGATCGAGACCGATCCGGCGGACGATTGCACTTTCTGGCATACCTCGGAATACCTGGCCGCGGATGGAACCTTTAACTGGCGGACCCGCATCTCGTCGTTCAAATTCCAGAGCTGCGCGCCTCCGGTGGCGAAGACCAACACGACAACGGCGATCACGGGCCAGTCGCCCAACCCGTCTGTGACGGGCCAAGCGTATTCGGTTTCCGTAGGGGTGAGCCCATCGGGCGGGTCCGGGACTCCTACCGGAACCGCAACCATCAATGATGGGGCGGGGGACAGTTGCATCGCCACGCTTTCGAGCGGCGTCGGAAGCTGTAACCTCGCTGCCAACACGGCGGTGAACCGGACGTTGACGGCGACTTACAGTGGCGACGCATCCTTCAATGGAAGCGTCTCGTCTGCGGTGACGCACAACGTCAGCCAAGCGGACACGACCACGACCATCACCAGCGATACGCCGGATCCCACTGACGTGGGGCAGTCTTACACGGTCAGTTTTACGGTTGTCGTCAATTCGCCCGGCACGGGCACGCCCACGGGCAGCGTTTCCGTTACGGACGGAGCGGGCGCATCTTGCGTCGGGACAATCGCCGGGGGAAGCTGCAGCATCACGTCCACGGCGGGAGGGACGAAGACCCTGACAGCGGTGTATGGCGGGGATTCGAATTTCAAGACCAGCACGGGTACAGCAACTCACCAAGTCGGCTCCGGCTCCGGTTCGGCGCCAACGGCTCCTTCCAGCCTGACTGCGGCTCCCGTTTACGGAACTCAGGGCAAGAAAACCGTGCTCCAGCGGATCGACGTCTCGTGGAGCGACACCTCGAATATTGAGGACAATTTCGTTCTCGAGCGCTGGAAAATGACGGGGAAGGGACCAAACAAATCGTGCAACTACGAAACGACCTTTACGCTGCCCGCGCACGCCGGAACGGGCACGGTTATCTACGCTGATACGAGCGCAACTACGGCCACCTGCAAGTATCGCGTGGCGGCCCGGAATGCCGCGGGAACCTCCGGGTACGCGGAAACGAATGTTACTCCGTAAAGCGCGGCAGCAAATCGCGTCTTATTGCTCGCCGGCCGACTTCAGATCGTAGTGGATGGTCGAGTTCACCACTTCGTGCAGGCTCGCCAGGTCGACCGAGCCACCGATGTGGATCACGGTCAGTTCTTTCTTTTCGGCGGAGATCAGCAGAAGGCCCGCCGGCTTTCCGCTCTGGCTGAGCATGTAGATCTCGGTGATCTCGTCGTCGTCCTTGGAAGTTAGGACGCGGGACCAACCCGTGCCGGGGCCAACTTGCTTCCGGATCGCCTCGATATCGGCTTCCGACCACTGACCCTCTTCCTCGAACTCGTATTTCCGGATCACCACGCGGTTGACGGACGCTTTGATCCCTTCGGGCAGAGACTTGAGGGCCTGCGCGAGCAGGGGACCTCCCAGCGTAACTTCGGTTTTCTCCTTGGCCTTGGCGGCCACGCGATCCAGGTTGATGGTGATGTTCTGTGCCCCCACGGGAAGGAGCGTTAGACCGAATGCAATGGCCGCCAGTGTTTTCATTCCTTTTTCCCCTTGTTGCCGCCGTCCTTCTTCTCTCGCTTGTCTTGCTTCTCTTGGCCCGGAACCGGAATCGCGGGAACGCCGAGATTCCCCAGTTTGGACAGATCCTTCAGGTCGATAGTTCCATCGATGGCCACGACCGTGAGTTCTTTTGGTTCGGCCGCGATGATCGCGAATCCAACCACTTTCCCCTGGTCGGTTCGAGCGTAGATCTCGCTGGTTTCGTCCTTGCTCTGGGCGGAAATGATTTTGCTCCATCCGGGAGTACGAAGCTGAGCGCGAATCGGTTCCAGATCTTCCATGCGGTATTGGCCCGGTTCCTTGAATTCGTAACTTCGGACAACGATGCCCTTCAGTCCGGAAAGCAACTCCTTCAGATCCTTCGCGTCCTTGTCTTTGTCCTTTTCGACGCCCGCAGCGGCCAGGAACCCGCCGGCCATTTGGAGAAGGTTCGAATCGAGCGTGATATCCACGGATTCCTTGGCTTTCGATGCCAGGCCGTCGAGCCCGGTGATTCGCAATTGTGCGGGCAGTTGCGCCGCTGCCAGCAAGGCGAAAACGATGAGTTTCGGCATCTAGTTGTCCACCCTTCTGAGCGCTTTGGCCCGGGTTGCGTTCAGTTTTTCCGCGGCGATTCGCAGTGCGATCACGGCGTCGCGCCCGGCGCGCTCGGCCTTCTTTTGGCGCAGCTCCGCAGTAACGCCGAACAGGATCGCCAGCATGGCGGCCATCGCCAGCGCCCAGGCGAGCCTCGGCCGCAGGACGCTCCCAGGCTTCCGTATCCGGGCCCGGGCGACCACCCGTTCCGCAAAGCCGGGCGGCGGCTCCTCGCGCCGCAAGGCAGCTCTCAGTTCGTCTTCGAGATTCATAATCCAACTCCCTCTTGCCGGGACAACTTGTCCCGCATCTTCTCCCGCAATAGGGCGAGCGAACGCTGCAAATGACTTTTTACTGTTGCTATGGGCATGTCCAGGGCCTTGGCGATGTCCATCGGATCGAGGTCTTCCTGATAACGCAAGATCATCACGACGCGGGCATTTTCCGGCAACGCGGCGACCAACTCCCGCAGCGTCTCCGATAAAAGAGGATCGGAGCTTCCCATGGGATCAACGGCCGCCGGTTCCGGAGCGTCCTCCAGGGGCGATTGCGGGCGGCGCTTTTCCTGGCGCGAATGATCGATCAGCCGGTGGGAGGTGACCCAGCGGAGCCAGTGAAGCACGTGGTCTGGGGATTCGAGTTCCGGCAGTTTCTTATAGAGCTGCAAAAACACCTCTTGTGCGATCTCTTCCGCCAGGGCCCGGTTCCTGAGATAGCGGCAGGCCATGCTGAAGACCATCGCCTGGTGCTCGCGAACCAGCTCGGCGAATTGATCCTCGTTTGCCACTGCGTGGCGCCTGGCGTCGGGTATGGCCGCCGCGATTCCCTGGGTCAACATGGGCGAAATTTGCGCCTCACTGGATAATACGCTGAACAGGTCCCGGGAGAACGCAGTCGCGATTCGCTTTAACGAAAGGCGGCGTTATCGGGTGGGAAGGGAGGCGGGCAAGCCCGCCTCCTACAGCGAGGTCCTTTGCGCTGTGGTCGATTTGTCTGTATTCTTTCTCTATATTCCATGGCGGCAAGATTCGGGCAAATCGCGGCGACGCTATGTCTGGCTGGCTCGGCGATGGCGCAGCGGCCCGGGACCCTTCCGCGAACGGCGGACGGGCAGCCGGACCTCCAGGGAGTCTGGAGCAACGCTTCTATCATTCCGCTGGAGCGGCCCAAGGAGCTGGAGGGGAAGGAATTTCTTACGCCGGAGGAAATGGCCGCCTACGAAGCGAAGATTTTCAAGCGGTCCAGTCGCGAGGGACCGCTGGCGCCAGGACAGGTCGGCACGTACAACGATTTCTGGTGGGACGCAGATTCCAAGCGCGCACCGAATCTTCGAACCTCGATTATCGTGGATCCTCGGGACGGGAAGGTCCCGGCATGGACGGCGGAAGCGCAGAACAGAGTTCAGGCGGAGCGGGCGTATGCCAGGGAACATCCGGCCGACGGTCCGGAAGATCGGCCGTTGTACGAGCGATGCCTGGTATTTCCGATGACAGGGCCGCCGATGCTTCCGAGCTTCTATGACAACCATCAGTACGGGCCCCTGACGACGAACTATCAGATCGTGCAGACGCCGGGATACGTGATGGTGCTAGCCGAAGTTCTGCATGAGGCGCGCATAATTCCTTTGGATGGGCGTCCGCATCTTCCTGCCAGTGTGCGTCAGTGGGCCGGTGACGCGCGCGGGCACTGGGAAGGGAACACGCTGGTAGTGGACTCCACGAATTTCACGGATAAGACGCGGTTCCCGGGCGCGGACGAGAATCTGCACCTGATCGAGCGCTTCACCCGGACCGCTCCGGATCTTCTTCTCTACGAGTTTACGGTGGACGATCCGACGGCTTTCCGCAAACCCTGGAAAGGCGAAGTGCCGATGATCGCGAGCGATAGTCCGCTGTTCGAGCACGCCTGCCATGAGGGAAATTACGGACTGGCAGGAGTTCTCGGCGGGGCGCGCGCGGATGAAAAGAAACGGATCAGATAGAGGCCGATATGAAAACGCTTGTGACGCTGATGCTGGCCGCGGGCGCTTGCGCTGCGCAGAAAGTTTCGACTCAGGAACTGATCGAGATGGCTCGCGTGCGGAGCGCCGGGCTGGAACAGACTTTGCGCGACACGCTGGGTTCCGAGAACATTCAGAAAGGGACCGCGGCAGCCGGGGAGATGGGCGAGTTCGTGTGGGCCATCGCCTCGGAGAAGGGTCCCTCGCTCCAGGTCAATCGTGAGGCGCCGATTCCTGCGTTCAAGGCCGGTTCGCTGTGGGTGGTGCAGAGCCGGCTGAAGACGGGCACCGCGTATCAGTACACCTGGATCGCCGATGGGAAGCCGATCGGGGGCGCCAACAACTTGCCTGCGTTCGGTCCCGACAGCTACGTCAAGCCGGGCGTTCCGCAGGGGAAACTGACGGGACCCATCGAAGTGCCCAGCAAGATCTATCCCGATGTAAAAGCCAATATGTGGTTCTATGTGCCGGCGCAATGGGACGGCGTGACGCCGCTGGCGGTGATGCTATGGGGCGACGGCCAGCAATTCACCGGTCCGCGGCCCGGACAGTGGAGGATTCTGGAGACGCTCGACAACTTGACCGCGCAGAAGCGGATTCCCCTGATGGTCAGCATTTTTGTGCAGGCGGGCACGGGTCCGCAGCGCAACCAGCGATCGATCGAATACGACACGGTCAGCGATACCTACCTGCATCGGCTGCTGGATGAGATTCTTCCGGTGGTGGGCAAGAGCGTGAAAATGCGCACCGACGGATACAGCCGCGCGATCCAAGGCCTGAGCTCAGGCGGCATCATGGCGTTCAACGCCGCATTCCACAAGCCGGAGGAGTTTTCGCGCGTCCTGAGCTGGATCGGGAGTTATACGGCGCTGCAACGGTCGGCGGCGCATCCGGAAGGAGGAGCCGAGTATCCGACCATGGTGCGGCGGGAAGCGAAACGGAACATTCGCGTCTGGCTTCAGGATGGGGCGGCGGACCTGGATAATACAGCCGGGAATTGGCCCGTGGCGAATATCGCGATGGCGAACGCGCTGAAGTTCAAGGGCTACGATTATCACTTTTCATTTGGCGTCGGCGAGCATAGCGACGCGCAAGGGGCGGCGGAGCTGCCGGAAGCGTTGACGTGGCTGTGGCGGGATTACGATCCGGCGAAGACGTCGCAGGAGTTCGTCCAGGATCCGGCGGAAAAGGATCAGCCGGCGTGGCGGGTGGTCGAGTTGAACCGGAAGTGAGTTATCGTGATGCGCTGGCAGAGCGCCACCTTTGGGATCTTCGGATGCTTTGTGCGGAGCGCGGCGCCACGGATTGTTGGTCTTTGTGCCAGGTTCTGCGGCGGTGAGCTCCGGCAAGACGCGGTGAGCCAACGAACTGGCAAAAGAATTGCTCTCGAACAAATGGAGGAAGCTTATGCCGTCTACACGCATTTCCCATAAGGACGAACTGGCCAAGGACGTCTCGAAGGAGAATCTGGAGGATCATCCAGTCGTGCAGCACTTGCAACGCCAGGTGGCAAATGCCTTTGTTCTCTATGCGAATTACAAGCATTACCACTGGCAGACGTATGGACCGCTATTCCGCGATCTTCACGAGATGTTCGATCAGTTTGCCCAGAGCGTCCTCGCGACAATCGACGAAATGGCTGAGCGAATTCGCATGATCGGGCCAGATGTTCAAAGCACGCAATTGAAACAGATGCAGGAAGCCGCTAGTGTTCAATCCGCCGGAGCCGGACAATCGATTCGCGAAATGATCGAGGAGGCCGATGCCAATCTGTACATCGTGATTAAGGACATGCGGAAAGCAGCCCGAAGCGCAGATGAAAACAACGATCCGGGGACGGTGGACCTGTTCTCGAAGATCGTCCAGATTCACGAAAAGCACGAATGGTTCCTGCGGGAGTTGCTGAAAAAGAAGGACGGATTGGTGAGCTGAGGCGGCCCACGGCCGGAGACGGACTACTTGCGCTGGGTCAAACTTCTGTACGCAGCTTCGAGGAACATGTCCGTTGTCCAGGGACCGGAAGCCGCTCCGTACTGCGGATCGTAGTCGCGAGTGGGCCGCGCGGCTTTCACCTGATCGAGCGTCATGCCCTTCTGGATCATGTCTCGGATGCGGTCGCGAATGATGGTCATCATGTCGCGATATTCGAGCACATCGAACTCATCAGAGATGCGCCCGCGTCCGGGGATAATGTAGGTGCCGCCCTCCTCGTGGTGCTCCGGAATCGCCAGGTCCAGAAGACGATTCAGTCCGTCGATGATTCCCTGAAGACCTCCCCCGTTTGCCAAATCGATCACCGGATACCTGTCGGTGACGTAAATGTCGCCGGCACAGATCACATCGGAGCGCCGAAAATAAACCATAGTGTCGCCATCGGTGTGCGCGGCAGCCTGATGGAGCAGTTGAATGGATTCGCCGTTGAAGAAAAGATCCTTGCCCGCGCCGAAGTAGGTGTCGCTGGGTTGCGAAATGAACGGAATTTCGGGCTGGCCGGGCGAGGGATTGTTCATTCGCTGGAGGACGTTGTCGTGCGCCAGGATTTTCACGATCTGCCCCTCCAGATCGCCGGGAGTGTTTCGGATATTGCGTTCGTCCTGGGCGCCGCCATAACGCGCGAGCGCTTCGTTGCCTCCCGTGTGGTTGGCATGAAAGTCCGTGTTGATGATGTAACGGAGCGGTTTGCCGGACAACTTGCGAACTGCTGCGAGAAGCTTTTCCGACAGCGCCGCCGTTCCCGTATCCACCAGTACGACTCCCATCGAGCCTGTTTGGACGGTGATGTTGCCGCTGCGCGTGGCGATCAGGTAGATGTTGCCGCGCACCGGGAGGACTTCGATCTCTGCGGTTTCCGGCGGAGGCGCGGGAGCAACGCGATCGCCGCTTGCGGGGGCAGGCGGACCGCCAGGAGCTTTCAGCTTGGCCTGGTATTCCGGATACATGGTCTCGGCGCCGCCACGGACGGCTTGTTCCGAAACATGGAAATGCTCCGAAAACTCCTTCAGGTACGGATTCGTGCCGGGCAGGTAATGCGGGACGTCCGTCTTCTTGCGGTTGGTGATCTCTTCCACTGGTTCACAGGGCCACAGCCAGGCTCCCTGGTCGAACTCGTCGAGCTGAAAATCCTCGGATTTGATGAGAGGTTCCGTGGTGTAGACGGGATCGGTGACGACGCTCACGTGCGTGAGAATATTGCCATGCCGGATGAAGTGCTCGACCATAGTGGCCAGGTCGCTTTGTACCAACCCGTTGCGCCGGACGAACCCCTGCTTGATGTGGGTGGTCTTGACGGTCAGGATGTTCCCTTGCCATTCACCGGTGGAGAATCCCATGAAGGTGTGCGGGGCGTATTCGGACGGATGCGGGCGGCCATCCATCCAGATAGTGCGGGTTTGCTCATAGGTGCTGATGTAGTTCTTGATGGCGACCACCTGCTGCGTCTGCGGATCTTTCTCTTCCCAGATGCGCAGGTGGTTGGGACCGCGATAAATATAAGTGACGCTGTGGACGCGGCACTGGTGTTCAGGCAGCGTCATGCGGGAGGCGCTCCAACTATCGGCGCGCAAGCGGGCCGCGTCGTTGATGGGCAGGCCCAGATAATCGCCCAGCTCGGGACCCGGTCCGCGTTCGGCTTGGTCCTCGTGCCGCAAGGGAGTCCAGTTGCCGGCTAAGTACGCCTGGCCGAACGCGGAAACGCCGAACAGAGCGGAGGCAAGAACACGCAGTACGCGCATAGCAACCTTCTGGAGAGCATACCGTATCCGGCGGCGGGCCGGCGCATAGGGATTTTGGGGTTCTCTTGCGCACGATATAATCCGCCAAGGAGAACCTCCATGCGTCTTCAAATTGTCGGGACGTTGATCCTCGCAACGATGGTGAGCGTGCTTGCGCAAACTCCTTCCAGGCAGGAGCAGCAGCCTCCCGATCCCCACAGCCTGGTTCTGGTGGGCGATCGGTTCAAGCCGCTCAAGTACGACGAGATGACGCGCGAGCAGAAGACCATGGTCGATCATCTGCTGGCCGGGGAGCGCGGAGTCGTGCGGGGACCGTTCAATGTCCTGCTGAGAAGTCCCGAGGTGGGCGATCTCGGCCAGCAATTTGGCGGCGCCATGCGTTTCCGCACGGGCCTGCCCCGGGATGTATCCGAGGTCCTCATCATCCTGACCGGCCGGTTCTGGATGGCGCAATACGAGTGGTATTCTCACCGGACCGCGGCCCTGCAAAACGGCGTAAGCCCGGCCCTTGTGAATGCTATTGCCGAGGGAAAGCGTCCTGCAACCATGCCGCCCGAGATCGAAGTAGCGTACAACCTCATTGACGAGCTCCTCACCACGCATCAGGTGACCGACGCCACGTTTGAGGCCGCCAAGAAAAAGTATGGCGAGCGCGGCGTGGTCGACATGATCGGATTGAGCGGGTGGTACGGATTGGTTTCGATGGTGCTTAATGTGGATCGTTATCCTTTGCCGGAAGGCGTGCAGCCAGGCTTGCAGCCTCTCGGCAATCCGCTCCCCGTAGTGGGAAACGGGTTTGCCACTCCGATTCCCGGAACCGTTTCGCCTGCCACGGTGAAGTCGATGACGGCCGCTGGCAAGGACTTTACGATGCGCGGCGACCGCTTCAAGCCGCTTCCCTATGAGCAAATGACCCCGCAGCAAAGGAAGATGACGGATATCGCAGTGTCGCAGCGGGGCACCGGCGGGAGCTTCAATATCAGCGTCCGCGATCCAGACGGGGGGCAGTTGTTCTTCGACATGGGCGATCGCGTTCGTTTTCACATGTCGGTTCCGGACAAGCTCAAGGAATTGGCGATTCTTCTCACTGCGCGTTACTGGGGTGCGCAGTACGAATGGCTTGTACACCGGCGGGCCGCGGTGCAGGCTGGGCTGGGCGAAGACAGAGTTCGAGCCATCGCGGAAGGCCGGCGTCCGGTTGAAATGCCGGCCGATGAAGAGGCCGTCTACAACTTTATTACCGAGTTATTCAAGACCAAGCAGGTGAGCGACGCTACGTTCGCGGCGGCGAAGAAAGTTGCCGGTGAGCGGGGCGTGGTGGACCTGATCGTCACCGCCGGCTACTATCAGGTGGTTTCGATGTTCATGAATACGGACCGTCTGCCCCTGGATGGCAACCAGCAGCCGGAGCTGAAATATCTGGTCTCGCCGCTTCCCTGAACGCTTTTCGAGAAAGACGCGCCCTAGACGGGCCGATGCGCTTTGAGGAAGGATCGTATCTGGCGGACCGCCAGGGGAATCCGCTCCTTGGGCTCTTTCCACGGAAACATACTCACTTCAGCGTTCGGCGCGAGCATCGCGGCTTCCATCGCGACGGCGTAGGGATGCGCGGGAATATCATCCGGAAGGATCAGCACGGGTGTTTGACAGTTGCGCACGAAGTCCCGTGTGACCGTGAAGACGAAGTCGGGATTGGTGCGATACATCCTGGTCAGGAACGTATTCACGGTCTCCATCGTGAACTCGGGCCTTCGTTTCACAAAGTCCGGACCCCAGCCCTTCATATTGTTTTCGTAGAAGAGGTCGCGCATCTCCGGACGCGATCCGCTGGGTTGTGCCAGCACGGCAGCGGCAACACGATCCGGAGCGCGGCGTAGCAGATTCCAGATCAAGGGACCGCCGATACAGAAGCCCAGCACCATGAATTTCTGGATTCCCAGGTGATCCATCACGCCGAGATGGTCATCCGTCAAAGAATCCCACGGCCGGCCCACCTCGAGAGGACCGCTCGACTGGCCTTCAACGGCCGTGCGCAGATCCGCGGCGATGCAATGATACTCTCCCTGGAATTCCTCGATCGCGTTAAACGGCGATGCGCTGATCAGGCCGGAGATCGTGGAATTCAGGCCTCCTCCGGCAATGAGCAACAACGGAAAACCGGAACCGTACTGTTCGTAACGGATGCGAACGGAGCCTTTCTGGTAGAAGGACACGTCATTTCCTCCCTTGGGACTACGCTGCGCGAATAACTGCGGCGCTGCGGCCATCGCCGTCGCCGCCGCGCCTGTTTTGAGAACCGTGCGCCTTGTTGAACCCATGATCTGTGCTCTTTGGAATCGTCGTGACCGCTACCAAGCGGGATTCTTACCGGCTTTGTAGGCCCGCTCATCACGCCCTTCGTTATAAATGTTTCGCTTTGTGAACAACCAATTTCCATTAACTTTGACCAGCTCGTCCTCATAGTGCCCGAACCCGTCGAAAACACCCCTTCGTTGCGGAGTGTTGTTGGAGTAGTGGAACCAGTACGAGCGTCCGACCGCTTTATTGCCGTCTACCTTGATGACGATGTTTGAAATATTGTGCCGGGCGGCCGCAGCTCGCAGCCCGGGCGTGGAGGCGGGGTTGGGCATGCGGGCGATCACCTCCTTGGTCGCCGCGCGGCCTTTGACTTCGCCGCTGCCGTAGTCCAGGATTCGGTCCGGAGTGAAGGTCGACACGTATACGTCGGGATCGTGAAAAGCGAGCGCGAAGAGGTACCGCGCTTGCAGGTCCTCAATCGCGGCGCGATCCTCCGCATAACTGCGGGTTTGCGCATGCACGCGGATCGCGTTGGACGCCACGGACATCACGGCCGCCGCGATGAGGGCGCCTGCGGCTGCGAATGTCAAGGGAACGGTCATCTCTTGCATAGCTGACCTCGCTTTCAGAAACGAATGGACACCAGTATACTCGCCGCTGCGGTTGGCCGCGCGGAACCATCCCTGTGAACATGATCCTGCGTTTCGAGGGATTCAGTAAAATGCTACTCATGGTACGTTCCTTGCTTCTCGCCCTGACTGCCGCCGCTCTGATCCCGCCGGCTATGGCAGCCGACTGCGACCGGGCTTGCCTGAAAGGCGTTCTCGATCAGTACCTGAACGCGGTCCTCCAACACAATCCGTCCGCGGCGGCGCTAACGGCTGGCTATCGCCAGACCGAGAATGCGGTGGTTCGCCGTCCTGGCCAAGGGATCTGGCAGACCGCTAAAGCCCTGGGGAAAGTTCAACGCCGCTACTTCGATCCCGTAACCGGGAACGCGGCTTATTTCGGCACGCTCGAAGAAACCTCCGGTAATGCCGCCGTGGTAACGCTACGGCTGAAAGTCGCGGATCGCAAGGTGTCCGAGGCCGAATGGTATCTCGCGCGAAAAGGCGACCCGGGAATCGGCGTAGGAGCGGGCGCGCAGGCCAGCAACGCTTTCTGGGATCCCGAGTACCTGGCCGCGCATCCGCCAGCAGAGCGCATCGTTCCGAAAGCCGAACGGGTTTCGCGCGAGGACCTGATCGCCATCACGAACAGTTATTTCGATTCGCTTTCGGCGCGCGACGGCCACATCATGATCGCTCATCCCGGATGCGTGCGCCTGGAGAATGGCGTGCTCACCACCCAACGCGATGCGCCGGCGAATCTGCCCGCCGACGCGGCCGGGATCTTCAACGGCAAAACCGATTGCAGGAACGAAGGAGCGATGACGAACATTTTTGCGGTGGTGGCTCGCCGTTTTCCCGTGGTGGACGAAGAAGCCGGCATCGTGCTCGGGTTGGGAGTGTTTCTGCGCAAACCCGGCGTCGCCATGCGCCGCAATCAGTTCAGCGAGTGGTTCGTCATCGACCAGGGCCCGGAGCATCAGGCAAAGCTGCGCGCGATCTACTCCTCGATGTTCTACCCGGACCAGGACGCGTTGGTGCCCAATTGGCCGCCGTACGACGGCAATTGGCCGGTGCTGCCCGCTCCCAAGTAAATGGCGAGTCCGGTCAGCATTCGGGCTTTTCGCTCAGTTGTTGGAGAGTTCCTTGTTCGCGTGCTCCTGAAGCATGGCTGTCGAAACGAGTGAAATCACCGCGCAGATCAGGACGAATACAGCCAAAGGAGTCGCAGAGTGATAGCGGCTCAACAGGGCGGTTGCGATGAGCGGTGCGGGCCCGCCGGCGATCAGCGAGGAAAGCTGGTACCCCAGGGACGCGCCACTATAGCGGAGGCGCCCGGGAAACGATTCCGCGATCAATGCGGCTTGCGGGCCGTACATGATATCGTGCGGCAGCAACGAGAGTACGATCGCGATGGCCGCCAGGTGCGGCACGCGAGTATCCAGCAGCCCAAAGTAGGCGAACCCCCAGACGGCGGTGATGGCGGCCCCGAACATATACACGCGTTTGCGTCCGATCCGGTCGGAAAGATATCCGAAAAATGGGATTGAAAAGAACGAGAGGACGGCTGCGCCCAGCACCGACGCAAGTATCAAATCCCTCGGGAGACGCAACACGTCGACTCCGTACACGAACACAAAGGAAGTGAACAGATAGAACGGAGCCTGTTCCGCGGTGCGGCATAGAGCGATTAAGAGGATTTCGCGCGGCTGCCGCCGAATCACCTCAAGCACCGGCTGACGCTCAACCCGGCGCTCGGCACGGAGCCGAGCGAACACCGGCGTTTCGTGGATCCCGAGGCGGATATACAGGCCGAGCGCGATCAAGACCGCGCTCAACAGAAACGGCACCCGCCATCCCCAGGTCAGGAATTCGTCCCCGGATATCGCGCTCAAAACCAGCACTGCCAAATTCGCCAGAAACAGGCCGGCCGGCACGCCGAACTGCGGCCAGGAAGCGATAAAGCCGCGATGCCGGTTCGACCGTGCCCATTCCATCGCCAGCAGCACGGAACCGCCCCACTCTCCGCCCACTCCGATTCCTTGAAGAAAGCGCAACAATGTCAGCAGAACGGCGCCCCAAATACCGATGTAGCGGTAACCGGGAACGAGCGCGACCAGAAACGTTGCGATCCCCATCATCAGCAGAGTCACGACGAGCGCCGTTTTTCGGCCGAGGCGGTCGCCATAATGGCCGAAGATGGCAGCGCCGATCGGCCGGGCGACGAAGCCTACGGTGTACACGCCGAATGCCTCGATTGTGCCCACCAGAGGATCAGATTGGGGGAAATAGAGTCGGGCAAACACCAGACCGGTCACGGTGCTGTAGAGGAAAAAATCGTACCATTCGATCGCTGTCCCAACCGTGCTAGCCAGGATCGCGCGCAGGAGCTGTCGTCGCTGGCGTGCTTCCTCGATTGCCTCTGAGGGATAATTGGCGGCCATCTTGCCAGTGTACGGCGAGATGCACGGTCGGCCCGCAGTTCTTTCCGTAGGAGGCCGCCTTGGGGTGACCTCCCTCGATTATTTGAGCCAGTGATGACTGAGGATTTCAAGGTTTAGCCCGCTACCGTTTGTCGTACCAAATGAAAGTGGGATTTTCGACCATCGCCAAAAACGCTCCCGCAGCACCCTGGGTAAGAGCCGCCACGCCCGAAAGTGGTCCTGGTTGTCCAGACCATTTTTCGCCCGCAATAAGTTATGACGCGGCGGGTCTGAGTTGAGGGGCGGCCGAAGCCGCCCAGCCATTCCGGCCCTTTAGTCGGCGCTCGAGTTCCATTCCTGGAGAGCCCTTATAGTGGCTCCGAAGGAGAGATGTTGAAAGGAGGGTTTTCCACAGCCGTCGCCGCCGCGCGTTGTGGAAATGTCGCTGTTATCCGCGCTGAGCCGTGTGGCCAGCTCGGGATGCACGCAGCCGTTACGAATCGCAGAGCCAGACATTCGATGTCCGAGGATAGAACTCCGAGCGGCTCGTGCACCTCTGTAGCTCCGGAGTCTTCGTTCATGCGGTTGTTCATCGCTGTGCGGTATGGCAGCTTGGACAGCGCAGGCGCCCCGCGGCTACGAATCGCGTTGCCTGACACTCGATGTCCGAGGATAGAGCTCCGAGCCGCGGAGTGCGCTTTGCTTCCAAAACGAATATTCAGATGTCGTCTGAAAGTGGACTGAAAAGACTATAAGGCCTTCGTGGAGCCAAAGCTGCCTGCTCAAACTCGATTTGTGGGGAGGAATCATGCCGATAGAATTTGCGGCGCTGGTCGCTATCGACTGGGCCGACCAAAAGCATGCGTGGGCGCTGCAGGCCGGGACATCGAAGGTCGAGACCGGCGCGATTGTTTCCTCAAGTGCTCGACTGGTTCGATGAAGTCGGATCCAAGATCGTCGTCGAGTTCCTGGAGCGCTGGCCGAGCCTCGAGGGAGAGTCGACTGGTAAACCACGGCAGTTGACCGATCTGATAGCTTAACGCTTCAGGATCAATTCATTCAACCAAAAGAATACGTAAGTAGGTTTCCGTAAATCGATTCAGGAACCGTGTGGGGCGGAGGTCCGCGTTAGGATGCTGCGCGGTAGCTTCCCAACACGCGCAGGAAGTCGGCGACCTCGCCCAAATGCGCCAGCGCGTGTCCTACCGCAGTGTCTTGTGGACGGCCCAGCAGGTCGAGGTAGAACAGGTATTCCCAAGGTTTGCCGCGCAGCGGCCGCGATTCGATCTTGACCAGGTTCAAATCGCGCAGAGCTAGCGCGCTGAGCGCCCGAAACAATGCTCCGGGGACGTTCTTTGTGGAGAACACCAGCGACGTCTTCCAAGGCGCGTGTCTGGAGCCGGGGGGAGTCCGGGGCTTCGAGCCGGCCGGCTCCAGGAGAAAGAAGCGCGTGTAGTTCTGACGGTCGTCTTCGATGCCGCGTTTCAGGATTCGAGCTTTGTATATCTTCGCGGCCAGTTCCGACGCGATGGCCGCTCCGCCCGGCGGCCGCTTCTCCATGATCATCTTGACGCTGCCGGCGGTGTCGTAGAACGGCTCGCGCTCAATCCGTTTGTGGCGCGCGAAGAAATCCAGGCACTGATTCAGCGCCACTTCGTGAGAATACGCTTTGCGGACCTGGGCGAAGGTCATCCCGGGCGGCGCAATCAGGTTGTGCACTACGCGCACATTCGTTTCCGCCGTGATGGCGAAATCGTACTTCAATAACAGATCGTAGTTTGCGTAGATCGATCCGTGCAGCGTGTTCTCGATCGGAATCGCCGCGGCATCCACGCGCCCCTTTCCTAGCGCGTCGAACACCTGATCGAAGCGCGCCTGCGGCACGGGCTGGGCCTGCGGGCCCAAAAGTTGCTGGATCGCCTGCTGGCTGAAGGCTCCCAGCTCTCCCTGGAATGCGACTTTCATGAGCTCCTTGTATTGTCCGGCTTCTCTGGCCCGTTCCAACGGGGCGCATCGGGCGATGGCAAGCCGACCAAATCGAGTACGCGATCCACGCTCTGGTTCACGATCTCATCCACGGTCTGCGGCCGGTGGTAGAACGCGGGGACAGGCGGCGCCAGGACCGCCCCCATTTCGGCCAGAGCCGCCATGGATCGCAGATGGCCCAGGTGCAGCGGCGACTCGCGCACCATGAGCACCAGGCGCCTCCGTTCCTTGAGCGTCACATCCGCGGCGCGGATCACCAGGTTCGAGCTGATTCCGGCGGCGATCGCGGACATGGTATGGATCGAGCAGGGGGCGATCACCATCCCATCTGTCGGAAACGATCCGCTGGCCAGGCGGCAGCCGATATCTTCGACCGCATACGAGCAGTCGGCCAAGACCTTGAAATCCGCGGCGGTCTTGCCCAGCTCGAGGAACGCGGTGCGCTCGCCGGATCGGGTTAGGATGAGATGTATCTCGGCCTCAGCGGAAGCCCGCAGTTTTTCTAGCAAACGCCAGCCGTAGATCGATCCGCTTGCACCGGTGATACCCACCACCAGCCGCATGGAGAAATTCGCCACTCAACCGAATCTAACAGACTGGAGCGCACAGCGCGGGGCGCACACGAGATAATAAATTGCTCGCGCCCAGTCTGCGTGGTGCGCGATCAAAGTGATAGAGGCATGACTGAGGAAACCAACGGTCTCAAGCAGAGGGCCGCCGAATCCGCGGTGGCCCAGGTTGCGGGCGGCATGATCGTTGGCCTGGGATCCGGCTCAACGGCGGAATTCGTGTTGCTGGAACTCTCCCGCAGGGTCCGGGCGGGCCTTCAGATTGCCGCGGTACCGACTTCCGAACGCACGGCGGCGCGGTGCCGCGAGTTGGAGATTCCTCTGGCGGAGCTGAACGGGACGATCGATTTGGCCATCGACGGCGCCGATGAAGTAGAACGCGGCGCTTTGAATCTCATTAAAGGCCGGGGCGGGGCGCTGTTGCGGGAGAAGATCGTCGCCCAGGCCTGCAAGCGGTACCTGATCGTGGTGGATCAGACCAAGCTGGTGGACCGGTTGGGAGCCGGACGGGTGCCGATTGAGGTGGTCCCGTTCGGCTGGCAGTCGACGGCTCGGAAAATTCAGGAACTCGGGGGAGTTCCCGAGCGTCGCGATTTCGTGACCGACAACGGCAATTACATCCTGGATTGCGCCTTCGGACGAATCGAGGCGCCCATCGCCTTATCCACGGACCTCCACAACATCGCAGGCGTAGCGGAACACGGCCTTTTTCTGGATTTGGCAACAGAGGTCCACGTGGGCTTGCCGCAAGGCGTCGAAATCCTCAAGGCAAACATTTGAAGCGGAGAGGCCCCATCCGGCGTCTCCCGTTGGAAGCCCGCGAGGCGGCCCAGCGAATCAACCTGCCGGCCGGCATTTCCAAATCGCGCGTTCACCGTAAGTCGCTTGTATTCGCGAGTTCGTGAGCGTGCCGCATTGGATCGTGCCCGCGTGCGCCTGGGTGAGGCGGAAGAAACGGCGGCGTCCGGTCTGGCGGCAGGTCTTGCGATGGGCGGTTGCGGAAGGTCGTTCCGGCGCAACCCGGGCCGGGATCGCGCAAAGCTGGAAAAATCCCGCTGCGAGCCGGCGCGCATCTGGCAACTGCGCGGATCGCGTGCGCGGTTCGCGGCCGTAACCGCTTAGCAGCTCAGGGTTCGCAGCAGCGCCTTTGCTTCGCGCAGCCTCTCGAACTGTTTTTCGGCTTCCTTGAACGCTTTCGTGTGCACGCAGCGCCGGGCGCCGTTGTGCTCGGCCGGATACCGGAGGTGCAGCATCTCGTGAAACATGACGTACTCGAGGGCCAGGCGCGGCACGACGGGCCGGTCGAAAATCCGGCTGATCACGATGGCGTTGTGCGGAGGATCGTAGTGACCCAGCATGGTTCGAGACGCCTGTTTGCTCCATCCGAGCGACGGGCGGGCCATCAGCCCGAAGAAATAGCGCAGATTCAGATCTTCGAAGATTTCTACCAGATCGAAGTGCTGCCCCTGGGGCGGATCCACCAGCTTGCGCCCGCGGATTTCGCGGACCAGGTCGAGCCTCCGCCGAACATCGCGGCGGTTGAGGTACCGCCGGTAGCGTTCGTTGCTGGCTGCCGGAACGGGCCGCCGGAACAGCTTCGAAAGCAGAATTTCGGCGAGCGCTTCGTGCACGCTTTCCGGAGCGGGCGCCAGTGTGTCGGCCATGCGCACACGCAAAATTCCCTCTTCGAGCCGGATTTGCGCATTTGCGCTGGCGTACTGCCGCACTTGTACCTCAATCGAGGGCAGCGGAGTGCGGGGCTTCAGCCGCCGGAAGACGCGCGCATAGATCTCCTCGGGCGTTGCCGGTTGCCGGGAATCGAACTCTCCCAAGGAAAATTCCTCGACCGCGCTCTCGACTTGCATTTCCTTCAAAAGGTAACATGGAGCGTTGCCCTTGAGGGCTTTCGAAACATGAGAAGAATGATTTTTCTGGAGCCGGCGTGCCGGGAGTAGCCATCACGGCCCTGGGTTGCTACACGCCGCCGGGCGTCCTTACCAACCACGATCTCGAAAAAATGGTCGAGACCAGCGACGAATGGATTTTGCAGCGCGTCGGGATCTCGGAACGCCACATCGCGGCTCCAGATGTGGCGACCTCGGACCTCGCTTTCGAAGCCGCCTGCGCGGCGCTCGCCCAGCGTGGGATCGATGGCCGCGAACTTGACGCCATCCTGGTCTGTACGGTGACCCCGGATATGATGTTTCCCTCCACGGCCTGCCTGGTCCAGGATCGCCTGGGCGCCCAGCACGCCTGGGGATTCGATCTGGTGGCCGCCTGTTCGGGGTTCATCTACGGGCTGACCACCGCGGCCCACCTGATCCGCGCGGGAACGCACCAGAAGGTCCTGGTTATCGGCGCGGACACGATGTCGCGGATTATCGATTACACGGATCGCAACACCTGCGTGCTGTTCGGGGACGGGGCGGGTGCAATGCTGCTGGAGCCTTCGGAGGAAGACGGCTTCCTCGGGTTCCTGAACGAGATCGACGGGTCTGGCGGCGACTATCTCAAGATGCCCGCCGGCGGAAGCCGGATGCCCGCCAGCGAAGACACAGTTCGGAATCATCTGCACTACGTAAAGCAGGACGGCCAGCAGGTTTTCAAATACGCGGTGCGCAAGATGCATGAGATCTGCTGCGAGCTGCTGAACCGGCATGGTCTCACGATCAACGATGTCAAACTGTTGATCCCGCATCAGGCGAACCGGCGCATCATCGCCGCGACGGCCGAGCGTCTCGGCATGGATTGCGATCGCGTGATCATCAACATCGACCGGTACGGCAACACCACGGGCGCAACGATTCCGCTCGCCACGCGCGATGCGCTTGCAAGCGGAAAGCTGAAGAAGGGCGATATCGTGCTGTTCATTGCTGTCGGGGCGGGCTTCACGGTCGGCGCCAATCTGTGGCGCTGGTCGTATTGAGATGTGGGGCGGGCGGTCTGGCCGCCACCAACCTCTACTTCAGCAGGATCTCCCGCGGTCCGTCGTCCAGGCCGAAAATTCGGATCACCTGAGGGCCGGCGGGTTTCGAAGGCGGCTCGGGTTTCGCGGGTTCCTTCGCAACCGGCGTGCTCGCGGAGCTGGGACGCAACGCAGCCAACAGTTGCACGGGGGTGAGGCCCAGACTCAGGTTCACGCGGGTCTGGTCGACATTGACCTGAATTCCTCGAGCGGCCGGGGGCAGGGACGCGATCGTCTGTTTCAGAGAAGCGGCAAGCTCGGCGGCTTCCTCCAGCGAACTGGTTGTGAGCCACGCCGTTAGTCGCACCCCGTCTTGGAGCGAGATGCTGCCTTCGAATGCTTCCGCTTCTGCCTCGATCGGCACAAACCGGCTGGCCAGCGAATCCGGCAGGCGGCTGGCTACGACCCAGAAGTCGTCTTGAGCGTAATGCGCGGCCCGCGCCAGCAGCGGAGAATAACTCGCGTCCTCCGCCGCACTTCTGTCGATCGCATCCTGCAAGTCCCGGACGTGTCCCAGCAGGATCAGTTGATCGTTCATGCGAGCCAGGCTCAACGTGTTCTTGCCAGGTGTGATCCAGATTTCCACATCCCGGTAGGCTGCTCGTTTGAGTCCCTTTCCCGCCGCGTCCTTGCGGAGGGTGTCCGCGGAAAAATTTCCCGCGGCGGCAGCTAATAATACGGGTGACGAAATCAGAATCTGGCGCGCTTGTTTCAGGCAATCCAGTTGTGGAAAACCGAGTCCGCCTTCGCCGCTGAGTTCATCCTGAATCGCCTCCGCGAACGGAGATGATCTCAGGTGCTCCCAATCGATGCCGACGAGTGCCGTCGCCTCCGGCGCTGTGACGCGCCACCAGGCCGGATGCGATTCTGCGGAGATCGGGCACAGGCCAAATAACAACGCGCCCGCCACTCGCACAAAACACTGAAAATGCCGTGAAGCCATGCCAGTACATCGGGTGAATGGTTCGTCTTGCTTACTCGGTAAAATTTTCGTACCCCAGAGCCTGTCTGTTGCAAACACGCGAGTTACTGCTTGGTCCCTGGATTGCAACTACGCTGGCGCATGAAACGAAACGAGTACGCTGAAGCGTTTGAAAACGGGTACAGTGCCACTCGCCGCTTTCTGCTGTCTCGCGGCGCGGCTGTGGATGAAGCCGAAGAAATCGCACAGGCTGCTTGGGCTCGCGGATGGGAATACCGCGATCAGTTGCGCGATCCCAACATGGTGAGCTTCTGGGTGAATTCGATCGCGCGCAACCTGTTCCGCGCGCGCTTCCGTACTCCACCCGTGCTGCCGCTGGAGGGGGTGGATCCCGCCTACTGCATGACGCTTGAGGATCAAATCGAAGTGCGACGCATGCTGGATCTTTGCCCCAAGCGCGACCGCGCTCTGCTGGAGAAAAGCCTCGAAGGCTACTCCGCGGAAGAAATCGCACGGGATCAAGGCATCAGCTCCACCGGAATCCGTGTTCGCATGCTGCGCATCCGGCAGGGGATCCGGTCGCAACTGGCCATCGCCGCTTAAAAAATTCTCCGCAGCGTCCCCTTGCGTTAGAGTAAGGGGTTCATGGGTTCGGAAACGGTTCTTGAGCTGCGCTGCATCTCGAAAGATTTCGCTGCGCACCGGGCGGTCACGGATGTTTCGTTAGAGATCCCGCGCGGCGCGTTTTTTTCCCTTCTGGGTCCCTCGGGTTGCGGGAAGACCACGCTGCTCCGAATCATCGCTGGGTTCGAAACGCCCACTTCGGGGGAGGTGTGGCTCAGCGGCTCCCGGATCGACGCGCTGCCGCCCTATGAGCGCAACGTCAACACGGTTTTTCAAAGCTACGCGCTGTTTCCCCATTTGACCGTGCAGGGAAACATTGAGTTCGGCTTGCGTCGAAAAGGAAAGGCCGCATCCGATCTGGCTGCGCGCGTCCAGGAGGTGCTGCGGCAGGTTCGCCTGGAGATGAAAGCTTCGCGCCGGCCGAATGAGCTTTCCGGGGGCGAACGGCAGCGCGTCGCGTTGGCGCGAGCGATCGTGCTCCAGCCGGAAGTCGTGCTACTCGACGAGCCCCTGTCCGCCCTCGATCCGCAGTTGCGAAAGCAGGTTCGAGCGGAACTGCGTGACCTCCAGCGGCGCGTGGGCGTGACGTTCCTGTTTGTGACTCACGATCAGGAGGAAGCGCTCGCGATGTCCGACCAGATCGCCGTCATGAATGCCGGAGTGCTGGAACAGACCGGCACGCCGCGCGAACTTTACCAACGGCCGCGAACGCGCTTCGTCGCGAATTTTCTCGGCGCGATGAACTGGATCAACGGGATCGGCGTGCGGCCCGAGGCGGTGCGGATCGGTTCGCAAGGCCGAAAGGCCGTAGTCACGGGCATCGCGTACCTGGGCTCGGTTTGCCAGATCGAGGCGAGCCTGGAGACCGGGGAAGCTGTCACGGCGCTGGCGCCGCCGGGCGTGGGCCTGAATGTGGGCGAAACCATTTTCGTTTCCTGGAATCCGGAACATGAGGTGCGATTCCCGTGAGACTGCGAACTGCATTTCTCACGCCTTCAGCGATTCTGATGACGATCACCACGCTGGCGCCGCTGGCGATTGTCGCCGTCTACAGCCTTCTTTCGCGCGGGGCGTACGGCGGCGTGGAACTTCCGTGGACGCTCGCCAATTTCGGCCGCCTATGGGATCCGGTGTATGGCGCGATTTTCCTGCGATCTTTCTGGATTGCGGCGGCCGCCACCGCGCTCTGCCTGGCACTCGGTTTCCCGCTGGCGATGTTTCTCGCGCGCTCGGGAACACGCAAGAACCTGTACCTGAGCCTGGTGATTCTGCCGTTCTGGACCAGTTTTCTGATCCGCACTTACGCCTGGATGTTCCTGCTGCGGGACACCGGACTCGTCAACTCGGCCCTGCAAGCCTTGGGCGTCATTCACCAGCCGCTACCGCTGTTGTACAACGACGGCGCCGTGATCCTGGGTCTGGTTTACGGATTCCTGCCGTTCATGGTCCTGCCTCTGTATGCGACGCTCGAACGCCTGGACAAGAATCTGCTCGAAGCGGCCGCCGACCTGGGTGCGGAGCCGTGGGACAGCCTGCTGCGAGTCACGCTGCCGCTGTGCGCTCCGGGTATCCGCGCCGGGGCGATCCTGGTTTTTGTTCCCTGCCTGGGCACGTATCTCACGTCGGACCTGCTGGGCGGCAGCAAGACCGTCCTGATCGGCAACCTGGTGCAGAACCAGTTCACTGCGGCGCGAGACTGGCCTTTTGGAGCGGCTCTGTCCCTGGCGCTGATGGCGGTCGCCATGGCGTTGCTGTTCGCGGTGCGCGGACGGGGGGAAGAGCTGTTATGAATCGGAAGCCGGGCCGCGGACTGGTTTTCTACGCGATCGGCGCGTACGCGTTTCTGCATGGGCCCCTTCTGATTTTGGCCGTGTTCAGCTTCAACGCTTCGCGATTCTTGGTGTGGGAGGGATTCTCACTCGATTGGTATCGCGCCATTGCCCGTGACTCCAATCTCGTCGAATCCTGCGTGAACAGTCTGCTGATCGCGGTAGCCGCCACACTGGCCGCCACCGTCCTGGGCACTCTGGCCGCTTACGGGCTGTGGAAGCGAGGTTCGGCGTGGCTCTCCGGATCGATGTACCTTTCGCTGGTGACGCCGGAGATCGTCACGGGAGTCTCGCTGCTGGCGCTGTTTCAGTGGGTATTCCGGTTTCTGCATTTGCGCCTGGGGATGCACACCGTGATTCTGGCGCACGTCGGATTCTCGCTGGCCTATGTCGTGGTCGTCGTGCTGGCCCGCTTACGGGGGTTCGACCGGACGCTGGAAGAGGCCGCGATGGACCTGGGTGCCACCGAATTCGGCGCGTTTCAGCGAGTCACGTTGCCGTATCTCGGTCCCGCGATCGCCGCGGCGGCCATGCTCGCTTTCACCGTCTCGATCGACGATTACGTGATCACCAGCATGGTCGCGGGCGTCGATTCGCAGACCTTGCCGATGGTGATCTACGCCATGGCGCGCCGCGGCGTGAATCCGGCGCTCAATGCGATTTCCACGATTGTCGTGACCGGGCTGGGCCTGTTGATTGTTGTATCCGAAAGGCTGCGGCGCGCATGAAACGGCGCACGTTCCTGATCGGCGGCGCCGCCCTGGGCGCGGCGTGCTCCCGTGGTCCGCGTCTGAACGTCTTCAACTGGTCGGATTACGTTGCGCCGGACACAGTGCCGAATTTCGAGCGCGAATTCGGGATCCGCGTCCGCTACGGCACCTACGAAAGCGTTCCCGAGATGCTGGCGAAGGTCATGAGCGGCAATTCGGGATGGGATGTGATCTTTCCGTCGGCCGAATACATTCAGCCGATGCGCGAGATGGGCCTGCTGGCGCGGCTCCGGCAGGAGTGGCTGCCCAATCTCGACGAGCTGGAATCGCAGTTTCAAGCGCCGCCCTGGGATCCAGGGCTGGAATGGTCCGTGCCCTATATGCACGGCTCCACCGGAATCGTGTACCAGAGGAGCTTGGGTTGGTCTCCGGGCGCATGGGCGGATCTCTGGGACTCCCGGCTCGCAGGAAAGCTCACGATGCTTGACGATCCGCCGGAGGTGTTCGCGGCGTGCTTGAAGGTTCTGGGCTATTCGCTGAATTCCGAAGATCCGGACCAGCTTAAGGCGGCCGAGCAGCGCGCGCTCGCGCAACGGCCATTGGTCCGGGCTTACTTGAACGCCGAAGTGCGCGATCAGCTCGTGGCGGGGGATGTGGCGGCGGCGCAAGCGTGGGCCGTCACCGCGGCGCAGGCCATTTCCGCGGCTCCCGGGAAACTCGCGTTCGCGTTTCCGGCCGAAGGCTTCCCTCGTTATGCGGACAATGTCGCGGTTCTCCGCGAAAGCGTCCGGCTGGAAGCGGCGCACCGCTTCATCGATTATTTGCTGCGCCCGCCGGTGGCGGCGGCCATCGCGGAGACGACGCGTACGGCGACCTGCAACAGCGGCGCGCGGAAGTTCCTCTCCGAATCGCTGCGTTCCGATCCGGTACTTTATCCTTCGGCGGAAATTCTCGCGCGGGGGGAATGGTTCCAGCCGCAATCGGCTGCCTCGCAGCGTCTGCGTGACCGGCTGTGGACGGAAATCAAGGCATAGCGCATACTCTAGCTATGCGAGCGATCTCGTTAATGCTGTTAGCGGCGCTTGCCGCGTGGGGCGCCGGCCGGGAAGTGGCCATAACGATCGACGATCTGCCGCGCGGCGGTGATGGCGGGCCCCGCAGTCTGGCCGGCGTCCGGCAGATGACCGATAAACTGCTGAAGCCGTTCCGTGCCGAGAAAATCCCGCTGATCGGGTTCGTAAACGAAGGCCGTCCGGTCGAATTCGGTCCCGACGGATTGCGCGAGATTCTGAATCTCTGGCTCGGCGCGGGAGCGGATCTGGGGAATCATTCTTATTCGCACCTCAACATCAATCAGGTCCTGCTCGAGCAGTACACCGCTGATATTCTCAAGGGCGAGCCGATTTTGCGCTCCGTACTGGCGGAACGAGGCAAGAAACTCGAGTTTTACAGGCACCCGTTTCTTCTGACCGGTCCCACGCCGGAAATCAAGAAAGCGATGCAAGACTTCCTGGACCAGCACGGCTATCGCGTCGCGCCGGTCACGCTGGACGACGACTATGAATATGCGCTGCTGTATACAAAACCGGAATTCCGGGATCGTGTTCGCAAGGAATATGTTCCCTACATGGAATCCGTGGTGGCGGCGTTCGAAAAAGCGTCGGTTGAAGTCGCCCGTCGCGAATTTCCGCAGGTTCTGCTAATCCACGCCAACCAGTTGAACGCCGATGTGATGCCGGCGCTGCTCGCGATGTACCGGCAGCGGGGATACACTGTCGTTTCGCTGGACCATGCTCTGGCCGACCCCGTCTATCGGCTTCGTGACAATTATGTAGGGCGGGGCGGATTTTCGTGGATCCACCGCTGGGGGATTACCAAAGGCGTCAAGCGAACCTCGGAGCCCGACCCGCCCGCGTGGGTACAGGATGCCTATGCGGGTGCATCGAAATAAGTCTCTGTCCGGCTTGCGCATCCGCGCGATACACTGGGTTTAGCCGCCGTCCACATGCCACAATTCGTGTTGCCGGTCATCCCGAAGCTGACGCTTACCGCGGTGATCGATATTCTGGCGGTGGCGTTCCTGATCTACCAGTTCATGCTGATGCTGCGCGGCCGGCGCTCCATGCACGTCTTCACCGGACTGCTGGCGCTGGTGGTGGTCTACCTGATCGCGCTGGTTGCGCACCTGAATCTGCTGCGGGCGGTGCTGGCGGCTTTGGCGCCGTACACGGCCATCGCGCTGATCGTGATATTCCAGGGTGAAATCCGGCGGCTATTGACGCGGATGGGACGGATTCGCTGGCTGGGATTCGGGGAACAACTGGAGCGCCGCGAGGTGGTCGATGAAATCGTGCTGGCCGTACAGCAATTGGTAGCGGATAAAACCGGCGCGCTCATCGTTGTGGAAGGCGAAGTCGGGCTGCGCACGTTCGTCGAAAGCGGCGTCACTCTGGATGCCGTGGTTTCGCGCGACCTTCTGTGCGCGATCTTCCATCCCGGCGGCCAGCTCCATGACGGCGCGGTGATCATTCAAGGCGACCGGGTCGCCGCCGCGGCCTGCTTCCTTCCGCTGCACACGCATCCGGTCAGTATGCGCAAGATCGGCACGCGTCATCGCGCCGCGATCGGGGTCACGGAAGATACCGATGCGCTGGCGATCGTGGTCTCCGAAGAACGTGGGCAGATTTCGATCGCCTGGCGCGGCGAGCTGGAGCAGGACGTCGGTATTGACCGCTTGCGCGAGCGGCTGATCCACCACGCCACCGGCCGTCCGGCCCGCGCCGACGGCGCCTCAGAGCCCGAGTGGAGACGCGCCCAGCCATGAGAGACGTCTGGCAGGTCCTGACTGACAACATCGGATGGAAGCTTCTCTCCGTCCTGCTGGCCGTGCTGCTGTGGGTGGCAGTCGAGGGCGAGCCGGACCTCGTGACGGTCGAAACCGTCCCGGTTTACTATCGGAACGTGGACCCTGCCCTCGCGCTGGTCGCGAGCCCTCCAGCGACCGTGCGGCTCGAATTGCGCGGCCCGTCCGACGTCATGGGACGCCAGAATCTTTCGAATGTCGCCGTAGTGGTGGACTTGCACGGAATGAGTCAACCGGGCGAAACCGTCTTCCCGATCACCGACGAAAATGTGACGCAGCCTATTGGCGTCAGCTTTCTGCGCTCCGATCCTCCCGAACTCCACTTGCACTTGGACCGCGCGCCGGACCCGAAAGGTAATTCCGCATCGAAACAATGAGACAGTTATTTGGCACCGATGGGATTCGCGGCGCCGCCGGGGAGTATCCCCTGGACCGGTCGACCATGTTCGCCGTCGGAGTGGCATTGGCCCAATGGATCGGGACGAATCACCTGAATCCGGAAGTGGTGCTCGGCATGGACACGCGCGAGTCCGGTCCCTGGATCGCCGAACATGTCGCCGGCGGACTGGCCCAGGGAGGCGTGCGCGCGCGCAGCGCCGGTCTGATCACAACGCCCGGCTTGGCCTACGTCGCGCGAACCGGACCATTCGCGGCGGGCGTTATGATTTCGGCTTCGCATAATCCGTATCAGGACAACGGCGTCAAGGTGTTCGACCATTCCGGTTTCAAGCTGCCCGACCAGCAGGAACACGCGCTGGAAGGATACATCTTCGCGTGGGCCAGTACGGGAAAGCCTCCGGCGCCCCAGCGCCTGACCCTGGACGAGGGGCTCGACCGTGCCTATGTGGAGTATCTCGCGGGTACGTTGCCGGCGGGACTCTCCGGAATGAAGATTGTGGTCGACGCGGCCAACGGCGCGGCCACGAACCTGGGGCCCGCGGTTTTCGAGAAGCTGGGCGCCCTGGTCGATTGCATCCACTGCGCGCCCGACGGCAAGAACATCAATCTCGATTGCGGGGCGCTGCACGTCGAATCTCTGCGCAGCCGCGTGCTCGATCGGGGCGCACATCTGGGCGTCGCGTTCGACGGGGACGCGGATCGCGCCATCTTCGTGTCGCATTCCGGCAAAATCGTCGACGGAGACGGAGTGCTTCTGCTCGCGGGCCGGCGTTTGCAGGTCACGCGCGGATTGAAAGAGGTAGTTTCGACTGTCATGTCAAACCTGGGCCTGGAGCGAGCGCTCGCGCGCCACGGGATCGGCATGGTGCGGACTCCGGTGGGCGATAAGTATGTCTTGGAAGAAATGATCCAACGGAACGCGCTGCTGGGCGGCGAGCAGAGCGGCCACGTGATCTTTCGCGAATACTCCACCACCGGCGACGGACTGCTCACCGCTCTGCGCGTCTGCGAAGCGATGCGCACTTCGGGACAGGATTTGGACGAATTGACGGCGGAGCTGGAGGTGTATCCGCAGCGGCTGGTCAACGTGCGGGTGAAAGAGCGCCGTCCGCTGGAGGATCTTCCGGCGGTGCGCGCGGAAATTCGCCGCACCGAAGCGGAGCTCGGCGATACCGGCCGTGTCCTGGTCCGGTTTTCCGGCACGGAGCCCCTGGCGCGCGTGATGGTCGAGGGTCCCAGGCTCGACCGCGTGGAGCACTTGGCCGAATCCATCGCCGCCGCGATTCGCAGCGAGTTGGGCTGAGTCGCCTGTCACTATAATGGAAAGACATGTTCTTTCGCCACGAAAAACCTCATCAGCCGAGCTTTGACGAGCGCCTCGCAAGTCTGAAACAATTCCGTTTCGAAGTGCAGCGCCAGGGCTCCGGCGCGCTGGTTACCCGCGATGGATGCGGGGCCATGGTCGAGGACCTCGGCGACGGCAAAGTAAAAGTCGGCAAAGCCGGCGTCCTGGTAGGCGGAGAAATCGCCGCGCTGGTTCATGGCGGATTTCAAATGTTCCTGCGGACTCCCTCCGGCAAGGAGGTTCCCGCGCTTGCGGGCCAGCTCAAGAAGCTTCACGCATTCGATGAAGACCTGCGCGAAGGGCTGGGCCTGACCAGTCTGTACAATTTGTCGCTGGGCACCACCGCCGACGATCATCTCTACGACCGGCTGGAAGACCGGGATCGCCCCCATCACCCGCGTCCGTGGGAAGCCAAGGCCGCACAATAACAGGAGTTCCTTGAACTCGCGACAGTTCGGAGTAGTGGTGGCGGGTTTTTGCTCGTTCTTGCAGATGTACTCCACGCAGCCCCTGCTCCCGATGCTGACCGGCATTTTCAATGCAAGCGAGATCGCCGTCAGCATGACGGTGACTTTGGCTGGATTGGGAGTGGCGGTCGCGGCTCCCTTCGCGGGAATTCTCGCCGACCGGATCGGGCGCAAGCGCGTGATCGTCTGGTCGGCGTTTCTGCTCGGCCTGAGCAGTCTTGCGGCGGCGAGTTCACCGGGGCTCGGAATGCTCCTGTTCTGGCGATTCTGCCAGGGGATCTTTACCCCCGGAGTGTTTTCCGTGACCGTGGCCTACATCAACGACGAGTGGGCTAGCGGCGGGGCCGGCGCGGTTCTGTCCTCCTACGTGAGTGGGACCGTGCTGGGCGGATTCTCGTGCCGCTTTATCTCCGGACTCGTGGCTTCCCACCTGGGCTGGCGCTGGGTGTTCATGATTCTCGGAGCGCTGACGCTCGCCGGCGCGGGCGCGATCGCGAAGCTGCTCGAGCCCGAACGGCACCCGCATCCCGCACGTTGGGAAGGCACGTGGTTGTCGGCGGTGAAATCGCATCTGCGCAATCGCCGCCTGCTCGGGACGTACCTGGTGGGATTCTGCGTCCTGTTTTCGCTGGTGGCGATCTTCACCTACATCACGTTCTATCTGGCCGCGCCTCCGTTCGGTCTGGAGCCGGCCGCGCTCGGGTCGATTTTTTTCGTGTATCTGGTCGGCGCCGCTGTGAACCCCGTGGCCGGTCGCGCAATCGACCGGTTCGGCCAGAGGACTGTGCTGGCCTACGGGATCGGGGCCGGAGTGGCCGGAGTGGCGCTCACACTGATCCCCAGCCTGTGGATGATCGGCCTGGGACTCACAATCTGTAGCAGCGGTGTATTCGCAGCCACTACCGCCGCGAACAACTTTATCGGCGCCGCGGCCGAGCATAGCCGCTCATTAGCGGTCGGATTGTACGCAATGTTCTACTACGTCGGCGGAGGTCTGGGCGCGGCGATTCCCGGCTATTTCTGGAACCTGGGCGGCTGGCCCGCCTGCGTCGCGTTCATCGCGTGTGTGCAGATCCTGACGGTGAGCATGGCGCTGTTCTTCTGGAAGGGTCCGGTACGGGTTGTCCCGCAGGGGGAACTGGCGGGGGCGCCGGAACTGGAATGATCTCGAAAGCTGTGTCGAGAGAGTCTTGATGCGGTACCGGCGTTTCCAGTCGAGACGTGTTCCCTCTACTTGCGCTGCTCGTTATCCAGCGGTTTCCTCCGGTGATGAGTGAATAAATATTACTTATATATAGACCCTCTTGCATTTGCGATTCTTGTGCTGTATCCTGGATTTCATAGAGACACCGATGTCATCCGCAGATCCCAACCAGGCTCTCTCGCGCGGCAACGCGGTCTCTACCGTTCTCATCATTCCAGTTTTGGGTCTCGTTCAGCTTATTATTGGGGTCGGTGTAACCGGCCCCGCCTGAACGGCCCCGATTTCGTAGGGATACGGAACTTGGCCACTGGCGGGGGAAATAACCCCGGACAGTGGCCTTTCTATTTTGGCAGTAGACGTAAATGGGAGATAGCATGAGCGCAGCGAAGACGCAAACATTGATGACTGGCGCGCAGGTGGTGCTCGAATGTCTGGTGCGCGAAAAAGTCGAGTGCTTTTTCGGATATCCGGGCGGGGTGACGCTGCCTTTGTACGACGCGCTCTACGATCACCAGATCAAGCACATTCTGGTGCGGCACGAGCAGAACGCCTGCTTCGCGGCCGAAGGCTACGCGCGAGCTACGGGCAAAGTGGGCGTGTGCTGCGCGACGTCCGGTCCGGGCGCGACCAACCTGGTCACCGCGCTGGTCGATTCGCTGATGGATTCGATACCCATTGTCGCGATTACGGGGCAAGTCTCCACCAAGCTCATCGGCAGCGACGCGTTCCAGGAAGCCGACACGTTCGGCATCACGCGCTCCTGCACCAAGCACAACTTTCTGGTCAAGAAGCTGGCCGAACTTCCGCAGATCATTCACGAAGCGTTCCACATCGCGGCTTCCGGCCGTCCGGGTCCGGTGTTGGTGGATATTCCCAAGGATGTTTTTCAGTCGCAGGGCCATTACACGCCGGTCACGACAATTCATTTACCGGGTTACCGAATCAGCACCGATGGCCACTCCGGGCAGATCCGGCGCGCGGCCCAGATGATCTGGGAAGCTGAGCGTCCCATCGTCTATGCGGGCGGCGGGATCGTGGCCGCCGAAGCGGCCGCGAACCTGCGCGAGCTGGTGGAGACGATCGACGCACCCTCGGTGTGCACGTTGATGGGCCTGGGCTCGATGCCCAGCACGCATCCGCACTTTATCAGCATGCCGGGCATGCACGGCAGTTACGCCGCGAACATGGCGATGACCGAGACCGATCTGATCATCGCGCTGGGTGTGCGCTTCGACGATCGGGTCACCGGCCGCCTGGCGGCGTTCGCGCCGCACGCACGGGTGATCCACGTGGACATCGATCCGGCGGAAATCGGAAAGAACCGCGCGGCGGATATTCCCATCGTGGGCGACGTGAAGAAAGTCCTGGAGCGGATGAACGAAGAAGTTCGCGCGCTGGCGCCCGAAATGAAAGAAAAGAACGCGGCGGCCCGCCAAGCCTGGTGGGCGCGGGTCAGAGCTTGGAAGCAAGAACATCCGCTGGAGCCCGAAATCTCGACCGATGAAATCAAGCCGCAGCACTTGATCGCGGAAATCGACCGGCTGTCGGGCGGGGAGGCGATCGTTTCGAGCGACGTCGGCCAGCATCAGATGTGGGGAGCGCAGTTCCTCCGCTTCAACCATCCGCGGCTGTGGATCAACTCGGGCGGTTTGGGCGCGATGGGATTCGGCCTGCCCGCCGCGATTGGCGCCCAGTTCGCGCGGCCCGACAAGCTGGTGTTTGCGCTAGTGGGCGACGGCGGCTTCCAGATGTCGATTCCCGAGCTGGCGACGATCGCCAATCACGCGCTGCCGATCAAGATCATCGTCATGAATAATGGCTATTTGGGAATGGTCCGTCAGTGGCAGGAGCTGTTCTATAACAATCGCCTCAGCGCGGTGCAGTTGGACGGGTTCCCGGATCCCGAAAAATTGGCGGGGGCCTACGGGTTCCGCGGCCGCACCGTGGAAAGCCCGCGCGAGCTGCGCGGGGCGCTGGAAGCCGCGGTGCGCGAGCCGGGTCCGTATTTGTTGAATGTCCGCGTAGCACCGTTTGAGAACGTGTATCCGATGGTGCCGGCGGGCGGCGCGATTAATGAGATGGTACTGGGGCCGGCGCAGCCGGTGACCGCCTAGAATTCAGGAGTCAGAAGGCAGAATGTTACAACTGATCTCGTTACTCGTGGAAAATAAACCTGGGGCGCTGATGCGTGTGACGGGGGTTCTGTCGGCCCGCGGATACAACATCGAAAGCCTGACGGTCGCCCGCACGCTCGATCCGGAGCTGTCGCGCATGAGCATTGTGGTCGATATCGACTCCAGCCAGCGCGCGCAGGTGATCAAGCAGATCAACAAACTGGTCAATGTGTTGCAGGTCACGGATCTGACGGAAGGCGCAGCCGTGCGGCGGGAGATGGTGTTGCTGTGGATCGGCACCACGCAGGAGAATCGCGCGGCGGTGCTTCGGGAAGCCGAGATTTTCGGCGCAAAGGCCGTGGAGAGCTCGGTCGAAGGGTACGCTCTCGAAGCCACGGGCGATTCAGAAAGGCTCGATGCTTTTATCCGCGTGATGCAGCGCTATGGCGAAATCGAAGTGACGCGGTCCGGTATGGTTTCGGTGCCGCTGGAAACCAAGAAGCTCAAACTCGCGCCTCCGGTGCGGAAAGAGCATCTCGAAATCGATCAGGAAATCTTGAAAACGACGGAGTGACTCAAACATAATGATTCAGAAATACTACGAACAAGACGGCGACATTTCGCTCCTTAAGGGGAAGACAATCGCCATTATTGGCTACGGCAGCCAGGGACATGCGCACGCGCTGAACCTGCGCGATTCCGGCCTGGATTCGATCGTGGGTCTTCCCGCGGGAAGCAAGAGCAAAGCCAAGGCCGAAGCCGCCGGCCTCAAGGTGTTCTCGGTGGCGGACGCGTCCAAGGCCGCACAAGTCATCATGGTCCTGGTTCCGGATCACATCCAGGGCGAGCTGTACAAGAACGAGATCGAACCCAACCTGAGCGCCGGCAAGACGCTGATGTTCGCGCACGGCTTCAACATTCACTTCGGATTCATTACGCCGCCGAAGAACGTCGACGTCAGCATGATCGCGCCCAAGGCTCCCGGCCACCGCGTGCGTGAAATCTTCATTGAAGGGCAGGGCGTGCCTGGACTCGTGGCGATCCACCAGGACGCCTCGGGAAATGCGCTCAAGAACGCCCTGGCCTATGGCGGGGGAATCGGTTGTCTGCGCGCCGGGATTCTCGAGACCACCTTCAAAGAAGAGACGGAAACCGATCTGTTCGGCGAGCAAACCGTGCTGTGCGGCGGGGTAAGCGAGCTGATCCGCGCCGGATTCGAGACGCTGGTCGAAGCCGGGTACGCCCCTGAAATGGCCTATTTCGAGTGCCTGCACGAAGTGAAGCTGATCGTCGATCTCATCTACGAGGGCGGCCTCAGCTACATGCGCTATTCAGTGTCCGATACAGCGGAATACGGCGATTACACGCGCGGTCCGCGCATCGTGACCGAGCAGACGCGCGCCGAGATGAAGAAGATCCTGGGCGAGATCCAGTCCGGCCAGTTCGCGCGCGAATGGATGGAGGAAAACGAGACCGGGCGCAAGAAGTTCCTGGCCATGCGCGAGGCGCAGCAGAACCAGCCGATCGAGAAAGTCGGCGCCGAACTGCGCAAGATGATGACGTTTTTGAAGAAGAAGAAGGAGGTCGGCGTACCGGCCGCAACATAACCCCTTATGCGCGTTTTTACGTTCGACACCACGCTGCGCGATGGCACTCAGGGCGAGTCGGTCAGTTTTTCGGCCGACGACAAGATCCTGGTGGTCCATAAGCTGGACGAGCTTGGGATCGACTATATCGAGGGCGGCTGGCCCGGATCGAATCCGAAAGACAAGGAGTTTTTCGCCCGGGCTCGGGATCTCCAGCTCAAGCATTCGCGGCTGGTGGCGTTCGGAGCCACGCGCTTTGCGCGCAACACCGTGGAAGAGGACGCCAGCGTGAACGCGCTGATCGCGGCAGGCACGCCGGTCGTGTCGATTTTCGGCAAGAGCTGGGATCTGCACGTGCACCGGGCTCTGGGAATCCAGGAGAACGAAAACCTCCAGCTCATCACCGATACGGTGAAGTATCTGAAGGCGCACGGCAAGGAAGTCGTCTACGACGCCGAGCATTTCTTTGACGGCTACTGCGCCAACCGCGATTTCGCCCTGCGGACGCTGGAAGCGGCTAAGAACGCCGGCGCGGACGTGCTGTGCCTGTGCGATACCAACGGCGGGATGATCACCAGCCGCCTGGCCGAGATCTGCGCCGACGTACGTAGACGCTTTGATGGCGTCTTGGGGATTCACACGCACAACGATTCCGAGCTGGCGGTGGCCAATTCGCTCGCGGCGATCGAGCAGGGCTTCGCACACGTGCAGGGCTGCATCAACGGCTATGGCGAGCGCTGCGGCAACGCGAACCTGACCTCGATCATCGCCAATCTCGAGTTGAAGATGGGGCACACGACCATCGGCAAGGAGCGGCTGGCGCACTTGACGGCCGCTGCGCGTTACATCGCAGAGCTGGCGAATCTGCCGATTCGCGGCGATGCGGCCTATGTCGGCCACAGCGCGTTCGCGCACAAAGGCGGCGTGCACGTGAGCGCCGTACTCAAAGATTCGGCGACCTACGAGCACGTCAATCCGAAGCTGGTCGGAAACCGGCAGCGCGTTCTGCTGAGCGACCTGTCCGGCAAGGGCAACGTGCTGTATAAACTCAAGCAGCATGGCCTGGAGGACCGCCTGGACGATCGGGCGCGGCGGGAACTTCTGGACCGCATCAAGCAGATGGAGTTCCAGGGCTACGAACTCGAAGCCGCCGAAGGCACTTTCGAGCTCTTAGTACGCGAGGCCCTCCGGCCCGGCCTTCAGTTCTTCGAAGTCGTCAGTTATGAGACTACGACCAAAGGGACCGGTACGACCGCGACGGTCACGCTCAAAGCCCAGGACGGAGTCCACTCCGCGACTGCCCACGGCAATGGCCCAGTGAACGCGCTCGACCTGGCGCTGCGCCAATGTCTCTCGGCGTTCTATCCGGGCATTGCCGGCGTGCGGCTGACTGACTATAAGGTCCGCGTGCTGGATAACAAAAAAGGTACCGCGGCCCGTGTGCGTGTTCTGGTCGAATGGTCGGACCACCGCCGGAGCTGGGCCACCGTGGGTGTTTCGGAGAACGTCATTGAGGCAAGCTGGTTCGCCCTGGTGGACGCCCTCCGGCTCGAGCTGATGCGCCTGAGCGAGAGCGATCCCACCATCGAACGGGCCGTCGAAGATTATTGCTGGGGCGTCTGACGCGCAAACTACCCGCTCGGGAAACCCCCTGCTTCCCGGCCGAGTTGAAAAAACGTAAGCGAAATCCCTAAGTACTCCTTAAGGCGTTCACTGCGTAGTATTTCCGTCCCACCGACCGTACCATGGGGACGATGGCGTGGTCTGAAGACACCCGGTGTCTCTATTGCGAGGGGAGACTTCCGCTTTATCGCAAAATCACGCACGGGCAATTCTGTTCCAGCGCCCACCGCAAGGCGTACTGGGAGGAACAAGAGCGCCTGGCGGTCGAGCGGCTCCATCAATCTCATAACTCGCTCAACGCTTATCGTTCCTCCGCTCCTGAAGCCTTGGTCGCAGCGCCGGAACTTGATCCGGTCCAGGGTGCGATCCCGCAACTGCCGGCGGCCGCTCCGGCGCCGCTCCTGGAAGAATCTCCGCTGGAGCTTTCCGAGCCCGGCCCCTACTTTTGGCCTAGCGTCCGGCCTTGCTATGCCTGCTCGCTCGATTTCATTTCGGCGGAGCCATGCGAGTACGAAATCCAACTTCACCCGCTGATTCCGTCATGGATCTGGAGCGCTCCTGAAGAGAAGCCGTTTGCTTTATGCAGTCGGATTTCCGTTCCCAAACTGATTGCGCCGCATCCCGCGCGTGCGGGAGCTGTTGGCGATCCAGCCGCTGAATGCGAGATCGCGGCGGCGCTCCGGCATCCGAGTTCCTGCGCTCTTTCGCCGGGAATGCGATGGGCAACGCGGCTCGCGTTACCGCTTGGCGCAGGCCGTGGATTCGGACCGTTGCCAATTCCGAATCCGTGTGAGCCTCTGGCGCTGCAAGCCGCGCCCGTAACGGCCATCGCGCTGAAAATCGCTCCGCAAGCGGACGTCCTTCTGGATCTGCTCGATCAGCAGGTCCCGTGTCCCGACAGCCTGCTCGCATTGAGCGCGTTTGCGGCGCAATCGCCCTCGGCGCCCGCGCTTCCCGCCGCAATCGATGCGGATCTCGACGTTCCGAACGCGACATTCGCGACGGCCACGATCCCCGCCGCCATCCCCCACTACGAGCTCGCGACGGCTGGCATGAAAATGTTCTCCGCAGCGATTTCGCCGGTGCGCGGAAGGCTGTTCGAAGCAGCGCCGATGTCGGGAATTCCTATCGGTTCCGACGTGCCGATTTGCTACGGCTCGACGGAAGCTTCGGCTGCCGATTTTCAGGTTGTCCCCGGAGGCGTGCTACGGCTGCCCCCGCTCCCGGTGGCACCGTCTGCCGGGACCTTCGCGGGGAAACCTGCGGGGACGGTTACGGCGGATCCCTTCGCGCGAGCCTCTTCTGAAATCATGTTTCCGGCGCTGGCCGCGCTGGCCGGCTCCCTGGCGGCGGCTTCCCCCGCCGGTGAACTCGCTGGCGAGATCGCGACTGCCGGGCTGCGGAGGATCCCTTCGGATATCTTGAAGCCCGCGCAGGGGAGCCTTGCGCCTCCGTCAGACTCCACGGTCTGGGATCTCACCGGCGGCGTGTCTTCCGACGTTATGCTGCCAGGCTTGATCTCGAACGCGAGCGCGGCCGCGCTTGGATCCAGCGGCATCCTCGCGCTCAACTTCGAGCGGGCCAAACCGGCGGCGGCCGCGGCTCAGCCGGTCGCGCGCCTGATTCCGCAAACGCCGGAGCCTCACCTGCTTCTTCCCGATTCGCGGCTGGAGCCGATGGATCGCAAGCCGCCCGAAGACGCCTTGCGGGCGAAGGGAAGCGGTTTGCGTTCGCGGATCTCCGGAGAAGGATTCGGCAAACTGGCTCCGGCCTGGGCGCACGCCAGCGGATTCTGGCAGCATGCTCCGCGCGATCTGAAGCTGCTTCTGTTCGCGATTCCCGCGCTGCTCGCGCTGGTGTTCCATCCGGGACTGCCAAGAGTCGCCTATGCTGCCCCGCAAGGCGGCGGATTTTCGGGCAGCTTGAAACGCGTCCTCAATGATCAGTTTTCAGTTCTGCGACAGACATTGGAGAATCGCGCCGCCATCGCTCTGGACGACGATTTTCGCTCGGGTCTGGACAACTGGACGAGCCCCGGCGGTTCCACCACGGAGTGGTCGTTCGATTCCTCGGGATTCGTAAGGCCTGGTCCTCTGGCAATCTACCGCCCCTCGGTCCACCTTGCGGATTATCAGACGCAGTTCATGGGGACCATCGACAAGAAAGCCTTGAGTTGGGTGGTGCGTGCGGCCGATTTCGAGAACTTCTACGTTATGAAGCTGGTGGTGGTGAAGCCAGGCCCGATTCCGACCATCGGCCTGACACGCTACGCCGTGATCGGCGGCAAGGCCCAGGACCGCCGTGATATCAACATCCCGCTGAATGCTCGCGCCGATACGCTCTATTCGGTGCGCATGATCGTTCAGGGTTCGAATTTTTCGGTCGAGGTCCAGGGCCAGATGGCAGACAACTGGACAGAGACGCGCCTGCCCCGGGGTGGGGTTGGCTTCTTCACGGCGCGCGGCGAGGAAAGCCGCGTGCGATGGGTGCAGATCACGCACCAGTACGACATGCTGGGGCGCCTGTGCGCTTACCTGGCGCCTTACGACACAACCAACGGGAGCTGGCAACCATGAGTGCAAAAAGGAAAGCGGAATCGGCGGCGGCAGCCGTCAACGGGCAGGCGGTATCGGCGTCTTTGGCGCGCGCCGTCTCCTTACATCTGGAAGGAAAACGCAAGGAAGCTTTGCGCGAGCTGAATGCAGCCATTGAAAACGGCGACCAGGGGGCGGATATCTACGCCGCCAAAGGCCACATCCAGTTCGAGCTGGAGCAGTACGAGGATGCCATCAAGACCTACGAGAAGCTGCTCGGCGCCGCTCCGCAGCATCCCACGGCCAATTTCAACCTCGGGATCTGCTACGAAAAGCTCGGCCGCTGGCAGGAGGCCTTGGACGCTTTCCAAAAAGCGCTGCAAGCCGACCCGCAGCGCATCGAAGCGCACCTGGGTCTCGGCATCTGCCACCTGCGCCAGGAGAAGCCCGAACCCGCTATTGGCTGCTTCGATAAAGTTCTGGCCGGCCAGCCCGAAAACGAAACGGCTCAGTTCGGAAAAGCCGTCGCCCTCCAACTGTTGTGGAAGTTCGACGAGGCGAACAACCTCTACACCAAGATTCTGGAAAAAAATCCGCAGTCGGAAGAGTGCTTGGTCAACCTGATCACCATCGGGATGGCTCGCAAGGAGACTGCCTCCATTCAGCAATACTCGGAACGGCTGCTGGCGCTGCGCCCGCATTCGCAGGCGGCGCTGGAAGGCCTGGCCACCTGCGCATTTCAATCCAACGACTATGAGGCGGCCGCGCGCTATTGCCAGAAGCTGGTCGAGTTTACGCCCGATCATTTCGAGCGCTGGTTCAATCTCGGCGTAGCGCAGCAGAAGTGCGGCCATGGGGACGAAGCCGCCAAGGCATACAGCGAGGCGGTCCGCATCCGGCCCGACGCCAAGCAGGCCTACGTGAACCTTGGAATCGTTCTCCAGGAAAAAGGCGACCTGAAACACGCCCGCGAGAATTACGAAAAGGCTCTGCAAATCGCGCCGGATCTTGCGGATGTGATCTACAATCTGGCCAGCGTGCTGGAGCAGCAAGGGCAGACAGAAGATGCCGAGAAACTGTATAGCAAGCTCCTTGGGCGAAATCCGGAGTGGGAAGACGCCTGGTTCCGGCTGGGCTATCTGCGCTTGCAGCGCGAGGACTACCGTGGAGCTTCCGAAGCCTTCCAGTCCTGCGTGCGAAAGCGCGCCGCCTGGCCCGAGGCGCAGTTGAACCTTGGGTTGGCCTACTGGAAGCTGAACATGCACGAGGAAGCCGGGAAGGCGTTCCAGGCAGTGCTCGACAGCGATCCCAATTCGCTGGACGCCATGCGCGGCCTGGCGGCTATGGCAGTCGAGCGCGAGGACTTACCGAAGGCTCTCGATCTTCAGGCCAAACTCATCGAATCGGGTGAGCGGACTCCGGAATTGTTCTACAACACCGGGTTGCTTCTTCAGAAATCGGGTCAGCTCGATGACGCGATCAAGCTGTACCACGAAGCGCTCACGGAACGCCCCAATTTCGCGGAGGCGCTGTTGAACCTCGGCCATGCGCTGAAGGCGAAGGGATCCGTCGACGAAGCCCGCAACTACTGGCGGCAAGCGCTCGAGCAGAAGCCTGAGCTCGCTGCGGGATATTTCCAAGGTTGAGGGACCGGGCTTCCGCCTGCGACCTCGGCGTTGGCTGAGGATACTAGCGCGCGACAGCTCGAACCACAAATCGCTCCGGCGCCGGTCCGATATAGCGGAACGGATAGCATGTAATGAGCGTCAGGGCGGGTTGCGGCGTGGACCGGAGCACGTCCACCTCATCCGGTCCCACGACGCGCATGGACGCAACGAAGTAGTCCGTCTTCTTCTTTCCGGCCGTTTCGATCCTGACCAGATCCCCCACACGGATCCCACGCAACGGACGGAAAAAAGTGTCGCGATGCGCTGCGAAAACGGCATTTCCGCGATCTCCGGGCAGCGCCGACCCGGGCACATGACCCGCGCCGCGCTCCAGCACATCCTCATCCGAGCCTTCAAAGACCACCGTGGAAAGATTCAGCCGCGGGATTTCCAGCTTCCCCACAACGTCTCCCACGGCTGGTCTGGAAGCCGAAAAGCCAAGGCGCTCCAGTTGTCGAACGCCCTGGGCCTGACTCCATGTCGCTTTCCGTTGAACTCCCGCCCAATAGCCCAAGAGGAGGAGGCCGGAAAGGCAAAGGAACCATTGTGCGACTCTCGACATTGGGCTTCGCCCGGGATAGTGCAGGCGTCTTGCCGCTGCGCCCGGACCGATGCAAACAAAAAGGCTTGTGGTTTGAAGAGCAGCTTGGCGTAGAAAAAATTGCGCGGTAATATTTGCGCCCCGAGGAACAATGCCGTCAGAAATTTCGAGTCCAGCGGATCGTCAGCAGGTTTGCGCTGAAATCATTGCCGCGGACGATCTCCTCGAAATAGTACGTTCGCTGGAGGTCCACCCCCAGTTTTCCGAAATACGGCACGTCGTAATAGACCGTGGCGGTGCCCATCGGGAAGGTTAGCGGACCCGCGATGGGCAGCTCACCCGAAATCTCGCCTACGCCGGTCGAGCGAACGAAATTGCCCGCGAAGCTGACGCCCAGGCGGGGCATCGGCCGGGCGGTCAACCCGGCCTGCCACACGCGGCTGATGGTTTGGTCCCGCCAGGACGTGTTGAGCGGGGGAGTTCCGCGGATGAACGTGACGGAAGCGGTCGCCAGGAAGCTGTCATAGGAAAATCCAGCGAACGTCGAAAATTTCTCATCCCACGCCCAACTGACGGTGAAGGCGTTCGAACGAATCTTGTTATGGAAATCTGTATCCAGGAGTTGCCGGTTCCGGATCGTAAAACTGTCTTCTATCGAAAGCCGGGAAACCGGTTGATAGCGGACCACCCAGCGTGTGCTCACATCGGTGTGCGGCGTGATGCGCGTGTACGAGACGCTGTTGGTGATGCTCTGAATGTCGGCGCGGATACTGAAGTTCCGTGAAGGAATATAGGCCACGCTGCCGATCGGCCAGACCGTTTTCAGCCGCTGGCTGCGGACGGGATCGACCACGCCTTCCTCCAAAGCCGCGGTATCGCGCTTCACGAAACGCATCCCGGGCCGGAGGATCAGGCTCGAAATCGGCGTAAGCTCCAGCATCAGATCCGCCTGATGCAAGCCCTGGCGCCACTCCTGCGTGGTCGTCCCATCGAAAACGTTTGTGCCGTCATTACTGTGCTGGAGAAAGGTGGAATTTTCCGTGAACCTGTTGTACCGATAGTCGCCGTCCAGCATGGCCCATTCTTCGATTTTGTAGCTGAAACCCTGATCGACCACGTAGTTTGGCTCGGAGACCTGGCCGTGCGTGCTCATCGAGATGTTATACGGACTCACCTGAGTCCCCGCACTGTTGGCGCGCACCGTGCCGGCAAAGGCCGCATCGATACTGGCCGGCCCTTGATAGCGAAACACAAGGAACGACCCGCGCAGCGTGAAGCGCGGGTTCACCTGACCGGTATAGGAGAACTCGCTGGACGGGCTCTTGAGATTGCGGAATTCGTTCCAGGAGCCGAATTTGAGCTGCTCCAACCGGTTCGCCGTCGAATCGATGTTGATGCTTCTCTCGGGCGTGGTGACGTTCCACGTCAGAGACTGATCGAAGGTCTGATATCCCAGCGTGTAGTGAAAACTCCAGTTCTGCAAAGTGTAGTCCAGCCCCGCAGCGACGCGATTGGACTGCTCGAGCAAAGGCGCCGCCAGGTAGTACGGATTGTCGCGGAGAAACGTCCCCCACGAGGTGGGCGAATTGAAATACTCCATCGTCCTGGTCGTATCGTTGAGCCCGTCGCGCGATGTGCGGCCATATTCAAACCGGAACTTCAGCCGGTTCGTGGCGTGTACCAGCAAATTCAGCGATCCGAAACGCCGCACCGTGGCCCAGTTCTGGTTTGTGGTCAGTCCATGCAGGCCGCTCGGCAGAACGGCGTTGTCGTTCTGGTCCCAATAGTAGTAGCTCTGGCGAAAGGTAGCCCGCAAGTCGTAAACTTTCGCTTTCGAGACGGTCAACTGCTCCGTTGGGAACGGATCTCCGCCGAGACTGCTGGCGGTGAGACTGAAAGTGTCTGCGAAGGGATTAGTCCCTTCCTTGGCCCGCCCGTTCAGGTTGAAATCCAGCAGACGAGGTCCGCTTTGCAAATCGAACAGCTCGAGAAATTTCTCACGGCGGCCGCCGATAGAGTCCAGGCGATAGCCCGCGGTGAACGTTCCCTGGGTTTCAAACCCGCCCCAGTCGTGCGTGGGAACGTCCTGAGCCGCGGCAGTTGCGAACAGCGCTGAGGCCAATAGGAGTCTTTTCATCGCAGGCCTCATTGAAGGAAGTTCGGATCCACGTTAGACCCGTGGATCACGGCATGACAGCGTACGCATTCCCCGCGCGTCTGGAATCCGAGGCGTCCGTGGGGGACATTCGCCGCGAAAGGATCCACGTGGCATTGCAGGCACAGGAAGCGTCCCTCGCGCCGCAACAGGAGTTGGCGTTCGACGGTTCCATGCGGGCTGTGACACGCCGTGCATCCCTCCACTTTGACCGCGGGATGCTCATACAGGAAGGGCCCGCGTTTTTCGGTATGGCAGGAAACGCACACCTCGAAATTCGCCTTTTTCAACAGGAAGCGATTCATGGTTCCATGCGGTTCGTGACAATCCGTGCACTTTATCTGACCTTCGGGAACGCGATGATGGGTCGGCAGCGCGAACTGGGCTTGGATCGTCTTGTGGCAGCCGAAACACAGGTCCGGCTGTTTTTGCTTGAGCATGCTTTCCCGGAGCCAGCGATTCTCCTCCGCGAGTTCCGGCAATTGGAAAAACTTCGCTTGCGCGAATTCGGCTTTGGGACGCGGGTTCATCGGGATCACCAGGTGAGCCGCGTGGCACTGGTTGCACGAAATCCCCATCACTTTATGCTCGGAGCGGTCGAACAGACGCTGATCCGGGCTGCTGTTATGGCAGTTCAGACAGCGGGCCGCATTTTCCGCGGGATTCGCCTTGAAACTGAAAATCAGTTTCCTGCCGGCGTCGGTGTTGCCGGCCGACATCGCCTCGACATGCGCCTTGCCCGGACCATGGCAGGCTTCGCATCCGGTACCGTAAGTGGCGCTGGCGGGCGCAGCCTTGGCGTGAACCGTCTTGGCGAACTGCGTGCCTTCCTGCGCGTGACACGCGATGCAGAGCTGATCTCCCGCGAAGTCATCGGGCTTGGCGTTTACGGGCGCTCTCCAGACCACCGGAGACGCCCGATGAGCCGCCGGCTGTCTTTGCGCCGGCAACGTCGCGGGGAGCAGTACCGCAAAGAGCAAGACAAGTCGCTTAAGCATGTGGAGCTTCCTTGTGCAAAATGAGTGCCCAGGTAACACTCTGAGTTTTCAGGCCTTGACAGGCCGCTTGGCAAAAGCTCTGGGTGAAATACCCCCAGACTGCTGTGCGATATCGCCCGGTTCTACTTAGAACCGAGCATTTTGTTGATGTCGAGGAGGGCCGCTAACTGTTCCTGTTTGAGTCCACTTTGTTCCTCCGCAACTTCGCGAATCGTCCGGTTCGAGGCGTAGGCGATCTTGGAGAGCTCGGCCGCACGCTCGTATCCGATCTCCGGCGTCAGAGCGGTCGCCAGCGCCAGCGAGCGCTCCAGCGAGTCTCGCAGACGTTCTTCGTTCGCGCGTAGTCCTACTATACATCGCTCGGCGAAATTTTTGGAAGCCGCCGCCAGCAGTTCCAGCGACTGCAACAAGTCATAAGCGATCAGGGGCATCATCGTGTTGAGCTCGAATGCGCCGGACGTCCCGGCCCAGGAGATCGCCGCGTCGTATCCGATCGTCTGCGCGCAGACCATGAGCACGCTTTCGGCGATCACCGGATTCACCTTGCCCGGCATGATGCTGGATCCCGGTTGAACCTCGGGCAGGAGCAACTCTCCCAGTCCGCAGCGCGGCCCGGATCCAAGCCAGCGAATGTCGTTGGCGATTTTGGTCAAAGCGATCGCGTAGCTTTTGAGGGCGCCGCTGAGATACACGGCCGCGTCGCGCGCGGCCTGCGCTTCAAAATGATTCTGCGCCTCGCGAAAGGGAAGACCTGTCGTGTCTGCAATGGTCGCGATCGCGGCCCTTGCAAATCCGTCCGGCGCGTTTAACCCGGATCCGACCGCGGTCCCGCCGAGCGGAAGTTCGTAGATGCCGTCGAGCGCTTTCCGGGTGCGCTGTTGTGATAATTCCACCTGCCGCGCGTATCCGCCGAACTCCTGCCCCAGCCGCATCGGCACGGCATCCTGCAAATGGGTTCGGGCGATCTTGGGGATGTCCCAGAACTGATCGCGTTTCGACTCGAGCGCGCGCTGAAGCGTTTCCATCGCGGGCAGCAGTGCGTGGTGGGCGGTTCTAGCGGCGGCGATGTGCAGCGCGCTGGGGAATACGTCATTGCTCGATTGGCTGCGGTTCACATGATCGTTCGGATGCACCGGCGCCCCAAGCAATGCCGCCGCCCTGGTCGCGATCACCTCGTTGGCGTTCATGTTGCTCGATGTTCCGCTGCCGGTCTGGAACACGTCGACCACAAACTGGGCATCATGCCGTCCTTCCATGACTTCGCGGGAAGCCAACTCGATGACATCCGCGATCGGGGAGGGAACCAGCCCCATCTCTTTGTTGGCTTTGGCCGCGGCCATTTTTACCAGCCCCAGCGCACCGATAAAACTCCGGCCAAAGCGCATCTGGCTGATCGGGAAATTCTGCACGGCGCGCTGGGTTTGAGCCGAATAAAGGGCGCTGGCGGGAACCCGCACTGCGCCCATGGTGTCGTGTTCGAGTCGGAAAGCATCGCTCATGCATCCATAGAATCACGAAGCGGGACGGGCGTGTGTTACACAGGTAAGAAAAACGGGAGGCGCTATGGGCAAGATTTTGTGGACCCTTCAAATATTACTCGCCGGGTTGTTCCTGTTCGCAGGCGGAGTCAAGCTCGTGACGCCGGTCGAGGAGATGCTCCAGCAGATGCCGGGCGTCGCGCTGCCCGGCTGGTTCCTTCAGTTTGTGGGCGTCTGTGAGGTGCTCGGCGGACTCGGACTGATTCTTCCCGCGGCGTTGCGCATCAGGCCCGGTCTGACGCCGTTAGCTGCTGCCGGACTCGTAATCATTATGATCGGCGCAACCGTGGTTACGATCATGGGCGGCATGGGCGCGACGGCGTTGCTGCCGCTCGGGACTGGACTGCTGTTGGTGTTCGTCGCTTACGGCCGATGGCGTCTCCTCCCCGTCCGCCCGCAACCCCTGAAAGCCTACAAGGCGAGCTTTCCGTCGTAAACCATTTCGGAGGTTTCGAATGTCGCTCCGAATTTCAGACGTTCGATCTGAATATCGAGTTCGACTTGCCGGTCGGCATCGGTGATCTCCGCGGATTTCGGGAAGAGATAAATGATCAGAGGCCCGTCCTCGCGCTCGTGAACTTCTACGCGGGACGGCTTCAGATCCCGCTTGCCTTGCCGCTTTAAAACGGCCTGCTTCTTGAGCTGGTTCGCCAGGGTTTTCCCGCCGCTTCGCAACATTCTGGGAGGAACGCCTCGCACCGCGACCGCGTAGTGATTTTCGTCGATTGTGGGTGCGTCTGTTTCGCGCGCCTTCAGTTCCGCTTCCCGTACCGGCAGCGCGCTCTCCCAGCGGAGCGACAGACTCGGCGGAGTCGTGGACTCGCCCCTCTCGTCGCCTCTAGGGTAAGAACCACCCGGATTCCGTCCTGTGGGATATCCGCCGCCACCCGGGTAGCCTCCGCCCGGGTACCTGCCCGGACGGCCGATTCCGCCGATCCCCGGTATCCCGATGCCGATGTTGCCGCCTCCAAGGCCTCCGCTCCGGCGTCCGCCATTGCCGCGCTGACCACTGTTCGAGAGTTCCATCGTGGGCCGAACCGTTTTGGTCCAAGGCGAGTCGGTCAAAACCTGGTGCGCGTCATCCGCGGTCCACTCTGGAACCGGCTTCTTCCAGGCCTGCGCGGCCGCCAGCGCGGCGGCGGCCGCGACGCCCGCGAAAAAATTCCAGCTCGATGGCATAAAGCCCCCCGTGCTTCGAGACGCAGCCCGCGCAGATCGGGTTTCGCGGGGCAAGCGTCAGCCTGCGCAGGGATCCAGGCCCGGCCACTTGTGGGGCTGAAACCCGCCGCGGCTCTGGTGAGCCGCCGCACAATCACGCTAGTGCGTCATCGAGTACACGATATAGTTCGACACAATCCGAAACGCCAGTGCGGCGAACTTCTCGTCGTAACGTGGATCATCGGCATATTCCCACGCGTCGCCCAGATCCATGTTGTGAGAGATGGCCACCATCAGTCTGCCCTTATCGTCGTAGATTCCGCGCCATCGAGCTTCGTACCCGTCTTGTTCATAGGTGACGCCGCTGCGCAGATACTGCGCCCCGGGAACCTGATACCGGTCGTCCAGATCGTAGATCGTATGGAAAATCGCATCGCTGTTCGGAAGGTCCACAATCGGCCGGTCCGGAAAAACTCGCTGCATGGTTTCCAGAAAAATTTCCCACTCTACCGTGCCGTGGAAGTCATCGCACATGAAGAACCCGCCGCGCTCCAGATAATCCCGCATCTGCTTGACCTGGGTATCGGTGAGCTGCCAGTGTCCGACCTCGACCGCGTACAGCCACGGATAGTTGAACACGTCGTCTTCGTCATCCAGGTCCACGGGCTGCTCGACCGAACGAACATGAATCCGCGTCAATCGGCGCAGTGCGACCGCAACGTGGCGATCGGCGGCAGAGTAATCCGTGGTCCAACTCGACCGGCCATGCTTCCAATCTCCGCCCCGAAACCCACGAAAGCCCCGGTTCAGGAGCGGACCGGTGTACGGCGGATACATCAGCCTCGCGAAGACCCATTCGGCCGGCACTTGGTAATCGGGAGGCACCGCGATGTTGTCCTGACCCGGATACTCGCGCCAGGGCCTCTGCCACGCCAGCGCGGCGGTGCATGTACTCAGGAGCAGAACTCCGAGCGCAACCCCGGCCAGCGTCCGCGTATTCCGGATTCGACCCACGCGCCTATTATAGGGGCTTCCGCACTCGCAGCGCGCGCGCGGCGAAACGGCGTATACTGGCCGCATTATGAAAGCAATGTTCCTGATCGTGCTAACTGTCTCCTTCCCTGCGGTGGCCGCGGATCCGGATCAGCCTCGCTTCTGGAGCTCCTCCCAGCAGCAGGATTTCGACAAGCTCGCTCTTGCTAAACTGAATCCCGAGCGGCACCTTGGCACGGAGCGCCTGATCGATTCCGCCTTCGTCGCCTACCGAAATGGACCCGGCGAAGCCGAGATCCACGAACATCAGGCCGATCTGCTCCTGATCCGTTCCGGCGAAGGCGCCGTGCTCGTTGGCGGCAAAATCGTCGAAGGCAAGCCGACCGGCGCCGGTGAGATCCGCGGCAAGGCGATCGACGGAGGAACCCCGTACCCGATTCACGCGGGCGACATCCTCTACATACCTGCCAACACCGTCCACCAGTTTCAGGTCGAAGCCGGCAAGAGTTTCACCGCGATGGTCCTGAAAATCACGCCCAAACAGTAGCGATTGCTACCATCGATTTCGTGGAAGATTACGAAGTTTATGCCGCCATCGGCGAGAGCGGCTTCGAGCGCTTGGTTTCCGCCTTTTACCGGCAAGTTCCCGCCGACGGCCTGCTGGGCCCCATGTACCCGGCTCACGATCTGCAAGGCGCCGAGCAGCGCCTCCGCGATTTCCTGATCTACCGCTTCGGCGGGCCCCCGAGGTATATCGAACAGCGCGGGCATCCGCGGCTGCGCCTGCGGCACGCTCCGTTTCCCATTGGCGAAAAGGCCCGTGACCGCTGGCTTACTCTGATGTTCCGCGCTCTCGAGGAAGCCGCCTTGCCGGAGGACGCAAAAGAGGCTCTGCGCGCGTTCTTCACTAGCACCGCCGCGTTTCTGATGAACCGCGCCGAAGGCTGACGCCGCTCCTTACGCCCCGGCTTCGGAACCTTTGGCCCGCAGGGCTGCCCGGTGGAACCACAACTCCTTCACTGCGCGGATGGAAGAGAAGTATTCGTCGACATTCAGCGGCTTCACCAGATAAGCGGCCGCCTGCAAATTGTAAGCTCGGGCGATATCGTCGTCCCGGTCGCTGCCGCTGACCACCACCACCGGAATGCCTCTCAGGTGCGGATCGGCTTTCAGTTCCTCCAGAACCTCGAAGCCGCCTTTGCGGGGCAAGTTCAGATCCAACAGGACCAGGTCGGGAACCGGCACGCCAGGAGATCGCCCGGCCCGGCGCAGGAATGCCGTCGCTTCTTCGCCGCTTTGGACAACGTGAATTTCATTGGACCCTCGCGCGTCCCACAACGCCGCGAGCGTGAGGTTCACGTCCGCCTCGTTGTCTTCGATGATGAGAATCCTTCTGGGCTGTGGAGGCATGGCAGACTGTCACCGGTGTCCGCTGCGTTGTGCGCGATCTGTTTAGGAGAGCCGCTCGTTTCCGAACGGTTTCAACAAAATGTCAAAACAGCAGGGCCAGAAGGGGGTCTAAAGTACGTATGGCGACACGGCAATCGAGCTGGCAAGAGAAGCGGAGAAGGGAAGGGCTATGCATCGGATGCGGCAAGCCCCGTCCCTCCGAGCTCGGCAGCTATTGCGGGGAATGCGCCGTGAAGCGGCGGGAGCGAAGGCGGCAGCGGCTGGGAAGCAAGACCCGCTATATTCATGCAAAAACCTACGAGCTTTCGCGTTCTGTTCCCCGCAAACCTGCGTCCCGGAAGAAAAGATCCCGTCCGCCGCACGCCAAATGAGCTTCCTAGTCAAGGGTCTTCCCTTACTGTCTGCGTCAGGACCTCCGTGCAACAATGGAGGCCCAAGAGATGTTTACAGGGTTGCCACCGAAACCCCCGGACCGGCCTGCGCTGGTTGCGTATGGCGCCGCGGTCGCGGGTACGATTCTGGCAACGCTCCTCCGCCTTTCTCTCAATCCGCTGACCGGCGAAACAGCCGTTCCGTTCATTACCTACTTCCCCCTGGTGCTGTTTGTCGCTTGGTACGGAAGCCTGGGAGCCGCGCTTCTTAACGTTGCCCTTTCCCTTTTGGCCGCGGACTATTTTTTCATCGCTCCGGTGCACACGTTCAAGATTTCAAGTCTTGCGGACCACATCACGCTGCTCTTGTTTCTATCCGTCAGTCTTGGGATGATTCTCCTCGCTCAGTCTCAAAAACAGGCGCAGCGCGCCGAACACGACTACCAGCAGCGGCTGCAAATCACGCTCAGCAGCATCGGCGATGCCGTGTTGTCAACAGATGTCGAAGGCTGCATTGTGTTTGCGAACCCGGTAGCAGCATCGCTGCTGGGCCGGGCCGAGGAGGAAGTCATCGACAGGCATCTGGACGACGTTTTCCGGATCGTCAACGAATACACGCGCGCGACGGTCGAGAGTCCCGTGGCGAAGGTCATGCGCGAAGGCGCCATCGTCGGCATGGCGAACCATACGGTGCTCCTGAGGGAAGACGGAACCGAGGTTCCGATTGACGATAGCGCTGCGCCCATTTTGGATGCGGACGGCAGGCTTCGCGGGACCGTCCTGGTCTTCCGGGATGTGACCGCGCGGCGCAAGGCGGACGCAACGGAGCGGCTGCTCGCGGCGATTGTCGAGTCAACGGGCGACGCGATCGTCAGCAAGGATCTGAACGGCATCGTGACGAGCTGGAATCGGGGCGCGGAGCGTATCTTCGGCTACACCGTCGAAGAGATGATCGGGCGGCCGATTGCGATGCTGGCGGCGCCCGGGCACGAGGACGAGATGCCCTCGATCATGGAGCGCATCAGGTCGGGCGAAGGAGTGACATACCAAACCGTCCGGCGGCGGAAGGATGGCGATATCATCGATATTGACCTTACGGTCTCTCCGGTCCTTGACGGCAGCGGAAGAGTCATCGGCGCTTCCAAGATCGCCCGAGACGTCACGGAGCGGAAGCGCGCTGACGAGCGGCTTCGCGAAAGCGAGCGGAAGACGCGCGAGGCCCATGAGCGTCTGCGCACGACGCTTGCCAGCATCGGCGATGCCGTCATTGTCACGGACGTCGACGGCCGTATCACGCTGCTCAATCGGGTGGCTGAAAACCTCACGGGATGGACAGCCGCGGAATCCCTCGGCGCGCCGTTGGAGAAAGTGTTCGTGATCACCAACGAACACACGGGAGCGCCTGTCGAAAATCCAGTCGCAAAAGTGCTGCGCGAGGGGGAAATCGTCGGCCTGGCAAACCATACCGTTCTGACGACGCAAGCCGGTCTTAAGATTCCCATCGATGACAGCGCCGCGCCGATCCCCGACGAACAGGGCAGAACGAGCGGTGTGGTGCTGGTATTCCGGGATGTCACCGAGCGGAAAAAGGCGGAGACAGCGCTGCTCAGAACTAATGAGGATCTGCGCCAGTTCGCGTTTGCCGCCAGCCACGACCTTCAGGAACCGCTGATGCGCCAGCTCTTGCGAGATTTGCTGGCCTACACGCAGATCGAGGCCGCACAGGAGGATCGGACGGAACATGTCGATCTGAACCGCGTTCTGGCAGTGGCTACAGAAAACTTGCAGGCCAGCATCCGGAATAGCGGCGCTGTGGTCACCAGCGATCCGCTTCCCGTGCTGCCGGGGCATGAATCCAGATTTCTTCAGCTTTTTCAAAACTTGATCGAGAACGCGATCAAGTATCATGGACAGGATGCGCCGCGCGTTCACATCGGCGCGCAACAGACACCGGACGGCTGGCGCATCGGCGTCGCCGATAATGGAATCGGAATCGATCCGCAATACCATCAGCAGATCTTCGGCGTGTTCCGGCGGCTGCATGGGAAGAATATTCCGGGAACAGGAATCGGGCTGGCAATCTGCCAGCGCGTCGTGGAGCGGTACGGAGGCAGAATCTGGGTCGACTCCGAAGCCGGGCGCGGAGCGACTTTCTACTTCACTCTGCGCGCCACAGCAGAAGGAGAAGGAGCGGGCGCATGAATGAGCGCACCTACCGCATCCTGGTGGTGGAGGATAATCCCGGCGACGTCTATTTGCTGCGCAAGTCTCTGAAGCACGCGGACGTTGAATGCGAGCTTACCGTGTTCGAAGACGGACTTGAGGCCCTGACCTACATCCGCCAGGAAGCATCTCCCGGCGGAAAACCGGATCTTGCGGTTCTCGATCTCAATCTGCCGAAAACCGGCGGAACAGAACTTGTGGCAGCCCTGCGCGAGAGTCCCTGGCTACGCTCTGTTCCCGTGATCGTCACCAGTTCGGGGGCGATCTCGGAGTCCACCAGGAATCTGCCAGTGGACTTACTGCTGCCAAAGCCCGTAGATCTGCCAGAATTCTTGGGTTTGGGAGCGCGGATCAAGAACCTTCTCACTGGGTTCAGTACATGAGTGTCGCGATGAACGCAGAAGGGCCGATCGTTGCCCGCATTGTTCTGGTGGAAGACAACGATGGCGACGTGTACCTTCTTGAGAAGGCTCTGCGGGCGTTCCACATTCAAGCGGAACTCACTCGTTACGTGGACGGTGAGGAAGCGATACGGGCGTTGGCCGGAGAATCGATCGAACGCCCGGATTTGATCCTGGTTGACCTGAATCTGCCGGGCTCCGGCGGATTTGAAGTGCTCCGCGCGATCCGGGCGAAGCCTTCCCTGGTGGGCGTTCCCGTCGGCGTTTTTACATCGTCGGATGCGGAAAAGGACCGCTATCGTGTTGCGCTCATCGGCGCAGAGCGCTACGTCCATAAACCGGCTTCGCTCGATCACTTCATCGCGGAGGTGGGGCAAGCCGTCCTAGAGCTTTTGCAAAACCCGCGGACGCCTCGTAAATCGAACGTGCGGGAGAGTCCCGGCCCGGCCGGCGAAGCCCAAGGCGCCTGATTTCACACCCGGTTGCGCCTTTTCACGCAGGCGGTGGGGCGTTGCGATGAGTCTCGACACGGCAAACACGAATGTTGCGCTACGACCGGGAACGCACTTTTGCGTGCCGTCTCGACACTCAGGGGAAGACTATGCCGGAATCGCGTCGACGAGGCGGATCCTCCCGGCCGCACGCTTAGAAGCCCAGATAAATCCCAGGGATTGCCGCACCTCGGACTGCGCCAGCGGCGACAGGAGCACTCCAAAAGCTCCCGAATCCAACATTTCGGCCCGAAAATGCGCCTGCTCGCCCCGATGGCATACGATCACGCGGGCTCGCGGCGCAACGGCGCGAATCGCACGCATGATTTCGCGCCAAGACATATTCAGGGTTCCGGCATGAAGCAGCACCGCAGTCACAGTGCACGCCTGTGCGATTCGATTTAGCCCGTCCAAATCGGATACCTGGGCAACGGACCAGCAGAAATCCCGTTCAATCGCCCTCAAATCCAGGCGTTCGTTCGAAAAGTCTCCGATGAATACGACACATCCTGTCTGGGCCATGGCCCTCAGCGTGCAGTTTTGTTGCCAAAGGCGCTTAACGCTGGACTGGAGCGGAAATCCGTACGGCCTCGCCCGAGGTGATTGAATCCGGCGGGTTATCCACGATCAGGTCCTGGGCGGTGATCCCGGAGGCGACTTCGACCTCATTGCCGAAATCCTTGCCCAAGGTGACCGGGACAAGTTCGGCGGTGTGCGTGTCCGAGGCGCCCTTCCGGACGACGGCCACACGTAGTCCTTCGCTGCGGAACAGAACGGCGCTCACCGGAATGATCAGCGCCCGCTCGCCCGGCAGCGCGAGGTGGACCTCGGCATAGGATCCGGGCTTCAGCTCGCCCGAGGAGTTGTCCACTTCAATTTCGGTCAACAATGTCCGGGTCGTGGCATCCATCGCCTCGGCCGTGCGGACGATTCGTCCTGGGAAGCGGCGGCCCGGAAACTCGGACAGAACCAGCTCCGCCGAAACGCCGGGAACCGCCGAGCGCGACGACACCTCCGGAACGTTGACGAACACGCGCAGCTTCTGCGCGGAACTGATGCGGAACAGTTCCCGCGCCGGCCCGGCGTTTCCCGCGTTGACCAGATCGCCGATATCGGTGTTCCGCCCCGTAATCACGCCATCGAAGGGCGCTTTCACGATGCGATAGTCCTGCAACTGCTCGAGCAGGGCGATATTGGCCTCCTGCGCGGCCACGTTGCTGCGGGCCGCCGCGATGGCTTTTTCCAGCGCCTGGCCGTTCGCCACCTGTGCCTGGTATTGCGCCTGGCGTTGATCGTTATCCTGGCTGGAAACGACGCCTTGTTTGGCGAGTTCCTTCCAGCGATCGGCGGTCACGCGCGCGTATTCTTCGTTGGCTTTGCTCTGCTGCCGGTTCGCCAGGGCCTGCTCCAGCGCCGCTTGCGCCTGCTGCAAATTAGCCTTGGCCTGGCGTACCTGCTGATCCAGTTCCGGCGCTTCGATCTCGGCGAGCACCTGGCCCGCTTTGACGCGAGTCCCGATATCGGCGTACCACTGCTTCACGTATCCGTTGGTGCGGGCGTAAATCGGGGCAAAGATGAGCGACTGAAGATTGCCGGGGAGCACGATCTCCTGCTTGGAATCTCCCAGCTTCGGATGGACCACCGTCACCGACGGAATCGCCAATTCGAGCGTTTCCTGTTTCACCACCGAGGCGGCTTTCATCCGTTCGTCGATTCCGCGGTTCACGATCAGGGCCAGAACGGCCAGAAGCGCCAGCACAAGAATCCAATTTGCGGCGCGGCGGCCGCCGGGCCTGGTAGCTTTCTCTTTATCGGCTTTTTCCGTCTCGATCATTTCAGTGTTTGATGGCTCCCGGGCGGCTCCGATGCAAGAAGCTGAAGACCGCGGGGACGAAAAACAGCGTCGCAACCGTTGCGAAAATCAGGCCTCCGATCACGGTGCGCCCCAGCGGAGCGTTCTGCTCGCCGCCTTCGCCCAGGCCCAGAGCCATCGGGACCATGCCGATGATCATCGCCAGGGCGGTCATCAATACCGGCCGGAAACGCGTTGCGCCAGCCTCGAGCGCGGCGCGTGCTGTATCGCCATGCTCGGCCAGTCGCTCCTTGGCGAAGCTCACCACCAGGATACTATTTGCGGTGGCGACGCCGACGCTCATAATGGCTCCCATGAGGGCCGGAACGCTGATTGTGGTGTGCGTGGCGAACAGAAACAGCACGATCCCGGCCAGGGCCGCGGGCAGGGCGGTGATGATGATGAACGGATCCAGCCAGGATTGAAAATTCACGACGATGAGCAGATAGACCAGAACAACCGCCAGGGCCAGACCGCCGAGCAGACCCTGGAACGAGGTCTGCATCGTTTCGATTTGTCCGCGGACCACCAACTGAGATCCCCGAGGAAGGTCCTTCCGGCTCGCGGCGATCACGCGATTGACATCCGCGGCCACACCGCCCAGGTCGCGGTCCTGAACCGCTCCATAAATATCGATGGCGCGTTGAATGTTGTAATGCGACAGCACGGCCATCCCGCTGTCGCGGCGCGTGCTCGCCACGTTGCCGAGAATCTGGGGGCGGCCGGCGGTATCGGACGTCAGCGGAATGTTGTTCAGGTCGCTGAAGGACGCCAGTTCGTGCTGCGGCGTCTGCGCGATGACGTTATAGCTGACTCCGTTTCGCGGATCGAGGTAGAAGGAAGGAGACGTCTGGAAACTGCCGCTGAGGGAAACCAGCAGGTTGCTGGCCACGTTGTACTGCGTCAATCCGCTCTGGAGCGCTTTGGTGCGGTCCACGTCCACTTCGATTCTGGGCTGATCGAAAAGCTGATGAATCCGGAGATCGACCACTCCGGGCACGGTTCCGATCTGGCGCATCAACTTTGAGGCGAATGCGTGATTGGCCTCCAGATTGGGTCCGGAGACCTGGATATCGAGGGGCGCGGGCAAACCGAAGTTAAGAATTTGGCTGATGATGTCGCCCGGGAGGAAATAGAACGTGACGCCGGAGAACTCGCGCGGCAGAGTGCGGCGCAACTCGTGGACGAACTCGTCCGTCGGCCGGTGGCCGGGCTTCAGCGTAACCATGATGTCGGCGTCCATGGTGCCGATCGGCGCCGAGTTGCTGTACGCCGTGTTGAGGGAGCTGTAGGGCACGCCGATGTTGTCGGTGATCACCGACAATTCGGAGGGCGGAATCACTTTGCGGATCGAAGTTTCGATCAGGTCCGCGAGCCGTGCGGTTTCCTCAATCCGCGTTCCGGTCTTCGTGCGGAAATGCAGGTTGAATTGTCCGGCGTCGCTGGAGGGGAAGAAATCCTGTCCGAGCCAGGGAACCAGCAGGAAAGCCGCGCAGCAAGCCAGGAGAAACCCCGGCAGGAAAAGGCCGCGACGCCGGACGCACGCGGCCAAAACATTCCGGTAGGATTCGCGGAGCGAGTCGAATCCGCGCTCGAAGGCCCATTGCAGCCGGGCCGGAAGATTCCACGAGGCCGGCCGATGGGCGTGATGCGTGCCGGGCTGGATCAGGTACATCGCCAGTGTGGGCACCAGGGTTCGCGACAAAATGTAAGATGCGAGCATCGCAAAAACCACCGCCTCGGCCAGCGGAACGAACAGGAATCGCGCGACTCCCGTGAGGAAGAACATCGGAATAAACACGATGCAGATACACAGGGTGGAGACGAACGCCGGCATCGCGATCTGGGCCGCGCCGTCCAGGATGCCGTTCCGCAGGGTTTTTCCCTGATCCAGGTTGCGGTCGATGTTCTCAATGGTGACCGTCGCGTCGTCCACCAGAATTCCGACGGCCAGCGCAAGACCGCCGAGCGTCATGATGTTGATGCTCTCACCCAGCGCGCTCAGAATGCAGATTGAGGTCAGAATCGACAGCGGGATCGATATGGCGATGATCAGCGTGCTCCGCCAGCTTCCCAGGAACAGCAGAATCATCAGGGCGGTAAGGCAGGCGGCGACGATCGCCTCGCGGATGACTCCGTTCACGGCGGCGCGCACGAACAACGATTGGTCGGAGATCGGCTCGATTTTGATCGCCGGCGGCAGCGTAGCCGCGATCCGGGGAATCATCTCGCGGACGTTCCGTACGATGTCCAGCGTGGACGTGGTTCCCGTTTTGATCACCGGCAGCAGAGCGCCGCGCTGGCCGTCCCGCCGGACGATATTGGTCTGCGGGGCGAAGCCGTCGCGCACATGCGCCACGTCGTGAACGTACAACACCGTGCTTCCATTCGTCTTCACCGGAAGGTCGTTCAGCTCCTGAATGGTCTGCGGGCTGGCGTTCAACCCGACGTCGTATTCAAACTGGCCGATTTTCGAAGTGCCGGTAGGCAGAATCAAATTCTGATTTCCGATTGCCGTCACCACATCGGAGGGCGACAGCCCTTTGGCCTGAAGCAGGGCCGGATCGAGATCCACCATCATCTGCCGCTGTTTTCCGCCGAAAGGGTAGGGAACGCCCGCTCCCGGCACGGTCACAAGCTGCGTGCGGATGGAAGTGACTGCGTAGTCGAATAACTGCTGTTCGGACATGCCCTCGCCGGAAAGCGCCAGTTGCAGAATCGGGACGCTGGAAGCGCTGTAGACCAACATGAAGGCCGGGATGGTTCCGGGCGGCATCTGGCGCACAGTACTCTGCGCAGTGGCGGTCAGCTCGGCCATGGCCATGTCCACGCGGGCCCCGGGGTGCAGGAAGATTTTGATAATGCTCCGGCCGTTGATGGTTTGCGACTCGATGTGTTCAATATCGTTGACCGTGGTGGTCAGAGAGCGCTCATATTGCGTCGCGATGCGCTCCTCCATGTCCTCGGCTGTCAATCCGCTGTAGTTCCACAGCGCCGCGATCACCGGAATATTGACATTCGGGAAAATGTCGGTGGGGGTTCGGAGAATAATGAGCGGACTAACGATCAGGATCAGCAGGGCCAGAACGATGAACGTGTACGGCCGGTCCAGGGCTACTTTAACGATCCACACTCTTTTCCAGAATAGCGTTTGGCCTGGAAATGACGCATATGCTGGATGGCACAAGCGCTCAGGCCGGGCTGAGGCGGGCGGGACCGGTATGATGAGAGGAGGAGCGTTTGAATGAAGCGACCCCTCCGGCTCCTCTGCGCAGTTTGCGTGGCGGCAGCGCTGGCGCTCGCCCAGCGCGCGATGACGGTCCGCGACGTGATCGCGTTCGTCGAATCCCAGATCAAGCTCAACGGCGACGATCGGGCCACCGCCGATTTTCTCGGTAAGATCAAGCTCACCCAGCGGCTGGAGCCTCGCCAGGTGGAAGACCTTCAAGGGAAGGGCGCCGGGATTCGCACGGTCCAGGCGCTGCGCAAGTTGAGCGAGGAGTCCGCCGGCTTGTCCCCGGCTCCTCCGCCTCCGGTGGTTACCGCTCCACCAGTCAGGCCGCCGCCCAGCCGCGGCGAGCAGGCCGTGATTCTCGATGCCATGCGGGAATACGCGCTCAACTACACCAAGAACCTTCCCAATTATGTGTGCGTGCAGATCACGCGCCGGCGCATCGAGCCCACGGCGCCCGGCTACTTGCCGCAGGGCGACGAGGTCCAGGAGCTGCTCACCTTCGTGGATGGCAAGGAGAGCTACAAGGTCGAGATGGTCAATGGAAAGTCGCAGCCCAATCTGAAGCACGAGCAATTGGGCGGCGTGGTCACCTCCGGCGAGTTCGGCAGCATGCTGTTCAACATCTTCGATCCCGACTCGGGGGCGCGGTTCGAGTGGGATCACTGGGCCACGCTTCGCGGCAAGCCGATGTACGTGTTCTCCTACTCGGTGCCGCAGGCAAAGGGCTACAGCATGTATCACGCCGAGTCCAAGCGCGAATACACGTCCGCCTATCAGGGCTTGGTGTACGCGGACCTCGAGACCAAGGCGATTATGCGGATCAAGATGGAGACGGTCGGGATTCCGGCTAGTTTTCCGATCAGCGAAGTGAATATCATGCTGGACTACAGCCCCACGAAGATCGCCGATCGCGAATACGTGCTGCCCTATCATTTCGAGCTGACCTCGAAAGAGACCAAGGCCGACACGGTCAACCGCGCCGACTATCGCCTTTACCAGAAGTTCGGCGCCGAGGCCAGCATCACCTTCGGCGATATCGAGCCGATTCCCGACGATCAGCTCAAGGAGCAGCCCGCGCCGTCTTCGCAGCCTTCGCAAAAATCTTCGCCCACGGAAAGCAAGAAATAGACATGAAACGGGCATGGTGGCTTGCCGCGGGCGGGACGGTTTTCGTCTCAGCGCTGGCGGCATTCCAGATGCCCTGGCGCGTGTACACCAGCATGGAGGCTTACGATGACATTCCCGTGCCTCCGGATTATCAGGCCAACGCGGAATGGATTTTCGCGCGGCTGATGTATCCGCAAAATCCAAATTCTCCGCGCGGCGGATTCCGCCGCCGGTTCCGGGACTGGCGCGAGGGCGGGACGAGCTGGACACAGGATTATCCCCGCGCCGACCGGCACTTCGCCACGGTCCTTCGGCGCTTGACGCGGATCGACGTGAGGTCCGTCGAGCAGCCCGTGAATCTCGACGATGGGGACGACGTTTACAACTGGCCCTGGCTGGCCGCTGGAGAAATGGGCGACTGGCTGCTGACGCCGGCGCAAGCGGCGAAGCTGCGCGATTTCCTGCTGCGCGGCGGATTCATCTACATGGACGACTTCTGGGGCCCGCGCGAGTGGGCCAGCTTTGAAGAGAGCATGACGGCCGTGTTCCCCGACCGCCCGGTCATCGAGATCGACAACGCCGATCCGATCTTTCACTCGGTATTCAACCTGGACGATCGCTACCAGATTCTAGGGCAGTGGGCGCTCGGCGGCCGCGGAGGGATGTACAACCAGCGCGTGGCGGGCACCATCGCGCAATGGAAAGGCATCCGCGATGACAAGGACCGCCTGGTGGTGGCGATGAGCTTCAACTCGGACGTCGGCGATTCGTGGGAATTCGCGGACGATCCGCGCTATCCCGACAAGTATTCCGAACTGGGAATCCGAATCGGCGTGAACTACGTCGTCTACGCGCTCACGCACTAGATTCGGCAGGACAGGCGGCGTCGCCGCCCGTCCGCCGTTTGCATCTGCCCTACTGCGCGATGCTGCACTGCCCGCCGGGACTGTTGGTGCAGATGTGACAGGTCGCCGCATCGGCGGCCTGACAGTGCGCAGGTGGGTTCGTGCCGGAACACGTAGCGTCGGGCGGGTTATCGCCGATCTGCGCCGTCGCCCCTGTGACGTAAACATGGTCGTTGAACCCGTACCGGCCGACACCCAGCCCTAGGCCATCCGAGCTCGAGACGCCGCTCGGACGGTAGGTGCCCGAATAGGCAACGCTGGCGCCCTTTGGAATGACGCCGACCGCGCGGGGCCAGGCCACCGTGAGGCTGTCAGCCGCTGGATCATCGGTGAGCAGCACGTTCGTCAGATCCGTGTCGCCCGAATTCGTGATCTGGCCCGAGAAGTTGACCCTTGCCACCGCGAAGCCGCCTTGCGAGACCAATTGCGTTCCCGGAAGCGCCATGCCCGTCACGTTCCCCACACCTCCTGGAATCGGATATCCGACCGGCACGCCGCAAGCTTTTGTGATCGAGATAGTGTTTGTCACGGTGGTGTGACAGGTATCCGCGCTGGGCGCTGTAGTACACACCGTACCAGCGTCGTCGCACGCGCCGGGCGTCCCGCCCGGGAGCGCTGAGGCTTTGGCGAATGCCTGGTTCGTTGCGTTCAGACTCTGGAGCGAAAGAGTCACGACGAAGTTCGCCGTACCGCCGGCATCGAGGGAGCTGACCGAGGCCGGCGTAACGGTCAGGTTCGAAGAACCGGCGGGAGGAGTATCCACCACGGTAACGTTCGAGAGGGCGCTAAAGCCCGTGTTGGTGACCGCAAGGTTCCATCTGTAATCGACGGTTCCATCGGCGTGGACAACGGGCGAGAAACCTGCATCGCAAGTCTTGGCGATCGCAAGCCCGCAAATATTGATCTGGCGCACCACGTAGTCCTCGAGCGAAGCTGAGATCGATGTGGACGAGCGCGATTCGGACATGAACGTCGTGAAACACGGCGTGATTCCGTGCAGCAGAGCGGTGACGTCGATCTCGCCTTCGAAGAAGCTGACCAGCGGCGCACAGGCGACTGTTCCTGCATCCGTGCAAGATCCGTTCACCGGAAATTTAAACGTGGACGGCCAGTACAGGCTCGCCGGCTGCGTGTCGTTGGTGATCGCGCAGGCGTCCGTGGCGGAGGGGTCGCCGCATTTCCCCACGCTGGCGGTGAGAAGCGTCAGGGGGGGTTTGCCCCCGTCCCACTGATAAATCTGAATGTTGGGCACGCCGCCGCCCTGCTCAAAGTTAACCAGCGCCAAAATGTCGCCGGCCTGATGCGATCCGCTGAAAATTCCTTTCGATCCGGATGGCGGCGCGGCGACTCCGTTCTGGAAGAACCAGAATCCCAGCTGCGCCGAGCCGTTATTCGCGAAGCGGTCCGCACCAAAGGCCAGAATCAGGTGTCCGCCCACGCTATAGGCAGCCGCGTAGGCGTTCACAATATCGTCCTTCGGCGGAATGCTTCCAGGACCGGAGTGCCAGGTGCCGATGTCGTCAGTATCCTTGGCGCCCTGAATGAAGGTGGAAGGATCCGTCACGGTAGCCCCGCCAGAGAAGGTTGACGGGTCGTACGCAACGCCCGTGTGGGCCTTGCTGGAGCCTCCAGTCGCATTCACATTTTGCCAATCGTCCGCCGCGTTATTTTTCGTGGCGTTACCGTCGAGTTCGAACGGGCTTGTGCTCTTGACGAGTCCTCCGTTGGCCCAGACGAGCCCGGCGACGGCGCAGGTGATGGCAGCCCCACGCCAAATTTTCCTGAAAAGTCCGCATCCGGTCATTGAGTCCTCCTCGGCTAAAACGAATGCATGGCGAGCCGGCGGCGGTAAAGCTGCGCGGCGTCCGCACACTCCCGTTTCGCCCGTGAGCGCGCCGGAGCCCCGCGCGCGCCGCTTTCCGCGCCTCCGACGGTGCGCGAAAAAACCAATGGATGCGGTCATTCTCGCCGTGGTAACGAGAACCGGGAAGGCTATCTTTCGGATATACAGTCTTACAGACTGTTTTCCGATTTGGGATGTGTGCCAGGATGAGTCCTGGTGAGAATCATGGAATGCTTAGGCGGGGCGGATTGCCTCAAATATAGGTTTCCTTGCTTTTAATGGGCGAGGGATCGCCTCGCTCAGTGTGCGCTTAGGCTGACCTTGCTGGCGTATCCGAACCGGGAGCCGTCGCGGGCCGGGTAGGCCGTCACGACCACGTGATCTCCCCGCCGGAAAGTATCGAGCTTCCAGCCGTTCAGGATCAGCAGGTTCGGGCTGCCTAATTCGAACTCCCAGGCTTCCTCGGGTTTCCCCGCATCCATGGTTTCCAGGTACAGATGAACATGCGGATTGTCCCAGGCGATCTTGGTGACGGTGCCTTTCAAGAGGATCGCCTGGCGCGTATCGTATTTCGCGGCTAGCGCGTGATGCGCGGAAACTGGCGCGCCAACGGCCAGCACAAGAAATCCCGTTACCAGCAGCTTGGTTTTCATCGTGAAACCTCCCGATGACTTATATCCACGTATAACGGAAGCTGTTCCGGCAGTCAAGGGACTACGCTAACGCCCCGCGCCGGATGTCCGCGCGCCGTTTCCGGGCTTCAGCGTGAGCTTCTGCACGCGCCAGTTCAGGATCTCGGCGACGAACAGTTCGTTCTCCGAAGGGCAGGCCATCTCGTGGATCCAGCCGAACTCCTTGGGCTGCCGGCCCGACCGGCCGAGCCATCCGAGCACGGTTCCATCGAGCGAGAGCTTATACACGCGGCCAGGATACGCATCGGAGCTGTAGAGATACTGGGTTCCGGGGCCGGGGGTGATGCAGATGGCCCAGGGCGCGCCCGCCGTGGCCACGTCGGCCTGCGTGCCGGCGTTGCTGAACCAGGATTTCGCGTTGGGCAAAACCGGAACGTTGATGGTGATGATTTTTTTGAAATTGCCGTCGTGATCGAACACCTGGATGCGGCGGTTGCCGCGGTCGGCGACGTAGATGTTGCCCTGCGCGTCGGCGGCGATGCTATGCGGCGTGTTGAACTCATTCGGCTGCGGGTTGGCGCGGTCCTTTACCGGGCCGCCCCAGGACTTCACCCAGTCGCCGTCCTTGGTGAACTTGGCCACGCGCGAGTTGATGTAGCCGTCGCTGATGAAGATATTGCCTTCCGGATCCCAGGTAACATCGGTGGGCTGGCGGAAGCGGCCGTCCAGCGCCGGGCGCGGCGGATTGGGATGCTCCAGCGGATGCGCGTTCTCGTCCGATGCCTCGGATTTCCGCCCGAACACCATGAGCACGCGTCCCTGGGGATTGAACTTGACGATCATGTCCGAGCCTTTGTCGACGGCCCAGAGGTTATCCTGGCGGTCGACGCGGACGGTGTGCGCGAAGGACCACGCATACAGGTTATGGCCGATTTCGCGCATGAACCTGCCGTTCTTGTCGAACTGGAGGATCTGCGAGGCGGTGGCTCCGTAGGCCGGGCCGGTGGTGTTGCCGCGCGAATACACGTAAACCTGGCCCTGGGAATTGACGGCGACGCCCGCGGTTTCCCCAAAGTACAAGTCATCGGGCAGTTTGAAGAAGTCGGGATTCGAGTCGAAGGGAATTTCCGGAACGGCCTGCTGTGCATAGGCTGCACCCGCCAGCAGGCAGAACAGGGCAAGGGTTGCAGATTTCATGAAGCAGATTGTATCGCGATATGGGCGCAAGCGCACCGGGCGGTGGTGCGTGAACTTACGGCTTGCCTGAACCTCGTTCGATCTCGCTTACGCGCTCTTCAAGGAGTGTGAGCCGCTCCTGGTTCGATCGCGCCTTGACGGCCGAGCTTAGTTGTGGAAAGCGCGCTGCGATCACGTTCAAGGACGGCAAGAGGATCTTCTTCGGAGGCTCGCCTCCAGTAGAAGGTCTGGACGAGGAAGGAAGACTGTGTCTCTGGCAGGGGCGCGGGGTGCCGGCGCTGAGCTTCTATCTTTAGGCGGTCACGTTTCCAGGCGTCCTGCTCAGGACGCAACAGGTATATTGAGAACAGCATGGGCCGGTTTTGGTGGGCGATCCTGGTCTCGGTTCCCCTGTGGGCGCAACTGCCGACGTGTACCGTACCCACCTGGAGTTCCTGCGATCTGGTGTTCGATCTCGAGCCCGGAGAAAATCCGGCCGCCTTCGAATTGCATGGCGAGTTCCGGTCTCCCAAACGTACCGTGCTGATCCGGGCATTCCGCGATGGCGACCGGCGATTCGTATTGCGTTTCGCTCCCACTGAGCCCGGTGATTGGGATTACCGGCTCACCAGCAGCCTGAAGCGCCTGGACGGGCAAATCGGCAAGGGTACGGCTGGCGAATCCAGCTCGCCGGGATTCGTGATCCCGGCCAACGTGCATCATTTCAAGTCCGAAGGCACGAATAAACAGCATCTCTGGATGTCCACTGCGCTGGACGATTTCATGCAACTCCCGCGCGCCGATTTCGATCGCGCCGTGGAGCAACGCGCCGCCGAAAAGTTCACGCACTTGCGTGTGACCATCGAAGCGGGCGCAGATCTGCGGGAAGCCGCGGACCGCGTGCGCAGCATCAATTCCCGCGGACTCGTGGCGGATCTTGTTCTGGGCTCGATTCCGGCAGACCGGCAGGAGCGGGAGCGTTATCTGAAGGATATTGTCGCGCGCTTCGCGGCTTTGAATATCACCTGGGCCACGCCCGCCTTCGAGCGAATTGCCGGCGGAAAAGCGCTGCTTAAAGAGGCGGGCGCGCTGCTCGCCAAGCTCGATCCCTACCAGCATCCGCGCATGTCGCTGGCCGAGCAGACGTCGGCCCCTCTGGCGGGGGACCGATGGATGAACGTGCTCAGTTACGGCACTTCCGACCCGAATGTGGGAGCAGTCGAGCACCAACTCTACGCCATGCCCGCCCTCAATGCGGGAATCCGATCTGAGCGCGATCTGTGGACTGCGACGATGAACGGCCAGTATCCCGCCTCCGGATCCGGCCCGTACATGACGGCCTGGTTCGACTTCATGTCCGGGAACCGCTATTGGGAACTGGAGCCCTATTTCGACGTGGACGGCGGGCGGGCGCTGGCGCTCGAGGACGTCGAATACATCGTGTACGTCGAGAAACCGGGGCCGATCGAGCTCACCGTAGAAGATCACGGCTATGATGTGGCGTGGATGAATCCCGCCACCGGCGAGTGGATCAAATCCAAGGGTTACAAGGGGAAGCATTTCACGGGCGAGCCCCCGGACAAGAGCCACCCTTGGGTTCTGCGCGTTTCGCGCGAAGGCCGCAAGGAAGGCATGCTGAAGAGTTACAAATTCGACTCCCGCGAGATTCCCATCCGGCTCCAGGTGCCGGAAACCAATGCGAAAAACACTCCCTTCGAAGTCGAGCACCCCGACGGGGACGTTTCCATGTCAGTACCGCCGCGCTATTCCCTGAAGATCACGCGGCCGACGCGGGCCACACGAGATCTGCTGGTGGAGTGGAGCGCTGAAGTAGTGCTCGACGGGGAAGGATATCGCGTGGCAGGAACGGGCCGCGAAGGGACGCTGCGCATTCCCCAAGAGATCGTCCACAAACTGCCGGGAACGCTGAGCCTGCGGGTCTCCGTCCTGAACGCGAACGGGAAAGTCTATCTGATGGACAGAGTGTATCGGTTGGGTTTGTGAGCCGCCTCCTGCTGGCGATCGATACCACCAGCGAACACGGGAGCCTGGCGCTTGCGGAAGGCGTTCGTGTTCTGGAGGAAGTGTCGTTGCATTCCCCCGAAGGATTCGGCCACATCCTGTTCCCGGAAATCGAACGGCTCCTGTCGCGGCACGAGGTCAAGATCACCGGCGTCGCCGGGTTCGCCGTTGCCGCCGGGCCGGGTTCGTTCACCGGAGTTCGCGTCGGGCTAACCGCAGCCAAAGGGCTGGCGGAAGCCACCGGGCGCAAGGTGGTCGCGGTTTCCAACTTGCAGGCGATCGCCTCCTTTGGCACGAAGCCTCTGCGCGCGGTGGCCATCGACGCCCGGCGCGGCGAGATCTTCGGCGCTGTCTACGACGCGGATCTGCGGCTGATCTCCGACGAGGTGGTGATGAAACACGAGGACTGGTTGCGGACTCTGCCCCTTGATGTGGAAATGCTCACCGGCGCGCCCAAGGCTCTGGCGGGAGCGATCGCGCGTATCGCGGCACCGAAATTCGAAATGGGGCTCGCGCAGGACCCGGCCGAGATCGATGCCAATTACGTGCGTCGTTCCGATGCCGAGCTGTTGTGGCGCGATAAGGTGTAATCGAATCGCGGTATAAGAAATCATGGTCGTAATCCTGGAAGCCATCTCCGGTCCGATCGTGGGGCGGCGCATCGAGGTGCACGGCGGCGCCATTCTGCGCGTCGGCCGCACCGGAAAATCGGATTACGCCATCGCCGAGGACCCATACCTTTCCGGTCTGCACTTTTCCGTGGAGTGCGACGGCAGCCAGTGCCGGATCCGCGACCTGGGATCGAGCAACGGCACGTTCGTCAACGGGGCCCGTGTCGCGGAGCAAGTGGTTCGCGACGGCGATTCGGTGGTGGCGGGCGGATCCACGTTTCGCGTACACGTGGACGAGCTGCCTTCGATCACCGGCCTAGCCCTGCCAAGGGGCGGAACCGCGACCACTCCCATCGCGGTGGCCGCGCAGACCCTGGCCGGCGCCGGACTCCTCGCCTCCTGGCACACGGGTTACACGCCGGCCGAGACCGCGCTGCTGGCCGCCCTCTATGGTCCCGGAGAGCAAGTGTTCGCGGTACTGGACTCCGCGCGCGATTCCCGCATTCGGGCGTTTCTGGAATCCTCCGGCGAACGGTACCTGAGCCTGAACGCGTCTGGCGACGCTCTGGTGTTCGTGGCGGCGCTGCCGGCTGAGTCCCGCTTGATCCACGTGCTGATCAAGGACGGATGGGGCCAGGGTTGGGGATTTTACGGCACCTCCAAATCGGACCTGGAAACCGTCCGCGAGCACTTCGCCCGATTTGTCATGCTGCGCGCGAACTCCGGCGAGGCGCTCACGTTCCGCTTTTGGGATCCGCGCGTGATCCGGGCGCTGGTTCCGGCCATGCCGCCTCAGGAAGCCGCCGCTTTCTTTGGACCCTGCGAGCGGATGGTGGTGGAAGCCGAGGAAGCGAAATCCGGGCAACCGGTGATGGCTCTCGAATTCCTGCGATCCGCAAGCGGCCCGAGGCAGCAGACGGTCGTGGTGGGGTGACGGGAGGGGCTTCTAGGCTTGCAACGAACCCTTCAGTTATTGTCTGGCAAGCCGGCTTCAGCTATCGTATGGCGCCCAAGGCCAAAAGACCGCCCCACACCCAGCCCGCTAGAAATGCCGCCGCAGATCGCGGAACCGCTCCACCTGCAAAAACCGGGCGCCCTCCGGAGTCCGTAATTCCTGGTGTTCCAGCACCCAGGTGCGCGCATGCGGAACCAGCACCGCCCCCAAGCCCGCCTCTAGCGCCGGATTGATGTCCGACTTGGGGGAGTTCCCGATCATCCACGAATGCGCCACGGGAAGGCGATTTTCTTCGATCAAACGCAGGTACGCCGGCGAATCTTTCTCCTTGACGATCGAAGTGTGCGAGAAATAGCGGCCGAGTCCCGAACGGTCGACCTTCATCCGCTGCTCCTCGGGATGCCCTTTGGTGAAGAGCACCAGGCTGTGGCGCTGGCTCAGTTCCGCGAGCGTTTCTTCCACGCCCTCGATCAGCTCCACCGGCTGCCGCAGGATCCGTTCGGCCAGCGACATCACGTGCTCCAGGTCATCCGGGCGGATCTCGCGCTCGGCAAGGTGCTGGTAGGCCTGCTGGAGATTGCGTCCGAAATTCAGGGACCCGTAGCCGTGGATCTTCGAATTCACCAGCTCGATTTCATTGAGCACCTCGCGGATCTGCGGCGGCGTCAGCGCAGAGTGACTGAGGAAATCGCAGAAATCGTCGAAGGCGTGCTCGAAGTAGATGTTGTTCTCCCAGAGCGTGTCGTCCGCATCGAAAATCAGAACGCTCATGTGGTCAGGATGCGGGCCCTTCAATCTTCCGCCCATGGCCGTTGCTGCCGGCGATGTTCTTGATGTGCTGGATCCGGCGGCGGCGCTCGAGATAGCCCGGCAAAAAGCCGGCGAGTTGCCGCATCCGCTCAGCTTCGCTGCGCGTGGCGAGCAGCGTCTGACGGAATCCCAGGTCGGGAACCTCCCGGGCCAGGCGGAAACTCAACTGGGGATCGGCGGCTGCTCCCGGCTCCAGAGGGCTACTCGAAGAGATCGATTGCAGTTCGTTGAATCCGGACAGCACGCTTTTGATCAGATCGGGTTCCGCCGGTGCGCCGCTCTCCGGATCGTCGTCGAAGAATTCGACGGCGCCGCGCAGGAACGAGCGATCTTCGTTCAGAAGAAGAATCTCGAACCGCCGCTGCCCGCGCGTAAGGATGTCCAGCCGGCCGTCGTCGTACTTTCGCAGAACGCGGTCGATGGTCGCCGTGCAGCCGGTGTTGACGATTCCTTTTTCGCTGGCCAGCACCACGCCGAACTCGCGCTTGTTTCGCAGAACCTCGCCGATCATTTCCTTGTAGCGGTCCTCGAAAATGTGCAGCGGAAGCTCCGACCCCGGAAGCAACACTACCTGGAGCGGAAAAAGCGGCAGTAAGCCCTCCTGCATGCTACTATTATGGCGTTCGCGCGCGGGCGGCCGCCCTGCGAGCACTTACAAGGATGATTCTAAAGCTGAAACGCACGCCAGGGATTTTCCTGGTGGGATTTATGGGAAGCGGCAAATCCACTATTGGTCGGGCTCTGGCAGAAGAGTTGGGATGGAGTTTTGCCGATCTCGACGAGGATATCGAACAGCGAGAAGGCATGCCGATTGCGGAAATATTCGATACGCGCGGCGAGGCGGAATTCCGGCATGCCGAGACGGCGGCGCTCAAAGAACGCGTGCGCTCGGTCGAGCGCGGGCGCCCCTGCGTCATCGCCCTGGGCGGCGGAGCATTCCTGAGCGAGGAGAACTTCCAGTTGATCTCAAACAATGGAGTCAGCGTGTGGCTGGATTGCCCGTTTGCAACTGTTGAACGCCGGCTGGCGGGCTTCACGCATCGCCCTCTGGCGCGCGATCCGGAAAAGCTGCGGCGGCTCTTCGCGGAGCGTCGCGCCGGATATGAGCGCGCCGATTACTGCGTCTCAATCGAGAACGACGATGCTCTCGCGGCCGTGACCAAGATTCTTGCGCTGCCGCTGTTCTGAGGCAGGAGCACGGGGACAAGGAATCCGGTGCGCAAACATGCTCTCCAGATTTTTCGCGCCGCGCTGGATGCGGCCGATCCCTATGCGGCCGTGCTCCGGCGCCTGAAGTTTGACGGCCGTACGCTGACCGCTGGGGGGCGCCGCTACCGAATCGCCGATTTCCGGTGCATTCAGGTTATCGGGGCGGGGAAGGCCAGCGCGGAAATGGCTCGCGCGGTGGAGCGATTGCTCGGGCCCCGCATCAAGGGCGGACTGGTCAACGTTCCGGAGGGCACGAAGACACGCCTGCGCCGCATGCAGCTTAACGCAGCGGGACATCCGATTCCGGACCAGCGCGGCGTCGAAGGCGCGCGCCGGATTCTCGAAATTGTTCAGGCCGCCGGCGCCAAGGATCTGCTGATCTGCGTGATTTCCGGCGGCGCATCGGCCTTGCTCCCGGCGCCGCGCGGATCGCTAGCCGGAAAAAGGGCGATCACCGAACAACTGCTCCGCGCCGGCGCCAATATCCACGAGCTGAACACCGTGCGCAAACACTTGAGCGCCATCAAAGGCGGCCAACTGGCGGCCGCCGCGTTCCCGGCGCGAGTCCTTGCGCTGATTCTTTCCGACGTGATTGGCGATGACCTGGACGTGATCGGCTCCGGCCCGACCGTCGCGGACCATTCGACGGTCCACGATGCGCAAGCGGTCTTGCGCAAGTACGGCGTTCCGGCATCAGACGCCCCGATGGCGGAAACGCCGAAACCTGGGGATCCGCAACTGGCGAACGTGCAGAACCTGATCGTGGGAAGCAACCGGCTGGCGATCGACGCGGCGCTCCGAAGAGCCAAGGACCTGGGCTACCACACGTTGGTTCTCTCGACGTCCATTGACGGGGAAACGCGCGAGATCGCGCGCATGCACGCGGCGATCGTGAGGGAGATCGCGGCATCCGGCCGGCCCGCCCGGCCCCCGGCGTGTGTGTTATCCGGCGGCGAGACGACCGTCACGGTTCGCGGCAACGGACTGGGCGGCCGGAATCAGGAGTTCGTGCTGGCGGCGGCGATCGCGCTGCAAGGACAGGTTCGGGCGACGATCTTCAGCGCCGGCACCGATGGCCTGGACGGGCCTACAGATGCCGCGGGCGCGATCGCGGATGAACGCACGCTTGCGGATGCGCAGCGCCTGCATCTGGATCCGCGCGAGTTCCTGGACAACAATGACTCCTATCGCTTCTTCGAGCAGCTCGGCGCGCTGGTGAAGACGGGACCGACGGGAACCAACGTGATGGACGTACGGATGCTGCTGGTCCCAGCGTCGCCATGAATGGCTACGCGGCAAATAAAAAGTGTTGGCGCCACGTGGCGCGCGCGCACTCCTGCGCGCAGGCTGGAGAGTTTTCCCGACACACTTCTCTTACTGCTCCACGGGCTGTGGAGGATTCGAACCCGCCGGGGGCGTTTCCGTTCGGGCTGAGGCGGAGCGCACCGTAATCTGGCCCGTCTCGGTCGAGAGATTCACCGGAGGTCCGCCATTCGATCCGCGCAGCGTGGCTCCCCGCCGTCCGCTCGGCTCAAGTTTGAGCGGAGAGCCGAATTCGTTTTCGATGGAGCCGCGGTTGCTGGTCGCGGTGAGATCGAACTTAGCCGCAGCCGGCAGCGCCAGTTCGATTTGACCGGTTCGCGTGTGGACGTCCATCTTGGCCACAGGTAAAATGCCGGGCCGCAGATCCACATCGCCGCCGTTCAGGTTGACTTCGAGAGAATTGCTGAAGTTCGCCAGCGTCACATCCCAGGAACGCGTGGACGTCATCCGCACGGGCCCAGTGAGATCCGACGCATTCAGATTGCCCAGCGTCACCCGCATGTCGGCGACCTTTTCGGCGGAAAACTGCGTGTACGGCGTGACAATCCGCACCGATTTCGCGAGGTTGTGAAACTGGGAACTTCCGGTGAACGTGCCATTGATGGCGACCTGTCCGCCGATATCCTGCAAGTCGATATCGGAGCCGCGGCCCTTGAGTTCCACCGATCCCTTGACCTTGGCGGCCCGTAGAATGTCGCTGCCGCGCACGGCAACCACCACGTCCCCGCCGATATCTTCCAGCCGCACGCTGGCATTGTCAGAGTCGATATCGACCGCGCCGGTGATTCCGCTGATATCGAAGTCGCCGGAGCGGCCGTGGGCCTCGATGGTCGATCCCCTTGGCACCACGATATCGAGGTCGGCTGAGATGCGGCGATTGTTGCCGGAAACGCGGTTCTGCCAGGTGCGGATCCGGATCTCATCGGGGCCGCCATCCAGTTCGAATTTCGCTTCTTGGTGGGCCCGGTCGGCGGAAGCTTGGTCCAGGCTGCGGATGGTCTGGTGACCGGTCACTTTCACGGTCTGGACATCCGCGCCGGTGATGCGAGCGTTGCCGCGAAAACTTTCGAGAATCACGCGCGGGGCTTTGCTGGCCGCTTTTTCCCCGGAAAGCGGGTAGTCGTAGCTCTCGCCGAAAATCTCCAGCCCGCCGAGCTGGATTCGGCTGCCTGGAAGCCATTCGGAAAATCCGCGCACTGCGTGCAGGCTCACGCCGAGAAAGCACAGGAAAATGACCAGCACCCATTCGCCGCTGCTGAGGCCCCGCGCCGGCAACGGTTTCCCCGTCGCAGCCCAGACCAGGATTTCCAGCAAGCGCAATCCGCCCCAGGCCACCAGCAGCAGAGGCCAGTACTTGGCCAGGTAGTCCAGCAGCGGCAGCTCGGGAAATACACTGCGGGCCAGGAACAGAACCCCGATTCCAATCAACAGCAGCGGGGCAACCAGCGAAGCTCGTCTCATTGTTGGCTCCCCTCGTGCGGGACCCCCTCATCTTTTGATCCGAGATGCTCGGCGAGCTTGAACAGGCCGAACAGGATCAGCAGCACCGGCCAGGTGCGCGAAAAACTCATGCGATCCAGTTGATCGGCGGCCATCAGCAGCCCGAGCGTGATCAGGAGCACCGGACCGCGGATCGCCGACAGAAGCGAATTAGCGTTCACGATCCACCCCCTTCGAGTTCCCGCTCATTCGCAAGTACAGCAGGTAAACTCCTAAAGCGATCAGCAGCACCGGCCAGTAACGCAGCATGCGCCTCAGTTCGAAAATTTCCAGGTTGTTCAGCAGGAAGATCACGCCCAGCGCGATCAACAGAATCGGCGCGACGGGAAACCGGGTCCCGCCGTGTCCGGGCACCAGGCTTGAGAATTCATCCACGGGCTGCCCCATGCGCCGGAGGCGCGCTGTGTGATACGCCTCGAAGGCCATGTAGGCCCAGAAGCCGGGGATGAGCACGCCAAAGAGAGGCTCGAAGCCGCCGACATCGTTGCTGCCGACAATGGTGAACAGCATGCCGAGGATAAAAACGTGAATTAGTCCCTTAGCGTACTGGCCGTTGTAGATCGCGCCCACTCCCGGAATGAGGCCAAGCACGAAGGCGACGCCGGGAGATACTTCGGGGTGAGGAATCGGGGGAGGAGCCGTGGTTGTGTACGGGTTGCTGTACGGCGAATCGGCAATCGGCGGCGGCTCAGCAGGTACGTGTTCCGCGCAATAGATCGTCCCCTGCGCCGGATGAACGCTGCCGGCATCCAGCGCCTTTCCGCAAGCCCGGCAGTAGCCGACGATCGGTGTCTCGGGTGGAAGAGAAGGCGGTGCTTCCGGGTTCATTGGGTTTCTCCTGGCGGGTTGCCGGGTTGCGTGGCTGTCTGCGGAGCGGGTTGCTCCTCGGCCCATTCTTTCAGCCGCGTTTGGATTTCGTAGACTACCCGCAGACTCTCGTAATACTTTACGCCGCGGTTGTACCAGCGCACTACACGATCCTCGGCCGCGGTCCACACTTTCACCGGGTCCAGGTCCGCGGGGGTCAACTGCCGCACGTGCGTGAAACGGCCGATCATCGCGAAGGACAGAACCGTCATGGCCATTCCCATCGCGAAGCGCGGTTGCAGCACCGGCTCGAGCCAGCGTCCCAAGAGCCGGCGCGTGAGCGACGCCTTCACGACGGACCGGCTGGGCCCGGCAGTGACTTCGAACAGGATGCGGGTTATCAGTTCCGGAGGAGTCTCGACCCCCGCAGCCCGTTCCAGGAACGCCACGGCGGCGGCGGCATCCTGGGCCATCGCTGCGCAGGCCTGACATACGGCGAGATGGGATTCGATCGCAGACTTCTCCTCAGCCCTATGGGAAACGTCGAGCGTTCCGTCCACGTAGTCAGCGAGCAGGATTTCCACGTCCGCGCAGTTCACAGGAATCCCTTATGGTGGCGGAGAATCCGCCCTAATTCCGCTCTGCCGCGATTTAACCGGGACTTGACTGTGCCTTCCGGCACATTCAGCACCTGGGCGATTTCCCTGTACTCGAGCTCTTCCAGATCGCGGAGGATCACGGTTTCCCGCAAATCCGGAGAAAGTCTTTGTAAAGCCGCCTGAAGCGCTTCGCTCGCTTCGCGTCCGGCTAGCAGGCCCTCGGTGCGGCCCATCACAGCCGTCTTTTCCTCGAGCATCGGCAATTGCTCCTCGATCGAGGCGCTGGCGCGCGCAAGCTTCGACCTGCGGTAATGATCGATCAGCAAATTCCGTGTCAGCCGGGAGAGCCAGACCCCGAATGAACCTTCCCCTGCTCGAAAACTCTTGAGCGAGCGGAACACGCGCAGGAACACATCCTGGGTGAGGTCCTGGGCCTCATGATCCGAGCCCGTGAACCGGTAGCAGATGGCGTACACACGGCGGGTATGGACCTTCACCAGATCCTCCCAGGCGGTCTCTTCCCCCGCCAGGCAGCGCTCCACCAGTTGGTCGTCGGCGTCCAAGAACGGTCTCAGGATCTCACGAGATTTTGAAACGCCGCAGGAGACTGCGCTCTCCCGGCTTGGATGGAAAACCGCCTGATGCCACCAGGAACCGGGGACCGCCGGGCGGTTCGCCATGGTAACCTGTCGGACTGTAGCTGTGGCTGCCATGCCCTTGGCCGAACGTTTCTTCTCGGATACCGTATCCCTTGACAGGGCTCCAGAAATGGAAACGAAATCCCCGCATGGAAAGTTCGCTCTACATTCTATCCGTACAATGAGGTGGAGCGTCCGCAGCCATACAGAGGACGCCTGACGGGAGAGGACGCAAAGATTGAAAAAGCGACACCTGGGGGCGGGTGTAGGGGGCCTGGCGATTGTCGCGGCTGCGCTGTTCGTGGCCTACCGCTGGCGCCATTCCGGCTTCGCCTGGGATAAGTTCGTCGAGGTGTTTCGCGGCGTGAACTGGAGCTGGCTAACGCTGGCGCTGGCCTTGATCCTGGTGACCTACGTCGGCCGCGCGATGCGCTGGGAGATCATGCTGCGCCCGCTGAGCAACCGCGTCCGGCTGTGGCGCCTGGTGGTGGCCACTTGTATCGGGTTTACGGCCGTGGTGCTGTTCGGGCGGGCTGGCGAACCAGTCCGGCCTTACCTGATTGCACGCAAGGAAGGCGTGTCGTTTTCCAGCCAGGTAGCCGCATGGCTGGTGGAGCGAATTCTCGACCTATTGATGGTGCTGCTGATCTTCGGCATCGCGCTCACCCAGATTTCCCGCAGCGGCATTCAGCCGGGCCCGCATATTCGATCCGCTCTGGAAGCCGCGGGCATGCTGGCGGGTATCACGGGGGCATTGTGCCTGGCCCTGTTGCTCGGCCTGCGCTATTTCCGGGGATCGATCCGCGTCCGGCTCATGGAAGCTTTGTCTTTCCTGCCCGATGCCCTGCATGCCCGAGTCGCCAGGTTCCTCCACGCCTTCGAGGAGGGGATGCAATCCACGCAGCGCAAGTCCTACGTGGGGCTCCTGGTGACTTACACCGTCGTGGAGTGGCTGGTGGTGGCGGGATCGTTCTTCTGCGTGTTCCGGGCGTTCCCGGCCACGTCAGGGATGCGCGTTACCGACGTAATCATCGCCCTGGGCTTTGTCTGCTTCGGCAGCGTGCTGCAAATCCCGGGTGTCGGCGGGGGCATGCAGATCGCGACGGTCCTGGTGCTGACCGAATTCTATGGGATTAGCTTGGAGGCAGCGAGCGGGATCGCCCTGGTGCTCTGGATCATCACGTTCGTGGTGATCGTCCCGCTGGGCCTGGCCATGGCCTTCCATGAGGGGATTAAGTGGCGTAATCTTAGGCACATAGAAGATTCTTCCTCGGGTTATGGATTATGACTTGTCCCTTCTGCCGGCACCGCCAGGACCGGGTGATTGATTCGCGGGAAAGCAAGGAAGGCAATCTGATCCGGCGTCGGCGGGAATGCCTGAAGTGCCTCCGGCGGTTCACCACCTACGAACGCAGCGACGAAATCCCGTATATGGTGGTAAAGCGAGACGGCAGACGGGAGCGGTTCGAGCGCCAGAAAGTACTGGAGGGCCTGCTGAGAGCTTGCGAGAAACGGCCCGTACCAATGGCCAAGCTAGCCGAAGTGGTGGATGAGGTGGAGTCCACGCTGGCCGAAAGCGCGGAGCGGGAGCTAAGCACCACCGCGATCGGCGAAATGGTTCTGGAGCGCTTGAAAAGGCTGGACAAAATCGCCTACATCCGCTTTGCTTCCGTGTATCGGGATTTCCAGGACGCCGAATCCTTCCTGGTCGAGCTCAAGGAATTGTTCCGGGACGGGAGGTAGCTACCTTGAAGTGTAACCAGGGCGGATTTGAAGCATCTTTTGAAATAGAGACTTAACTTAGCTTCGGAACACTGTTATACTAGATGCGGCTCCGAAGGCCAGCGGAGGAGATGCATACACTGGAGCTAGAAGCAGTTAAGTAACTGGAAAAGAAGGTTTTGTAGTTTGGCGCGGGTGAACCACGTGGATCATTTCGAAGACCAGTTTTTGGGTGAGGGTCATGAGCCGTTAGGGCTTCCTTTCGACGAGGAAGGCGGATTTTTCCACCCCGAGGAAGTGCATGACGGCGAAGACTTCGCCCATGCGCATCCTACGGAAGAATCCATCTATACGGACGACCCGGTTCGTGTTTATTTGCGCGAGATGGGCGCCGTCCCGCTGCTGACCCGGGAAGGCGAAGTGAATCTGGCTCGCCGCATGGAACGCGGGAAACTGCGCATGCAGAAGGCCATCAGCCGATCGGCCCTGGTACAGCTCCGGGCGGTGGAAATTGCCGAGCAGATTCGGCAGGAACCAGAGGAGTTGGACACTTACGTGGATCTGGGCGATCTGGAAGAAGAGAGCCCGGCCTACAACAAGCGCCGGAACGAAGTCCGCGCCGATCTGGCTGAGCTGGTAGCGCTTCACAAGAAACTACAGCAAACTTCCGACAAGCTGGATTCGGTCCCGCTGAGCAATAAGAAACTGCGGCGCAAGTGGATCGGCAAGCTGAAGCGGGCTCGCGTCGAGGTTTCCCTGGCGATCCGAAAAATTCCGTACTACCTTCAGCAGTGGAAGGAGTTCACCAAGGAAATCGAGAAAGTCGCCGAGGAGCTGTCGCGCCTCGAAGCCGACCTGCGCAAGATCGAGGGACGTTCGAGCCAGGCGGCGCAAGCCAAAGCGCGGGAGATCCGCCGCGAGATTCGCAAGCGTGAAGAAGCCGCGGGGGCGAATCTCAGCGACTTGAAGCACACGCTGTCCGTGATCCGGCACGGGGAAATCGAAGCCGAACGGGCCAAGAAGGATCTGGTGGAAGCCAACCTTCGCCTGGTGGTTTCGGTCGCCAAGAAGTACGTGAATCGCGGGCTGCACCTGCTGGACTTGATCCAGGAAGGCAACATCGGCCTGATGCGCGCCGCCGATAAGTTCGAATACCGGCGCGGGTACAAGTTTTCTACATATGCGACGTGGTGGATCCGCCAGGCCATCACGCGCGCCATCGCCGATCAGTCGCGTACGATCCGCATTCCCGTTCACATGAACGAGAGCATGAACAAGTTCCTGCGCGCCACCCGCGAGCTGGAAAAAGAAATGGGCCGCGCGCCTTCGAACGACGAGATCAGCCGGCGTATGGACATTCCCGTCGAGAAGGTCCAGAAGCTCAAGACCATCTCGCGCGATCCGGTTTCACTCGAAACTCCGGTGGGCCGCGACGGGGAATCCGCCCTGGGCGACCTGATCGAAGACCGCTGGGTGGGCTCGCCTGTCGACGCGGTGATCGACACCAACGTCCGCGATGAGACCGCCAACATCCTCAAGACGCTTTCTCCTAAGGAGGAGAAGGTGATCCGGCTCCGCTTCGGCATCGGCTGCGAGCGCGAGCACACGCTTGAGGAGATCGGCCAGGAATTCGACGTGACGCGCGAGCGCATTCGCCAGATCGAGGCCAAGGCGCTGCGGCAACTCCGCTCGCCCGAGCGCGCGCGGCACCTGCGGGCACTGCTGGCAGCGCGCTAGGCTGTAATACGCACGCGATCCTGAGACTATGGCTTCGCCAGTGAGTCTCGGCTTGGACCCGGACTTGCGCAGGCGCGTGGCGCGCATCGGTTGACCAAAGATCTGATTGGGACTGTGCGCGGCGGTGAAATCTGCACGGGCCCAGGACAAGATACTGGAGATGATTTTCCCGTGGCGCGGTAGAACTCCTCACTCTTGACGTGAATAACATCCCCAGAATTCGCGAGCTCATGCGCATCTATGCCGACCTGCCTATGGATTTCGCGGACGCCGCGCTGATCCGTGTCGCGGAGCGCGAGGGCCTCCGCCAGTTCTTTACGATCGATCGCAAGGATTTTTCCGTCTACCGGCTGCATGGGAGAGTCCGGCCCAAGTTTTTGCCCTGACGGCGAGCTACAATCCTCAACAGAGGTGCACCTGGTGAGAATCCTTGGCTTGTTCGCGATTCTTGTGGTTTTCGGGTGTCCGGCGTGGCCGCAATCTGGATCTGGGAGCGCCCGGGCCGTGCCGCGGCTACCTGATGGCAAGCCGGACTTTTCAGGTATCTGGATCGGCGGCGGGCCTGTCGCGGATCTCGAAGCCGGCCTGCGCCCCGGAGAGACCGTTCCGCTGCTGCCCGCGGCGAAGAAGCTGATGAGCGAGCGTCTCGCTCAGGACGATCCCGAGACCAACTGCTTGCCGACCGGCATTCCGCGGCAGGCGCCGTATCCGTGGACGTTCGCCACGGCTCCCGGCCGCTTGTACATCCTGTTCGAAGGCAATATCCACAGCTACCGCCAGATTTTCATGGACGGGCGCGCGCATCCCAAGGATCTGAATCCGACCTGGTACGGCCATTCGGTCGGCCGCTGGGAAGGCGACACGCTGGTGATCGACACGGTGGGGTTCAATGACAAGTTCTGGTTCGATTTCCGCGGGCACCCGCACACGGAGCAGTTACATACCATCGAGCGTTACACGCGCACGGAATACGGCAAACTGACCAACGAGATCACCATCGAGGATCCGGGCGCGTATTCGCGGCCGTTCACGGTGACCTTTACGGCGAATCTGATGCCCAACGGGGAACTTATGGAATACATCTGCCAGGAGAGCGAGCGTTCGGCGAAGCACCTGCGCGGCCCGGCGATTGTTCCCTCGGCGGACACGCAGCCGGGGACGGGGCTGATTCCCGTGGCTCCGGCGAAGCCGCCGGCGAGATAAATTTGCCCCGCCACGCACCCGAATTTGCGCTTGGCGGCGGTTTGCACGCTAATGCGCGTTGCCCCTCGTGCGGGTGTACCCTACTCTGGGCAGCATGAATCCGCAAGAACCCCGCACAGAAGCGCGACTGGAGTCCTGGAAAGAGATCGGCGCTTATCTCCAGCGCGACGCAACCACTGCCCGGAGATGGGAGAAGGAAGAAGGGCTTCCGGTCCACCGGCACAGCCATAAAGCCCGCAGCAGCGTGTACGCCTACCGCAGTGAGATCGACGCGTGGCGGGCTGGGCGGAAGGTAGTGGCGGAGCCGGTGGCCAGACCGCTGTGGAAGATTCCGGCGTTCGCGCTGACCATACTGCTCTGTCTGGTGATGGTCGGCAACGGGGTGCGACCCGCAGCGGCGCAAAGCGGCTCGCAGGCAGCCAGGCAGATCTGGCTCTCGGCGCCCGGCGACGAGGTGGACGTGAACCGTCCCTCGGAGGATGGCCGGTATCTGTGCTTTACGGATTGGGGAACTGGGAACATCAATGTTCGGGACCTCGTTACCGGTACCAGCCGCCGCCTCACTAGCACGGGCGGCTTATCTCCAGGAGGGTCCGGCGAATACGGCTATGTTTGCGTCGTCTCGCCTGACAACCGCCAAGCGGCGTACTTCTGGTTTCGCGGCAAGGACCGTAAGAACGAGCTGCGCGTGATTTCCTTAGCCGGCGGCGAGCCGAGAATCATTCCCAAATTCTCCGATTACGCAGAGCCCCAGGGCTGGACTCCGGACGGCAAGCAGTTGCTGGTCATGCGTAACGTTGAGGGTGGCACAGGGCAACTCGCTCTGGTAGCGGTCCAGAGCGGATCGGTTCGACCGCTCAAGTCCTTTCCGTGGACCAAGGTGCGTGCATCGCTTTCTCCTGACGGCCGGTTCCTCGCCTACCACACGCCGGCAGATGCTAAAACGCAGGCTCGGGACATTTTTGTCCTCGCGGTGGACGGCGGCCGCGAAAATCCCGTGGTCCAGCACCCGGCTGACGACTCCTCCCCGTGCTGGTCGGCGGACGGCTCGCGGATCATCTTCCTGAGCGACCGCACCGGGAGTCCGTCGCTCTGGAGCGTCCCAGTCAAGGACGGTAAAGCAACCGGGCCCGCGGAACTGATCAAAGCGCAATTCGGCGAATCCGTGCTGCTGGGAATCGCTCGGAACGGTGCGTTATATTACAGCCCCTCGGTGGGCTTTCGCCGGAACGTTTACAGTGCGAATTTGGATGCGAACATGAAAACGTCCGGCGCTCCGGAGATGGCTGTTCAGGGCTTCCTGAACTCCAATACGGGACCGTCGTTTTCACCTGACGGCCAGTATCTCGCCTACTATTCCGAGCGCCCCGGGCGAGTGTATCTGGTAATACGAGCGTCTCAAACCGGGCAAGAGCGGGAGATTCCGCTCGGACGAGGATTTGAGGAACTGTTGATTTTTGGTGGGGCGCCGCAGTGGTTCCCCGATGGCCGTTCCTTGCTCGCGGTTTCCCGCGACTCTGACCGCGGCGGCTTCGGTTTCTACCGCGTCGATCTCGGAACCGGCAAAACAGAGCTGCTGCACCACTCTTCACGGATATCCAATGTTGCGGTCGCACTGTCTCCCGATGGAAAAAGCATTTTCCACACGGAGCAGGGGGAGCAGTCCACGGGGGTGTTTCGATACGACATCGATACGCGGGCCGAGACGGACCTGAAACTAGCCGGCATCACCGTAGATAGGTTGGCAGTTTCACCGGACGGAAAGCAGCTTGCTTCTGTCGCACGTGCGCGCGGCCCCGCAAACGAGGATATCTCGGTCCGCGTGATGCCAACCTCGGGCGGGGATGCGCGCGAGGTATTTCGTACGCCGCAGGGATCGATTTTCAGTACGCTGACCTGGTCGCCCGATCAGCGCTATTTCATCCTGGCGAAAGTGGGATCCGACGCCTATGGGACCAGCACTCTGTTGCGGATTCCTCTGGACAGCGGCCAGCCGGAACCCATGGGACTTTCCATGCCGGCCCGAATCTTGTCGCCCCAGGTGAGTCCCGATGGCGGAAAAATTGTTTTCTCGGCTTGGGAGAGAGCGCCGGAGGAACTCTGGACCCTGGAGAGCTTCTTGCCCCGGGCAAGAGGAAGACAGTGACCAGTCCATTGGCATCTTCATGTCCAGTGGACGCTAATAGTTGTTGCCGAGAAGGGAGAATCCGGGCACTCTAGGCTCCATGAACGACGAAAAACGCCTGGAATCATGGAAAGAGATTGCCAAGCATCTCGGGCGGAACACCACTACCGCACGGCGTTGGGAGCGCGAAGAGGGGCTGCCAGTCCACAGACAGTCTCATAAGAGCCGGTCGAGCGTCTACGCCTACCCCAGCGAGATCGATGCGTGGCGGGCGGGGCGGAGGGTGGTCGCGGAACCGGTCCCGGTCCGATCCCCGTGGCGCTGGCCGGCGCTGGCGGCGACCATGCTGCTGTGCCTGGTGATGGTCGGCAACGGAGTGCGGCCGGTGGCGGCGCAGCAGGCGGGCGGCGCGCGCATGCGGCAGATTCCGTTCGAATCCGGCTACGAAGCGCCTTCTTTCGAGGGAAGGTATCTCACCTACGTCGACTGGTCCACCGGCGACCTCGCTGTTCGAGATCTCAAAACGGGTGCAAAGCGCCGCCTTACCGATCTCGGCGGTTACGATAAAGCTTCCGGGCACGCGGACGAATCCGCGCTCATCTCGCCCGACGGCCGTCAGGTCGCATACGTTTTCTTTGACAACCAGGTGGATCGGGCCGACCTCCGTCTCGTGCCATTTGCGGGAGGCGATCCGCAGCATCCTAAGATCCTCCATCGCACCGTAGAGACTCGTTATCTCCTGCTCGACGGTTGGATGCCGGATAGCAGAAGCGTGCTGGTCAGCCGCGAATTGTCAGACGGGACGAGCCAGCTCGCGATGATCTCGATCGAAGATGGTTCTCTTCGCGTGCTGAAATCGTTTCCCTGGAAGACGCTGGGCATAGCCGCGCTCGCTCCGGACGGGCGTTTCGTAGCTTATAGCGCCGCCAAGAGCGACATGGACTGGGATATTTTTGCACTCGCTACGGATGGCAGCAGGCAAGGCAAACTTACCGAAGGGCCCGCTCTCGATTCCTGGCCGATGTGGTCTCCGGACAGCTCTCAGGTGCTGTTCTTCAGCGATCGGGAGGGAAACACGCAGTCGATGTGGTCGGTACCCGTGAAAGATGGGAAAGTGAGCGGCGCTGCACACTTAGTCAAGGCAGATTTCGGGTCGGGACGCTTCTTTCCGCGCGGGATCACGCGCGATGGCAAGCTGTATTTCTTCACGGGCGCGGACGCGACCAGTCTCTACACTCTGGAACTCGACTCAAATCTGAAACCAGTCAAGCCTCCGGAGCTCGTTCCCCAGCGATTCGTTAACTCGGCAGGCAACGGCTCATGGTCGCCCGGCGGCGACTCGCTGGCCTACTTCGTATTTCGCGCGCCGAGCCAGAGCGTGCCCGGCGGCACCGACCTGGTAGTTCGCACAATCAGCACCGGAGCGGAACGTATCGTCCACCTGCCGCAGCTCATCCTTCCGCCTTATTTGTATACGCCGCCGCCGCGCTGGTTCCCCGATGGCCGTTCCGTGATGGTGGTCTCTTACGGGCGCAAGCAGCCAGGTTTTGCCTTTTACCGCATCGATCTGGAAAGCGGTAAGGCTGACTTGCTTCATGAGGCCGAGGACGCCGGACCGTCGGATATGTCGCCCGACGGCAAGGCAATCTTTTATCGGGCAGGCGCAGCGACTCCAGGCATGCGGATCATGCGCTTCGATCTCGACACGCGGCGCGAGACCGAACTGAAGCGGATTCCCGCTGGAAAATCCTTTACGCCGATCGTGGTTTCGCCGGACGGCAAAGAACTGGCCTACGGAGTTCTGGATGACCCGACGGGTACCGTGGCTGCCGTTGCCTCTCTGGAAATCATGCCGGTTTCAGGGGGGCAAGCCCGCCAAGTCTTTCATGGCAAGATCGGACCGCAACTGGTGGCGTGGACACGGGATCAGCGCTCGCTGCTGTTCGCGCAACCCGGAATCGGTTGGTCGAGGATCGCGGTAACCGGCGGTGAACCTGAGAAGCTCGGGATGGTGAAAGGAGCTTCGTTTCCACAATTCCATCCGGACGGCAGGCGCGTAGTGTTCGGCGCGAGGGATGACGGCCAGCAACAGTTCTGGGTTTTGGAAAACTTCCTGCCTAAGGGAGCCTCGAAACAGTGACATCGAGCCGCAAGTGGATTGAATCTGCGCGCTTGTCAGCTAATGTCAGTTGCCGGAACGGCGCAACGGCCTTACGCTGGACCGCATGAACCAGGAAAACAGACTCGAATCGTGGAAGGAAATCGCCACCTACCTGCAACGGGACGTTCGGACAGCCCGCAGATGGGAACTGGAGGAGGGATTGCCGGTACACCGGCATTCCCATAAGAGCCGGTCGAGCGTGTACGCCTATCCTAGCGAGATCGATGCCTGGCGGGCGGGGCGCAAGGTGGCGACGGAGCCGGTTCCGGTTCGCGTGTTCTGGCGGTGGCCGGCGTTGGCGGCGACCATGCTGCTGTGTCTGGTGATGGTCGGCAACGGGGTGCGGCCCGTGGCGGCGCAGCAGGCGGCCCCCGTGGCCCGGCAGGTGTGGCTCACGAGCGATCAGGATCCGTCCGAAAGCTCCCCTTCGGCCGACGGCCGCTACATCGGATACACGGACTGGCCTACAGGCGACCTGGGCATCCGTGATCTGATCTCCGGAACCAACCGGCGCCTGACCAATACCGGCGGCTGGGAGGCGTCCGGAGACTACGCGGAGCGAACTGTCATCTCGCATGATGGCCGCCTGATTGCCTACCTGTGGTTTATCGAAAAGGACAACCGGAATGAACTGCGGGTGATTCCCGTCGCCGGGGGAGCTCCGCGTACCGTCTATCGAAGTACAAGCGGCGATGAGTATACGCTTCCTTATGGCTGGACTCCGGATGGCAAGCAGATTCTGGTGGTGCGAACGCTTCCCGATCGCACCAGTCAGATCGCGCTGGTGTCCGTAGAGGGCGGATCGGTTCGAGTCCTCAAGAGCCTGGGATGGCAGGACGTGAACCCGCAGCTCTCCCCGGACGGCCGGTTCGTTGCCTACGACCGGCCGGTCGATGAGAAAACCAGCGCGCGTGACATCTTCGTGCTGGCCGGGGATGGAAGCCGCGAGACTGCGGTTGTGGAGGGGCCGTCGAACGACACTCTGCCCGTATGGTCGCCGGATGGCTCGCGGATCTTGTTCGTGAGCAATCGCACCGGACCCGCCTCTCTGTGGGCGGCGCCCGTAAAAGATGGGCGGCCCGAAGGGCCTGCCTCCATGCTCTACCCGGATCTGGCTGGTAAGCGTCCGTTGGGGGTTACGCGCGATGGTGTTCTGTATTACACCGCTCGCGGCGCGGGCGGCACGAATGTTTACACCGCCGATCTGGACTCCACAATGAAGGCGAGCCAGCCTCCACGACTTGCCACAGACCGCTACATAAATTCCAATCGCGGCGGCTCTGTATCTCCTGATGGCGGGCATCTGGCCTACTATTCTGGGCGGCCTGGACAGGGTCTGGTCATCGTAGTCCGGAATCTCAAAACCGGCGAAGAGCGGGACATACCGGTGCAACAGCAGTTGATCAGTAACTGGTTTTACGGGCCCATGTGGTCTGTAGACGGCGGCTCCGTTGTCGTTGCATCCCGCGAAGCGCAGAGGCCGGGTCCCACATTTCTACGCGTGAACGTCGCGGATGGTAAAACCGAGCCGCTGGTACACACTGGAGGACTGCAAGGCTACGCGCTTTCTCCGGACGGCAAGAGCCTTTACTATGCGGAACAGGATCGGGAGAGCGTTCCTGACAAAATCGGAACGCGGCTGATGCGCTACGATTTCGACACCAAGCGGCAAACAGTTCTGAAGCAGGGCTCCTGGGTGATCTCCGTGGCTGTATCGCCGGACAATCAGCAGGTCGCCTACCTGGTTTCGGGCCGAGGCTCGCAGGAGAGCGGCGCGCCGGACCGCGCCAGCCGCCTGGAAGTCATGCCGGCCAAGGGCGGCGAAGCCCGCGAGGTTTACCGCGATTCGCCCTGGCTGGACGGGTCGCGGTATAACGGCCTCGGGTGGACTGCCGACGGCCGGTCGCTCCTTTTCGTCCGGCGCGGCGTTTCCGGGAACGAGCCGAATTCGATTTGGCGCGTGTCCCTGAGCGGTGGCCGGCCGGAGCAGGTCGGGATTTCGATGATGGGCAATATTAAGAATCCGCAAGCACACCCGGACGGGCGAGCAATATATTTCACGGCTACGGAGCCGGCGCCCAGCGAGTTGTGGGCGCTGGAGCATTTCCTGCCTAAGACCGCAGGAAAATGAGCGCCCGATGACGGAAAGGGAGCCAAGAAAACGACGTTGACCGCGAATGTCCGTTGCCCGCTCCGCTGCCGCCGCTTACGCTGGACACTCGGGAGGCGCAAATGAGCGAGCAAGAGCAGAGCCGGCTGGAATCGTGGAAGGAGATCGGGGCGTATCTCCAGAGGGACGCCCGCACGGTTCGGAGGTGGGAGAAGGAGGAGGGCCTGCCAGTCCACCGGCACGGGCATCGGAGGGGCAGCAGCGTGTATGCCTACCCGAGCGAAATCGACGCCTGGAGGGCGGGGCGGAAGGTGGCTGCGGAACCCGCCCCGGTCCGGGTGTTCTGGCGGTGGCCGGCGTTGGCGGCGACCATGCTGCTGTGCCTGGTGATGGTCGGCAACGGGGTGCGGCCGGTCGCCGCCGAGCAGTCCCGCCCGATGGTGAAGCGACTCGTTTGCACCGACTGCGGCAATAACCCCGAGCCCGACCTGACCCGGGACGGGAAGTCGATGGTGTTCGTGGATTGGAAAAAGGGCGACATTGGCGTTCGCGACCTGACCACCGGCAAAGTCCAGATGTTGCTGGCGAAACCGCCGACTTCAACGGATAAACGCGAGTTCGCCGAGACACCGAACATCTCGCCCGACGGGCGCCTAGTCGTGTTCGAGTGGCTGCAGCCCAACCATGTTATGCAGATTCGGGTCATGCCCAACCTGCCCGGAGCGCAGTCACGGGTCTTGCTCGACAATCCCGAGCATGACGACTACACTGCCGGAACCTGGTTCCCGGACGGTAAATCGATCGTGATGGGTATGGGCAAGCCCGATAAAACTTGGGAACTCGCCCGAGTGTCCTTGACGGACGGCAAAGTGACAGTGCTGAAGTCGCTCGGCTGGAGAGTCAGCTACGGCATTCTGGATCGTCCACAACTCTCGCCCGACGGGCGATACGTTGCTTACACGGCATTGGCAAACAACCCAAACCAGCCGCCGCCAAAGGAGTTCGTTGCGCAGATTCCCCAAAATGCGCCCCGCGACGAACACATCTACGTGCTCGCCGTGGATGGATCGGGCGAGTCCGAGATAGTAAAGACTTCAGGACTCAATCGAAATCCGGTCTGGGCGCCGGACGGAAAGCAGGTTCTGTTTACCAGCGACCGTTCGGGAAGCACAGACCTCTGGTCGGTTCCCGTGATAAACGGGAAGCTTGCTGGTAATCCCTCTCTGGTGAATGCCGGCATCGGTGATATCCGGACTGTGGGCATGTACGGGGGCTCTTACTTCTACACGAGCACCAGACTGTGGACCTACCTGAACATCGGCGACCTGCCGCGGGACGGAAATCCCCGGCAGGGACCATCGAACGTGACGAAGCTGGTCGGCATGTCCGGAGCATGGTCTCCTGACGGGAAGTCCCTCGCCTTTAAGCGACTCCATCCCGGCGGTGGGTCCGGACCGGACGGGCGGCGGTACGATCTGGTGGTTTATAGCTTGGACACCGGAAATGAACGAACGTATTCGACACCACTCGGCACCATCGGGGGAGGTGCCCCATATTGGTTCCAGGACGGCAAGAGCGTACTCACGTGGATTACGCGGGGCGGCGGATCATCGGTGCCCTACCGTATCGACCTTGAGAGCGGACAGTTCCTCGACCATTGGCCACCGACTCACGAAAAGCGGTATGGCATCCAAGGGTTCTCGGCGCCTTTTCAGATTGAGTCGATTGACCTCGATACTGGCGAACAAAAGGCTGCTTTCCTTCTCCCGTTAGCCGGGGGAATAACGAGGATCGCCTTGAGTCCCGACGACCGGACTATTGCAATCTCATGGTGGAACGGGAACATGCTACACGTGGCTCGTGTTGCAGTCGATGGTACCGGGTTTCGCGAACTCTACACGGTGGACCTACTGCGTCCCGCCGGCAGCGGCCTAGGATGGAGCGCGGACGGCCGTTCGATTGTTTTTTACCAGCAGCCGTCACACAGGCCCTCGGGAATCATGCGAATTCCCGCCGAGGGCGGCGCGCCGACTCTCTGGTGGGAGACAAGGATGAACGGTCTTTTCATTCTGAGCCCCAGTGGCGAGCGTTACGCTCTCCAGGAGTCCGATAATGCCGGTGAGCTGTGGGCGCTTGACAACGTCGCCTCGGTCTTGAAATGAAACCACTACTTCTTCTCTCCCTCGTGCTTCGGCCGCCTTTGGGCCTCGATCTCTACATGCCCGTTCCGGACGCGAATCCGCTGACGCCGCAGAAAATCGCCCTGGGCCGGAAGCTGTTCTTCGACAAACGCCTCTCGCGCGACGGGACGCTGGCGTGCGCGAGCTGTCACGATCCGAAGCTGGCGTTCTCGGACGGGCGCAAGGTCGCGCGCGGGATCCATGGGCAGGAAGGGACGCGCAACGCCCCGGCGATCCTTAATCGCGGCTATGGGAGGACGTTCTTCTGGGACGGCCGCGCGAAATCGCTGGAGGAGCAGGCGATCCAGCCGATCCTCAACCCTGCTGAGCTCGGCATGACGGTGCCGGAGGTGGAGAAGCGCACCGGCCGCAAGATCGCCGAAGTCACGGCGGCGCTGGCGAGCTATGTGCGGACCATACGGTCCGGGGACTCGAGATTTGACCGGTATGCGGCGGGGGATCAGCGTGCGCTGGGCGAGATCGAAAAACAGGGCCTGGATCTGTTTCGAGGTAAAGCACGCTGTTCGACCTGCCATGCGGGACCGAACTTCACCGACGAGAATTTCCACAACACCGGCATTGCGTGGAAAGATGGGCGGCTCACCGATGAAGGCGCGGGGGAGGGCAAGTTCAAAGTTCCCACACTGCGCGAGGCCGGCCGGACGGCGCCGTATATGCACGACGGGAGTCTGGCGACGCTTGAAGACGTGGTCGAGTACTACGATCGGGGCGGGAATGCGAATCCGTCGCTGGATGAGGATTTGCGGCCGCTGCATCTCAATCCGGAAGAGAAGCGCGCGCTGGTAGCGTTCTTGCGATCGCTATCGGGCAGTGTTCTGAGCGGAAGATAAAGTCAAATCCTTTCAGGCCGCCATTTGGCGAAGCAAGGCGGAGCCTGCTCTGAAACCTGCGCGTACACTGCGGGCGTGAGAAAACTGAGCGGAAGCAAAAAAAAAAGACTCAGGCGCGCGTTGTAAAGAAGCTGCTGAAGAACGTGGAGCGAAAGCTGGGGGGAGACGACGTGAAGGCGACGCTGGGGGATTACATCCGGCTAGTGCAGCTCCAGCAGGAGCTGGAGCAGGAGGAGCCGAAGGACATCCAGGTGACCTGGGTGGAGCCGAAATCCGAGGAATAGAGTATCGGCCGCTGCCGTCGCAGAAGCGATTCCATGACTCCAAGGCGCGGTTCAAGGGATTTTCGGGGCCAATCGGTTCGGGCAAAAGCCAGGCGCTGTGCCAGGAAGCGATCAAGCTGAGTTACCTGAACGCCGGCAGGACGGGGCTGATCGGGGCGCCGACGTATCCGATGCTGCGGGACGCCACGATGGCGGCGCTGCTGGAAGCTCTGGCGAAGAATGGAATCCCGCATGAGCTGAACCGGGCGGAAAACTATCTGGTCATGGGAGAGACCAGGTCCAAGATTTTGTTTCGCGCGGTGGAGGAGTTCGAGCGGCTGCGCGGGAGCAACCTGGCGTGGTTCGGCGTGGACGAGCTGACGTACACGTCGGAAGAAGCGTGGCTGCGGCTGGAAGGGCGGCTGCGGGATCCGAAAGCGACCCGGCTGTGCGGGTTCGCGGTGTGGACTCCGAAGGGCTACGACTGGGTCTACGAGCGATTCGTCGCCGAGCGCGTGGAGGGCTACGACGTGGTCATGGCGCAGCCGTTCGAGAACAGGCATTTGCTCGACCGGGTTCCGGATTATTACGAGCGCCTGAAGAGCAGTTACGACGCGCGGTTTTACCAGCAGGAAGCGCTCGGCCAGTATCTGCATCTGCTACGCAGGGCGCGTGTACTACGGCTTCGAGCGCGAAAAGAATGTGACGGAACTCAGCGTGGACCGGACGAAAGCGCTGCTGTGGGCGCTGGATTTCAACGTCGATCCGATGTGCTCGGTGATTGCGCAGGCCGGAAGCGACGGCGTGCGAGTGCTGGATGAAATCGTGCTGAGCCGGGCGACCACGCAGCAGGCGTGCGAGGAGTTTCAGAACAGGTTCCCGGAACACAGCGCCGGAGTGCGGGTGTACGCAGACGCTTCGGGGGCACGGATGCAGACGACGGGGACGTCGGATCTGGCGGTTGTGAAGAAATTTTTTCGTAGCGGCGAGTACGGCACGGTGGAGTACCGGATTCCGCGATCGAATCCGGCGGTGCGGGACCGGGTGATGGTAATGAACGCGGGGTTACAGTCAAGCGAAGGAGAGGCGCGGCTGGTGATTGACGCGCGCTGCAAGGAACTGATCAAGGACCTGGAACAGGTCGTCTATAAAGAAAACACGCTGGTAATTGATAAAGATCGGGATCCAAGGCGGACGCATTTGTCCGATGCGCTGGGATATTTGGTGTGGCAGGAATTGAGATCGCGTGAGGCGATCGGGGAGAGGGGCGGAAGGCTGGTGTAAGGGGGCAGAGGGCAGGAGTCAGGAGATAGGCGTTGCTGGATATTGATCAAGAGCATCCGGAGTATGCGGCGAGGAAGGCGGTGTGGCGGAAGTACCGCGACCTTTATGCGGGAGGGGAGCAGTTTCGGGCCAATGCGTCCGAGTATCTGATCCGGAGGCAGCGGGAGCCGGGCGAGGTTTATTCGGAGCGGCTCAATCGGGTTTTCTACGAAAACTACGTGGGGTCGATCGTGGACTGGTACGCGGCGACGTTGTTCCGGCGAGAACCGGTGATCACGTTCGAAGGCGGCCAGGGCAGGGCAAAAGCATTCTTTGCCGCGCTGATGGAGGACGCCGACCGGCGGGGAACGTCGCTGGCAGACTTTTTCCGCCGGCAGTTCACCGAGAGCCTGATCACGGGAACGAGCTATGTGCTGGTGGACTTCCCGAGAGTGGCGAAGCGGGCGGGAACGCGCGGCGAGGAAGACGCGAGCGGTGCATCGCGAGCCTATCTGGTGGAGTACGACGCCGACGAGATTATCAACTGGAGCCGGGACGATCAGGGGAACTTCGAATGGGTGGTGATCCGGAGCAGGCAGATCAAGAAGGATCGCGTAGAAGATGCCGAGTGGCGTAGCGAGACCAGATGGGCGTACTACGACAAGCAGACGTTTCGAATTTATGGCGAGCACGGATTGATGGATGAAGGCTTTCATGCCCTCGCCAAGGTCGGGCAAACGCCTCTGTTCGCTCTGCGGATTCCGGAGGGCCTATGGATGCTCAACCGGGCGGGCTCGCTGCAACTGGAACATTTCAACAAATCGAACGCGCTGAGCTGGGCGCTGACGATGGGACTGTTCGCCATGCCGGTGGTGTACTCGGATCGCGAGTGGAATCAGATGGTGGGAGAAAGCTATTACATCCAGCTCGGTCCCGAGGACAAATTCGGGTGGACGGAGCCGGAGGGTAAGGTTTACCAGATCGCCGCGGACAATCTGGTCCGGCTCACGGAAGAAATTTACCGTGTGTGCTATCTGAGCCAGGCTGGAGCGGCGCTGGACGTTACGAGCCGGCAGAGCGGGCTCAGCAAACAGCGGGATTTTTCGATCACGCAAGAGGTGCTGCGGGGATACGGGGATGCGGTCAAGGAGCAGATCCGGCGTGTTTTGCGGGCCGTAGTGGCGGCTCGAGAAGACGGCCTGGACGTGAGCGTGACGGGGATGGACGAGTTCGACATTGCGGACTTTGGAACGGAGCTGGAGGACGCGCGGCAGTTGTTGTCGCTGGGGGTGGCGTCGCCCACGCTGCGGAAAGAAGTGTTCAAGAAACTAGCGCTGAAGTATCTGTGCGATTCGCGGCAAGATGTGAAGGACCGAATCGCGCAGGAGATCGAGGAGACCGGGGCCAGAGGCTAGGGGCCAGAGGAGAAGCATGGCAGACGAGGCAGACATTCGAGCGGTGCTCCAGGAGTTGGAAGAAGAGCGGCGGCAGAGGCAGAACCTGGAGAAGCGGGTGGAGGAGGCGGAGAGGAGCGCGGCGATCCGGGCAGAGCTTCAGCGGCTGGGGGTGGCAAAGATCGAATTGGCGTACAAGGCGGTGAAAGACGAAGCGCCGCGAGAGGCAGAGGAGCTGAAGGAGTTTCTGGAGCGTTTCGTGGGTGAGAATCCGGAGTTGTTGCCGGCGAGAGTTGCCGGGGGATCGGGCGCGGGGGGCGGCCAGAGGGCGAGCGGTCCGCCGGGGGCGGTGGACATTAACCGGATCCGGCCGGGGATGAGTCCGGAGGAACTGGAGCGGGTAAGGCAGGAGATCGCGCGGGTGGCATCGCAAACGCTGCGCGGATTGTGATGAGCAGGAGACAGGAGTCAGGATTCAGGAGTCAGGAGACAAATGGGGGCGATTACTTCAAGCAATGTAGCGAACGCGATAGTGAAGCTGGTAGCGGCAGACGCGCTTCCGGCGCTGATGGGGAACCTTGTCATGGGCAACCTGGTGAATCGCGATTATGAACCGGCGCTGGCACAGGCGGGGGACACGATCAACGTGCCGATACCACCGACGTTGACGGCGCACAACCTCAGTGAGGGGAGCACGGTATTGACGCAGAATCCGAACCTGGACAATGCGCAGATTGTGCTGAGCACGCACGCGGAGGCAACGTTTCTGATTCCGGACGTGACCAAGATTCTGGCGGTTCCGGATCTATTGAAACTGTACATGCAGCCGGCGGTGGTGGCGCTGGCGGAGAAGATCGAGACGGACCTGTTGAGTCTGTATGCGAGTTTTACCGCGAATGCATCCGTGGGGACCGGAGGGACGCCGATCACGGAAGCAGTGGTGGATTCGGCAGAGACGGCGCTGTTTGCCGCGAAAGTTCCGGCAAACGCAGCCAAGTACCTGGTTGTAGATCCGGGGACGTATTCGACGTTGCGGCAGATTCCGCGGTTCAGCGAGTTCAACACGGCGGGGGAAGCCGGCTTGCGCGCATTGGTTGACGGAGCCGTCGGGAAAATGAAGGACTTTTACATTTTCCGGTCGCAGTTCGTGGTCAAGACCGGCACGAGCCCGGTGACGACGCACAATCTGGCGTTCGCGCGGGATGCGATCGGGCTAGTGGTTCGCCGTTTACCAAAACCATTGCCGGGCACGGGTGCGATCGCCGAGTACGCCGAACTGGGGAGTTTCGGGATGAGGGTCACGATGAGTTATCAGCCCAACACGCTGGCCCAGCAGTTCACGGTGGATGTGCTGTACGGAGCTGGTGTGTTGCGGAACAGCTTCGGAGTACAAGTGAACAGCTAGGAGACAGGAGACGTGGATTTACGCGCGTACTACGAGAGGATTCGCCAGATCGAGGGGAAGATCGAAGGGGCGTTCGCGGTGGTGATCAGCCGGGCCACGCCAGACGGCGGACGGGCGGGGGTGACAGGTGAGCTTCCGCGGGAAATGGCGTCCCGGTTGATCGCCGAAGGGAAAGCGGATTTGGCGAGTCCGGAAGAGGCCGCGCGGTTCCGGGCAGAGGCGGAGATGAAGTGGAAAGAGGCGCGGCTCAATGTTGCTGATAGACGGTAGCCCGAACGATACCGAGGATCTGCGGGTGTACGAGTCGGCGATTCTCGATGTAGCGCACACGGAGATGATCGATCTGAGCCCGAAGCTGACTCTGGCGGCTGACGAGATCGCAGAGGATGTTTTGGATTTTCTGCTGGACCATTCAGGAGCGGACCCGCAGGCGCCAGGGCGGCGGGGAATCGGCGTCCGGGATGTGGTCGTGACACGCCAAATGAAGCGCTGGCACGCAGTTCACACGCTCGAGATCGTATATCGGGATGCGTTCAACAATCAGCTCAACGACCGGTATCAACCGAAGTTTTGGGAATACCGAGATCTGGCGCGGAATGCGCGCGAACACACGTTTCATTTCGGAGTAGGGCTGGCGCTGATTCCCATTCCGCAAGCGACTGTGCCGGTTTTCAGCGCGTTGCCTGGGCCGATTCCGGCAACGACATATTATGGACGGGCCGCGTGGGTGGGAGCGAGCGGACAGGAGGGTTCGCCGAGCGAGGTCACCAGCTTCGATGCGCCAGCCGGGAGCGTGCCGGTGGTGCAGATGACGGATCCGCCGGCGACCGCGACGGCCTTCAACGTGTATCTGGGGCTGAGGCCGGATGATTTGGCGCTTCAGAACAGCGCGGGTCCTGTCGCGGCAGGACAGAGTTTCGTGCTCCCAGGAACGGGCCTCGTGGGCGGGCGGCGGCCAGGCGACGGCCAGGCGGCCGACGCGTACGTGCGCGGCGTTCGGACTCTGCTGAGGGGGTAAGGATGGCCAAGGCCGGGAGCATAGCGGCACGAAAGCTGGCGGAGTTCCTCAGGGACTCGCAAACGGGATTAGGCCCGGCTGTGGCGACGCTTGCCGAAGAGAGTGGAATGGAGCTGACGCCGATTCCCGCGAGTCATGTTGCGAATCAGAATGTCAGCTTTGAACTGAACGAGCGCGCGCAGGCAGTGAAGTATCCGGCCGTATATGTATACGCGGATCGCATCCGAAATCTGCTGATCGAGAAATTCCGGACGTTTTCGGGGAAGGTGCGGACGGTGGCTGAAGTTCGCGTTTCCCAGGACCGAATTGAAGGTCTCGAGGAGCGATTGCGGTTGTATGTGGAAGCCATAACGCACGTGCTGGACGCAAACCGCGGGAACTGGGGCGAAGGCGCGTTTTTCACGGGCGGATATGAAGTGCGGATCGAGCCGGTGCGTCATGGCGGAAGAAATTTCCTGCAAACCGCAAAGGTGGAGATCGAGGTAGACGTTTCGAGTTGAGCGCGGGTGGAGGCAAATTGAGCTGCTATATATCATCGAATAACAACCGCGTATACGTTGCGCTAGAGGCGACGTACGGGCAGGCCGCAGCGATCACCGGCGTGAATCGCATCCCGCTTGTGAAGCTCACGGCGCGCCAGGTTCCCGAGCAAACGGGCCGCCGGGACAAGACGGGGAGCCGTACGTTCGCAGGAATCCCTAACCGGATCCGGCGGCGGACAAGCTTCCGGCTGAACACATTCATGACGCAGTGGCGGGATCTGTCCGTGGCGCCGAGCCACGGTCCGCTGTTTCAAGCGGCGATGGGCGCGACGCCAGTGATTTTCTCAGGCGGCACGGTGGCGGGCACGATCGGGCTGACAGGGATTCAATTCGGCGCAGCGCATGGACTATCGCCAGGGCAAGCGGTCCGCTCGGGCGGCGAGATCCGGTTCGTGACGGCGGTACAGGACACGACGTCGGTATTTGTGAATGCACCCTTCTCGGCGGGCCTGGAGGCGGGTTCTACGATTGGCGCGACGGCGACATTCCGGCTGGCGACGGAACTGGGCAGCGCGACGATTTATGACTATTGGGATCCGGGCACGGCGGTGCAGCGAATTCTGAATGGCGCTGCGATGGACGTCATGAGCGTAAAAGTGAACGGCGACTTCCACGAGTTCGAGTTTTCAGGACCAAGCCAGGACCTGGTGGACAGCGCCAGTTTCGCGGCGGGAGAGGCCGGTCTGTCAGATTTTCCAGCGGAGCCAGCACCAGCGAACTTTGACTATGCGATTGTGCCGGGCCACTTGGGGCAGGTGTGGATGGGAACGGCTCCGGATCGCTACTTCACATTGACGGCCGCGGAGCTGACAGTGACGAATGGGATCTCGCAGCGCGTGCGCGAGTTCGGGAGCGATTTTGCGCGCTGCATCGCGGCGGGGGAGCGGTCCGTCCGGCTGCATTTTCGCATTTTCGAGCAGGACGACGCGCAGACGAGAGGTCTGTATCAGTCGGCGCGGCAGAGGTCGCCGGTTCAGGTGATGCTGCAACTGGGGGAGCAAGCCGGGCAACTGTTCGGGGCCTATATGCCGGCGATGGTACCGCAGGTGCCGGAATTCGACGATGGCGAGACGCGGCTGCAATGGAATTTTCAAAACGATCGTGCGCAGGGGACGGTAGATGACGAGCTCTATGTTGCATTCGCATGAGAGTTCGGTATGGTGCGAAGCAAAAGAGCGCGCGGGGGTGCGATTCCGCGTGGCGCGGATCTCCGTCGCGCGGAGAATCGAACTGGCGCGAAGGATCCGAGAGGTGGGACGAAGCATCGAGTTTTTGGAAGCAGGGCAGGATCCGCGGGAGAAGCTGGAGGCGGCGGCGCTTGCGGCGGAGATTGACCGAGTGTATCTCGAGTGGGGACTAGAAGAGATTCAGGGGCTCGAGATCGACGGCGAACCTGCGACTCCGGCGATGCTGATCAAAAAGGGTCCGATGGAGCTGAGCCGCGAGATTCTCGCACGGATTAAGGCCGAGTGCGGACTTAGCAAAGAAGAACGAAAAAACTAATCGTCGCATTCCACTTTTTGCGCGGAGACGGGGCCCGGTGGAACTGCGACGCCTGCCGCAAACAGGGCCTGGAAACGCGGAGGCGGTGCGGGTTCCTGCCCGAGGAGCGGCGGGGTCCAAGGCGGGTGGTGTGGGCGCGTGGGCCGGCGTCGGCGACAGAATGTCCGAAATCGGTGACGACTCCGGACAGCATCGAGTTACTGGAGAAATTCTTCGCGTCGAGAGCGTGGGGATGGAAAGATCCGACAGCACGCGAGGCGGACGCGTTCCAGGCTCTGGAGGAGGAGTTGCGGGCGGAGGGATCGAATGGCGAGTAATCCGGGGAGCGTCGAGGATGTGTTGGCGAGCACGACAACCGCAAACGAAGGACTGAGTGAAGCGATCGCGCAACTCGCCGAGCAGCTAAGGCAATTGCAGGCGGGGAGTCCGACTGCCGCGCAGAGGGCTAGCGTGGACAGAAGCACGTCAGGCTCCTCCATGGGGGGCACTTTGCTGGAGGTATTGGGTGGGGGATTGGGGCTGAGTCCGCTGATCTGGGGAATCGTGGGCCTATTTGATGGAGGAGGGGGCAGTCCAGCTCCTGCGCTGCTGACGCGTTTTGCTCTTGCGCCGTCGATTCAGGCAAACGCAGGTGTGAGCGAATCCGGCGGGCAGGTGTTCGCAGTGGATTATCCGCAAGGGGGACTTCCCAGGGCGGTATCCACTCCGATGCCAGCGCCGGCGCAGATCACAGTGCAGGTTCAGGCGATGGACAGCCGGTCGTTTCTCGATCACAGCGGCGATATCGCCCTGGCGGTGCGGCAAGCGATGCTCGAATCGAGCGTATTGAACGACGTGGTTCGGGAGGCGTAGATGGCGAGTTTTCCTTCGTTGAAGACGGGCGCGGTAGCGCAGTATCCGTTGGATCGGAGAAGACGCTTTTCCACGCAGGTGCTTCGGTTTTTGGACGGCAGCGAACAGCGTTTCGCCGGATTCGGAGGGCCACTGAGGCGATGGGTGATCCGGCTGGATTTACTGGATGAATCGGAGCTGGCGAACCTGGAGACATTTTTCGTGGAGCAGGGCGGCCGGGCGGGGAACTTTTCCTTTACCGACCCATGGGACGGGATGGTGTACCCGAGGTGCAGTTTTGAAGACGACACGATGATGACGGAGTATCGCGGGCAGGGCGACGGGGCGACGGCGCTGATCGTCAGGGAGAACCGCTGAGATGCTGGCGTTCCCTCAACTAACGACGGGAGCCGCGTCGCTGTATCCGGTGGGGCGGAAATACGCGACGCGGACGGTGGTGAACACGCTTGCTGATGGCAGCAGGGTAGTGTTCGGGGACCAGGATGCGGGATTCCGGGAGTGGGAACTTCGCGCGGTTGGATTGACGCAGGCGGAATGGAGCGCCATCGAGGCGCTGTATCAGGCGGTCTCCGGAAGATTCGGGACGTTTACGTTTCTGGATCCAGCCGGGAATCTGTTGGCGCGAAGCGAGGAGTTCGGCGCGGCAGAGTGGAACAATGGCCCCCTGATTCAGTTGACGCCCGGTGTCAGCGATCCATTCGGAAGTTCGCGGGCAACTCGGGTGGTGAACGGCGCACAGGCGGCCGGGAGTCTGGCGCAAACGCTGGCGGCACCGGGGAATTGCCGTTACGTGATGAGCGTGTGGGCGAGAACGACCGCAGGATCGAGCGTAACGCTCGCAGCCACGGCAGCGGGCGGAAGTTCCATGCGCAGTTTCGCCCTAACGACGGAGTGGGCTCGAATCTCGATGGACGTTGGACTGGGCGTGAGCAGCGACAGTCTGGTGTTCGGGGCGCAGTTGGAGGGCGGCGCATCGGTGGATCTGTTCGGGATGCAGGTAGAAGCACAGCCTGGCGTCTCGGCATACAAAAGGACCGGCGCGGTCGGGGGCGTGTATGGGAAGTCCCGGTTCGCGCAAGACGAATTGTCCGTGACCGCGCGAGGCACGGATGTGTTCGATGCGGTGATCAGGATCGTGGCGCGTTAAGATCATGCCGACAATCGATCAACTGAAGGAAGAGCAGGCTCCGCCAACACCTCTGTTCCTGTTTGACTGTACGCTGCCAAATGGTTCGGTAGAGCGCTGGAGTACGCATGCGGTTGCATTCGGCGGAAACGATTACGACGCGCGGGTACTGAAGCACAACCTGTTCGCACTTGGGGCTGCTCCGGAAGACAGCAAAATCAGCCTCACGCTGGCAAACGCGGATTCACGTTTTTCAGAAATCGAGCGGGAGACAGGATTCCGCGGGGCGCAAGTTCTCGTCCAGTTCTTGTTTTACGACTTGAGTGCGCAGGCGGCGCCGTCGGAGGCGCGCACGGTGTTCCGCGGGATCGCCAGCGCGGCCGAAGAGACCACCGAGGCGACACTCCGCGTCACGTTTACAAACCGGCTGAATTTGCAGCGAGTGGTGCTGCCGGAGATCCGGATCCAGAGGCGATGTTCGTGGGTGTTTCCGGCGACGCTGGAGCAGCGGCAGGAGGCGCTAAGCGGAGGCGTAAGGGGAAAGTATTCGGCGTTGTATCGCTGCGGATACTCGCCTGATCAACCGGGCGGGGCGGGTTTGCTGGACAATGGCCAGCCGTTCACGAGCTGCGATTACGCGCGAAGCGCATGCGAGGCGCGCGGAATGTTCCAGCTTGGACGCTTTGCGGGCGCCGAGTTCGTTCCGGCGCAGATCGAAGTGCGGAGCTTCGGGGAAGCGGGAAGGCATGCATCGCCGGTTCTGGCGAACGAGGCGCGTTACAACGATTTCGTGCCGCTGGTCTATGGCACAGCATGGTATCAACCGCCGATCGTCTTCGCCCGGAATGATGGAAACCTGACGCACCTGGAAGTGCTGCTGGGGATGGGCGAGATCGAAGATGTCGTGAAGGTGGTGGTGAACGACATCGAAATCCCGGAAGGCGTCGGCGGCGCGAACATGACGGGAACCGGCTGGTACAACCTGATCACGCCGGGAACGCGAAGCGGCACGGTGAACCCGGACTTCCCGGATGGAGATCCGTATGGCAGCATGGCGATGGCGAGCATCGTGGCGCCGAACCAGGTCAGCGACGGGCAGTCGCTACCTAAAGTCAAGGTTCTGCTGAAGGGCCTCAAGCTGGAGCGCTTTGACGAGACGGGCGCATCGCTGGGCGAGGCGTTTACCAACAATCCGGCATGGGTGCTGCTGGATGTGCTGCGCCGGAGCGGCTGGCTGCTGTCGGAAGTCGATATTCCCAGCTTCGCGCGGACGGCGATGTATTGCGAAGAAGCTGTTTCGACGACGGATCTCTACGGAAACACGGCCCTGGTTCCGCGTTTCGCGTGCAACCTGGTGTTGAACCGGCGATGGAGCGCCGCGGAGGTCGCGCGAGGAATTCGGAACGGATCGTCGCTGCTGCTGACGTACGGGAGCGGCGGCTTGCTGACGGTTCGCGTGGAAAATGCGATGGCGGTCCAGCAGGCGTCGAAGCCGGACGGAAGCAACAGCACGGAAACGCTGAACGGGGGGTGGCCAGCCTACGAGTTCAGCGACGGATCTGCCGGGTTTTCGGGTATTCTACGCAAGCCGAACGGCGATCCGGCGATTCGTTTGTATGCGCCGTCCGGGGCTGACACGCCGAACCGACTGACCGTAGAATTTCAAGACGAGTTCAATGAGTACCAGCAGGATAGTTTGTCGCTGGTGGATGTGGAGGACGCGCTGCTGACACAACGCGAGGTGACCGGAAGGTTCCCGGCGCTTGGGCTGCCGAACTTCGATCAGGCAACGCGCGTGCTCGATTTGCAACTGGCGAAATCGATCGTCGGCCGCAGCCTGGTGGAATTCGAGACGTCGGTCCGGGCGGTTGGGCTCGCGCCAGGCGATCTGATCACGATTACGTATCTCAAGGAAGGCTTGCAGCGGCAGCCGTTCCGGGTGGTGCGGATCGTGCCGGGAGCGAATTACCAGACGGCGCTGATTACGGCGCAGTGGCACGATGATGCGTGGTACACGGCGGGCGGTCTTAGCGCGGCGGGCGGACGCCGGCGCAGCGCGGCGGAAACCGGGCTGCCGCGGCCACTGGTGGGAAGCGTACGCGACGCGAACGGGATCGAGCAGTTCGGCGTCACCGAAACCGTGGTCCCGCTGCCGGATGGCGAATTTCAGGTAAAGCTGACAGTATCGTTCGCGCCACCCGCTGGCGCCGCGGCATCGCTGGCGAACATTCCTTTGGTGAGTTTAAGCCCGGGCATCGACATCACAGGCGGGACGCTCGCGGGCGGCCAGACGCTTTACTACGCCGTGAGCGCGACGGATACAAACGGCGCGGAGAGCGAATTGTCCTTCGCGGCACGGGCAAAGATTCCAGCGGGGACGAACACCAATGCCGTGACGCTGACCGGGATGAGTTTTTCTGCTGGCGCCACTGCGAGCTTTTCGGTTTACCGCGGGTCAAATCCGATGCAGATGCTGCGAATCGCTCACGCCCAACCGCTCGCGCGTATGTTTACCGATACCGGCGCGGCCGCGGAGCTTGTGGGGCCACCAGACCACAACTACAATCACGCGAATTTCTATTGGAGGCTGGAGCTACAGCCGGAAGCGAACGTCGAGATCCATTCGGCAACAACGATCGGGACGAGCGGGTTGGGAATGCTGCCGGATAACTTCAAAGGCGCGATCGTACGAGTGACGCGCGGAACGGGCGCCACGCAGGAGCGCGTGGTGGTATCCAACACGGATACGACGCTCACCGTGACACCGCCGTGGCGCGTAGAGCCCGACCCGACCAGTTTCTTTGTAGTGGTGGACGGGACGTGGAAGTACGGCGGCGTGAGCGTGTCGAGTCCGGCGGACTTCGACGTCCCGAACATGCCAGGCGCGACGGTGGAGATATCGGGCCGGTCGGCCAATGCACAGGACCAGGAAAGCGCCTATGAACTGAATCCGCTGACGCGGTGGCAAATCGGCGGAAGCGGCGGCGGCGTGGATCAGGATACTCCGCCGCAGCCGGTGTTCGGCCTGAATCCGATCGGGCAGGGCATGGTGCAGTTGTTGGGCATCGGGTTCACGGATCTGGCCAACACGAGTACGATCGAGGCGGGAACACTAGGGCTGTTTTACTGGGACGAACTCGGCAGTCCGACGTCGTTCACGCTGGGGAGCGCCATCGCCTCTTCGGATTCCACATTGATCCTGAACGCTGCGGGTCCGGCCGTGGCCGGGACGTTGATTCAGATCGAAGCGGAAATTGTGGAAGTGACGGCGGTGAGCGGGGCGCAGTATCAGGTTCTGCGCGGCGGATACGGGAGCACAGCCGCGGCGCATGATGCCGGCGCGCGCGTTTATCATTTGCAGCGGTCGATTGTGATCGTGCCTTTTGTGCGGGGCTATTTTGGAAGTCCGGCGAGCGGAGCATTCAGCTATTCCGTGTTTCTTCCAAATGTGCGGATCGGAGCGGCGGAGTTGTTCATGACGAATGCGGTGGGCGGGGGCCTGGTCGGAAAGGCGGCATTCGGGGCGACCCAGGATCAGGGATTGCGCACGCTGGCGGGCGGGCAGCTTTCGCTTCAGACACAAGGATACCTGGCCATCCAGTCCGGCGCCGCGCCGCCGCTGGTGATGGAGGACGCGCACGTGGCGCGAGACATTTTCGCGGTGGTGCGGGAGGCGCCGAGCGGCGGATCGATTTCGGTGCAACTGCGTCAGGACAGCACTCCGTACTGCACGCTGACGATTCCGGACGGGCAAACGATTTCGAATGTAGTAGGCGGATTCGGCTTGCCGCCGCTGGCCGCGAATTCGCGGCTCGAGCTGGATATTCTCTCGGTTCCGACGGCGGCGAACACGCTGCCGGGACGGGATCTGACAGTGACGATCCGGCTTTAGGCGCGGATGGCCCAAAATGCAGATTGAGAAGCTGACCCCGGACCGGGATCTTCAGTGTTTCTTTTTTCACCCTTCCGCGATTGCGGCGCTCAGCAATACCTCGGCGAACGGATTCACGGTATCCGGAACATGGAGGCAACAATTCGACTGGGCGGTCATCGAGTGGAATCGCGACAACGTGTATGAGCATCCCGCCTTGCGGAATTTACCGGATGGCGATTTAAGCGGGCTGGTTCTCACCTACGAGGAGACTCGGACGAACTGCATTCCCTTGGACTCGGAGTTGTTTCCGACGGTTGATTGGCCGTATTTGCGAATATGGGCGGGCGAGGATGCGGCTGCGGCGCCGTTCTTTGTGCCGTTGCGGGATCACGCCGAGCCGATCGAAGGAAGTTTTCAACCGGCGTATGCGGACTTCACTCTTTCTGGAGACGCGGTGGCGGGAGAATTCGTCGGGTTGGGATACCTGGGGGTCAGCTACACGTATCAAGTGCAGGCCGGCGATACGCTCGAAACTATCGTACAGGCGATCGCGGAAGGGATGAACGGTCCGACATCGCCGCTTCTGCGGGCGACACGAACAGGCGCGACGATCCGCGTGCTATACCCGAGCGATGCCGGAGCGAATGGGAATCGATTCGGCGTGTACTCTTCTACAAGTGGATCCGCCACATGGGATGCGGCCGCGAAGACGCTGGCCAATGGCACGTCGCCCACGAAATGGCGCGTGACGCTCGACTTTTCGTCCCTTGTGGATCGGAATGGAGCCAGCATCCCTACCAACAAGGTGAGGAAGCTGCGCTGGACCTATGCGGCGGATCTACAGCCGGGCGCATTCGAGCGAAGCGAATTCGTGGCGACCGTGTCGAACTGGAGCGTGACCGGCGCCGGCCGCACGTATTCGGTCGCTGGGCCGGGCAGCCGGCGTTTCGAGGACGACGCAGCAGGGATGACGTACAGCGGAAACTGGACCGCTGCGAAAGGAAACTTTTCAGGTGGAACGATCCACTCAACTGTGACTGCGGGAGACCGTGTCCGTTTCCAGTACACTGCGGCGCAGGCGCACACGCTGTACATCGGTACGCGCTACACCGGGAATGGGGCGCAGATTTCGATTGTAGTCGACGGAGGAACGCCGGAGATTGCCAGCCTTCGCGTTCCGGGAGAGGATGTCTTGATTCGATGGCCCGCCGGGCAGTACGACGCGGGCACGCATACGGTCACGATTACTCACGCGGGTCCCGCGGGAGGAGACTTCTACCTTGATTTCCTCGAAACGGTCGTGCCAAGCGCAGATCTGCCTGCCTTCCCGGAGGAACCGCGGATGACGCTGGCGACGGATTGGGACACGGACCATTCCATCGCGCTCGCGCCGGAGCGCACGGCCTGGTTGATCGACACGCTCGGATTCAAGGGCCGCCAGAATCACTACACCGGCGCTTTGTGGTTCTACGAGCTGGTGAATCCGGACAACGTGTACGCGACAGGAAGCGTTACTTTCGGGGGGACGCCGGAACCGGGTCAATTCATATCGGTGTTCCTGGGCCGCGATGACGACGGTTCGACTCCCACGGAGATCCAGCGCGGCATGCACGGCGGAGACACGTTAGAGACAATTGCCGTCTCTTATGCCCAGGAGCTCAATCGCGGCTATACGGGTGTGTGGGCGAGCGTTTCCGGCGCAACGGTGACGATCCATTCGAGGTCGCTGGGAGGGGACGGGAATCACTTCACACTTTCGGCAACGACAACCAGCAGTACGCTGACGGTGAGCGTGTCATCGACGTTCTCGGGAGGCCAGGATGGCGCGTGGCGGACGGATCTGACGGCGATTCCGAGGATCAATCGGGCGGCGCGGGACTGGAGCCGGAGTTTCTTCGCGGCCTTGCATGGCTACGGGATCGATGCGGCAGCGGCGTTCAGCATGGAGTTGCGGGATGTGGATCCGGCGGTGGCCGCCGGCATGGTTCAGCGTGGACCGGCAGGCGATGCGATCCACCTGCAAACACCGGCGTACCAGACGAATTTTTCACCCACGAGTCTCGACTTCTGGAAGCAGGTTTATCTGGACCAGGCCGTGATCCAGGCCGACGCGGGCTTGCAGCCGTATCTGCAATTTGGCGAGGTGCAGTGGTGGTATTTTCCGGGCGATGGCTTGGGGAACTCCTTTTCGGGGATGCCGTTTTATGACGCATGGACAGCAGCTCAGTTCGAAGCGCAATACGGAAGGCCGATGACCATTTTTACGGGCAACACAGTTGATCCAGCGGCATATCCTGACGAGGTCGCGTTTTTGCATACGGTTCTGGGCAACTTCACGAATTCGGTCATGACATACGTGCGCGCGACATACCCGACGGCGCGGTTCGAGGCGCTTTATCCGCTCGATGTGAATCAAACCGGTTTCAATCGGGCGTTCAACTATCCGCCGGCCCAGTGGACACCGGCAACGCTCGATTGCCTGAAGACCGAAGGTTTCGGATTCACGCTTCAGCGCAGGCTGGACAAGAGCGAGCAGACGATGCAGTTGAGCGGGTTCCCTGTGTTCCCGCAGGAGCAGCGGAGCCACCTGGTGGGCGTGGGGGATCCGACGACGCCCTGGGTCCAGGAAGCCCGGTTCGCGCAGGGCAGGGGATTCGAAAGCGTCGTTCTGTTTGCGCTCGATCAGATGTGTTTGATCGGCTACGAGCTGCCACTGCCGAACCTGTTTCGGCGGAGCGTAAGGATGGGGAGTTAAACTGGTTTCGGTTGCTCCAGGTCCAGAACGTTTCCAAAGTTTATCGTTTGTACCGCCGGCCCCTCGACCGGCTGACCGAAATTGTTCCTTTTCTGCCGCATCACCCCCCTTCTGAGTTCTGGGCGTTGCGCGGCGTGAACCTGAGGGTGGAGCGTGGCGAGGTTTTGGGCATCGTCGGGCCCAATGGAAGCGGCAAAAGCACGCTTCTCCAGATCATCTGCGGAATTCTGGAGCCGACGTGCGGGCGGGTTCTGGCGCACGGGCGCATCGCAGCGCTGCTCGAACTGGGGGCAGGATTCAATCCGGAGTTCAGCGGGCGCGAGAATGTGTTCCTCAACGGCGAGATTCTGGGGATTTCGCGCGCGGAAATGGAGCGCGTGTTTCCGCAGATCGAGAAGTTCGCCGAAATCGGTACGTTCATGAACCGGCCGGTGAAGGAGTACTCCAGCGGCATGTACGTGCGGCTGGCGTTCTCGACGGCGATCCACGTGGATCCCGAGATCCTGGTGGTGGACGAAGCGCTGGCGGTGGGCGATGCGATCTTTGCGAATCGCTGTATCAAGAAATTCGAGGAACTGAAGCAGCGCGAGGTTACGGTTCTGTTCGTATCGCACGATCTGGGGCTGGTGAAGCGCCTGTCGGATCGCGCGGCGCTCATGGTGGACGGACGCGTGGCGGCATACGGCGCGCCAAGCGAAGTGGTGAACCGCTATGTCGGCATGGTGCTGGAACGGCAGGATGCTCCATGCGCGGGCGGGCAAGGCTTCAACAGCAGCTTCCGGCATGGAGATGGTGCAAGCCGGATCCTCTCGGTCGAGATGCTTCCCAGCAAGAATGTGGCGCCGGGGGAACACATGAGAATCGTGGTTCGCGCACGCGCGGAGAAAGATCTGGAGCATCCGGTGGTCGGGATTCTGATTCGCAATCGTCTGGGGATCGACGTGTTCGGCACGAACACAAGAATCGAGCATGTGGACCCGGGGTGCGTGAGCGCGGGCGAAACTTTCGAGGTTGAGTTTGGCTTCGAGTGCCTGCTGACACGGCAGGACTACACACTAACCGTCGCCACGCAGTATCCGGATGGGTACAGCCAGGATTGGCTGGATGACGTCCTTTCCTTTTCGGTGGCGGACGTGCGCGACGTGGCGGGCCTCGCCAGTTTCCGGACGCAAGTGGACTGGCGGCGGATATCGGCATGAGACTGGCGGAGATCCAAGACGCGCTGCGGCAAGAAGAACTGGACGGCTGGCTGTTCTTCGACCATCACAAACGAGATCCGCTGGCGTATCGCGTCTTGCACTTCACGCCGGGGTCGATCGTGAGCCGGCGCTGGTTTTACTTCGTCCCGGCTTCCGGGGAACCGCGCGGGCTGGTTCACAAGATCGAGGCGGAAACGCTGAACGCGCTGCCAGGTAAGGTCGAGCTGTACGCCGGATGGCAAGAGATGGTGGAAGGGTTGCGCCGCGTATTGGGCGGCGCGAAGCGCGTGGCGATGCAATATTCCCCCAATTGCGCGATTCCCTATGTCGCGATGGTGGACGCGGGGACGATCGAACTGATTGGCGGGATGGGCGTCGAGATAGCGACGTCCGCGAATCTGATACAGTTCTTCGAATCGCGCTGGAACCAGCGGCAACTGGAGAATCACCTGGAAGCTGGCAGGCGCATCGACCAGATCCGCGCAGATACGTTCGCGCGGATTTCCGACAAGCTTCGCGCCGGGGAGCGAATCACGGAATGGGAGATGCAGCAGTTTATTTTGGACCGGTTTCGCGCGGGGGGATTAATCACGGACCACGGGCCGGACGTGGCCGTCAACGCGAACGCCTCGAATCCGCATTACGAGCCGGCACAGGAGCGTTGCGCTGAGATCCGGCGGGGCGATCTAGTGCTGCTCGACATGTGGGCCAAGCTCGATATTCCGGACGGCGTGTACTACGACATCACCTGGGTCGGCTATTGCGGGCGGCAGCCGCCTTCAGCGATCGAGAGAATTTTCGGAATCGTGCGGGACGCACGGGATAAAGCGATCGCGCGCGTCAAATCCGCAGTGGCGGCGAAACAGGAGCTGCGCGGATACGAGGTGGACGATGCCGCGCGGTCGTATATTCGCGAGGCCGGATACGCCGGGTACTTCTTTCATCGGACCGGGCATTCGATCGGCTCGGAGGTCCATGGCACGGGCGCGAACATGGACAATCTGGAGACCCACGACGAGCGGCGCGTGATCCCGTGGACCTGTTTTTCGATTGAGCCCGGGATTTATTTGCCGGAGTTCGGAATACGGTCGGAGGTGGATGTGTTCGTGGATGAGAACAGCGCCCGGGTGACGGGCGAGGTTCAGGATCGTCTGGTGCTGCTCTAGAAGTTGTACGCGGTGGTCCGGCCGACGATAATCACGATTCCCCAACTGATCAGAGAGATCCAACCGGCCAGCTTGGCCGCGCGCGGAGGGTTCTCCGCCCATTCCCAGGTGTGCATCTCCCGATACACCTTCGACGAATGGAAGATCAGCACATTGATCCCCGCCACGAACAGGAACAGCACCTTAAAGCGGAAGGAAATATTGGTGTAGCACTTGACCGGCTCGGAGATGAACAGGAGCGTTCCGGTCACGATCATCATCAGGAATCCGGCGGTGGTCCACGGGATGAGCTGGTGGAAGACGTCCGAAGCCGATTCCTTCTTGAGGATCATTCCCATCATCCGGAGATCGGAGATCGCGATCAGGCCCGCGGAAACGCTGATGCCGAGCAGGTGCAAGCCTTCGATTACCGGGAACGCGAGAATCGATTCCCGGATAGAGACGCTCAAATTGGTCTCTTGGAGCCACTGGCAGAATTCGAGGAGAACCATGAAAGTTTACGTAGTGAGCGCCTCGGTCTCTTCGCGAATGAAAGTCGCATCGGTACGCCGCGATGCGGCAATTTCCGCCGGTTCGATTTTCGGTGCGGGGCCATCAGGCACTCGAATCGGCTCGAGCATCGAGAGAATTTCGGTCCGGCGGTGCTCGAACCAGGGCGGGAGCAGGAGCTGGCGGCCGAGATTGTTGAACGCCTCGTCCCGGGCGAATCCGCCGGGGGCGTTCGCGGCGCATTCCACCAGAATCCCGCCCGGCGAACGCACGTAAATCGAGTGGAAGTAGTTGCGGTCCTTGATCTCCGAGCAATCCGTGTAGCCCAGCTCTTCGTACAGGCCCTTCTGTTCGGCCAGTGCGGCGTCGTTCGGAACTTCTAATGCGAGATGGTGAACGGTGCCAGCGCCGAACGTCCAGCTTCCCGAGGGCCGATTTGGCTCATGCAGGAGGATGATCGTCTTGCCCGGTCCGCCCTTACCGATCTCGAATCGATGATATGCGCCGTCCACGCCGGTCTTGCGGAATCCAAGGGCCTCGACGAAGAAGCGCTCCTCTTCGGGAATTTCCTGGACCGAGAGCAAGGGGCCGTGAAAGCCGCGAACCGATTCCGATAAGCCGATCTCATCTGTCTGCCAGCCCTGGCGCGTCTCCTCGGGATCTTCGATCACTTCAATCGCGAGACCAGCCGGATGTTCGAAATGGACGAATTTCTGTCCAAAGCGCTCATGGATTCCGCGATGCACAACGCGGTGGCGATTCAGATGGTCCACCCAGAATGGAAGAACTCCTTTCGCTACCGTGTAGACGATGCATTGGACCTGCCCGGATCCGGGGCGCCCTTTCACGCGCTTGTAGGGAAACGTAGTCATCACCGTGCCGGGCTCGGCGTTCCCGTTGGCGTAATAGAAGTGATAATGCGCGTAGCGGCCGTCGAACAGGATGGTCTGCTTGATGAGCCGTTGACCCACCACCTGGGTGAAGAAGTCCAAATCCTCCTGCGCGCCGGCGGCGCATGCTGTGAGATGGTGGATTCCGATGACAGGGTGATCCATAAAATTGCGGCCTCGGATTGACACCGTTCTTGCAAGCCGTAGGCCGTTCCGGTAAGGCACGTTTCGCCACAGAAACCAGGGGAAACCCTAGTAGGGCCAGAAAGTGGCTGCGTGAAATCGCTTAGATCGCCTGTCTCGATCTGCGCGAAATCACTCGTGCGGGTTGGCGCGGCAGCTCAAAATATTCATTTTTTCAATGCTTTGATAGTCGGACCTTGGCGTGCAGCAGAAAAAGCAAGTAGTTGTGTGTTTTCGCGCCTGGCGAAATGGTTCTTTCTGCTGATGTAACGCTAGTCTATGTCCTGCATCGCGGCGGGCTCGTGGGACGCGTGTCTTCCGGCCGCGTAGCGCGCGACGATTCCGGCGCACTCATCGTGTACGACCGCTACGGCAGGGTCGTGGAGTATCTGTCTGCCCCGGCGGAGAATGTCCGGAGCTGGTGCGTCCTGGGACCGGGGGGAACGCCCGTAGATGGATGGCATGATATCAAGCGCGAGGACCGGAGCAAGATCCTCCCAGCTTAGAGCCGTTCGGTGACCGCCGCCCTGGCGGCCTGGAGGGAAGCCTCCTTGGAAGCGATCCAGGATTCGATACGGTATTGTGCGTCTCTGGCGCGCTGCAACGCGGCCGAGGTTTGTTCGCGAGCCGGGCCTCCCGTGACTGTGCGGACTCCCACGAAGTATTCCGGATCCAGGCAGTGCTCGATTTCGGCCTGGGTCAGCCGCAAACCCGGTCGCGCGCGCCGCAAGGCTTCCGCGAGCGACGCGGCATCATCTTTGGAACCGCATGAGCGCACTGCCTCGGCGACCAGGGCGTGGGCATCGCGGAAGCTCAGTCCTTCCCGGCGGACCAAAGTGTCGGCGAGTTCGGTGACCGTGAGAAAATCCCGCCGGGCGCGGTTCGCCAGCCGCGCCGTATCGAACTGTGCGGTCGCCAGAGCGCCCGAGAGCAGACGGAGGGCGCGGCGGCTGTCGGCAAACATCGTGAAGATCAAGGGCTGAAGATCGTCTTCGCTGTCGTTCACGTCGCCAAAAGGTGTGTTGTGGGCGCAGGTGAGCACAGCCTGGGCTTCCCCCAGCGCACGACTCGCAAGGATTCGGACATGCTCCAACGCGACAGGATTGCGCTTCTGGGGCATGATGCTGGAAGTCTGGACAAATGCGTCCGCCAGGCGCAAATATCCGAACTCGCGTGTGGACCAGAGGAGCAGGTCCTGCACCAGCTTTCCGAGGTTCACCATAGCCACTGCAACGGCACCCGCAGTCTCGGTGATGTAATCGATCGACGCGATGGCACCGTAGGAGTTTTCGGCCAACCCGTCGAATCCGAGCAGACGTGCCGTCGCCTGGCGGTCGATGGGGAAACCGGAGGTGGTGATTGCCGCCGCGCCCATCGGGCTGCAATTCACGCGCGCGAACGCCGCCTGCACCCGCTCCAGGTCTCGATGCAGGAATTCGGCGGCGGCCAGCAGGTAGTGGGCGAGCGTGGTAGGCTGCGCGGGCTGCGTGTGGGTGTGGGCTGGCATGACGGTCGCCACATGATCGGCCGCGATGTTCAAGATCGCCTGCCGGAGTTCCCCGAGCGCGCGCGCCAGGTTGAGGATTTCACGCCGAGCCGTCATGCGGTACAGCGTTACGGCGATGTCGTTGCGGCTGCGGGCCAGGTGCATCTTGCCAGCGAGCTCGTGTCCCGCGGCTTCCGCGAGCAAGCCTTCCACGAAGAAGAACAGATCCTCGCAACTGCCGTCAAATCGCGCAGCCGCAATCCGCTTCCGATCGAGAGCGTGCAGCGCGGCGAGTAACCCGCGCTCGTCCTCTCGCGTCAGGAGCCCACGTTCCGCCAGCATGCGCGTGTGGGCGAAATGGATCTCGATCAGCGCCTCCAGGAAGTAGTTCTTCGCGTCTTCGAAGTTGTGAGCTAAGACTGTTTCCGCGTAAATCGGGGCGGGAAAGGGGTCGGACATCCGTTTCCTACATTCTAGGTCTGGTCCAGACCTTCACTCCTCCACGTGTTCCTCAAGGATGAGGCGGCACTTTTGGCAGAGCAGATCATAGTCAGGCGGGTCATCCGATTCAGCCGCGGGGTTGGGGTCGCTAATCTCCTCGATCGGCGCGCCGCAATTTTCACAGCGTAGTTCCATTCATCCAGGATATCGGGCCTGTATCACGCCGTCTTCGCGCGCCGGGCGTAGTCGATTCCGCTCCAGATCGTCAGCGCGAACGTGATCCATCCCAGGATCGTGACCAGCGCCACAGGAGCGAGCCTTGCTTCGTGGCCCACCGCGAACAGAACGTAGGCGATCTGCGCGGCCGTGCTCGCTTTGCCCCACACCGATGGCGGGAATTCGCGGCGCGTTTTCCGGGCGAGGGCTACTACAGCGAAGCCCAAAATCATCAGGTCGCGGCCGAGCACGAAGATCGTCAAGGAAAACGGGATGATACTCCTCAACCCGAGAACCAAAAACGACCCGCTGAGGAGGATCTTGTCGGCCACGGGATCGAGCAGCGCGCCTGCGCGCGATCCGGCTTTGAACCGCCGCGCCAAGTACCCATCGAGAGCATCAGTGGCCGCAGCCATGGCGAACCAAACCAGCGCGCTTCGGAAGCGCCCGATCCATAGCAGGTAGAGGATATACGGCGCCGCCAGCAGCCGCGCGGCACTCAGCAGATTGGGAACATGCGTCAATCCGTGATTATCGCCCCAGTTAGAAATCGAAGCCGATCCGGAACTCAGCGAAATTCGGCAGATGCACCCTCGCAAAGCCCCCGCCATGACTCGCGCGGCTTGAGCGGTTGAGCAAGCTCTAGGAAACCAGCGCGTGGGCCACGCGCCCGGCGAGTTGATCAAAACTGAGGATCTCGTAGAGTGTCGGATCGTTCATGATCCGGTTCACCAGCGCGAAGTGCATCGCGTGGCCGGCTTTTTCCGCGATCACGTGCCCCAGCAGCGGTTTCCCGATCAGAGCCAGGTCTCCGATCAAATCCAGCGCCTTGTGCCGGCAGCATTCATCGGGGAAGCGCAGGCCGCCCTCGTTGAGAATCGTGGTGCGGTCAAAGCACACCGCATTTTCGAGCGAAGCCCCGCGGATCAAGCCCATGTTGCGCATCTGGTCCAGCTCGTACTCGAACCCGAACGTGCGGGCCGGGGCGATCTCCGCCGAGTAGCGTTCCGGAGTTACTTCCATCTCGAGGGTCTGGCGTCCCACCAGCGGATGCGGGAAGAAAACTTCGCAGGTCAGCAAGAAGCGGTCCGAAGGCAGAATCGTGATGCGCTTGCCGTTGCCTTCCACGGAAACCGGCCGCCGGATGCGTAAGTAGCGCCGGTGCTTGCGGTACTCCCGGATGCCGGCGCTGCGGATCAGCTCGATAAACGGCTGCCCGCTTCCGTCCAGGATCGGCACTTCCAGGCTGTCGATCTCCACGTAGGCGTTGTCCACGCTCATGCTGTAGAACACGCTCAGCAGGTGTTCCGTAGTCGAGATCAGGACGCCTTGCCGCATCAGGCTGGTGGCATAGCTGACTTTCTGCACGTGACGCCAGCTTGCCGGAACCTGGAAGCCTCCCAGGTCACTGCGAACAAACACAATGCCGGTGGCGGGGGGGGCCGGAAGGATACGAATGTGGACGGGAACCCCGGAATGAAGCCCTACGCCAGAGGCCTCGACAGGCCGTTGGACCGTGGTCTCGAATCTCAGAATTGTGGCTCCAAGCTGGGCATCACTTCGTACTGACGGACATTGTAGCAATCCGGAGTACGAATCTCTAGTCTTTTGATAAAAAAAGACTTGCATCCAGATAACCGTGTCTTTTAGGAGACACTGCTGAGTATTTTCGTGTCAAATTCGCAAATCCGGGCGATGCTCATATACCATAAGGGAGGTGCCCCGCCTCTTTCTGATTGATTCCTTTGGATTCATCTTCCGGGCCTACCATGCCAGAGCGCGCTCGGGGGCTCCCCCGATGCGCACCAGCCAGGGGTTTTCCACAGAGGCGGTGTACATTTTCCACAACATGGTTCGGAAGCTAAGAACGCAGCACAAGCCCGACTACCTGGCCGCGGTATTCGAAAGCCAAGGGCCCACGTTCCGCGACGAGGTCTTCGAAGCGTATAAGGCGACCCGCACCGAAACGCCCCCCGATCTGCTGGAACAGATTCCCTGGATCCGAAAAATTCTCGAAGCGATGCGGATTCCGGTGCTGGAGTACGAGAACTTCGAGGCCGACGACGTGATCGGCACATTGGCGCGGCGGGCCGTCAAGCAGGGCTTGGACGTGGTGATCGTCTCCAGCGACAAAGACATGCTCCAGCTTGTGAACGATCACGTCTGCATGATCAACCCCATGAAGGACGACCTCTGCTACGACGCGGCCGAAACCGAAAAATACATGGGCGTACGTCCGGAACAGGTAGCAGATTTGCTAGCCTTGAAAGGCGACTCAGTGGATAACATTCCGGGCGCGCCAGGCATCGGCGACAAGGGCGCGCGGGACCTGATCGCACGCTTCGGTTCGGTGGAAAACGCCATCGAGCATGCCGCGGAAGTCGAACGCAAGACGTATCGCGAAAGCCTGCAAAATTATCGCGATCAGATTCTTCTCAGCAAGCGGCTGGCGACGATCCATACGGATGTTCCTATTGACGTGAACCTCGAAACGCTTGCGGTGCGGGAGCCCGATACTGAGGCGTTGCGCGAGCTGTACCGCGCGCTGGAGTTTACGAGCCTGCTGCGCGAGCTCGCGCCAGCTCCGGCTTCGCCGCAGCCGCGCGACTACCGGCAACTCGGTTCGCCCGCCGAGCTCGAGGACTGGCTGCGGGCGCTACCCGCCGATGCCCCCGTGGCGGTCGCCGCCGGAGAAATGATGGAGCAGCCGGTGCTCGGATTTTCGGCCCAGCCGGGCGTGGCGCGATCGGTCGCGCTTGAAAAGATTCCGGAACGGGCTTCCGTCGGTCATGACTTGAAGTCGCTGATCCGCCGGTTCGGCGATTCCCCGGGTCTGTGCCACGACGTGATGCTGTACGCGTTCCTGCTTTCGGCCGATCCGGGCTCGGCCGATCTGGGCAAAATTTCGGAACATTATCTCCAGCGTCCGGTGGACTCCGATCCGGCCTCGCAGGCCGATACGATCCTCTCGCTGTATCGGGTGTTGCGGCCGGAGGTGGAGTCGCAGAAACTGGCGGAGTTGTATCAGACCATCGATTTGCCACTTGTCCGTGTGCTGGCGCGCATGGAGGAAACCGGCATCCGCGTCGATCCCGCGCAACTGAGACACATGAGCGCGCGCATGGAAGAGGAGATCGCCCGGCTCTCGGGCGAGATATTCGCAATCGCCGGCAAAACGTTCAATATTAACTCGCCGCAACAGCTCGGCAAGGTGCTCTTCGAGGATCTGAAGCTGCCCGCGCCCGCCAAGATGGGCAAGGGAAAAGTGATCTCGACCGCCGCCGACGTTCTGGAAGACCTCGCGGAAGAGCACGAGATCGCCCGCAAGGTTCTAGACCACCGCCAGCTTTCGAAGCTCAAGGGCACGTACGCGGATGCGCTGCCGTCATTAATCGACCCGTTTACGGGGCGCGTGCACACGACGTTCAACCAGGCGGGTGCGGCCACAGGGCGGCTGTCGTCTTCAAACCCGAACTTGCAGAACATCCCCATTCGGACCGAGCTCGGTCGGGAGATCCGCGCGACGTTCGTCCCCGAGCCGGGCTGGAAGCTGATCGTGGCCGACTACTCGCAGATCGAGCTGCGCCTGCTCGCGCACATGGCCCGCGACCCTGTGCTGACGGAGGCTTTCCGGAAGGGCGAAGACATTCACACCCGCACGGCGGCCGAGGTGCTGGGGATTGCTCCGCTGATGATCACGCCGGATCAGCGCCGCAACGCGAAGGCTGTGAACTTCGGCATCGTCTACGGACAGACGCCCTTCGGATTATCGAAGCAGCTCGGAATCGACCGCAAGGAAGCCGAGCGCTATATTCACGCCTATTTCGAACGCTACGCGGGCGTGCGCCGCTTTATTGACGACACGATCGCCGAGGTCCGCCGCACCGGCGTGGCGGTCACGCTGTTCGGCCGGCGCCGGCCGATTCCTGACATGAACAGCCGGAATCCCGCGGCTCGCAATTTCGCCGAGCGCACCGCCGTGAACACTCCTTTACAGGGCACGGCGGCCGACATGATCAAGCTGGCGATGATCCGGATCGCGGAAAAGCTGCGGGGCAGGCAAGCGCGCATGCTGCTTCAGGTTCATGACGAACTGGTGTTCGAGGCCCCGCCTGCCGAAGTGGACGAGATCCGTGCCATGGTGAAACACGAGATGGAAAGCGTGCGCAAGCTCGACGTGCCGCTGGTGGTGGACGTCGGCGTCGGCGAAAACTGGCGCGACGCCAAGTAACCGGATGAGCCTCCTTCGATCCCGTCCGGCGCTGTCCGTTTTTTGGGTGGCGTACACGGCTGTTCTGATGGCGCTGCTGCCGGAAAAACCGCTGTGGGTGGACGAGATCATCGACCTGGGCGGCGTACGCAATGCGGATCTGCGCGGCGTGCTCGAGTTCGTGCCGCAGAATGCCGGCGGCGTGCCTCTGGGATATCTGACTGATTTTGCCATGATCCGCTGGTTCGGGTACTCGGTCTTCCTGGTTCGGCTGCCGTCGGTTTTCTTCGGAGTGCTGGCGTGCGCGGGCGTCTGGAATCTGGCGCGGCAAACAGGGCTCTCCTCGCCCCTGCTGGCGGCCGTCTTGTATGCTTCGTCTCCGCTGGTTCTGCGATACAACCTGGAAGCGCGGCCATATGCGCAGGCAGCCTGTTGGAGCGTTGTTTCCACAGTTGCGTTTCTCAGGTTGGTGCGCCGTCCGGCGTTCGCAAAGGCCGCAGTGTACGCCGCCCTAATCACGGCCGGACTGTACACGCAGCCCTACAGTGTCTTCATCGTGGTTGCTCATCTGGTCTGGCTGGTGCTCACGCGGAACTTTTGTGCGCTCCCGGTGGCGGGAGGCGCGGCAGCAACGGCGGGACTGGCGTTCCTCCCGTTTTTCCTGAAGACGCACGCGGCCTGGCAGGGAATGGTCACGTCCGGCGCGAGGTTTACGGTCAGCTTCCGCGATCTCGCGGTGATTCCGCACGAGCTGACGGGCGCCGGATATGCGGGCGCGGCGCTCACAGTGATCACCATTTTTGTGACGCTCGCCGGGTCGCCGTTGAAGAAATCCGACAAGCTCTTGTGGACCCTGTGCGCCACGCTTCCGGTAATCCTGGTTCCCGCAGCCGACGCCTCCTTCGGCTACTTCCTGGCCGCCCGGCAGATGATTTTCGCGCTTGCTCCGATCTCCATCCTGGTGGCCGCGTGCGCGGATATCCGCCGCTGGGGATTCGTGCTTCCAGTGGTCCTGCTTGCCGCGATGCTCTACGAGGATGTCCGTTGGATCCGGCGTCCGGGCGAAGGCTGGGAATCGGCGGCGGCGCAACTGACACAGCCGATGTCCGAGCCGGGAAGCTGTGCGATGTTCGTGCCAAGCGGCGCGCGCACCATGTACGTCTACTTCCAGCCACAAATTCGCGCCTGCGACGAAGGCGCGCTCGCCGGGGCCAGCGCCGTCGCGCTGGCCCTCAACCCGGATCAGCCGCCCGCCGAGATCGCCGCTGCTCGGGAACGGCTCGAGCGCGCCGGATTGCAGAAGACTACGGACCTTCGAGCCGAGAATCCGCGGATCGAGCTGTACCGCAGACCGGCTCGTTGAGGACCAATTCCGTTCCGGTTTATCATAGAAGCATGAAGAGTTTGCTCGTGCTGGCGCCAGCTTTATCCCTTTTTGTTATCCCGATGAATGCGCAAGGTCTGCCCGACGGACCCGGTAAAAGCGTATTTGAGAACACCTGCGGCGGCTGTCATGGCGCCGATATCGTGATCGGCCAGACCGGCACCCGCGAGGTGTGGCAGGACACGGTCGATTCCATGCGCGGTCGTGGAGCGCTAGGAACCGACGATGATTTCAAGACCATCGTCAACTACCTCACCAAGTATTTTGGGGTTCCCGTGAACGTGAATGAAGCGGCGGCAAAGGAAATGGCTGATAGCTTGGACATTACCAGCGCCGAAGCCGATGCTATCGTGAAGGCCCGCACGGCCGCCAAGTTCAAAGACTGGAGCGACCTCGCTAAGGTTCAGGGCCTCGATATAAAGAAGCTCGAGCCCATCAAGAGCCGCATTACGTTCTAGCCAGCTCCCGCAGCGATCCGTCCAGGTAGTCCAGCATCGCCGCGGCTCCATCCCCGGAGGGCGGCATTGGCAGCCGCAGCACGCCCGCTGGGGTGAACTGCGCACCGGGATGAGACGAAACCAGAGTCATCAGTCGCGCCGGCTCGACCTTCGATCCCGGATGAAATTTGATGTTCAGCGCCCCGCCCCGCCGGTCCACTGCTTCGATCCCGATTCGCTGCGCATGGCTCTTCAGTACGGCAAACCGCAGCAGCGTCTCGACGGCATCCGGCAAGGGACCATAGCGGTCGCTCAGGTCCGCGCGCATGGCTTCCGCTTGCCCGGGGTCGCGCACATCGGCAATGCGCTTGTAGGCCCGCAAGCGCTGCTGCTCGTCGGCGATGTAGTTCGGCGGGATGCGGATGTCCAAGCCCAGATTCAGGGCCGACTGAACCTCCAGGGGCGCTTCCTCTCCCTTGAGCTCGCGAACAGTCTCTTCCAGAAGACGCACGTACGTGTCGAATCCGACCGCCGCGATGTGGCCATGCTGCTCGCCGCCGAGAATGTTGCCGGCCCCCCGCAGCTCCAGATCCAGGGCGGCGATCTTGAATCCTGCGCCGAGGTCGGAAAACTCCCGCAGGGCGGCCAGGCGTTTGCGCGCGATTTCCGATAGCTCGGCGTCGGGCGGAACCAGCAAGTACGCATAGGCGCGGCGGTTGGAACGTCCGACGCGCCCACGAAGCTGATACAGCTCAGATAACCCGTGCCGCTCCGCGTGATCGATGATGATCGTGTTTGCCAGGGGAATGTCCAAGCCGTTCTCGACGATCGTAGTGGAGACGAACACGTCGTAGTCGTGCCGCATGAATCCGAGCAGCACACGTTCCAACTCTTCTTCGCCCATCTGCCCGTGGCCGACGCCGATGCGGGCCTGCGGAACGAGCTCCTGGATCCAGGCCGCGCGCGTGAAGATCGAGTCGATGCGGTTGTGGACGAAGTAAACCTGCCCTCCGCGGCTCAACTCCTGTTCGATCGCTGTCCTGACCAGCTCGGGGCTGAAGTGCGCCACGACCGTATGGATCGCCAGCCGGTCCTTGGGCGGCGTCTCGATCACGCTCAAGTCGCGGATACCTAGCAGCGACATATGCAGCGTCCGCGGAATGGGAGTCGCGCTCATGGTCAGCACGTGGACGTTCTTGCGCAACTGCTTGAGGCGTTCCTTGTGCCGCACGCCGAAGCGCTGTTCTTCGTCCACCACCAGCAGGCCGAGATCCTTGAACACCACGTCTTTGGAAAACAGCCGGTGCGTGCCGATCGCGATGTCAATGCGGCCGTCTGCAAGTTCTTCCAGAGATTTCTTCAGCTCCTTGGCCGGGCGCAGGCGCGAGAACATCTCGATCCGCACCGGAAACGCCGCGAACCGGCGCTTGAAGGTCTCGTAATGCTGGAACGCGAGTACGGTCGTCGGAGCCAATACCGCCACCTGTTTCCCATCGCCGAGGGCTTTGAACGCCGCACGCATAGCGACTTCGGTCTTGCCGAATCCGACGTCGCCACACAACAGGCGGTCCATGGGATGCGGCGATTCCAGATCGCGCTTGATCTCCTTGGTGGCGCTGAGCTGGTCCTTGGTTTCGGCAAACTCGAACGCGTCCTCGAACTCACGCTGCCAGTTGGAGTCGGGCGAGAATGCGAAGCCCTCTGCCATGCGCCGCTCGGCGTAGAGCTTCAGAAGCTCGTCCGCCATGTCGCGCATTTTCGCTTTGACGCGCGATTTCTTCGCGGTCCACGTGGTGCCGCCGAGCCTGTCCAGCGGCGGAGCGGCCTCCCCGCCGCCGCGGTATTTCTCGATCAGATCCATGCGGGTGAGCGGGACGTAGAGCTTGGCGTCGCCCGCGTACTCGAGCAGCATGAAATCGCCCTTCTGGTCGCCTTGCGCGATTTCGCGAATTCCCAGGAATTTGCCCACGCCATGCGTGGTGTGGACGACAAAATCGCCCGGCTTCAGATCGGCCAGATCGGCGGCGAACGCAGCCATCTGGCTCTTGCTTGGCCCGGGTTTGGCGACCAAGTCGGAAGAGCCGAATAAGTCTTCCGATCCGATGAAGGCGATTGCGGAATCCGGAAATACCGCGCCGCGCCGGACCAGCCCCTTCACCAGGCAGGTGCTCGCCACCGGCCCGGCGAGATACGCCCGTTCGGCCAAATACGGCGATGCCGCTTCGTTGGGCGCGAGTCCCAACTGGAACGGAATCGAATACTCACGCAGTACATCGGCTAAGCGTTCGAGTTCGCCGTTCGTTGGAGCGAAAAACGCTACGCGATAGCCCTGCTCTACCAGGTTCTTAGCTTCGGCGACGGCCACCTGCATGTTCCCCTGGAACGCCAGCGAGGGTCGCGTCGAAATATGCGGCGATTCGGGTCCCAATTGGAGCTCGCGCAGATTCACCACGGGGCCGCGCATCGTTTTCTCGAATGCCGGCCATTCAAAGAACACGGCCGCAGCCAGCTCGGAGCTCTCCGGATTTTCAGCAGTCAGTTGTTTCAGGCGCTTCCACAGCCGCTCGGAAGCGGACCCGATATCTTCCGGCTCGTCCAGGATGACCAAAGGCTCGCTGGCCAGCGCCAGGAAGGAGTGCTCGCGCGGCTCCTGGGCCGCGGCGGCAAACTCCCATCCGGGATACACGGAGCCATGCCGGGGCTGCTCGAGCAGAGGCAGGATCTCGGCTTCGGAGACCTTCAGGATCGACCGCTGCGTCTCGACGTCGAACCTGCGAATGGATTCGACCTCATCGCCGAAAAATTCGATGCGCAGCGGCCGTGAGCTTTCGGCTCCAAACACGTCCAAGATTCCGCCGCGGATCGAGTATTCGCCGACCATTTCCACGGGATCGCGCCGCTCGTAGCCGATGGACCGCAGATGGGCTTCGATGGTTTCCAGCGGCAACTCTTCGCCCGTGCGAATTTCGAGCGCCAAGCGCCGGTAGTATTCAGCATCGTGCGTTCGCAGCAGCGCCGCCGCAGCCGGAGCGATGGTGATCGGTGCTTTGCCCGCTGACATCCTCCAGAGGCCAATCGCGCGCTGCTCGCTGATTTCGGTGTGCGGCGAAAGCCGCTGCCCAGGTAGAACGTCGAGCGCCGGGAGCAGGGCCGGCGCCCCCGCTTCGGGGCGTCCGATCAGCAGGTCGAAGAAAGTCGCCGTCAGTTCCGCCAGCACCTCGGCGCGCTGGTTCCCGTCGGCGATGACAACCAGGGGGCGCTCCGTAACCTGCCACAACAGCACCGTGTAGAGCGCTTTCGCAGTCGGCGTCAGTCCCGCCAGAGAGAACGGTCCCGGATCGTGCCGGAGGACCGCGGAAACCAGGCGCTGAAACGCCTCCTGCCGGGCAAGGGTCTGAAAGAGATCACGAACTGAGGGGTGGGTCACGCCGCAGTTTCATTGTACTGGCTACAATGGAGCGAGGATGTTCCGGCCGCATCAGAACCTGAGCGACGAGATTAATCGAAACATCATCCGCAGTGAAATCGAGGGCGGTGTCTACCTGCGAGACCTGCCCGAAGCCGCCAAAGTCGAGGTGCAGACGCGGAACCGCTACTACACGATCGTGATCCGCCGCGACGGATCGGCCTGGATCTGGGGCCACCCGCGGTTCTGCCCCGAACCGGTGCTGGTGCAGATCTCAGGCTCGAACTGGGGCGGATCGATGCTCAAGACCGCCTACCTCGGCCGCGGGATGCACATGGAGTTCCGGCATCCGGACTACGAGGGGCCTATCATCACTTCGCCGATCGTGGATATTCGGGTTTTGTCAGAAGCAGCGTGAATGGAGCGCACGCCAGTCACTATAAGGGCCTAGCGGGAGCGCCCGGCTTCTTTCGAATCCTCGGAGTGGGGCCCTTCCCAGGGCACGTCATGGTAGCGATGGCATTTGCGGCATTGGTACCGCCCGTGTATGGGCAGCATCGGACTGTCATGCATGCGACGGCACCACAGATCCCCAAGGCGGGCGAGAAAGCCGGGAGTGCGGGGGGGCTTGGACGACTCGGATACATCCGACTGCGACATCGAGAAACTACTGCCTCCGAACCAGACCTCATCCCAATTCTACACCAGCCGTCGAGGTCCCCTAAGAAAATCTGAGGCACGTCTCGCCGCTCACCACTTGAGCACGTGCCACAAGCTGGCGAAGTCGTCCGTCCACAGAATCGGCTTCCGGTCCGGATAGTTCCACCCGACGTGCGCAGCGGGTTGCACGATCTTCCGCAGCAGCGCAACGTCGTCAGTCAGGAGCACCCAACTGGAGCTATCTTCGCCCGTCGAGGGGCTGTCCTCGGCCAGAATCTGGCCCGCGTTCCAGTTCAGGTGCTGCGCGAGTCCCCGGACCACTGGCTCCAGATTCAGCGAGCGGTTGGAGATGTGGAACAGCAACAATCCGCCGTCCACCAAACGCTGTTTGTAGATATCGGCGGCCTGGGCAGTCAGAAGGTGGATCGGGATCGCGTCGCTCGAAAATGCGTCGACCGCGATCATTTGGAAGCGATCGGCCGGCGGGTTGGATAACTCGCGCTCCATCTGGATACGCGCGTCGCCGAGAGTGATTTCGACCTTCGCCTTTGAATCCGGCACGAACGTGAACCAGGTCGTGGCGATCATGGGCACAAGCGGATTGATTTCGTAGAACCGGATCGTGTCGCCCGGGCGCCCCCAGGCGGCCATAGTTCCGGCGCCGAGTCCGACCACGGCGATCCGCCGGGGACCTTCGGGAAGCGCGTTCAACGCCATCGCGACGCCGCTATGCGGGCCGTAGTAGGAAGTCGGCCGGTCGCGCCAGGCTTGCTCCAGATACTGGGAACCGTGTTTGATGCGCCCGTGCGTGAGCTCGCGCATGGCTCCCTTGGGATCGGGCAGGTCGGTGATGTGAAGAATACCGTAAAAATTCCGCCACTTGGCGGCGATCGGCTGCGCGCCGCTGAGATTGACCGCCGCCACGCCGCCCAGCCCGCCGAGCAGCAGAGCCATCAGAGGGATGCGGACTATGATGTTGTGTTTCGTCCACATGCTCCATGCGCCGGCGCGCATCCAGCCGGCGAGCCCCAACAGACAAGTGGCCGCCAGACCGATGGGATACTCATTGAATTCCTTAAAGATTCGTGGGGAGAGGAGAGCGACGAACGCACCGCCGAGGACTCCCCCGGCGGCAATCGTGAGGTAGAAGGCTGTGAGGTGCGTCGGCTCGGGACGGGCGAAGCGGAGCTCGCCGTGGGCAATCATGCAAGCCACGAACAGTGCGGCCAGATACACACCCAGTTGAATCCATAGAGGGATTCCCACGCCCGCGTTGAGCACGGCGTAGGATGTGGGGGCCAGAACTCCTATGGCAATCGCGAATGGCCTCCTCACATACCAGCGGTCGCTTTCGAAGGCGAGAACAAAGCTAAGAAGGTAAAGTGCGAGGGGCGCGATCCACAGGAATGGGCTTACCGCGATATCCTGCGTAACGACGTTGGTGGTGGCCAGCAGCACCGTGGAACCGGCGGCGGCGAGTCCCAGCCAGAACAGGATCGTCCAGACGGTGGGAGGGGTTCCCGGTGTCCCGTCCCCGGGAGGTGGTCCGGCCTGCCGGAGGGAGGTCACCGTCTGCCTGGACAACCACGCCACGGCCCCGCACAGGACGACGAATGCCGCGTAGAGCCCGGACCAGGCCCGGGTCTGCGTTCGCAGCCGGACGTAGGGCTCGATCAGGAACGGATACGTCAGGAGTGCGAGAAACGACCCGAAGTTCGAGAGCGCGTAGAGTCGCCACGGGACGAGGCCTTGCGCGCCTTGAGAGAACCAGCGCTGCAACAAGGGCGCGGTCGCGGAGAGCAGAACGTAAGGGCCGCCTACAGTAGCCGCCAGAAGCAGCAGAATGCTCGCCGACGGGTTCTCGGTCAGCGCCGGGCGTGTGGGGATTACCGGAAGAAGCGCCAGCGACGCTGCCAGGAGGATCACGTGGACCAGTGGCCGCCGCAGCCAGTGCGCGTATGCGTATCCGGCGAGCAGTGCAGCCTGAAAAAAGAGCAGGCACACGCTCCAGACGCCCGGCGTTCCGCCGAACCAGGGGAGCACAAAACGGCCCATGATCGGCTGGACCTGGAACAACAGGAAGGCACTGAGGAAGATCGTCGCAGGGAAAAGAGCCCGTTTCACCGGTAACACCAGTCTAACCGCATGCGCTGTAGGATGCTCGTAAACCGGGGCTTGCTGCGAAGAACATCCAGCCTTTCGTCACACGGTGCGAACAGGACGAGCCAGCCGCGTTGGCGCCCGAGCTTCGGGGCGGGGAACTGCTAAAATATAAGAAAAACCGCACTCCGCGGAACGTCCACTTAGGAGCACCACTTGGCAGATCCTCAGGACCCGACCACTCCGCCTTCGGGCGGGCAGATGCCGTTAGGCGGCGACGGCGGCGCCAAAAATCTCGTTCCCATCAACATCGAAGACGAGATGCGGCGCTCGTACCTCGATTACGCCATGAGTGTGATCGTAGGGCGCGCCTTGCCCGATGTCCGCGATGGCCTGAAGCCGGTGCATCGCCGGATTCTTTTCGGGATGCACGAGCTGGGACTGCGTTTCAACCGGCCGACCCGCAAGTGCGCCAAGATCACCGGCGACGTGATGGGAAAGTATCATCCCCACGGAAACGCGCCCATCTACGACGCCTTGGTTCGCATGGCCCAGCCCTTCAACCTGCGCTATCCGCTGGTAGAGGGGCAGGGCAACTTCGGATCCGTGGACGGCGATCCGCCCGCGGCAGAACGGTACACCGAAGCTCGTCTGGCTCGAATTTCCGAAGCGATGCTGGAGGATATCGACAAGGAGACCGTCGATTTCCGCCCCAACTACGACGAGAGCGAAATGGAGCCGGAGGTTCTGCCGGCGCGCGTCCCGAACCTGCTGATCAACGGCAGCGAGGGCATCGCGGTGGGCATGGCCAGCAAGATCCCGCCGCACAATCTGACCGAGATCGTGAACGCGTGCATCGCGCTGGTGCAGAATCCGAGCCTGCCAGCCGCGAAGCTGGTCGAACTGGTGCAAGGTCCCGATTTCCCGACCGGCGGCCTGATTCTCGGCCGCGAAGGAATTCTCGAGTACTTCGCGCGGGGCCGCGGATCGCTCAAGATCCGCGCCAAGGCTGCAACTGAGCAGATGGGCAAGGACCGCGAGGCGATCGTGGTCACCGAAATCCCCTACCAGGTCAACAAGGCGCGCCTGATCGAGCACGCCGCGGCTTTGGTCAACGAGAAGAAGATCGAGGGGATTTCGGAGATTCGCGACGAGAGCGATCGCGAAGGCATGCGCATCGTCTTCGAACTGAAGCGCGGCGAACAGGCTGAAGTCATCCTGAACAATCTGTACAAGCAGACGCAGATGCAGATCAGCTTCGGCGTGATCATGCTGGCTATCGTAAACGGCCAGCCCCGCGAGCTTCCGCTGCTGGAGGTCCTGAAGCGGTTCATCGAGCACCGCGTGGACGTGGTCCGCCGCCGCACCGACTATCTGCTGCGCAAGGCCCGGGAGCGCGAGCACATTTTACTTGGGTTCCAGCGGGCTCTGAACAATCTGGACGCGGTGATCGCGCTGATCCGCGCCGCCAAGAGCCCCAAAGATGCACGCGAGGCGCTGATGAATTTCATCACGCCGGCCGAGGCGAAACAGTACGCCAAGCTTGTGGACGCCGATCCTCGTGGTCCGCGTTTCACGGAGCGCCAGGCGCAGGCGATCATCGAACTGCAACTCCAGCGCCTGACCGGGATGGAGCAGCAGAAGATCCTGGACGAACTCGCGGATATCCAGAAGAGGATCGCCGAGTACGTCGAGATCCTCGGATCGGAAAAGGCCCTGCGCGGCGTGATCGTCAACGAACTCAAGGAAGTCCAGAAGGATTACGGCGACGCGCGCCGTACACAGATCATCGAGGACACGGGCGAGATCACGTTGGAAGACCTGGTCCAGGTGGAAGACGTCGCGGTGACCGTCACGCGCGGCGGCTACCTGAAGCGCACCGCGGTGGACACCTACCGGCGCCAATCGCGCGGAGGCAAGGGGCGCATCGGCATGGGCACGCGCGCCGAGGACGTCGTGGAACACCTGATCGTCGCCTCCACGCACGCCTACCTGCTGATCTTCACCAACAAGGGCCGCGTGTACTGGCTGAAGATCTACAATATCCCCGACGCGGGGACCACGGGCAAGGGGAAGCACGCATCGAGCCTGATCAACCTTCAGCCCGATGAGTCGCCCACGGCGTTCCTGCCCGTGAAGGAGTTCGTTGCGGGCAAGTATATCGTCATGGTGACCAAGAAGGGCACCATCAAGAAGTGCGAGCTCACCGAGTTCGACAATCCCATGTCGCGTGGCATCATCGCGATCGGCCTGGAAGAGGGCGACGAACTGCTTGGCGCGCGGCTGACGGATGGATCGAACTACATCTTCCTGGCGTCGCACGAGGGCATGGCGTGCCGGTTCTCCGAAGAGGACGTCCGCCCCATGGGCCGTCCGGCGTTCGGCGTGCGCGGCATGGAGCTCGAGGAAGGCGACTACCTGGTCGGGATGGAAGTCGTCGGCAAGGATGGATTAATCTTGTCGATTTCCGAAAACGGCTACGGCAAGCGCACGCCTCTGGTGGATTATCGTCTGACGGCGCGCGGACGGAAAGGCGTGATCAACATGAAGACCACGCCCAAGATCGGCAAGGTGGTCGGGATTCTTTCCGTGAAGGAAGACTCCGAGCTGATGATCATCACCAAGCAGGGGCAAATCATCCGCATCGATTCGAGCGAGATCCGTCAGGCGGGGCGCTCAACGCAGGGCGTGCGTCTGGTGCACTGCGAGGAGGGCGATCAGGTGGCCGCGGCCAGCCTGATTCCCGAGGCTCCGGAAAACGGCGACGGGCAGGAAAATCTCCCGCTGCAGTAGACCTGAAGCCCGGATCGCTGGACGCCGATCAGGAGAATATGGACGAGCCGCAAGAGGAAACCGCTCCGGCCGGGAACGAGGATGGCGTTCAGGTGGGGGCTGAGACCTTGAAGGTCTGCCCGGTTTGCCAGGCGGCGCTTTCGGAAGGGACAATTCAGAACCGGGCCATTCTGTACTGCACCAAATGCCGCGGCGTGCTGGTGGGGATCGATAAATTCCTTCCCCTGGTCGAATTCCTTCGTTCTCTTTGGCGTCCCACCGGAGCCGGCCTCCAGCCGCGTGACCATGCCGATGCGGACCGTCATCTGACGTGTCCTGAGTGCAGCCGAACCATGATCGGCCATCCCTATGGCGGCCCCGGAAACGTGAATATCGATACGTGCGAGCGCTGCTCCCTGATCTGGCTTGATCAAAATGAACTGCGGCGGATAGCGATGGCCCCCGATAGAGCCCCGCTATACTCAAGGTATGATTCCGGCGGCGGTCTCCGGCGTTAGCGCCGAGCGTAAGCAGAACGCGCTGTTCCGGTCGCTGCGCGATCTGAGCAGCGTCATCGTCGCCTACTCGGGCGGCGCCGACTCCGCCTATCTTGCGTGGGCGGCGCACCATGTCTTGGGCGACAAGGCCATCGCCATTACGGCGGACTCCGCGTCGTTACCCGAGTCGCACAAACGTGACGCCGAGGAGTTCGCGCGTGAGTGCGGCTTTCGGCACGAGTACATGGAGACGCGCGAGTTCGAGAACCCGGATTACGTCAAGAACGGCCCGGACCGCTGTTTTCACTGCAAGGACGAGCTGTTTTCGCGTCTGGAACAGGTTGCGCGCGAGCGCGGAATAGCTCACGTAATCTACGGCGTCAATGTGGACGATCTGGGCGACTACCGGCCTGGCCAGCACGCTGCGAAAATTCATCAGGTTAAGGCGCCTCTGGTCGAAGCCGGTCTCACGAAAGCCGAAATCCGCGAGCTATCGCGCCGCGCGGGCCTAAAAACGTGGGACCGCCCGGCGTCTGCTTGTCTGAGTTCCCGGATTCCGTACGGAACGCCGGTGACCATCCAGAACGTGAAAACCGTCGAGCGCGGGGAGGAAGCCATTAGGGCGCTGGGATTCCGCCAGTTCCGCGTGCGCTTTCACGGCGACCTGGTGCGGATCGAGATCGCTCCGGAGGAGCTCGATCGAGCGCTGGCCCCCGGCATGGCGCGCGCATTCACGGCGATTTTCAAGCCCCTCGGCTTCCACTACGTCACGCTCGATCTGGAAGGCTACCGCCAGGGCTCGCTGAACGCAGCATTGCCTGTTACGACGACGCGCTCCTGACGGCGGCCCCTGGTTTACAGCTTTTCGTCGAAAGTGAGACTCTGGATGGTGTTTTCCAGGGTCTCGTTTGCGGCGTCGATCTGGGACTGAAGCTGCGCGCTCTCCTTGGTGAGGGCTTCCAGGCGGTTCTCCTGATCGTCCAGTTGCTTGGTATACCGCTGTACGAGAGCCTTTTCGTTCGCGCTGTCCGTCAGTGCTTTCAGATTCTCCCGGATTCGCTGCTGGTCGTCGTAGATTTTGTGCATTTCGTTCTCGGCGGCGTCTTTCTTCGATTCGAGATTCCCCACGGCGGCTCGATCGTCGATGATCCGCCGCAGCGCGGTTTCGATCGCCGGGGTGATCGAAGCCTCCTTCACGAATAAAGCGAGCTGCTCTACGTTCACGTCGGAGATCTTGTAGGAAGCCTCAAGCGGCCGGCCTTCTTCGACCTTGAGCGTAGCAGTCTGCTTGGCGCCGACCTCAAGGCGGAAGCGCATCCATTGCGACGTGGTCTCGTCCGGTTTTACGTCTCCGCGAAGTGAGTATCCTGCGCGTACTGGATGCTCGATAATCACCGTCCGTAGAAAGGTGTCCTCGTTCCGCACGGTGTAGGTTTTGGTTTCACGCATTTCACTTTGCTGGATCAGAACGCCCCGATTCACGCGAACCCGAGTGACGCGCTGGCGTTCGGTCGAGTTCCGTGAGCTGATGTTGAGCGCCAGGTCCGCGGCGTAGGAAATCAGGCGGCGCTCGTTCGGGCGGATGTTTTCGAAAATGCCTTCGCCGGCGAATGTGTCCTGCTCAAGGACATTGAAGCTTCCGCCGTCGAGGGTGACGCCAGTAGTATTGTTGAGCCAAAGCGGGCGTTGCGGGCGGGCGATGCTGGCGCGGTCGTTCCAGACGGATACCTTCTCCGCGGTGACCGGCGATTGCACGATGGGCACCATAGCCGAGTGGTTTCTGGCAATGGTGATCGGCTCTTTGAGTTTGTATTCGAACAGATCGCCGAGGTCCTGAGTGGTTGCGGCGGTTTCGACGCTGGACCGCGCGGCATCCAGAACGCCCGGTGCGAACGTGCGCGGAGCTTCCTGCGCCGGCCGGCTCGACAGCGGGTATCCCCCACCAAGGTTTGCGCCCGTGCCGAGATTGCGGCCCGATACTGTGCCGCTTTGGGTACGCAGCAACGGGGCGTCCGCTGTCACCGTCACCATTTCAGCCGTGGCTCCGACGTCAAGCCGCACGTCCCGTCGGTTCGGAGCTCCATAACCGACGTTCACGCCCTGGTGGACATGTTTTGAAACCCGGCGAGCTGGCTTCCAGACGCACTTGTCCAGGGGGCAGGGAATCGAATGCGTATTTGCCTTCGGAGTCGGTATTGACCGAGCCGATCCGGTTTCCGTTCAGATCGTAAACTGTGACTGACGCATTCGGAATCACGCTCCCGGCAGGATCCGTGATGACGCCGGCGATCTGCGCCGAGCCAGGAATCAGCGTCGCCTGGAACGTCTGCGGCTGCGTTGCGAGCGCTTCCGGCAAAGGCAGCACTGGCCGACGTGTGTAGAATGGCTGCGAGAGATTTTGGATGAACGATTGCGGTGCGCCGGCCACCAGCGACAACTGGACGTTCTCCCAGTCCTGGCCGACGGTGTTATCGATGATCGCCCACCCTTGCAACAATGGCATTTTGGCTTGCTTGGAGTCGAGCACGATCCTGTAGGTGGCTTTCCAGACCGGGACCTCGCTGATGTAGCTCAGGAACAGCGAGCGATCACCGCTTCCCTCGGTGGCAACGGACATTTTGCGGATATCCGGGTCCCGCGACGCAGATGCAAGATCGAGGTACCGCTCGACCTTGTCCGGCAGGCCACGCTCAAGCAGTCGCACGGAGAATGCCGGAGATAATTCTGTCGTGCGAACCTGTCCGGACTCTGTGAGGAGCGAAACGTAGTCCACTTCGAGCGTATTTCCTCCAGAAATGCGGCTCTTCCGCTCGATGCTGAGCAGCCTGCCATTGAGGCTTTGGTCGCCGCTCTTTAGTTCAATTCGTGCTCCCCGAATCGCTTCGAGGAATTCCGTGAGCGAAGTTTTTTGACCAATGGGAAGCCGAAGATCGCCGATCTGGCGATCGATGGGCGCCGAGGATCCGAAACCGACTGCGGCGATGCGGCCGCCGTTCAGATCCAGTACCGTAAGCGATTTCAGTACGTCATTCAGTTGGCCGGATGTGAAGGAAATCGAGACATCCTGATTTCCTTGGACCTGGCCGAGGTGTTCGAAATAACCAACCCCGTTCTTGTACAGCACGACTCTCTTGATCGGAAGTTTATCGGGCGCCGGAGTTTGCGCCGGCGCGATTGCGGACAGAGCAAGTACCACCCAAAAGGAACGAATCATCGTCGTTCACCCCCGTTGGCCGGTTAGATGCCGCATTTCGCGAAATGGTTGCGTTTTGCCGCAAAAGGATCTACTGTTTTTGTGGACGAAGTTAGAGCGGCGTGGCTGGCGTCCTCGCCAGTCCGATAGCGGAGTTCCGCGAGGTCAGAGCGTGCGAGCGAAGCTGCGATACTCGCGCTCGCATTCGGAGGGGGCGAGAACCCAAAGAGTGTAAATTCCCAGGGCTGTGCCGAAGGGTATGTCCATCAGGCTGAGCGCTCCGACTACGATCGCCGCGATGCGTGCCCACGGCTGACGCATCAGCAGGCCGGCGCCGATCGCGCCACTGATGCCGGCGCCGATAAGGAAGAGCATCCCAAGTGTCGGCACAAAGGCTGTGACGAACGGCGGAACGTCGGGAGGAAACAACCTCGAGCTCCCCAAGCCTACCAGCACGAAGCCTGGAATCAAACGAAGGCCCGCCATTGCCAGCCAGAGAATGCCGAGCACCTTGATGTGGCCGGTGACGCGCCCTTGCGCTACCGAGCCGGCCGGGCGCAACGGCTTGCCGCACCTGGAACAAAATGTGGCCGAATCGCTCAACGGGCTGCCGCAGCTATCGCAGAACATCCAACACCTCCTCAGAAACTCGCGCCGCAACGGAAGTCCGCGGCAGCCGTTTTCCATCCAATGGAGGGAGCCACAGCCTCCTGCGGCGCTCCTTGCCCATCCTGACAGGTATACGAAAGGGGATCGCTATTGGTTCCGCGGCCAGAGCGTAGAAACGGTCCAGCCTGCCGCAACCACGATCGCACAGCCGACCACGTTGTACCACAGGAACGCTTCCGTAAATCGGGCCGTGGCGAATATGGCGGCTTCCCCCGCGAGTACGCCCACAAAGGCTCCCGTCGCCGTGCAGCGCCTGACGAAGAACGCCAGCACGAAGACTCCCAGCATGCCGCCATAAAATAGGGATCCCACCTGGTTGACGGCTTCGATCAACGCTCCGAAACCAGTGGCCGTGCTGGCGAATACGACGGCGTAAGCGCCCCAAAAGATCGTTGCGAAACGAGACACGGTCACATAATGAGTATCGGAACGATCCTGCACAAAGTGACGCTTGTAGATGTCGACCACCGTAACCGTAGCGAGCGAGTTGATTTCGCCCGAGATGGCTGACATCGCCGCCGTGAAGATGACAGCGATCACCAGGCCGACAACACCCACCGGCAGGTAGTGGGTCACGAACGACACAAAGATGTAATTGGTGTCGGAGCCGCCGCCAAGCCGGAGGGCGTCGGCCCGCGCGGCGTCCAAATTGGCCTGCGCCGCTCGAAACGCCTGAAGCGCGCCAGCTTGGGAGGTGAGGATCTGGTGCGCCGCGGCTTGCCGCTGTTCGAAGGCCCGCTCATAGCGGCTCTCGATCGAGGCGAATTGAGGCGAGCCCTGAATTCGCTCCATGACGACGGGCTGAAAGACCAGGGGCGGTTGTATGAAGAGAAACGCGACGAAGACCATCGCGCCGATGAAAAGAATGAAGAACTGTATCGGGACCTTTGCCACCGCGTTCAGAATCAGGCCGAGACGGCTCTGCCCGATGGAACGCCCCGTCAGATAGCGCTGCACCTGGCTTTGATCGGTCCCGAAATAGGCGAGCGCCAAAAACATTCCTCCGATCAATCCGCTCCAGATGTTGTAGCGGTCGTTCCAATCGAAGGTCGTGGTGACGGGATTCAGTTTGCCGGCGGCTCCTGCCAGCTTCAGCGCGCCGAAAAACGATACATCGGGCGGAAGCAGGGAAATCGCTACCATCAGCGATAAAATAAGCGCGAGCATGATCACGATCATCTGCTGGACATCCGCCCAGGTAACGGCTTTAATGCCGCCGAGAGTGGTGTAGAGCACCACCAGCCCGCCCATGATGAGGATGGTCACGCGGAACGGCCAGCCCAGGATCACCGACAGTACGATCGCCGGAGCGGAGAGCGCAAGCCCTGCGCCCAAGCCGCGCGAGATCAGGAAAATGATCGTCACCAGCAGGCGCGTCCTGGCGTCGAAGCGCTGCTCCAGATATTCATAGGCCGTGTACACCTTCGCGCGGTGAAAAATCGGCACCGCGGTCGCGGACAGGATCACCATCGCGAGCGGGAGTCCGAAATAGAACTGCACGAAGCGCATTCCATCGACGTACGCCTGCGCCGTGGTGGAGATGAAGGTGATCGCGCTCGCCTGCGTGGCCATGATGGAGAGGCCCATGGCGTACCAGGGCATCGTCTTTCCGGCCAGCAGGAACTCCTGAGTGGTGTTCGATCCGCGGCCGCGCCAGAGGCCATAGGAAACCAGGAACGCGATCCAAGCGAACATGACGGCCCAGTCGAGCGGCCTCATGGAGAAAACGATCGTGTGAACCAGTAAAACAGGCCGATGATACAGGCCAGATAGAAGATCACCGCGGCATAGACCCGTTTCCAGGAGCCCAGGAACGGCGGCGGTTCGTCTATAACCGTTCGTTCGCGTTCGGCCACGGAGTTATTGTGCCTTCGCTGCGCTCAGCATGTTGGCGAACAGGCGGTACGCGCCCGGCACTCCTGCTGGAAGCTCACGGAACCAGTCGTAGGCGGAGAAAATATAGGCTCCCTTTCCTACCTTGGCGTAGAGCATTCCGCCGGGATGCGGCATTTCGCCCGGATCGTGCGATTCGAGCACGCTCAAATATCGCGGATCCCACTCATCGGCAAAATATAATCCGCGCTCCTGGACCCACCCTTCGAAATCCGCGCTGGTAATCTCGTTTGGAACGTGAAGCAGCCGCAGATCGGGATTCGGAAACGAAACTGGTGCATCTTCCATGGTGACCCGGTCATTGCGCGTAATACGGATGGGATACGGGCCGATGTGCGCCAGGATCCCTCCATCGGGCGGAGCCAGATTCGGCTGGGCGGGTGCCGATGCGTTTGCCGCCGGAGCCGGCCCAGCGGCTTGCGCCTGCCCTGGCGCGCCTTGCCCTTGCGTGGCCGCGTTTTGCGGAGGCGCCCCGCCTTCGGGAACATTGTACTGCACGATCAGCGTTCCCCCCTTGTTCACGTAGTCGAATAGGCGCTGATAATTCGCCCGCAGATCCGGACGCGTGTTGAATGCGCGCACGCCGGTCACAATCGCGTCGAAACGGCTCAGATCGCCGTGCGCCAGGTCCGCTTCGGTCAACAGCATCACGTCACAGCCGAGCTGCCGGATCGCCTGCGGCACCCCGTCGCCAGCACCCATTACGTAGCCGATGGTTTTCGAGAGCACGCGGATGTCGGCCCGGACCAGCGTCGCTTGGGCTGGCGGCAGCAGCGTCTGGGTGGTGATGTGCGGGTATTGGATCACTTCGGTTCCGGTGGAGATCATTTGCGTTCCGACTTGCGCGATCGCGCGGATCTTACCCTGGGAATTGGAAATGGGAGGAATCAGGTTGAAGGCCAGGTTGGTTTGTTCCTCGGTGCCGGCCAGCTCGAAGTGCCGCGCGGCCGGATCGGCTGTCCAGCCGGCGGGGAGATCCAACCGGACGTCGCCCGCCGCCTTTCCTCCGTTTGAGCGCACGGCGACTTCAATAGTCCGAGGTTTCGCTTCACTGAAAACAAGCGCCTGCTCCGGAAGGATGACGGCAACGGGCGGAATCACGGTGAAGGGGCGAACCAATTCGCCGTAGACGCGATCTACATAGCGGTAATGAACCGGCCGGCTGAATTCGAGCTCCGTACTCGCGATTTGCACCCGGAAATGCGCCGTAAGAACCGGACCGTTCTCCGGAAGCCCGATTTCGCGCGGATCGGGAACGCTGTACAGCGCCCCGTCTTTGGGCTGCTCCAGCCAATACGGCTGCGTGTAGGGTTGATTTTGGGGGATCGGGAAACTTGCGTTGTAGCGGGCGGGCTGGTTGTTCGTCAGCACTGTCGGAGCCAGGTTCACGGTGGGCGCTCCTTCCATCCCTGTGACCCGGATTCCGGTGAGCGCCACCTGTCCGGGCAGCCGCTGCACGGCCAGGAAGCTGACGCGGAGCGTCGCGCCCGGGTTCACCGCCGCCTGGTCAGCCTGCGCTTCCAGGTACAGGCCCGAACACAGGGCGATGGTCTCATCCAGTTCCTGGAGCTTCCGTTCCGCCAGCGGATCCTTCGTCGATGCGGCAATCGCGGCGATCAGCGGCCGCGCTTTCAGGAGGGTGGGAACAAGAGCCTCGGGGTGCGCCGGAACGAAGGAATGGAGCGCCTGTTGAACGATCGCGCCGACGGCGGCGCCGCCGGGCAGCCGGTTCCAGGTGATATCGATATTCTCAAACAGATCCTGTGTGGCTTTATCGCCGGAGACGGTTTGCATTGAGACGATCTGCGAACCCTTGGGTTCCGCGGCGCCTGTCCCTTGAGTACGGTTCGCGCTGCGGCTGGCGCCGCCGATTTCAGCGTAGGATGCCCCCAGTTCCGGCGAATAAACGCCGACGTCGACATTCAAAAGGTCTTCTGGTCTTGGGGCCGCAGCTTTGTCCTTGCCGTCCTTGCCTGCCTTGCTTTTGTCTTGTCCTTTACCCTTGGTTTGATTCCCGCCGGGAAACCCGGTGTTCATCATCAGGCGCTTGGGCGTCCAGGGCTGCACGTAAGCCAGTTGCTCAGGGTACTTGGTGGGATCGCCGGCCAGCGAAAACGCCTCGCGGCCCAGGATCGCAGAAGCCTGATGGTGGCCGTGCCCGTCGCGCGGCGTGCCCGAAAACACCAGGATCACGACATCCGGACGGAAACGGCGGATGTTATACACGACGTCGCCGAGCACTTTGTTGCGATCCCATTTCTGGAGCGTTTCGTCCGCGGTTTTGGAAAACCCGAAGTCGATGGCGCGGGTGAAATACTGCTCGGCGCCGTCGATCCGGCGCGATGCGAGCAACTCCTGGCTGCGGATAATGCCCAGTTCGTCGCCTTGCTCCGGCCCGATCAGGTTTTGCCCGCCTTCTCCGCGCGTCATGGAAAGATAGGCGGCCCGTACGTGGCGGCCCAAAGCCAGGTAAGCCAATACTTGTTCCCGCTCGTCATCGGGGTGCGCGCCGATCATCATGGCGCTTCCCAAGGTGTTGAGGCGCTCGAGCGCCTGCCGGATTTCGATCTCCCCGCTGATGTTGCTGCGCTGTCCACGGATCGGCAGCAAGCCCAGAACAAGAAGACCGCAAGCCGCAGCGCGAAGCGTCCAAACGCGGAACTGCATCGCGCGCAACCTTCGAAGGCCCAATGTGTTCAGAAACCGTAAGAACGAGCCGGATAGAGTCTTCACGGTAGTTGATTTATTCTAGCAACGTCGGCGAGAGCGAGAGGCAGGCCAGGGGACCGGTAATCGCGTTCCAGGCACGCTCTCGCAGGCGAATCGGTATTTCTAAAGTCGGGTGACCTTTCAACGGCGTTTTTGGGGTACATTTGAAGGAGTACGGTGCGCTCGAAATCTTACAAAGGAAGCCTTGGGTCCATCTGGATTCTGGCTGCCGCCGTGTTCCTCGCGTCGTACCAAGCTAAGGCGGGCCTCTATCATCCCAAAACATCCCGGACGCAGTTCCTCGCGAAGGCGTTCAAGCCGCTGGAGTGCCGCCCAGGGCAAACCGCGCAACGCTCCGTGCCTGCTTGCACGGATGCCTCAGCCGCTAGAGACCTCCAAACCAGTCCGAACGGCCAGTTTGATGCTGTGGCCCCCAATTCAGTCCAGCAGCGTCCGCAATGCTGCTCCTTGACGCATTGGTTTCGACCTCCACCATTGATCTCGTAACACTGCCCCCCAAAAAAGCGAGCGTCTTTCAGGAATAAGGGAAGATGATTTCCCGCAGACTGCTCGCATTGTTTTAAAAAAGTTCAAGTGTATTCACATTTCACAGCGCGATTCGAAGTTTTTCCAGATGGAACATCATGTTGGCTAGCCCGAGTGTGAAGAAGAAAGATGCGCGGAGCGCCCTGGAGATTCACGGAGAACTGCTTCCTGGACTTTTTGCGCTCTCCGATGCGGTTTTGCAGAAGGGCAGCGTCGTTACTGGCGTGCTGCCGCTGGAAATCACTACGTCGGTCGAACAGTGGGCGTATGCAGTTCTGTTTCCGCTGCGCGCGGAGGCCGCACGAGAGACGGCTAACCGGTTCTTTCTGGTGACGGTGGAAGCCGAAGTTATGTCGGGACGAATCGGAATCGGGTATATCGCTCGCGATGGCAGCACGTATCTAGCAACAGAAATCGAGCGGGTTGCGGAAGCCGAAGATTCCAGCATCAATTTGTTCTTGGGACCACGAGAAGTCGACGAAGGCGGCTGGCTGGTGGTGCGCAATACGGCGGGGGACGGGCGGCCGTCGAAAGTTATGCTCCGTTCGATTCGGACATTTCAGACCAATGCTACGCGAATTCCGGACTTCACGGAAGTGGACCCGCCTGCCCTTCCATGCAAATTGGCGCAACCAGGACGGGAAATATCCTGTGAAGGTGGTAAGGACCCCGGGCGCAACAGGCGGGCTCGAAAATTCCGGGTGCTGGTGACGCACACGAGCCGGAGCTGGGACTGGAAGAGGTGTTCGCGGGATTTTCTAAGGCAACGCGTTTCCGATCCCAAGCGGCTATCCGGCCTTCCTGCATTTGAGCTACTGCCTGGTTATCAAGGCCGGCTATACAGCGGCGGGATGACACTACTGGATGTGGACGTCGACGAAAATGAAGTGCGAGGCGCCGCGCAGCGCTGCGTCGATAGCCGCTTCAAGATTCAGCACGCCACCGTCATTGGTCAGCGGCTGGTAGTCTGCTTCGAGGACTTCCTGGCGGCTTTCCCTGAGCCGGACGTGCCCCTGAGCGACATCGACCTGAGTCCCGGAAGTCCGTGGCGCGTCGATGACAACTGGTTCGGCGGATTTCATACCGTGTTTCCGGTGGACAGCGACGTTTGCATGGTGTCTAGTTCCGGCGCTGACGCGGTCCTGTGGGTCGATTTGAGGTTGCGAAAGGTGGTGCGGCGCTGGAGACTGCCGCAAGAAATATACGGATTCAATTATGGACTCACGCCGGAAATGTCCGTTGTGGATCACTACATCCATAACGATATTCAGTTGGGTCACCTCAACTGTGCTTATCCGGATGGAAACGGAGGATGCTACATCTCGACATTGTTTCAGGGCGATATCGCGCATCTCGCCGCGGATGGTCATTATAGGCTGCTCGCGCGCGGGTACATTGGGTGCCACGGCGTGCGAATCGCCCAAAACGGCCGCGATCTGTATTTTTCGGATAGCTGCGGTGGGCGGTTGATGCAGTTAGGAGAAGACGCGAGCGTCCGGGAACTCTGGAATACGGAGAGCCGTTGGTTGCACGATGCGGTGCAGTTGGAAGACGATCTCTATTTGCTTTGCTTAGGCGATACGAACGAAATCGCAATCGTCGACACAGATGCTCGCCGGGAAGTGGGCAGATTCGGACTCGAGAGCCGCGGCGTGAATGTACAGTTCGCAAGCATAATTGGATGAGATCCGCCCGACCTTCCGGTTTAACAGCATCGCGCCCGGCGCGACTTCGCCGCCCAATGCTCGTCCTGGAACCGTCGCCACTCCGCGGGAGAATCCGTTGCGCCATGGACGGCCAAGTGCCGGCGGTAGGCGTTCCGGTCCGTGAGCTCGTCGAGCACGCCCGATACGATCTCAAGCAGATTTAAGAAGAACGCTTTCATATCTCTTCCGCCAGCCGCGACGGCACAAATGGCGTCTCGGTGGTCTTCGCCTGCCGCGTTCCGCCCAGGACTCCGACCCAGACTCGAATCGAGTCGATCAGAATCGTCGCCACTAGGATGAGGAAGATTCCCGTGACCGCCGCATCCAGACGCGCGTTGAAGATCAGCGCCGAAGTGGTTGCGTTCTGGGGACCGGCGGCGAGCTGATCGGCCTGGGCCAGGAATCCGAGCGCCGGCAAAGGCGAAAACATCTTTTGCCACCCGGCGGTGAAGCAAACCACCACGAGCCAGACCAGCGGGACCGCGGTGACCCACATATACCGGGCACCGTGCGATTTCACCAGGATCGTGGTTCCTACACACAGCGCTACCGCTGCCAGCAGTTGATTCGCGATTCCAAACAGCGGCCAAAGTGTGTTTATGCCGCCGAGGGGATCCACTACCCCCTGATACAGAAAATACCCCCAGGCCGCCACGATCACGCCGCTGGTGATCAGCATCCCCGGCTTCCAATGAGTCTGTCCCCACTTTGGCCAGATCTGTCCGAGCATGTCCTGAAGCATGAATCTTCCGACGCGTGTGCCGGAATCGAGCGTCGTCAGGATGAACAGCGCCTCGAACATGATCGCGAAGTGATACCAGAACGCCACCAGCGCCCGCCCGCCTCCGCTGGACGCGAAGATCTGCGCCATTCCCAGCGCCAGTGAAGGCGCGCCGCCAGTCCGGTAGAACAGGGACTGCTCGCCCGCTTCCTGGGCCATGGTCTGCATTTCGGCAGCGCTGACCGGGAATCCCCAGGAACGGATGGTCGCGACCGCCGCGTCCGGTGTGGAACCGACCACGCCCGCCGGAGAATTGACCGCGAAGAAAACTCCGGGCTGAAGCGAGGCCGCCGCAATCAGCGCCATCACCGCCACGAAGCTTTCCAGCAGCATCGATCCGTACCCTACCGAAAGTGCATGCCGCTCGCGGGCGATCAGCTTGGGGGTCGTGCCCGAGGAGATCAGGGAGTGGAATCCGGAGACCGCTCCGCAAGCGATCGTGATGAAGCAGAACGGAAATATTTTTCCCGCGAAGATGGGACCGGTTCCATCCACAAAGCGGGTGAACGCCGGCAGCTTCAGTTCCGGACGCAGGAACACGATGCCGATTGCCAGCAGGACCACCACCCCCAGCTTTACGAACGTGCTCAGATAGCCGCGCGGCGCCAGCAGCATCCACACGGGAAGGGCGCTCGAAAAGAACCCGTATACGATCAGCCCGATGGCCAGCGCAACTCCCGAATACGTGAACCAAGGAGCGAGCGTCGCCGACTGCGCTACCGCCTGGCCGCCGAAGACGCTGGCCATCACCAGTACGAAGCCCAGGATCGAGGTCTCCACCACTTTGCCGGGCCGCCAATAACGCAGATACAGGCCCATTAAAATTGCGATCGGCATGGTGGCGACGATGGTGAACGTGCCCCACGGGCTGCCCTTGAGCGCATTGACCACCACCAGCGCGATCACCGCCAGCAGGATGATCATGATCAGCAGCACAGTAACCAGCGCGGTGCACCCGCCGACTCTGCCGATTTCCTCGCGTGCGATCTGCCCCAGCGATTTCCCGTCCCGCCGCAGCGAGCCGAACAGAATCACGAAATCCTGCACCGCGCCGCCGAGCGTCGCCCCCACCACAATCCACAAGAAGCCCGGAAGATAGCCGAACTGCGCCGCCAATGTGGGGCCGACCAGGGGCCCGGGGCCGGCGATCGCGGCGAAGTGATGTCCGAATACGATCCATTTGTTGGTCGGTTCGAAATCGTGCCCGTCGCGCAGCCGCTCGGCTGGCGTAGCTCGTTTGTCATCAAGAGCCATCACACGGGCGGCCACGAAGCTGGCGTAAAAGCGGTAGCCAACCAGGTACGTGCAAGCGGCCGCAACCACAAGCCACGTGCTGTTCACCGGTTCGCCGCGGCTTTGAGCGACGGCGCCCAAAGACAATGCGGCTGCCAGCGAAATAAGCGCCCAGAGGATGCGACCAAGAACCCGCCCCATATCTTCTAGTCAAGAATACCCAAGTTCACCGCTGCCCGCGAGCCCGCCGAACCGGATCTATTTGGAACGAGACCCTCAACCGATAGACCGGCATGCGGATCGGAAGGCACGTAGGAGAAATACCCGATCGCGGGTTAAGCAAAATCTCCGGGACTATAGGGGCATCTCCAGCGGAAATTGGGGGGAAGCACGATTTGTCGGAGCCGGATAACTCACGTACGCTCTTAGGTGAGGCCAAGTTCTAGATGCTGAGGACGATCATCATCGGTCCAGACGCCAAACAGGCGCAACAACTGGAGAAGGTAGTCAGCGCTCTCGCGAACGAAGTGTTGGTGGGCCGAGTCCTGGTCGCCTATCCCGACGAAACCGAGTTGGTTCGGACGCTTCGCTCGCAAGCTCCGGAAGTGATCTTTCTCAGCTTCGAAAAAAGCGAGTTCGCGCAGAAAATTGTCGAGCGGGTGAATCAGGAAGTGGAAGGCGTTCAGTTCGTCGCCTACCACAAGGTTTGCGATGCGGCCACCCTGCGGGAAATCATGCGTGCGGGAGTCCGGGAGCTGGTGGCCGAACCGTTCGAACTGAGCGCTCTGGTCGAGTCCCTGAGAAATGTGAAAGCACTGGTGGAGCAGAAGCCGCCCGTCTATTCAGTTTCGGGAAAGATCTTTTCGTTCTTGCCCGCCAAGGCTGGCTCGGGCGCCACGACGCTCGCTTTGAATCTCTCTGGGGCGCTGGCGCGAGTTGGCGATAAACGAGTTCTGTTGTCGGATCTCGACCTGAGTTCGGGAATTCTGCGCTTTCTGCTCAAGATCCGCAATGAACACGCCATCATGGAGGCGATTGAGCACCTCCAGGAAATGGACGAGAATCTTTGGCAGCAACTGGTGACCACCGTGGGCAAGCTGGATGTGCTGCATTCCGGTCCCATGAACCCCAACGTGCGAGTGGATCCGAGCCAGGTTCACGATCTGGGTCAGTACTGGCTGCGCAACTATGACGTGGTGTGCGTGGACCTGTCCGGCAATCTGGAGCGTTATTCGCTCGAGATCATCCGCGATTCGCAACAGGTGTTCCTGGTGTGCACGCCGGAAGTTCCGTCCCTGCACCTGACGCGCGAAAAGCTTGCTTTCCTGAAGACCCTGGAGATTCACAGCCGTGTTTCTGTGGTGCTGAACCGTGTTTCCAAGCAATCGCTGCTGACTCCGCAGCAGGTACAGGATGTTTTGGGCGTGCCGGTGATGCACAATTTTGTGAACGATTATCTGGTGGTAAATCGGGCCACCACTGCCGGCGATTTTGTCGATCCCAAGTCGAAACTGGGGCACCAGTTCGAAGAGCTCGCAGCGTCGCTTTTCAATAGGTCCGCTGCGGCCGAGGCCGGCTCGAAGCGGAAATTCCTCGAGTTTCTCTCCGCGCCAGCGCAGGCCCTGGCAGGCAGCCGCGGCGTTTCTTCATCGCGCTAATCCTCCTGAGATCGAATCTCAAAGCGGCTAAGGTTCCGCGTATGAGTAGGTAGGGTGAGTCCCCGAAGGGCATTTAGACGGGTTCCGTGTAAATTGGATGCATGTTCCACTGGATCTGCCCGGAATGCGGCCAAGAGATCGCTCCGGGGGTGAAGGAATGCCCTGTTTGCGAACCTCAAGCCAGTGCAGCTTCGAGCGCACCGGCGGCTTCCGTACTGGCTGTTTCCAAAGATGCGCCGCCCGCCGCTGCCTCCGTTCCCCGAACGCGCATTTCAGAACCTCTAGGGCCGCCGCCAGCCACTTGTGTTACTCATGCCGAGGCGATCTCGCCTTCCGCGATCCTGCTGGGCGCTGAAGCGGCCGCTCGGCCCGAAACACAGGGTTCCGAGCCCGGGCCGGAAGTGCGGACACGAGCGGCCGCGCCCGAGCCCGCGACCTTTGCCGATCGTCTCGCTGACTTGGCTGAGCGCCTCCATGGGGACCCGGTTCCGTATACGCCGCCGCGCGTTGTCGCGCGCGAATCCGGTGCGCCCAAACAATCCCGAAGGCGGCCCACCGTCATCGACGTGACTCCCGCGCAACCGTTGCTGGCGCCTCCGCCCACCATGCGCTTGCTCGCCGAGCCACAACCGCCTTCCGCCGCCCGCCTGATTCCGGCGAAGCATCTGTTTCCCCCGCATCCGGCCTCGCCGGGGAGGATGCTGGGAGCGGACCGCCCGGCAACGTACGGCTTCGGCGGTTTCCTTCATCTGCCCGATGTCTCTGGAAGCGCTTCGGCGCCGGCTCTCGCGGATTTCCAGAATTACCGTGAGGCGGCGGAATCGCAGATGCGTTCCGCGGATTGTGCCGCCAAGCCCGCTACGAGTTTCGTCGCGGAGAAAACGAGTTTGCCGGGCCCCGCGCTGCCTCGTGAGCTCACTTCGTTGCAAGCTGCCGGTTTGGTCCCGGTCCGGACGGTGGAGGCCGAGGCGGCCAGCGCGCCTTCATATGGCTGGGTTGCGCGGATGGCGGTGCTGGCGATTTTTCTAACGGCCGGGCTCGCCGCGGCGTACCGCGTGATGCCTACCAGTCAGGCGACGGCTGCTCCCGCGAAGCCGGCCCCGCAACCCCTGGTTGAGCAACAAGAACCGCCGCGCCCCGCGAATTCTTTGGCGCGCCTGGTGGAGGTGACGGGCTTCCGGTTCGTTGACGTGAATGGAAAGCCGCAGATTCATTACCTGGTGGTGAATCATTCGAGCGCGCCTCTGGCGATCATGACGGTCTACGTTACACTGCGCACCACGCATCCCAAGCCCGGTCAGCCTCCGCTGGCGCGGCTGATGTTCCAGTCTCCCAGACTTGCAGCGTTTGAGGCCAAGGAAATGGCCAGCCCAATCGAGCGTGTTTTGGGTCCGCTGGAGCTTCCGGACTGGCAGGACCTGCGGGCGGACGTGGACGTGCAGTAGAAACCTGCATCCTAGTGGCTGCGGTCTATAATTGGTAGCTAATGAGCAACCAATATTTTCGCGAGAACCAGTGGTGGGTCAGCCCCTATAATTTCATCCCCGAGGTCCGCAACACCTACAGCCTGCCGAAGCGCGTCAGCATCCATGACGCGACGCTGCGCGACGGCGAGCAAACGCCGGGCGTGGTGATGAGCATCGCCGAAAAAGTCGCGATTGCCGAGAAGCTGGATGAGGTGGGCGTCGAGCGGATCGAAGCCGGAATGCCCGCGGTCTCCGACCAGGACTTCCAGGCCATCAAGGAAATCTCGCGGCTGGGGCTCAAGTCCAAGATCTACACATTCGCGCGCGCCATCAACGCCGACATTGACAAGGCCCTGGAGTGCGGCTGCCATGGCGTGATCATCGAAGTTCCCATCGGATATCCCAAGCTGAAATATCAGTTCAAGTGGACCTGGGAAGACGTGCTCAAGAAGAGCGTTCCGGTGATCAATTACGCGAAGTCGCGGGGGATGCACGTAGTCTATTTCCCGTACGACACCACGCGGGCGCGCGAGGAAGACCTCTCCAACGTGCTGACGCGCATCATGCAGGAAGCGCCCCCGGATTCGGTGGGGGTAGTGGACACCATGGGCTGCATTCTGCCCGAGGCCATGAAATTCATGGTCCGGATGGTCAAGAAGCTGACCAACAATCTTCCCGTGGAAGTCCATACGCACAACGATTTCGGAATGGCCGTGGCGACCGAACTGGCGGGTGTGGAGGCGGGCGCCGAAGTGGTCCACAGTTGCGCCAACGGGCTCGGCGAGCGCACCGGCAACGCCGCGCTCGAAGAGCTGATGGTCGCTCTGCACGTGCTGTACGGTTACGACACGCAGTATAACCTGGCGAAGCTTCCGGAGCTCGGCGAACTAGTCAGCCGCATCAGTAAATTCCCCATCGCGGCGAACAAGCCGATCCTGGGCGAGCGCAATTTCACGCGTGAATCCGGCATCGGCGTCGATCTGGTGGTGAAGGAGCCGCTGGCGATGTTCGGAACGCATCCGGCGCTCACTGGGCGCACGGGCGAAGTGGTGCTCGGCAAGAAGAGCGGCAAGCTTTCGATCACCTACAACCTGGAGCAGATGGGAATCGCGGATGCCGATGACGAGGCCGTCAGCGAAATGCTGAAGCGCGTCAAGGATAAGGGCATCGAGAAGCGCGGCCTGCTGACACAGGAGGAGTTTCGCGAGATCGTCGATAGCGTGCTGGTCGCCAAGCGCTAGGTACGGGTGAGCGCGAGCTAGGCGCCTTCGCTTTGTGCGCCGGAGTCACTCTCGCCGGAGGAATCTGTATCCCAGATTCGATTACGACGTTTTCCGCCTCCGGAACGTACAATTGAGAAAGACGTGAAGGAATACATCGAAGCGCGCGACGGCAATGATTACGTTGCCGGGACCCGGGTCTCGTTAGGCTCGATTGTCCATGCCTTCCATCGCGGGGCATCCGCCGAAGCAATCTGCCAGAATTTCGAGCTCCTCCGCTTGGAAAAAGTGTACGGTGCCATCGCCTCCTATCTGGCAAACCAAGCCGTCGTCGATGCCTCTCTTCTTCGCCCGGCCGAAAAATGGGCCGAGGGGGAGCCAAGCGCGGAACCACTACCAGCCAGTCTCCGAGAGCGCTTGATACGCGCTCGTGACGAACTGCGCACATCGAGAGCCTATTGCTGATCTGGCTGGTGTCGGACCCGGCTGACCGGGAAAACCGGATCGAGTGTCTGCCGCTGTAGAGAAATTCCATGGCGAAGGTCACGTTAACGTTCGACAACGGCCCGAATCCGGAAGCAACGCCGATTGTCCTTGATTGCCTGGCGCGGCATGGCGTGAAATCGACGTTTTTCGTGCTCGGCCAGAACGTCAGCACGCCTGGTGGTCTGGAATTGGCCGAGCGCGCGCGACGGGAAGGGCACTGGATCGGAAATCACACCTGGTCGCACACGGCGCGCATGGGCGATCTGACCGCATCTGCCGCACTCCGCGAGTTCGAACGTACCGAGCACGCGCTTTCCTGGTTGGAACAGCCGGTTCGGCTCTTTCGGCCTCGCGGAGGCGCGGGAAAACTCGGGCGCGGGTTGCTGCATCCGGCGGTGGTCGAACGTCTCAAGGCCGGCGAGTATACTTGCGTGCTCTGGAACTCCGTGCCAGGCGATTTCCGGGATCCCGACGGCTGGATGGAGCGCGCGCTGGCGGAGTGCCGCGCGCGCGCGTGGACGCTTATGGTCCTGCACGACGTGGATAACGGCGCCATGCGGCGCCTCGAGGACTTTCTTCGGAAGCTGCGCGGCGAGGGCCACGTGATCCCTCAGGACTTTCCGCTCGAGTGCACGCCGATTGTACGGGGAAAAATCGTGCAACCGCTGGACGAGTTCTGCTAATTTGAGGGTTCATGATCATCGACTGTCACGGCCACTACACCACCGCGCCCAAGGCGCTTCAGGAATACCGGGATGCTCAGCTTGCGGCGCTGAAGAATCCTTCTCAGCCGCGCTCCAAGGGCGCCATCCACATCAGCGATGACCAAATCCGCGAGAGCCTGGAAGGCGCGCAGCTCAAGCTCCAGCGTGAGCGCGGCACCGACGTCACGATTTTTTCGCCGCGCGCCTCCGCCATGGCGCACCACGTCGGCGATGCCACCACCAGCCTGCACTGGTCGCAGCACTGCAACGAGCTGATTCACCGCGTCTGTACGCTTTACCCGAACAATTTCGTCGGCGTTTGCCAGTTGCCGCAATCGCCGGGCGTCCCGCCTGAGAACTGCATCGAGGAGCTGGAGCGCTGCGTGAACGAATTCGGGTTCATCGGCTGCAACCTGAATCCGGATCCTTCCGGCGGCCATTGGACCGCGCCGCCGCTGACCGACCGCTACTGGTATCCGCTGTACGAAAAAATGGTGGAGCTGGATGTGCCGGCGATGGTGCACGTCAGTTCGTCGTGCAATCCGGTGTTCCATGCCACCGGAGCCCACTACATCAACGCGGACACAACGGCGTTCATGCAGTTCATCCAGGGCGATCTGTTCAAGGACTTCCCGACGCTGCGGTTCATCATCCCGCACGGCGGCGGCGCGGTTCCCTTCCACTGGGGTCGCTATCGCGGCCTCGCGCAGGACATGAAGCGTCCGACGCTCGAAGAAGGCCTGCTGAAGAACGTCTTCTTCGATACCTGTGTTTACCACTTGCCGGGAATCGAGCTGCTGCTGAAGGTGGTGCCGATCGACAACATCCTGTTCGGCTCGGAGATGGTCGGAGCCGTTCGCGGCATTGATCCGCGTACCGGTCACTATTATGACGACACCAAACGCTACATCGACGCGCTTCCGTTGAGCGAGGCCGACCGCTACAAGCTGTTCGAGGGCAACGCCCGCCGGGTGTATCCGCGGATCGTCAGGAAGCTGAAAGCGTCTTCCAAATAAGCACGGCCACGCCCGCGGCAAAACCGGCCAGAGCCTGATACTCCTGGTTGCGCCGGTAGAGCGACCAGCGGAATCTCTTCCCGTCAGATCGCGCCCGCAGCCGCGGCCACAGCCGAGGAACACGCTTGGCGTAATCCGTGTACTCGGGAAATAACGACCGGAGGTGCTGCTCTTCGAGTTCGACCACCGGAAGATAGATCAGCAGGAACACAGCCGCGAACAGCACGCCCAACTCCCAGCGGCGGGAGGCAAGCGCGAATCCCAGGGCGACGGCGAGCGTGCCGATGTACAGCGGATTTCGGACGCAGGCGTACGGCCCGCTCACGGCGAGAGCTTGGTTCTTTGCGAGATGCCCGGCGGCCCAGGCCCGCAGAATCAAGCCCAGAGCCGAAATCGGAAGTCCTACCGCGAGCGAGGTCCAGCTCGGCGCCGAGAGCCACAAAAACGCGGCCCCTAGCAGGAATCCGCCGGGTACGCGCAGCTTCGCGACCGCATCGGCATAGGGCTTCGGAAAACTCACGCGAGGTTTCCCGCTGTCTTGGCCGGGAGGAAGCTGCTCAAGGCCTCAAGCACTTCGGACGGACCGACTGCGCGCATGCCGCCTGTATCCGCGGAGCGGCGCTTGTACGAAGTAACCGCGTGGGCGGCGCGCAGCACACGAATCGATCCGCCATACGGGCCATGTGACGCCGGATCGGTAGGTCCATAGATCGCCACGCCGGCCTTGCCGACCGCGGCGGCCAGATGCAGGGGCCCGCTGTCCACGCCCACGATCGCCTGCGCGCGCCGCGTGACGTCAATCAGGCCTTCAAGTCCCGAAAGGTGAACGTGCGCTCCTTCAATTCTCCCAAGAACTGCCGCCGCGCCGGGCGGTCCGTTGACCACCAGGGGAACGCTCAGCCTCCGCGCGAGCTCGCCGTAGTATTCCAAGGGCCATTGCTTCGCTCCCCAACCCGCGAGCGGGCAGGCGAGCACAAACGGTCCTTGAGGCAGCGAGCCTTCGGGCCGCCCTGGCGGCAGAGGAAACGTGCGCACCAGGCTGGATGCGCCTGCCGCCGCCACCAGCTCCAGGTAGCGATCCACGCGATGCACGGCGCTGGTCCGGACGGCGGAAGAATAAAACATCGCCGCCAGGCTTTCGCGGGCCTGCGAGCGGGCTAGCCCGACGATCTTATCGGCCCGCGCGGACGCCGCGACCAAAGCGGATTGAATCAACCCCTGGAGATCTACGGCCAGATCGAACCGCTCGCGCCGCAGATGCCGGCGGGTGGCCAGGATCTCGCGCGCCGTACGATTGAACGGGATGACCTCGTCGACAAAAGAATTACCTTCGAGTAGCGGCATCCACCGCGGCTTGATCACCCAGCTCAACCGGCTGTGCGGAAAACTGTGTTTCAGACTTGCCACCGCGGGCAGCGCGTGAATCACGTCGCCCATGGACCCCAGCCGCACGACCAGAATTCGAAACACCGGACTCATTTCAGCAGATCGCATTTCAGCAGTTCAAGCGCAGTTGCGGAGACCCGCTTGGAGGAAACGCGGGTCATGCAGCGATGATCGATGGGGCACGCGCGTTTCAGGCAAGGGCTGCATTCCACCGGCTCGCGAACCACTTTCGCCAGGGGACCCGTCGGCCCGGTAGCTTTGTCGTCGGTCGCGCCGAAGATGGCGATCGTGGGCACCCCCAGAGCGGAGGCGATGTGCATGGCGCCGGAGTCGTTGGTCAGATAGACGCGGCACGCGGCGGCCAGGTCGATGAACTCCGCCAGCGACGTTTCGCCGGCGAAGTTCTGCACCGGCGCCGCGATCGAGCGTGCGACGGCGGCGCACAAATCGCGCTCGCCCTTCGAACCGAAGATCGCCACAGCCGAGCCGAGTTCGCTGGCGACACGGTTCGCCGATTCCGCAAAGCGTTCCGGGAGCCAGCGCTTCGCCGATCCGTACGCCGCCCCAGGGCTCACGCCGATGACATCGCGGAACCCGAGCTGGCGGAACCGATCCAGACCCGCGGCGCGCGCGGCGGACGCGCCTTCCAGACGAATTTCGCTGCTTGAGGGCGCTTCGCTCACGATACCGGCGCGCATCAGCAGTTCGAGATAGTAGAAGCGCTCGTGGCGCGGGATTTCGCCTGCACGGGGCACAGGTATCGCACGCGTGAGCAGAAAGCCGCGGCCGTCGCGTGCGTAGCCGATTCGCTCCGGGATGTCCGCCAGATAAGCGATCGCGGCCGCTTCGAACGCGTTTTGCAGCAGGACGGCTGTCTCAAACCGGCGCTGACGCAGAACCCGCGCGGCAGCCCATTTCTCACCTAGCGTACGGGCCGTATACGGGATCAGTTCATCGCAAAACGACTCGCGGCGGTAGACATCGGCCACCCACGGTCGGGCGAGAATCGAGATCCGCGCCCGCGGGTAGGCCTCGCGCAGGGCGCGCAGCGCGGGCAGCGACATGACGGCATCGCCCACCCAGTTGGTGGCGCGAACCAGAATGGTCTCGGGCACTACCATCTAGTTTAGTGTCGCCCGCGAAAGCGATACAATCTCCCAGGCAAGCGGAGCTCTTATGGAAGACCAAACGGATAACGTGCAATCCGGCAAGTTTGCCCGGCGCGAGTTCGTAGCTTCCGTGGCCGCCGGCCTTGCCGCGAGCTCAGGCGCTGCGGCGCGCGAAGTCGTCGAGAAGGACGTCGCGAAATGGCCAAGCGTCTCGCAGTGGAGGGATATGCCGTGCTGGTTCCCAACCTGTTTTACCGGTTGTCCAAGGCTCCCTTTACGGACGCATCCAGTTTCAATTTTCAGAACCAGGCTGACATGGCCAAACTTGAGCCTCTGAAGGCATCGGTGAACGCGGAGGGCCGGCTGAGAAGGATGCGATTGCTTACATCGCTTTCCTGGATGCGCAGAAAGAAGGGAACAAATCGAAAAAGATCGGCACCCAGGGCTATTACATGGGCGGTCCGCTCATTAAGAAGACCGCAGCCTTGTCGAAGCGCGTGGGCGCCGCCGCTTCTTTCCATGGCGGGAATCTGGTGACCGACGGGCCCAACAGCCCGCACCTGCTGGCGCCGAAGATCAAAGCGCGGATGTACTTCGGGATCGCGGCGAACGATGACGCGCGGCAGCCCGACGCTAAGGACAAGCTTCGCGCGGCGCTTACGGCGGCGCACGTGCAAGCCGAGATCGAGGTCTATCCGAATGCTCAGCGCGGCTGGCGCATGCGCGACATGCCCAAGCAGCCGAACGGCATGCCGATCGACAGCATGCCGGACGCCGAGCGCGCCTAAAGCAAACTGCTGGCTCTGGATGAAGCCGCGCTGGCATAAACCTAAACTGCCGATTTCTCCCCTCCCCGCGGCGGTACTGTAGTAGTGGGTGCCTCAGTATGCTGAAGCGGGTTTTCTTGGCCGCATTCCTGGCGGGCGTGTCGCAAGCTGCGCCCAAAGTCATCGCCGTCGATATCGACGGGGTCATCCACCCCATCACGGTGGATGTGCTTTCGCATGCGCTCGATCAGGCCGCTAACCAGCATGCGGCGGCTGTTTTGCTCCGCCTGAATACTCCCGGAGGCTTGCTGGACGCCACTCGCCAGATGAATGAGAAGATCGTCGCCTCGCCTGTGCCGGTCATCGCTTACGTGACCCCGAGCGGCGGCCGTGCGGCCAGCGCCGGGTTCTTCATTCTGGAGGCCGCAGACGTGGCTGCGATGGCTCCAGGCACGAACACCGGGGCGTCTTCTCCAGTCGCTCTGGGCGGCCAGATGGATGAAACCATGCGCCACAAGGTGGAAAACGACGCGGCCGCCTGGCTGCGCAGCACTGTCGAAAAGCGCGGACGCAACGCCACTCTGGCGGAAACGACAATCCGCCAAGCCAGCTCCTTCACCGAAAAAGAAGCTCTTGACCAGCACTTGATCGACCTAATTGCGCCTGCCGAGCAAAAGCTCTTCGCGTCTTTGGACGGACGCGAAATCAAACGCTTCGACGGGCGCAGCGAGGTGCTTCATCTGGCTGGCGCCGAAGTACTGCCCTATGACCTGACGCTGCGCGAGAAGATCATCAGCGCCATCGCCGATCCGAACATCGGTTTCATCCTCCTGGTGGTCGGCGCGCTGGGAATTTATGTCGAGTTCAACTCGCCCGGGCTGATCTTTCCAGGCGTCGCCGGAGGCATCGCGCTGCTGATGGGAGCTTCGTCGCTGGCCGTGCTCCCGCTCAACTGGGTCGGCGTCGCCCTGCTGCTGCTGGGCGGCGCGCTGTTCATTCTCGAAGCCCACTTCGCCTCGCATGGGATTCTGGGCGTCGGCGGCACCGTCGCGATGATCCTGGGCGCGCTCATGCTGATCAATGGGCCCCCTGAAGTGCGCATTCATCCCATCACAGCGCTCTCCGTGTCGATCCCCTTCGCGCTGATCACCATGTTCCTGCTCAGCTTGGCCCTGCGGGCGCGGCGGAATAAAGCCCTGACCGGCGGCGAAGGACTGCTGAACGAAATCGGCGAGGCGCGCACGCCGCTCGCGCCCGCCGGAAAAGTGTTCGTCCACGGCGAATACTGGGACGCGATTTCCTCGGCTCCGGTGGAACCGGGCAGGGAAGTCCGCGTGGTCGCGATCGAGGGTCTGAAGCTGCGCGTCGAGCCGAAGCTTTAGAGTAGTTCGGCGGTGCTGAAGAAGAATGGAATCTCGACCGCCGCAGTCTCCGGCGCGTCCGATCCATGCACACAATTGCGCTCGATGCTGGCGGCGAAGCGCTTCCGGATCGTCCCCTCGGCGGCGTTCGCCGGATTCGTCGCCCCCATCGTATCGCGCCACTTTTGGATCGCGTCCGGAGCCTCCAGCACCATCACGACCACCGGCCCTTCGGTCATGAACTTCACCAAAGAACCGAAAAACGGCCGTTCTCGATGCACGGCGTAGAAGCTCTCGGCCTCGAGCTGGCTCAGCCGCTTCATTTTCATTCCGGCGATGCGGAACCCGGCCTTCTGAATGATCGCGATAATCTCGCCAGTCTGGTTTGCGGCGACCGCGTCCGGTTTGATGATTGCAAAAGTACGTTCCATGTTTGTTAAAGATGTCTCCGAATTCGCTCGCCGATTTCGGCCGGCGATGCGCACATGTCGATGCCGGCGGCCTTCATGGCGGCGATCTTGTCGGCTGCTTTTCCGCTTCCGCCGGAAATGATGGCGCCCGCGTGGCCCATGCGGCGTCCGGGCGGCGCGGTCTGGCCGGCGATGAATCCCACTACCGGTTTTTTGACGTTTTTCTTGATGAATTCCGCGGCCGTCTCTTCCGCGTTTCCGCCGATTTCGCCGATCATCACGATCGCGTGCGTGTCGGGGTCTTGATGAAACAGCCGGATCGCGTCGATGAACGTGGTGCCGATGATCGGATCGCCGCCGATCCCGATGCAGGTCGATTGCCCGATGCCGAGCCCGCTGAGCTGCCCCACGGCCTCATAGGTCAGCGTACCTGAGCGCGAGACCACTCCCACGTGGCCCGGTTTGTGAATGTGCGCCGGCATGATGCCGATTTTGCACTTTCCAGGAGAGATGACTCCCGGACAGTTCGGGCCGATCAGCCGCGTTCCTGGATGCGCCTGAAGAAACGCCCAGGCGCGGACCATGTCCGCTTGCGGAATGCCCTCCGTGATGCAGACCACCAGGGCGAGTCCTGCCTCGGCGGCTTCCATGATCGCGTCCGCCGCGAACGCCGGAGGCACGAAAATTACGGACGCATTCGCGCCGGTTTCGCGCACGGCCGCCGCCACCGTATCGAACACGGGCAGATCTAAATGTTTCTGGCCGCCCTTGCCCGGCGTTACCCCGCCGACCACCTTTGTCCCGTACGCGATGGCCTGCTGCGCATGAAACGTCCCTTCTTTTCCGGTGAAGCCCTGCACCAGCAGACGAGTGCTTTCGTTGACCAAAACGCTCATCGATTTCTCACTGAAGCCGCCGCCGCGACCACCTTTTCCGCTGCGTCGCGCATGCCATCCGCGACAATCACCTTCAAGCCCGACTCGCTCAGGATCTTTCGTCCCTGCTCGGCATTGGTTCCTTCCATGCGAACCACAATCGGGAGCTTCGCGGTCATCTGGCCGACGGCTTCCACCACGCCCTGCGCCACGATGTCGCCCCGCAGAATGCCGCAAAACACATTGATCAGCACCGCCTTCACCGATTTGTCGGAAAGCAGGATGCGAAACGCGTTGCGGATCTGCTCGACATTGGCCCCGCCGCCTGCATCCAGAAAATTTGCCGGCCTGCCTCCCGCGAATTTGACGATATCCATCGTCGCCATCGCCAATCCCGCGCCGTTCACCAGGCACGCGATATCGCCGTCGAGCTTGATGTAGTTCAGTCCGAAACGGGAGGCCTCCACTTCCAGCGGATCTTCTTCGTTCAGATCGCGCAGCTCCATCAGATCCTTGTGCCGGAACAGCGCGTTATCGTCCAGGTTGATCTTGGCGTCAAGCGCGTACACGTTCCCGTCCTTTGTCAGAATGAACGGATTGATCTCGGCCAACGAAGCGTCCAGCGCTTCGTTCGCGCGCGCCAGCGCGATCATCGCCTGCGCGGCGAGGTTCGCCGCAGGGCCGGAAATCCCGATCCCGTAGGCCAGCTTGCGCGCCTGGAACGGCATCAGCCCGAAGCCTGGTTCGATCGGTTCTTTCAGAATCCGCTCGGGTGTCTTCGCAGCGACTTCTTCGATCTCTACGCCGCCGTCGGCCGACGCCATGAAAACGTTCTTGCCGCGCGCGCGGTCCAGCACAATCCCCAGATACAGCTCGCGCTCGATCGGCAGCGTTTCCTCGATCAATATGCGCTGGACCACGCGCCCTTCCGGACCGGTCTGATGCGTCACCAGCGTCATCCCGAGCATCTTGCGCGCGATTTCGGCCGCTTCATCCGCGTTCTGCGCGACCTTGACGCCGCCACCCTTGCCGCGCCCGCCCGCATGAATCTGCGCCTTCACCACTACGCTGCCGCCGATGCGGGCGGCCGCCGCCTGCGCTTCTTTCACCGAAAGCGCCACTTCGCCTCGCGGCACAGGCACTCCCTGCCGCGCCAAGAGCGCCTTGGCCTGATATTCATGGATTTTCATTGTGCGATGCTACAGTGAAGAATTCTCACTATAGCGCACGTCATGTCTCTCCTGCCGTATTTGCATCGCGTGGCTCTGGGCTCCGACCTTTCGCCGGAAGAAGCTCACGATGCGATGGGCATTCTGCTGGAGGGCGGCGCGAGTGAAGCGGAGATCTCCGGATTCCTGGTCGCCCTGAAGATGAAGGGAGAGACCGCGCACGAACTGGCCGGATTCGCCCGCGCCATGCGCGATCGCATGATCGTGGTAGATGCCGGGCCGGAGGTCATCGATACCTGTGGCGCCGGCGGCGACAATTCCGGCACGTTCAATATCTCCACCGCCGCCGCGATCGTCATGGCCGGCGCCGGCGCGCATGTGGCGAAGCACGGCAACCGCTCGATCTCTAGTCCCACTGGAAGCGCGGACGTTTTCGAAGCTCTGGGTGTGCGTGTTGTCCTGACGCCGGAGGAAGCCGCCCATTCGATTCGAGAGATCGGCATCGGCTTCCTGTTCGCCCCCGCGATGCATCCGGCCATGAAGCATGCTCAGGCCGTGCGGCGAGCCCTGAAAATGCGCACAGTCTTCAACCTGCTGGGACCCCTCGTGAATCCTGCGCGCGCGAACGCCCAAGTCATCGGCGCGCCTTCGCTGGAAGCGGCCAGACTGATGGCGGATGCGCTGGCCGAGTTGGGTACCGGCCGGTCGTTCCTCGTCCACGGGCGCGACGGGTTGGACGAGATCACGATTACTGCGGCGACCGACGTCTACGAGGTCGCTGGGAACAGGGTCATGCGACACCTCTGGGAACCCGACGATTTCGGCATCGCCGCAGCCCCTCTAAATTCACTTAAAGGTGGAGATTCTGCCTGTAACGCTCAGATTCTCATCAGTATCCTGAGTGGAGCTGACGGCCCCCGGCGGGATATCGTGCTAGTCAACGCGGCTGCCGGGTTACTCGCGGCAGGTCTGGCTGCGGATCTTCGCTCGGGCAAGAATCTTGCGGCTCGCGCCATCGACTCTGGCGCTGCCCTGGCCAAATTGGAGCTTCTCAAGAAAAAGTTTCCCGCCACCTGAGCCGTTTTTCGTCCGCATCGCGCGTATAAGCATGTCGGAGGAACGGACGGCTCGAGAGAGGTCGCCCGAAGCGAACCGGCCGGGTCACGGGAGCCACCCGGCCGGTCTAGAATGGCAGACATGCCCCGGGTGCGGCTGTTCCACTGGCGGGCAGAAGAGGCCAAACCTCTGATCGCTGCCCTGCGCGCAGAAGGCTACACGGTCGATTATCCCGGGGACCAGGCGAACGGCAACTGGCGCACGCTGCGCCAATCGCCGCCCTTGGCGGCCGTAATCGACCTGACGCGCCTTCCTTCCCACGGCCGCTGGGTTGCCGCGGAGATCCGCGCCACCAAATCCCTCCGGCACATCCCGATCGTCTTCGTCGATGGGGAGCCGGCCAAAGTCGAAACGATCCGCAAGATGATGCCGGACGCAGTTTTCACTTCTCGCGCGCGTTTGGCTTCGGCGTTGCAGAACGTGAAGCCGCTCGCCGATCCGGTGGTGCCGCCGCGCCTGATGAATCGCACCGATCGTACGGCCGCACAGAAGCTCGGCATCACGGCCGGTACCCGCGTGGCCTTGCTCGATCCGCCGCCGGATTATCTTCGTGTGCTCGGCAAGATTCCCGAGGATGTTTCATTCGAGGAAGAGAGCACCCACACAGCGCCGCTGACGCTCTGGTTTGTCCGCGATCCAGATACGTATCGTGCCCAAATCAATGCGATGCGGAAACGATCCGCGTCCAGCCGCATCTGGGTCATCTATCCGAAAGGTCAGTCGGGCCGCCGAACCGCGGCGATTACCCAGAAATTTATACGCGAAACCGCGCTCGCGGCTGGCTTGGTGGACTACAAAATCTGTTCGGTGAACGAAGTTTGGACCGGACTGCTGTTCACGCGGAAGCGTTCGTTCGGAACTCTCACTCCCGCGACATGACGCCCTTCCACTTCCGCATCACCAGTTCCGCCAGGCTCAGCAGCACCGCCAGCGCCAGCAACCCGGGCCAGAGCTGCAACGAGGACGCGATCGACTTTCCGCCGCCAGAAAACACCGCGGCCGGGTCGGGCTGGAAGCGGCCGCCGGTAAACTCGGCCACTTGCTTCAGCAGCGCTTCGTTCGATCCATAATCCTCCAGCTCTGCCTCAGGACGATACAACCCGGCTTCCGGAAAGGCCCGCGACTCCGCCACCGGCCGCACGCGGAATAGTCCTTGCCGAAGGCCGATCGGCAGCCGCCCCCGGAAAATCCCAGCGGCCACTTTCTTCACCGGAACAGGCTGCTGGAAACCATCCGGGCCGAAGGCATACACGTCTGGAACCTGGTCGGGCTCGGTGACGCCGCGCCCGAGCCTGTACTCCACCACCAGATCGCCATTGGCGCTGTCGTAGTCCAGCGACGCCTCGCCACCCTCCGCGCGCGGCAGCAAATCGCGGCACAGATTCGTCCAGAATTTGTCGTAGCCCTTCCAGTTCACCCAGTCTGCCGCCCAGCGTGTTTTGGCATCCGAGGTAAACACCGCGGACCGCCCGAGTCCGTACTGCCATCGAACCAGCAGCGGATCGTGGCGGTCGAGCTGGAGAATAGTCTCGGCCGTCGGCTTGGACGTGAAGCGAACGTAGCCCTTCAGCATAGGAGCGTTTTCCATGCCGACGTCATTCAGGATTTCCGCGTGTTTCAAGATCTCGGGAGCCAGCGGCCGCTCGACCGTGGTCGACCCCGTGTGCTCCAGCACGTCGCGTAGGAGAATCTGTTCCAGGCCTTGAGGTTCGGTGAGGAAATACGATTTGCCGCCGGCAGTGGTGGCCACCCGCTCCAGATAGCTGCGATTCACATCCTGCCCCAGCCCGACCGTCGAAATCGTGACTTTCTGCGATTCGGCTTCCTTGGCGAGCGACAGGCTGTCGCCTTCTTCCGAAATTCCGTCCGTTAACAGGACGATGTGTTTGTATGTCGCATTCACCGGCCGGATCTTGCGAAAGGCTTCCGTGAGCGCCGGTGCGATCTGGGTGCCGCCGTCAGGCGTGATGCCGGAGATCAGACGCCGGATCAAGACTTTGTCCTCGGCGCGGCGGATCGGAACGGCCCACTCGAAGGAATTATCGAAGATCAACACGCCCACCTGATCCACCGGGCGGAGATTCTCCACCACCCCGATCGACGCGAGGCGCGCCAACTCCATCTTGCGCCCTTCCATGGACGAGGACTTGTCGATGATTAAGACGACCGCCGTGCCTTCGGGCGAGCGCGGCGGAGCCAGCTTGGCCGGCAACGCACGCTCCAGCGGATCCTCAGCCTTCCTGTCTTCCTTGTACAGATTCCGCTCGCCGCCGATCACCAGCAGCCCGCCGCCCTGCTTGACGTACTGCTCCAGGGCAAGCTTGCCATTAGCCGGGATCCCCTCCAGGTCCCAGTTGTTGAAGATTACGAGCTGGTAATCGTTCAGGTGGACTTCCCCTAGATCGCGGGCGCGGTTCACGTCGAAATGCGCGCTGGCGAGCGTGGCCGGGAAATGCGAATCCTGGAAAGCCGGGTCCGGGGAAATGTACAGCACCTTGGGCTGCCGCAACGCGACGGCTTGGTCGAAATGCACTTCCCCCAGCGCGCCGGCGCGCACCGCGACGGCAATATCCAGCGCGCCGGGAGTATCCAGGCTCGCGTGCAGCCGCAGCGGATTCTCGCCGCGGGCCAGGTTGACCTGACTTTGGCCCAGCGGCTTGCCTTCCGCGGAAAGCTCCACCTGCGCTGGACCCGCGGACGGCGAGGAAACCACCAGGTCGATCGGAAATCGTTCTCCCGTGAATGCAAACGAAGGCAGGCTGACCGATTCCAGCCGCAAAGCTGGCCGGGCGCGCCCTGCCAGCGCGAACGTATCGATGGGGATGCCCAACTGCTGCGCCTGCCAGGCGGCCCGCGCGATGCTGCCCTTGTTCTCCTTGCCGTCCGAGATGAGAGCGACCCGCGGGACCATCCCCGGCGGAAGCGACGCGATCGCTTCCCGCACCGCAGCTTCGAGATCCGTGGCGCGCCCGCCTTCTCCCGAAGTGGACGCGAGGTGGAAATTACTCTGTTCGCCTGCCGAGAGGCTGCGCGTCGAGCGAGCGAACGGCACCACGCGCATCCAGTGCCGGCCCTGGGCAGAGGACATGGCCTTGGCAAGTTGCGAAGCGCGGTCGAGATCGGCCGCCGAGGAGCTCGCCGAAGTGTCCACCAGCACGGCAAGCGCGACCTTGGTTTCCTGCAAGATCATCCGCGGCTCGGCCAGAGCAAGCAGAATCGCCGTGAACGACGCAGCTTTGAGCACTAGCCCCAGCTTTCGCTGCGTTCGTCTCCATTCGAACGCCAGCCAGGCCAGGGGAAGCCACGCGAAAATGAGCAACCACGCGCGGTCGAAGCTCACGACGCTTTCCTCCACTGCGTCATCTTCCTCCACTGGGGCGCCATCGCGGCCGAAGCTCGCAACCGGAACGCGCGGCTGCGGCCGTAGAGCAACCAATCCACCAGCAATCCGATCCCGCCCAGAACCGCCAGCCACGGCCACAGATCCCGTGGGGCGGCTTCCGCGGCAATCGCCCGCGGAATGCCCCGGCGCACCTTCCCGGGAACGCGCCAGGGAGTCTCGCCTACGTCCGGCAGCGTGAGAGAGTAAACCGATTCGCGATCGCCCATCCGCACTCGGACCGTACCGGGGGCTCCGGAGAAAAACCGCAGGGTGTCTCCCGCAACGGTGAACGGCAGCGACCGGTTCTCTTGATCCAGCACCCGGATGCCGGCGGGATCCGCATCCTTCTCCACGGCCACGCTGACCATCCCGACGGTTCCCGCCTGAAACTCGGAGCGGCGGAACGCGTCCGGGATCATCCAGCGCAATGTGTTGGCGATCAGCAGAGGTGTCGCGAGCTGATATTTCATGGCGCCGCGCCCCGGGTGGAATCCCATAACCACCAGCTTGGGATTAGACTCGCGCGCCACAACCACCGGCCCTTCCGCCGTCTCCGCGATCGCAGTGTCGTTATCCGCGGGCGAGAAAACCTCAGCCGATTCCAGCGTCACGTCCTTAGTCCTCAAGCCCGCGCCGACATCGGTGTCTGAATCCCATTGTTCGAGCTTGAGCCCGGTTTTCGTCCCACGCACGGGCACAGGGGATCCCGCCGGCGGCGGCTGGATCCAGATGGCCGGAATGCGGGGAACCGACGGCGGCTGGAAGCGGTCCAGCACCAGAACGTCGGCCTTCACAGCGGGATCGAATTTCTCGGGCGATTCGAACACTGCCTCGACTTGCGCGTTCGAGGCAAACAGCGGGCGCAGCAATTCCGGTTCCGCTGAGTAGATCACTACCTGCGAGGAAACCTGCGGCGGAAGCTCGACCACGGCCCGGTCATCCTGCGGAAACGCATCGCGAACGTTCAGGCGGGCTTCCAGGAATCCTCCCGTTTTGGCCGTGTACGTAAACGTCGCCTGTTCCTCGGCTCCCGGGCGAAGCGATAGCCGCCGCGAACCGGCCGGCGATTGCGAAAACTGCAATCCCAGATCTACGGTCTGCGCACGCACCCCGTAATTGCGAACCACTACAAAAACGTCCCAGCTATCCGGCGAATTCAGGGATCGCCGCAACCCGATCTTACGCAGCCCAACGTTTTCCAGCGCGGAACTGGTGGTGATCACGCGCAGATTCGGTGGCACAGCAGCCAGCGCGGCTTCCTGTTCGGATACGCGCCCGGCGCCCACGAAGACGATCTCTCCGGCCCGTTGCGATTGCAGTTTCTGGGCCCGATCGGCGAATTCCAGCGCCTGCGCCAGGTTCAAGGCCGAAGCACCGGGCTGGGATTGCTGAATCGCGGATTCAAGTACGCCTCGGTTCGACTCGAACGCCGTGGCGGGCGTCGCCAGCGCATCGGCCCGCACCAGCATTACGCGATCGCGGCGCGGAACGCTTCGCAGATAAGCCCGCGCATTCGCCTTGGCCTGATCCATCAGGGTGCCCTCAGCCGCTCGCGAGCCCATCCAGGCTGAGGTGTCCAGAACGATCACATGATCGCGCCCGGCGGCGTCGAAAATCCCCAATTGCGGTCCTGCGATCGCAGTCAGCAACAGCGCCAGGCTCACCAGTTGAAGGATCAGGCTCCAGGGTTGCTGGATCCGGCGGCGGTGCTTCAATTCCGTGCGGACGTCGGCGGCAACCCAGAACCGCAGCGTGGAAACCATTTGGCGGCGCTTGGAACGATCCAGAAGGTACAGCGCCACCACCCCGGCTGAGATTGCGCCCACCAATCCGAGCAGTTCGCCGAGGCCAAGGTTCAGGAAGTTCATGCGTCACCGGAGGCGCGACTAGGCGACTGCGCCGCTCCTTACCAGCGGTCCGAAGATGGCCTGCTCCACGGGCAGGGACGTGGGAACGCCCACGTACCGTCCGCCATTCCGCTCCGCGATATTCCGCACCGCGTCGGCATGATGATCGAACTGTGCAGTGTACTGGGCGCGGGCGTCGCGGTCAAAGGCCAGCTCCACTTTTCGGCCCGTTTCTGCGTCTTCGAGTTCGAGTTCGCCTTCCCACGGCGGCTCGCGGTCTTCATCCGACCAGACCTGCACCAGGATCAGCTCGTGCCCGAAGTCGGCCAGAAACTGGAGCGGCTTTTCGCAATCGCCATCATCCAGGAAATCCGAGATCACCAGCGCCAGGCCGCGCTGCGGGTATTTGGAGCAGAACTGCCGCGAGCACTCCAGGAAGTCGGTCCGTCCGCTGGAGGTGAGCGAAGAAAGAAAGCTCATGGCGGGCTGAAAGCGATGCCGCCCGCCGCTGGCCGTGAACGCGTCATGCAGCTTGCCGCTGAACGGCTGAAGACAGATGGAATCCAACCGCACCAACCCTACGTAGCACAGCGCCGCGGCAAGTTTCCGCGCGTAGTCGAACTTAGAGACCGTCCCGGTGTCCATCGACCTGCTGATATCCACGAGCACGCGCACGGGAATCCGCGGCTCTAGCTGGAACATCTTCAGAAAGAGCTTTTCCAGGCGCAGATAGGCGCGCCAGTTCACGGCTCTCAGGTCGTCGCCGTTGTGAAACTGGCGGTGATCCAGGAATTCCTGGCCGGAACCTGCGAACCGCGAAGTGTTATGCCCGCCCACCAGGCCGGGCAGGGAATTCTGCCACTGGATGGTCAGCCGTTCCAGGCGTTCGAGAAGGCGGCGGTCAAGAAGCGGTTCAGGCACGGGAGGAAGCTGTCGCAGCCACGCTCGGGATGATCTTGCTCAAAATCGTTTCCGGGGTCTGCCCTTCGGCGTGAGCGTCGAAATTCAAAATAACGCGGTGGCGCAAAACGGCCGGCGCGATGCTGTCGATGTCTTCGACGGACAAGTGCAGGCGTCCTTTCATCAACGCCAGGACGCGCCCGCACTCGACCAGAGCCTGCGCGCCGCGCGGCGAGCTTCCATAGCGAATGAATTTGTTGGCCAGATCGTGCGCTTCCGGCGTGCCCGGCTGCGTGGCCATCACCAGGCTGATCGCATGCTCCTGGACATGCGGCGCGACCAGCACCTGGTGAGACACTTCGCGAAGCCCGAGAATTTCGTCGCGCGTCAGCACCTGCTCAACTGCGATTTCATCTTTCCCGATCGTACGCTCCACGATGGTCCCCAGGTCGGCCCGCGACGGATACCGCACCAGGATCTTCATCAGGAACCGGTCCAGTTGCGCTTCAGGCAGCGGATAGGTTCCCTCCATTTCGATCGGATTCTGCGTCGCCATCACCAGAAACGGCGGCTCCAGCTCGAGCGTCTGGGTTCCGCTGGTCACCGTATGTTCCTGCATCGCTTCAAGCAGCGCGGACTGCGTCTTGGGAGTCGCGCGGTTGATCTCGTCGGCCAAAACCAGGTGCGCGAAAATCGGGCCGGGCGAAAAGCGCAGCGCTTTCGATCCGCTCTCCGAATCGATGATCATGCTGCCCACGATGTCGGCGGGCATCAGGTCGGGCGTGAACTGGATTCGCGAATACTTCAGATGCATCACCTTGGAAAGCGTTCGCAGCAGTGTGGTTTTCCCCAGTCCCGGGACGCCTTCCAGCAGCACATGCCCGCCCGCGAGAAGGCAGATCAGCACGCCATCCACCACGTCCTGCTGTCCGACGATGATTTTCCCGATTTCGGCGCGGACGCGTGCGAGCTGGGAGGTGGCGAGCTGAAGAGCGGTATCTGGCTGCATCCAGATTATATTATCGCAGGGGGGCGATTCCCCTCGTGACGCGATCCGCGAACAGGTCCAGAAAGGCTTGCGCTTTCACGCGCGAGGCGACCTGAGTCCTCGATGCCGCCTGGGGCGTGAAGATGGTCTGACCTGGGCCGTCCAGCGGAACTGTCACCCTGCCCGCCTGGAATTCGAGCAGATCGGGCCGGAAGACCGCGGCGATCGCGAGAGGATCATGGAGCGTCGGATTGGCGTCGTGAGTCTGTTCTTCGGCAAGATCCAAGAGCCGGGTCAGGAAGTTTCCGGCCGGATCGATCACGGCCCGCATGCGATCCAGATCCTTCTCGCGCAGTTTGCATGGCGCGGTCACGTCGAGCCCGACTGCGGTGACGGGGATGCCGGACTGGAAGACGATTTCCGCCGCGGCGCGATCGCGGCGGACGTTGTATTCGGATTCCTGGCTGAAGTAAGCGCCGCCCATCACCACGATCCGTTCGATGGCGTTCTTGATGCGCGGATCGGTCTTGAGCGCGAGCGCGATGTTGGTCAATGGGCCGATGGCGACCACGGTAATCTTGCTGCGCGATTGCAGCAACGTCTCGATGATCAGATCGGCAGCGCGCCGGCGCGCCGCATCCGGAATGACGTCGTTGCGCGTGAGCGCTTGAAACTCGTTCGACGGGGACGCCGTCGAAGGGTCAAGCAACGGCTCCGGCGCGCCCATGGCAAGCGCGATGTCCCGCCGGTTGTGGAGACCGAGCATCTTCCAGGCAAGCCGCGTCTTGCTCTCCACGTCGTCGATCACGGTGGTGACAGCGCGTACGTCCAGTTCAGGAGAACGCAGGGCGAAAGCGAGCGCCAGCGCATCGTCGATCGAGTCGCCGATATCGGTATCGAGAATGATCGGGATTCGAGTTTGCGCGGAGGCAGGCAAACAGGCCAGCCAAATCAGCGCGGCTGCTTTCCAGCTCATGCCCGGATTATAGCCTCAACGGAAATCCTGGCCGAATTTAGTTTAGCCCGTAACCAAACTGCGAGTTGGAGCGAATCAAGGAACAGAAAAAGCGATTCCGTCCTGACGGACGGTCGCAGGAGATCGACGATGAATCACATTCTGATACGTTCGGTAATGCTTCTTGGCGCCTTTTGTTCTTTCGCGTCTGCCGCCAACATGACGATGAATGGCGCCATCAGCGACAGCGCGTGCGGCGCCAGTCACGCCAAGATGACGGCGGGAAAGAAGATGAGCGACCGTGATTGCGCGCTAGCGTGCGTAAAGAACGGCGCCCGGTACGTCTTCGTCGCGGATGGCAAGGTGTACAACATCGCAAACCAGAATTTCGCCGGGCTCCAGCAATACGCCGGGGAACGCGTCAGCTTGACCGGCGACGTGAATGGCGAGACCGTGACCGTGTCCAAGGTGTCGGCCAGCGCGAAGAAGTAGTCCGGCCCTGGCCGGCTTGAGCATGAGAGCCGCGCGATTTCGCTCGACTACACTGGGTTAAGGAAAAGCAGGAAGTCTGCACGCGCAAGCCACGGAGGCCATGACGAGCGCCACAATCCGGCGCGAGGAACGCTCCAGCACAGGGGATTTGCCGGAGCTGATGGTCCGCTATCAACGCGGGGACGCCGAAGCCGTAGAGGACCTTGTTCGGAGGCTCTCGCCACCGTTGCTGCGCTTCTTCCTCGCTTCCCAGGTCCCGCCTGGAGACGTGGAGGACGAATTACAGAATTGCTGGCTTCGGATCCACCAGGCCAGACACACGTATCGCGCCGCGGAGCCTGTCTTGCCGTGGATCTTCGCCATCGCGCGGCACACGTTTCTGGACGGATACCGCCGCCGGCGCCGCCGATTCGCGCGCGAGGTTTCCACCGCGGAGCCCCCCGAGACTGCGGCGGCAGCGGCCTCGCCGGTAAGGCGCAGCGACACACTTCGGCTCCTGGATTCGTTGCCGACGCAACAGCGGGAGGTGATTCTGATGCTCAAGGTGTCAGGCATGAGCCTGGAAGAGGTCGCGCGCGCCCTGTCTTCCAGCGTCGGCGCGGTCAAACAGAAAGCGCATCGGGCATACGCGAATTTGCGAAGTCTGCTCGAAAAAGGGAGCTGAACCATGCACACGGGAACCGTCACAGAATGCGCGGAGATCGACATTGAATTTGACGCACAATTCGGAAGCGCCGGCCAGCCGTTATCCGCGATGGCTCGCCTCCATCTCGAAACCTGTGCGCGCTGCCGGGGACTCTACCGATGGATCCAGGAGCCGCCGGAGGGAATCGGCGATGCAGCCGGCCTGCAATCCGGGATTCGGAACTCGCTCCAGAACTCTCTGACATGTGTTGCGCCCATCCGGTCATCGGCCGTGCTGGCTTTGCAGTTGGGCGTAAGTTTGCTTGCATTCGCTGTACCCGCCGCCGCAACCATGGGAGTCGCCGGCGTGCGTCAGATGAGCTCAATTCAGCTTCTCGCGATTCCTGTTTTTTTTGTTGCAGGTGCCGGATTGCTTTGCCGTTCGCTGGCCTGGCAGATGGTCCCGGGCAGTCTTCACCGCTATTCGCCTGGAATGCTGGCGGGGCTCCTGCTAGCCGGATTCCTGATGATCGCCGCCGTTCTGTTTCCTTTCCGCGAGCCGGAAGCGTTTGCGGATCGAGGCTGGCACTGCCTGAAAGCCGGTCTATTCCTGGCAGCCCCGGGGAGCCTGTTGTTCTGGATACTGGTTCGCCGCGGCGCGGTGCTGCGCGTCCGTGTTTTGGGCGCGACTCTGGGAGCGGCCGCCGGGTTAGTGAGCGTGGCGGTTCTTCAGGCCGCCTGCCCCTATCAGGATCTGGCGCATCTGCTGGTGTGGCATGGCTCGGTGTGGGTGATTTCGGTTGTGGCCGGCGCCGGGATGGCGAGCTGCATCCAGCGGCTACGCCGCCGTGCGCTCTAGAACGGACGTTCTACCAGCTCGCTTCGAGAAAGCTTTGAAGATCGACCTGGCTCACCGCCGGCTCGCCCGGCGCGACGTTGTTCAGTTTTCCGGCGCGCATCCAGTGTTCCAGCTCGTCTACCAGGCTGTAGAGGTGATCGAAGGAATCCACGATGAACAGCAGCGGCTGGTAATGGTCGATCTCGAATGCCTGGTTGATCGCCCACTCGATTTGAAGCGGGTATCGCTGCACTTCCGGAGAATCGATGGCGTGCTGGATTTCTCCGAACGAGCTCAGCAGGCCGCTGCCGTAGACGCGCAACGCGTTTGATCCGGACCGCGACCGCATTAACCCGAACTCGATGGTGAACCAGAAGAATCGCGCCATCGCGCGAAAGATGCTGGTCAGAGTTCGGATGCGTTCGGAAGGATCGCGCATCTCTGAGGCCATGGCTGCGGCCGTGTGCGCGCATTCGCCGAATCGTACCAGAGTCTCGGCGAAATGCCGGTCCGTGTGCATGGGTACGTGGCCGGCTACATCGTGAAAAATATCCGGCTCGGGGAGGTAATCGAGCGACCGCGCACTGCGGAGTGTCACGGTCGTCGGGAATTCACGGTTCCGCAGACAGTCGAAGAAGAGAAAGGCGGGGACGTATCCTGCTACGGCGCGCGCGCGGAAACCGGTCAGAGGCGACAGGAACCGGTTCACGTCTTCCAGGCGGGGAATCCGATCCTCGGATAAGCACAAAGATTGAATCCCCACCTGAAAGCGCTCGTTGGCGTAACGCTCCCACCGCGGACGCAAACGCTGGTAAAGCCGTTTCCACGTCTCGTGCTCTTCGGCAGAATACTGCTCGTAATTCTGGCGAATGTAAAGCTTCGCAACCGTCCGAGTCGGAGTGGCCAACGCGTCCATCCGCTTCCAGGATATACCCGAAACACCCACTGTCAAGTGGTGTTAATGGTTTTCTTATTGATAACTAAGGGAAAAGCTGCGTAGGTTGTAGTGTCTGCAACAGGTTAGGATTATGAGCGGAGGATGGTCATGCGACGTGTATTGAACGGCTTCCTGATGGTGACCGCAGTTGCCGGTCTGGCCTGGTCTCAAGCCATGACGGAGGCCGCGGGCGTACTCGCCGGCGGTTCGATCGGAGGAGTGGCTGGAAAGAAAGTCAGTGACGGCATCACCCATGTGATGGGGAAGGTGGAAGGCGTAACGGGCAAAGCCGCAAAGACGACCAAGGCGCCCGAAGCCGCGGTCAGCAAAGCCAAAGGAGATACTTCGGGAGGCGCAGTGCTTCAGGTCGGACCCGGCGGCGTGGTGAAGGACCACTCGCTTGTGCCGCCTCCGCCCCCGCCTGCCAAGCGCGCCGCAATGGTACCGCCGCCTCCGGGAGAGGAACGCAGCCCGGACGTTACCGCTTTTCGTCCACTGGTTCCGGTATTGCCGGCTCTTCCTCCGCCTCAGGTGACGGCGGATGACCTGAGATCTCTGCCCAACGGGACAGGCCGGAATGACGTGCTGAAAATGGGTGCGCCAGCGGCCCGCATCAGCATGTACGACGACGGGCATCTGGTGGAGATCTACCGATATCAATCGCACGACAGAACCATCGGTGTGGTGAAACTGAGCGACGGGGCCGTATCGAGCGTGCAGGTCCACTGAGCTTCTGTTGAACGGCGGCGCGCGGAAAACCCGCGTCGCATTGTATTCTGTCGTTAGTGTTTCATGGGCAGCGCCATAGACTTAGGATCCTGTTCGGCACCGCCGACGTCGTCCTGATCGCGCTCGCCTTTTGGATCGCCTACGCGCTTCGCGCGCGCCTCAACCTTGAGAACGATTTTTATATCCCGCGCCCCGTCGCCGCATCCCTGCTGATCTGGTCGATGGTGGTTTGGGTAGCCGTCGGCGCGTGGTGGGAATCCTATGACCGCATTGACGCCACGCACCCGCGCGTCATTCTGCGCCACGCCTTCCGGCAGTGCCTGATCGGCGTGATCTTTGTCATCCTGTTCGAATACGTCTGGCGCCTGGACCTGAGCCGATTATTCCTCGCCCTGTTCGTCACCACTACGTGGTTCCTGCTGTGTCTATTCCGCCTCAACGCGGGATTGCTCCTGCCTGTGGTTCGGCGCGAGTTTTCCAAACCACACTTCGTCATGGTGGTCGGATCGGGCGAGCCTGCGCGGCGTCTGGGACGCCAACTGGAAGAAGCCGGTTCTACTCACGGGGTTCGATTGAAGGGATTTTTTTCGGATTCGCCGGATGCGGGCGGCTCCGTTGTCGCGCTCAACCAAAAGTATCCGGTCTACGCCATCAGCCACCTCTCGGAAATGCTGCGCAGTCATGTGATCGACGAAATCATTTTCGCCACTGACAGCCGCCGGCTGGCCGACCTGGAAGACGTCATGCTTCTGTGCGAGGAGGAGGGAGTCCGAACGCGGATCGCAGTCGGTTTCTTGCCCCACGTCAAGAGCCGTGTTTATTTGGACCGGCTCGGGCCGTCGCCGCTGCTCACGTTTTCTTCCACCCCGCACGATGAGATTCGGCTGCTGGTCAAACGGCTGACCGATATTGTGCTGGCGGGCGCGGCTCTGGCGCTGCTGTTTCCGGTGATGCTTCTGATTGCCATGCTGATCCGGCTGACCTCGCCGGGTCCGGCCATTTTCCGCCAGGAACGCTGCGGACTGAACGGCCGGCGCTTCGTGTTTTACAAGTTCCGATCCATGTGCGAGGATGCCGAAGCGATGCGGGAATCGGTGGAGCACATGAGCCGCCGCGAGCTGGCCATGAAAATTCCCAACGATCCCCGGCTGACGAAAATCGGCCGGTGGCTGCGGAAATTTTCCGCCGACGAGCTGCCCCAGTTGTGGAACGTCCTCAAGGGCGACATGTCGCTGGTGGGGCCCCGGCCCGCGATCCCTTCCGAGGTGGAACAATATAAGCGGTGGCAGCGCCGGCGTCTTCGCATGCGCCCTGGTCTGACATGCCTATGGGCGGTGAGCGGCCGCGACGAGGTCGATTTTGAGACCTGGATGAAGCTCGACATGGAGTACATCGACAACTGGTCTCTCGCGCTGGACTGGAAAATCATCGCGCGGACGATCCCATCGGTTCTGAGCGGCCGGGGCGCGCACTAGATAACTTTATGGAGCTGGTTCCCACACAAGACGACGTAGTAGCTCTTCTGCGCCAGACCGGCGGCTTGCGCAGCGGCCATTTCGAATATCCTGGCGGCCAACACATCACCGAGTATCTTCAAGTGGCGCTCACCATGCGCGACTATCAAGCGGCCAAGGTCCTTAGCGTCGGCCTGAGCCGGAAGGTGCGCGCCAACACCGAGATTCGCGCCATGATTCCGGAGCTTTCCGTCGTCGCTCCGGCGACCGGCGGTCTCCCCGTTGCCTATGGCGTCTGCGAAGCGCTGCGCGCCCGCCAGGTCTATTGGGCCGAGCGCGAAAACGATATCGAGCCTCTGCACTTCCGCCAGTACCTGGAAGTGAAGGCGGGCGAGAAGGTGCTTCTGGTGGACGACATCCTGCGAACGGGCCAGAAGCTTGCCGAATTGAAAAAGCTGGTGGAGGAACGCGGCGGCGAAGTAGTCGGCCTGGCCGTGATCGTGTACCAGCCCAATCCGAGTCGCGTGGATTTCGGTCCGCTGCCAGTCTATTACCTCGCGCAACTCGACGGGAAGTACTATTCCGGCCCGTCGGCGTGCGAGCTGTGCAGGCGTGGCGTGCCGTTCGACAGAGTCCGTCTGTAATCGGGGTTTCGTTCCGTGATGACTCGCCGCACGCTTCTGTGGACCCCGCTGGTTTTGGCCGCACAACCGGGTCGTCCGCGCGTCCAGATCACATGGATTAAGGGCTCGACGGTTCCCGAGGAATTCGCCCGGGAGAGTGTGGTCTTCCCGCGAGCCTACACGTGTTGTCCAGCGGCCGGCCTGGGCCGGCGGGCTCTGGAAACCGGAAAGTTTCCGCACGCCGCACACCCGAGTGACCCCTCCATCGCCGGCTTGCTGGCTTCCCCGAGTTCCGCGGCGGGCACGATCACGGTAGTTACTGCCGAATCGGCCAATGGCGAAGATGCACCGTTTCAGGCGTCCATTCTCGTACCTCTGGCGATTCGCTGGCCGGGGAGGCTGAAGCCGCGCGTGGCCGACGAGTTGCTCATTTCTCATGCGGATATCCTTCCGACAGTGCTCGCATGGGCCGGTGTGATGCCTCCGGAAGATTTGCAGGGCCGCGATTTGTCGAAGCTGATCGAAAGCGGCCAAGGCGAGGTGCCGGATTCGGTGTACGCCGAGGGCCGCCTCGGGCTGCCCGGAGAGTGGCGGGCGATCATCCGGGGCTATGACAAGCTGGTGATTCGCCCGCGCGAGGAAGCCACGCGTCTGTACAACCTCGCGGACGATCCGCGGGAAGAGAATGATCTATCCCAGGACCGCGAGCACGAACTGACGCGCGATTCCATGATTGCGCTTGCCCAGCAGTGGATGCGGAGGCTCGGCGACGGAATGGATCCCTCGGGCCTGCGGCTCCGGAATTAACGCTGCGGGCCTACTGCCGCGGCGGCGGATCGGTCGGACGCCGCAAGGTGGGCCTCTTTTTGGCCTTGTCCTGATCCTGCTGCTTCTTTTTGTCTTTCGCTTCTTCCGGAGTCAGCGCGGCGGTGCGCTCATCTTTCTCCTTCTTATCCTTGGCGGCGATCTCCGAAGCGCGGGTTCCCAGATCGATCTGCGAAAGCTCCAAACTATCGGAGGTCGCATCGATCGCGTCTTTCAGGACGAAATCATATCGCCCCAGGTCCGCGGGCGCGGACTTCTGGATTTTCTGTAAGCGAGCCAGCATGGCGCGCTCGCCGTCCACCGTCGCGGCCATCCCGAGCTTGATCTCCACCTTGCGCCGCAATGCGTCATCGGCGACCGTGTCGATCGCGTCAATGATCTTGGTGTAATCCTCCAGCAGATCGTGAATGATGGCCGAACGGCCCGGCTTGTTTTGCGCCACGAGCTGATCCACTTGGTCCACGCGCTGTTTGGCGAAGACCAGATAGAGCTTCAGGCGCTCATTTGGCTCCTGAACCAGGCGGACTTGATCGGCTTCGTCATTGGTCAGGAAATCGCGGCCGTTGACTTGGGCTCCCAGCGGAAGCCCCGCGCAGAGAACGAGCAGGATTTGCGTCAATACCTTCATTTCGTCATACCTTCATTTCTTCTTGCCCATGATTCCCAGGATCAGCTTGTCGTGAATATCGGAAACTGCCTGCCGGACCGGGCCGACCACTCCGCGGTCCGAGGCGCTCATGAAGTCGCTGAGTCCTTCCAGCCGGCGCAGAATCTGCCGCGTCGTCTTCTCCGCCTTCTTAAAGGGTCCGGAGCTCCGGCGTGGATCCTTGCCGGTGGCCATGAGCGAATCGTAGGAGAGTTGCACGCCCTCCATCACCTGGTGCAGCGCCGCCTGCGTCGCATCCATATCGCCCTTCTTATAGGAGTCCCGGGCAGTATCGACCGCCGTCTCGGCGTATTTCAGCGCGAGATCGCTGCGCTTCTCGAGCTTCGGCTCGGCCTTGATGCCCGCCAGGTCTATCGCCAGCGCGAAGGTGAGCAGCAGATGCATGGCTCACCTTTTTCCCAGCTCTCTTTCGAGAGCTTTCACCCGCTGGCGCGCGATAAATTCCTGATCCGGATTCACATTCTGGCTCATTGCCAAAAACTTGTTGTAAGCCTCGAGCGCATCCTTCGGCCGCTGCAAGCGTTCCAGCAGGAGCGCCCGCAGGTAAAAGTGCCCCGCGATTTCCCCTCCGAGAGCGCGTACCCGGTCGAGCGCCGCCAAGGCTTCCGCGGGCTGGTCGGCCATGACCAGCACGCCGGCCAGTTCGGTCCAGGCTTCCGGAGCGTCTGCCTTGATTTTCGTGGCGGCGGAAAACTGTTCCGCGGCTGGAGGAAACTTGCGTTCCTCGCGCAGGATGCGTCCATAAAACATGCGCAGGTCGAAATCCTGCGGCTCGGCTGCCACTGCCTGCGCGGTCAGGGGTTCCGCCTTTGCGAGCTGTTTCTCTTTCACGTAGGCTTGCGCCAGCGCGATGCGGTTGGCCGCTGTCGGCGAGCTCGCCACAATGGGTTCGAGAGAGGCGATCGATGCCGCGCTCTGCCCGGTTTCGAGCAACAGCACTCCCATGCGCTCTTGCGCGGCGGAATTGTCGGGGAACTCACGGTAAATGTCGAGCGCCCGCTGCAATTCGTGATTCTGCTCGTACATCCCGGCGAGTTCCAGCAGATAGCTATGGTAGGCAGGCTCCAGTTTCCAGGCTTTGCGATAGTGCGGTTCCGCTTCCAGCCGATGGCCCTGCCCGGCGAGCGCCTGTCCCAGTCCAAGCTCGGCCCCCGCGGAGGCGGCGTCCATCTCTACGGCCTTTTCGAAAGCGGCTTGGGCCTCGGGAAGCTGTTTCGTCTCCAAAAGCGCCGTGGCCAGATAATACACCGGACGAAACTCGTTCGGCTTCTGCTCTGCGGCCGACTTCAGCAGCGGAATCGCCGCTGCCGCATCGTGGGTGTTGAGCAGCGAGATCGAAAGATTGAGCTGCGCTTCGTACAAGCCAGGATGGAGTTCCAGGGCCTTCTTGTACGCGGGGATGGCCTGCGCGTCTTTGCCCGCCATGCTGTATGCAAATCCCAGATTGAAATGCGCGCTGTAGTCGGCCGGATCGGCGGCGATGGCCTTGGTGAAGGATTCGATCGCGGCGTCGGCGTTTCCCGCATCGAGCGCCTTCAGGCCCTCAGCGGCATCGTTGGGGGCTTGTGCAAACAGAGCGACAAACAGGATCGGCCACATACGCCTGATTAGATTGTAGTCCGCCTGCGCCGCTCCATCAGCCGACTATCTGGTCAAATACACCGAGAACTTCGCGACCTCCCGGAACCCCATCCGCCGGTACAACGCATAACCCGCGTCGGTGGATTGCAGAACCAGCCGGCAGGGACCGGAGCGCTCCTGCTCGGCGGCGACGGCGGCGCGCAGCAGAGCTTCGCCGTAGCCCATCCTCCGGCACTCGGGCAGCGTGGATAGCGAGTAGATTCCCAGAGCCTCGGGTGTCGCAACCAGCGCCACAATCGCGACGGTCTTCCCGCCCGCTATGCCGAGAAACCCTCGGTAAGCGCCCAGCCAGGCGCGCTCCGGCTCATAGACGGCCTTGGCGATCGCGAGAGGGATATCGAAGCTCACGGCGGTCAGCGCGCCGAATGCCTGCCGGCTGGCCCGGTCCGCCACTGGCACGCACTCGATCTTAGGCAGTGCGTGCCGCGGGGGCGCGAGGGTTTCGGCCAGCATCCCGGGCGCCTGGGAGATCGGCCGCATATCGTGATCGATCAGCAGGCCCCGGGCCTTCCGCCGCGTGGATGAATCCAGCGCATCCTCGCATAGCCAGAATGACCAGCGTGTGGTGCGGGCATCGAAGTAGCGGGCGCATCGCGCCAGGCGCTCGTTCAGCTCTTCGATTTTTCGCGGCGGATCGCCGTCCAGCAGAGCGATATTGAACACGCCGTAGTCGAGCCCGGAATAAATCGCCAGCGCACCCTCCAGCGGCCGGATTTCACCCGCTCCGGTGGCCCCTCCGAAGAAGCGCATGGCCGCGCTCAGGTTCGCAGCAACAATTTCGAAATCGCGCATCGGGGCTCGTTACAGCAGCGTCATCGGGTCGACGTCGATCGCCAGATTTGCGGGCGTCCATTTCTCGGCCGCCGCGAACCGGCGGACTTCGCCCAGCACCTCGCTGAGCCGCTTGCGGCTGGAGGCCTTCAAAAGCATCTGGTAGCGGTATTCGGTTTTGACGCGCAACACGGGAGCCGGCGCCGGGCCCATGACACGGACCCCTTCCGGCGCCGGATTCAGCAGCCGTCCGAGCGCGGCGCTGCGTTGCAACGCCTCCTCCTCGTTCGTGGAGCGGATGATCAGGTTTGCGAGAGCTCCGAACGGCGGGTAATACAGCACCCGCCGAAATTCGATCTCCTTGCGGTAAAACTTCTCGTAATCCTGTTCTGCCGCGCACTGGATCGCGTAATGTTCCGGATTGATCGTCTGGATGAGCACAATGCCGGGAGTCTTTCCGCGTCCCGCGCGGCCCGCCGCTTGGGTAAGCAACTGGAAGGTGCGCTCGGCCGCGCGGAAATCGGGCAGCCCGAGACCGACATCCGCGTTCACAATGCCCACCAGAGTCACGTTCGGAATGTCGTGGCCCTTGGCGATCATCTGGGTCCCCACCAGTATGTCGAACTGGCGTTCGCGGAAGCCCGCCAGAATCGTCTCATAGTCGCGCTTGCCGCCGACCGTGTCGCGGTCCAGGCGCGCGATCCGGGCTTTCGGAAAGAGACCGCCCAGTTCCTGCTCCACGCGCTCGCTGCCAATGCCGATGAACTGCAAGTATTCGCTCAAGCACCGCGGGCAACGATCGGGGACCGGCGCGGCGTAATTGCAGTAATGGCAGAGCATCCGCCGGTCGCGCTTGTGATACGTCAGCGTCACAGTACAGTTCACGCATTGCAGGCGCTCGCCGCAGGCGCGGCAGGCGACGAAGCTTGAAAACCCGCGCCGGTTCAGCAGCAGCATGGTCTGCTCGCCGTTTTCGAGGCGCTCCGTGACCGCATTGATCAGCGCGCGCGAAAAGGTCGCCTGCTTGCGCGTCTCCAGAAACTCCCGGCGCATATCGATGATCGAGACCTGCGGCATCGGCCGGCGCTCGATGCGCGCGGGAAGCACCAGGCGCGTGTACTTTCCTTGCTCGGCGTTGTAGCGGGTTTCGAGGCTCGGCGTCGCGGAGCCGAGCACGATCACCGCGCCGGCATCGCGCGCCCGCACGACCGCCACGTCCCGTCCGTGATAGCGCGGCGTCTCCTGCTGCTTGTAGCTCTGGTCGTGTTCCTCATCCACGAGGATCAGCCCGAGATTCTGAACCGGCGCGAAAACGCCGGACCGCGTCGCGACCACTACAGAGGCCTGGCCGGAACGAATCCTGCGCCACTCCTGTGCGCGTTCGGAATCGTGGAACGCCGAGTGGAGAATGGCGGCGCGCTCGCCGAAGCGATGATGAAACTGCCCGGCCACGGCGGGCGTGAGCGCGATCTCGGGCACCAGTAGCAGTGCGCCACGTTTCATCGCGAGCGCCGCGTCGATCGCGTTCAGGTAGACCTCGGTTTTTCCGGATCCGGTCACGCCTTCCAGCAGAAACGCCTGAAACTGCGCGGCGGCCAGCGCTTGGCGAAGCGCGTCGAACGCCTGTTGCTGGTGCGGGTTCAAGGTATGCGGCGGGCGGGGCGGGGCAGCGAGGGTGGAAACCGGCTCGAGCGCCAGCCTGACGAGCTGTTTCCGCGCAAGCGCGCGCGCCGCGGTGCTGGCTTTCGGAAGCGCTTCTTCCAGGCCCGCTAGATTGTGCGGGCCGGGATGCAATTCGAGATAGGCGAGCAACTCGCGCTCGGGCTTGGGGATCTTGTCCGTCGCCCGCGCGACAAATTCCACTCGCAGGCGCGCGGCTGAGGCGCGCAACGGATCGCGCTCGGCCGCGACGTCTTCGGATTCCACGAAGCCTTTTTTTTCGAGCGACCGCAGCGCGGCCGGCGCCCGGGCGACCTTTTGGGAGAGATACGTCGCGGAGAGCGAGCGCCCGTCGAGCATGCGAAGAATCGCCATCGCTGGATCCTGCTCGTCCGTTCCCGCCAGGTGCAACTGGCGCGCGGCATCGCGGCCCGAAGGGGTTAAGGAATACACGCGCCCCCGCCGGATTCCGGCCGCCAGTGGCGTCATCGCGCGCAGCGTTTCGCCGAGCGGGGCGCAGTAATACCGGGAAATCCAGCGGCCGAGTTCCAGAAGACGTTCATCGAGCGCGGGCCCTTCGTCCAGCAGTTGCAAAGCCTCTTTCGCGGCGGAGGCGGGAGGTTCACTATGCGTCGAAAGAACGACTCCGGTCAGCTTGCGCGGCCCGAACGGAACCAGCAGCCGGCAGCCAGGCTGAACCCGCCGTCGGAGCGTCTCCGGGAGGCGGTACGTGAACGCCGTATCGATCGGAACCGGAAGACTGACATCGCAGTAAACCGGCGCGCCAGCCGGCGCTTCCGGGGGAAAAGGTGCAGCTAACGTCACCTGAACGGATTATACCCGCTCCACTGCAAGCCTGTTTCGGGCATTGGTATAATTTCGCGAAGGAGAACCACTGTGAAATCGTCTATCCTCGCCATCGGAACGCTTGCTCTTTGCCTGGTCGCCGTGGGGCCTGTAGCATCGGCGACCGAAGTGGATGACGCGTATCAAAAGCTCAAGGACGCCCAAGCCGCGAAGGACACAGACGCTATTAAGAAATGGGCCATCGAAACCGCGAAACTGGCCAAGGCGGAAGCAGAAGGCGGGAAGCTCGACAGCTTCTCGGACGCCGATTGGCCGAAACGCGTGGAGTTCGACAAGGGAGTCGTGACGCTTTGCGAATACGCGCTTGCGACGGCCACGGCGCAAGCGGGACAGACGCCGCAGAAAACGGTCGAGCTGATGGACGCCCTGCTGGCGATGAATCCAAAGAGCGTCTACATTGGCACGGCTACCAACGCATACCTGACTGCGCTGAGCAAAATCGGGGGAACGGAGAAACAGACCGAGGGGGCGCAGAAAATCGTGAATGGGAGCCCCAACGAAGAAGAGGCTCTAACCGTTCTCGCGGATAACCTGATGGCCAAGAACCGGCCGGACCAGGCGTTCACCTACGCTACGCGTCTGGTAAATGTACTGAAGACCAAGGCCAAGCCCGAGGGGGTTTCGGACGAAGACTGGAATCGCAGGAAATCGTTGCTCCTTTCCCGCGGTTATTACACCGCTGGCGTGACCGGCTGCATGCGCCAGATCTGGAAGGATTGCGACACGAATCTGCGCGCCGCCTTGCCGCTGCTGGGCGGACAGACCGCCATGACCGGTCCGGCGTACTTCTACCTGGGCGTGGCGAACTACCAGATTTCGAAAATCACCACGGACCGCACCAAGCTCCAGGAAGCGCTGAAGTTCACGCAACAATCCGCCGCGATCGCCGGGCCCTTGCAGGGGCAGGCCCAGCAGTACGTTACCGTGATGCAGAACGAACTGCGGGCTCCCCGCCGTTGATTGGAATACTTGTGGGGATTCGGGCCTGTCCGTGAATAAGCCGTCGCGGACGCATCTGCCTCCGCAGTCCTAGCGCGGAACTTTCCGCCCTGAATCTGGCCCCGCGGCACACGCCGTTTGTTTCGCAGTTTCTGAAGATCAGCGCCGCGGTCACGCCGCCTCCTCCGGAAGGGTTAATCAGCCCGATGACCTGGGGTGTGGAGAGTCACATTATCGGGCGGTTTGGCCAAGCAGGCGGGAAACGGGCGGGAGCAAGCTTTGAAGGGAAGCGCAAGATTGGGCCATCGCAGGTTGCATGCGCTCGTGTTGATGCGGCGGCTTCCTAAGCTCATAACGTATGCGGAATCCTTCCCCGTCGCTACCAGGCAATCCACGAGCGTGACCGGAGCTTGTTCCCCGCGGCGAGGCGGCGGGCGAGGGCGGTAACGTTCCTCGCGACCGGAGGATCATATTTGTGCGAGCGTGCTGCGCCGGGCCTGAGCCGCTCTGGACGGACGAATTCCCGAGTCTAGAGTCGGGTCAACTCGGCCCGGGAACTCCAGCGCAGGATCGGAGCGGAGGACGAGGGAGGGCGCGCGGAGGAGAGACATGACGCAGCCCAACTATTCCGATCTGAGCTCCCAGACACAGGACGCCTTAGTCAGATTCTTGCGGACCGACGCAGATGTAGCAGCCACGTTTTGCGACGTAGCCAAGACTACGAAAAATCCTGGCGCGCGCAACATGCTTTGGAACGATGTTCGAAAGGCAGTGGCGGCGATCCGGAGGCTTTCGTTAAAAGTCACTGACGCGGAAATTCGAGCGGAAATCGAACACAAATGCGCCGTTTTGGAAAAGTGCCTGTCACAACAGCCGACAGCACGCTCTGCAACGTGAAGACCGTCCGAGGATTCGTGGCGGACATCGAAATGCGCGGCGTCGAGCTCTGCCAAGATCACGGCGCGCATGCAGGAACTGAAGTTCATGGGACGAGGCCGCTTCCCGATGTAGGTCTGGAGACGAGCCCGGTTACGCGAGATCGCAGAATTCTTCGTACGGAAAATCCGATCCGAGACGCTTGAGTTCGGAAAGGAAGTGCGCATCCATTTCCCGCTGCTGTTCCCGGGTCAACAGCTCCGAGGAGCCGCCTTGGACGCCTTTGCGCATCATCGGTCCCTCGGCTTGCCAGGGGATGATTTTGCCAATCCGGAACTTGTGATCGATCTTCTTCATGTATTCGAACGACGATTGCGCCGCGACCGTGTCGATCAGTGATTCCGAGGCCTGGATTCCGAGGAATTGCGCTACCTTCCGCACCGCTGCCTTCAGATCGCGCTTCATCGACTTGAACGACACAATCAGCACGTTCTGCCGGTGTCTTTGCCCCCAGTAGCCGGCCGTATTCGCCGCCCAGGATCCGCCGATCACGAATCGCTCCGAGAGAAACAATTTGTACCAGGTATCCACGGACGGCATGGCCGGCCCCAGGACTCCGCTCTTCAGAAAGAAATAACTCGATACGAAAATGTCCTTGGGATCGCGAATCACCATGATGTAGCGCGCTTCCTCTGAGTAAGGTATAAGGTCCCAATCGAAGTGCGTCTTGATCACTCGCTTGCGCTCCGGCGATTGTTTCCAATGCCCGGCCTCTTCCAAGGGAATTGCATAACGGCGCATCCAGGGCGCCATTGCCTGCGTATCCGGCCAGGGTACGACGGAATGAATGTGCTCGAATTCGCCCGCGCCGTGCCAGATGAGCTGATGCGCGATCTGCATCATCCAGTTGGTGCCGCTTTTAGCAAAGGTCGCTACGAACACGTCCTGCTGGCCGGGAATGTAGCCGCGGAACGGATTCTTCTCCTCGTATTCTCTCCGTTGCCGCCCGCTCATGCGGCCGAACGTGCGCTCGGCGCGGCCGGTTTTTTCGAGCAGCCAGACCAAGGGCGCGCCCACGCCATAGATCATCGCGCCCATGCCGACCCGAACTCCCAAGGGACGGGGTGTACGCACGAACCCCCCGATCGCCGCGCGAGCTGCCTTGGCCGGGCCCATAGGAATCCTTTAGCTTACTCAAGTTTCGACTCTTGCGGGGGCGCCTCATGTACACTAGGAACCGGCAAGCGCCGGATTGTTCGCCGAAGGAGTGCCAACGTGAAATACAGGCTTTGGATTGTCCTGCTGGCCGCCGCCTCCGCCTTGCCCGCGCAATCCAAACTTCATCTCCGGGTGTTTACATCCGGGCCCGACGGCTTCTCGGTCAATTCGACGCTGATCTATGGCGAGAAGGACGCAATCCTGGTGGATACCCAGTTCGTGATGAGCGAGGCGTACCGCGTGGCCGCCATGGTGCTGGAAAGCCGGAGGAACCTGACCACCGTCTACATAACTCATGGCCACCCCGACCATTATTTCGGGATTGCGGCGCTGAAGCAGGCGTTTCCGGATGCGAAGTTCATCGCGCTGCCCGAGACCGTGGCTGCCATTCGTAACGGCTGGGAAGGCCGCCTGAAGAACTGGACTCCGGAGTTCGGCTTTAATCTGCCCAGGACCGGACCGATTCTGCCGGACGAACTCCAGCGCGACAAGCTGGAGCTGGAAGGCGAGACCCTGCAAGTGTTCGGAGGCGCGACGGGCGACGGTCCGAACAACTCTTACGTATGGATTCCCTCGCTACGCGCGGTGATCGCCGGCGACACGGTCTTCAGCGGCGCGCATTGCAACCCGCCCAGGATGCCGCAGGCGTGGCTGAAAACACTGGACCAGATCGCCGGTCTGAAGCCGATCACGATCATCCCGGGCCACCAGCGCGCGGGGGCGCGCAACGACGCTTCCCTGATCGGCTCGATGAAGAAGTACATTCAGGATTACAACGAAGCGCTCGAGTCTTCCAAATCGGCCGCCGAGTTCGAGTCGAAGATGAACCGCAAGTACCCAAACTACGCACTGGAGAGGCTGATTGTCTCTGCCGCGCGGGGGGCGTTTCCGGCCGCGAAGCAATGAGTGGCATGCTCGGCTGGGGAGCCGGGCCAAGCAAGTCGCAGGATCAATGCTGCGGAACGTGCGCGGCGGTCTGTTCCGGCACAAATTCGGTGTTGGTGTGATCCACGCGCCGGACGGCACGGTATCCATGCGAAGCCAGGAAGCGAGTGACATCATCGACGGTCGCGCCCATGGCTTTCAACTGGGTTGGCACCATTTCCACGATCAAGACGGGATGGAACTCCTCCAGAGTTCGGGCGGATCCCTTGAGCACTTCGAGTTCGGCGCCTTCCACGTCAATTTTGATCACGCCAACGCGATCCAGGTTGGCTTCCTTTACGATTGCGTCGAGTGGCCTGGCTGGAACTGAAAATGCGGCTGCCGCCGCGCCCTCTTGAGAAGCATTCTCCTTGGCAAGGGAGCTTTCTCCGGTATTGCTCTCCGGCGCGGCATAAAGCTGGAGCGTCGATTCCGACGCGGCACAAGCCACCGGCCACACACTGACTGCCCGAGCGCCGTTGGCTGCGACATTGCCCCGCAATTTAGACAAGGTCTGTGGGTTTGGCTCGATGGAAATCACATGCCCCTCCGGGCCCACCAGGGCGGCCGCCTTCAGCGAATAGTAGCCGATATGCGCGCCCACGTCGATGAAGGTGGCGCCCGGCCTCAAATGGTCAGCCACGGCTTGTATGGACTCGGGCTCCCAAGCGCCTGTTTCAAGGATCCTTCGGGAAACCATGTCGTAGGGGTCGAGTTCCATTTTGATTTTCGGGTCCACTTGCACCCAGATCGGCGCGAACGGCCCTACGGTTTCGAACACCGGATTGAGAAAGAAATCCGCCAAAGCGAAATACGGGCGTATCGAGGCGGGAGCGCGGTCGTAAGAGGAACGATAGGCCGCAAAGTAGGCACGTGTTCTGCTTTCCCGCGTGGAAGCGATCCACGCAGTGCCGCATGCCACTGCGACCGCGGCCGTGGCCAATAACAACGCACGTGTTTTGGATTTCATCCGGCGCGCCTTCTTGAGTGAATCGTCAAACCCGATTCTGGACTTTAGGCGCGAGCGTCCGGGAAGTTGGCGCCTGCCGGTGCAGCATCCGCGCAGCGCCGCGCCCGGGCGGCATCGGTCAGAGGCCGAAATTGCGTTCACTTGCCCGGATTCCCGGCTTTCTTCTGCTCCTCTTTTCTTTGCTCATCCAGCGCCGCATTGAACGCGTTCTCCTGAATGTCGAGCTCGGTTTTGTATCCTTGCGGATCGATGAACGGATTCGGCCCCTGGCCCAGCTTCGGATATTTTTCGGCCAGGTTATACATCGCCGGATGCGAACCGAGCGGGACATCGCACTTGAGCCCCCGCAAAATGCGGAAGCTGCGCTGATACTCCTCGGCGATCTGTGGAACCTGCGGATTATTCACCAGCCGAGTCCCGGCGTTCACGCCCACGCTGCCGATGATCACGAGGTCGTAATTGCGCCCGCCGTCCGGGATCGATGCAGTCCAGGTAGTGCATCCGCGCGTGTGGCCAGGCGTGAGATGCGCCACCAAGGTCGTGCCGCCGAGCGTCACTTTTTCGCCATCGTGGATCGCTTTATATTGCGGACGCGGCTTGCCGCTCGGCGTGCGCATGGTCTGAAGCGCCGGAATGTCCTCGGCCATGGCCATGGCCTGTGCGCCACTCAGTTCCACCGCAAGCGCGTCGCCTTCCATGTGGTCCCCATGCGCGTGGCTGCCGAGCAGGATCTTGATATCGGTGAACTTGAAGCCGAGTTTTTCCACCGAGCTTTTGATAACGGGAACCGTCCGCTCGTAATCGCTGTTGATCAGAATGTGTCCCTGCGGCGTGGTGATCAGAAAGCTGCCCAGGCTTCGCGTTCCGACGTAGTAGACATTTCCGATGATTTTGTGCGGAGGAAACGCGGTGTCCTGGTCTTCCTTGGTCCCGACGTTGCGGCGGAACAACTCGGCCGCGGTCCACACTTTTCCGCCTTGAGCGAGAACCAACGTCGCGCTGCCGGCCGCAAGCGTTCCGAGCAGGAGAAATTGAGCGAATATCTTCGTCCGCATGGTGAAAATCAGAATATCAGAGGGAAAGGTCGGGAAGGTCCAGAGCCCCACCGATAGGAACGACCCGGAACGGGGTCGCGTCTGCTCTGGACCCTCCTTATTGGGCGTGTTGTCAGTATATTCAGCAAGCGGGCGGCCATCCTTCCATTTTGAAAAGTCAAGAATTGTTGTGAGATAAAGTCACTTTGGCGCAGGGCTGCGGGACATTTTGGCACACCGGCGGATTCCAAAGGAAACACTCCGGGCGGGAATTCCACGCCCTAACGGCCGTGGCGGAGACGGTTCATTTTCGATGCGCCAGCGCCGGCGAGAGGCGGAGGCCGTACCAGACGACCAGACTAAGAACGCCGGCCGTGATGAAGCGGTCCTTCTGACCGCTGTGGCGCAGCAGTTCGGCGCAAAGAATCACGGCGGCAAGAGCTATTAGCAGGAGGGAGACGCCCCGGTGAAATCGGCGCAGTTCTGAATGGAGCCAGGAATCCGGCCGGTATTCGATGACGCGCCCCTCGCTGGAATCAGTACAGCGGCTCTTCATCGCGCAACTGTTGCAGGCGTGAGGCGCCGCGCGGTAGAGAATCGTTCCCCGCGCATAATCCGTTTCGGCACGAAGAAGATTTTCGTTGTTGGGACAGGTCCACTGATCAGCGGACGGATCAAATCGGAAACCAGCGACACGCATCCGCTCCGACCGGCTGTGGGAATGGCGAGCCATGCTTTCGAGACAGGCCGCCGCAATGAGCAGGAAAACGCTGTATCCGACAACCAGCAGGATTTCCGTATCAATCCCGCTCATCCGGAGCTCCCACCGTCACGATTTCCGTGAAGAGAATCTCCCGCGGCTGGGCGGGTGGCCGCTTCCTCGCATGGCGCACGCCGAGCCAGCAGATATACAGCACCGGAAGCGCGCCGCCCACGATGAATACGGCGTCACCGGGAAGACGCAACCATTCCAGAAGCGTATTTTGAGGGTTGCCGATGAATTTCAGCGAGCGTGCGTCATAGTACCCGGCGCTGACGGCATGATAGAGCTGTAGGATGCCCAGCGGAAACAGCGTTGCAAAGACCATCCAGGCCAAGCCCAGGTTCAGGCACCAGAAGCTTGTTTTTGCGGCGCGCTCAGGCCAATGAGTTTCGGGAATCAGATATCGCAACGCGAATAGGGCCAGTCCCACCGCCAGCATGCCGTAGACCCCCATCATGGCAGCATGTCCATGATTGGCGGTCAGCGCCGTTCCAATCTCGAAATACGACACGACAGGGAGATTGATCAGAAAACCGAAAATGCCAGCGCCGAGAAAGTTCCAGAAACCAACCGACGCCAGAAACATTACGGCCCAATAGTGCGGGAAGGCGGTGGCGGATTTGCCCTCCTGCCGGGCGCCGAGTTGCAGAAAGCTCCATGCTTCCAGCGTCAGGAACGTCAGAGGAATCACCTCTGCGGCCGAGAAAAACGCGCCCAGGGCCATGTGCTGCGCGGGCTCCCCTGAAAAATAGACGTGATGCATCGAGCCAATGACGCCGCCGGCGGAGTACAGCAAAATATCCAAATAAACCATCGTGAGGGCGATGCGCTCGTCCACAACCCCGAGCAGAACGAAGATGTACGCCACCATGATCGTCGTAAACAGTTCAAGGAAATCCTCGACCCACAAGTGAACCACCCAAAACCGCCAGAAGTCCGTAGTCGTGAAATGCGATGCGGGATGCGCCAGCAGGCCCACGGCATAGAAGGCGGGAATGGAAAGCGCCGAGAAAAAGAACAGCCATGGTAGATTGCCGTGATGTTCCGTATCCAGGCGCCGGCGCATGCCGCGGAACAGGATCGCGACCCAAATCAGCAGCCCGAGCGTCAGCAGAATCTGCCAGAAGCGCCCGAGATCGAGATACTCAAATCCTTGTGCCCCAAACCAGACCCATAGATCGCGCAGCCGCCCCTGGATGCCAAAGTACTCTCCGGCGAGGCTTCCGAAAACGACAAGCGCGAGCGCGCCGAGCAGGCCATAGGCGAGCACGTGCTGGTTCCGGGGCTCGTGTCCCGTGATCATCGGCACAAGAAAAATACCGGCGGCAAGATACGAGGTGGCGACCCAGAATATCGCGAGCTGCAAATGCCAGGTGCGCGCGACGTTATACGGAAACAGGCGGCCGAGGTCGATTCCGAAAAAGCTCCCCAGGTCGGCCCGATAATGCTGCGACGCGCCGCCCACAAGCGTCTGGATCAGGAACAGCGCCGCCATCGTCAAGAAAAACCATGCGCATGCGCTCTGTCCCGGCGTGAGCGCAACTTGGTCCGGCTTGCGGAAGCTCACGGTCTGCCGGTCGCGTCCATGCCACCCGAGGAAGTTCCAGCGGCCGAACGCCGCCAAAAGCAATCCGATGCCACCCAGCAGGGCAATGAGCGAGAGGACGCTCCAGACAATCGCATCGGCCGTGACTTGGTTGCCGACCAGTTGTTCCGGCGGCCAATTGTTGGTGTACGAATAAGACTTCCCAGGACGAAGAGCCGCGGACGCCCAGGCAGACCAGCTAAAGAAAGCGGTAAGCTGGCGAATCTGTCCTGGGTCGGTGATGGCCGCGGGACGCAGCCCGTATTTTGTCGAAGGCTCGCCAAAAAAACTTCCGTATTCCGCTTGGAGTTGCCGGAACGCCCGCGCCTGGGCCTCCGTATACGTCAAGACGCCGGTTCCGGATTCATACCGGTTGGTCTTGAATTGATCGACCGTCGCGAGGCGCGCGGTGCTGGAAGCTGCACCGCCGGCCAGGTCAAGGACGATGAGCGCGGCCCGGTGCAGATAGTCCGCAGTGAAATCCGGACCGAGATAGGCGCCGTGGCCGAAAATGGAGCCGTACTCCATCAGTCCGTTCTGGAGAAACACGCCTTGCCCCGCAAGAACGTCGTCTCTGGAGAACAGCAGGTTGCCCGCCGCGTCCACGGTTCGTTCCGGGATGGGTGGTTCTCCGGTATAAGTCTGCCACGCCAACAGGCCGAGGATCAGAAATCCGAACAGGAAAACAACGACAACCGCCTGAACCCAGGTGCGTGATACCAGCAAACCACGTCTTGGCTGAATCGGCATAGATTCCTCGCACACCAGCGGCCGGCCGCAGCACTCTTGATTTTAGGCGGTTTGCACTGCGGAGTTTCATGCGTCTTTGGCGAATGAATGAACGGCGGCGGTTACGGGGCGCTGGCCGCTTGCCAGGCCGGCAAAGTTTTACTTCCCGGACGCCGCGTCCTTGATGGCCTTCAGGCGCGGGAGATCGCGATCTTCCTCATGGCACGCGGCCTCCATCAACTCGAACGGATTGCGTTTCAGAGGCAGAGCGATCGTCCACGGCCGGGTATAGACAACCGGATCGGTGACGGTGGCCTCATAGTCGATGGTGTCGGCGTCGGCCGGAGTGAAGCGTTCCACCACATGCGCGGCGTAACTGATGACTTCGCCGGCCTCGTTCAGCCAGGTTTTGCCGTTGAGGTTCGTGGTGTCAACGACTAAGGTATCTCCCTCCCAGCGGCCGATGGAATCGCCTTGCCACAGGCGGACCGTATCGGGCAAATGGGCCTGAGGCTTCAAAGCCACGATGCGCCAGGATATACGCTCATGCAAAAAAACAACGTGATCTGAGGTCTGCACGATCTGAAACGACGTCGGCACATACATGGATCGCGGGACTCCGGCAGGGAAACAGTGCGCGGTCGGATCGTCGTACCCCCGTTCCTGCCGGTGGCGGTCAGCCAGTTCCGCGGCTGCCCAGGGCTGCATCGGGAGTTTTCCATCCGGCGGGTCGATAATGACGCCTCGTCCGGGCGGAGTAAGGTTGGCGGGAGATACGCCGCGTTTCTCCAACCCGTAATTCGCGCCGCCCGCGTCGGGAACGTAGAAGCCGTTCAGATCGGGTTTGCCGTCCGCTGTGCGGCGAATGTTGGCAGCGCGCGCGGGGCCGGACGCGGGCGCCTGCCGGGCAGCGGCTGCGGGCATCGGGGCCGGAGCGGCGCCATTGCCGGGATACCAGGTTCGCTCCTCGCGCGTAAACAGGCCGGTTGCCTCTTCGAACTCAGCCTGACAGACGTATTCGAACAGACGATCCCGGTCCGTTCTTTTCTTGAGAGGAATATTGATGCTCCAGGGCCTGGAGAAAACTTTCGGATCCTCGATGGTGGCTTCATATTGAATCGTGTCGGGATCGATCATGCGGTAGCGCTCGACTACGTGGAGCGCATCGCTGTGAAAATCCCCGGCCATGTCGAACCAGGTCTTGTCGTTGTTGTTGGCCACGTCCACAACCAGCGTGTCGCCTTCCCAGCGTCCGCGCGAATCGCCCATCCAGAAGTCGAGATCCTCAGGGTGGCGGCTGCCGTCGGTGCGGATCAGGCGATAGACCAGGGACCATTCAAAAGTCATCGCAACGGCCTGTGGCGTCTGAACGATCTGGAACGGGAATTCCAGATACATCATGCGGGGAACGCCCGGCATGAAGCATTGATTGAGGGGGTCAGCCTTTTGACGGTTTTGAAAATTTTCGGCCTTTTTCGCGGCCGCCCATGGCTGGTACGGGATTTCCCCTCCGTTCACGACCGAGCGGCCGGCCAGCATGTTGTATCGAGCCGGATGGTCCTGGAGGTCGGCTGCGGCAGTACTGGAGGCCTGCCAGATGCCCTGGAGGTTGGGTTTCCCATCGGCTGTGCGCGGCAAGGCGGGCAGCGGGACAACCGTGCTCTGTGCAGCTCCGGTGAGCGCGGCGATCAGACCAAACAACGTGACGGTTGTGAGACGGAGTGTATGCATACCGAGTGCGTATAAAACAGTTCAACAACTATCAGAGCACAGTCTCAGGCCTGCTCCGTTCTTTGTTAGACTGAAGCGGAAATACGTACGGGAGGGAGTTTTTATGGCTACGATCACCGTTAACGGGGTTCAGCGCGAGGTCCAGGCGCCTTCCGACACGCCCCTTTTATACGTCTTGCGAAATGATCTCGAGTTGTCGGGTCCGCAGTTCGGCTGCGGACTGGCGCAATGCGGCGCGTGCTCGGTGCTGCTGGACGGGAGAGAGATTCGCTCCTGTATCACCGCGCTTTCGGCCGCGGCTGGCAAGGAGGTCACGACGCTTGAAGGCCTCCCGTCACGGTGGGCGAAGCAAAGGAATCTGCCGCAGGCGGACGCCGACAAAAACCTGCACCCGGTTCAGCAGGCGTGGATCGAAGAACAGACTCCTTTGTGCGGCTTCTGCCAGAACGGGATGATGATCAAGGCCACTGAGCTGCTGGAGAGCGTGCCGGCGCCCACAGTCGCCCAGATCAAGGAGGCGTTTACAACCTCAGGGCCTTCACCGCACCTCTGCCGTTGTGGAAGCTACACCGCGATCATCGATGCCGTGCGCCGCGCGAGCGCGATCATGGCGCAGGGGAGATAGCCATGAGCAACACGACTTCTGAAACCAACGTATTTGGCGCTGCTCTGACGCGCCGCAGCTTTGTCCGGGCCGGGGGAGCGCTCTTCGTCGGATTCGCGATGGTCGGCGGCGACGGCCTGATGAATTCGGCCAAGGCTGCCCCGGCGAAGAACTCGCTTGATCCCAGCTTGCCCGAATCGTGGATCGAGATTCATCCCGACAACACCATCCTGATTCGCACCGGCAAGAGCGATTTCGGCCAGAGCACTACGTTTACCGCTTACCGCCAGATCGTGGCGGAAGAGCTGAGCGCACCGTTTGAGGCGATCACGACCGTTGTCATGGGGGACACGGATCGCACTCCGGACGGGAGCGGAGCGTTCGATTTTCTGGGAAGCGGAATGCCGAACATCCGCAAAGCCGCGGCTTATACGTATCAGGCGCTGCTGGATCTGGCTTCGCAGCGGCTGGGAGTGCCGAAGAACGAAGTTTCCGTGAAGGACGGCATCGTTTCCGGCGGCGGCAAGAGCATGTCCTACGGAGATCTGGTGAAGGGGCAGCAGTTGAAGCTGACCATCCCGGTGAAGGGGGACTTGACCAGCGTCATGGGATTGTCGGTGGAAGGCAATCCCCCCATGAAGCCGGTCAGCCAGTACAGTGTGATCGGGAAATCGTACCGCAATTCCGTCACCGCCTCCAAGGTCGCGGCGAAAGAGCAGTGGGCAGTGGATGTGCGACTTCCCGGGATGCTGCACGGGCGCATGGTGCATCCGAAGAGTCTGGGCTCAACGCTCGTATCGGTCGGGACTTTGGACAAATCCAAGTTTCCGAACGCGCAGGTGGTGGTAAAGGGCAACCTGGTGGGTGTGGTCGCTCCCACCGAGTGGGAAGCGATTCGCGCCGCACAGCAGGTGGCCGGCTCCACCAAGTGGAAAGACTGGAAGGGACTTCCGGGGCACACGCACCTGTTCGATTACTTGCGGAGAGATGCCGACTGGAAAACCACGCGCGTCACGCAGAGCGAAAAATCAAAGGGTGACGTGGCGTCCGGAATGAAAACGGCCGCGAAGAAGCTGTCGGCGACGTATCAGCTTCCGTATATGAAGCACGCGCCGATGGGACCGACCATGGCCGTGGCCGACGTCAAGAAAGACGGAACGGTCTACGTTTATACGCATAACCAGAACCCGCAGGCGCTGCGCGGTGAAATCGCGCAGATGCTTTCCACGTCGCCCGACAGCGTCATCGTGCGGACGTTTGCCGGTCCGGGCCACTACGGAAGATCGAACGGCGGCAACGCGGGCGCCGAAGACGAAGCCGTGATCCTCTCCATGGCCGTCGGCAAGCCGGTGCGCGTGCAGTGGATGCGTCCGGAAGACTTCCAGTGGTCCACGCAATCACCGGCCGCGCTTTCGGACGTCGAAATCGGCCTGGATGCGAACGGCAAGATGGCGGCCTATCAGATCGACCACTACATGCCGGCGATGCAGGACGACCGGCCGATCGGCGCCGTACTGGCCGGTTTGCCGACCATGCCCGCACCCAATGAGAAGGCGGTCTTCATTGGATCCACGGTGAACGATATCCAGGACCCCTGGATCTATGACGGCGTTTCCACGCTGGTGGAACGCGGGCACGGAACGTTCCAGGTGGGGCAGAAGGGTTCGCCGCTGGCCACCGGGCTCCGCGACCACAGCATGCGCACTCCAGGACAATTCCAGCAGAATTTTCCGCGCGAGCTGGCGGTGAGCGAAGCCGCGGCGCTGGCAAGCGCGGATGCGATTCAGTTCCGCATCGACCACGCCAAGGAAGAACGTGTGATCGGCGTGCTGAAGGCAGTTCGCGACGCATCCGGATGGGAGACACGCCCTGCGCCGCGGAGCCAGAACGGCGCGACCGGATCGGGCCCTCTGCGCGGACAAGGCGTATCGGTGATGTTCCGGTCAGGGACGTATTGGGCGTGCGTGAGCCAGATCCTTGTTACGCCCTCGACGGGCGCGATCGCGGTTGAGAAGGTCACCGTGGCTGTCGATCCCGGCATCGTCGTCAACCCAATGCAGTTGAAGCGGCAGGTGGAGGGCGGGACGGTGATGGGGGTGAGCATCGCCTTGCTGGAGGAGTTGCAGTTCGACGAAAGCGGAATCACCAGCCGGGACTGGCGCACGTATCCGATTCTCAAGATGGCCGATCTTCCGGAGATCAAGGTCGTGCTTCTGAACCGCCCGGAAGTGGGAACCTATGGCGGCGGATCGGAGGCTGCCAACGCCCTGGCGGCTCCGGCGATCGCCGCGGCGCTTTATGATGCAACCGGGAAGATTGCGCGACGCCTTCCGCTGAAGGCCGAGTACGTCCGGGCGCTATTCAAGGCGTAGGTTGAGGTGTTAGACTCGCTCTGATGAGCGAAGACCGTCCGACGCGCCGGGGAGTACTGATGGGAGCGGCCGCCGCGCCGATTCTCGAAGGTATTCTCGACGCTCAGTCCGGCGCCTCCGACATCTGCTTCCTGAGTGCGGTCGAGATGGCCCGGCTGATCCGCGCGAGGAAGCTCTCGGCTCGCGAGGCACTGGCCGCGCACCTGAAGCAGATCGAGCGGGTGAACCCGAAAGTCAATGCGATCGTAACGCTCGCCGCGGCAATGGCGAACGAGGCTGCGGCGCGCGCGGATGAGGCGCAGGCGCGCAAACAGGCGCTTGGCCCGCTGCACGGGTTGCCGGTCGCCCACAAAGATCTGCTCGAAACGCGCGGCATCCGCACGACGTTCGGATCGCCGCTTTATAAGGACAACGTTCCTGCCGCGGACGATATTGTAGTCGAGCGGATGCGGCGGGCGGGTGCGATCACCATCGGCAAAACCAACACGCCGGAGTTCGGTGCGGGCTCGCAGACATTCAATACCGTGTTCGGGGCGACGCGCAATCCGTACGATCTGACGAAAACTTGCGGCGGATCTTCGGGCGGCGCTGCGGTCGCGCTGGCCTGCGGGATGACTCCGGTGGCTTCGGGCAGCGACACCGGCGGATCCTTGCGGAATCCGGCTGCGTTCTGCAATGTCACCGGATTTCGGCCTTCCATCGGACGCGTGCCCAATCCGAATGCAGCGTTTGCGTGGTCCACGCTGAGCACCTCCGGATGCCTGGGGCGGTCGGCCGCCGATCTGGCGCTGGCGCTGAGCTCAATCGCGGGGCCGGATCCGCGCGCGCCGCTCTCGATTCAAGAGCCCGGAGAACATTTCGCACGGCCTCTGGACCGCAGCTTCAAAGGAGTGCGGGTCGCATTTTTCAAAGACCTGGGCGGCGCGCCGTTCGATGCGCGGGTGCGCGCTCTTGTGGAGGGGCACCGGAAAACGTTCGAATCGCTCGGATGCGTTGTGGAGCAGGCTGAGCCCGACTTTTCTCTTGCCGAGGCCGCGTTTCGCATACTGCGCGCCTGGAATTCGGCGAATACGTACGGCGAGCGGCTGCGCGCGCATCCCGATGCCTTCAAGGACACGCTCAAGCGCGAAATCGAGGAAGGTTTGCGCCTCAGCGGCGCCGACGTGGCGCGCGCCGAGACCGCCCACGGCCAGCTCTGGCGGCGTTTTCAGGCGTTTCTGGAAAAATACGAATACTTCGTCCTGCCAACGACGCAGTTGCCGCCCTTCGATGTGAACACTCCCTTTCCGACCGACATCGCGGGTGTGAAGTTTTCGAACTACATCGACTGGATGAAGTCATGCTGGTACATTTCGGCAACGGGGAATCCGGCGGCGTCGGTGCCCGGCGGTTTCACGCCCGAGGGCCTGCCCGTAGGCGTGCAGATCGTCGGACGCTATCAGCAGGATTTCGCGGTGCTTCAGATGGCCCACACGTTTGAGCAGGCGACCAGGTTCGGGAAGGACCGCCCGCCCGTCGGCTAGCACGTGGCCCTCTATACTTGATCGTTGGAGATCGACTTCATGCGCGCCTTCCTGCCTCTGCTTCTCACAACCACGCTGACCCTCATCGCCCAGCCGCAGGCTGACCGCGACTGGCCCATGTTCAACCGCGACCTGGCCGGCACGCGCTATTCGCCGCTCAAGCAGATCGACACCTCGAACGTGAGCAAGCTTACCCAGTCCTGGCATTATCGCTTCAACCGGGAAGGGAAGACCATCACCGGCGCCAGCCTGAGCGAGCTGTATCAGGAAATTACGCCCATCGTGGTCAACGGCATCATGTATACGCCTTCGGGAGATCGGGTGGTCGCGCTCGAGCCGGAGACCGGAAAAGAGATCTGGACCTACGAAATCCCCGACAAGGGGCTGGCTTCGTTCCGCGGCGTGTCGTATTGGCCTGGCGACCGCAACAATCCGCCGCGGATCATTTTCACCACCGGACACAAGATGATGGCGCTGAATGCCCGCACCGGCAAGATCGATCCCGGCTTCGGCAAGGAAGGCTCCGTGAGTCTGGAAGTTGCGTACGCCGGCGCGCCGACCATCTACAAGAACCTGCTGTTCATCGGGACGAACTTCTACGGCCCGGGCGACCGCCACATCAATCCCGCGCTCGATCAAGCCGGCGGGCAGATTCCCGAGCAGCATGCCTATGACGTTCGTACAGGAAAAGAACTGTGGACCTTCCATACGTTCCCACACGAAGGCGAACCCGGGAACGAAACCTGGGAGAAGAAGGACAGTTGGAAGAATCGCACCGGCAACAATGTATGGGCCTTTGCGCTGACCGTCGATGAGGAACGCGGCATTCTCTACATCCCGGTGAGCGGACCGGGCGCGAACTTCTACGGCGGCGATCGGCCCGGAAAAAATCTGTTCGGAAATACGCTGGTCGCGCTCGATGCCAATACCGGCAAACTCAAATGGTATTTCCAGACCGTGCATCACGAGCTGTGGGATTACAATCTGCCGCCCGCGCCCGGCTTGATCGACATCAAGAAAGACGGCAAGACGATTCCTGCGCTGGCGCAAGTGGGCAAATCGGGGTATATGTTCATCCTGAATCGTGTGACCGGCGAGCCTGTTTTTGGCGTCGAGGAACGTCCCGTGCCCAAGTCCAACGTTCCTGGAGAGGCTTCGTATCCGACGCAGCCGTTTCCTCTAAAGCCGCCTGCGATCTCGCGGACCAGTCTGAGCCGCGACGATATCGTGCGTCCCGAAGACACGACACCGGAACACGCGAAGGCCTGCCAGGAGCTGTGGGAGCGCGCCGGATTGCACAACGAGGGTCCGTTCACGACGTTCCCCTATCATGCTGAGGGTTCGGACACCAAGCCTGCGATCATCATTCCCGGATTCACCGGAGGCGCCAACTGGGGCGGCACAGCCACCGACCCGAAGCTCGGCTACATCTTCGTGAACACCAAGGACGCTCCGGCCATCGGCTGGATGACCAAGAATCCCAAGTACACCCCGGGCAATCCGGAGGGCCTGGTCGAGTATGTCCGCACCGGACCGCAGGGTCTGGGCGGATTCAATGCTCCGGTCCGCGATGCACAAGGCAAGCAGATCGCGAATCTTCCTTGTTTCCGCCCGCCGTGGGGACGGCTGATCGCCGTGAACGCCTCGACGGGGGATTTCGCCTGGCAGGTTCCCTTGGGCATCACCGAGGCGCTGCCCGAAGGCAAGCAGAATACTGGCGCCTCCAACACCGCCGGACCAATGGTCACGGCCGGTGGGCTCGTCTTCATCGGATCAACGTCGGACAACCGCTTCCGCGCATTCGATTCGAGGACAGGCAAAGAGCTGTGGGTGACCAAGCTCGACTACACTGCGACTGCGGTGCCGATGACCTACATGGGCAAGAACGGGAAACAGTACGTCGCGATCGTCGCCGCGACAGGAGGCGGCGCTGGCGGCGGGGGCCGCGGCGCTGCTGCACCGGCTGCACGGAATCAGGGAATCTACGTCTTCGCACTGCCGTAATTGATTCGCGTTCATCCGCCGGCCGAATCGCGCGCTCGTAGGAGACGGACTTGTCCGCCTCGGGACTTCTCGCCGCCGTTGAGGTGGGCAAGCCCGCCTTCTAACGGCAGTACATTGAAGAGATGCGTTTCTTTGCCGTTGTTTTCCTCGCTGCCGCGATTCTCGCTACGCTGAGCGCTCAGGAAAAAATCCGTCCCGGCGACTGGCCGCGCTACAACCGCGATCTGGCAAGCACGCGCTTTTCGCCGCTCACCCAGATCAACACCGGCAATGTCGCCAGGCTGAAAACCGCGTGGACCTATCGTCTGCGCGGAGATGTCGTGCCCGCACGCGGCGGGCGCGGGGGTGGAATCGGCGGATACTCTCAGGTCACGCCCATCGTGGTCAATGGCGTCATGTATATCACGGCCGGTAACCGCGTGCTGGCGCTCGATCCGGATTCAGGCAAGGAAATCTGGAAGTACGAAGTCGCCGGCGGCAATCCGTCTTCGCGCGGCGTCACCTACTGGCCCGGCGACGCGAATAATCCTCCGCGAATCATCTTCACCGCCGGACGCCGCATGATCGGGTTGAACGCCCGCACCGGCAAACTGGATCCGGGATTCGGCAAGGAAGGCGAAGTGGACCTCGTGGTTCCGTACAACTCGCCTCCGACGATATATAAGAACACGCTGTTCGTCGGGGCGAATGTGCCCGAACAGCCCGCCACGGGGCAGCCTGGCGATACGCGCGCCTACGACGCTCGCACAGGAGCGAAGAAATGGGAGTTTCACTCGGTTCCCAGACCCGGCGAGCCCGGCCATGAAAGCTGGGCCGGTGACGAATGGAAAGAGCGCACCGGCGCGAACAACTGGGGCTTCTTCATGACCGTGGATGAGAAAACCGACACGCTGTACACCACCTTCGGCAGCCCCGCTAGCGATTTCTACGGAGCCGACCGCCAGGGCAACAATCTGTTCGGAAATTCCGTTGTAGCTCTGGATGTGAACACCGGAAAGATGAAGTGGTACTTCCAGGCCGTCCACCACGATCTCTGGGACATGGATCTGCCGCCCGCGCCCGTCCTGCTCGATCTGACCGTGAAAGGTAAGAAGATTCCTGCGCTCGCGCAGACCGGTAAGGTCGGATACATGTACATCCTGAACCGGCTCACCGGCGAGCCCGTTTTCGGAATCGAGGAAAAACCAGTGGAGCAGAGCCAGGTCCCCGGCGAGCACAGCGCGCCCACCCAGCCGATCCCGATAAAACCTCCGCAGCTTTCGCGGCATTCCTTCGATCCAGCAACCGAGATGGTGACGGCGGCAGACACCAACTCGGCCCACGCCAAGGCGTGCGCCGAGTTGGTGGAAAAAAGCGGTCCGCTATACAACTCAGGCCCGTTCACGCCGTGGGTCTATCGCGCTCCGGGCGAGCCGCCGAAATCGAGCGTTATTTTCCCGGGCGCGATCGGCGGTACCGACTGGGGCGGGATGTCGGCCGATCCCCGCACGAACTACGTTTTTGTGAACACCTCCGATTACGCCAGCATCGGCTGGATCGAGAAAATGCCGGACACCGCGCGGGTTCCCTATGACCAGCGCAGCGCCTACGGCGCGCCCGTGCCGTCGAAGTTCTGGGATCGGAAGACGGACGCCAACGGCGCGCTGATGGGCGCGTCGAGCTGGCCATGTCAGAAGCCGCCCTGGGGACATCTGACGGCCGTGAACGCCAACACCGGTGAATTTGCCTGGCGCGTCGTGTTCGGCGTGACCGACGCATTGCCGGAGGGCAAACAGAATACGGGGCGGATCAACGGCGGCGGTTCGATCACCACGGCCGGAGGCCTGGTGTTCATCGGTGCCACCAACGACAAGCGTTTCCACGCTTTCGAATCGAAAACCGGAAAACTGCTGTGGGACACCAAGCTCGAGTACGACGCAATCGCGACCCCGATGACCTACGCAGGGAAGTATGGGAAGCAATATGTGGCGATCACGGCTTCTGGCGGGCTCGGGATCACCGATCCGAATCCGTCCAATAACGAACAGATCTACGTCTTCGCTCTACCGTAGGAGGCGGGCTTGCCTGGCTCGGCCGCGTCAGACGCGAGGCGGATAAGTCCGACTCTTACTTCTTGGATCGCGGGACGACGCGAACGTCGTACAGCGTGTAGTCTCCGTCGTATACGGTGGCCGTGATCTGGTCGCCGACCTTCACCTGCTTGAGAATGTCGGGTTTGTCGACCTTGTAAGGCATGGTCATCGCGTCCATGTAGCCCTCGATCTTGCCGTGATTCACAGTCAGGCGATCGGCTTGCACGCCCTCGACTTTCCCCATGAGCGTGTGCGATTTCCCCTTCTTGGGTGTGCCTTGTTGAGCCATCGCGGATGTGGCGAGCAGACCGGCGGCCGCCAGCACCACTGCAATGAGATGCACGATGCGCTGTATTCTCATTTTGGTGAACCCCTCAACTAGAGTTTATCATCCGGCCTTCGCAACAGACCTTTAACATTTTTAACCCACGTTTAACTGAGCCTTAATTACCTCCGTCCCACTGCGTTCGCTTATGTTAAAAGGGATGGACCTGGAGCGGATCCGGAGGCGCACCCCGGTGCTGTGGCTCTTCATGGGGCTGCTGGTGGTGCTGGTGTGCGTGCTCGCGGTGCTGCAATACAGGTGGATCGGCGAGATCAGCGCCAATGAACAGAAGCGCCGTCAGGCCGATTTGCAGGCCGCAGCCGACAAGCTGAGCAGCGATTTCAACGCTGTGCTGAGCACGGCAGCCGCGGCGCTCCAACCCGATGACCAGGAAGTTCAGACGCTCGGCCGGTATCAGGCCTACGAGAAACATTATCGTGAGTGGCGCGCCTCTGCGCTGCACCGGCGGTTATTTCGTTCCGTGGCGGTCGTTGCCCAGGAGAACGGACGGCTGGTGCTCAGCCTGTTCGACCCAAATACGCTCGGCCTGGAAGCCGCGGAGTGGCCGGAAGAGTGGCTTCCCGCGCAGGATTTCATCGCCGGCCGGCTCGCGGGCAGAAATACCAGTCCGTTCCGCAACGAGAGCTCGACCCTGATCGATTTTCCTCGCTTCCCCTCCCAGCCCGACGCGCTTGGCCGCACCCTGGAACAGGACTGGCTGTTGCTGGACGTAGACAGAAATTACGCCGGCGGTGTAATCCTGCCGGAACTGCTTTCGCAGGAGCTCTCAGCGGATTTCCGCTCCCAATACCGAGTGGAAGTGGTCGCGCGGACCAACCCTTCGCAACTGATTTTCGGCACGGATTCCCGGCAGGCCCCTTCCCTTTCCGATTCCGACGGCGCGCAGGCGGTGGTGACGCTTTTCGATCCGCCCCGCCCCAGCAGCCGCGGGCTCGGAGCCGCCGCCGTGCCACCGCGGGGTTTCTCACGGGATTCAGGGCGCGGCCGCTGGATGCTTTCCGTATGGCTGCGGAACGGTTCCCTGGAAACCGTCGTGGCGAGCGCCCGGCGCCGCAACCTCGCGATCTCTGCGGCGATTTTGCTTTTGCTGCTCGCCACGGGCTTCGCCCTGGCGCAGTTTTCGCGGCGCGCGCAGCGGCTGGCGGAAGTCGAGATGGAATTCGTCGCGGGCGTCTCGCATGAGTTGCGCACCCCCTTGACCGTGATTCGAACCGCGGCCTTCAATCTGCGCGGCAAGATGGCGGCGAACCCGGCACAGGTGGAACGCTACGGCGCGCTGATCCAGCAGGAAAGCCAACGTTTGAGCGGGATCGTCGAGCAGATCCTGCGTTTTGCCGGCACCAAAGCCGGCCGGGTAATTCAGGAACGCGAGCCGGTCTCTGTGCAGGACCTGATCGATCAGACGCTTCAGTCCAACAAGAGCATGCTGGAAGATGCGCTGTGTGGCGTGGAGACTCGCATCGAACCGGATTTGCCTCCTGTGCCCGGCGATTCCCTAGCCTTGCGCCACGCGTTGCAGAACCTGCTGGCCAACGCCGTCAAGTACGGAGGGGCAGGGAGACACCCGCTGCGGATTTCCGCGCACCGGGTCCCGGGCAGCGCCGGCGCGCAGGTTGAGATTCGCGTGGCGGACCATGGCACGGGGATACCGCCGGACGAACAGAAGCACGTATTCGACGCATTCTTCCGCGGCAGCAAGGCCGTGCAGCAGCAGGTGCACGGCACCGGCCTCGGACTGCATCTGGTGAAAAAAATTGTAGAGGCGCACGGGGGAAGCGTCCGCCTCGAAAGCGAACTGGGCGCCGGCGCCACGTTTATTGTAACCTTGCCGGCCGTTCCCGCGAAGTATCAGGATGAACTCGCGCATTCTCTTGGTTGAAGACGAACCCGGCCTGAGCCTCACCATCACCGATCTGCTGGAAGGGGAAGGTTATCAGGTGCGGACGGCGGCCGACGGTGTCACCGCGCTCGCCCAGGCCAGTTCCGGCGATTACGATCTGATGATTTTGGACGTGATGCTGCCGGGAAAGAGCGGCTTCGACGTTTGCCGGGAGTTGCGCCAAAAAGGATGCGATACCGCCATCCTGATGCTGACCGCCAAGACCCAGGTGATCGACCGCGTAGTCGGATTGAAACTGGGGGCGGACGACTACGTGGCCAAGCCGTTCGATCCTTCCGAACTGCTGGCGCGCGTGGAGTCGCTGCTGCGGCGCATTCCAAAAAAGAAGCGAATTCCGGTGGCGCAGTTCGCGTTCGGCAACGTGAGCGCCGATTTCACTCAGGGCCAGGTGCACAAAAAAGGTGAGCCGATAACCATGGCGGCCAAGGAATTGCAATTATTGCGCTACCTGATTGACCGGCGCGGCATCGTCGTCTCGCGTGAAGAACTTTTGCAGAACGTCTGGGAGTATCAGTCCGACGTTTCCTCCCGCACCGTCGACGTGCACGTGGCTTGGCTCCGGCAGAAGCTTGAGGACAATCCGCAAAATCCACAATTTATCCACACAGTGCGCGGCGTGGGATACCGGTTCACCGCCTAAGTCGCTTCGGCATCCGGAAGACCTTTTTCGCGGCTGACCCCTGGGGATTTCCCTTGCTTTCCGGCCTCGAATTCCCTATACTTCGTTCAGCGAGCAGAGGCGGCAGGAATTTCGTGGCGCGGGGCGAGGAGGAGCGTGTTAAGCCGGAGGCGTTTTGAACTGACTCACTCCACACTCGCTTTGTCTCGCGAGCCCAGCGGCCAACAGAAATGGCTCAACGTGCCGGCTGGGGCGAGAATTTACGTGATCTCGGGGCCGAACACCGGCGAGGACGAGAAGATGGTTCGCGTCCGCTGGGAAGGCCGCCAGCTAGCCATGTTCGCAATTGACGTGACCTCGGACGGAATCGAGGTTTACGAGAAGAACTGACAGGCAGTAGGGAGAGGCAGTGTATGCGATACCGAATCCATCTTCCAACCATGGTGCTCGCCTCCCGCGACAATCATGAAGCCGCGGTGACCATTCCTGCGGGCACGATCATCGATGTGATCGGGTCCGTAGAGAGCGATGACCGTTTTGTCGCAATCCGTTCGGGAGACGAGTTGTTTCACATTTTCGCTTCCGACCTCGCTAGCCGGGCAGATCGGGTTGCAGACGGCGAGCGCGCGCGGGTTTCTCGGAGGAGGGCCCCGCGCCACGAAAGAAAGCCGCGCGCGCGGGAAGCGAGTCCAGTGGCGAGCCGGGCCAGGGAACAACGGCGCGTACCGCTGCCGTTTCAGACCGGGCCGCGCTACGGCGTAAAACACGAACCTGAGGACGCGAACGCGTCTGCCGCCCGGCGGCGGAGACTATGCCGGCAGGGCAGGCGTGAGCCCGTGACGGCGCATGATCTCCGCCATCTTTACCGGGTCTGGAGGGCCGCCAGCGGCGGCGTGGATCACCTGAGCGGCCTCGCGGAAATATTGCGGACCGATCGCGGCCGGTGTGATGACGCATAGCGCCTTCGACTGCTTGCTTTCCTGATTGTCGAAGCGGTGAACAGCGCCTCGCGGAATGCATAGGGCCTGTCCCGGCCCGACGCCGATTTGTTTTCCGTCCACCGTCCAGGTCAGAACTCCTTCAAGCCCGTATATCGTCTCTTCGTAATGATCATGGCTGTGCGCGGGCGCAGCCAGCCGCTGCGCCGCGGGAACCGTAAGCTCAAACGCGGCGATGCTGCCCGTCGAGTCGTCCCCGGTAAGCAGAAAGCGAATCGTGAGGGGCCCGACGAGAATCGTCTCCTCGGACGGACTCAGACGAAGATCGAGAATCCGGTTGGTCACGAGCCTCCTTAGCGCACATACTGTTCTACCGCACATTCAGCCGCATCAGCCGGTTCGTTCCGGCACTGCCCAGTCAAATGCAATCGGTGGCGGAGAGGGGGGGATTCGAACCCCCGGTACAGGTTTAGGCCCGTACGACGGTTTAGCAAACCGCTGCTTTCGACCACTCAGCCACCTCTCCGCGAGAGTGGGTTGGTTTCAATTGCGATAGTAACATTATCGGCGGAGGCGACGCGCGCTTCAGGCTTGAACCTCAGGCCTTAGCTTCATCGCCGGCAGCGATTCCGGAACGCTCGGATGTTTGCCCGCCTCCACCTCTCGCCGTCGCCGGGCGTGAAGCGCCGAAAGAATCCTGCTCGTTTTGGCGAAAGTGGCGGCCCGTTCGGTGATGCGCGCGCGCTCCGCAGCATCCCAGGCTGGGAGCGCAACGGCGCCTCGCTCAATGGTGCGTAGAGGACCGCCTGGGGACAATTCTTCAGAACCGGAATGAGCGGCCGTAAAAACGGGCATCAAACGAAAATGCTCACCCGAAGGTGAGCATTTACGCCTCCCCGCTGTCGCGGGGTGATGTACATGGGAGAATCAGATTCGACGGTTTCGCAACCGACAAAACCTGGTTGTGATTGAGATATTAGGGCGTGGAGCAGATGAAGTCAAGCGAAAAAACTCCACCCGTTTTTTACCGCTTAGGACGCTGAAAAATAAAGACTTGATATTACATCCCGAATTGGATCACCTGTGGAAAAGCTGTTGGGAGTCGCCTGCTCCGCCCCCTGGTTCCGGTCTAAGGGGCCGAATCGTCAAGGCTTACTTATCCCCGATTCGCAGGACCAGGAACGGTTCCTCATCGACCGTCCTTCCGAGCTTCCGCCGCAGCACCCGGAACCCTCCAAAACCGATTCCCACCACGATGCTCAGGGCGATTAAGATCCCGGAAAGGGTGAAGATATTGAGAATCAGCCGCGCGAGCGCGGGAACCTCATTGACCGGAACCTTCTCATTCAAAGTGAGATGCCCTTCGTAATGGACTCCAGCCAGAATCCGTTCCGCGGCGTCGGCATCGGGCGGCTGGACGACCACGGAGACCAGGGGCCCGCTCCGACTGGCGACCGTACCCGGTACTTTCAGGAATTCCGCCTGGCGTTCGCGGGCCATGTTGGGGGTCGGATAGCTGAAAATGGCCAGCGTCAGATCGCCTTTAGGCGTTCGATAACGGCCCACTTGGGCCTCCGCGCCTAGGTGGAAGGCTGCCAGCGACGGAGCGATCCTGGGCTCAAATCGGGCCAGGGAAACCGGGCCCAGGATGTAGCGTTCAGAGTTCGGAATCAGCCCCTCCCTCGGCAGATTCTCGACAAGCGGGGGGAGCGGAGCCTGGTCCAGTTGCGGGAGTTGGGCGTAGAGCAATTCGAGGTCCTTTTGTTCTGGTACCTGGCCGCGAAACTCGAAAACGTAGTTTCCAAAAGCGGTTACACCTCCGCCCGGAGTCTTGGCCGACAGCTCTGCAATCTTGGCTGGGGGAGCCGCGGCCGGGCGCAGCGTTTCGAATAACGCCACGGCTCCGGTTGAATCGTGGAGGCGCCAGGCTGAGGCGCTGAAACGTTTTCCGGCCGTAGTGTACTGGGCCTGCTCTCCGGTCTCGAAGCCGTATTCCTGATAGAGGGGAGGATCAGCGGCTGCGAGTGGCTTGGTCTCGCCTTTTGTAAATTCTCCGATCTGGTCGGGAAGAATTGCCGCGTGCGCGAGAGACACGAACCCCAGCAGAAGCAGGCTGACGCCGGGTCCCTGGACTGTGGCCCTTCTTATCACGCCCCGCAGCATTTCTTGTACTTCTTTCCGCTGCCGCATGGGCAAGGGTCATTGCGGCCGACCGTTTTTTTCGAGAGCACCGGCTGCTTCTTGGCGGTCCCCTCACCACCTACGAATTGCAGCTCAGCCAGTTCCTTTTCTTTCTTGCGCTCGATCTTGCGGGTGAAGTCGAGCACCGAATTCTGCGCCGCGCGATTCTCCATCGGGCGCGGCTCGACCGCAACGCCCACAGCCTCGGGCTCGCCTCCGTTCTCCTCTTCCTCGTCGCTCCACAATTCCGGGTGGGGAACCGCTTCCGCCGGGGCTTCGGCGCGTTGCAGGAAGAACAGGTACCGAATCGTCTCGTCCTCGATCCGGTCCATCATGTCCTGGAACAGCACGAAGGACTCTTTCTTGTACTCGACCAGCGGGTCTTTCTGGCCGTAGCCGCGCAGGCCGATGCCCTCTTTCAGGTGGTCCATCGACAGGAGCTGGTCTTTCCACTGGTTGTCGATCACGTTGAGCATGATCATGCGCTCGGTTTCGCGCAGCAGCGGCGCGCCGAGCATGTCTTCCTTGTCTTGATATTTTTTCTTGAGCTGCTCGAGGATTTCTTCTTCAGCCTGGCGGCGGTCCAGGTTGGCCAACTCCTCCGTGCGGATTTTCACGCCGAATTGAGTCAGAATATCGGTCTCCAGGCCGGTCCAATCGTATTCGCTGGGATGCGTCTTTTCCGGCAGGCGCGCGTCGACGAAAGAGCCCAGGATGCCTTCGATGATTTCGAGGATGCGCTCCTTCTGATCTTTGCCCTCGAGCAGCGTCCGGCGCATGCCGTACACGGCCTGGCGCTGCTTGTTCATCACATCGTCGTATTCCAGGATGTGTTTGCGCGCGGCGAAATTCTGCGCTTCGACGGCCTTCTGCGCGGCGGCGATGCGCTTGGTAATCATCTTGCTTTCGATCGGCACGTCTTCTTCCATGCCGAGCCGCAACATCAGGTTTTGCATGCGCTGCCCGCCGAAGATCCGCATCAGGTCGTCTTGCAGCGACAGATAGAATCGGGCTGACCCGGGATCGCCCTGCCGTCCCGACCGGCCGCGAAGCTGGTTGTCGATGCGCCGCGAATCGTGCCGCTCAGTTCCGCAGATATGCAGCCCGCCGAGCGAGACCACCTCATCGTGTTCCTGCTGGGTTTCCGCCTTGAAGCGGCTGTACACCGCATCCCATTCGGCGCGCTCCGGCGTGCCGACGGCCGCGGTCTGTAAAACGTCCGGGTCCTTGTTCTCCTTGCGCAGCCGCTCCTTGGCCATGAACTCGGGATTTCCGCCGAGCAGAATGTCGGTGCCGCGGCCGGCCATGTTGGTGGAAACGGTGACGGCGCCTTTGCGGCCCGCCTGCGCCACAATGTGCGCTTCGCGCTCGTGGTTCTTGGCGTTCAGCACCTCGTGCTTGACGCCCATCTTGCTCAGAATTTTCGACAGTTTTTCGGATTTCTCGACCGAGACGGTGCCCACCAGGACAGGTTGCCCCTTCGCGTGCAGCTCCTTGATTTCCTTCGCAGCGTTGCGGAATTTTTCTTCTTCGGTGCGGTAGACGATATCTTCGAAGTCCAGGCGCCGGAGCGGCCGGTTGGTCGGGATCACCGTCACTTCCAGCCCGTAAATCTTCTCGAATTCCGCGGCTTCCGTGTCGGCCGTGCCGGTCATGCCGGCCAGCTTTTTATACATGCGGAAGTAGTTCTGGAAAGTGATGGTGGCCAGCGTCTGGTTCTCGCGCTGGATGCGGACGCCTTCCTTGGCTTCCACGGCCTGATGCAAGCCGTCCGACCAGCGGCGGCCAGGCATCAGGCGGCCTGTGAACTCGTCGACGATGATGACTTCGTCGTCCTTGACGATATAGTCCTTGTCGCGCTGGAAAATGACGTGAGCTTTCAGCGCAGCTTCGACGTGATGCCGCCACTCCTGGTGTTCCAGCGACCAGATGTCGGGCAGGCCGAGCAGTCGGGCGACCTTATCGTTTCCTTCGTCGGTGAGCGCGACGCTGCGATGTTTCTCGTCCACCGTATAGTCGCCGGTGGTCCATTTCTGGCCAGGTTCTTTGCCCTCGATCACCTCGCCGCGGATCAGGCTGGGAATGATGCGGTTGACTTTGTAGTACTTGTCGGTGGATTCTTCGCTAGGGCCGGAAATAATCAGGGGCGTGCGGGCTTCGTCGATCAGGATCGAGTCGACCTCGTCCACGATCGCATAGTTGAACATCTTGTACTGCGTCCCTTTGCCGTCGACCGCGGGCACAGTAAACGGCTCGATGCTCCGCTGGACGCAATCCGCGATGCGGAATTTCATGTTGTCGCGCAGATAGTCGAAACCGAATTCGTTGTTGGTGCCGTAGGTGATGTCGGCGGCATAGCTGGCGCGGCGCTCATTGTCGTCCAGATCATGCACGATCACGCCGACGGTCATGCCCAGGCCTTTGTAGATGCGGCCCATCCATTCCGAGTCGCGCCGGGCCAGGTAGTCGTTCACTGTGACCACATGGACGCCCTTGCCTTCCAGCGCGTTCAAGTAGACCGGGAGCGTCGCGACCAGGGTCTTTCCTTCGCCGGTCTTCATTTCGGCGATCTTGCCGCGGTGCAGAACGATACCGCCGATCAACTGCACGTCGAAGTGCCGCATATTGAGGATGCGGCGGCCGGCTTCGCGGACGGTGGCGAACGCCGGGACAAGAATGTCGTCGAGCGTGGCGCCCCGGGCGAGCTGCTCTTTGAACAGCACCGTCTGCGTGGCGAGTTCCTGATCGGAGAGTTCCTGCATGCGCGGCTCCAGCTCGTTGATGGCCGCGATGATCGGGCGCATCGCCTTCACTTCGCGCTCGTGCTTGGTGCCGAAAACCTTGGCCAGCATGGTGTCTATGGCCATAATCAATCCTCCTGTCTGTTTCCTGAATTTTTATTGCGACTTCGGGAACGACGGAGACTTCAGCAGCGCAAAAGCGTACGTTGGGGCCGCCGCGCGACCCAGGAAGGAACCACGATGCTCGCGACCATCCAGAGAGAATGGCGCAGGGGAGTTTCGGAGAGCGCCGCGAACGGCAGAACCGCTTGGGGCGAAGGCCGCTCGGTCGGGGTGCTCAAGGCGGAAGCTTCCGCCATCGGCGTGACCACGGATCGCAGCAGCCGGGTTAGGGTGTTCGACTTAGGTTCGTTCGATGAGACCGGTCCGGCGGCGATGACTGCGGCCAGGGCCGAGAGCCCCAGCAAGGGGGCCAGGCTGACCAGAAACATTCGCCGGAATCTCACGGAAGTCCTTCTATTTCTGATCGTAACATAGGATAGAATCCTCCTAATGCCTCTGAGTGCCGGATTCCAACTCGGGCCATACGAGATTGTTTCTCTGATCGGCGCGGGCGGCATGGGTGAAGTGTATCGCGCCCGCGATCCGCGCGTCGGCCGCGACGTGGCGATCAAAGTTTCGCAGGAGCGCTTCAGTGAGCGCTTCGATCGTGAAGTGCGTGTGATCGCGTCGCTGAACCATCCCAATATCTGCCAGCTCTACGACGTGGGGCCGAACTACCTGGTCATGGAGCTGATCGAGGGCGATTCGCCCCGCGGCCCCATGTCGCTCGACGAAGCTCTGCGCATCATGCGCCAGATCGCCGACGCTCTAGATTACGCGCACGAGAAAGGCGTGGTCCATCGCGATCTCAAGCCGGGGAACGTCAAGATCAAGCCCGAGGGCGCGGTCAAAGTGCTGGACTTCGGGCTTGCCAAGGTAGCACCGAGTGCGATCAGCGGCAGCGGCGAGGATTCGCCGACACTTTCGATGGCCGCGACGCGGGCCGGTATGATCCTCGGCACGGCGGCGTACATGGCGCCGGAACAAGCTCGTGGAAAATCCATCGACAAACGCGCTGACGTCTGGGCTTTCGGTGTGGTTTTCTTCGAGCTGCTCACGGGGCAAAAGCTGTTCAAGGGCGAGGATATCACCGAGACGCTGGCATCAGTGGTCAAGGAGCGGCCGGATCTGGGCGCCGCGCCGCCTAGCGTCCGCAGGCTGCTCGAACGGTGTTTGGAAAAAGATCCCAAGGCCCGACTCCGCGACATCGGCGATGTGTGGGCGCTGCTGGATTCGGTGCAGGCGGAGGCCGCTCCGTCACCGTCGCGGCTCGGAATTGCGGGATGGATCGTCGCGGCCGTGCTGGCGATCATCGCTCTGGGATTGGGCTTCACCGCATACCGTCATTATGCCGAGGAGCCGCCCAAGGTTCTGCGATTCTCATTGCTGCCTCCAGAGAAAGGAACTCTGGCAATCAATGAGGTTCCAGCGATTTCACCCGACGGCAGCCGGCTGGCATTCGCGGCCACCACCGGAGGCGAGCCGATGCTGTGGATACGGGATCTCGATTCCTTCGAAGCTCGCATGATTCCCGGAACCGAGGGAGCCGCATTGCCCTTCTGGTCGCCCGACGGCCGGAATGTCGCGTTTTTTTCCCACACCAAACTCAAGCGGATCGACCTGTCCGGCGGTGCACCGCTGACGCTCTGCGATTCATCCTTCACCGCCGGGGGCGCCTGGGGCACAGGTGATGTCATCCTTTTCACGCCGTACTTAGGCGGGCTGTTCCGCGTCTCCGCGGCGGGAGGGACACCAACTCCGGCAACCGTTACGGAACCAGGAAAGGAACTGGTCCACACAACTCCGCAGTTTCTTCCGGATGGACGGCACTTTCTTTACGTCTCCGCTGGCCAGAACCTGGCGGAGGGCAAAGTGTATATCGGCGAGTTGGATTCGAAGGAACGCCGTGAAGTTGTGGGCGCAAGCTCCAGATCTATCTATGTTTCCTTGGGCTATCTGCTGTTCGCTCGGGGCCAGACGCTCATGGCCCAGGCGTTTGATCCGGAAAAAGCCCTCCTCAGCGGCGATCCCGTTCCGGTTGCGCAGAATGTGAACCGTACCGGTGTAGGCCCGGGCGCTTTTTCGGTCTCAAGGAACGGGATGCTGGCGTTCGCGACCGGCGAAGGGGGCGGTGGCAACGCGCAGCTCACCTGGGTCGACCGATCGGGAGAGCTCCTAGGCACAATATCCACTCCCGGACAGATCACGATGCCGTCCATTTCTCCGGACGGAACGAAAGTTGCCTTCTCGCGGTCCGATCCCCAGACCGGGATTCCCGATATCTGGGTTCATGAACTCGCACGAAGCGCCGATTCGAGGTTCACGTTCGGGCCGCGCTTCAACCTGTTCTCCTCGTGGTCTCCCGATGGCCGGTACATCGCCTACATGGGCACGGATCCGGATGGCACTCATATCCATAAGAAAGCCACTAGCGGACCCGGCCAGGACGAAGTGATCGATGGCGACGCGCGTGTCAAACGGCCCGCAGACTGGTCGCGGGACGGGAAGTACATATTAGAAGACACACCCGGAGATCCCAAGACTGGCGGCGATGTCTGGGTGTTGCCGCTGGAGGGTGAGAAGAAGGCCCAGCCGTACGTACAAACGGAGTTCCAAGAGGGTATGCCGAAGCTGTCGCCCGACGGTCAGTGGCTCGCGTACTCTTCGTGGGAGTCCAAACGGGCGGAAGTCTACGTCCAGACATTTCCCATGCGTGGCGGCAAGTGGCAGGTTTCCATCGATGGCGGCAGTTTTCCCATTTGGAGCAAGGATGGAAAGGAATTGTACTTCATCGGGCCGGACGGAAAGATGATGGCGGCCGAAGTCCGCAGCGTCCCGGGCAAGGACGGATCCACTTTCGAGCGAGGAGTCCCCAAGCCGCTGTTCGACGCTCACATGGAGGGCGGCACATGGTTCGATGTCAGCAGGGATGGCAAATTCCTGATCCCGGTTCACATAGAGCAGCCCGGTGTGGCACCCATCAATATCGTGGTGAACTGGCAGGCGGCGCTGAAGAAATGATCTCAGGAGATAAACTCGGGCCGTACGAGATCGTGTCGTTGCTGGGCGCCGGCGGCATGGGTGAAGTGTATCGCGCCCGCGATCCGCGCGTGGGCCGCGATGTGGCGATCAAGGTTTCGCAGGAGCGTTTCAGCGAGCGCTTCGACCGGGAAGTGCGGGTGATCGCGTCGCTGAATCATCCCAACATCTGCCAGCTTTACGACGTCGGGCCGAACTACCTGGTGATGGAGCTGGTCGAAGGCGATTCGCCCTGCGGCCCCATGTCGCTCGACGAAGCTCTGCGCATCATGCGCCAGATCGGCGACGCTCTGGATTACGCGCATGAGAAAGGCGTGGTCCATCGCGATCTGAAGCCGGCCAACGTCAAGATCAAGCCCGAGGGCGCGGTCAAGGTGCTCGATTTCGGGCTGGCCAAACAGAGCCGCGACAGTTACAGTTATGGAGCGGATTCCGAGAATTCGCCGACGCTGTCGATGGCCGCGACGCGGGCGGGGATGATCCTCGGCACCGCGGCCTACATGTCGCCCGAGCAGGCTCGCGGAAAATCGATCGACAAACGCGCCGACGTCTGGTCATTCGGGGTTGTGTTCTACGAACTGCTCACCGGGCAGAAACTCTTCAAGGGCGAGGACATTACGGAGACGCTTGCTTCGGTAGTCAAGGAGCGCCCGGATCTGAGCGCCGTGCCGCCCGGCGTGCGCCGGCTGCTGGAACGGTGTCTCGAAAAGGATCCGAAGGCTCGGCTGCGGGATATCGGAGATGCGTGGGCTTTGCTGGATTCGGTGCAGGCGGATGCCGCTCCGTCACCGTCGCGGCTCGGAATTGCGGGATGGATCGTCGCGGCCGTGCTGGGGATCGCCGCGATCGCCGCCGGATGGCTCGCCTGGCGCGCCATGCAGCCGGTGGAGCGTCCGCTGGTGCGGCTGGATGTCGATCTTGGCTCGGATATTTCGCTGCCGCCTGCTGCTAACAACTTTCTCAGCACCTTCGCGATTTCGCCCGACGGATCGAGGATTGTGTACCTGGCGAGTGTGGGGACCGGGCAGCCGCGGTTGTTCACACGGCGGCTGGACCAAACCAAAGCCAGTGAGCTTCCAGGCACAAGCGGAGCAACCGGGCCGTTCTTTTCTCCCGACGGGCAGTGGGTCGGATTCTGGGCCGGCGGCCAGTTCAACAAAGTCTCGGTAGAAGGGGGCGCTGTGGTCCCTCTAGCGGGCGCGCCCGCGAGCGGCGGAGCAAGTTGGGGGCAGGATGGCAACATCATCGCAAGCGTATTGCCATCGTTGGTGCGAATTCCTTCCGGTGGAGGGCCGTTCAAGAAAACGACTGACCTGGCGAATGGAGAACTGGCGCAAACACATCCTCAAATCCTCCCAGGAGGCAAAGCTGTCCTTTTCGTCGCCTACCCGACGTTCGATACGGCGAGAGCGCATATCGACGTTGTCACCTTGGCGGACGGGAGTAGAAAGACGATTATGCCGGGCGGGACGTCGCCGCGCTATCTTCCCACCTCAGGCAAGACCGGACACCTGATCTTTGTAAACAAGGGAACGCTGTTTGCGGTTCCGTTCGATCCGGATCGCCTGGAGACGCACGGGACGCCGGTGCCGATCCTGGATGACGTGCTCTATCAAGCGACATCAGGCGGCGCGCAATTTGACGTTTCCGAAAACGGCACGCTGGTCTATCGTAAAGGCTCTCCTGGCGCGGCTTCGGGAAGTGCGTTGACTTGGGTGGATGCCACGGGAAAAAAGGACCCATTGCGCTCCAAGACTGGAGTCTTCGCTGGCACCCCGCATCTCTCGGCGGACGGGAAACGCGTGGCGATGGCGCTGACCGAGGGCTCGAATACCGATGTTTGGGTCTACGAGCAGCAGCGGGACGCGATGCAGCGTCTTACGTTCGGCGGAGTGCCTTACCTTAATCCGGCTTGGAGCCCCGACGGGAAGTATGTTTTCATCGGATCCGTCGGCGGCCTGTTCTGGGCGCGTTCCGACGGAGCGGGCCAGCCGCAAGCATTGCTTCCCAACAAAGGGTTCCAGATACCCTGGTCGGTGACCGCAGACGGCAAGAGGCTGGCGTATTTCGAAATCGCCGGAGCGCCCCAGCTCTGGACAGTTCCACTGGAGGAAGATAACGGGCAGATCAAGGCCGGCAAGCCGGAGCAGTTCCTCAAGAGCCAGTTTCAGGACGCCACTCCCGCATTCTCGCCGGACGGCAAGTGGATCGCTTACCAATCGAACGCCACCGGTACCAATGAAATCTACGTGCGGCCGTTCCCGCCGCCGTCTTCGGGACAGAGCGGCCAGTGGCAGATCTCGAACAGCGGCGGACAGGGACCGATGTGGACCGCCCACGAATTGTTGTACCAAGCCGGTGATCAGATCCTGGCAGCGAGCTACACCGTCAACGGCGATTCGTTCAGATCGGAAAAACCGAGAGTATGGCTGGCGAAGGTCGACGGACAGGCGTTCGGCTTGTCGCCGGATGGTAAGCGCGTAGCGGTAATGGCGCCCGTAGAAACCCCGGAGGCTACCAAGGCGGATCACGAGGTGGTGTTCTTGCAGAATTTCTTCGACGAGCTGCGGCGCCGCGCGCCGATGACGAAGTAGCCTTAGCTGACCGGCGGGGCAGGCACTGCGACCTCTTCGAAACTCACCTTGTCGTAGATCTTCTTGAGCGGGATCATGCAATCGACGCTGCGAAAGCGCGCCGATGCTTCCAGACCGGCGAATTCGGTCAGCACCCATTCGGCATCGGCGGCGCGCCGGAAGACTTCGACGCGCGCCTCATTCTGCGAAACGAACACGCACTCCTGAAGCGATTCCATGGTTCGATATTGGGTCGCGGCGGCGTGGGAGAAGTTTCAAAAGGACGGAAAACCCAAGAAACCCGCCCGCGCGATCAATGGGCGCAGCCAGACGCCGCCGCGCGCAAGCCGAAATCCGCCTCAGCTTCCCGCTGAAGCCTCAGCGGCGTTCGGCAAATCCGGATTTCCGAACGGACTTTCTTGCAGGGACGCATATTCCAAAATGAACCTGCGATCCGCGAGCGAGACGACGCGCTCGAACCCACACGACAGGCGGGATCAGCCGCCGCGCCAGCAGCGTGAGAAGCGAGCAGAGGTCTTCCTACGATCTCGTCGTCCGGCAGGAACGTCTGCCTGAACGATGCCCGCTCGGCTTCCGACTCCTCGGTCTGATAGTCGAGCCTGAATCGCAGGCAGAGTCCTGCGGATAGGCATCGAAGGGGCGGCTCGTGACGAACAGCTCGAACGGCGAGGGGCAGAGCACGCGCGTCACATCGCTTTTGCGCCAGTCCGCCGTGATGACGCGGGCGTTGAACCATTCCCCGCCGCATAGCAGGCGGTGCTCGACGACCACCTCTCCGGCGCCGGGGCCGTTTGCCGCCCGTTCGTAGCACCAGCCGGAGAACTTCAAAAATGTTTGAGCAAGTGTGAGCAAAAGGCGTGTAAGTTATTGAAAAATTGGTAGCGCTAACGGGAATCGAACCCGTATTTGAGCCTTGAGAGGGCTCCGTCCTAACCGTTAGACGATAGCGCCGTTCCCTCAGTATACGATGTCCGTGCAGTCGCGAGCTTCAATACGTCTCCACCCTCGGGCGGTCGGGCGTCGCCTTCGTCTGCGAGCGCAGCCGCAGGTGATACACCAGCGCTCCCGTTCCGAGCGTCAGACCCGTCGCCAGCGCGATGTACGGCTTCAGCACGATCCCCTGATATGTCATCCATGCTCCTACCAGGATGAACAACACAGGAAACAGCGGATACGCGACGCTCACCACGCGCAGCTTCTGCCATCCAGGCCGGCGGCGGAACAGGAACATCGAGATCACGCTCATCACGGTGAACAGATTCAGCGTCATCCCGATGTAAACCACCAGAGCCGGAAACGGCGTCACGGTCATCAGCATGGTGCAGACGCCCTGCGCCACGATAGCCGCAACCGGAGTATGAAACCGCGGATGCACCTTGGCCGCGATCGAAGGAAACGCTCCGTTGCCCGCCATGGCGTAGTAGACGCGCGGGCCGATCGTGACCATCGCATTCACCGTCGACATGAGCGAGAGCGCCATCAGCCCGCTGAAGATTCCGGCGATTTCCGGTCCGAACAAGCGCGATGCCGCGAACGCCCCCACCGCTTCCTTCCCTTTCATGTCTTCGAGCGGAGCCGCGTACAGGAAAACTAGGTTCAGGAGAACGTACAGAACGGTGACCAGCGCGGTGCCGATCCCCAGCGCCATCGGCAGCGTGCGCGTGGGCTGGCGCAATTCCTCGGCGACGTAGGTCGCGGCGTTCCAACCGCTGTACGCAACCCAGACCCACACCAGGCTGATGGCGAATTGCTCGATCAGTCCGGTGGACACGTTTCGCTCCGCGGGAGTCGTGAAGTGCGAAGTGGATCCCTCCCCAGCGGTGAATCCCAGAACAATGAACGCCAACAGGACGAGCACTTTCACGCTAGTCAAGACGTTCTGCACGCGCGCAACGCGCTGCACGCCGAAAATATTCAGCACCGTGAAAACGCCCACCAGGGCGCAGGCCGCGATTTGTGCGCCTCCGAAGCGGATGATCCAGCCGCCCGGTCCGGCGATGACCGGAGCGTTCTCCTGGCTCAGGGCAGGGAAGAAGTGCCCCAGGTATTCGGAAAACGCCAGCGCGGCCGCCGCGATCGGGGCGGAAAAACCCGCGAAGAACGAAGCCCATCCGGTCATGAACCCCCAGGTGGGTCCGAACGCCCGTGTCAGGTAAACGTATTCGCCCCCGGAACTGGGGAAATTGATACCGAGCTCGGAATAGCAGATCGCGCCGAGGAACGCGATGACGCCGCCCACCACCCAGATACTGAGCACGAGATTGGGGGAGCCGAGCTGGCCGGCCAGAAAACCGGTTCCGGTGAAGATCACGGTACCGATCATGTTGGAGACGACCAGCGCGGTGGCGCTGACCAAGCCCAACTGACGCAGAAGCCCGGCTTTTCCGGCGGTCACTACTTCATTCTACGAGCTAAGCCCGACGCAGGGTTACGCTCCGTGACATTTTTTGTACTTCTTGCCGCTGCCGCACGGGCAAGGATCGTTGCGGCCGACCTGGCCGGATGGCGGGGGCGGCGAAGGCTCCGGTTCCGGCTCGCCGCTTTGGTCCGCGGCGAACACCGGGTCGAGCCCGTGCAGCCGCAGGCGCTCATCCAGCGCGAACATGACCAGCTCGGCGTCTTCAAACGAGAGGCGGGCCAGCGCGTCGATTTTGCGGAACATCCCCCGCACGCGGCCGCGCGTCGTCTCGCCCGGCATGGCCAGCGCGTAAGCGAACAGCGCATCGTCGCGCAGATCCTCAAGCTCGCCCTCGCGGTCGAAGTAGCTGGCGATCTGGCCGGCGTAGCGAGTGAGCTGGAAATAGCCTGCGCCGCGCAGAGCCTGGCGCAGGATTTCCTTGTTCGGATCGTCCAGATGCGCCGGAAAAAAGCGCGCGTAGGGTTTGTAAAGGGAGCGCCACATCGATTCGAGCGCTTTGGCCCGAGCCACGCCCTTCCCAGCAGACCCGCCTTCCTCATAAAACGCTTCGATCGCGCGCTGCGCCTCCTCGCGATCGCCTACAGAATAGAGTCCCACGGCTGCGCCCCCCCGCTCAGCGATATCGCGCGAGGCGTCCGCCAGGACCGCGAGCATTGCGTCGCGGATCGCTGCTTCCTCGGTCGCGTCGGCCAGCGATTCCCAGGCGCGTCCCCGAACCTTCGCGTCCGGATCCGACTGTGCCAGCCGGAGCAGAGCTGCGCGGGATTGCAAATCCAGCTCTTGATTGAAGAAACTGTGCGCCGCCCCAGCGCGAACCTCCGCGTCCGGCGATTCGAACAAGCGCAGCCGCTCCGATTCGCTCAAAACGTCAAATGCCGGAATCTCGCGCTCGGGATACTCAGCCAGTATGTCGAAGGGCAGCCGCTCATATGGCTCCAGGGGCCGGTCCAATGCCTGGAGCGCGCGTTGCAGGTCGCCGCGGAGCTCCGTCTGTTCCTCGGGGACTTCGGCCAGCATCGCTTGGAGCGCGGGCCGGGCGGCCGGGTCATGATACAGCTCCAGACAGAGTGCGCCGTCTGCCGCATCAAACTGGAGGCGGTCCAGCAGGACCGCCAGAATCCGGGGATCGCGGACGTGCAAGGCTGCCAGTAGAAATGCGATGTCTGCGCCCTGCTCTTCTCCGAGTTCCTCATAAAGAGCCAGCAGCGGGCCGACGGCGCGCTCACCAAAAGGCAGCAGCGCGTGAATCAACTCGTCGCCAATATCCTCGTGCGTGCGCCGGACGGCCTGTATCAGGAAATCGAAGGAATCGCACGCGGAACCCCAGTGCCGGAACAAGTCGATCAGCAGCGGATCGACGTCGATGCGATCGTGATTGTGCGGAGCCTGTGCGAAGGCGAGGACCTCGCGCATGGCGTGTTCCCCGCCGTCGAGAATGGATTGAATCAGCCGCCGGTCAATACCCAGACGTCCCTGGGCTGCCTCGCGCAGCAGTTCGCCTGCACTGGCCACCGGAGCCGGCTACTCTTCCTTGATGACGTGCACCGGAATCTCGACGGAAACGTCGCGGTGCAGTCGCAAGGTGACCTTGAAGTCGCCCAGCGTCTTGATGGGTTCTTCCAGTTGGACCTTCTTGCGATCGATGCTATAGCCCAATTTTTCGAGCGCGACCGAGATATCGCTGGCGGTCACCGAGCCGAACAGTTGGTCGTTTTCGCCGGCCTTCTGGCGGATGGTGACTTCGAGGGATCCCATCATTTTGCCGAGGTCCTGGGCCTCGGCCACCTGTTTCGCCTCGCGGCGAAGGTGTGCCTGGCGCTCCTGCTCGACGATCTTCTTGTTGCCTTCCGTTGCGGGGACGGCAAGTTTCCTGGGGAGCAGGAAATTTCGCGCGTATCCGGCGGCGACTTTCACCACCTGGCCGCGCTGGCCCAGCTTTTCGATGTCTTCTCTGAGGATGATTTCCATGAGATTGAATCCCGCCTGTTTAAATCGTTGTCGCGAACGGCACCAGCGCGATATTGCGGGCCTGCTTGATGGCTTCCGCCAGCCGGCGCTGGTGGGGCGCGCAGACGCCCGAAATGCGCCGCGGCGTGATCTTGCCGCGTTCACTGATGAAGGAAGTCAGCAGCCGGACGTCCTTGTAATTGATGTCGTCGATCTTATCCACGCAGAAGCGGCACAGCTTCTTGCGCCGGAAATACTGTTTCTTCCCTGCGATCGCTTTGTCGCCGCCGGTGGGCCTTTGCGAGCTGGCGATGGGTCTTCCGCCTTTTTGTTCCGCCATGACAGTCTCCTCTTATGATTCCTTGATTTCCGCGGCGGCCGCGCTGGAGCCGGGCAGCCCTGGCGCCGCCGGTGCGGGTTCGGCAAGCAGAGCCGGCGCGGCCGCCGGGGGCGGTGGAGGCCGGCGGGCGGCGCGCTTCTCGCGCTGCTTCTTTCGCTTCTCGATCTTCTTGGCTTTTTCGTCGATGCGGACCGTGAGGAACTTGATCACCATGTCGGTGACGCGCATGCGCCGCTCGATTTCCTTCACCAGTTCGGGCGACGAGCTGAACTGGAGCAGCACGTACGCGCCTTCATTGTACTTTTGCACGCGATACGCCAGCTTGCGGGTTCCCCACTTGTCGGCTTTTTCCACGACGCCTTTTCCGCTGGTGATCAAATCCTTCAACTGGCCGATATACGCGTCGACTTCTTCTTCGGGCGCGTCCGGCCGGACAATGAATAACTCCTCGTAGACTCTCATTCTTCCTCTGTTGGTAAGCCTTGGGCGCGACTTCCTTCGTCACGCACAGCGGATTGGCGTTTGTGCGCGTTGAATTTCGTCATGGCCTGAGCGGCGCCCTCAGCAATTATGGATTCGACAGCTTCCGCCGCGCGGTTCACCGTTTCCTCCACGTCTTGTTTTTGTGCCCGCTTGAACGGCGCGAGCACGAACTTCTCTCCCTCCACCGGATTCCCCGGGTGGATGCCCAGCCGAACCCGGGTAAATTCACCCGTTCCCAAACTGCCGATCACGCTCTTCACTCCCTTATGCCCCGCCGCCGATCCGTTCAACCGGATCCGCAGCGTGCCCCAAGGCAGATCGAGCTCGTCGTACACCACAATCAAGCGGCCGGGTTTTAATTCGTACCGCTCGAGCAGCCCTCGCACTGCCGGGCCGCTCAGATTCATATACGTCTGCGGCTTGGCCAGCGCCACCCGCTTCCCCGCGATTTTGCCCAACCCCACTAGCGAAGTATTCTCTTTCCGGCTGACCCGAATCGCGTGTGAGGCGGCCAGCCGATCGATCACCAGGAAGCCCAGGTTATGCGGCGTGAATTCGTACTCTTCGCCGGGATTGCCAAGCCCAACCACCAGAAACTCGATCTCGTCCGGCATATGCGGGCTGACCCCGGGCCTCTGGCGGCGGGCCCCTGCCTATTTCTTCTTCTTCTCCTCGGCCGGGGCCTCGCCCTCCTCTTCCTTCTTGCCCTTCTTGATGACTTCCGGCTCGGCTGGAGCAGCCGGCGCAGCGCCCTCGGCTCCCGGAACCGGTGCAGCGGCTTCTTCGGCCTTCAGCGCTACCACATGCGAAATCACCGCATCGGGCTGGCTTACCAGCCGCACGGATCCCGGCAGCGGCACATCGGTGGCGCGCACGCTCTGGCCGATCAGGAGTCTGCTCACGTCCACGCTCAGCGATTCCGGGATTTCGTTCGGCAAGCACTCGACTTCGATTTCGCGCGTGACAATTTCATGCAATCCCCCCTGGATCTTGACGCCTTCCGGATCGCCGGTTGTGTGGACGGGAACCTTTACGACCAATCGCTGCGTCAGGTCGATGCGTTTCATGTCGATGTGCAGCAGCGTGTCCTTGATCGGATCGGTCTGCCAGTCGACGATCATGACCGGCGTGGTTTCGCCGCCCTTCACGGCCAGGTTGAAGATCGTGTTGTGGCCGGATTTGCTGTGCAGGATGCGCCCGACCTCTCTCGGGTTCACCGCGACGGCCACCGTTTCCTTGCCGGTTCCGTAAATCACTGCCGGAGCCGCTCCGGCGGCGCGCAGGCGGCGCGCTTCGTTCTTTCCACGGGTGTTGCGCGGCTCGGCCGCGACGGTAATTGTGTTTGCCATACTCTTATCTCTTTCTACTTCTAGACGAACAGCGTGCTGACGGAGCCATCCTCGTGGATCGATTGAATCGCCTTCGCCAGCAGCGGCGCGACCGAAAGTTGCTTGATCCGGTCGCAATTGTCTGCTTGCCCGCACAGCGGGATTGAATTCGTCACCACGACTTCCGCAATCTCCGAATTCTCAATTCTGTCTACAGCCGGGCCGGACAGCACCGCGTGTGTCGCGCAAGCCCGGACGCTTTTCGCGCCCTGCTCCAGCAACGCCTCGCTCGCTTTCACCAGCGTACCGGCCGTGTCGATCAGGTCGTCCACGATCAGGCAATGCTGGCCGCTCACGTCGCCGATGATATGCATCACTTCGGCCACATTCACATCCGTGCGCCGCTTATCGATAATTGCCAGGGGCGAATCCATCCGCTTGGCAAAGGCCCGCGCGCGTTCCACGCCGCCGGCATCCGGGGAAACCACGGTCAATCCCTCGCCGCCCAGTTCGCTGAAATAATCCACCATCACGGGAGCCGCGAACAGATGGTCCACCGGCACATCGAAGAATCCTTGGATCTGAGCCGCGTGCAGGTCCAGCGCCAGAACACGGTCCGCGCCGGCCCGCTCGATCAGGCTCGCCACCAGGCGCGCCGAAATCGGCATCCTCGGCCGGTCCTTGCGGTCCTGCCGGGCATACCCATAGTAGGGTAGCACTGCCGTGATTCGCTCAGCCGAAGCGCGCTTGAGGGCGTCCGTCATCAGCAGCAATTCCATCAAGTGCTTGTCCACCGGGCGGCACGTGGGTTGGACGACAAAGACGTCCGCGCCGCGGACGTTTTCCTGAATCTGAAGGTGCACTTCGCCGTCCGAGAATTCCTTCACGTTGGCAGCGGCCAGTTGACAGCCGAGCTCGTAGCAGATCTCCTTCGCCAGGACGGGATTGGCACTGCCCGTGAAGACTTTGAAGTGATTGAACCTCATCTTGCGTACCGGCTTTGAGGCGGCCATAAGCTTTGGTCAGCCCTGCTCCGATCCTGCCGAATGTGCTGGCTCAACTGCCGCCGCCAAAGCTGTTGATAGCTCCGGCGGCTCACCAGCGTGCCCGGCATGACCAGGTATTTCCCGAACACCCGATCTCCCTTCAACACCGCTGCTGCCCGGTCCCGCTCCTTGCGGGAACCGAAAACTCCAAAAATCGACGAACCGCTGCCGGTCATCCTGACGCTCGCGCCCAGCTTCGACAACTTCCGCTCGATAATCTGGAGCTGGGGATACTGGCGGAAAACGACCGCTTCGAAGTCGTTCGCACTGAACGACCCTGCCGCCCTTGCCGAACGCTCACCTGCGAGACTCCGAACAAAGGCCTGGAACCCATTAATTTTACTAGAGGAATCCGCGTCAGTCAAACCGCGCCGGAGGGCCTGGTAGGCCGCACCGGTGGCCACGTGCAGACGGGGGGCGACCAGCAGAATCGGCTCCGGCCTTATTTCCGGCAATGCATAGACTTCGGTGCCCCGTCCGAGGCCCAGGGCGGTCCCGCCCGTCAGAAAGAAGGGAACATCGCTGCCGAGCCCGGCCCCGATTGCGGTGATCTGCTCGAACGCGAGCCTGCGGCCTCCAGCGAGAACCGGCAGCGCAAGCAAAACGGCGGCGGCGTTTGAGGAGCCGCCTCCCAATCCTCCGCCCATCGGAATCTTTTTCTGCAAACGGAAATGAACCCGGCCGTGTGTCTTGAGCGCGTCGAGCACGGCTGCGGCGGCGCGGAGCACCAGGTTATCGGGAATCGCCAGCGGATCCTGAATTGAAACCACGGTGCGCCGCGCGGGCTCGTACTCGATCTCGAGCGTGTCAGCCAGCGAGATGGTCTGGAAAACCGTGCGCAGTTCGTGGAATCCGTCCGGATGCCGGTGGAGCACGCGCAGATCGAGATTGATTTTGGCCAGGGAATGGACCCGCGCCGACCGGACCGGCATCTAGTAGTGCAGAAGCGTTTGCACGTCGTAGCCGGGCAGCTTGTCGCGGCCCTGGAGCGCGTCGAGCTCGATGACGAAACTCAATCCGGCTACATGGCCGCCCAGTTTCTCGACGAGCCTGGCCGCGGCCGCGGCGGTGCCGCCGGTGGCGAGGACGTCGTCCACGATCAGGACGTTATGGCCGGGCTCGATGCCGTCGCGATGAACCTCGACCGCATCGGTTCCGTATTCGAGCGCATATTCGACGCGTTCGGTTGGCGCAGGCAGCTTCTTCGGCTTGCGCATGGGAACAAAGCCGGCGCTCAGCGCATACGCGACGGCCGGGGCGAAGATGAATCCGCGCGCTTCGATCCCGACGACGCGGTCGATCCCGTGCCCGGCGTAGTGGGCGCGCAGCGCATCGATCACCGCGCGCAGCCCGCTGGGGTGTTTCAGCAGCGTCGTGATGTCATAAAACAAAATGCCAGGCCTGGGATAATCCGGAATCTCGCGAATGAAGGTTTTCAGTTGATTCATGCGGCCGGAGGCTGCCTGGGCAGTTGGATTGGACAATGGATTAGCGGATGTCAAACCCTACAATTCTAGCATCGACATTCGAATCTTCGACTTCGACGCAGCGAACGTCGCCGGCCGGCGGACCTTGCCGCAGCCGCGCTTCGAAGGCTTCCAGCAGGTGCGCTGCGCCCGCCGCGTAGGCTTCCACGCGGCCATCCGGCAGATTGCGCACCCAGCCCCTAAGTCCCAACTCGCGTGCGATGCGGACGGTAAAGAATCGGTAGCCGACCCCTTGCACCTGGCCGGATACCAGGAATCTGCGCGCGCGCATCTGCCGTCGATTTTATCCAGTTTCGAATCCGCCGGCGGCGTGCCTTTCTGAATCCGATGAGTTATAGTGCTTCCTGATCGCGCGGAAATCACGGAATCTGATGCAGCGCTGCGCGGGCAGGGAGGCAGGAATGGCGAACTTTTGCTCGAAGTGCGGATCTCCAGCAGGTGGTCGGTTTTGTCCGGCGTGCGGCGCGGCTGTGCCGAGCGGGCCTCCCGCGCTGCCAAACGCGCCAGCTCCAGGCCCGCGCCCAACGGGTTCAGCGGCCAAAGTCATCTGGATCGTCGCCGGGGTCGTGCTGGCGCTCGGAGCGATGGGCGTGGGTAGCGTGGTTTACATCGGCTATCGCGCCAAGCAGAAGCTTGCCGAGTTGAACCGGGTCTATAAAGAAGCGACAGAACCGGCCGGAGTTTCGTCATCCAATTCAGTGAGATCCTTTCCGCCCTCGAAAGGGAGCGGCTGCCCGATACTCGAAGGCCAGGAGGCCGCTGGAATCCTGGGAGTCGCCGTGGATCGCGCGGAATTCGCGGCGGATGGGGCGAACGGCGGCGAAGAGTGCCGCTATTGGGTTAATGCGGAAGAGCGGAAACGCCTGGCGCGGGCCGAGATCGTGTCGGGAATCAGCGCCGTGGGATCGAGTGACGAGAAGAACGGGGTGGAGAACCTCATCGGCGGGGTGCTTGGCGCAGCGATCGACGCCCAAGGCGAGAACAATGATCAGGACTTCGCGTTCAGCCTCGAGATTTGGCGGCACGATGGCAAGGCCATGTGGGACAAGCTGGAATCCGCCCGATCGGATCTCAAGGGCATCGCCGGAGCGGACGTTGTAGGGGTGGCGGCACAGCAGTTGGAAGGAGTCGGCGATCGTGCGAGGATTCTGCCAGCGGGGCACTCGATCATGGTCCTCAAGGGAGATAAATTCCTGCTCTTGAGCTTCCAGCAGTTTGTGCCGGGCAGAGAGAAGACCGCCGCTCTCGCGCGCGCCGCCGTAGGGCGTCTGTAGGAATCGCCCGCGGGTTTCAACGGAATCTGTGACGGTTACAGTCCTCGGCTCAGGCGGAAACCTGCACCGCTGCACGTAGCCTGGACCGGTGTTTCTACTTAATTCGCCTCGGGAAAAGGCACGGCCCGGTGTGCCTCCGGCCGGGTTCGTGTTATTCTGCTCTCAACTCGGAGGTCCGGGAAAGCGTTCGCTGGAACGCCAGCCGGGGGTGTTTCCCGTCTGGCCGGGTTGTCTGGCTCGCTGATCCCCTTGGAATGACTGTGGGAAACAGCTTGTTCTTGCCGGTTCCCCTGCTACTGGGCGGACTGGGGGCGCTCGTGTTGTTCGCGGGCGGGTGGTGGATTCGCGAACGGCGTCTTGCCGGGCAACGCAAGTCCCTGCGCGCCCTCCACGCGCTGAGCGAAGCCATTATCGCGGCGTCTTCTCCTTCCGAAATTGTCGAACTCCTTTCTAACAGACTCCCGAAAGCCACCCGGGCCACCTCGGTTGCCCTGTATTTGTTTAACCCGCGAAGCAAAGCTTTGGAGCGCGTGACGAGCTCGGCGGACCCGGAGCCGATGGCTGCGCCTATCGATTCGCCGCCGGAAGGACTGGCGAGCGCCGCAGTCGTTTGTTTCCGCAATCGCACGCAGCTCAATATTCCGGACGTGCGCCGAAGTCCGCTGGTCAAAATCGGGCCGAAAACGAGCCTTCCTCGCGCCGCGCTGTTCATGCCTGTGATGGCGCAAAACGAGCCGCTCGGAGTGCTGGAGGTCCACAATGGCCGCAGGCTTGGCTATTTTACGGCCGAGGAGCAGGCCGCCCTGCATCATTTGGCGAATCAGGCGGCGGCCTCACTGAAGCTTCAAGAACAGCGCGCCATGCGCGAGCAGTTGTTCCGTAGCGAGAAACTGGCCGCCACGGGCCAATTGATCTCCGGCGTGGCAAGCGATCTTCGCGCGCCCCTTGACAGCATTCTTCAGTTGGCCCAGTCGCTGGCAGCCTCCGCCGGAAAACCGGTACCGGAAGCCGATCTGCGGCGTTTGTCAGCCGAGGCCAATCGCGCGTCCGAGATCGTGTGGCGGCTGGTGTCCTTCGCGCGGCAGGATCCATCCGCCCCGCAGCGATTCAACTTTACCGAGCTGATGACGAGCCTCACGCGATTCCGGGAGCCGGAGTGGCGTGTACTCGGTCTGCGGCACCAATACTACGTGAGTCCGGAGCCGGCCTGGGTGGCCGGCGTCGCGACTCAGATCGAACAAGTCTGCCTGAACCTGTTGGTGTACGCCGAACAGCGGGCGGCGGAGTCCCCGGCCAAGACGATTGCAATCCGGATCAGAGTTCTTGCGGGTCGCGCGACGGCGGAAATCGAGTACTCTTCCCCCGCGGGCCCGGACGCGGAGCCGGATCCGTTCAGCGGGACGGTATCTTCCGCTCTCTTGCGAGCCCCCACGCTGGACGTTTGTCTGGGCATCCTCAGAAATCACGGCGGCGACGCGCGGCTGCGGCGGCGTCACGGGTTGTGCGGATTTGAAATCGAATTGCCTCTGGCGCCGCTTCCATCGGAAACCGAGCGCAGCCCAGTTTCCCCGGACGACGCGGCACGCCCTCTTACGCTGCTGCTGGTCGATCCGGATCCGCAGGCCCAACGCTCCCTGGTTGCGGCGCTCGGCTCCAAGGGGCATCGCGTGGTGCCTTCCACCGCGGAAGTCGCCGGCGACATCTTGCAGCGCTTGCGGTTCGATGCGGTCCTGTGGGGCACGCACGCGGGCCGCGACGGATGGGCCGAGTTCCAGGACCGCTTCCGCTCCGCGATCCCGGCCTTCGTGCTGATCAGCGATCACTACGATCCGGAGCTGGCCCGCACTCTCTCGCCGGGCAGCGGATTCCTGCTGATGCGGCCGGTCGAGGAGAAGAAGCTCTCCGGGATTCTGATAGAAATCGCAGCGCGAACCGTCAAGGGATGAGCGCCGGCATTTACCGCGAGGCGAGCTGCTTCAGCACGTAGGGCAAAATCCCGCCGTTCCGGTAGTATTCGGCTTCCACCGGCGTGTCGACGCGTGCGATCACTTCGAAAGTCTTCTTCGATCCATCGTGCGCCGCCGTCACGCGGACGCGCGATTTTCCGCAGGAATCGACAGCCGCGGGCACGCCTTCGATCGAATACGATTCGAATCCGGTCAGCCCCAGCGCCTCCCGGTTCTGTCCCGGCAGGAATTCGAGAGGCAGCACGCCCATGCCCACCAGGTTCGAGCGATGAATCCGCTCGAAGCTTTCCGCGATTACGGCCTTCACGCCGAGCAACAGAACGCCCTTCGCCGCCCAATCGCGCGAGGAGCCGGAACCGTACTCCTTACCGGCGATGATCAAAAGAGGGACGCCCTCCTTCTGATACCTCACGGAAGCGTCGTAAATCGACAACTGCTCGTTGGAGGGAACGTGCGTCGTCCAGCCGCCTTCGGTTCCGGGCGCCAGGTGATTCCGCAAGCGGATGTTCGCCAGGGTGCCGCGAACCATGACCTCGTGATTTCCCCGACGCGCGCCATAGGAGTTGAAATCTGCCGGTTTCACGCCGAGCGAAATCAGATATTTCCCCGCCGGGCTGTCTTTGGCGATATTTCCGGCGGGCGAAATATGATCGGTCGTAATCGAATCGCCCAGAACCGCGAGCGCGCGCATTCCCTGAAAATCCTTGACGTGCGTCGCCGGATTGACCAGATCGTCGAAATACGGCGCGCGCTTGATGTAGGTGGAGGATTCGTCCCACTGGTAACGGTCGCCCGCGGGAACTTTGATCGCCTTCCACTGCGCATCGCCTTCGAAGACCTGCGAATACTCTTTGGCGAACATCTCGCGCTTGACCGACTTCTTGACAGCCGCCTGGACCTCCTGATCGGTGGGCCAAATGTCCCGCAGATACACGTGCTTGCCGTGGCTATCTTCGCCCAAAGGTTCATGGGTCAGATCGATATCCACGCGTCCGGCTAGCGCATAGGCGACCACCAGCGGAGGCGAAGCCAGATAGTTGGCACGCACCAGCGGGTTCACGCGACCTTCGAAATTCCGGTTGCCCGAGAGCACTGCGGCCACCGTCAGTTTTTCCTTCGTGACGCCCGCGGCGACTTCCTCGGGCAGCGGCCCGCTGTTTCCAATGCAGGTGGTGCAGCCGAATCCGACCAGGTTGAATTTCAACTGTTCGAGGTAGGGGAGCAGACCGGCGTCCGCCAGATAGTCAATGACTACTTTCGATCCCGGCGCTAAGCTTGTCTTGACCCAGGGCTTCGAGGTTAGCCCCCGCTCCGCGGCCTTCTTCGCCAGCAGGCCCGCGGCGACCAGCACCGACGGGTTCGAGGTATTGGTACAACTGGTGATGGCGGCAATTACCACGCTGCCGTCCTGAACGATCCCATCTTTTTTCGGCGGTGCGCCCAGGGAGTCCAAAAAGTTCTTTTTGACATCCGGCAAGTTGATGCGATCCTGCGGCCGTTTGGGCCCGGCAAGCGACGGCACGACAGTTGAGAGGTCGAGCGACAGCGTGTCGGAGTAAACCGGATCCGGCGCGCCGTCCAAGCGAAAAAGTCCTTGCTCGCGCGCGTAGGCTTCCACCAGCGCGATTTGCTCCTCCGGGCGGTTAGTCATGCGCAGGTAATCGAGCGAGGCGTTGTCGATGGGGAACACGCCGATGGTCGCGCCATATTCCGGCGCCATGTTGGAGATGGTGGCGCGATCCGCAAGACTCAGCGCGCCGACGCCGTCGCCGTAGAACTCGACGAATTTTCCGACCACGCCCTTCTTCCGCAGCATCTGCGTGACGGTCAGGACCAAGTCGGTGGCCGTCGCGCCCTCGGGCAATTTGCCGTGCAGCTTAAATCCGACCACGGCCGGCAGGAGCATGGTGGCTGGCTGGCCGAGCATGCAGGCTTCGGCCTCGATGCCGCCCACGCCCCAGCCGACCACGCCGAGGCCGTTGATCATCGTGGTGTGCGAATCGGTGCCGACGACGGTGTCCGGGTAGGCGCTGCCGTTGTTGTGGAACACCACGGGAGCCAGGTATTCGAGATTCACCTGGTGAACAATTCCCGTATCGGGCGGCACGGCGCGAAAATTACGGAACGCCGATTGTCCCCAGCGGAGGAACGCGTAGCGCTCGCGGTTGCGCTGGTATTCGAGCAGCGCGTTGGCTTCGAATGCGCCGCTGTGGCCGAACTCGTCCACCTGCACCGAGTGATCGATCACCAGATCCACGGGGATCAGAGGATTCGCCTTTTTGGGATCGGCGCCCATTTTCGTAAGCGCGTCGCGCATCGCGGCCAGATCGACCACGCAGGGCACGCCGGTGAAATCCTGAAGCAGCACGCGGGCCGGACGAAAATTAATTTCGCGCGGGGGGGCCGCAGGGTCCCACCTGGCTACGTATTCGATGTCGGATCGCTTGACGGTGGCGCCATCCTCGGAGCGCAACAGATTTTCGAGAAGAATCTTGATCGAATACGGAATGCGGGAGAGTTTCGCGATCCCCGCTTTCTCCAACGCCGCGAGGCGGAAAATCTCATATTCCCGGCCGCCAGCGTTCAGTTTGCCGGCAGCCCCGAAAGAGTTCTGACTTGTCATGGGGTAAGTTTCATTTTATCGCGCTCATGAGCCATAGCGCGCGTTTTGGCTACATGTACTCCGGCACTTCAATGCCGAGCACGGCGAGCGTCTTCTCCAACTGCGTCCGGAAGTAGGTTGTCAGCCACAGAAGAAACGTTTTCTTCTCCGGATCGGCTTCCGTGACCACCGGGAAATCCTGATAAAACGCGCTGAACGCCTGCGCGAGCTGGAACGCGAAGCGCGCGACGTGGGCGGGCTCGCCGCTGGCGACGGCCTGTTCGATGGCGGATCCCGCTTTCGACGCCGCCAACACAGCCTGCCAGAGCTTTTCATCGGCGAGCTGCCGCGCGATCGCTTCCTTCGTGAGGGCCGCGCCGAAATCCGGCAGCGATCCGCCGCGTTCCGCGAGCTTACCGAGTATCTTCTGCGCCCGCACGGCGGCGTATTGCACATACACGCCGGTTTCGCCCGTGAAGCTGAGCGCTTCGCCGAAATCGAACGCGATGACCGAATTGCGCGTGTACTTCAGCATGAAATAGCGCAGCGCTCCGACGGCGATTTGCGTGGCCACGCGACGCCGCTGCGGTTCGGGATCGTCGGGGTGCCGCGACGTGACTTCCTCGAGCGCTTTTTCGATGAGTTTGTCTATGAGATCGTCGGCCTTGACGCCGAGTCCCTTGCGTCCGGATACTTCGACGTACGGCCGCCTCTTGTCGTCTTCAGACAGCTCGATGCCCAACTCGATGCAGGTGCGCGGAGAGAGCGCGACCATTTCGTAGGAAAAATGCACGCTGGCTTCGGCCTGCTTTTCGAATCCGAGCGCGCGCAACCCGGCAACGACGACGTCCTGCAAATAGGACTGCCGTGAATCGATGACGTTGTAGACGCGCGCGCCGCGCCCGAAAGCCGGCGACTCGGCCTGCGGCTCGGCGGTCGATGCCCACACTTCATGACCATCCGGATACGTGTGCCACTTGCGATAGTAAAAATCCTTGCCGAGCAGTCCGAATTTCCAGAGCTGGTAGGCGATGTCCTTGCCGACATAGGTCACCGTGCCGTTCGATCGGACGATCACTTTGCTGTCTTCGGCGTTCTCTTCGCCGGAGTGTCCTTCGCGGAACGCCGAGGCGGGCATCACCCAGCAGCCCTTGTTCTTGCCTTCGGTCTCGAAATAGATCGCCTTGCGTTCCCGCAACAACTCGAATGCCTGCGCCCAGAACTTCAGGTGCAGGATTTCGCTCTCGCGCGGGAGCACGTCGTATTCGATGTTGAGCCGGTACATGGTTGCCAGGTGCGCGTGCACGATTGCATCGGAAACCAGATGGCCCAGTTCGGACGTAGCGCCGCCGCCGGCTTCGATGGCGTGCAGCGTATCCTTGCGCCAATCGAGAGCTTCGGGGTGCTCCTGGTAGTAGGTCGAAATGCGCGCGTAGAGATCCCAGCAGACGTAGTCAAACCGCGTGGTTTCGATCAGAGCGCGCACCTCGGCGGCCGATTTCTTTTCCAGATGCTCGAACGCCGCTACCACGTCGGCCACCTGGACGCCCGTATTGTCGATATAGTTCTGCACTTCCACATTCCGCCCGGCGGCGCGCAGCATGCGGACGAACGTGTCGCCGAGGATCGCGTTGCGCAGATGGCCGATGTGCGCGGCCTTGTTGGGGTTGATGTTGGTGTGCTCGACAATCACTTTTTCCGTGACGACGCTGGTTTCCACGGGCTCGCCTCGGAGCAGGGAAGAAGCGTAGCTTCCGCGGTCGAGTCGCACATTCATATAGCCGTTCCCGGCGATCTCGATCGCGGCCACGCCTTCGATTGTTCCGACGGCGGCGGCAAGTTCGCCGGCGATCGCCTTAGGCGCCTTTTTCAACTGCCGCGCGAGCTGGAACGCGGCGGGCACGGCGATCTCCCCGAACGACGCCTGCTTGGGCTGCTCGGTCGCAACTGGGCCCTGGACCCCGTACAGGGCGGCGATCTTCGCGGCAAACGCCTCCACGATACGTTTTTCCGTCAAATGAAACATGAACAACCAGTATGCCAGCAGGTACCGGTTAGAATGAAGTTGTGCCCAAGGTGACCTTCGCCAATCTCGGCAAGACCGTCGAGTTCGAATCGGGAAAGCTGCCCTACCAGGAACATGGGAAGCCCGAATCGATCCTGGACGTGGCCCTGAATTTCGGGATTCCGCTGGAACACGCCTGTGGCGGCGTGTGCGCCTGCACCACCTGCCATGTGCACGTCAAATCCGGCGAAGCAAACTTGTCGCCTGCGGATGACGACGAGCTCGATCGCCTGGACATGGCCGCCGATCTTCAGTTGAACTCGCGTCTCGGGTGCCAGGCCGTAGTGAAGGGCGACGTCACGGTGGATATGCCGGCCTGGAACCGCAACTACGTGAGCGAAGGCGGCGGATCGCTCAATCTGGGTGAGGCGATCCCGCCTCCGAAGAATGCTCCGCCGCCGGGCGACGAGCCTACGGCAACAGCCGAATAAGCCTGCTCCGGTCTTGTGGAGAGATGCCCGAATTCTTTACGATGTCGGCGCGTTCGCGCAGCTTGCGCCGGTAGCGTCCGAAGAATTCGCGCACGTCGCCTTTCTGGTATCCGAAGAAATACATGATGTCGGAGAAGTCGGCTGTGTGGGACAACCCCAGCGCGTGCCCGGATTCGTGCAGGCACGTGAGATACACCACGGTTTCGCGAAATAGCGGGTCCTGAGCGGCCGCGGCGTAGATGTCCGGCCCCATCGCTCTGAGGTCCGGCCGCACGTAGACTTCCGCGCCGCGGATGCCGGCGCTGATGAAGGGCCGGGTTTCGCCATATTGCCCCTGTTCCGAATCCGCCCAATGGATGCGGATGTTGGCGCGCGACATCTGGTCGGTTTTTTCCAGATGCAGCTTCCCATCGGAAACCCCTTGCCAGGCCTGGAGCGCCCATTCGGCGAGCTGCACGTCATTTGGCTGGCAGGCCGTATCCGCACGGGTGCAGGACTCGATCCAATACCGCAGGTCGATGCCCCAAGCACAAGTCGCCAAAACGAAAAGGAACGCAAACCGAAGCGTCACTGGCATATGCCGTTCTCGTAGACCGTCGGCAAATTTATCTTACTAGTACTTGAAGCGGCCTGGTCCGGGGATATAATCGCTGAGCGGGATACGTCGGGGGCCCGCAGTGAACAAAACGAGGAGGAACGAATGAAAACATCCGCAATTGCAATCGGGCTCGCATGCATGCTGGTTGGTCCGGCAACCGCATGGGCAGATAAGGGCGATGATGATCACAGGGCCAGCGACGCATGTTCGAGTCTGCCTGATTACGGGCAGTTGAAGGCCGCGCTGGCGGCGGCGGTCACCGCAGAAACCACCGGACTCGACCTCAATATGTGGGCGACGATCGTCGATCGGGACGGGATCGTCTGCGCCGTGGCGTTTTCGGGCTCGGACCGGGGCGCTCAGTGGCCCGGAAGCCGCGTGATCTCCGCGCAAAAGGCGAACACCGCGAATGCGTTCAGCCTGGACAGTTCGGCTGCTTCGGGAGCGGCGGCGCATGGCCTGGCGTTATCGACCGCGAACCTGTATTCGGCCGTGCAGCCCGGAGGCAGCCTGTACGGGCTTCAGGCGAGCAACCCGGTGGATACGGGCGCGGCATACAAAGGGCCATCCAAGAACTACGGCACTTCGAACGATCCGATGGTGGGCGAAAAGATCGGTGGGGTGAACGTGTTCGGCGGCGGCCTGGCGCTGTATGCGACCGGGCACAAGATCGTCGGAGCCGTCGGCGTGAGCGGCGACACATCGTGCGCCGATCATCGTATCGGCTGGCGCGTGCGGCATGCCCTCGGATTCGATCACATGGGCGGCTCGCCGGCCGTGGCCGGCGTGTCGGGTGACGCAGCCCGTCCCGATAACATCGTGTTCGACATCACCTCAAACCCGAACGGTGGGACCGGCGTCAGCGCGGGCGGCTTCGGGCATCCGCATTGCATCAACCTTGCTGCGGACGGCGACCCGAGCACGCTTCCGGCAGTCATTCCATAATTCCACGCAAGGCACGTTTCCAACGGTGCGCCGGTTTCTAGCCGGCGCACATCGCGCATTGCAGGTTCGCCCAAGGCTGCTTCAGCTCGCGCGGGGCATTAGCATCCGGTGATCTCAGGCCGCAAGCCCGCATGTATGATATAGAGCAATGCGATTTCTTGCTCTCTTTACGCTATTGCCGTTAGCGGCTCAGGACGCGGGCTTGGCTCGCGCCGACTGGCCTCACTACGGCGGCACGCAATTCTCCTGGCGCTACAGCGCGCTCGACCAGATCAACACGTCCAACGTCAAGAACCTCCTCCCCGCCTGGATTTTCCAGACCGGCGACTACAGCGAGAATCTCGGCTCGACGCCCATCGTGATCGACGGGGTTCTGTACCTGATCTCCGCTGGCGGACGCGTCTTTGCAATCGACGCGGCCAAGGGCGCTGTGATCTGGGAGTATCGCTATCCCACGGCTCGTCCCGGCATCGCCGGAAGCCACTCCGATTTTATCCAGAACCGCGGCGTCGCGGTCGGCGACGGCAAAGTTTTCTTCGGCACCAAAGATAACGTCATGGTCGCGCTGGATCAGAAAACCGGCCGCGAAGTCTGGAAGGTCAGCGTCGACGATCCGAAGCAGTGCGGCTGCAACATCACCGCTGCGCCTTTAGTCGTCAAGGACAAAGTCATCGTCGGCGGCAACGGCGGCGATCAGGCGCATCGCGGATACATCACCGCTTTCTATGCGAAGAACGGACGCATGGCCTGGCGCTGGTACGTCGTCCCCGGGCCCGGCGAAAAGGGCATTGAAACCTGGAAGGGAGACAGTTGGCGCTATGGCGGCGGATCGCCCTGGCTCACCGGATCCTTCGATCCCGACCTCAACCTTGTTTACTGGGGCACCGGCAACGCCGCGGCGGATTTTTATGACGCTGATCGCGTCGCTCCCGGCACCAACAAGTCGCACGACGTGAACCTCTATACTGCCAGCGTGGTCGCGCTCGACGCCGATTCCGGCAAGCTGCGCTGGTATTTCCAGGAAGTCCCCGACGATGTCTGGGATTTCGATTCCTCCTACGAAGTTCTCCTCATGGACCGGGAAATTCGCGGCCGGACGCGCAAGATCCTGGTCCACATGAACAAGAGCGGCCTCACGTTCGTTTTGGACCGCGCCACTGGTGAATTTCTGAGTTCCTTCAACGTGCCGGAGCTCTCCAACTGGATCACCGGCGTCACGGAAGACGGCAAACTGGTGGGGCGTAACGAACCGGAGATCGGCAAGACCAAGAACTTCTGTCCCAGCGCCGCCGGCGCCAAGAGCTGGAATTCGATGGCGTACTCGCCGCGCACCGGATTCCTCTACACGCCCACCAATGAAATCTGCACCGATATCACTCCGAACGACACCAAGCCCACCGAAGGCCGCTTCTTCATGAACGGCGATTTCCCCATGAAGCTGCCGCCCAATCGCACGACTTTTAGCCACGTGGATGCCTGGGATCCGGTCAGCGGCAAGCGCATGTGGAGCGTTCCGTATAAATATGTCCTGCTTTCTTCCATGCTCGTCACCGCCGGCGATCTGGTCTTCACCGGCGATCCGGAAGGAAGTTTCTTCGCGCTCGACGCGCACAGCGGAAACAAGCTGTGGAGCTTTCAGACCGGCGCGGGCCATCGCGGCGCGGCGGTTTCGTATTTGGTGAACGGGAGACAATATGTGGCCGTAACCACGGGATGGCAGCAGACCGTGGTCGGCGGCGCGGCCCTTGGATTGTTCCCCGATCAAAATTTCCGCGCCGGGTCCACGCTGGTTGTGTTCGCTCTGCCGGAGGGATCGCGATGAGACCCGCCCTGCTTCTTCTCGCGGCCGCGGCGCTCGCATCCGGGCAGGACATCCTGAAACGCGGTGAGAACGTCTTCAACAAAACCTGTGCGACCGGATACTGCCATGGAGCGAAAGGCGCCAACGGCGGCGCGCCCCGCCTCGCCGCACGCGGATTCGACCAGGCGTTCATCAGCCATACGGTCACCGACGGGGTTAAGGGCACCGCGATGCCGGCGTTCGGCAATACGCTCTCGCGGGCCGACCTGGCCGCCGTGGTCGCCTATGTGGCGTCGCTGAACGGAATCCCGCCTTTATCCGGATCATCCCCAGTGGCGGCTGGTGCGGTTTCGGCCACGCCGAGACTCACGGGCGACGCCGCGCGCGGACGCAGTCTGTTCTCCGATGCGGTCCGCGGCTTTGGGCGCTGCTCCACTTGCCACGAAGTCGCCGGAATCGGAATCCCGGTTACCACGCCGATCGCGAACATTCCCGCCGACGCCTCCGCGCTTAAGAATCTTGCCACGCCCCAGGTTGCCACTGTCACTCTCGGGAGCGAATCGATGCCCGCGCTGGTGGTCGGGAAGAAAGCGGACGCTGTGATGTTCTACGATCTCACGACGCCGCCCCCGGTGCTGCGCACCGAATCGCCCGCCGCGGCTCAGACGCGCGAAGGCAGCAGTTGGCGTCACGCTTCGGTGATCGGGGCCTATGCCGACTCCGAATTATCCGCGATCCTTTCGTATCTGCGAACGGTAGTAAAGCCCTGACGATTTTCACCATCGGCCACTCGACGCTTCCCATCGAGAAGTTCCTCGAAGCGCTCGAGGCGCACGGAATCCGGCAGCTCGCCGACGTGCGCACCATTCCCAGGTCGCGCCATAATCCGCAATTCGGTAAGGATCAGCTTGCGTCCGCACTCACGCGACATCGAATCGCCTACAGGCATCTGCCGGAACTCGGGGGCCTGCGCCATCCCCGCCAGGATTCCATCAACACCGGCTGGAAGAATGCGAGTTTCCGCGGCTACGCCGACTATATGCAGACCTCCGCTTTTGCGGAAGCCCTCGACGCACTGATCGAAGTCGCGGGCGTGCGCCCCACGGCAATCATGTGCGCCGAGGCCGTCCCTTGGCGATGCCACCGCTCTCTGATCGCCGATGCGCTGACCGCCCGCGGAATCCCCGTCGCGCACATCCTGAGCGCCACAAACCGGAAACCCCACGCGTACACGCCGTTTGCGCATGTGGAGGCAGAAGCAGTGACCTATCCCGGTCTTCCACTTTCCTGACTCCTGCTAGAATGTTTAGGCACTGATGTACTTAAGAAGTTTCGGATCCCTCCTTGTGGCGGGAATCGCTCTGGCGCAGGCCCCTCCGGCGTCTCAGGACGATCCCCCGCTCTACCGCTCCGATACCAGGCTCGTGCTGCTGCACGCCAGCGTGGTCGATAAGAACGGAAAACTGATCACGAACATTCCTCAATCGGCGTTCAAGATATTTGAGGACGGCGTCGAGCAGCCCATCAAACTCTTTCGCCGCGAGGACGTGCCCGTCTCCATGGGCATCATCGTCGATAACAGCGGGAGCATGAGCAACAAGCGGTCCAAGGTCGCTGCGGCCGCGTTCGATCTCGTCAAGCAATCCAATCCGGAAGATGAAGTCTTCATCGTCAATTTCAATGACGATGCGCATATCGATCAGACCCTGACCAACGACGCGAAGAAGCTCCAGGCGGCGCTCGCGCACATGCAAGCGCGCGGCGGCACCGCCATGCGCGACGCCTTGAGCAAATCCATCGACTACGTCAAGCGCAACGGAAAGAAGGACAAGAAAGTCCTGGTGGTGGTCACCGACGGCAATGACAATTCGAGCGACATCAGCCTCGACACGCTACTGCGCCAGGCGCACAACAGCGAGGTCCTGATCTATTCCGTTGGCCTGCTCAACGAAGAAGAAGCACGCGAGGCGCGCTCCGCCAAACGGGCGCTAAAGGCTCTGTCAGAGGCATCAGGAGGGCTGGACTATTATCCCAAGAGCCTCAGCGATATCCAGGAAATCACGCCGCGTGTGGCTCATGAGATCCGCAATCAGTACATCCTTGGGTACACCTCTTCGAATCAGAACTTCGACGGGGCGTTTCGCCAGATAAAAGTGACCGTTACCGGGTTCGGACGCCCGACCGTGCGCACCCGCAACGGCTATTACGCCACGCCTACAGCTCGGATCACGGAGCCGCAGCCGGAGGCGCTCCGAGAGGCAGCGTCGGAGCGTAATATCCGTGCCGGGCTCGAACGCTGAACTCCTTCCGATCCTTTACCCGGATTTCCACCGGATGATACAAGCCGTCCGTGCGTAGCGGATCCGGGCGATAAAATACGTTGTACTGGTGGCGCAGTTCGTTCGAGATATTCTCGAAGGACTGTCCTAAATCCTCCGCCTTGAACGGGAAGAACGCCACGCCGCCGGTCTCTTCCGCGTAGCGCTTCAACACTTTGTCACCGCCACTCTCCAGGTGCGTGATATTCGTGGAGATCGTGTAGATTACGGCGTCCGCCTTGTGCGCCATTTCAAGCGCCTGCTCGCGCGTCCAGCGGCTCAGGTTGTCCTCGCCATCGCTCAGCACAACGATCGCCCTTCGGAATTTGTCGCGAGGCTGGTCCTTCATCAGCTTGTCCCGGCAGGCGTAAAAAATCGCGTCGTATAAAGCCGTTCCACCGCCTGGCCGCAAATCGCGGATCGTCTTGGTCAGCGTCACCGTGTCGTCTGTTAAATCCGAGACCAGCTCGGCGGACGTATCGAAGCTGACCACCAGCGCTTTGTCCTTTCCAGGACGCATCACCGTGGTAATGAAATCCGTGGCTGCCTCCTGAATAAACCGGAAACGCTCGCGAATGCTGTTGCTGGTGTCCACCAGGATGGCCAGCCGCAGCGGCAGATCGGTCTCGGCGGTGAATTCCAGGATTTGCTGCGGCTTCTTATTTTCGAGAATCTCGAAATCATCCTTGGTCAGATTGCTGACGAAACGGCCCTTCTTATCCGTCACCGTGAACAGCAGATTCACGCGCGTCACATCCACGGTGATGCGGCTCTGGTCCTCCGCGGACGGGGCCGGCGCAGAGCGCTGCTTCGCATTTTGTTTGGCGCTCTGCCCGAATACCAGGGCCACACTTAATAGCGCCAGGATTCCGCGTTTCATAGTCGGCTCACTTAGGATTATAGCCTTGCCAGCCAATCGCCGAGTTCCGCGGGCAGCGGAGCCTCCACCGTGACCCGGCTCCCCGTCGCCGGGCTCTCGAATCCGATCCTCCAGGCATGCAGAAACAATCGCGGCGCCGGCGGAGCTCCGTAAACGCGATCCCCTGCCACCGGATGCCCGACGCTGGCCAGATGCACGCGAATCTGGTGCGTCCTGCCTGTCCCGATACGTACTTCCAGAAATGTGAACTTCTCGAATCGCTTACGGACGCGATACTCGGTCAGTGCCGCGCGGCCTGAACCGAGCCGCGCGGTCATCCTCGTCCGCCGCACCGGATCGCGAGCGATCGGCTTGGTGATCCGCCCGGCATCCGCCCGCACGGTTCCATGCACAAGCGCCAGATAGATCTTCTCGACGGTTCGACCGGCGAACTGCGCGGCCAGCGCCCGGTGCGCCGCGTCGGTCCGCGCGACCAGCAGCACGCCGCTGGTGTCCTTGTCCAATCTGTGTACGATCCCCGGCCGCAGCTCTCCTCCGACCTGTGAAAGCGCCCCGAACCGGTGCACCAGCCGGTTCACCAGCGTTCCAGCGTGCAGACCTGCGCCTGCGTGGACAGCCAGACCCGCCGGCTTGTTCACCGCGATCACCGCTTCGTCCTCGTACAGCACTTCGATGGGAAGATCCTCGGGAGTTGCCTTGAGAGGCGGCAGCGCGCCCGGCGAAACTTCGATCCACTCGCCTCCGCGCAGCATGAGCGACGCTTTCGCAGCCGCGCCGTTGACCTGCACCCGCCCTTCTTTGATCCATGATTGAATTCGCGACCGGCTGTATTCCCTCAGCCGCTCCTGCAGAAAATGATCCAGCCGCTTGCCCGCTTCTCCTGCGAAGCTCTGCATGTTGGGCAGACTTCAGTCTGCGACGGGCTTTAGCCCGCCTCCGTCCGTCGATACCAGAAACACGGCGATTTCCGCCATCAGGTTCGGCAGCCACTTCAGTTGCCGCTCCCCCGCCACGCAAATCCGCCGCTCGATCTTCCATCCCTGCTTCTGCGCCAGCGCCTCGAAATCGAGCACCGACAGGAAGTGAATGTTCGGGGAATCGTACCACTCGTACGGAAACAGGTTTGTTCGCGGAGCCCGTCCCGTCAGCAGCCAGGCCAGCCGCACCGAATAATGCCCGAAATTCGGAAACGCCACGACCGCGCGTCTTCCCACGCGCAGCATGCCCCGCAGCACGCGGAGCGGATAGCGTGTCTCCTGCAACGTCTGCGACAGAATTACATAATCGAAGGCTTGATCCGGATAATCCTCGACCGCCGATTCCAAGTCGCCTTGGTAGACTGACGCCCCGCGCGCGATCGCTTTCTGCACTCGCGCGCCTTCCAGCTCGACGCCGCGCCCGTCCACCTGTTTGTTTTCCTTAAGCCAAGCCAACAGTTCGCCCTCGCCGCATCCAAGGTCGAGCACTCGCGTCCGCGGCTCGATCAGTTCCCCGATAATGGCGAAGTCGCGCCGCCCATAAATCTTACGCACTCGCACTGCCCTCTCGGTACGTGCTCGCCAGGAACCCGCGAACCACTTCGGTCTGCTGGTCCACTTCCACCAGGAAGGAATCGTGCCCGTAGCGCGTGTCCAGATTGCAGTACGCCACGTCGCAGTTCCGTCCGCGCAGCGCCTTCACGATCTCCAGCGATTGATACGGCGGATACAGCCAGTCCGAGGTGAAACTGATCACCAGGAATCGCGTCTGGTTGCCCTCAAAGAGCGTGGGCAGCGCGCCGCGCTGGGTCAGATCGAACGTGTCCATCGCACGTGTGATGTAGATGTACGAGTTCGCGTCGAAGCGGTCCACGAACTTGTACCCGCGGTATTTCAGGTAGCTCTCCACCTCGAACTGGTCCGGCGATCGCAGCTTGCGCCCGAACTTCTCGCGCATGCTTTCGTCGCTCATGTAGGTGATGTGGCCCACCATGCGGGCCACGGCCAGTCCCCGGCCCGGAATCCGCCCGCCGTAGTAATTTCCGTTGTTCCAATCCGGATCCGCCATGATGGCCTGCCGCCCGACTTCGTTGAACGCGATCTGCTGCGCGCTGTGCCGCGCTGTTGCCGCGATGGGGATCGCCGAGGCGACGCGCTCCGGATACGTCGCCGCCCATTCCAGCGCCTGCATCCCGCCCATCGAACCGCCCGCCACGGTCAGCAGCCGGTCGATACCCAGATGGTCGATCAGCATTCTTTGCAGCCGCACCATATCGGCGATCGTGACGTGCGGAAAAGACATCGCCCAAGGGCATCCCGTCTCCGGATTGATCGAACCCGGACCCGTGGTTCCGCGGCATCCGCCCAGCACGTTCGAGCAGATCACGAAGTATTTGTCGGTGTCGAAGGCTTTGCCCGGTCCGATCATGGACGCCCACCAGCCGCCCTCGCCCGCTGCGTGCGCATCGCCGGAGAAGGCGTGGACCACGAGAATTGCGTTTGAGCGCGCAGCGTTCAATTCACCGTAGGTCTCATACGCGACCTCAACCGGGGCCAGACTGACGCCGCAATCCAGTTCCAGCCGGTCGAATGTACAGCTCGCAACCTCCGTGATCATGGGGGTACTTTCCAGTATAGTGGGGCAGGTGCCCAGACCTGCGGCTTGCTCCTTGGGGCTTTAGCCTTGCCTTTCGTTTCAGCTAAGATAGCGGGACCAGGAGGCGATGCCATGTTTAAAAGACTGTTTGCCACGCCGAACGACCCCACTCTGACTCTGGCCCGCCTGATTCTGGCCGTCATTTTCTTCGCCCACGGATCGCAGAAAATGTTCGGATTCTTCGGAGGCCGGGGCGTGGCCGGAACCATCGCCATCTTTCAACAGACTATGGGCATCCCCGCGCCCTTGACGATCCTGGCGATGACTGCGGAGGTCTTCGGTGCGATCGGGCTCTTCCTCGGGCTGCTGACCCGCATCGCCGCGCTGGGCGTGCTGGTGGTGATGCTGGTCGCGCCCTTCGCCAATCACCTCTATCCGAACTTCTTCATGAACTGGACCGGCCGCCAGACGGGCGAAGGCTTCGAGTATCACTTGCTCGCGATCGCTTTGATCGTTTCGGTGCTGGTGCGCGGGGCGGGCGCGCTTTCCGTCGATCGCGTGATCTCGGCGGCGCAGGATTCGCCCCCTATGAGCGCGCCAGCGCATCAAAAATCCGTTTGACATTCGCCGGATTTGCGGGCTGCGGCGTTCGCGCAGCCAGGCCGCTGGCCTTGATCAGCGGCATCACCGCTTCTGGAGTGGGCGGATTCCCCTCCAGATGATCCATGCCCTCGACGGTGATCAGAAGATTGCTTTTATCGTCGCTGGTCACCAGGTTCCGCTGCTTCAGATACCACAGCGCGAAATTCAGCCCTTCCGTCGTGGTATCGAGCATGTTTTCGATCCGGCGCAGGGGAAGCCCGGGCGTGAATGGGCTCCGCCGCCGCCGGTCGTAAAGCACGCACAATACTGCCGCACGCAGAGCCGTTTCGCGCCCCAAGCCGGCGAAAAAGTCCAGCCCGCTGAATTGAAATTCGCTCTTTTCCTCGCTGCCGCCTTTAAGTTTGTCGAATTCCGCCTTCAGCGCCGGATCCGACAGGACTTCATACGCCAAATTGATCGCCTCGAACTTGGCTGGATCCCCGGTCTCGGAATTGCGCGGGTGATACTTCTGCGCCAGCTTCCCGTAGGCCTGCTGGATGGAGTCGGCGTCCGACTTGGGATCGATTTCGAGAACCTTGTAGTGATCCTGAAACTTCCCGGCGGCCGGCGCGGACATATCCGCTCTATCGGCTGATGTGGGGCCCGTCTTCAGGCCCGCGGCGGGCGTCCACGTCCGTCCTGGTGATAGTCCTAGTTCACCCGCACCTGCGCCGTAACCGACTTGATCGTTGTCCCGTCATTGCCTCGAACCGCGATCGTGTTGCTGCCCTTCTTGGCCTGCGCGGACACCGTTGCCGCCAGCGCTGCGGTTCCCGATCCGCCGACGAAAGAGCTCTTAATCGAAGGTTCCTGTTACGCGTGTCTGGCCCTGGAACGTCAGGTTCACGATCCCGCTGTACCCCACCGTCGGCGACACCGTTACCGTAAAGGTCGTGGATCCGGGCCGCTTCACGGCTTGCGATCCCGGCGAAATGCTGATATTGAACGTCGGCGCCGTCACCACCAGAGTGGCCGTGGTTGTGTGAGTCAGCACCCCATCCGCGCCCGAAATCGTGAAATTGTATGCTCCACCCGAAATCGACGGAGACGTGCTGATCGTCATCACATTCGTGCTAACTGTGGCCGTGGCTCCGGCCGGTAAAGCCGTGACAGTGTAGGTCACGATTCCAGACCAGCCGTTCGACCCCGTTGCCGTCACCGTATATGCTCCTGTCGTGCCCCCCGGTGCGACGGTCTGCGAGGTTGGCGACACGGATAAGCTGAAATCCGGCGTGCTGGTGTAAGACAACGCGCAATATCCGCCCCCCGCGTTGACCCAGTTCTGCTGGATCAGAAAATCCCGCGAGCCGAGCTTCATGTTGGCGTACGTCCCGTTCGATGCCTTATAAATCGTTCCGAACGTCCATGCACACTTGTCCGCGTTTTCCGCGCCGGTCGAGTCGTACCAGGCATTCAGTTGCGGATCCGTCGCTCCTTCTTCCAGTTCGTGCGCGATCACTGATGCCATAGCGTCCGCCTGCCCGTCGCCGTTCGGACCATTCGACTGAACCGAGCACGCGCCCATATTCGCCGCTGGATTTCCGACGAAAGAGTACTTGATCGGAATGTTGTTGTAGAAGTTGTACGTGTGCCAGCCGCAGTACTGCGAGAGGAAACCGGAGGTCTCCGCCACAGACGGCGCCGTCAGCACAAAGTACACCCCGTTGGCGTCCACCGGAAGCGCGCTCGAGCGCAAGGCGTTCGCGACCAGCGTCCAGATAGTGCCATCGTTCAAAGACGTTCCCAGCGACCCCGAATCCGCGGCGCTGCCTGCGTAACGTATCGTCGCCGGCGTGTTCGGAACGTTGCCCAACGTATCGCCGTAGGCCGTGTTGATGTTGAAGTGCGGCGAGCCGCCGATATTGTTGGCGAAGTCCGTCACGATCTGGCGCGCCGTGGGATCCAAACCCCAGTTCCCGTATAGGCCGCGCAGGCGTATGCCGCGAAAAATCGCGGGCTGTATTTGCGTCAAGGAACAAATACCGAAACGGGAATTCTTACGGACCGCGACTCTTACGATCTGCTTAAGAACAAACCCCGATTGTTGGGAATCAAACTTGCTAGTACACTGCCCCTGTTAGTACGGGCGCGCAGCTCAGCTCCCCTTCCGCGCACAGCGCGCTCTTGGCAGGAAATCAATCCAGATTTTTTTTCGAGAACTTCGGTTTGAAAGGGAGAAGTGTGTGACAACTCTTCAGTTGAATGTGAACGGCCAGAACTATACGGTTAACGTGAACAATCCGGACATGCCTCTGTTGTGGGTGTTGCGCGATCTGATCGGACTCACCGGCACGAAATACGGCTGCGGCATCGAAGTCTGTGCCGCTTGCACAGTGTTGATTGATGGACAGCCCGAACACTCGTGCGTCTTCGACGCGTCTTCCGCAGTCGGGAAGAAAGTCGTCACCATCGAAGGCCTGTCGCCCGATAGCAGTCATCCCGCGCAGAAGGCCTGGATCGATAACCAGGTGCCCCAGTGCGGCTACTGTCAGTCGGGAATGCTCATGTCCGTCGCCGGCGCGATGCAGGCCGGACACCACGGCAAGGAGATTTTGTCAGAAGTGAAAAACCTGTGCGTGTGTGGAACCTACCAGCGGATCCGCCAAGCGGTTCAGTACCTCTAAGGACATCCAGGAGAGAATCATGTCAACCCCAACCCTCGAACCTCGTCCCCGCAAAGAGACAACCCACAAAATCGGACGCCGTGGATTCCTGGCCACGGCCGGCGGATTCACCCTCACCTTCCTGGTGCCTGAAGTCACCCGCCTCTCGGAAGCCGAAGGCGCCACGCCCGGACAGGTGAACGCCTGGCTCAATATCGGCTCTGACGAAAGCATCACGCTTACCATCGGATCTTCCGAAATGGGCCAGGGATCCTTCTCGGGCCTGGCGCAAATTCTCGCCGAAGACCTGATGGTCGATTACGCGCGGATCCGCGCCGTGCAAGGCGGTCCCGTCCTCACCCTTCCCCCGCCCGTCGGCGCCGCGATCAACACTGTCGGGAGTAGCGTCACGCGCACGAACTTCTGGAAAATGCGCGACGCCGGCGCGATCGCCCGGGAAACCCTGGTCCAGGCCGCGATGAATCAGATCGGGGATCAAACGCGCGCCAACTACGCCGTCAGCAACGGCGTCATCACCCACACTCCGGATGGCGTCACGCGCACCTACGGCCAGGTGGCCGCCGATGCCGCCCTGCTGAGTCCGCCTTCTTCCGCCGATCTTGTCCCCGACGACCAGTTCCGCCTGATCGGCAAGACCGTCCCGCGCCTCGACATTCCCTCAAAGGTCAACGGCAGCGCCAAATACGGCATCGACGTCCGCATCGACGGCATGTGCTACGCCGTGATCAAACACTGTCCCTCGTTCGGCGGAACCCTCGCTGCCACTCCGTCCAAGCCCTCGGGAATGATCGCCGTCGTCCCCACGAAAGTGATCGCTGGAACCAACCGCGGCTCGGAAGCCGTCGGCAACGTGAACGCCGTCGCCGTCGTGGGCTCCAACACCTGGGATACGTGGCAGGCGGCCCAAAGACTTCGGGTTTCCTGGAACCTTCCGGCGTCCACATCGAGTCTGAACAATGCGCAGTTCCAGGCCGACGCCCAGGCTTTGCTTGCGTCCGCCGCTCCCTACGTCGCCGGGGGCGCCAATCCCGCCGGAACGCTCTATACCGTCGAATCCATCGGCTCGCCTGACAGCGCGATCGCCGCTTCCTCCAAGACTGTGGACGCGGTCTATTCGCTGCCCTACGTCGCCCACGCCTGTATGGAAGTGCTTAATTGCACCGTGCACTACGTGGCCGGCGTGAGCTGCGAAATCTGGGCTCCAACCCAATCCTCCCGGGCGGTGCTCCAGATCGCGATGACCCTCACCGGCCTGCCCGCCTCCGCGATCACGGTCCACACCATGTACCTGGGTGGAGGACTCGGCCGCAAGGCCGAAGTCGATTTCGTCAGCGAAGCGATTCAGATCGCCATGGCCGTCAACCGGCCAGTGAAGCTGATGTGGCCCCGCGAAGAAGATTTCACGCGAGACCAGTACCGCCCGATGGCGATGATCCACGCGCGAGCTGGGCTTGACAGTTCCGGCAACGTCACCGGCTGGACCTACCGCAACGTATCTCCCTCAATCCTCGGCCAGCGCGGCGTGCCGCTCGGATCCAAAGGCGATAGCCAGGGCATCGAAGGCGCGCAGAGCCTGCCCTACAACTTCGGATCCCGCCTCACCGAATGGGTCTCGCATCCTTCGCCGATCCCCGTCGGATTCTGGCGATCGGTCGGCGCTTCCATCAATACCTTCGGCGTCGAAAGCATGATCGACGAGCTCGCGGCTGCCGCAGGAGCCGATCCCTACCAGTTCCGCCGCGCCCTGCTCACCGATCCCCGCTGGATCGCGGTCCTCGACGCGGCCGCTAATCTCGGCAACTGGAATTCGCCGCCGCCTCCCGGCCGCGCGCGCGGCATCGCCATCGGAACCGCCTTCAACAGCATCGTGGCCGAAGTCGTCGAGATTTCGCAGGCCACTACCACCAGCCTCCGCGTCAACCGCGTGTCCGTGGCCATCGACTGCTACGTCAGCGTCAATCCCGGACAGATCCAGGCCCAGATGCAGGGCGGCGTGGTCCATGGTCTGAACGCCGCCTTGTACGGAAGGCAGACCTTCGTCAACGGTGCGGCGCAAGCCAAGAACTTCGACAACAGCCGCATGATCCGCCTTCAGGAAATGCCGCAGATCGACGTCGCTATCATTCCTAACCCCGCCGCAGCCAGCCGCACGGTCAATATCGGCGGCGCTGGCGAGCTCGGGGTCCCCACGTTCGCTCCGGCTCTGGCCAACGCGTACTTCAAGCTCACCGGAACGCGCGTGCGCACGCTGCCGTTCTTCCCCAACGCCACCATGAGCGATCTGTGAGCCTGGCATGAACGAAATCGATTCGATCCTCGAGGCCTGGCGCGGCCTGTATCAATCCGATCTGGATGCCGCAAGATGCGACGCGGTGCTCGCCACCGTGGTTCACGTCAACGGCTCTGCGTACCGCCGCCCCGGCGCGCGCATGCTGATTCTCCCGGACGGCCGCCGCGTCGGCTCCATTAGCGGCGGCTGTCTGGAAAGCGATGTCTCCAGGAAAGCCTGGTGGTTCACCGAGGGCGGCAAGCCCTCGGTGCGCATTTACGATACGTCTTCCGACGAAGACGCCGTCTGGGAATTCGGACTCGGCTGCAACGGCGTGATCCACGTCCTGCTGGAGCGAACGGAATCGTCCTCTGCCCGCCAGTCGCTGGAATTTCTTGAATCTTGCCGTGCGAGCCGGCAGCCGGCTGTTATGGCAACTGTGATCCGAACTGCGCACGGTTGCGGCTATCAGGTCGGAGAGCGCGTCTTTTCCGGCGCTGGTGGAATCTCACCGCTCGCGTCCGCCCTTCAGCCCTATATCGAGGAAACCACGCGCGCCCGCAAAAGCCGCCTGGTCCGTTTGCCCGATTGCGAAGTCTTTGTCGAGTGGATCGCTCCGCCTGTTCCTCTCCTCGTATTTGGCGCGGGTCACGATGCAATCCCAGTCGTCCACGTTGCCAAGCAGCTCGGATGGCACGTAACCATCGCCGATGGACGCCCCGCGTACGCCACTGCCGCCCGCTTCCCGGAAGCCGACCGCATCGCTATCACGAAGGAGCCCGATCTTCTTTCCGGAATCCAGATCACTCCCGAAAGCGTGGTCGTGCTGATGACTCACAATTTCCCGCACGACGTAAAGCTTCTGCGACAGATTCTGCCATCGCGGCCGCGCTACCTCGGTTTGCTCGGCCCGAAGAAGCGCGCCGAATCCTTGTTCGCCGAACTCGGCATCCGCCCCGAGACGGTGGATGCGCACGCTCCGGTCGGGCTGGACATCGGGGCCGATACGCCCGAGGGCATCGCCGTCTCGATCGTCTCGGAAATTCAGGCTGAGCTCGCCGGACGCCCCGGAATGAAGCTCCGCCATCGCCGCGGCCCGATTCATGCTTCCGTTGAAGAAGCAGGCGAGCACAACGCCATTCCGCTGCCGGATCCCGATCTGGCGAGCTGCGAAGCGTCCCAGGAAAGGTAGCCGACTATGTCGCAATTCGGAATCGTTGTCCTCGCGGCAGGGGACTCTTCGCGTATGGGATCCCCGAAACAGCTTTTGGATTACGGGGGCCGGCCACTGCTGCGCCATGCGGCAGAGGTGGCCCTGCGTTCCATCTGCCCGAGCAACACGATAGTCGTATTGGGCGCGCGCGCGGAGGAACTCCGCCACGCGCTGGCCAGCCTGCCTGTCACCATCCTCGAAAATCGGTGCTGGCAAGAGGGCATCGGCACTTCCATCCACACCGGCGTCGCGCATGCGGAGGCTGCCGGTCTCGACGGCGTGATTCTCGCTTTAGCCGACCAGCCTTTCATTACCGCGGAGAGTCTGGACCGGCTCATCTATACCTACCTGGAAACCGGCCGGCCGATCGTCGCCGCACAGTACGCGGGAACTGTCGGCGTTCCCGTATTCTTTGCCCGCGAATATTTCCCGAAGCTGCTCGCCCTCAAGCCCCAGCAAGGGTGTAAAGGCGTGATCCTTGCCCACGCGCAGGACACGTTTTATGTGGATTGCCCCGAGGCCGAGATCGATATCGACACACCTCAGGATTACCTCGCGATCAGGCAAGTTGCGGTTTGATTGCGGTTTGGCCGGCTGGGCCCGCGAGCCTGCGAATCGCGTCTCACGACCAGCGGTCCGCTTGCACATTCGTTACCGAAAATGTTTTCGTGGAACCGCTCTGATGCCCGCAGCCCTCGGCTGGGTCAGAGTGAATCGCCAGGAAGGCGTCACGAAAATCAACGCCAACCGGACGATCTGAAACCTCCCATGGGTTTCGGATCTGAGTGCCTGACGTATCTTCTCTGGGCCATTACTGGGGAGGCTCCACAATCACCGACTTGTTCGCCCGAGCCATGTATCAAGCAACGGGCCCGCCAGCTCTTCCGGCTCGTCGATGTGGACATTGACTTTGCGGGACTCCTGAGTCACGCGAATGCCGTCCAGCATCTTCGCCTGTTCCGGTTTATCCTTCGAAATCGCCAAGCGTCCCAGGCCGGTCAACGCCCGGAGCGCATCGTACAGACTCTTGGCGTCCTGTTCAGTCGCGCACGTTCCTGTCGCGAGTCCCTTTATGCCGGCCCTCAGGTCGAAATAAATCGAACCTGTTTGGATCGATGCGATGATGCGGTTAATGTTGGCCATGTCTCCGGGCAGACCGAAGGGAAGCGCGCGAATGCCTCCACCGTACGCAGCCCAAAGCACGGCCTCCGCAGGCATCTGTTTGAGCTGCTCAGCCAGGCTCGCTGGCGGGCCGTTGCTTTTCGATTTGTTGTCAATCAGCGAGCGCAGGGCTGCTGTGGGACCAAGACCAATTACCGTTGGACTCACCAGCAGAACCGCCGCACGTTCGTCGCCCACCAGGTTGTAGCCCCTATAGCCAAAGCGCGTCCATCCTGGGCGCTCGATGCGCGGCTCAGCTTCGTCCGCGAATTTGCCGCGCCCGAGGACGACGCTTTGCTTTCCGTCCGAGATGTACAGCAGTTCCCAGAGATCTTTGCGCTGGACGTTGAGCCCAATCTGTTCTGGAAAATCGTCCATGACCGGAACAGGCCGGTGTACCAGGTGCTTTTGGTAGAAAGACGTCTTCTGGATCTGGTCCAGACGCGCGCCGGCGAGCAGAATCGTATCCGGCGGAATCAAGGACGAGAGCGCCGGATCGATTTTCGGGCCGGGCGGCGTCCGCACGCAGCCCGCGAGGGCCAGCGCCAGCAGGATACAGGAGGCTTGTTTCATTTGCCCGCCGCCGCCTCTACGGCCCGCATCACGCGCAGGAAGTTTCCGCCGTAGATCTTGCGAATGTCTTCCGCCGAGTAACCCTTCTCGAGTAGTGCCCGCGTCAGGTTCGGGTATTTGGAAACATCGTCCAGGCCCACCGGTGTACAGCTCACGCCATCGAAGTCGCCTCCCAGGCCGATCGCATCGATTCCTGCGATCCGCCGGATGTGATCGATGTGGGCCACCACGTCCGCCAGCGTCGCGCGGGTCAGGTTCATCTCTTTGCGCAATTTCTCGGAGAGGATCTGGCGGTCAGCCTCACTCAGGGGTTTCCCCTCCGTCTCGCGAGCCATGCGGGCATCGAGGGCGCGAGTATCCGCCGCGTCATGATCGCGGAATTTCTGCGATACGAATCCACAATAGAAGTTCACCTGCACCACGCCTCCTTTCTTAGCCAGCGCGACGATCATCTCATCGGTCATGTTGCGCAAATGATTCGTCAGGGCGCGGCACGACGAGTGAGAGGCGAAAATTGGCGCCCGGCTGGTCTCGAGCGCGTCCCAAAACGTCTTGTCAGCCACATGCGAGATGTCCACCATCATTCCGAGACGGTTCATTTCGCGGATGATTTCCTTGCCAAGCTGGGTGAGGCCGTTATGATGCTTCACCCTGGGGTCGTTGATGTCGCCCGAGGAATCCGCCCAGTCGTTCGTGTTGGAGTGCGTCAGGGTCATGTAGCGGACCCCCAGGTCGTAATAATCCCGAAGGACGCGAACGCTGTTTTCAATCGCGTGCCCGCCTTCGATCCCCATCAGTGCGGCGATCTTGCCCCGCCGGTGCGCCTCTTCGATGTCCTTGGCGCTGGCGGCAAACATGAAGTCGTTCGGATACCGCCCGAGGATGTCGTGCCGGACCGTATCGATCATTTGCAGCGTCCGGTTCGCGGAGCGATTCCCGTTCACGTACGACGCCGCGACGTAGACGGCGAAAAACTGCGCCCCGACGCCGCCCTCCTTCAGGCGCGCAATATCCGTGTGACCGGTGCCGGTGCGCGATCCAATGTCGAATCCTTCGACCGTCCGGCTGGTTACGTCGTTGTGCGTATCAATGAGCAGGGTCCCCCGGTGCACGCGCATCACTTCGGCGTCTGAAATTGTGCGCTGTTGCGCCCCTGATTCACTCCAGCCGAGCAGGATCGCGACTCCGGCCAGGACTAGTCTCGTCCTCATAAATCCCTACTGTAACAACTTGGTAAAATAGCCCCCGACAGCAACAGAGCCAGCAAAGGGCGCGCGCGGCCCGCATCGATGGAATGCAATTGCCGGCGCTCCGTTTTGCGAGCTATTACTGAGAAGCGTTGGAGGGTTTTCAATGAAGCGCCTCACCGTTCTGGTCGCCCTGTGTCTCACACTCCCAAGCCTGAAGGGTCAGGATGAGCCTGCTCCCGCGCCTGCGCCCCAACAGGAGGAAACTCCCGCGGCTGCTCCAGCAGGAAGGGGCGGACCCGGTGGCGGACGCGGCGGCAACCCGAATGAGCCGCGCGCCTATGATCGCGTCATCACTAAGGACGCGAAAACGTCTAACGGTGTCTTCAAGGTGCACGTGGTACGTGACCGCGGCACAGATCACTACTATTATGAGATTCCTCCCGCGGAGCTCGGCAAGGATTTTCTATTCGTCACGCAGATCGCTAAGAATACGGTCGGCGCGGGCTACGGTGGACAGACTGTGGGACAGATGGTGGGCAGATGGGAGCGGCGCGAAAACCGCATCCTGCTTCGACAGGTGAGTTACGACCTGGTTGCGGACCCCTCCGAGCCGATTGCCAAGGCTGTACAGGCCGCCAACAACCCGTCCATCGTGATGGCCTTCAACATCGAAGCCTTCGGGCCCAGCGAATCCGCAGTCATCGAGGTCACGCGCTTTTTCTTAACCGACATTCCGGAGATGAGCGTGCGCGCCAGCTTGCGCGCCCGCGGAATGGACGCCAGCCGCAGCTTCATCGAACGGATTTCCGCGTTCCCGGAAAACATCGAGGCCGAAGCGACACACACCTATACTTCCGCTCCCGCCGATCCCACGGCTGCCGGCGGACGAGGCGGCGCCCCGGCCGGCCGTGGCGGCATGCGCTCCAGCTCTGGAACCGTGCTGGTGCACATCAGCATGGTGAAGCTTCCTGAAAAACCGATGATGCCCCGGCTGGCCGATGCCCGCGTCGGCTATTTCACGACGTCCACCATGGATTACAGCCGTCCCGAGCATCGCGCCGAACGCCGCGAATTCGTGGCCCGCTGGCGCCTGGAAAAAAAGGATCCGAACGCTGCTATTTCCGAGCCGGTGAAGCCGATCGTGTACTACCTGGATCCGGCCACGCCCAAGAAATGGATCCCGTATCTGAAGAAGGGAATCGAGAGCTGGCAAGCAGCTTTCGAACAAGCTGGATTCAGCCACGCGATCATCGCGAAGGAAGCGCCATCCGCCGAACAAGATCCCGCCTGGAGCCCGGAGGATGTGCGCCATTCGGTGGTGCGCTGGTTGCCATCGACTACGGAAAACGCCAGCGGCCCGCACATCTCCGATCCGCGCACGGGCGAAATCTTGAACGCGGACATCCAGTTTTATCACAACGTGCAGCAACTGGTGGAGGATTGGTACTTCGTGCAGGTGGGACCGCTCGATCCGCGTGCGAGCAAGCTGCCGCTGCCGGACGATCTGATGGGCGAGCTGCTCACCTTCGTGGTGGCGCATGAAGTTGGCCATACGCTCGGTTTGCAGCACAACATGAAAGCCAGCTCGATGTACCCCGCCAACAAACTGCGCGATCCCGAGTGGCTCAAGACCATGGGGCACACTCCCTCGATCATGGATTACTCGCGCTTCAACTACGTTGTGCAACCGGAGGACCAGATCGATCCCAAGCTGCTGATCCCGGGAATCGGGCCGTACGATAAGTGGGCGATTCACTGGGCCTACACGCCCATCCCCGGCGCCCAGGTTTCGGATGACGAGAGCAAGACGCTGGACACATGGGCCCGCGAGCAGGAGCAAACTCCCTGGCTCCGATTTAATACCGACCGCGCTCAAGGCGCGGATTCGGGCGAGAACACCGAGGCCGTGGGCGATGCCGATGCTGTGTCTTCCACCGGCCTCGGGCTGAAGAACCTCCAGCGCGTGATGGACAATCTGCTGGCGGCAACCACGCACGAGGGCCAGGATTGGGAGGACCTTCGGACAGTTTACGGCCGCGTGGTCGGGCAGTGGGCGAACGAAATGGGCCACGTGGCCCAGATCGTGGGTGCGTTCGATTCCTTTGAGAAGCACGGGGGCCAGGAGGGAGTTCGCTTCACGCTCATTCCCAAAGCGAGGCAAGTGGCGGCCGTGAAGTTTCTGAACGAGAACGCGTTCGCGACGCCCACGATGCTCTTGCGCCCGGAAGTGCTGCGCCGGATCGAACCTTCTGGCGCCTTGACCCGCATCCGCACGGCACAATTGCAGGTGCTGAATTCGCTGCTTTCGTCCCAGCGTTTCGGCCGGCTGGTGGAACAGGAAGCGCTTGACGGTGCAGCCGCGTATCGGCCCTCGGAATTCCTGGCAGACCTGCGAAAGGGGATTTTCGGGGAAGTTTACAGCACTTCAGTGAAGATTGACGCATACCGCCGCAATTTGCAGCGAGCTTACCTCGACCTGATCTCAACGCGCCTGAACGGTGCGCAGCGCGCCAATGACGACCAGCGCCCCATGTTCCGCGGTGAGCTGAAGACGATCTCCGCCGATGCCGGCGCGGCTCTGGCGCGCGCAGCCGATCGCGACACCCGGCTGCACCTGGAAGACCTGCGCGACCAGATCGCCAAGATCCTGGATCCGAAGTTCCAGCAGGCCAGTCCTGCTCCCGCGCAGTCGAATCCGCCGCAAACCAGCGATCGCGACGACGACAACTGCTGGCCGGATTACGCGATCCAGTAAATCGTGTCCGCTGGAAAACGCGTCGCGATAATTCTCGACCCGGCACGCCCGACTGCGCGTGTCACCTAGCGCGAGCTTCCGCTTGCCGCGTCGCCACTCTGGCGGCTTACCAGGTCAGGCTGAACGCGATCAGACCCTGAATATCGTTCAGCACGCCGCCCAGGCTCGCGCCGGGTGCCGGAGCGATCACCTTGTTCGGAGCCGGGCTGATGTAATCGCGCATTTCGACGCGGAAGCGGACGTTCTTGTGCAGGTCCATCTTGATTCCCGCGCCGATGTCGGCCACCGGCAGGACCTCATGCGTCGCGGTGAGCGCTGCGAAATTGCCGAGCGGCTGGCCGGCCGATTCGATGCCAGTGCCTACCATGACCTTCGCTCCGCCGCCGAACGCAAGAAACGGCCGCGTCTTCGATCCGCGCGGGCGGAAATGCCCCAGGAAATCCGCAGTGATGATGTGCGTGTGCGCGCTGAAATTCGGCGCCTTGATATCGCCTTGGGATAGCTTGAGGTTGTCGAAGCGGTAGAGATAACGCAGCTCCCCGCTCCAGTAGTTGTACATGTCCTCGCCGCCGAACACCCCCACCACGCCGCCGTAGCGGATCCCTGTGTCAGCGCTCTGGCCGCCTTTGCTCACCGTCAGGTGAGGAGCGTAGCCGAAGCCTCCGATGGCGCCGACCTCCCATTCATGCTCCTGCGCGCAGGCCACGCCTGCCGCCAGCAAGGCCGTGAAAGCAAATTTCTTCAGCATGTTTTTCCTTTGTCCTTGACTTATGGATTACGGGTTCACGACTCGCACTTGGAGCGTGGTGGAGAAACCACCCTGCGCGATGGTGAGTGGCGTTTGCACCGCGCTGGCAACTCCGCGCGGCACGAAAACGTTGATCACGTACACGCCCACCTCGCCCGGCACCAGCCCCGAGAACAGCACCGGCAGGCCGGAACCGCCCAGCGTTACTGTCGGTGTGGTGCTAGTCACCGCCAGCGGATCGGCCGGGCCGCCATCTCCAAAGGGAGCCGCCGGGGACGTCTGGCTAAGCCCGGTGACGTAGATCGAGAGGATGTCGTCGGGATGAATCGGGTTCGTGAAGTTCACGAAATCGTTGTTTTTCGCCCGGATCACGGTCGCCAGCCCGGTCTGGTCGCCCGCCTGGCCGCTACGGAAGATGGCCGGAGCGAACGATTGAATGTGCGCTGGAAACGGGTTGCTGACGCCTCCGGAGGAACGCACTACCAGGGGCACGTCTCCGCCAACCGTAAAGGGCAGTTGTGCGAGAACCTCCGTGGAAGAAACGCGGAATAACGGCAGGGCCACATTTCCCACCGTGACGCACGCATCTCCCAGCGTGGATGGCAGAGGCAAGCTGGTGGCGGATTCGGAGCGCGGAGCTAGCCCGTTGCCTTGCACCAGGGCGATGCCGCCGGGAGCGATGCCGGGACCGTTGTCCGCGCCGTTCACGATGCCCGTGACCGTCGGAATCGGCGTGGGCGCGTCAAAATCGGCGGCGATCACGGTGAGCCCCGATTGTGTCAGCAGCAGGATCGATCGCTGATCGGCCGTCACTGCCAGTGTGCGCGTGAAGGGAAGAATCGTCTGGCCGATTTGCCCGATGGGTGGCGTAATGAGGGAGGAAGACAGCAGCGGAGCTTCCGCGACTCCGTGCCCGTGGAATGGTTGGAGCGTGTTCAGATCCACGCGCTCGATCGTGCCTGGGCCGGAGGCGGACGCCGCGGTCGTGCGAAGCCCCGCCCCGCCCATCGCGCCGATCCCGGAAGAGCCGCCGGTGGTCGTTTGCAGGTTCGCCGCCGGGAAAAGGCCCGCATCCAGCACGCTGTTGTTGATCACAAAAAGATTGTCATTGAACGCGCCGAACGCGCCGCTGGTGGCCGTGGCGTTAATGCGGGAGATCACCCAAGTGTTCGCCGCCGCGTCCCACATCGCGGCGTTTCCATCCGGCATCGCCAGCAAAACATAATTTCCCGATGGGCTGGCAGCCAGGGCTGAATCGGCCGGAACCTCATTGCAATAGATTCCGAGCGTCGCCGGCGCGCTGGCCATGCGGCTGTCAAAATGAATCCGGTAAAGCGGATTATTAACGTTACAAGCGACTCCGGCCGGGGGCGAAACTACACGGACTGTGGCCCAAATCCCGCCATGCGCCACGGCAATCGAGCGCGGATACCCATCTTCGAACAGAATCGGCGCCTGAGGTTGAAGCGTCTCCAGGTCGAATACGCTGGCCAGGTGGGAACGGTCATTGCCGACAATCAGGTATTGCTGATCGTCGGTGATCGCCATGGAAACCGGAGTGTTGCCGGTCCGCATGCGTCCCACCTCCTTCAGCGTGTTGGTGTCGTATGCCAGCACCAGATTTTTGTCCTGGCGCAGCAGATAGACGCGGCTGCGGAAGCGATCCGCCACGATATCCACGATCTTTCCCGGGACGTTGATGATTTTGCCCGTCTGATTCACGTCACGCGTGTTAATCAGCAGCCGGACCGGGAAGGGAAGATTCACGGCCCCGGCCGACGTAATCGTCAGCGGAATCGTGGTGGTGCCCCGGGCATTCTGAAATACACTCGGATCGACGTCGATCCGCACACGGGCGGGCGTCACGCCACTCGTCTGGCTCAGCCGCACGCCCGTAGTGCCGCTGGGCAGCGACAGGCTGAAATCGACATTCCCGCCGCTCAGGTCGACGATATCGACGAATTGTGAGATCACCTGCCGATTGCAGGCGTCGCCCAGGAAGAGCAAGTCCTCCTGAAGCGCGGAAACCCGCCGTGCTTTTCCGGAAAGCGTTCCCACCGGCAGAATCACCACGCCACCTTCGGAAGCGGCATAGACCATGTTCATATCGCTCGAAATCACGGTCCTTCCCGAGAGCGTCTGCGGGATCTGAATACGCTCCCGGACCGTCAGGTTGTCTGTATCCATGACGTGTATTACCGGCGATTCGCTCGCGGCCACCGGAGCATCCGCATAAATCACGTTGCGAGCCGTGTCCCAGGCGTGTCCGCCCAGCCGGAAATCGCCTGTAGCGTACGGAATGTCCGCCCACAGAACCGGGCCGGGACTCATGAGCGTCCAGCCCGTCAGGAACCGGGAGCCGTCTTCATTCACGCTCACCGAGCGCGGGCCGAGCGGCGGGGTCGCAATAATGTCGATCACTCCAACCTGGTTTTGACCCACTCGATAGACCAGGACCGCCGAGTTCCTCGGATTACTGGCAGAGATCTGCGCAAGAATGACAATCGTCAGGCCGTCGGAGGAGACCCCAGTCGACGCCTGGATGATGTCGGGGGGAAACGTCGAGAAGGGAACAGGAAGAGGCTTACCATCTAAGGGCGTCGGCGCCGGAAGAACGGTGGTCGTGCCGCTTCCAGGATCCAGCAGCAGAAACTGCTTGGTGGTGATCACCAGCGCCTGGTTCCCCGCGCCGAAGGATGCCGCCAATACCGGATCGGGCAGCGCGATGTCCTGCTTGGTCGCCGCGTCCAGATTGAAAATCGTCAGGCCTCCCTTGGCGGAGGCCGTATCGAAGTTGTCGTATTCGCCGACCACCAGATAATGGCCGCCCGGGGACAACGTCACTGCGCTGGGAGGCAGCGTAACCACCATCGGACTCTGGAAGGAGCGATTCGAAGTGTTCATTACTTCGATTCGTCCTGCACTGAAATTCGCGATGTAGAGGAGACTCCGCCCTTCGTCGAGTGCCAGGTCAGAAACCGATCCGCGAATCGGTACACTAGTCCCAAAAACTGCGGCATAACTCGCTCCACAGACGGGAAAAAGCGCGAAAAGCGCGAACACTGCGCGCTTCCTTAAGTTCATATTCCCTCCGAACTTCTTAAGGTCAGTGCCTACAGGGTTGTACCATCATAGCCTAGCTGGGGGCTCTAAGTAGCAGGCATAATTGGGGCTTCGTACCAGAACCGTGCTCAGCTTAGCCCAAATACTCGAGTACTAAGTACCGAAACGCGATACGATCGTTCCTTGGACTCTCTCCGATTCACCTGCCAGCGCGGATGCGTGAACTGCTGCGATCAGGCCGGCTTCGTTTATCTCACCGAATCCGACCTCAAGCGTGCCGCGAAATTCGTCGGCATGTCTGCCCGCGCGTTCGAAGCCAAGTACATCTACCGCACACGCCACCAGATGCGGTTCCGCAAGCCTCCCGAGAAGCAGTGCCCATTTCTTGAGGGTCGCGGCTGCTCGATCCATCCCGCGAAACCGACGCAGTGCCGCACGTTCCCGTTCTGGCCCGAACTGGTGGAAAGCCGAAAGGACTGGAAACGCACCGCGCGTTATTGCCCTGGGATCGGGAAGGGGCCGATCATTCAGATCGGTACCGCCATGGAAATCGCAGAAGAGCAGCGGCGGGCGCACCCGGAGATGTACAAATGATTACTTCTGACTTAACCCGCCATCGACGGCCAGCACCTGTCCGGTGATAAAATCCGAAGCCGTCAGGAAAAACATCACCGCATCGGCGATCTCATCGGCGGTTCCCGCGCGTCCGGCGGGTGTCTTGGCGATCAGGCGCTTGGCCCGCTCATCGGGTTCCCCGAATGGAAACACGCCCGGCGCTACTGAGTTCACCGTGATCTTCGGCGCCCAAGCCAACGCCAGCGCGCGCGTCATGTGGATCACTCCGGCTTTCGAGGCGCAGTAATGAGCGTGCTCGGGCCAGGGGCGCAGGCCCCCCAGCGAGCTGATATTGACGATTCGCCCGCCGGCCCCGGCGAGCATCCGCCGCGCGGCCTGCTGGCAGCAGAAGAAAGTCGCCTTCAGGTTGACTGAATGCAGCGAATCCCAATCGGATTCGGTGATTTCCAGCGGATCCCGGCGCGTAAAGCGCGCGGCGTTATTGACCACACCGTCCAGATGCCCGAAATGGCGCGTCACCTCGGAAAATAACCTGTCGATTTCGGCAACATTCTCCAGATTGGCGCGAAACACGGGTGCGCCTCCGCAGTCAGCCGCTGTTTCCCTCGCTTCCGTTTCGGAAGTGAAGTAATGAATCGCCACGCGCGCGCCTTCACGGGCCAGCCGCAACGCGATGCCGCGTCCGACGCGCTTGGCTGCGCCGGTCACCAGAATTACGCGTCCCTGAAGCGGGTTCATCATAGTGTTGTTTTCAGACCGTTGGATCCCCGTGCACTTCCACTTCCTGCGGCTCGACCCCCGCCAGCGCCGGCTCGGGCAGGCGGCCTCTCAAATTGCCCCAGCCCCAGAAGATCGCGGTGGTAGAGCTGAGCACGCCCGCCCACAATCCGATCGTTCGCGGGCTGGCGTGATCCGAAACAAAACCGGCAATCGACATGGAGACCATCATAGTCGCCCAGGTCCACGTCTCGATGGTGGAAAACACCCGCCCGCGAAAGTCGCTCGAAACGTGCCGCAGAAGCTGGCTGGTGTTCAGCACCGAGCTGACGGCCACCGCGGCGCGCGAAAGCGCGATGAAGAAGAGTGCGCTTGCGAAGGTCGGCGCCTGGCTGAACAGAATATAAGATCCGCCGTGCACCACGTAGCACAGCGAGATCGCGCGTTTGTAGGTCTCGAACTGGATGCGCTTGCCGATCGCGTTGGCGAACAGCGCGCCGCACACCAGACCGATGCCGGCGCATCCCCAGATGATGCCGATCCCGGCCGGGCCTCGCTGAAACACCTGCTCGCCGAACAGACTGAAGAGGATCTGCGCAGCGCCGCCTCCGGTGGCCCAACCCACGCCCACCAGTCCGATTCCCATGATGAGCGGCGTCGCGCGCATGTATCTCAGGCCCTCGGTGTACTCATGCCACGGCCGGACCACGCGGGTTTCGGTCAGCGCGCTGCGGTCCGAGCGGAATCCGCGCGGTGCTCGGAGCCGCGAAATGCACAGCGCGGAGAACACGAACGAAAACGCATTGAAGGCGAACGCGATCTTGTAGCCGAATCCGGCAACCCAGGTGCCGCCCAGAAACGATCCGATCATCACCGTGGTCCACTGCGTCAGTTGCGTCAGGGAATTGGCGGTGTGCAGTTCGCTCTTGTTGGCAATGGTGGGAAGAATCGCCGCCCGGCCGCTGGTGAAAAACGGCGAGGCGAACATCAGCGCGCCGCTCAGCAGGAACAGGAGCCACGTCCGCCCGGGCGGGATTGCCAGAACGAACAGCAGCGCGATCACAGCGCGCACCAGGTCACTGGCGATCATCAGGCGCTTGCGGTCCATGCGGTCGAGCAGCACCCCGGCGATGGGGCCGCCGAGCATGACCGCGACGCCTCGCGCCAGCAGAATTCCAGCCACTACCAGGCCGGATCCGGTGTTGCCCAGCGCCAGGCTGAACACGGCGATGTTGTTGTAGTTGTCGCCCACCTCGCTGACCACCTGTCCGATCCAGGTGAAGCGGTAGTTCCGGTTGGACCGCAGCAGTCCCGCGAAGCCTGTCACGCCAGCGCTTCCTCGCGAACCGTCAGGTGACGGAGGTAGTCCCGGTCGAGTTCGTAACCGAAGCCGGGTCGATCGGAAACCGCGATGGTGCCGCGCGATGAAACTTCAACCGGCGGAGAAATAATATCGCGCGCCCAATAGCGCTTGCTGGCCGAAACATCTCCGGGCAGCACGAAATTCGGCAAGGTGGAAAGCGCGATGTTGTGCGCCCGTCCCACGCCCGATTCGAGCATCCCGCCGCACCAGACCGGAATACGTTCCGCTTGCGCCAGATCGTGGATGCGCAGCGCGTCCCGAAACCCGCCCACGCGCCCGAGCTTGATGTTCAGGATCCCGCACGCGCGCAGCCGGATCGCCTGCTCGGCGTGATGCACCGTGCGGATGCATTCGTCCAGGCAGATGGGCGTATCGAGCTGGGCTTGCAGCGCCGCGTGGTCGAGGATTTCATCGTGTGCCAGCGGCTGCTCGATCATCATCAAGCGGAACTCGTCGAGTGCTTTCAGCCGGTCCGCGTCGGCGAGCGTGTAGGCCGAGTTCGCGTCGGCCATCAAGCGGATCGACGGAAACTGTCTGCGTACTTCTCGGACCACATCCACGTCCCAGCCCGGCTTGATCTTGATCTTGATGCGCTGGTATCCGGCGGCGAGTTCCCTCTCAATGGTCTCCAGCAACTGCCCAACGCTGTCCTGAATTCCGATCGAAACACCGCAGGCGATCTCCTTGAACCATCCTCCGCCGATGTGCTCCCACAGCGGCAGGCCCTTAAGACGCGCCTCTAAATCCCACACCCCGGCTTCCACTCCGCCGCGCGCCATAAAATGCCCGCGGATGTGCGCGGCCCGGTCCGCTACGTGCGCCGCGCTCTCGAAGGTGACGCCGAACAGGCGAGGAGCCACGTAGTCGCGGACGATTAGCCACGCCGCGTCGGTCCACTCTTCGTTATAAAAGGGATTTTCGCCGCAGGTGATTTCCCCCCAGCCCGAAACTCCGTCCTGGACCACTTCCACCAGGATGATCCGGCGGTGCGTGGTCCGGCTGAAACTGGTTTCGAAGAAATGCACCAGGGGCATTCGGATCTCGCGCAGAACGATCCTGTCTATCTGGATGGCCATGGCGCTAGGAGATAGACGCCGCCGGTTTCGGACCGTTCGAAGCCGGTGACGGCGAGGCCTTGATCGAAGCATTGCCGCAGCTCGCGGGCCAGTGTTTCTTGCGATTCGATGGTTTTTCGTTCGGGCAGGGAAACGCGCGCGGCGATGGGCCGCTGAGCCCGCGGTTCGTCGATCCGCCACTCCGCGATGCAGCGGTCCGTGGGAAGATCCCCGTGCAGCGGGCTCGCCGTAATCCCGTACATGTTGGGAACGTAGGTCCGCACCACCGCGCCGAGCACTTCCAGATTGAAGTAGGCGTTCTTGGCTTCAAACGGATCGAAGCTCCATTCGATCAGATTGATTCCACGCGAAAGGGCGTCCTGGCGCTGGGCGAGTTTGAGTCTGCGTCCGATGCCGCTATCGCGATATTCGCTGAGAACGCCCAGCATGTGGCTGTGCAGATACGGCACGCCGGAATCCTTCTGGATTCCTGGAATCGCGAGCAGGAATCCGGCCATTTTGGCGCCCTCGAAAGCTCCGAACGTCTGGCCGCCGATGCGCGAAGCGACGACGAAGAAGCGGACGGGCAGCAGTTCCAGATCGTCGAAGCCCCAGATGATTTTTTGCAGGCGAACCGCGTCAGCGAACTCTTCGTGTCCGGAGAGCGCGCGCACGGTCACAGGCCGCGGCGCTTGGCGTCCTGCCAAAGTGCTTCCATCTCCTTTATTGTGGCCTCGCTTGGCGCTTTCCCGCGCTCCTCAAGGCCCTTTTCGACGTGGTCGAATCTGCGGCGGAACTTCGCGTTGGCGCCGCGCAGCGCCTGTTCGGGATCCACCTTCAGAAATCGCGCGATGTTCACGATCACGAAAAGCAGATCGCCGATTTCATCCTGGAGCGCTTCCTGCGATGCGCTTTCGCGCGCGGCTTCCAGTTCGGCGAGCTCTTCGTGGAGTTTTTCGAGCACCTGATCGACATTCGCCCAGTCAAATCCTGCGCCCGCGGCGCGCCTCGCGATCTGGGCGGCTTCCATCAGGGCCGGGAGGCTCCGGGGGACCCCGGCCAGCAGGCCCTTCGGCCTGGGCTTCTCGGCTGCTTTGATCTCGTCCCACTTGCGCGTGACGTCTTCGGCCGTCTTCGCCTCGCCTTCCCCGAACACGTGCGGGTGACGCCGGATCAGCTTGCTGTTGATCGCTTCGAGGGAGTCCGCGACCTCGAAATGTCCGGCTTCTTTCGCCATCTGGGAGAAGAAAACCACCTGAAGAAGCAGATCCCCGAGTTCCTCCGCCAACCCGGCCCAATCCTGGGCGTCGATGGAGTCCAGGACTTCATACGTTTCTTCAAGCAGATATGGTTTGATGGTCTCGAACGTCTGCTCGCGGTCCCAGGGACAACCCCTTGGGGAGCGCAATTGAGCCATGATCGCGACCAGCCGCTCGAATCCGGCCCCGGGGGGCAGTTTCGGGGGCAGCTTGGGCGCGCGGGAAGGCACGGGGAAGCATCAGTTTAGCATGGAGTGGATCTGCCGCGATTTCGCATTTTAGTACTGGTATAGGGTTGGTTCTAGCTGTTTCCGATAAGGGTTTTGCCCTATACTCATCACAAGCCTACGGAGAAGGCATCGGGAATCAGTGCGGAGGAATGCGTAAAAATGAATAGCAACGGCTTACTGAGAATAAAGATTCTAGCGGGTGCCGTTTTTGCCTTAATCGCGCCCGCCGCGCGCGCGAGCACAGTCATTGATTTCACTGCTGGCAACGGTGCGACCGGCGAAGCCGTTTTCACCTTTGGGTCAATACCTTGACGTTGACGCTGACGGATACGGTTGTCAACCCCAATGATGTCTCCTTCAACCTCAGCGGCTTCATGTTCACTCTCGCCGGGGCAACGGGCGGAACCCTGGTGAGCTCAAGCGGGCTGGAGCGAACTGTGGCCGCCAATGGAACTTATACTAACGGTTCCACGGTCGCCACCGGATGGCTCTTCTCTGCCTCTTCTGGCACCTTCACACTGAACGACCTGGGTGGCGCTGGGCCTGCCCACACCTTGATCGGTTCTCCCGACGGATCTAACGTGTATTCCAATGCAAATCCAAGCATTAAGGGTAACGGACCGCACAACCCATTCCTGGCAAACACGATCACGTTCAATTTCACCTTCACCGGTGGAGTAAGTTCAACCTCTACGCCTACGAATATCCAATTTCAGTTTGGGACTGCACCTGGCTTCAGCAGTAACGTGCCGGAACCTCTTTCCCTGTCGCTGGTGGGTGGAGGGTTGATTGCGTTGGGACTGTTCCGCAAGCATTTCTCCTCGTGAGACCGCTATTCCTTTCTTGGTACTGGTACTATTCCACCCAAAATTTTCAAAGGCTTCCCCTTGCAAGAACCAAGGTTTTCCCGTTAGGATAATTCAGGTGAATCACCATCTCGGAGGATAGGGGTTTGACCGGAGGAGAAGAAACGATGTTTCACAAGACCCTAAGAGCCACGTTTTTAACGGCGCTGATTGCAGCCGCATTTGCTGCTATTCCGGCAAGAGCAAGCATTACCTTCGACGGATCTGGTACCACGGTATACCAGCAGACGCAAAACAATCCATGCGTGATCGGCGACCCATCTTGCAACGAGCCGGCGGGCATGACGTATACGTCAAACTCTGGTCCGGGAGATTACACGTTCTTCTCCCCTGTATACACGGCCACCAGCCCTTTCACTACTTTCAGCGGGAATCTCATCCCGACATCGTTTACGATCGGAATCGACAGCAACATTGCGGCGGGTGCAGGCCTGCAAGTCCTGCAGTTCTTTCAAGTGTATTCATGCACAACGACGAATGTCAGCAGTTGCACGACCTTAGACTCAGCCAACAGTTACTCAGGGCCAACGACGCTTCCGAACAACAATAACGGGAATGGGTATTCGGATGCGCTTCTTACGGGCTTCTCACTCACGGCGGGCACGAAATACGCGTTCCGGGCTAGCGTCACCAATGCCACGGATGGAATGGAGGAGTTTTTCCTCATCCAGACCAGCAGCCGTCCCATTCCTGAGCCAGTCACCTCCGGCCTGATCGGGACTGGACTCATCGGGCTCTACCTCCTTCGCCGCGTGCGGAAGGCGTAGCAGGCAGCAAAGTTTGACCTTCGGACCGGGGTTGCGCGAGCAACTCCGGTTTGTTATTATCGGGATTACCACTTTGGGAGGCTGAGAGGGTCTTGTGCCCATCCGGCCGTTTGGACCAATCACACTATGAGCCGCAAATCAGGCAAGAAGTATTCTGCTGCCGCCCAGCAAGTCGAAGCCCGGCCCTACACCGTCGAAGAGGCCGTCCCGCTCGTCAAGAAGGTCAAGTTCGCCAAATTCGACGAGACGGTTGAGCTGCACCTGCGGCTCGGCGTAGACGGCAAGCACGCCGACCAGATGGTGCGCGGGACCATCGTTCTTCCCAATGGGCTGGGGAAATCGAAGAAAGTGCTGGTGATCGCCTCGGGCGACAAACAGCGCGAAGCAATCGAGGCTGGCGCGGATTACGTCGGCGGCGAGGACATGGTCAACAAAATCCAGAACGAAAACTGGACGGACTTCGATGCCGTGATCGCCACGCCGGACATGATGCGCGGCGTCGGACGGCTGGGAAAAGTTCTTGGCCCGCGAGGGCTGATGCCGAATCCCAAGACCGGCACTGTGACCAACGATATCGCGCAGGCGGTGAAGGAAGTGAAGGCCGGCAAGGTCGAGTTCCGGCTGGACAAAACCAACTGCATCCATTGCCCGGTGGGCAAGGTGAGTTTTGATTCCAACGCGCTGGTCGAAAACGCGAACACGCTGCTCCAGGCCGTGGTCAAGGCTAAGCCGGCGGCAGCGAAGGGCAAGTACGTGAAGAGCGCGACGATCTGCTCCACGATGGGGCCTGGCGTTCACCTCGACGTGACGCCCTATAACCTGAAGGCGGTCTAGCTCAATGAAGAAGAAACCGGAAAAACAGAAGGACATGGAATTGTTGCGGGCTGAGCTCGAAAAAGCTCAGAACGTCTTCCTTACCGGATACGAAAAGCTGACCGTGCAGCAGGATTTCGAGTTGCGCAAGACGATCCGTGGCGCGGGCGCGAACTACAAGGTCATCAAGAACAACATCGCCTCCAAGGCTGCCGAAGGGACCAAGTCGGCCGATCTGCTCAAAGAGCTGAAGGGGATGTGCTCGATCGCGTACACCTCGGGCGATCCGGTAGCGCTGGCGAAGGCGCTGACGGCCTACGCGAAGGCGAATCCAAGCTTCACGTTCCGGGCCGGCATGGTCGAGGGTCGAGTGGTGGACGTTTCCGGGATCAACGCTCTGGCGACTCTGCCCTCGAAAGAAGAGATTTTCGCGAAGTTGCTGTACCTGATCAATGCGCCCGCGCAGCGGTTGGTGACGGCGCTGAACGGAGTGGGCCGGAACCTGGCGGTGGTAGTCGATCAGGGCGTCAAGGAAAACAAATTTTCCGCCTAAGGCGGTCGAAGGAACGAAGGAACAACCATGGCTGACATCAATGCGATTGCGGAACAGATTCAAGGGCTGACGCTGCTGGAAGCGTCCCAGCTCGTAAAGTTGCTCGAGGAGAAGCTGGGCGTCTCGGCCGCAGCGGCGGCGGTGGCGGTGGCCCCGGCGGGTGGCGGTGCGGCGGCGGCTGCGGCTCCTCCAGAGGAAAAGACCGAGTTCACGGTGGTTCTTACGGCTGCCGGCGCGAATAAGATCAACGTTATCAAGGCCGTCCGGGAAGTCACCAGCCTCGGCCTGAAGGAAGCCAAGGATCTGGTGGATAGCGCGCCCAAGCCGATCAAAGAAGGCGTGAATAAGGAAGAAGCGGAAGCCATCAAGAAGAAGTTCACTGACGCTGGCGCAACCGTAGAAGTGAAGTAAGCAGGGCAGGCGATCTTGTTCGCCTGTCAGGTTGCCCAGGCGAGCAGGACCGTTGGCGGGCGGCGAGGCCGCCTGTCGAACCGTCGGCAGCGCCGTTTGACGAGTGGTACGGCGTTTGCTACGATGGAGACAACCGGAAAGAGCGCCCGGACCTGGTCACAGTGAATTTGGCATCCCGCGATCTGCTCGGCAGTTCGTCCGAACTTCCGCTAGGCTTTGCCCTGCGCATATTTCGTGAGCCCGAGGTGTGTCCGCACCGTCGGGCTTTTTCGTTTTGACCGGCGGGCCTGAGCTCCGCCGGTGCCGCTCTTGAATAGAGGACTTTTAGCATGCTTACCCCGCAAAATGGTGCTACTCGCGAGCGAGTCGATTTTTCGAAGATCAAGACCACCATCCCCATTCCGAACCTGATCGAGGTTCAGAAAAAATCCTACGAGCGTTTCCTCCAGATGGAGCTCCTGCCGAGCGAGCGCGACGACACGGGCCTGGAGAGTGTTTTCAAAAGCGTTTTCCCGATCTCGGACTTCCGCGGCCTGAGCCAGTTGGAGTTTGTCGATTACGCCATCGGCAACTGGGAGTGCAAGTGCGGAAACCTGAAAGGGCTGCACCACTTGCGGTCCACCTGCCGGAATCCGGCTTGCGGCGCTACGATTCAAACCGACCCATTCCATGCGGGCGACGTGCTGTGCCACCGCTGCGGCACGTTTAACAAGAACATCGTTACGTTCTGCAACCGTTGCGGCGATCCCGTCGGGCTCCAGCTCAAGTACGATGTGGCGGAGTGCGAAGAGCGCGGTATGACGTATGCCGCTCCGCTCAAGGTCACGATCCGTCTGACGGTTTTCGACAAGGATCCCGAAACCGGCAACAAGACCATCCGGGATATCAAGGAGCAGGAAGTATTCTTCGGTGAAATTCCGCTGATGACCGACAATGGCACATTCATCATCAACGGAACCGAGCGCGTGATCGTGTCGCAGTTACATCGCTCGCCCGGCGTGTTCTTTGAGCGGCAGCCGGCCCAGGGATACTTCCTGGGCAAGATCATCCCCTATCGCGGAAGCTGGGTAGAGTTCGAATACGACAACAAGAATCTGCTGTACGTCCGCATCGACCGCAAGCGCAAGTTCTACGGGACCGTGTTCCTGCGGGCTTTGGGCCTGAAGACCGACGCCGATATTCTGCGCGCGTTCTACAAGTGCAGCGAAGTGGTCATCAGCGGCAAAAAGCTTCAGTGGAAGGTGACCGAAGCGCTCATCGGGCACAAGCTGTCGCACGCTATCGCCAAGGGCGGGGAAACCATTGCCACCCAAGGCCGCAAGATCACCTCCAGCGTTTTTAAGGAAATCCAGAAGGCCAAAATCGACCAGGTGGAAGTCGCGCCCAACGATCTGGAAGGCGCTTACGTTGCCGCCGACGTCATCGACATGGAGACTGGCGAGATTCTGATCGAAGCAAACCACGAGATCACGCCGACCATCATCGGCAGGCTCATGGAAGCCAAGATCCCGAGCTTCGAAATTTTCTTCCCCGAGCTCGATGATGTGGGCAATGTCATTTCGATGACGCTGCGGAAGGACGGCGTCAAGCAGCAGAACGACGCGCTGCTCGAGATCTACCGCAAGCTGCGGCCGGGCGATCCGCCCACGGTGGACACGGCGACGCAGTTGTTCCAGGGCATGTTTTTCGACGCCCGCAAGTACGACTTCTCGCGCGTCGGGCGCATGAAGTTCAATATCAAGCTGCACGACCGGGCTGACGCCACGCCGCTCGATAAACGCACCCTGGATCACCGTGACTTTATCGATACCATCCAGTACCTGCTGAAGCTGCGCAGGGGTATCGGATCGGTGGACGATATCGACCATCTGGGCAACCGCCGGGTGCGCGCGGTCGGCGAGCTGCTCGAAAACCAGTTCCGTATCGGGTTGGTTCGCATGGAGCGCGCCATCAAGGAAAAGATGAGCGTGTACCAGGAAATGTCGACGGCCATGCCCCACGACCTGGTGAACGCCAAGCCGGTGATGGCGGCGATTCGCGAGTTCTTCGGATCGTCCCAGCTATCGCAGTTCATGGATCAGACCAATCCGTTGTCGGAGATCACGCACAAGCGGCGCCTCTCGGCGCTGGGTCCAGGCGGCTTATCGCGCGAGCGGGCCGGTTTCGAGGTTCGCGACGTGCATCCGACGCACTACGGCCGCATCTGCCCGATCGAGACGCCGGAAGGCCCCAACATCGGTTTGATCAGCTCGCTGTCTTGTTTCGCGCGGATCAACGATTACGGATTCATTGAGAGCCCGTACCGCCGTGTGAAGGACGGCGTGGTGGTGGACGAAGTCCGCGTGCTGAATCCGGGGGATTCCGACCTGAAGGTGGGCCAGATTCTGCTGCGAAGCGAAATCGACAAGATCAACAAGGGGGGCAAGAAGCAACCGGTCGAATTTGAGGCGCACTGCGACTACCTTTCGGCCTGGGAAGAGGACAAGTACATCATTGCGCAGGCGAACGTCGGGTTGGACGAAAAGGGCAAGATCACGGCCGAGCTGGTGAACGCACGCCAGGCCGGCAACTTCGTCCTGAAGCACGTGGGCGAAATCGAGTACATGGACGTCAGCCCCAAGCAGCTTGTCTCCGTGGCTGCCAGCCTGATTCCGTTCCTGGAAAACGACGACGCCAACCGCGCGCTGATGGGGTCGAACATGCAGCGCCAGGCCGTACCGCTGCTGCGCGCCGAGGCTCCGTATGTCGGAACCGGCATGGAGCACGTCACGGCACGGGACTCCGGCGCTGTGGTGCTGTGCAAGCGCGCGGGTGTTGTGGATTCGGTGGATAGCGAGCGCATCATCGTGCGCGTGGAAGGCAACACCCAGGAAGGGCAGCTTTCGCGCGAAGTGGGCGCCGATATCTACCAGCTCACCAAGTTCAAGCGCTCCAACCAGAACACCTGCATCAACCAGAAGCCGATCGTTTTCCAGGGCCAGAAGGTCAAGAAGGGCGATGTGCTCGCCGATGGCCCGTGCACGGAGCGCGGCGAACTGGCTTTGGGACGCAACGTTCTGGTGGCGTTCATGCCGTGGCGTGGATACAACTTCGAGGACGCGATCGTGGTGTCCGAGAAGCTGGTGAAGGACGACTACTACACCTCCATCCACATCGAGGAGTTCGAAGTGGATGCGCGGGACACCAAGCTGGGCCCCGAGGAAATCACGCGCGACATTCCCAACATTGCCGAGGGTTTTTTGACCAACCTGGATGAGAGCGGAATCATTCGGATTGGCGCCACGGTGAAGCCGGGCGACATTCTGGTGGGCAAAGTTACGCCCAAGGGGGAAACGCAGCTCACTCCGGAAGAGAAGCTGCTCCGCGCAATTTTCGGCGAAAAGGCCGGCGACGTGAAGGACGCTTCCCTGTACTGCCCGCCGGGAATCGAAGGAACTGTGGTTGATTGCAAGGTGTTCTCGCGCAAGGGGGCGGAACTCGACGAACGTTCCAAGCTGATTCTGGAAGGCGCGGAAGAGCGGATGCGCCGCAACCTGGAAGACGAGAAACGCATTTTGAACGACGAGCGCGCCAAGCGGCTTGCGACCTTGCTCGAGGGCAAGGAACTGCTGGCCGATCTGCACGACGAGAAAACCAACAAGAAGCTGCTCGCCAAGGGAACGGACTTAACCCGGGACCTCATCGAGAAGCTGCGCGCCCGCGACCTGAAGCGGATGAAGCTGAAGGACAAGGATCCGCGCATCAACGAACAGATCGACGAAATCGAAGAGATGACTTCCCGGCAGATCTCGGTGCTCGAAAAGATCACCGAGGAGCGCGTGGCGAAACTGAAAAAGGGCGACGAGCTGCCTCCGGGCGTTATTAAGCAGGTCAAAGTCTATATCGCGATGAAGCGCAAGCTGTCGGTCGGCGACAAGATGGCCGGCCGCCACGGCAACAAAGGCGTCATCGCGCGGATCGTGCCGGAAGAGGATATGCCGTATCTTCCGGACGGAACACCGGTGGAGATCGTGCTGAATCCGCTGGGCGTGCCGAGCCGCATGAACGTCGGCCAGATCCTGGAGACGCACTTGGGCTGGGCGGCGCAGGCCCTGGGCGTCCGTTTCGCCACGCCAGTGTTCGACGGCGCCACCGAGAAGGATATTAAAACGCAACTGAAAGCCGCGGGTCTGCCGACTTCCGGCAAAATCCAGCTCCACGACGGCCTGACCGGGGCGGCGTTTGAGCAGCCGGTCACGGTCGGCTATATTTACATGCTGAAGCTGTCGCACCTGGTGGACGACAAGATCCACGCCCGCTCCATTGGGCCGTACTCGCTCATCACCCAGCAGCCGCTGGGCGGCAAGGCGCAGTTTGGCGGACAGCGCTTCGGAGAAATGGAAGTGTGGGCGCTGGAAGCCTACGGCGCCGCCTACGTTCTCCAGGAACTGCTCACGGCCAAGTCGGACGACGTCTATGGCCGCGCCAAGATTTACGAAGCAATCGTCAAGGGCGAGGCAGCCGCCGAGCCCGGTGTGCCGGAAAGCTTCAACGTTCTGATTCGCGAGCTGCAATCGCTGTGTTTGGACGTGGAGCTGATGAAGAAGCCGCGCGAGGGCATGGAAACCGCCCTGGCCGCGGACTAATGGCCGCGAACAAAAGCGACGGAAGGTAAATTAGGAGATTTCCATGTATCGTTCTTCTCCCTATGATCGAGCAAATCTGATCGCGGATTTCGATTCCATCCGCATTTCGCTGGCCTCTCCGGAAAAGATCCGAAGCTGGTCGCACGGCGAAGTCACGAAACCCGAAACCATCAATTACCGGACTTTCAAACCGGAGCGCGATGGACTCTTCTGCGCGCGCATCTTCGGTCCGATCGCAGACTGGGAGTGCTTGTGCGGAAAGTACAAGCGGATGAAGCATCGCGGCGTCATCTGCGATAAGTGCGGCGTCGAAGTGACGCTATCGCGCGTACGGCGCGAACGCCTGGGGCACATCGAGCTGGCCAGCCCCTGCTCGCACGTGTGGTTCTTCAAGGGATTGCCCTCGCGCATCGGCTACCTGCTGGACATCACGCTGCGGGAACTGGAGCGTGTCCTCTATTTTGAAGCCTTTGTCGTGGTCGATCCGGGCGAGGTCGCCGATTTGAAGAAAGGCGAAGTCATCACCGACGAGCGCAAGCGCGCGCTCGATCAGGAGTATCCCGGCAAGTTCGTGGCGATGATGGGCGCCGAGGGCATCAAGGAACTGCTCAAGAAGGTGGATGTCGACGTTTTGAGCGAAGAGATCCGCCGGAAGATGCAGACTGAGGCGTCGCAGCAAAAGAAACTGAAGTACGCCAAGCGCCTGAGGGTGGTCGAGAGCTTCCGCAAGTCCGGCAACAAGCCGGAATGGATGATTCTGGACGTGCTTCCGGTGATTCCCCCGGAACTGCGCCCGTTGGTGCCTCTGGACGGCGGACGCTTTGCAACATCCGATCTGAACGACCTCTATCGCCGGGTGATCAACCGCAACAACCGGTTGAAGAAGCTGATCGAGCTGCATGCTCCCGACGTGATCGTGCGCAATGAAAAACGCATGCTCCAGGAAGCCGTGGACGCGCTGTTCGATAACGGGCGCCGCGGCCGTGTGCTGCGCGGGGCAAACAACCGCCCGCTCAAGTCGCTGTCCGATACGCTCAAGGGCAAGCAGGGCCGCTTCCGCCAGAATCTGCTTGGCAAGCGCGTGGATTACTCCGGCCGTTCCGTGATCGTGGTAGGTCCCGAATTGAAGCTCAACCAGTGCGGGCTGCCGAAGAAGATGGCGTTGGAGCTGTTCAAGCCGTTCATCTATCATCGCCTGGAGCAGCGCGGCCATTGCACGACGATCAAGCAAGCCAAGGAATTGGTCGAGCAGCAGGATCCGGTGGTGTGGGACATTCTGGAGGAAGTCATTAAGGATCATCCGATCCTTCTGAATCGCGCTCCTACGCTGCACCGCCTGGGCATTCAGGCGTTCGAGCCCGTGCTGGTGGAAGGCAAGGCCATCAAGATCCACCCGCTGGTTTGCACCGCGTTCAACGCCGACTTCGATGGCGACCAGATGGCGGTACACATCCCGCTGTCTCCGGAAGCGCAAATCGAAGCGTCCACGCTGATGCTTTCGGCCAACAACATCCTGTCGCCGGCGCACGGGTCTCCGATCGCCGTGCCCACGCAGGACATGGTGCTCGGCTTGTACTATCTGACCAAGGCGCGGCCGGGCTCGAAGGGCGAAGGCCGCACGTTCGCGTCCACGGATGACGTCCTCATCGCGCTCGAAATGGGCGAGGTCGAGACGCTGACGCCGATCAAATTGCGCTACACCGGCAAGGTCATCGACCTGGTGAAAGCGTTCGACAACCAGAACCTGATTCACACCGAGCCGATCGAGTTCAGCAAACAGTACATGGATACGACGGTCGGCCGCGTGATCCTCAACGACGTTCTTCCGGAAGACATGCCGTTCATCAACGGCCTGCTCAAGAAGAAGGGCCTGACGCAGATGGTGCAGTATTGCTATCTGAAGTTCGGACTCGGGATCACCGTGACGATGCTCGATAAGGTGAAGGCGCTCGGGTTCCTGTACGCTACGCGGGCCGGAATTTCGATCGGCATCGACGACATGATCGTGCCCGGCGAAAAGGCCGGTCTCGTGAACAAGGCGCAGAAGGCCGTGATCGAGGTGCAGGAGCAGTATCAGGAAGGCTCGATCACGCGCGGCGAGCAGTACAACAAGGTCATCGAAATCTGGTCCAAGGTCACCGAGCGCGTTTCGGAAGAAATGTTCAAGACCATGGAGGAGGACGACCGCACGGGGCGCTACCTCAACCCGATCTACATCATGGCCGACTCCGGCGCGCGCGGATCGAAACAGCAGATTCGCCAGCTTTCCGGCATGCGCGGCTTGATGGCGCGGCCTTCGGGCGAAATTATCGAAACCCCGATCACCGCCAATTTCCGCGAAGGGCTGAACGTGCTGGAGTACTTCATCTCGACGCACGGCGCACGCAAGGGATTGGCCGATACTGCCCTGAAGACGGCGGATTCCGGCTACCTCACGCGCCGCCTGTGCGACGTGGCCCAGGACGTGATCGTGACGGAGATGGACTGCGGAACCAACGATGGCATCTACGTAGAGCCCATCGTTGAGTCGGGTGAAATCATCGAACCGCTGCGCGACCGCATCGTCGGCCGCGTGGCGCTTGAAGATCAGCTCGATTACGAAGGCAACGTGATCGTCAAGGTGAACCAGGAGATCACAGAGGATCTCGCGAACCAGATTCAGGCAGCCGGTATCGAACGGGTGAAGATCCGTTCGGTGCTGACCTGCGAATCGAAACGCGGCGTCTGCCAGCTTTGCTACGGCCGCAATCTGGCCACCGGACGGTTAGTCGAGCGCGGCGAAGCGGTGGGCATCATCTCTGCTCAGTCGATCGGCGAGCCCGGCACGCAGCTTACGATGCGTACGTTCCATATCGGCGGCGCGGCGACCGGATCGGCCGAACAATCCAAGCAGGACGCCAAGTCGGACGGGTTCGTGAAATTCCACGCCATTCAGACCGTCAAGAACGCCAAGGGCGAGCTGATCGCCATGAACCGCAACGGCATTATCGCGATCCTGGACGAGAAGGGCCGCGAAAAAGAACGTTACCAGGTGGTCTACGGCGCCAAGGTTCTGTTCGCGGACGGGGCCAAGGTCAAGACCAACGACGTTCTGCTCGAGTGGGATCCGTATACGTTCTCGATTCTTACCGAAGTCAGCGGAACCGTGCATTTCAAGGACTTGGTCGACGGCATCACCATGACCGAGCAGGTGGACGAAATCACTGGCCGCTCGCAGTGGGTGGTGACGGATTCTCCTGACGAGAAACGCATTCCGGCCGTGGTCGTCCGTCCGACGGGCGGAACCAAGCACGAAGAGAAGCGCTACCTGATGCCGATGCACGCGCATTTGACGGTGGCCGACGGCGATGAAGTCCACGCCGGCGACGTGCTGGCCAAGATCCCGCGCGCTACTACCAAGACCAAGGACATCACGGGCGGTCTGCCGCGCGTGGTGGAGCTGTTCGAAGCCCGCAAGCCGCGCGAAACCGCGGTGATCACGGAAATCGACGGCGTGGTGAAATACGGCGAAATTTCGAAAGGCACGCGCAAGATCAACATCATCGGCGACGATGGCGAGCAGAAGGAATACGCCATCCCGCGCGGCGTACACATCAACGTGCAGGAAGGCGAGCGCGTCCGCCACGGCGATCCCCTGATGGACGGGCCTCGCAATCCGCACGACATCATGGCCGTGCTCGGCGAAAAAGAACTGCAAAAATACCTGGTGAACGAAATCCAGGAAGTCTACCGTTTGCAGGGCGTCAACATCAACGACAAGCACCTGGAAGTGATCGCGCGCCAGATGATGCGCTGGGTGAAGGTCGAGGATATCGGCGATACGGAATTCCTCCCCGAAGAAGTAGTCGATAAGTTCAAGTTCCGGGAGGAAAACAATCGCGTGGTGGAAGCCGGCGGCAAGCCTGCGACCGGCAAGACGGTGCTGTTGGGAATCACCAAGGCATCGCTCTCCACCGATTCGTTCATCTCGGCGGCGAGTTTCCAGGAGACCACTCGTGTGCTGACCGAAGCCGCCATCAACGGCAAGGTCGATCATCTGCGTGGCTTGAAGGAAAACGTCATCATGGGCCGCCTGATCCCGGCTGGAACCGGAATGGAATACTACCGGACGGTCAAGATCGCCGGCGAGGGCGTCGAAGAGGAGCTGGCCGCCGAACAGGAAGCCGCGGCTCTGGACGCAATCCCCGGATACGACGAAGAAACCCGCGCTCTTTATACAGGCGGGCTGTCGGAAGCGGAAACCCCGGGTCCCGAGGAGTCGCTGGCGGAATAGCGAGAGTCACTCGTAACGCAAAGTAGTCATTGGATCCACTCGGGTGGCCCTGAGCGCCACTGGTGCGATGCCGCACAGACAAATTTCTGGGACGCGCTCATCGTCGCTGCCGCCGAACACTCCGGCTGCCGCTTTCTCTTGAGCGAAGACTTTCACCCGGGCCGCCGTTTCGGAAGCCTCACTGTGGTCAATCCGTTTGAGCAGCCGCCGTCGGCTTTCGCCAATCTCAGGCGGCGCTGAACAGGCACTGTTGCTCGGCGTGCCGGGGGCCGAAGTGTTCCAACTCGACCGGATAGCGGCGGCGGAGATCTCTCGGCGCGGTTCCGCGCACGCCGCGGATCATCGCCCGCGTTTGCAGCGCGTTCACGAAACTCTTTCCGGCAGCATCGTTGTTGAACACCACGAACGTACGGTCCGCGAAGCGGCTGGTGAGTTCGATCCGGTGCATCCATTCCGTCAGCTCGGCTTCCGAGTACAGGTAGTCATGCTGCTGCCTGCGAAGCGCAGACCGGTCGAACCCGCCCAGTGAATTTCGCGGATTCCGTCCGTGCAGCCGCACGTAGCCCACATCGGAGGTCAGCATGGCCGTGGGCGGCATCGCGCGCGTATACTGCGGTTGATCAATGTTGCAGAATCCCACCCGGTAGTCAAGGAAGGTGCCGATGGCCTCCTCCGCCATCCAGCTACTGTGCCGCATTTCGGCGACCAGCGGAAACTCGTGGAAGGCCCTGCGAAGCTCGATGAAGAATTCCCGGTTCTCTGCCGTGAACCGGAACGACCATGGGAATTGCAGCAGCAGGGCGCCAAGTTTTTTGCCACGCAGAAGCGGCCACAGCCCTTCCTTGAACGTCTTGACGGCCACGGGGTCCAGTAGGCGTTTGTGAGTGAAATCCTGGTGGAGTTTGGCGGTGAATGTGAATTGGGGATGCGCCTCGACCTTCTTCATCCATAGCTTCACAACTTCCGGCTTGAGGGGTTGATAAAAAGAGCTGTTGATTTCCACACAGTCGAGTTGTTTTGCGATCAGCTCCAGCGCGTGAAATCCGGGAGCATGCGCCTTGGGATAGACCAAGCCGTTCCAGTGCGGGTACGACCAGCCTGCGGTTCCGACATGGACGGAAGGGGACATAGCGGCCTCTCGTATTCGTCTTATATTCGCCTACGATATTCTAGCGAAGAAAAGACGAATATGTCAAGGAGAAATTTTTCGCGACCTGAAACTTATTGAACCGACGTGGTTTGCCAGTCCTGAGCCCACACCGCCGACGCCCTGCTTCCGGCGCGGTGATGTTTGCGCGAACGTTTTTGCTGGTACATTAACTGGTCCGCCTCGGCCAAAAGGCGTTCGGCATCGCTGCCGTCGCGCGGGAAATGCGCAACTCCGATGCTTGCCGAAAGCGGCTTGTCGAAATGCTGGATCCCGATACCCGCCACCACGTGACGGAATTCCTCGACGCGCTGCTCGGCGTCGGCCGGCCGGAGACCGGAAATCAGAACCACGAATTCGTCGCCGCCCATACGCGCTACGTAGTCATACTCGCGGCAGTTGCTCTTCAGGCCGCTCGCGACCTCGCGCAGGAGACGATTGCCCTCCAAATGACCGTAGCGATCGTTGATGTGCTTCAGCTCGTCCAGATCCAGCACCACCACCGTCAGCGGCTGGTTGTTGCGGCGGGCGCGCGACAGCTCTGCATCCAGTTGCAGGAACAGCGAGCGCGCGTTGGGCAGGGAAGTCAGGTAATCCGTGGTGGCGGACGATTCGGCCTGCTGGAACTTCAGCGCGTTTTCGATAGACATGCCGATCTTCGGATTGATCGCCATCAGGATCCTCAGGTGGTCTTTGGTAAACGCGTCGCGTTCCATGTGATACAGAGTGAGAACGCCCAGAGTTCCGCCCGCCGATTCCAACGGCACGGCTACGGCCGATTGCAAGGGAGACGTGCGGTTGCGGTCATTCAGGTGCGAAGGTTCCACCGAAGGATTGCCATTCACAATCGGCTTGCCGTTCTCGGCCACCCAGCCCGAGAGGCCCTGGCCCATGGGAATCCGCAGCGAGGAAAACAGACGGTAGTCCTCTCCGTTGACGTATTTCGGAACCAGTTCTTCGCCCTCCGTCAGCCAGACCGCCATCGAATGATGCGGGATGATCCGGCGCAAACGCACGTCGAGGACCGACAGCGTCTCATCCAGGCTGAGCGAATTGCCTAGATCCTGCGAAATCTCGAACAGAGCCTGAACTTCCTGTCGCGCGGCCGCAATCAGGTTCAGGAAGTCTACGCTGGGTTCCGCCGAGTTCACGGCTGCGGAAGATCCACTGGAAGCTTCGAATCCGGCCGCAGGCGCGAGCCCGCGTTCGACTTTCACTTCTTTCGAGAGTGTGGTCGGCTTGGGCGCGGCGCCGTGAGCTTTCCGCTCCCACTCGATATAGCCCTTCGCGAGAGCGTCCACTACGCGTGGATCGAAAGCCTTGCCGGATTCCGACTGCACCACTTTCATCGCTTCATCCAGCGGGAGAGCCCGCCGGTATTGGCGGTCGGAGGCGAGCGCGTCCAGGCAATCCACAGCGGACAGAATGCGCGCGCCCATGGGAATCTCTTCACCTTTCAGCCCGCTCGGGTACCCGGAGCCGTTCCATTTTTCGTGGTGGGCCCGAACGATCGGCGCAACCGGATAGGGGAAACGCACGCGCTCCAGAATCTCGGCGCCCACGATCGGATGGATCTTCATCTTTTCGAACTCTTCAGGCGTCAGGCGGCCAGGCTTCGAAATAATATGCTCGGGTACCGCCAGCTTCCCGATATCGTGCAAAAGCGCCGCAGCCTGGAGGGCATCCTGCTCCTCTTGCGTCAGGTCGAGAGCTTTGGCTAATTCGCCGGCGTACACCTGGACTCGTTGCAGATGATCGTGCGTGGTGTGGTCTTTCGCTTCAATGGCCAGCGCCAGCGCTTCGATGGTCCTCAAATGCAGCGAAGCCATCTCTTCGGCATGGCGTTTTTCGGCCTCGAGACGATTCAGATACAGGCGATAGGAACGGTAGATGAGATAGACCACCGGGCCGGTGAGCAATACGGTTTGCCAGCCGACATAGTGTGCGGCGCTACTGACTGCGCGGGCAATCGCTGCGCCAGCCAGGTAGTGCGGAAGCGACCAGAACGAAGTCGCCAGCCACGCTCCTGCAAAGGACGTTCCTTCCGCAACGGCGGTCCACGCGGCCAGTGGAGCGGTGTTGATGAGGAACAGGGCCAGAGCGGCCGCGCCGATGCGAATGGAGGGATCCACGGCGGATCCCCCGAAAAGCCCGAGATCAAACCATCCCGAGTGATACACGCGTTCGGCGGTTGCGGCGCCCAGAACGATCAGTGCCATTCGGAACAACGCCTCGCGGAATCGGGGTCTTTGACGCTGATTCCAGTAACACTGGACGATTCCTGCTCCGCAAGCCAGCAGGATCGTCTCTGGCGCCGTAAGTTCCACCAGGCTCAGAAGTACGAAGAAATAAGATAGCGGTACAGGCGTGCTGGCCCCCGGGACGCGTATGCGTGCTCCGGCGGAACACAGCGCAACGGAAAGAAAGGCACCGAACTTGATCAGATCGGGAGAACTCCAGGCCATAGCCGTCTGCGCCAGCACTGCGGCGGCGAGGGCCAGCGCCAGGCCGAGCAAGACCCCCGCGCGGGGCGGCAAAGGCCGGATGCCCGGCCAGCCGGGGGCATCCTGCTCGTTGTCCATAAACACTTCCGGCACGACCTGTTTCGACTGCAACATGGGAGCCACTCCGCTGGCCCCCTGTTTTCCACGAGATGCGCCGCGGCTGGCTGGGCTCCGCGACAGATTGGCACTCTCCCGCCCATAGTTTTGCGACAAACTGTCGCAAGGTACGGGGACCAATTCTCAAGGTCGGTAAGGTGTTCCCCGGAGGGCCAATCGCCACATCCTTCGGCAAGATGGAGTTGAGTCATGGCCGAAGCAACTCAAGTTCCCACACACGTCTTTCTCGGGATGACCGCAATCATCGCCAGCGAGCCAATGCATCGCCTGATGGAGCTCGTGCAACGCGTCGCCCGTTCCAGCGCAACGACCTTGATCACCGGAGAGAGCGGGGTAGGGAAGGAACTGGTTGCGCGCGCGGTGCACTATCATTCCGGCCGGGCGAGCAAGCCGTGGGTGGACTTCAACTGCGCGGCGCTGCCGGAACAGCTTCTTGAAAGCGAACTGTTCGGCCATGAGCGCGGCGCCTTCAGCGGCGCAGATTCCAGCAAGCCGGGATTGTTCGAACTGGCGCATCAGGGGACTATCTTTTTGGACGAAGTCGGGGAGCTCGATGCACGCCTCCAGGTGAAGCTGCTGCGGGTGCTGGATGGAGCGCCGTACTATCGTCTGGGCGGAGTAAAAAAGGTTTCCGTGGACGTACGGGTGGTGGCGGCAACCAATCGCGACCTGGAGCGAGCCGTGGCTCAGGGCCGGTTCCGCAGCGATTTGTTTCACCGGCTGAGTCAATTCACCGTGCAGGTTCCTCCGCTCCGCGCGCGCCGTGCCGATATCGAGCCGCTTGCGCGCTATTTCCTGTCGGAGCATTTTCCGGAGTTGGAACTGGATACGTCCGCGGTAGCTGTTCTTGAAAGCTACTCCTGGCCGGGCAATATTCGCGAGTTGCGGAATGCAGTGATTCAGGCAGGCGTGATGAGCCAGAACGGGCGCGTCACCGCCCGGGACTTCCGGCTGCGTCCTGCCGTTTCCCCGCTTCCGGAAATCCGTGGCTATGAGGACGCTTCCGACGACGCGGAACAGGAAGCCGGCAGCCTTGAGCTGATGGAGCGCCGGATGATTGAAGAGGCGCTTGCCGCCACCGGTGGACACCAGCAGAAAGCGGCCGCGCGCCTGGGAATTTCGCGCCGCACGCTCAGCCGCAAACTCAAGCTGTACGAATCCGGCCAGCAGCGAGTGGCCTTATGATCCATCTAGCCGTAAATGAGAAGCGCCGCGAGCTCCGGCAGCCAGCCGAGGGGCCGGTGCGGGTGCGCTTCGCCGATCCGCAGCCGGCCGAGATCCAAGGCCAACTCATGGACGTAAGCGCCAGCGGCTTCCGCATGGCTCACCAAAACCAGTCGCTTCAGGCCGGCCAGATGGTCGAGTTTGCGCATCCCCACGCGGTCGGCGAGGCGCGCGTGATGTGGAACCGCATCCTCGACCAGCGCGTCGAGACCGGCTTCTTGATCGTGACAGCCAAATAGTGCGGCTCCGAGAGCCAGGCACCCCAAGAAAGCGGTTCCGTCTGCGGCCCGCAGTGCTATCATCATCTGGACCCAGGGTGCGAGTTGTGGCCCTTGCTCGAAGTAGTATAATCTCTATAGGGAATTAGGGTATGGCTACAGCGGACGTGGTAACACAACAGCAAATCCTTGAACAGGAATACGATAGCACCGTTCGCGCGGATATCGAACTGTTCCGGTCCCAAGCGCAGGATTTCCTGGCGGGGAAATTGACGGCAGATGAGTTCCGGGCCTATCGCCTCCGGCGCGGCATCTACGGCCAGCGCCAGGAAGGCGTCCAAATGGTCCGCACCAAGATCCCCGGCGGCCTGCTGACATCCGCGCAAATGCGCCAGCTCGCCGTTGTGGCGGATCGTTGCGCCGGCGGTAAAGGCCATTTGACGACCCGCCAGAACATGCAGTTCCACTTCGTGCCGCTGCCCCAGGTGGCCGACGCGCTTCACCTTCTGGCGGATGTGCGCCTCACGACACGGGAAGCCTGCTACAACACCGTTCGCAACGTGACGGCCTGCCCGCTATCGGGCATCCACGCCGAAGAGCCGTTCGACGTGCAGCCGTACGCGCGGCGGCTGGCGCTGGCGTTCCTTCACAAAGAGCTGACCGACAGCCTTCCGCGGAAATTCAAGGTGGCTTTCTCCGGCTGCCCCGAAGATTGCATGGCCACGGCAATCAACGACGTCGGCCTGCGCGCGCTGATTCGCGACAACGTCAACGGCTTCCGCATGACCGTGGGAGGCGGCCTGGGGCCGCTGCCTACCGAAGCGAAGCTGCTGCACGAATTTATTCCGGCCGAGGACGTGGTCCGCCGTGTGGAGGCCATTATCCGGGTGTTTAATGTACACGGGAACCGCAAGGACAAGAACAAGGCGCGGCTGAAGTTCGTGCTGCGCGGGCGCGGCTTCGAATGGCTGCGCGACGCCATCGAGGAGCAGTACCAGGAAATCCTCGCCCAAGGCGGCATCCCGATGCCCGAAACGGTGCCGGAGAATTTTGGTGGTTTTCAATCAGCTCCTCCCCCGCCGGCAACCGGCGAAAAACTTCCGATGTTCGACGCTTCGCCAGCTTTTAACGCGTGGCGGGATACCAACGTGCGCCCTCAGAAGCAGCCCGGATACGCGATCGTGACCGTGATGACGCCGCAAGGCAATCTGACCAGCGATCAGATGCGCGGGCTGGCGGACCTCGCCGATCATGCTGGCGATGGCGCCCTGCGGGTCACCATGGCGCAAAATATCGTGCTAGCGTACGTCCCTGTTGGAGCGCTTCAGCGCGTGTACGGAGCCCTCGCGGGGCTCAGGTTGAACAAGGACCGTGCGGATGAGATCAGCGATGTGGTCACGTGCCCTGGCGCGTATAGCTGCAACCTGGCGCTGACGAAATCCATGGGCCTGGGTGACGCGCTGGCCGATACAGTTCGCAAGTACGACGACCCGGCCATTCGCGATCTGAAGATCCGCATCAGCGGATGTCCTAATTCCTGCGGGCAGCACTGGATCGGCGATGTGGGATTTTACGGCAATTCCCGTAAAATAGACGGGAAAGAAGTGCCGTACTACCTGATGCTGCTGGGCGGCAGCCAGCATGAATTCGGACTAGCGGTGCAGAGCCTGCCGGCGCGCCTGGCGCCGGTGGCCGTGGAACGAGTGTTGAATCATTTCCAGGAAAACCGTCAGGATGGGGAATCCTTCCGGGCGTACGTCATGCGCTACAAGGTCGCGTTCTTCAAGGAACTCACGGCGGACCTGGTGAAACCCTCGGAAATCGCGCCCGAGATGTACCGCGACTGGGGCGACGACGTGGATTTCTCGCTGAAACTCGGCCGCGGCGAGTGCGCGGCGTAGCCCTTACTTGGAGCGGCCGTTCTGCCGCCGGATGAGTTCGCCGATCGCGAGGACCAGCTTATCGATGCGCTCGTCGGTTTGCCGCATGCGCTCGTCAGTTTGCCGCATGCGTTCGTCGGTTTGCCGCATGCGCTCGTCGGTTTCGCGCATGCGCTCGTCGGTTTCGCGCATGCGCCGATCCGTTTCCTCAAACTGTTTGGCGACGCGGTCGAAGCCCTTGCGCGTCTCGGTAGCCAGGTCGGCGATCAGCTTCTGAAGGGAAACCTGATCCTCCGCAATGATTTGGACCACCTGTTCGAGCCGGTCTACACGCTCTCCCAAAGTTTTCTTGGCGCACGCTCTCCCAAAGTTTTCTTGGCCACAGGAATATTATCCCACCAGATCGCATGCCGGCTACGGTAAAACGCTGAAATTCATCAGTCTCAAGTCCGTGTGCCAAGCGTGGCCGACTGCAGGGAAGCGCCCCATGAAACAAGGTCCCGGAGCATTGAGCTCCGGGACATGATAGTTAACGCTTCGTTCTTAACTGCGCTTGGAACTGCGCGCGCTCTGTGTGCGAGCCGGTTCGACGCTGGCGCCTTGAGCGAACGTCAGTGCCGGAATTGTGACGGACGTATCCACCAGGCGCGCCATATCCTGCACCGGCAGTCCCTCGGCCTCGCGGGCGAAGCACAGACACCTGTTCTCGTCGTCAAAGTCCACACGGATCCAGTCGCCGCCGCGCACCTGATCCGTTGCGATCAGGTTGGACATCGGCTGCACCAGCAGGCGTTCAATGGCGCGCTTCAGGTGGCGAGCGCCGTACTTCATGTCGGTACCTTCTTGCAGCAGGTAATCCTTACTCGGCTCCGAGAGCGTGAAGACGAATGCCCGATCCGTCGGCGAATTAAAGATGCGCTGCTGCACTAAGTTCAGTTCGATCTCGAGAATCCGCTTTAGCTGGTCGGTACCAAGCGGCTGGAACGTCACGATTTTATCCAGCCGGTTCATGAACTCAGGCGTGAACTTGCGCCGGGCGGCTTCCACGCCGCTGCGGGCCAGCTTCCCAGTCATTTTCTCGTCCACGACTCCGGTAAGCGTCTTTTCGCGCACCTCACCCACGTTGAATCCCAGACGCGGACTCATGATGGCGCTCATCTCGGACGCCCCTAAATTGCTGGTCATGAAGATCATAGCCCGGGCAAAGTCAACCTTTCGGTTGTCCCCCAGTGTCAAGGTGGCCTTGTCCAGGATGCCCAGCAGAAGATTCCAGAGGGCGTCGGAGGCCTTCTCGATTTCGTCGAACAGGACGAAGCTCAGCTTGATGGTCTCGGTGTGATGCTGATTGAGCACCTCCTGCGAAAGGAGGGGATGCGTTTCGCGATGGCCAAGATAGCCCGGGGGCGAGCCGATCAGCTTGGCGATTTCATGGCTGTGCTGGAATTCAGCGCAGTCGATTTTGATGACTGCGCGCGGATTCTTCAGCAGCACCTCGGCCGTGGCTTCCACAATCCGGGTTTTCCCCGAGCCGGTCGGTCCCAGGAACAGGAAGTTCCCAATCGGCCGTCCGGGCGGATTCATACCCGTCAAGTGCATTTGATAGATGTTAACGATCTGCTGAATGGCCTCGTCCTGCCCGACGATCATTCGACGGAGTCCGGTCTCCAGTTGTGCCGCGTCTCTTCCGGTCTTTCCGGGATCCAACGGTATGTTAAGCCGTACCATCTTCTCCACCGCCTTTCGTCTGGGAGGAGCGGTCTGCCTTAACTCCCCCCGCCACAAACTCTCAGGCAACCCAAGTGCCATTTCTATAGATGCTCCTCGTTGACATCGGATTCTCCGCTATTTCTTGGGTCTTGCGGGGCGGACTTCGACCCTGCTCACTAATGTCCGCTCAGGCAAGTTCAGGAGCATGCGTACTATTTCTGCAACGTCTTCGGGCCAGATTTTCCAATCTGCGCCACTTACCGGCTGGCCGCCGAACCCCGTGGCCACGCTTCCCGGAAGGATGGTACTGACCCTCACGTTCTCGCTCCTCACGTCCTGCATCATGGCGTCTGTAAAACCCACCAATCCGAACTTCGAGGCGTTGTAGGCCGCCCCGCCAGCGAAAGCATTCGTTCCAGCCAAGCTACTTATATTGACGATGCATCCTGCCGTTTCCGTTCCAAACCTGAACAAAGCTTCACGGCTGCAATAGAACGCACCGTACAAATTCGTCTCAAGCGTGCGCTGCCATTCTTCGAGCGATAGTTCCCGGACGTGGCGAAACACTCCGATCCCGGCGTTGTTGACCAGCACATCGAGCCGCCCGAGCTCGTCATCCACGAACCGGAATAGTTCGCCAACCTGATCATGGTTTCTAACATCGGCAGCTTTACCCTTGACTTTACCGGCGGTTTCCCGAGCCAGTTCGGTCACCGCGCGATCCACGGTTTCCTGCCGCCGACCACATATCGCAACCCCTGCCCCTTCTGTTAACAACATCTTCGCGATCGCTCTTCCTATTCCGCGCGTTCCGCCGGTAACCAGGCACACCTTTTCGCTGAGTGGTTTCATGCACTCCAGCTTAGATCGTACGGGCAGGACAACGGCGGCTTGAGGGGATCGGATGCCCCCACTTGGGGGAGTTCGCTACGGTGGTCCTGGCATCGCACCGCTCCCACCTCCTCCGCGTTCGTGTAACTTGCGCCATTCTGTTCCTCGGTCCCTCCGTCGTAGAATCGTAAGTGAAGGAAAAGCATGGAATCCAGCGTTTTCTGGCTGCGCGTGGCGGCGTGTCTCTATGCCGTGGGATTGCTGCACGCGATTCTGGTGCTGGTACGGCACGGCCAGAGCGTGTTCCCGCTGGCCCGTGCGACCTTTCGGATCGCTGTCGTGCTCCACGGGGTAGCGATCGTCGACCGGCTGATGTTCGCGCGCGGGTCCAGCGCGAGCTACCAGACGCTCAGTATCTGCGCATTTCTGATCGCCGTGGTTTTCCTGACCGTGGAGTGGAGATACCGCTTTGCGGGTCTTTCCGTGGTTCTGTTTCCGCTGGTCTTCGTGATGACGCTGGTTCCGGCGATGGAGCGCGCTCCAGGGCCGGGTCCGAACGAGCCCATGGGCCAGGCATGGCTCGGCGTCCATATCATTCTGGTACTCGCCGGGTATGCGGCTTTATCGTTGACTGCAGTCGCAGCGGGCGCCTACCTGGTCCAGGAACGCCGCCTCAAAACCAAGCAGGCCAGCTTGCTGCTCGAGAAGCTGCCCCCGCTGGCGACCATTGACAACCTGATCGGGAGATCGCTGGCCCTGGGCTTTGCGTTCCTGACGCTGGGGTTGGTGTTCGGAATCATGTGGGCGGTGATCTACTCGCCCGGCACAAGCTGGATCGGCGACGCGCGGATCACGATTTCGCTGCTCACGTGGGCGCTGCTGCTGGTCACGATGTTCCTGCGCACGTCGGTGGGCTGGCGCGGGCGCAAGGCGGCGGTGATGGCATTGGCGGTGCTCGGCTGCTCGGCGCTGACCTGGGCCGCGCACGCCGGATTGAGGACCACGCTGTTCCCATGAAGCTGCTGCTCACCGGCCTGAACCATCGCACCGCGCCTGTGGAAGTGCGCGAACGCCTGGCGTTTGAAGATGGCGCGTTGCCGCAAGCTCTGGACGATCTCAAGCGCCGGCCTGGGTTGCTCGAAGGGGTGATCCTTTCCACCTGCAACCGTGTAGAAGTCGCGGTGACTGCCGACGAGCAAGCCAATGTCGAAGAGGCCGTCGAGGGATTCCTCGCGGATTCGCGCCGCGTGGACCGCTCCTGGGTCGCTCCCTATCTCTACAAGTTCAACGGGCCGGATGCGATCCGGCATCTGTTCCGCGTCGCGTCCAGCCTCGATTCGATGGTGGTGGGCGAGCCGCAGATTCTCGGCCAGATGAAGTCGGCGTACGCGCTGGCGAAGGAGCACGGCACGGTCGGAGGATTTCTCGGCCAGGTGATGGACCGGGCGTTCAACGTCGCCAAGCGAGTGCGCTCGGAAACCGACATCGGCCAGAGCGCTGTTTCGATCAGTTATGCCGCAGTCGAGCTGGCGCGCGAGATTTTCGGGGCTCTGCAAGGGAAGAAAGTCCTGGTGATCGGCGCAGGGAAAATGGCCGAGAGCGCCGCCCGTCATCTCCGGCGCGCGGGCGTGTCCGAAATCCTGGTGACGAACCGCACGCGCGAGCGCGCCGACGCCATGGCCGAAGAGTGCGGCGGCCGCGTGCTCGATTACCAATATTTCGAGGACGCCGTGCCAGAGGTCGATATCGTGCTGGCCTCGAGCGGCGCGCCGCATTTCATCCTGACGCGCGACCAGATGCGCTCGGCCATGGCCAAGCGCCGCAACCGGCCCATGTTCCTGATCGATATCGCGGTCCCTCGCAACATTGACCCCGCGGTGAACGAGCTCGACAGCGTGTTCCTGTACGACATCGACGATCTCGGCAAGGTCGTGGACGACAACCTGAAGGGCCGCATCGAAACGGCCAAGGAAGCCGAGGAGATCGTGCGCGAGGAAGTCGAGCGGATGGTGGTGCGGCTGAAAACCCGGGGCATGAGCCCCGCGATCGTCAGTGTGCAAGAGGAACTTGAGGCTTGGCGCAAGGGCGAGATAGAACGCTGGCGGCCGAAACTGGGGGCGCTTACCCCACAACAGGAGGACGCCATCCAGGCCATGATGCGCGGCTATATGAATAAGGTGGCCCACCGGATGATTTCCGAGCTCAAGCGCCGGGCGGAGGACGAGTGATCGTTATCGGTTCGCGCGGGTCGAAGCTGGCCCTGTGGCAGGCGGAGCACGTCTCCCACGCTTTGAACACGCTGGGCGCCGAAACGCGCATCGAAATCATAAAAACCAGCGGCGACAAAATTCAGGATGTCCCCCTGGCGCAGGTGGGCGGCAAAGGTCTCTTCACCAAGGAAATCGACGAGGCGCTCTTGAACGGCTCGATCGACCTGGCGGTTCACAGCATGAAGGATGTTCCGGCTGAGCTTCCACACGGCCTGACGATCGCCGCGATTCCAGAACGCGAGGAGCCGCGGGACGCGCTGATCGGCTGTACGCTCGCGGAGTTGCGGGATGGGGCGCGGATCGGTACCAGCTCCCTGCGCCGATCGTCGCAGTTGCGCGCGTTCAATCCGCGTTTCGCCATTCAAATGCTGCGAGGGAATGTCGATACCAGGCTGCGCAAGCTCGACCAAGGTCACTTCGACGCGATCGTTCTGGCCGCGGCAGGCCTGCGGCGCTTGGGCTGGCAGGACCGGATACGCGAGCTGATTCCGGTTGAAGTGATGTGTCCGGCCGCCGGCCAGGGTGCGCTGGCGATCGCAACGCGCGACGATGAAGGAGCGGCGTGGAACGTCGCCCGCAGGTTGGACCACGCCGAGACCCGCGCCGCCGTCACGGCCGAGCGCGCGATGCTTGCGGTGCTGGGCGGCGGATGCCAGGTGCCCATCGGCGGCTACGCGGTCCTCGAAAAGGGCCTGATCCGGATGCGGGCGATCGTGGCGTCGCCCGATGGCGCGCGTGTGGTGCGGGCCGAGCTTTCCGGTGTCGATCCCTCCGGAACGGGCGCGTCCCTGGGCCGAAATCTGCTGGGAAAGGGCGCGGAAGAGATCTTGCGCGCGGTTGCATGAAGGTTTATCTGGTGGGCGCCGGACCGGGCGACCCTGGACTCATCACCGTCAAAGGCAAAAAAATCCTGGAGCGCGCCGACGCGGTGCTTTACGACCATCTCGCAAACGAGCGTCTGCTGGGACACGCTCCTCCGAACGCCGAAAAAATCTACGTCGGCAAGAAGCGCGCGCAGCATGCGATGTCGCAGGAGGCGATTTCGGCCCTGATGATCGAGCGGGCGCGGCGCGGCTGGACCGTCGTGCGGCTCAAAGGCGGCGATCCGTTCATCTTCGCGCGGGGCGGGGAAGAGATGGAAGCGCTGGCGGCGGCCGGAATCCCGTTTGAGATCGTCCCGGGCGTGACGACACCGCTGGGCGTGGCGGCCTACACGGGTGTGCCGCTGACGCATCGCGAACATACTTCGGCGGTGACGTTCGTGACGGGCCACAAGGTCGAGGCGATCGATTGGGGCAAGATCGGCTCGGCTGAGACCGTAGTGCTGTTCATGGGGCTGGTGAATTTCGCGGCCATCGCGCGGGAGATGATCGCGCGCGGACGGTCGCCCAATACACCGGCCATGGCCGTGCGCTGGGCCACGCGGCCGGATCAGGAGACGCTGGTGGGGACTCTCAAAACTCTGCCCGGGCTGATCGCGCAAAAGGGCCTGCGGCCCCCGGCGACCATCGTGATCGGCGAAGTGGTCGCCCTGCGCGAACAATTCAACTGGTTCGAGCGGCTGCCGCTGTTCGGCCAGCGGATCCTGGTCACGCGCGATCGCCGCCAGGCGGCGGAACTGGCGGAGCCTCTGGAAGAGCTCGGCGCGGAGGTGCTGCTGCTGCCGGTAATTGAGATCCAGCCGCCGGCCGATCCGAACCCGCTGGAGCGCGCGATCGCGTGTCTCGACACCTATGACTGGCTGATCTTCACCAGCGTGAACGGCGTCCGGAGTTTCGTCGAGCGGCTTAAAGATATTCGTTCGCTGCGTGCCAAGGTCTGCGCCATTGGCCCGGCTACGAAAGCGGCAGTCGAGGCGCTGCATGTGAAGGTCGACCGGATGCCGAAAGAGTACGTCGCTGAGAGCCTCCTGGAAGCGCTCGCGGGTGATGATTTGCAGGGAAAGCGCGTGCTCCTGCCGCGCGCGGCCGTGGCTCGCGACCTGGTGCCTGCGGAACTGACTCGCCGCGGTGCAAAAGTCGATGTGGTCGAGGCCTATCGCACGGTCGTACCGGAAAACGCCGCGGGTCTGGCGCGCGAGACGCTCGCGCGAAAACCAACGTGGATCACGTTCACCAGTTCCTCGACCGTCAGGAATTTCGTCGCGATGACCGGCCGCGAGGCGCTCGCGGGAGTCAGGATCGCCTCCATCGGTCCAATCACTTCGGCCACCGTGCGCGAGTGCGGGTTGAGTGTAGATGTGGAAGCCGATCCGCACACCGTGGCGGGGCTGGTGGACGCGATTCGATGAGCTCCTCGCAGAGGGTCTCAGCGGGCGCGGCGCACGGAACCGCGAACGCTGCTCGTGATACAGTGTTGATTTCGCCTCCGCATGTCCTTGCAGATTTTTCTCGAAGGCAAAATCTTAGGCGTGGACGAGTGCCTCCTGGCGCCCGCGTCCAAGGACCCCGACCAGGTTTTCACCGGCCGGTCCCATTGGATCGCCCTGTTGAGCGAAGTTCTGCCCCGCGCGTTATTAGCCGAGCTGGGACTCGCCAAGATCCTGCTGGGATCGAGCGGGGGCGGCCAGTTCCTGGTGGTGCTTCCCGAAGAATCCCGCGGCGCGGCGGAAGGTTTTCTGCGCGCCGCCTCCAAAGAAATCGCCGAGTTGAGCGCCGGGGCGCTCAAGCTCATCTGGAGCATGACCGAGAATCTGGGCGACTGGAGCGACGTCCGGCGTCGTCTTGAGGAAGGTCTGGATCGGGGGCGGCATGCGCCTGCCGCCGAATCCGGTCCGGCGCTGTTCACAGCGCCGGTTCCTGAGGCCGATCCCGCGGTGGACGAATACTTCAGCGGCCAGCTTGGATTTTCACTGCGGGATGCCGCCAGCATCGCCTGGTCGCCTGAGTCGCCCGGACGAATTCTGGCCAGCGGCGGAAAATACTCCTGGCCGCTGACCAACTCTCCGGATGCGATTCCGTTTGCGCGCCACGCTGCCCCCAGCGACGATGGCAGCGAGCCGGCATCCACGGCAGTCCTGGCGGGCCGCGCCGCGGGCCTCGCAACCTGGGGCGTCTTGCGGGGCGATGTAGATAATTTCGCTATCCGGCTTCGCCGCGCCCGGAACATCGAAGAACACATCCGGCTTTCGGTGCTGTACAAGCAATTTTTTGCCGGCGAGCTCGAAGTGCTGTGCTCCATGCCCGAATTCTGGCGCAAGGTGACGGTCATCTATTCGGGCGGGGACGATTTCGCGGTGTACGGCGCCTGGGACGCTCTGCTGGGGCTCGCTGCGGAACTGGAGCGGCTTTTCCGCCGGTTTGCGGAACAAAACCTGAAGGAGTTCGAGGGGCCCGAAGGCAAGACCATCAGCATGGCCTTGGCGCTGGCGCCGGCCGCCGACGCGTCGCTCGGCGCGGTGTTCGAAGAGGCGGGCCAGCGTCTGGAAGCCGCCAAGTCGGCCGACAAGGATTGCATCTGGCTGCTGGGCCGGACGCTCGAGTGGAAACAGTTCGCCGAAGCGTCCACGCTGAAAGATTTCCTGGGCCGCATGGTGAGCGATTTCGGGTGTTCGCCGCAGTATCTGAAAGATCTGTGCGGCATCTATCGCGAGACACAATCGAAATTATCCAAGAGGCAGGCCCGGCGCATGGGAGGCGAGCGGCCCTGGCGGTATCACCGGCGCATCCGGCGCATTCTCAATGCGTCCCGCCCGCCAGGACCTGAGCGCGGCGATTACCAGAAAGCTCGCACCGCGCTGATCTCCGAGCTCATCGGACGCAGCGCCGTGACCGTGAAGTTGCGGCCGGCAGGCCGCGTGGCGCTAGAATGGGCGAGGTTGTCCGCCGAAGCCTAGGAAGGAATATCGATGCAAGACGATCAGCCGCAAGGCACAACAGCCGAAGCTCCTCAGGAAGCAGCCGCCGCGCCCGCTGCGACGGAAACAGCGAAACCGGAGCCGCAGAAACACGGCGGCCGCGAGCAGCGCGGAGACCGTCCGCCGCGCCCCCAGGGCGAGAACCGCGGCGACCGGCGCGAACAGAGAGGGCCGCGCGAGGGGCGTCCCGAACGGGGGCCCGGTGGCAGAGAAGGCCGGGAAGGTGGCGGACGCCACGAAGGCCGGCCTGGCGGGGGGCGCCCCTTCGAGGGCTTCGCGGACATCGATATCGAGAAGCTGATTTCCGACAGCCTGTATCTCGACAATCAGGCTCACGCCGTCGTGGCCCGCATGCGGGACATGGACAGCGGCACCAAGAGCCAGTTGCGGCGCTTGTACAACGCCGTGCGCCGGGCGGTGCGCGCTCCGGAATCCGAGCGGCAGCACCAGTTCGTGATGCTGCGCGCGCGGCTGGCCTACACCATCGCGCGTCATTCCCTGCGCAGCCTGGATGCGCTCGAGCGCCTGCTGCTCCAGGTCACGCGCAAGAACGAGGCAAAAGGGTACGAAAGGTTCAAGGATCTGTTCGAGGCAATCGTCGCCTACAACGAATAACAGGGTTATGAGCGCACCGGGCGCGGCGGACACCTTTGGAGCATTCAGGAGAGTCCGCTGCGCTCCGTTGTGCGCGATGGGGAGAAAATGAGCGCACACACTGCTCAAACGCAGTTGAAATTAGTTGGGAAGCTGATCCTCGCCGGCGAATTGCATTGTGAAACCGGCCTGCACATCGGCGCTGGCAAAGGATCGCTGGAAATCGGCGGCGCCGATAATCCTGTGGTGAAGGACGCCTTCGGCTTGCCCTACATTCCGGGCAGCTCGTTGCGCGGGAAACTGCGGTCTCTGCTGGAGAACTCGCTGGGCGTCACCAGCCCGTCCGAGCTGGTCTACCTTTCCAAGCGCCGCGGACAGGAAGTCCGCATTCACCAAAGTGACCGCCCGGACGACGAAATCTGTCTGCTGTTCGGCCGGAATCCGGGACGCATGGAGCGGGTGCAGGGCGAGGCGCTCGAATCCGCGTCGGCGAGTCCGGCTCGCCTGGCCGTTTACGACGCTCCGCTCGATCCGGATAGCATCACAGCGCAGATGCGCGAGAATCTCGACGACGAAATCACGGAGGTGAAAAGCGAGAACGCGATCGACCGCATCACGTCTCAAGCGAATCCGCGTACTCTTGAGCGGGTGCCCGCCGGCGCCCGCTTCCGCATCCGCATGGTGCTGGACGTTCTGTGCGAGGAAGACAAAGCGCTGGCCGCCCGCCTGTTCGAAGGCTTGCGTCTGCTGGAAGACGACGCCCTGGGCGGCGGCGGCTCGCGCGGCAGCGGCCGGGTCCGGTTCGCCAACCTAAGACTCACCTGGCGCGGGCGTGGCTTCTATTCTTCGGGCGCGCAGGAATCCGAGCTTGCCTCCGGCGATCTCGGCCAGCTTCAAAGCGCGGTGAACGAATCTTCGTTTGCAGAAAAATTAGCGGAATAGAGATGCCTGCTGGCTTGATCATCCGGCTCCGGCCGGCGGGGCCGTGGCGGATCGGCCCGGATTCCGGGGATCGCGACCGCGTGGATCGCATCTATCACAGCGATTCGCTCTACTCGGCTGTGACGGCGGCGATGGCACGCCTGGGAATGCTGGAAGAATGGATCGCCGCAACCGCCGATGCGCCCGCGCCTGCCGTTCGCTTCAGCTCTTGTTTCCCGTACCAGAGCGACGCGCTGTTTGTCGTGCCTCCGCGCAATCTCTGGCCGCCGCCGCCTTCTTCGAGGATTCGCTGGAAGGGCGCGCGGTTCGTGCCGCTGAGCGTTGTGGAAGCGCTGGCCTCGGGGCGGGGAATTTCCGAAGACGGTTGGATGATCGATGGCCCCAGCGAGTGCCTTCTGCCTTTCAGCGCGCCGCCCAAACCCGGTCCGTTCCGGGTCTCAGTGCGTTCCAGCGCCGCGATCGATCGCGAGGGCGCGGCCGTGTTCCCGCATTCGACGGCGTGCCTGGAGTTCACGCCCGAAAGCGGATTATGGTGCGCGTGCCAGTTCTCGGATGACGCCGCTCGCGAACGCTGGAACATGCCGCTGGTCGCGGCTTTCCGCCTGCTGGCCGATTCGGGACTCGGAGGGAAGCGCTCGCAGGGTTGGGGCCGGGCGGACATGCCCGAAATCATTGAGAGCCTGAGCGAACTCTTTTTCGGAGCGAGGGAATCGCAGAATCAGGGTTACTGGCTGCTTTCGCTGTTCCATCCCGCTTCCTCCGACGCGATCGATTGGCATCAGGGTAACTACACTCTGACCACGCGCGGCGGGCGCATCGAAAGCGAGGCACGCTGGGGCGATCAGAAAAAGCAAACGCGCATGATTGCCGAAGGTTCGGTGCTGGTGGCTGCGGCCGAGCCGCGGGGTTCGGCGGCGAACGTCGCGCCCGACGGATTTCCTCATCCGGTGTATCGCGCCGGCTTCGCGCTCGCGATTCCGATTCCGCTGAGGCCAGCCTCGTGAGATACCCATCGTGAAATACCGCGTCACTTGCCTCACTCCAACGCTGGTCGGCGACGGCCAGAAGCTGGCGCCCATCGATTACATGGTCTGGAAGGAGCACGTCAACGTGCTCGATCAGCGCAGGATCTTCCGCTTGCTGGCCAAGGGCCCGCGGCTGGACGGATATCTGGCGCAGCTCAAGAAATCCGACAAACTCGATTTCGCATCCTGGGGCGGCTTTGCGCAGAATTTCGCCGGCCGCCGGATTCCGTTCGAGCACGCCAGCTCGATTCCTGTGTGGGAGCGAGCGCAGGCGCAGAACCTGTTCATCCCCACGTTTGCGACTTCGACTTCGGGTCCGTATCTTCCCGCCACCGCGATCAAAGGCGCGCTTCGAACCGGCGCCGTGTTCGGCCGTTGGAATGAAAACGTGTTCCGCGAGCTTGCGAGCCGGATGGAAGAAGCCCGGCCGCCTCGCAACCCCGCGAGCAAGGCCGAGGATGCAGTGCTCGGAGGACATGGAGGAAACCGCATGCGGCGCGTGGCCACGGCCGATTCGGCCCCGATTGCTTACTCCCAGATGAAGGTTTATCTGCTGCGCGTGTCGACTCTTGTGGCCCGCGGATCAGGCAAGTTCGAGCTTGGATGGAAATCGGCACGGGGAACCGTTGAGCCCCGCAGAATCGAGGAGAGCACGCCTGCGTTTGCGGAAATGGCCCCTGCGGGAGTGCGTTTCGAAGGTATCTGGAAAGAAACTTCAGCGCAGGATCGGCAAAAGTTGTTCCAAGCGGCTAACTCATATGCAGCCAGCCAGATACGTCGCAACCTCGATTACGCGAAACTCGCCGGTCTGGAACGCCTGGCCGGAAGCCTGGCTGAGCTTGAGAAGCGCGTCCCAGCGCCCGGAAACGGCTCTGGCGGCGCCTGCCTGCTGGCGCTTGGCTGGGGCGCCGGCATGCTGTCTAAGATCGCGGTGGCGGACACGGCGGATCCCGCCTATCGGAGTGTCCTTCGCCACGTAAGCCTGTACCAGAAAGCGCTCCAAACCGGCCTGCCGTTCCCCAAAACTCGCCGGATCGTGTTTGAGGGCGGCCAGCCAGCCTGTCTCCCCGGCTGGGTTTTGCTGGAAGTGAATTAAACCCGCGACTTCTGGACCTAGTACCCCTAACACCGGAGGGGTATTCGCCCTATAGCCGCCGCGTGATACTATCGATTCCAGAGAGAAGAGGAATAAGAGAGGCCCAAACCCTGCATGTATAACGCCTTTTTCGGCTTCTCGGAGAGTCCCTTCAGCCTCAGCCCGGATCCGGCGTTTTTTTTTCGCAGCGAACAGCACGAGGAAGCGCTGGCGAATCTGGTCTATGGCGTGCAAGCGCGCAAGGGATTCATCGTCCTGACCGGCGAAGTCGGGACGGGCAAGACCACGATGCTGGAATGCCTCCGGGATTATCTGGAGGCCAACTACATCGAGTTCGCGTTCCTGTTCAACTCGCGCATCAACGTCGAGCAGTTCTTCGAGATGATCGCCTACGATCTCGATCTGCCTTGCACACGCACCTCCAAGACCGACGTCCTGTTCGCCCTCAACCAGCTTCTAGTGGAGCAAGTGCAGGACGGCAAGACGGTCGTGCTGATTGTCGATGAGGCGCATAACCTCGAATGGGAAGTGCTCGAGGAAATCCGGCTGTTGGGGAATCTCGAAAATCGCCATGGCAAGCTCTTGCAGATCGTCCTGGCCGGCCAGCCTGAGCTGGACCGGAAACTGGATGCGCCGAATCTCCGGCAATTGAAGCAGCGCATTGTCCTGCGCTGCAATCTGACGCCGTTCGAGCTGCGCGAAGCCGTGGAGTACATCGATTCGCGGCTCGCTCGCGTGGGCATGCCGGATCAAAAAGTTTTCTCCGAGGAGCTGATGACCGAAATCCATCTGCGCACGCAGGGAATTCCGCGCATCATCAACGGCGTTTGCGATAACCTGCTCCTGACGGCCTTCGCCATGGAGACCAAGGTGTGCACGATGGACATGCTCGACGAAGTCTGCCGCGATATGCGTCTCGACTGGCCGGGCAGCCGGCGGGTGCGGGCTCGGGCAGAGGCGCAGAGCTTCGAGCGCGCGCCGTACAAAGTCTAGCCTGAGAGCACATTCACGTCCAGGGCGCCGCGGCCAAATCGAAGTCGATCATATCGACAATGGGCGGGCGGAACACGGCTTTGTACTTGGCGGCGAGCTGCGTCGCCACTTACATAAGGCCCGGCCAATAATTCTCCCGCCGTCAGTGTTCCTGTACAGAGCCGGTCGCCACGCTTGGCGAGTTGTTCCCGGATTTCGCGCACTCGCGGGCGAGCAGCCGCGTTACCGTGTCCCGACCGGCTGCGCCACTGGGGCCAGCCATCCGTGCCGGTCTGCCGACTTGCCCTCAACTAAAGCGAAAAACTCGCGCTGGAGTTTTTCCGTGATTGGACCGCGCTTGCCGGAGCCCACAGGAATCCGGTCCACCGAACGGATAGGAGTAATCTCGGCCGCCGTTCCGGAGAAGAATACTTCGTCGGCGATATACAGCATCTCGCGCGGGATCAGCGTCTCGACAACCGTAATCCCCAGATCCCGGGCCAACTGGATCGCCGTATCGCGCGTGATACCCGGAAGCACGCTCGATCCGATGGGAGGCGTCAAAATCTTTCCGTCCCGCACCACAAACACGTTCTCGCCAGATCCTTCGCACACGTACCCGGATGCATCCAGCGCGATTCCTTCCGAGTATCCGTTGGCGTTCGCTTCCATCCGGATCAACTGCGAGTTCATGTAGTTTGCGCCGGCCTTGCTCAGGGTGGGCAGGGTATTGGGAGCCAGGCGGGTCCAGCTCGATACACACACATCCACGCCCTGTTCCATCGCTTCCGCGCCCAGGTACTTGCCCCATTCCCAGCACGCCATATAGCTTTCAACCGGCGTGTCCTTGGTGGGCAGGACGCCCAGGTCGCCGTAGCCGCGGAAGACCAGGGGCCGGACGTAACAGGAATCCAGCTTATTCACCCGGATCAGTTCGTGCATGGCCGAAACCCATTCCTCCGCCGAGTACGGAATCGCGATGCGGTAAATCTTGGCGGAATCGATCAGCCGCCGCATGTGTTCGGGTCCGCGGAACACCGCTGGACCGGAGGCGGTCGCGTAACAGCGGATCCCCTCGAAAACCGAACTGCCGTAGCTGGTTACATGCGCCAGGACGTGGATCTTGGCATCGTTCCATGCAATAAATTTTCCGTTGTGCCAGATCTTCTCCGTGGCTTTGATCATGAGATAATTATAGCGACACGCCCCTTGGTAACGCGACGCAGACTGCCACATCCAACCAATGGAGGTCCTTCAATGCGCGTTATCGCCCTCTTGCTGGTGCTGGGTGCTTCGCTCAGCGCGCAACTCCAGGAACTGAAACCAGGATGGAACCTGTTCACGCCCCAACAGGACATCCAGATGGGCAAAGAGGCCGCCGCCGAGGTCGAAAAAACCATGCCGGTGGTCAAAAATGAGGAGCTGACCGGTTACATCGCAAAAATCGGAGCGCGTCTGGCAAAGTCTCCGCACGCGGGAACGTTTCCGTTTTCCTTTGAGGTGATCAATGACAAGAGCATCAACGCCTTTGCCTTGCCCGGCGGGCCGATATTCGTTCACACCGGGCTGATCTCGGCCCTCGATAATGAGTCACAACTTGCCGGCGTGCTGGCGCACGAGATGTCGCATGTGGCTCTGCGGCACGGAACGAACCAGGCCTCGAAGGCGAATCTCTTGCAGCTCGGCGCGATGATCGCTTCCTCGGGCCTGGGCGACCAATCGATCTGGTCCCGTCTCGGGCAGCTCGGGATCGGCCTGGGGGCGCAGTCGGTATTGCTGAAGTATTCGCGGACGGCGGAGCGGCAGGCGGACCTGAACGGCGCGCGCATCATGAACGACGTCGGCTACGATCCGGTGCAGATGGCTGTGTTCTTCCAGAAGCTGGAAGCGCAGGGGCAGAGCGACAATAGTCTGCTGGCCAACTTCCTGTCTGATCACCCCACGCCCGGCAACCGCGTGAAGTACGTTCAGGACCAGAACAAGTATCTGCCCAAGAAGCCGTACAGTGAACTCGATCCGGCATCCCTGCCGCGGATCAAGAACATTGTGGCGGGACTGCCCGCGCCTCCGCCGCCGAAAACAGCCGCTGGGGCCGCCGGAACAGCGGCTCCACCGGATATCCGGCCTTCCGCTCACTACAAGGAATTCCAGGGCAGGACTTTCAGGCTGAACTATCCCGATAACTGGCAGGCGTTCGCCCAACCGGGCTCGGACAGCGTGACCGTTGCGCCGAGGGAAGCGCTGCTGGCCGACGCCAAAGGCCAGACTCAGATCGGATACGGATTCATCGCCAGCTACTACGTGCCGGAGAATGGCAAAGCCGATCTGCGCCGCGATACCGATAACCTGGTTCGCCAGCTCCAGCAGGAAAATCCCGGAATGCAGCGCGCCAACGCCGCCCAGCGGAATGTTCGTGTGGGAGGGCAGAACGGGCTTCAGACCGCGCTCGAATCGAACTCGCCGTACCGGGGAGAACGCGAATCCGATACGCTGGTGACGGTCGCACGGCCGGAGGGACTGTTCTACATCGTGTTCATCGTGCCCGCCAGCGAGCGGGCAAGCGTGCAGAAGACCATCGACGACGTCATGGGGAGCGTAAAATTCTAGCCCCGTTCGACGCGCTGCTGTTCGACTTCGACGGGGTCCTGGCCGACTCCGAGCGCATTCATCAATGGGCCTGGAACAAGACCCTGGAACCGCTGGGGATTCATCTCGATTGGGAGTTTTACCTCAAGAACTTCGTGGGGGTTGCCGACGAAGTGGCGCTGCGGGAAAGGCTTCATATCGAAGATCGGAATGGGTTGGTGGCTCGCAAGCAGGCTTTCTTCCGGCAAGGTTTGGCTGAAGCCGAGCCATTTTCCGCGGGGACCATCCGATTGCTGAAAGACGTATGTCCGATCTATAAATTAGCGGTAGTTTCCTCAAGCTACAGATCGGAAGTGGAGCCGCCTTTAGTGCGCGGCGGGATCCGTCCGTTTTTCCAGTTGCTTATCTGTGGAGAAGACGTCCAGGACTTTAAGCCTTCGCCCGAGCCGTACTTGCTGGCCGCCGAACGGCTCGGAGCAAAGCGGCCGCTGGTGATCGAGGACTCGGATGCCGGCGTGGCTTCGGGGCGGGCCGCGGGGTTCGAGGTGCTGCGCGTGAGCGGCGCACGGGGCGCGCCTGCCGAGGTGCGGGAATACCTCGAACGGAAACAGAAAACTACTGCGGAGGGCACCTGCGGATGATGCCGTCCACGCCGATGTTGAGGGAGGTTTGCGGCCAAGAGTAACTTCCGATAACAGATATTATGTATTATATCGTGGCAGTGGGTTAGTTTGAAAACGGCACACCCGATTCACCTACGGAACCGTATGCGCGCCGCGGTGCCCCAGGTCAGCATCCCGTTGGGGATGCCGTAAAACGGAGCGATCGAGAAAAAACGCACCGGCCGCGGTCCGTAGCGAAAAAAAGAGGCCCGGCAAGTGATTCGGTTCACCGCCGGGCCTTTTGAGGGAAGAAAAACTTTATCGCCTGCCGCCGCCGTGGCCGCCGCCATTGCCGCGGTTACCACCGCCACCACGCTCGCCGCCTCCGCGGTTGCCACCGCCTCCGCCACCGCCACCACCGCCCTGCGGACGCGGCGATCCGAATCCTCCGCCGCCGCGCGGCGGCTCGGGACGGCTCACCGCCGGAGGCGGCGAGTAGCTTCGCTCGCGCACGATGGGAGGACTGATGCGTACCGGCTGCTGCGGCTCACGCATCATTGGCTGACGCGCCTCTGGCGCGGGCTGGCGCATCATTGGCTGACGCTCTTGGGGCTGCTGCCGCTCCTGCTGCGGCGCTGGGAAGTTGCGCATCTGCGGAGCCTCCTGCCGGGGAACCGGCGCGGAGCGCTCGAAGCCTCGATTGCCTCTCTCAATGCGGTCGTTCCCGCCGATCACTGCCGGTGCGTTCGGCGCGGGGGTCTCGAACCGGCGCCAGCCCGGACCGGGACCCTCAAAGCGATCTACCGGAGCTGGCCGCGTTAATCCTCGACCCGGCTGTCGGTGCATTCATAGCCTGGTTTATGCTGTTTGGCTGGGCCTACAATGCCATCTTCTGCTAGTCGAGAATCGGAATTAGAATGGAGGTACCTGGAAAATGTCGATTCTCGAAGCGAAGCTTAAATGGTATGGTACCCCGGAGAGAAGACAACGGGCTTGGCTCATCGTGGCCAGTTTGACCGTGCCCGCCGTGGGAATGGCGATTTTCGTCATCTCAAGACACTATCCACTCCCGGCAGGTGCCGCGTTCGCGATCGGAATAGGGTTGTTGGCTGTGTCACTTAACTGGATTCAGGTCTACAGGAAGTACGCGTACTTAAGGGAGTTGCAAGATAGCGGCAGGATTGACCCGGAAACCGCAGCCACGGTCGGGGTCTGGGTGTTTCAGTTCAGCTATGGCGTATTGCTCTGGGCAGGCATATTATTCGCCACAATTGACGCGCTCCTGCGGTGAGCAGGGACAGTGTAAACCCGCGGCAAGTCGAACCGTTCGCGGTTGGGTGGACCGCGGCCAAGTTTGGTTTGGATGCTTCAAGTGGACGTGAGAGCCGCTCTGCTCGTAAATGTAGCATCCACGCTTTTGCAAAGCACGGATACCTCGCGCGGCTTTAGGTTGGCGAACTTCGGCGGCATACCTAAACCGAAATCAATCGGCTGGATGTGCCTCGTTCGCTGCATCGCTGTCTGGCCACCAGCAACGTGGTGGACAACCCGCACTCGGGAGTCCGCAGCCGCACGCGGCGCGTGTGCCGATGGACCTGTGGGCCCTCAAAGCGATCCTCGACGGGTCGCCGCCAGCCACCCGGCAGGCGGTGGCGTAAGATGAACATGAGCCGCCGCTCTCAACTTTCAACTGACTCTGGGAAACCGTCCTGCTGTCTGCTACGCTAGATCCTTACTCCAATCGATGGCCGGGAAATCATGCGTCCACATCACACCTACACACGTTCCTCACGCGAAATTTCCAGTTGTCCTCTTTGGGGCTATCTGCCGGTTGCGATCGTCCTGGCGGTGGTGTGGATGCACTCCATCGCGTTTGCGCAGACACAAGCCGGCGCGCCCCTGAAGCTCGACACCGGCGAAGAAATCTTTAACGCCGCATGCATCGGCTGTCACGGCCCCAACGGCAAGGGACAGCCGGTATCGACGCTCGGATTCGAGCCGCCCAAGACCTTCCCTGACTTCACGGACTGCAACGGCTCCACGCGCGAGGGAGATGGTTCGATTTGACGTGCAGCGCTCCCCCGGCACGGGCGCGGTCCTGGCAACAGGCGGCGGCCTGATCTTTCACGGCGATGTGAATCGGCGCCTCCGGGCTTTCGATGCCGCTACGGGAAGGATGCTGTGGGAGCAGATTCTGGGCGGTCCGATCTCTGTCAGCACCATTACGTACGCGGTCAACGGCAAGCAGTACATCTCGGTCATTACGGGAGACAATCTGGCCGCGGGTGGGCTCGCCAGACAAGCGGGCATCAAGACCACCACCGGACACAACACGATTTACAGCTTTGCGCTGCCCTAGATTTTCAGAAGGTGACTATACTAACGCCATGACTCGTTCCCAATTCCTCATGACGGGGGCCGCATTGGCCATGCCTGCCGTGGCAGCCGGCCAAACCGCCGCCGAAGCGGCGAATCTGGCCCTGGTGGCCGATTTCTGCGCGGCGTTCGCCACCCGCGACATGACCAAGATCGCGTCCTACCTGGCTCCGAACTGTTCCTACCGGATTACGGAAACGGCCATGCCCGTTGTCGGCGCCGCGGCGGTGGAGCGCATCAAGTCCTATGTGGAACGGTCGTCCAAGGTCGAGTTCAAGATCCTCGACAGTTGGGCGCGCGGGCCCATGGTGATCAATGAGAGGATCGACAGTTTTACGCGCCCCGATGCGAGCCCCGCGTACCACCTGGTTGGCGTCTTCTTCATAAAGGATGGCAAGATCGCCGAATGGACCGACTACGGGATTCGAGGCTAATGCCGGCGCGCGTTACGGAAGTGTAAAAACGACCAGAGTGTCGGAAGCCGTAATCGCCGCGTACTGTTTCCCGGTTTTCCCTAAATTACGTCACCGGCACTGCGTTGCCCTGCCGCTCAAGCTGCCCGGCCCACAATTCCTTTCCGGATTTCGAGTCGAAGGCGCGAAAGCGGTTATCCGTGGCGGCGCCGATGAAAACCAATCCGCCCGCGGTGACGATCGGACCCGCACTGCCCGATCCGCCGGCATTGCGCTTGCCTTCCGGGAGGAGCGGATTCGTGCCCAGCGTCGTCTGCCATGCGATGTCGCCGGTATTTGCATTGACCGCGATGATGCGGCTCCATGGCGTCGCCGGCAGCAGGAGCGCGGCCAGCAGCGCGAACGCCGCTCGCATCACCGGCCCGCGCCGCCGCAGCTTCTGGAAGGAGTTCAGCAACAGCGCAACCTCGTGTGCGAGTTTGGCGAAACGGTCCGTTGTTGGTTCCGGCCCACTAGCGGTACAGGCTATAACACGCGCTCGGCTGCGTCAATATGCCGGTGCGCGCATCAGTGAGCGCGCGCATCGCCGCGCATGCCCTCGGATTCCTTGGGCATCGGACGAAACGGCAGACATTCTTCCTGGTCATCCGTACAGAACGGGGGCAGCGTGTTCAGGTCGAGCGGCGCGCCAAGATACACGTGCTGCACAACCGCCGCATCGTAGGAGAGCGCCGCAGCGCCAATTCGAATCCGCCGGCCGATCTTCAGAATCCGCGGCAGCTTGAAATAACCCATGACGGTGGTTGCCTCGTCGCCCTGCGCGAAATTGTGCCGCAGGCCGAGCGCATGACCGGCTTCGTGCGCCACGATGTATCTCAGATGGTCGTTCTGCTGTTCCAGATCTCCATCCATCATGGTCTCGGGCAGAACGAAGATGTCCGCGTGGAGAATCTGTCCCGTCAACGGGTCGCTCTGGATATAGGACGTGGACGCGAAGTCGCCGGAAGTCACCCACTGGATGACGTTGTAGTCGGGGCTCGGCGCCCGCACCGAGGGAGGCGCATCGATCACCCGAATCAGCGGCCGGCCAAAGGCCCGGTTCCAATACAGCACGCCGTCGCGTACGGCGGCTCGATGGCGCGCGGGAATGGCCGACGACAGTGCGAACACGATCGGCTCGTGAATGTCGAACTTCATCGCGTACAGAACCCAACGGCCCGAACGCCATTGCGGGTAGGTCTCGTAGAATCCGAACCGCCGCAAGTTCTTCATCTCGTACGGGTGGAAGTCGGGAGACGGATTGTACGGACTCAGATAGTAGTGAACGACGATGTGCTGGCCGTCCGCGGTACGGGCGTCCTGGTCGAAGACCAGCATGGCGTTGTGGTGCGACACAGATACGACCTTCCGATCGAAGAGCCGGAAGGTCGTCTGATCGTGCCTGTCGATCCGTCCGTAATAGTCTTCCCCGGTGCGGTCTTCCTCGGAGTAAACCCGGGCGAACCCTTCATTCAGATCGACGTCGAGCGTAGTCCCGGTCTCGTGGCGGATAGGAATCGTCGCCAGGACGCGTGTAGGCGAGCCGTCTCGCGGGTCGGACACGTCGAGCATATGCAGGACCGCGCCCGCTCGCTCGAACGTCACAATCCGACTGCGGCTGGTTCGGAAATCCTGAGCCCCGTTCTGCTGTTCGTAACTAACTTGGAGCAGAAATCGGTGCTCCAGTTCCGCTTTTTTTAAGGTGGCAGGCGGAAGTGGCACAGCTTGTACGCTTGGCAGACAAATCGCGACCAGGATTCCGGCGGGAAGCAGGTGCGGCAATCGCATGACCGAGTGTTGCCATCCTCCCAAGAGCCGTTTCAAACCGAATGGTCTGGCCGCGCGCGCCAGCGCCCATCCAAAGCTTAGCAAGGTCGCTGCGCAGAATGTTCGCGTGGGTGAGTGCCTCCTGCGAGGCCCTGTGGTGCAATCAGGTTTCCACTCGGAACCGCCCGTTGCGGGGGGAAGCCTGCTCTCCTACTCCGGAATCCCCGTCACCCGCCGCAGGATATCCATCTCCTCCAGCGAAAAATCGCGAGCGTCGGCATTCAGGCGATCGCGGCGTTCCGCAGGTCTCGTCTGCCGAAGCTGCTGGATCTCTTCGCGCACGGCCTGCCTCCGCGCCGGACGCAGGTTCATGAACGCCGGATAGACTTCCTGGAGCCGCTGCATCAGCTCCGGAGGAAGCTGCTTCAGCCGGTTCAACTGTTGTTCCAACTGCTGGCGGCGCTCCGGAGGAAGCCGCGACAGCGCCCGCTCCTGATCCTCGGGAGACATCTGGAGGAAGCGCTGCACAGCGGGCGCCGGCAGCGGCAGCATCTTCTGCTGCTTCGCTTTGAGCTCCTTGAGCTTCTGCTGCCGCTGCGCTTTTTGCCGGATGATGTTTTCCTTGGCAGTCCCGCCTTGCGCCGCAATGGGCGGCGCCCCCACGGCGGTAAGTACCGCGATTGCCAAAACGATCCGCATAAGGACTATCTGTCGAGCGACACCAGAAGGTCCAGATCGTCCACAGCCTGCGCGACCTGTTCGATATTCACTTGTTTGGCTCCATCGGCATGGCGGGGCATCTGCACAAACAATGCAATCGCGATCAACGCGGCGGCCGCGGCCAGCGGAACCACGGGTCCCCACATGAGCCGCCGCCACCAGGGCCCGCGCGTTTCCTCCGCAGCAATGCGCGCGTACAGGCGCTCGTCAAACCCTGGCGTGACCTCCGGCGCGTCGAACTCGTCCAGCCGTTCCCAGACAGTGAGAAAGCCACGGCAATCCGGGCACTCCGCGAAGTGACGGTCCATCTCGGCCGTCTGAACCGGGTCGAGCCGTTTGGCCAGATATCCGGCCAGAAGCTCCGGGCCTTCTTCGTTCCTACGCAGGCACGTCATAGTCTTCCCTCAAAAAGTACAGCTTTATGCCAGGTGAGCCAGCCGCCCGCGCAGCGTTTCGTAGGCCCGGAACAGCAGCGACTTGATTGCGGATTCCGAACAGCGTAACACACCCGCAATCTGCGCATAATCCAGACCCTCGTACTTGTGCATCAGCACGGCGGCTCGCTGCTTTGCGGGCAGAGCTTCGATCGCCTGCCTCACCTCGCGCAGCTTGGCTTCCCGAACCATCTCTTGCTCCACGGTATGCTGCCGGTCGGCGACCTGGCGCTCCATCCCGTCGAACATTTCTTCGTCCAGGCTCTGGTGGCCTTTTTCTTTCTTTCTATCGCGTATCGAATTCAACGCCACATGCGTGGCGATCCGGAACAACCATGTTGTGAACTTCGCCGTCGGCTCGTACGTCGTGCGGCTCCGGTAGATTCGCAGAAAGACTTCCTGCGCCAGCTCCTCCGAGACCGCCTGGTTCTGTACCATCCGGTACAGGAAATGCACCACGGGCCCCCGGTGCCGTTCGAGCAACAGAGCAAAGCTGGTATCGTCCCCTTCGCGGACCCGCAGCATCAACTGGGCGTCGCGTTCCAGGGCGGCAACAGCCTCCATATCCTGGTTAACCCGAGATCCGGGAGAAGGTTGCGGTTCAAACACGGTGCCTGAATTTCCGACGCCGCCCGGCAGGGATGTGTTTCCGTTATTCGCCCTTAAGCGCCCGGTCCATCAGTTCCCGGACGGCCTCGCGAGGCGATTTCCGGCCGCCCATGACGGCGTGCATCTGTTGAATAATCGGCAGATCTACGCCGAACTTCGAGCCCAACGCCACGGCCGACGCGCAGGTCTCCACGCCCTCGGCCACCATGCGCATTGAACCGAGGATCTCCGCCAGGGACTTCCCCTTTCCCAACTCCTTTCCTACATATCGGTTGCGGGATAAATCTCCACTACAAGTTAAGACCAGGTCGCCCAGCCCTGCCAAGCCCGCGAGCGTCTTCGCCTGGCCGCCCATGGCGACCGCCAGGCGTGTGATTTCAGCCAATCCACGCGTAATCAGGGCGGCCGTGGGATTATGGCCCAGCCCCAGACCTTCGCAGATCCCCGCGCCGATGGCGATGACGTTTTTAAGCGCGGCCCCGATCTCGACTCCGAGCGGATCCGAATTGGTGTACAAGCGGAACGTGGGCCCGGAGAACGCCAGCTGGATGCAGCGAGCCGCCTCGATATCCGAAGAGGAGACAACGACCGCCGTCGGATTCCCGGCGGCCACTTCACGGGCGAAGGTCGGCCCCGAGAGCACCGTCACACGCGGGGCAAATTTTGTTCCGATGGCGTGTTCGATCACCTGCGACATCCGCAGAAGACTTCCCTGCTCCAGTCCCTTGGTTGCGCTCACCAGAATCATGGAAGGCGCAAGGTACGGGATCAAGCCGCTATAGATCCGGCGCGCATGCTGCGAAGGCATTACGCCCAACACGATTTCGGCTCCTGCCAGCGCCGCGCCGAAATCGCCCGTGAGAACTTCTATGTTTTCCGGGAGGCGGAAGCCCGGAAGAAAAATGTCGTTCTCGCGCGAGCCCGCCATGCGTTCCGCGAGATCGGCTTCATACACCCATAACCGGACCGATTCGAACCGGGGGCCGAGGACGATCGCGAGCGCGGTGCCCCAGCTTCCGCCTCCGATAACTGCCAGTTTCACGAAATGCCCCAGCGGAATACGGGTTCTTTGCCGTTCCGCATGCGCCGGATGTTATCCCGATGCCGGTAGACCACAATGGCGGCAGCGATCACCGCCGCGATCAACTCGTTTAGCGTGGGGTGCTCGATCAGCCAGACACCCAACGGAAAGGTAGCCGCGGCCAAAATCGACCCGGCGGAGATGTAGCGCGTCACCGCCACCGTAATGACGAAGACGATCAGCGCGGCCAGGGCCGGAATCGGCGTCAGGTACAGGAATGCACCCAGAAACGTGGCAACGGCCTTCCCCCCCTTGAAACCGAGGAATACCGGAAATGCGTGACCGAGCATCACCGCCAGAGCGGCGTCCGCCATCCAGCCGGGCGAGTTTTCGGTGAGCAGGCCGGCGATCCAGACGGCCGCGGCGCCCTTGGCGACATCGAGCACCAGCGTTCCGATAGCCGCCGCTCGGCCTGCGGCGCGCAGGACATTCGTGGCGCCGATATTACCGCTGCCGTGTTCGCGGACATCCTTCCCGGTAGTGAAGCGCGTGAGGAGATAGCCGAACGGGATCGCGCCCAGCAGGTAGGCGATCGCGATTGCGAGTAGTCCGTTGATCATTTCGTGAGAGGAAATTCCTGAAGCTTAGTGTACTTTCCGTCGGCTGACAAATACAGAGCAAAAGACGAGGCTTGATAGGATCCGATCGTCGAGAACTCGGTTTCGGACAGCGCGCGCTTGAGATCGCCCAACGGAACCCGGTCGCGGACGCGCGCGAGGGTTACATGCGGCCGGAAAATCCGGTTCTCCGGCGGAATTCCGAGGCTTCCGGTGGCTTTCTCGGTGGCCGCCGCCAACGCGGTGAGGGCTTCTCCCGCCTCGACACCCGCGTACAACACCCGGGCGAAGCGCGGATTCGGAAGCCAGCCTATGCGGCGAATGGCAATGTCCACGGGGGAGGCGCTGGTGACCGTTGCAAGAGCAGCCTTCATCTCGCCGAGCCTTTGCTCCGGCCATTCGCCGATGAACTTCGTGGTGACGTGCATTTTCTCCAGCGGCGTCCATTGCAGTTTCGCAAGCGGCCGCAACCGCGCCATGAGATCCCCCAGCACGGCCTTGATGTCAGCCGGAATATCGATGGCTGTGAAAAGTCGCAAGACCCAATAGTGTACGGCAGTAGAATGAGAGGTTGCACATACGCCTTTACCCGCTGCGCTTTACTTTCCGGGCGCGCGAAAACGTTTCGTTTGCGAACCACGCCGCGAACCGGCTGCGGGGAGCGTTCGGCGCGATTCTTCACAAGCTCGACCGCGCGGCGGTTTTTCAACCGGTTTCCGAATCGGGGCCGAGCGGGTTCAGGGACCGCCCCCGCCCGTATGTGTTTCGCGCGCACCACCTGGACGGGGCTGCCATTGCGCCAGGGGAAACCTTCGAATTCGGTTTCCACTGGTTCGACCGGAACCCGGCGTCTCTCGATCTGGCGATCCGGGCGTTTGGAGAACTGTCCGGCGCGGAATTGCTGGAAGTTCAGGGCAGTGAGGCGCCGGTACAAGTCAGCCTGGATCCGGTGGCAAACCGTGTAGATCGAGTGACAATCTGCTTCCAGACCCCGACTGAATTGAAGGTGGATGGCCGAATCGCCGCGCAGCCCGAGTTCGGAGTGCTCGCGGCACGAGTACGAGATCGGATCAGTACGCTGTGCGCACTCTACGGCGAAGGTCCGCTGGATCTCAATTTCCGCGAATTCCGCCAGCGCGCCGCGCGCGTCCGCATGAGAACCTGCGACATCCGCCACGTGGAGGCTTCGCGGCGCAGCGGCCGGACGGGCCAGGTTCACTCCCTCGGCGGATTTACCGGTCACGCGGAGTACGAAGGGGATCTGGCTCAGTTTGTGCCGTTTCTTGAGGCCGCTTACTGGACCGGTGTGGGCCGTCAGACAGCTTGGGGAAAAGGCGTTCTGGCGGTAACATATCGAGCCGAATAAGCGCCAGGAAAAGAAGGCTGTTGTACACTAAAAGACCCTAGGAGCCGCATGGTCAAGAAAGTCTCTCTTTTGCTGCCGGTATTGGCACTCTGCTTGTGGGCGGCCGATTTCTGGACCGCCAAGCCGTTTGCCGAGTGGAGCGATAAGGAAGTCAACAAGATTCTCTCCGATTCTCCGTGGGCCCAAAGAGTCACGGTCAGCAGCGGATTCAGCGGAGGACCGGGTGTCGCCGAAGGCGGCGGGGGTGGCCGCGGCGGCGGACGCGGAGGGGGAGGCGGCCGCGGCGGCCCTCAAGGCGATGCGGCTAACTCGGATCCGGGAATTGACGGTGGAGGTTTCGGAGGCGGCGGATTCGGAGGCGGCGGTGGCGTTACCGTTACGCTGCTCTGGCAAACCGCGCTGCCCGTGAAGCAGGCTTTGGCGAAGCGTAGATTCGGAGCGGAGGCAGGCACTTCGCCCGATGCCAAGGCGGCGATCGAACGCGTCGACCAGGTATACGTTCTCACGCTCATCGGCATGCCGGGCAATCTGCTCGGGGCAACGCAGGGCGATAAGAAAGCAGCGCTTCTTGACTCCACAATGGTCACTGTAAACGGGAAGCCGCCTTTGAAGGCGGCCGACGTCCAGGTCAGCGGAGGCCGCGGCACGGCGGCCATAAGTTTCCTCTTTCCGAGGAACGCGACGTTCACGGCCGAGGACAAGGAGATGGAATTCTCCAGCAAGTTCGACAAGACCACGATCAAGAAAAAATTCAAGCTGAAAGACATGGTGGTGAACGGCAAGGTTGAAATGTAATCTGCCTCGGCCGCTTCCCCGCGCGTTCTATAACCGGCCCGCCGAGCAGGTCGCGCCGAATCTGCTGGGGATGGTCCTGGCGCACGGAACCACTTCCGGCCGCATTGTCGAAACCGAAGCATATCTAGGGCCGCGAGACGGCATCGTGGATCGCGCGGCCCATTCCTGGCGCGGCGTCACGCCGCGCACTCAAGTTCTGTTCGGCGAGCCGGGCCACGCGTACGTTTATCTGATCTATGGAATGTATGAGTGCCTGAATGTAGTCACGGAACCGGAGGGCCGCGCAGGATGCGTCCTGATCCGGGCCCTGGAGCCATGGGAGGGAATCGCGCGCATGCGCCGCCGGCGGCCCGGCGCGCGCGGGATCGAGGATCTGGCGAACGGCCCCGGCAAACTGACTCTGGCGCTTGGCATTACCCGGTCCCACAATGGCGCGGATCTCACCAAGGGCTCACTGGTGATTTGCGCTCCGGAGCACCCCGAAAAAATACAGATCGGTGTTTCCCCGCGCATCGGCATCCGCCATTGCGCCGATTGGCCTCTCCGGTTTTTCATCGAAGGGAACCGGTTCGTCAGCCGCTAGTGCTACCGTCAAGAGGTATGCTGAAGCCGACCATTTTCCGCGAGTACGACATCCGCGGCGTCGCGGATACAGAGTTGTTAAGCCCCGACATTGCCGATCTGGGCCGGGCGCTCGGAACCTTGCTCCAGCGCCAGAGCGGCCGGTCGATTACCCTGGGCCGGGATTGCCGCCTGAGTTCCTCGCGTTTGCGCGATGCCCTGCTCCAGGGTCTGGTCGATTCCGGATGCGAGGTGACCGACATTGGAGTTGTGCCCACTCCAGTGCTGTACTTCTCCGCAGTGCACCTCAAGGCCGACGGCGCGGTCATGATCACGGGCAGCCACAATCCGAGCGAGTTTAACGGATTCAAAACGGTATGCGGCTCTGGAACGCTGCACGGCGAAGCGATCCAGGAAGTCCGCCGGATCATAGAAACACGCGATTTTCTGCACGGGCGCGGGACGCACGCGGATATGGACGTGATTCCGGCGTACCTGGACGCCGTGACGCCGCAGTTCGATTTCAAGCGCCGCGTCAAAGTGGTCCTGGACGCAGGGAATGGAACCGCCGGGCCGGTGGCGCATCGCCTCTTCAAACGGCTCAACTGCGAAGTGACTGAATTGTTCTTCGAAATGGACGGGCATTTCCCGAACCATCATCCGGATCCAACGGTTCCCGCGAACCTGAAGCACTTACAGGAAGCCGTGCGCGCGCAGAAGGCCGACCTGGGCATCGCCTTCGACGGCGACTCGGACCGCATCGGCGCGATCGACGAAAACGGCGAAGTGGTCTACGGGGACATGCTGCTGCTGATCTTTGGCCGTGAAATTCTCACCCGCAAGCCCGGTGCGACGTTCATCGGCGAGGTCAAGTGCTCGCAGCTTCTCTATGACGAGCTCAAGCGTCTGGGCGGGAATCCGATCATGTTCAAGACCGGGCATTCTCTGATCAAGGCGAAAATGAAGCAGCAGCACGCCGAGCTGGCAGGCGAGATGTCCGGTCACATGTTTTTTGCAGACCGCTATTTCGGATACGACGATGCTCTTTATGCGGCCTGCCGGCTGATCGAGATCGTAGACCGCAGCGGCAAACCGCTCTCGGCGCAACTCGCGAGACTTCCCAAGTTGGTATCCACGCCGGAAATCCGGGTGGAATGTCCGGACGAATCGAAATTTCACGTCGTGGAAAAGGTGGCAAACCGCTTTAAAGGCACGCACCGGGTGATCGACGTAGATGGAGTCCGGGTGATCTTCGAGCACGGATGGGGACTGCTGCGGGCATCGAACACGCAGCCGGTTCTGGTGATGCGGTTCGAGGCGGAGAACCAGGACTGGCTTCAGAAGTATCAAGCCGAGGTGGAAGGCGCGCTGGAAGAAGCCAAAGCGGCAGCCGTGCCGTAGAAGCGCGCCGAGAGGAGTCTCGACGCGGAACGCACAAGTGCGTGCGCCACACGTCGCGACGGACGGTTTCGGGTCAAGCGCGTCCGGAGGCCGGCCTCCGAAGAGTCCGGCCTCCACCCACGCGCGGGCGCTAAAATCGCCGTATTTCGAGATTGCCAGAAACAAGAGGATAAAGCCAACAGAAAATACTCTTATTTCTGAGAGTCTAGGTGAAATACCTGAAGCGCCATGCGGGATTCAGGCAAACTTTCGAAAGACCAGCACCGCATTCAGCCCTCCGAACGCGAACGCGTTCGAGATGGCGCATTCGATCTGGATTGAGCGCGGCGTGTTGGGGACAACGTCTAAATCACAGGCGGGATCGGGGCAGGTGAAATTCGCCGTGGGTGGGATCCGTCCGGCTTGCAGAGCGCCGAGGGCCGCTGCGGCTTCCAAGGCTCCGGCGGCTCCCAAGGCGTGGCCGTGCATCGATTTCGTGGAACTTACCAGGAGCCTTTGGGTATGCGGCCCAAACACCAGGCGGATGGCTTTGGTCTCGGTTGCGTCATTGGCCTGCGTGCCGGTGCCGTGGGCGTTCACGTATCCGACGGCTGCGGGCGGAAGCTGCGCGTCCGCCAGCGCGGCAGTCATGGCTCTTGCGGCCCCTTCGGCCGAAGGCTGCGTGACATGGTGCGCGTCGGAAGACATGCCGAAGCCCGTGATCTCGCCCAGAATCGGCGCACCGCGGGCCTTCGCGCGCTCCACCGGTTCCAGCACCAGCGCCGCCGCGCCTTCGCCCAGAATCAGGCCACGCCGGTCCCGCGAAAACGGGCGGCAGGTATCGGGTGAAACCACGCGCATGGCTTCCCAGGCTTTGAGGAATCCCATGGAAAGCGGCGCCTCACTGCCGCCCGCGATGGCCACCTCCACTTCCCCGGACCGGACCATGCGGAACGCCTGCCCGATGGCGTGATTGGCGGACGAACACGCCGTGGAAATCGTGAACACCGGCCCGGTGATTCCGAATTCGAGCGAGACGCGGCTGGCCCCCGCGTTGCCCATCGCGCGGGCGATGGTCAGAGGAGAAACGCGCGGCTGCCGGAGCGCGTACAGGTTGTAGAAGCCCTCGTTCTCAGTCGATTTTCCGCCGCCCGAGGCGCCCAGCACGATCGCCGTGCGTTCCTTCAATTCTGGGGAGAACTGAATTCCGGAAGCCCGCACCGCCTCGCGGGCGGCGATCGCCGCGAACTGGGCGAACCTGTCCAGAAGCTGCGCTTCCTTTTCCTCGAAATGGCGTAATGGATCGTAACCGGGCACCTGGGCGGCATTCGAAAACCGCAAAGACCCCGCGGGGACGAGCGTCAGCGGCCCGATCGCGCTCCGGCCCGCCGCAAGTCCGCTCCACAGATCTGAGTAGGTTTCGCCGAACGCGGAAATCGCGCCGATACCTGTGACGGCGACGCGCCGCGTCATTTCTGCGTTTCCGCGGCCCCGGACTTGGCGGCCAAAAGTTTTCCGATCCCCTCCACCATCTCGCGAACCGTACGAATCTGGCGCGCGGCGTCGTCCGGAATGTCGATCTCGAATTCGCCCTCGAGCGCAAACAGGATGTTGATTCCATCCAGGGAATCGATCTTCAACTCTTCGAACGTTTTGTCGATGGTCACGGTTTCCGGAGGGATCTTCTGCGTCTTCGCAATCACCGCTGCTACGCGCGAAATCAGGTCGGGAGAAGTCAATTCGGGGGACATAGGATTTCGGACAGCTTAAGAAATTGGAAGCCGCGCTCCAGGAGCCGGGGAACGAACAGGTCCACCGCCCGAATCGTCTCCGAGATATCCGGCGCGGGCCGCACGCCGCGGCCGTCGTGCAGGCACAGAATCCCTCCATTCGAGGCGTGTTTCAACACGCGGTTTGCGACGCGCTCCGCCGGCCATCGCCAGTCGCGGCCGATTACGGTCCACATCACGCCTCTCAGTCCCAGCAAGTGTTGCGCCTGTGCGACGCCGAACCAGCGCACGCCATAGGGCGCGCGAAACCAGCGCGGCGCGGTACCCGTGGTTTTCAGGAGGGTCTCCTGGGCCCTAGCCATCTGCTCGTAGATGAACCGCGGCGACTTGAAATCGAGGCGGACGTGCGAATCGGTGTGATTCCCAAGCTCATGGCCGCCGGCAACCACTTCGCGGGCAATCTCCGGGCAGCGGCGGACGTTTTCACCGCACACGAAGAATGTGGCGGGAACCCTGTGTTTCCGAAGGACCGCAAGCAGCCTCGGCGTGGACTCGCTCGGACCATCGTCGAAGGTGAGCGCCAGCGCCCGGCGGCGGGGGTCCCCGCGATAATAGGATTCGCCGAACACCGTGGAGGAGCGGCCCCGGACGGCGTATCCCATGAGCCCGCCCGCCGCAACGGCTCCGGCGGCCACGCCCAGCAGCCCGCTTGTCATAGTCCCCGCAAACCCGTTCCTGGCAAACCCACGCTCCTCATGATAGTTGGTTAGACTCGGATCGCGCCGCGCATGTCACAATCCGGATGTGGCCAGCCGAATCGTCGAATTTTACAGCGGCCGCGAGCCGGACCATGCCGGGCGGTTCCTGCAGGAAATCCAACAATGGCCGGAGGACCGCCTGGAAGCGGTTCACGATTTCATTCAGTGGCTGTTCCCGCTGACGGAGCCGAGCCCGGTGAACCCGCTCGCGCCCACGCTGAACCCTGAAACAATTCAGGCGTTCGAGGCACAGCCCGAGCTGCGGCGAAATCTGAGAGCGTCGTTCCTGCGCATGCTCCGGTTTTATGGCCTGGAGATGAGTTCCCAAGAGCCGCCGGTGATCCAGCGCGCCCCGAACTTCCCCGAGCGCGCCCGCAGCTGGCTGCGCCCAGGCAACCACAATCACCTGCGGATCACGCGCATTCTCAAATCGCTCCGCCGGCTGGGGCTGCCGCGGGAAGCGGGCGCATTCCTCAAGTGCCTGGAGGAAATCTACGCGGAATACCCTGGCAGGATCTCGGCGGTTTCGATGACCTTCTGGCGCGAGGCTACGTAACCGGCGAAGGGCGCCCAGATTGGCCGCGCGATCCGTTTTGCAGGCGGTTATTTGGAAGCCGGCTGGAACTTGAAATCCGCGACGCCGATTTCGTCGTTTCCCTGAACCCAGAATCCGAATCTCCCTTCGGAGAACTTGTGTTCCGGACTGTTCCAGGTGTCCAGCGTGATCCATTCCTTTTCCTTCTGGATCCGGTGGATCAGCCGGTCGGACCCAATCTCGATCTGGACCGCCCACGCTTTGTCTTTGCTGTCGACGTTGTGCTTGACCTTGGCGTGATCGCTCGTCTTCCCGTTGACTACGTCCTTGATCGAGAGATTGTTGTCATCCAGTTCCGTGACCACGTAGTTCTTGGAATCCTTGTAGTCGGCGACCCAGCGTACGCGTCCGCCGCGAAAGAGATTGCCTCCGCGGATCATGTACACGGCGAACGTATACACGCCGGCCGCGGGCGGCTTGTACAAGAGAAATCCGCCGCCGCGACGCCGCCAGATGCCGTTGTCCTGCTGCATCCAGCCTTGCAGGCTCTCGAAACCATCCATGGATGTCGCGCGGGGAGCCGCCTTGGCCACCACCGGCGCGGGCTTGGGCTCGGGAGGAGGCGGAGGAGGAGCGGGCGCGCGTTCAGCCACCAGCGCCGCTTCCATGCCTCCGATCGTAACGGTTTGCCCGGCTGTAAACGTCCTGGGAAATTGCTTCGGCGAGAAGCGATCGCGCCGCAGCACGATGATGTGATCGCCGGGCGCGATCGCGGCGTCCCGAAAGGTCCCATCATCGCCGATGACGCCCGCTCTCACCTGATCGATCAGGACCTCGGCTCCCGGCGTGGCGCCTTCGATTTGTAGCGACGAGAGCTGGGGCAGCGGTTTCATCTTGAACTCCAGCCGCACTTCCCCGCCCTTCTTGACCTCGACGTTCTGCGCCGGAAGGTTTTCGAATCCGTTCTTTGCGACGCGAACTTCGACGGGTCCGATGGTCTGGATGCGCACCTGTCCATTCTCGGTACGCCGCGGATATTCCTTGTTGTTGAGAAAAACGCGCACGTTATTTTCGCCCGTGGACACGATCAGAGTGCCGACATTGCGGTCGGTCTTGAGGAAGGCGGTCAGAGCCGGCCCAGGGCCGAACTCTTCTTTGACGCTGCGCTGGTCGCTGCCCTGGGAAATCACGAGTTCGTCCAGCCCGGCTTGAAAGTTCTTGAGATCCACACCCGCCGGACCGGCGTTGTCCTCGGCTTGCCCGTTCACAGTCAGCTTCCAGGGTCCCGAACTCGTAACCAGGCGGGCGGTTCCCGCAAAACTCGACACCAGCATCGCCAGCACGTTGCGCGTGCGCACGGTTCCGCTGACAGCGGGCAGCCTGGCAGGCGCGAGTTCAAAATTGAACGACGCCTCGGCGTTCGCTCCGCTGACCGAGACCGTGTGCGTGCCCGGCGGGACGTTCTCAAACACCGCCTGCCCGTCCTGCAAATCGACTGGGGGTTGCTGATCGAGCGCCGCCTTTCCTTTGGCCAGATCCGAAAAAATCCTGACGGTCTGCGGGCGCGCCTCCAAGTTCAAATTCAGCGTCTCCGGCTTGCCCAAGACGAGGCTGACGCCGCTGGCCGCCGGCTCGTAGCCATCCAGGAATGCTGTGATCTGATACGTTCCGGGAGCAAGTGAGATCCGGCAATCCGACATACATTTGGTCTCGCCGTTCACGCGAATCGTTGCTCCGGGCGGAGTGGTGGAAATCTGGATGGGAACGTCGTTGGCGGCCAGATCCGAGAGGCTCACGTTGCGGCGGCGCGCGACGTTCACCAGGATGACGATCAGCACTAACGAGAGCGCCACGCCAGCCGCCACGCCAGTCCACAGCGCGCGTTGCCACTCCATGGGCTGGCGAGGTTCGGGAACCGGAGTAGACGGAAGCGTCGGGATAACGCCGGGGCTGGGAATCGCAGGCGGCCCGGCGCTGGTTGCTGGAGGGCCGCTCAACGGCGGCGGAGCTGCGGGCGGCTGATATTGAGCAGGCGGTTGATACGGAGACGGAGTCAACCGGGCGGCGCGGCTCAACACCAGGCGCCGGGCTTCGTCGGCGGCCTTTTGAACTTCCGGATCGTGCGGATAGGCGGCGGCAAGCTGATCCAGACGCCAGCGGATGGGCTCTAAATCGGATAGATCCCCGGCCAAGTCCACTTGCTGGCCGAGGGCCGTGATTTCCTCAATCGCTTTGAGGTTTTCCGAACCCACGATGCTATCCTACACTAGTCCCGTGACCGCCAACTCACGTTCGTGTGGCCGCCGTCATCCGCCCGAAAATCTTGGCTCCCGCCAGGATTCCGGGGAATTTCACCAGGCGGTCACGGGATTAGCGCCGTGACGATCGCCCTCGACGCCACTCCTCTCACTCTATCGACGGGAGGCGTGACCCGCTATACCCTGGAGCTTGCCCGCGCGCTGGCCGGGGAGTTCCCCGATGACCAGTACTGGCTCCTCTCCGACCAGCCGGTTCCGAAGCCGGATGGGCTACCGCCGAATCTCCGCATCGGGGAGGGGCCGCAGACCCCCGCCGAGCGTAAATGGTGGCTGTGGGGCCTGCACCGGGAAATGAAGCGCCGAGGCGTCGAGTTGTTCCACGGAACCGATTTTTCCGTTCCCTACCTTCGGTGGAGACCGAGCGTCATGACGCTGCACGATCTGAGCCCGTGGCTTGACCCCGCCTGGCAGACGGCGGCCTTGCGTGTGCGCCGTAGAACGCCAAAGCTGCTGCAAATGGGACTGGCGACCATGGTGATCACGCCGAGTGAATCCGTGCGCCAGGGCGTGATGGACCGCTTCCGCTTGCCTGGCGACCGAGTGGTCTCTGTGCCGCTGGCGGCAAGCGAAGTGTTCCGGCCGGTTGCTGGTAGCGATCGCGGATCCAAACCTTATTTCGTTTTTGTGGGCACGCGCGAGCCGCGCAAGAACGTCGCCCGGCTGCTCGAAGCGTGGCGCGAGGTGCGGCGCACGATGGACGTGGATCTGGCGCTGGCCGGCCGCGCCCGCGCGGATTTTCCGGGGCTTCGCGAAGAGCCGGGGCTGCGCGTTTTGGGTGAGGTTGCGGACGCCGATCTGCCAAGCCTGTACTCGGGCGCGCTGGCGTGCGTTTACCCGTCGCTCTACGAAGGCTTTGGGCTTCCGGTGTTAGAAGCGATGCAGTGCGGCGGGCTGGTGATTACTTCACGCGACCCGGCCATTCTGGAGGTGACGGGCGGTCCGGCGTGCGAAGCTGCGCTGCACATCGATGCCAGGGATACCGCAGCGCTGGCCGAGGCGATGCGCGCCGTGGCGGCGAATCCGGCTGGCTTCGCGGGATACCGGGAAAAGGCTCTCGCACGCGCCGGACAGTTTCGCTGGCGGAGAACCGCTCGATGCACCAGGGAGGTGTATGACGCAGCCGCGCGCATCTTCCGCAAACACTAATGCCGCACGAGAGAGCGCTGTTTCTGACCCCTGAAGAACCGAAGTTGGGAGCGGGCGGAGGCGCCCTGCGTTCCGCATCCTTAGTCGCGTACTTACGGCAGCATTATGAAGTGCAGATTTTGTCTCCTACTCTGCGTCCGCATGCGAAACACGCGCCGGCGCGGATCTGGCGCAATGCGATCCGCCTGGCCCGTGGCCGCCCGCCGCTGTTCGATCGCTTTTCCGGGTACGCAGATCAGATCGCCGGCGCGCTGCAAGGCCGATATGCGCTCGGGGTCGTAGAACACTTCTGGTGCGCATCCTACGCTCCGATGCTGCGAGCCTGCTGCGACCGGCTGGTTCTGGATCTTCATAATATCGAAAGCCGGCTTGCGCGAACGCACGTCCGGGCCGCTCGGTGGCCCGCCTCCTGGGCATCGGCAAGGTTCGCAGCAGCCTATGAGCGCCTGGAGCACGCGTGGCTGCCGCATTTCGACGTGATCCTGGCGGCATCGGAAAACGACCGGGCTCGAATTGCGCATCGGGAGGTGCGGGTATTCCCGAACGCTCTGCCGGAAATTGCATGTCCGTGTGTTCCGGAGGCCGATGCGATCGTCTTCAGCGGGAACCTCGAATATCACCCCAACATCGAAGCCGTGCGCTGGTTCCGCCAGGACATCTGGCCGCGCCTGCGGGACTCCCTGCCGACGGCCGAATGGCGGCTGATCGGAGCGAATCCCGGCGCAGTGGCGCGATTCACCGGCGGCGATCCGCGGATCCGTGTGGTGGGACCCGTAGAAGACGCGATCCGGCATCTGGCCGAAGCGAAGGTCTGCGTGGTCCCCCTGCGGTCCGGAAGCGGAACGCGCTTCAAGATCCTGGAGGCTTGGGCGGCCGGGCGCGCGGTAATCTCCACTACGCTGGGAGCGGAAGGCCTCGATGCGCGCGATGGAGAGCAGCTTTTGCTGGCCGATACTCCCGAAGACTTCGCGCGCGCGGTCGTGCGTCTGTGGAATGATTCCGCATTGCAAGCCGAACTCGGCGAGCGCGGGCGAATTCACTACCAGGAAGGATTCACCTGGCCGGCTGCCTGGCGCAAGCTGGAGGAAAGCGGCGGGGTTTAGTTTCCCGTGATCCCGAACACTTTAAAGCGGGTCACGAACTGGAGCATGGCGACATGATCCGGGAAAGCGCCGTTGCTGTAGCGCTCTAGCGAATAACTGAACTTCAGGATCTGAAACGGATTGGGGCGAAACCCCACAGCGACGTCGTAGGACTCCGATCCTGGGTGCGGATCCGGGTGCGTGTAGCCTGCGCGCACGGCCGCAAACCAGCGCGGGTGCAGAACGCGGCGAACCTCCGCGTAGCCCGTCTTCAGATGAACCGTGGGGATCCGGTGGTAGGTCATTCGAAGCTGCGCGGCCTCGCCGAATACGTTCCAAGGTCCACGCCCCCACTGGACATCCAGACCGTAGGCCGTGGCAGGCAGATCCTGAGGCGGCGCTTCGCCGCGGAAATAGAACCTGAAGTGGCGGTCGAGGTACGGCCCGCGGAACGCCGATACTCCGACTCGAAATCCCTGGCGGACCGTGTACCCCGCACCGGCGGTCCAGGTTCCATATTGATCGCGATCGAAGACGCTGCGCGGATTGATGGGCGAGGAGTTCGTAAACTGCGCGCGCATATCAAACCGGCCGAGAGTGGCATCTACCTGGGCGCCGGCTAATCCGGCTACGGACACGCCGCCCGTGTAGTAGCCGTATCCAGCCGGCATGGTGTTGAACGGATTCAGCGCGGGATCGTACCGCAGCAGGAAGGAACCGAAAGCGGGCGTAAGCTGCCCGGCTCGAATGACCAGCGAGTTCCTGCCCCAAAATTGCGAATAGCTCAAGTTCGCGTTCAGAATGTTCGTCCGGATTCCATATCCTTGGCTATCGAATTCTTCTGGGAAATAGGGCCGGGAATGAACTTGAATTGCGCCGGAAACCGTCCAATGTGAATTCAGCTTCCAGGTGGGATAGAGCAGCGCCTGAAAACCGCCGGCCACCGGCTCGCCGTCGCGCGGCGCTTCGGTAAGATCCTGGGAATAGACCGGTCCTGCGGCGATCGTCGAGCGCAGTTCAAATCCCGATTCCGCCTCCTGTGCGTACAGGCCGGCGGCGAAGCAGCCAAGCAGAGAGATCCAAAGGATCATGCCGGCGTCTCCGCGCGGGAGGGCGCCGGCTCGGAACGCACGGCTGCCGCCAAGTGGTGAAGCGAATCCAGGATCGGCTCTTCACGGCCGGCCTCCCGTTTCCTGATATCGCCCAAGGTGATGAATGCCTGGACTGCGGCCGGATCGAGCTGCGTCCCTGCATTCTGCGCGATGATCCGAATGGCTTCTTCATGCTGCATCCCCCGGCGATACGGACGGTCGGAAGTCATTGCATCGTAGGAATCGGCGACTTTCACGATACGCGCGGTGCGCGGGGTTTCCTCACCGCTCAGGCCGTGTGGGTATCCGCCGCCATCCCAGTTCTCGTGATGCAGCTCCACCACCGGAAGGTACGCATCGAAGCCTTGCACGCATTCGAGGATTTTCCGGCCGATCACGGGGTGCTGCCGGATCAAGGCTTCTTCCTCAGCCGTCAGCTTTCCCGGCTTTTGCAGCACGGCGTCAGAGATGCCGATCTTGCCGATATCGTGCAGCAAAGCGCCCACCCGGATGATTTCCCGTTCCGCTTCCGGAACATTCATCGCTCGGGCGATCGCGCAGGAATATTCGCTCACGCGGTTGCTATGCCCGGCCGTGTACGGATCGCGAGCGTCCAGAGCGCTCGCCAGCGAGCTGACGAATTCGACATACGCGCCGACCAGCCGGTCGCGGGCTTCCCGGATGGCAGCCGCAGCCTGGTTGAAGCTGTTCGTCAGTTCGCGGATTTCCTGTACGCCGCGCGAGTTCGCCGGGAATTCTGGAAGAACCCCAGTTTCGCCGCTTTCCCGCAGCCGGGCGACCACCTCAGCCAGGGGGCGCACAATCGATTGCGATGTAAACGCGCCCAGGGCCAAGGCTCCCATCAGGGCGATTACACCGGCCATCAGGAACATATTCCGCAACACGGTCTGTACCGGCGCAGCGGCTGCATCGAGGTCCCGCAAGCTGCGAAGGGCAAAGCCGCCGCTTGGTTCCGGATCGCCCTCCAGCGGGACGGACAAGTACGTTTCGCCGCCGATGCGCACTTCGCAGTCCGCGGCCGCCGGACATCTTCCGAGAGCCTCCGCCAGCTCGGGTGGGACCCGAGGAGCAGTTGAAGCCACCACTCGACCGCGGCGCAGCAGGACCGCGGGCATCGCCAGGACGGCCATGTCGAACTTTTCCCCAACCGCCAGCGTTCCGGCACTTTCCTCGCCTTGCGCGATACCCACGGAAGTGACGCGGAAGATTCCTCCTTGCGCGGCGAAGAACCCCTTTGCGGGGATGCGCAGATCGTTTGAACTTATTGGCGAGAATCCTTGCGCCTGGCGGATGACGCCCGCCAGCAGCTCTCCAGCCGGGCTGGACACGGCGAGAAAGTCGAAGCCCATGGTGTCGCAGATTTCGCTGAGCTGGTCTTCCACCGTGCGGCGGGCTGCCTCGCGCGCCCGGCGCTCCGTTGCCAGCAACTGCAACCCGGCCTTAAGAGACGGATTCTCGGCTGCCACTCGCAGCACACGTGTGTTTCTGGCGTCACTGCGTTCGCGCTCGCGGGCTAGCGCAACCTGGTTATCGCGCACCGAGGACCGAAGGGCTTCGCGCACGGCCGATAGGGCGGCGGTTCGAACAGCCCAGAAGCTGACTGCCAGCAGCGCCGCGAACGGCAGAAAAGACCACAGGAACGCGCGCGTCGCGAACCGCATCTAGTGCCCCGCGTGCGTGGCGGCGTCCGGCCCGCCGAGGTCGGTTAGCGGCACGAAAAAATCGATTTCGGAATCGCGGTCGTTCGCCACTTCGACGGTTTTTCGGAATGTTCCTCCGGTTTTGTGCCAGGCGACCACCGTATATCTACCCGGCGGCACATCCGCCAGAATGAATTTCCCGGTGGCGGCGACCCGGACGGCCCAGCGGTTCGGCGTAACCACAATCGTTCCCGTCATGTTGGGGTGCAGATGACAATACACGGACACGATCCCGGGTTTCGGGAACTTTACCGTTCGCGTCGTTCCCTGCGGATAATTCCCCAAATCGAAACTCTTCGGTTTGGAGAGCGAGAACACATTGTGAAAAATCGGATCGAAGTTGGGGAAAGAGACTTCCGAACCAGCCGGGATCACCACCAAGTCGGGGGAGAAGCGGCGATCGCGCTGTTCCATCTCACCCGGAACTCCGGAAACAGCGGGCGGCGCTGCGCCTTCCAGATACACCACCACGTGCGAGCGCTCGTAATCCAGCACACTAGCTTTCGAATCGTCCCGCAACGCTACTGCGGCGCCGCGCTGATACAGTCCGGCCGCCGGGGTCACGTTTCGTGGAGTGAGCTTCCGCTCAATCGTCACGGTTCCCCGAATATCGGCCCCGAACAGACCTGTCGCTGTCGCCCATCCTGCCAGCAGCAATTTGCGCAAACGACTCGCCATCCTCATCTTTTTTCATCGGCTGTCTCGTTAAGGAGTAGAGATAAGGGGTTCCGCTTAATCCCTGTTATAGTTGCCCGGATCGCCTCGGGCTGAATTGGAGCTGTGCCATTCTGTCCCAAGCCCGTGTCCAGGCTCCCCAGAACGCGGGAGTATAATGACCCTAAGCCCCTTGTAATCAGAGGTTCACTTCGGGCTGCCCCGTGCAGTAGTCTGCGTGGATCTTCGTCCGTATGCGCGTGTGGCACCGGTTCGCGACAACCTTCGCCGGACTTGCCGGCCTGCTGCTACCGTTGTCCGCCACTACGCTGGAGCGTCTGACGCTGGAGGAAATGTCCCAGAGATCCACGGCGGTAGTGCGCGCCCGGATCGTCGGAGCCCATGCGGCCTATCGGGAAACCGATATCTATACGTATGTGCAACTCCAGGTGCTGGAAACCTGGAAGTCGCCCGGCCACCCAGTTGTGGAAGTCGCGGTGCCTGGAGGCGCCGTCAACGGAGTCCGGCAGATTGCCGCCGGCGCGCCAGAGCTGAAAGTGGGGCAGGAATATGTACTGTTCCTGTGGACCAGCCGCTCCGGCCTGACCCAGGTAATTGGGCTGTCTCAGGGCGTATTCAAAATCTCCCAAGATGCTTCCGGTGCAGCGCTGGCGCAGCGGCCCGCCGCAGCCGAGCTCATGCTGGACCGGTCCGGACACCCGGTTAAAGACAGCGTAGTGAGCCTCGATGCGCGCGACCTGCACGCTCGCGTACTGCGGGCGCTAGGAGCCGGCAAATGATCCGGACGCTGAAGCGGACCGCCGTGGCGGCCGCCTTGCTGTTTTCCCTTTCGTCCGTTTCGTCCGCCTATTATTACTGGACTTACTTCCCCGGCACGGCCGGACCATTCCAGCCCTACCCTGCTAAATTCGATCTGAGCGCGCTGCCCGACAAGACCGTCTCCTACTTCATCTCCGATAAAGGCCCCGCCAAACTGGTGGACGGCGACAACTACGACGCCCTGGTGAGCCAGATCCGGCTGGCGGCCGACGCCTGGAACGGCGTGACGAGCTCGGATATTCGGATCCGCTTCGGCGGATTCACAACCCTGGGATCGCCGCAAGCGACTCCCGGAATCGACGTGGTGTTCGACGATGATATGCCTCCGGGCATTCTGGCGCAGACCAAGCCGTCGTTGCCGGCGGATATCGGCGATCTGACCAAGGGCCCGGGATTCGTGCCCATCCTACGATCGAAGCTGCAATTGCGCAGCGATCTGACGGTGAAACAGCAAGCAAGCTACTCGGATGCGTTTTTCCTGACGGTTGTTCACGAGTTTGGGCATTCGTTGGGCTTACAGCATTCGACGGTATCCGCAACCATGTCCACGGCCACCACGCGCGCCACGACCAAGGCTCGCCCGCTGGCAGCCGACGATATTGCGGGCGTTTCCCTGCTGTATCCGGCCGCGGGATGGGCGGCCACGACGGGCAGCATCACAGGCCGCGTCTTGCTCAACGGCAACGCGGTGAACCTGGCCAGCGTGACCGCACTTTCCGTCAACGGCACGGCGATCAGCGCGCTTACCAACCCGGACGGCACGTACCGCATCGATGGAATTCCGCCGGGCGACTACTACATCTACACGCAGCCGCTGCCTCCGCCGCAGCAGGGCGAAGTCACGCCGGCTGCGATCGTGCCGCCATCCGATTCGCATGGCGGCTCCTTCGCGGCCTTCACCGGCTTCGCCGGACAATTCTTCCCCCACACGCGCGACTGGCAGCAGGCAGCCATCGCCACTGTGAAGGCAGGCGCGATGGTTCCTGCCGTCGATTTCAACGTGGACCCGCGGCCGGGTCCGAGCCTCTACAACATGAGTGTCCTCGCATACCTGGGCCCGGCAGATAAGGAGGATTGGGTGCACGCACCGCCGCTGATTTCCGGCTACCGGGGATGGATCGTTTTCAGCGCGGCGGGCACGGTTGTGCCCAATACGACAACTCTCACACCGGGACTCAGCGTAAGCGCGATCGGCCCGGCCGGCCGGCTGGAACCCCAGTATTTGACGTATTGGACAGCCGGCTATCTCTTAAGCGTCGTCGATGCAAACCAAGTTTCCCAAAGGACACCCGTGGCCCTTGCCGTGACCACACCGGACGACCTGTACGTTCTTCCGGCCGGATTCACCGTGGTCCCGGCGCCGGGCCCGGCAATCAGTTCCGTGGCCGGCTCGACCGATGCCCTGGGCAATGCCGCCGTGACCATCAAGGGCGACAACCTGAACCCGACCACGCGCGTGTTGTTCGACGGCGCACCGGCCACCTCGATTCAGAAGAACGATGATGGATCCTTCACGGTCGCGGCTCCGCCGGCCATCGGAGCGCACGTCGCAGTCCTCGAAGCATTAGCCGCCGATGGGCAGACGTCGGTGCAGACGATGGGCAGACTCGCCCAGCCGACCTTCACTTATGGATCTCCGGATCGTCCAGCCCTTTCCATCAATCCCGGAATCGTCAGCGCAGGCACCGACACGATGATCGAAGTCGACGGCATCAATACAAACTTCGCCGACGGCCAGACCACCATCGGGTTCGGATCGAGCGACATCGCCGTGCGCCGGGTGTGGATCGTGGATCGCGGCAAGGCGCTGCTGAATGTGTCAATCAATCCGGCAGCGGCCGGAGGGTTGGTAACCGTGACGGCCGCAACGGGAATCCAGACCGTGACATTGCCGTCCGGTCTCCAAGTCCAGCCGCTTGCTCCTGCGGGGAACGGCCCCGCTGTGCAGCCCATGACGCTCCGGGCTCCGGTACTCAACCTCGCAACCGGACTGCCGGGCGTGCCGGCGGGCGGCACTGCCGTGATCGCCACCGCGGGACTGCCTGCGAACCTCTCCGGTTGGACGCTTACTCTGGGGGGCGTGCGCGCCGATTTCACTGTTGACAGCAATTCCAATATTCGCGCCGTAGTGCCCGCAGGACTCCCGCTTGGTCCCACGGTGGTGAAACTGACTTCGCCCAATGCGGATCCGATTGCGCCGGTCCTTTTTAACGTCGACGCTCAACCGCCCGGGATCGTGGCCGCATACGACCAGCGCACATCCAATATTCTGGAATTCATCGACGCGCTTCATCCGGCCGCGCCCGGCGACGTGCTGTTTGTGGACGTAGCCCAGCTCTACGGTTCCGCGCCTTCGGTTGCTCCGGAAAGCGTACATATCAATGTCGGCGGCCTGGACCACGCGGCGACCTCGCTCACGCCCATTCTACAGTTCGGCTTTACCTCGAACGTCGTTCGTGTTCAATTCAGGCTGAGCTCGAGTTTGCCGGGCGGGGCGACGCAGCCGATGACCGTTCGCGTGGGCACGCGCGTTTCGCCGGCCTATATTCTGAACGTTATTCCGCCGCCGTCCGTGCAACCTTCGCGACAAAATTGAGATCGCCTTCCAGAAAATCGTAGTCCGGCAGCCGCTGCGGCAACTCCCACCGGATTTGCTCGAACTGCAGGTTCCGCGGTTCGCCTTGGAATTCCGCCACGCGATAGAAACGCAGCGTCGCGCGAAACCCGTCGCCGTAGGCGACCTCGTAGGCGTCCATTTCTTCGCCGATGCCGGCTTTGACGTTCAGTTCCTCGCGCAGCTCGCGCGCAAGCGCCGCCTGCGGTGTTTCGCCCGGTTCCACCTTGCCGCCGGGAAATTCCCATTTCAGCGGATGCCGGCCTCCGCGCTTCCGTTGCGCGATGAGGATTTTCCCGTTCCGCATCATGACGGCGGCAACCACCTGCATGGTCCTAGGCCGCCTCGGGTACCGGCTTTTCGCACAACAGATTCAGAAACGCCTGCGCGGCCGGCTGGAATCGCTTCTTCTTGCGGTGGATGATCCCCAAAGGCCTGTAGAGGGCCGCGCCCGCGAGGCGAATCGACGCCAGGCGCTTCTGACGGATATCCTCGCGCATCACGCGGTGCGGCATGATGCTCACGCCGACGCGGTGCGCGACGGCTTCCTTAATCATCTCGATGTTGTCGAAGTGAACAGTCACGTTCACTTCCACGCCTTTTTCTTTAAGGAAGCGATCCACATCGCTGCGGATGGGAAGTTCTTCATCGAACCCCACGAAGTCGATCCCGCTCAGGTCCTCGATGGGGATGGGCCCGCGAATCGTGGCGGCCTTCTTCGCCAGCGCGTGATCGGGCGCCGTAGCCAGAACCATTTCTTCCTGCCGCCAGGGGATGGTTTCGATTTCGCGCGTCGCGTGCGGGTAACTCACCAGTCCCAGATCGGCCTGATCGGCCAGCACTGCGGCGTAAACCTTCGCCGGCTGCAAGTACTGGACTTCCAGGACCGCTTCCGGATGGCGCCGGGCGAATTCTCGTTCGAGCTCGACCATTTCGCTCAATCCAACAGAGTAGATTGAGGCCACCCGGACCGTTCCGGCCGTATCGTGCTTCAGCAGGCGAAGTGCGGCATCGAGTTCGTCCTTACGCCGCAGGACGTCCCGGCAGAATTCGGCGTAAAGCTGCCCGGCCGGAGTCACCACCAGGGGGCGTCGCGACCGGTCCAGGAGAGTGACTCCCAGGCTCCGTTCCACCTCCTGCACGTGCTGGCTCGCGGCGGACTGACTGACTTCGTTCATGGACGCCGCGCGGCTGAAGCTGCGAGTTTGGGCGATATCTCTGAAAAGCTTGAGGCTAGAGAGATCCACGGTCTGAGTATATATTAGAACATCTAATACTGCAAGCCTGTATTTTCTATTGACGTAATAGTTGGTTTTGGGCTACTGTAGACTATGGTCAAACAAGGCCTCTATGACCCCCGGTACGAGCACGATGCCTGCGGGATGGGGTTCATCGTCAACCTGAACGGTGAGAAGTCCCACGAAGTCATTCGCAAGGGAATCGAGATCCTCATCAACCTGACCCACCGCGGCGCCTGCGGCTGCGATCCGGAGACCGGCGACGGGGCCGGCATCACCATCCAGATTCCGCACGAATTCTTTGCGCGCGAGTGTTCGGCACTGGGCTTCTCGCTGCCGCCTGCGGGGGTTTACGGCGTCGGGATGATGTTTCTGCCGGTCGAGCCGAAGCAGCGGCTGATTTGTGAAGGAATCGTGGAGCGCATCGCGCGGGAAGAGGGGCTGACGGTTCTCGGCTGGCGCGACACGCCGGTGCGCGCCGATGCGATCGGGCGGCATGCGCGCGCCACGCAGCCTTACATCGAGCAGGTGTTCATCCGGGGCGCGGCACACATGGACCAGGACGAGCTGGAGCGCAAACTGTACGTCGTGCGGCGGCGGGCCGAAACGGAAGTGCTCGAAACCGAGCTTTCGGAAAAAGACTTTTTCTACGTTCCGTCGATGTCCTCGCGGACGATCATCTACAAGGGCCTGTTGCTGGCGCCGCAGATCGACGACTTCTACAAAGAACTGCGCGATCCGGAGACGCGCAGCTCGATGTGCATGGTCCACCAGCGGTTCTCGACCAACACGTTTCCCACGTGGCAACTGGCGCATCCGTATCGGTACATCTGCCACAACGGCGAGATCAACACAGTGCGCGGCAATATCAACTGGATGAACGCGCGCGAGTCGACGCTACGCTCGAGTCTGTTCGGCGAGAGTCTCGAGAAGGTGTTTCCGGTGATCCGGCCGGGACTGAGCGACACCGGGTCGCTGGACAACGCGGTGGAGTTTCTCACGCTCGGCGGGCGGAGCCTGCCGCACGTGATGGCGATGCTGATTCCCGAGGCTTGGGATGCCGATTCCACCATGCCTCAGGAGAAGCGCGATTTCTACGAGTATCACGCGTCCCTCATGGAGCCCTGGGACGGCCCGGCTGCGGTCGCCTTCACCGATGGAAAATGGATCGGCGCGACGCTCGACCGCAACGGGTTGCGGCCGGCGCGCTATCTCGTCACCAAAGACGGGCAGTTGATCGTGGCCTCGGAAACCGGCGTGCTGCCGATCAAGCCCGAAAACGTTTCCTACAAGGGCCGCCTGCAACCGGGCAAGATGCTGCTGGTGAATCTGGAAGAGCATCGCATTGTTCCCGATGAAGAAATCAAGCACACGCTCGCCACGCAGCAGCCATACGGCGAATGGCTCAAGCAGAACCAGATCACGATCGATGCCTTGCCGGAGCCTTCGCGGGTTCACGGCTTCGATCCCAAGACGCTGCTGGTTCGCCAGCGAGCCTTCGGATACACCGAAGAAGACCTTCGCATTCTGATGGCGCCCATGGCCGAAAAAGGCGAAGAGCCCGTCGGTTCCATGGGCACCGACACGCCGCTGGCGTGTCTCTCGGACCGCCCGCAGCCGCTGTTCAACTATTTCAAGCAGATGTTCGCGCAGGTAACCAATCCGGCGATCGATCCGATCCGCGAGGAGCTGGTCATGTCGCTTACCAGCTACATCGGTGCGGAGCGAAACATTCTCGAGGAAACGGCGCAGCACTGCCACACGCTAAAGCTGCCGCATCCGATCCTGACGAATTTCGACCTGGAGCGGCTGCGCCGCGTAAGCTGGGGCGATTTCCTGGCGACGACTCTCGGCGCGCTGTATGATCCTTCCGGCGGCGCGGAGTCGCTCGAAGACGCGCTGGACGAACTGTGCATGCGCGCCAGCCTTTCGATCCGCGACGGCTACCGCATTCTGATTCTTTCCGACCGCGGCATTGACAAGGACAAAGCTCCGATTCCGAGCCTGCTGGCGCTCACCGCCGTCCACAATCACCTGGTGCGGGAGCGCAAGCGCACGCAAGTCGCGCTGATCCTCGAATCGGGCGAGCCCCGCGAGGTGATGCATTTCGCCCTGCTGATCGGCTATGGCGCGAGCGCCATCAATCCCTACCTGGCGATTGAAACACTCGAAGACATGTCGCAGAAGGGGCTGCTCACTGTGGACTTCGCGACGGCGCTCAAGAACTACAAGAAAGCCGTCAACAAAGGTCTGCTGAAAGTCTTCTCGAAAATGGGCATTTCGACGCTGCAAAGCTACCGCGGGGCGCAGATCTTTGAGGCGATCGGCCTGAACCAGGAGCTGATCGACCGCTACTTCACCGGAACGGCTTCCCGCATCGAGGGAGTCGGCCTGGAAGTTTTGGCGCGCGAGGCGCAGATCAAGCATGAGCATGCTTTCCGCCCGACCACGGAATCGGAAACCGAGCTGGAGGTGGGCGGCGCGTATCAGTACCGCGTCAACGGCGAGTATCACTTGCTGAACCCGCTGACGGTTTCGAAAATGCAGCATGCCGTCCGCAAGGGCCCGGACGAGGGTTACGCGACATTCAAGGAATACGCCGATCTCATCGATCAGCAGAATAAAGACCTGTGTACGCTGCGCGGCCTGATGGTGCTGCGCGAAGATCAGCGCCCGGTGAAGCTCGATGAGGTTGAACCTGCCAGCGAGATCGTCAAACGCTTCGCCACGGGCGCGATGTCCTTCGGTTCGATCAGCAAGGAAGCACATGAGACGCTGGCGATCGCGATGAACCGCATCGGCGGGCGCTCGAATACCGGCGAAGGCGGCGAGGACGAGGAACGCTTCAAACGCGACCCAAACGGCGACTGGCGGCGCAGCTCCATCAAGCAAGTCGCCTCGGGACGCTTCGGCGTTACGACGAACTATCTGGTCAATGCCGACGATTTGCAGATCAAGATCGCGCAGGGCGCCAAGCCGGGCGAGGGAGGCCAGCTTCCCGGGCACAAAGTGGACGAGATCATCGCGCGCGTGCGCTACTCGGTTCCCGGCGTCGGCCTGATTTCGCCGCCGCCGCACCACGACATTTACTCGATCGAGGACCTGGCCCAGCTCATCTACGATCTGAAGAATGTCAATCCCAAGGCGAGGATTTCGGTCAAGCTGGTTTCCGAAGTCGGCGTCGGGACCGTCGCGGCCGGCGTAGCGAAAGCGCATGCCGACGTCGTGCTCATCTCAGGCCATGACGGCGGCACAGGCGCTTCGCCGCTCACTTCGATCAAGCACGCGGGCACCCCCTGGGAGCTCGGCTTGGCGGAAACGCAGCAGGTCCTGGTGCTGAACGACCTGCGCAGCCGCATTATCGTGCAAACCGACGGCAAGCTCAAAACCGGACGCGACGTGGTGATCGCCGCGCTGCTGGGCGCCGAGGAGTACGGCTTTTCGACCGCGCCGCTGGTCGCAATGGGCTGTATCATGATGCGCAAATGCCATCTGAACACGTGCCCGGTGGGAATCGCGACGCAGGATCCGGCGCTGCGCAAGAAGTTCCAGGGCAAGCCCGAGCACGTCATCAACTATTTCTTCTTCGTGGCCGAGCAGGTTCGCGAGCTGATGGCTAAGCTCGGCTTCCGCCGGATGGACGAAATGATCGGCCATTCCGACATGTTGGACATGCGTCCGGGAATCGAGCACTGGAAAGCCAAGGGTCTGGACTATGCGCAGTTGCTCTATCATCCGGAGGCGCCATCGCGAGTCGGCCGGCGCTGCATGATCGCACAGGATCACGGTCTGGATCAGGCGCTGGATGCCAAGCTGATTGACCACGCGCGGCCCGCGATTGAAAACGGAACTCCGGTCGAGATCACGTTGCCGATCCGCAACGTGCACCGCACGGTCGGCGCGATGTTGTCGGGCGAAATCGCGCGCAAATACGGTTCGGCGGGTCTTGAGCCGGGGACGATCCACTGCAAGTTTTCGGGCTCGGCCGGCCAGAGCTTCGGAGCGTTTCTGGCGCGCGGCGTCACGCTGGAGCTGGAGGGCGATTCGAACGATTACGTCGGCAAGGGACTTTCGGGCGGCAAGCTGATCGTGTATCCGCCGCGCGGGTCCACGTTCAAACCCGAGCAGAACATTTTGGTGGGTAACGTGGTTCTTTACGGAGCGACCTCCGGTGAGGCGTTCTTCAACGGACGCGCCGGCGAACGCTTTGCGGTCCGCAACTCGGGCGCGACGGCGGTCGTTGAAGGCGTCGGCGATCACGGCTGCGAATACATGACCAAAGGCTTGGTGATTTGTTTGGCCGACACGGGTAAGAACTTCGCTGCGGGAATGTCCGGCGGGATCGCCTACGTGCTGGACGAAACTGGCGAGTTCAGCAGAACGCGCTGCAACAAGGCTAGTGTGGATCTCGAAAGAGTGGATCAGGCGGAGGACGTGGAAACGCTGCGCTACTGGATCGCGCGGCACGCCGAGGAAACCGGCAGCCCGCGCGCGAACTGGATGCTCGATAATTTCGAGCAGCTCATCGGGAAATTCGTAAAAGTTTTCCCGCACGAATACAAACGGGTGCTGGGCATCGAGCGTCAAAAGGCGGCTGCACATGGGTAAAACAACCGGCTTCATGGAGTACGCGCGCGAACTGCCGGAGCGCCGTCCGGTCGCAGAGCGCATCAACGACTGGTTTGAGATCTACAAGGAATTTCCACTTGAGAAGGTCCGCACGCAGGGCGCCCGCTGCATGGACTGCGGCGTGCCCTTCTGCCACACCGGCTGCCCGCTGAACAATATCATTCCGGATTGGAATGATCTGGTCTATAAGGACCGCTGGCGGGCCGCCATCCGCGTGCTGCATTCGACCAACAATTTTCCGGAGTTCACCGGCCGCATCTGCCCGGCCCCGTGCGAGGCCGCCTGCGTGCTCGGCATCAACGAGCCGCCGGTCACCATCAAAGTGATCGAGCGCACCATCGTCGATCATGCTTTCGAACAAGGCTGGATCGTCCCGGAGCCTCCGGCGGTGCGCACAGGAAAGCGCGTCGCAGTGGTGGGCTCGGGTCCCGCGGGTCTGGCGGCGGCCCAGCAACTGGCGCGCGCCGGACACTGGGTGACGGTATTCGAGAAAAACGACCGCATCGGCGGTCTGCTGCGCTACGGGATTCCCAACTTCAAAATGGAGAAGCACGGCATCGACCGCCGCATGGAGCAGATGAAGGCGGAAGGCGTCGAGTTTCTTGTCAACTCGCACGTGACTTCGATCGAGGATTTGCAAAAAGAGTATCAGGCGGTGGTACTCGCGATGGGTTCAGAGGAGCCGCGCGATCTGCCGGTGCCCGGGCGCGAGCTCAAGGGCATTCATTTCGCGATGGAGTTCCTGACGCAGCAGAATAAGCGCAACGAAGGCGACCCGGAAGACGCTTCCAAGGCGATCCTGGCGACCGGGAAACGAGTGATCATCATCGGCGGCGGCGATACCGGAGCGGATTGCCTGGGGACCTCGCACCGGCAAAAAGCCGCAAGTGTGCATCAGTTCGAAATTCTGCCGAAGCCTCCCGAGGAGCGCTCGTCCATGACTCCCTGGCCTTTATGGCCCCTGCAATTGCGCGCGGAGAGTTCGCATGAAGAAGGCGGCATCCGCGAGTGGGCCGTCGCCACGACGAAATTCGAAGGGGACGCGCAAGGGAACGTCAAAAAGCTCCATGGCGTGCGCGTCGGCCCGGCGCCGAAGTTCGCGCCTGTGAAGGGCAGCGAATTCACCATGGACGTCGAGCTGGTGCTGCTGGCGATGGGCTTCACCGGACCGGTGCGACCCGGTTTGATCGAAACAGCAGGTCTCAAGCTCGACCAGCGCGGGAACCTCGCAACGGAAAATTATCAGACTTCGATGCCGGGTGTGTTTGCTGCGGGCGATGCGCGCCGCGGACAATCTCTGGTTGTCTGGGCTATCGCCGAAGGCCGCAAAGCCGCCCAAGCCGTTCACGAATACCTCTCAAAGGTTTCGTAGCTCCGCGAAATGAACGCGAATATTCGCAGGTATTTGCGCGGATCTGCGTTCATTGGCGGCCTGTTGGTGGTCTGTCCGCCCGTAGCCTTCATCGTGACGCTCCTGCTGTCTCCTCTGCGGTCGCGGGCGGAAGCAACCTGCGGCATCGAAGCCGCCGGACACTCCGGGCCGGCGGACTGGTGTTTCGAGATACAAGAAACCCTTTGCAGGATCCACAGCCGCGGTTCCCCAGCTCGCCCCGCCGCCGACGCCCGGAATCGTCACGGTGCCGCGCAAACTGGGAGGGGTGAACAGACCTTCATTCCGTGCGTTGCGGATCTTCTCGCGCCATGCCGCTTGCTCCGCCTCGGGCATATACGGGCTAATGTCGCGCTCCGTCAGCGCCTGCCGTGCGAACGGAGGAGGCTTGGTGGGAAACGGCTGCGTCGGCCAGGCTTGCTCGCCCGGAACATCTGATTTCGGCACTGGCCGCTCCTCAATAGGCCAGAGCGGCTGACCGGTCACCCGATCCAGAACGAAGAGAAACCCGTGCTTGGTCGGCTGGATCACCACATCCACGTTCTTGCCGTCGCGCCTGACGGTGAGCAGCTTCGGCCCGGCGGGAAGATCGTAGTCCCAAAGATCGTGGTGCACGATCTGGAAGTGCCACAGACGTTTTCCGGTGCGCGCGTCCAGCGCGATGATCGAATTCGTGAACAGATTCCGGCCCTTCCGATCCGCCCCGTAGTGATCCCCTTTACCGGTCCCGGTCGGAATGTAGGCGATGCCGCGCTTCTCGTCGATGGTCAGCTCGTTCCAGTTAATGCCGCCGCCCGAGCGCGTCCAGAAATCCTGGGGCCAGGTTTCGTATCCGAACTCGCCCGGCCGAGGCACGGTGTGAAATTGCCAGACCAGCTTGCCCGTTCGGACGTGGTAGGCGTGAATATCGCCCGGGACGTACGAATAGTCCGCCCCGGAGCGCATCAGCGGCATGATGATCAGGTCTTGAAAGATCCGGCCGGGATTATTCGTCTGAATCGGAGGTACGTGGGTCAGATCGCGATCCAGCCCGTTTCGCAGATCCGTGCGGCCGTGGTCGCCGAAAGACATGACCGTCTGCCCCGTGTGCGTGTCGATGGCGGTGAGGAATCCGCCATTCGTAGTAAAAATGCGCCCGTCGTTGCGGTCTTTGCTTTCCCAGTAGTTCATTCCTCTGGCCGTCACCGGCCCCTGAAAAGGATGAACCCAGAGCTCGCGGCCGGACGCGGCATCCAGCGCCACCAGCGCATTGTTCTTCGCCAGGACGTAGATCACTCCGCCGACGACCAGAGGATTGAACAGGTACTGATTCGAATCGCCCGTCGGATAGGTCCAGGCGGCCGCTAGGTGGTTTACGTTCGATCTGTTGATCTGGCTCAGCGAGGAATACCGCGAGGAGTCCGCGCCGCCCAGGTACTGGCTCCAGGTGTGGAACGATCGCAGATCGGCGCCAAAGCCGCTCGGCCACACCGCCAGAGCCGCCAAGGTCACTCCAAGGGTCCGCATCACCGGGCAGTATACCTGATGCTAAAGTTCCTATATATGGGCGACCAGGGCGAGGTGACCAGGCTGCTGGGCGAGTTGGGGCGCGGCGACAAACAAGCCGTCAACCAGCTCTTGCCCCTGGTTTACGACGAACTGCATCGTCTGGCGCGGTCCTATTTCCGCCGGGAGCGCGGCGAGCACACGTTGCAGCCCACAGCCCTGGTGCACGAGGCCTACATCCGGTTGGTGGACCAGCGCGCGCCGCTGGAAAGCCGGGGGCATTTTCTCGCGCTGGCCGCCACGCAGATGCGGCGGATCCTACTCGACCACGCGCGCAAGCACCGGGCAGCCCGGCGCGGAGGCGCCGCCCAAAAAGTCTTGCTGGAAGACACCATGGCGATTTCGCACCAGAAACCCGTGGACATCCTCGCGCTCGATGCCGCTCTCCGCAAGCTGGCTGGACTCGATGCGGATCAGTCCCAAGTAGTCGAGCTGCGCTTCTTCGGCGGATTGTCCGTCGAGGAAACCGCCGAAGTCATGGGCGTTTCTCCAGCCACAGTGAAGCGGGGCTGGAGCTCGGCCCGCGCGTTTCTGCATCGCGAAATCACGGGAGGCGCGCTTGACGCCGGAGCGATGGGCGCAGATTCGTCAGGTCTTTGACGGCGCCCTGGAGCGTCCCGAGGTGGATCGCGCCGCCTATCTGCGCGTCGTGTGTGCGCGCGATGACGAATTGCGGCGGGAGGTGGAGAGTCTGCTCTCCAGTCACAACGCAGCGGGCGATTTCCTGGATAAGCCTGCCGCCAACCTCTCCGGAATCACGCAAACCCTGACGACCTCCAGCATGGAGGTTCCGGAATATCCGCCTGGTCACCGCGTCGGTCCCTACCAGTTGCAGAAATGCATCGGGCGCGGCGGCATGGGTTCGGTCTGGCTGGCGGCGCGTTTCGATAACGAATTCAAGAAACAGGTTGCCATCAAGCTGGTGAAACGCGGCATGGATACGCAGGAAATTCTGCGCCGCTTCCGGCTGGAGCGCCAGGTGCTCGCGGGCCTGACGCATCCCAACATCGCCGCGCTCATCGACGGCGGTTCGACCCCGGACGGGCTTCCGTACCTGGTGATGGAGTACGTCGAAGGCGTTCGCATTGACCGGTACTGCGAGAGCCACAAGAGCACGATCACGGAGCGCCTCAAGCTGTTCCGGCAGGTCTGCGCCGCGGTCCAGTACGCGCACGGGAACCTGGTGGTCCATCGCGACCTCAAGGCGGGGAATATTCTGGTCACGGCGGACGGCGTGCCCAAGCTGCTCGATTTCGGCATCGCCAAGCTGATGCGAACCGAATTCGACACGCTGGTCGCGGCCGAGACGCGGCCCGAGCTGCGGCCCATGACGCTGGACTATGCCAGCCCCGAACAAGTTCGGGGCGAGCCGATCACCACGGCCACCGACGTCTACTCGCTCGGCGTGCTGCTGTATACGCTGCTCACAGGAAGATCGCCCTACGGCGCGGCGGCGCGATCCGACCACGCACTGCGCGTGGCGATTTGCGAAAAGGAGCCGCCCAAGCCGAGCGCCGTCGTACTGACCGACGAACAGGCCGTGATTCCGCAGGCGACGCGCAAAATCGATCTGACCGAGGAGGAGACCCGCGACAAGGCCCGGCGGCGTTTGAAGAAAAAGCTGGCCGGCGACCTGGACATGATCGTGATGATGGCGCTGCGCAAGGAGCCGCAGCGCCGCTACGGCTCGGTGGAACAGTTTTCCGAAGACGTCCGGCGCTATTTAGAAGGCCGGCCGGTTATCGCCCGCAGTGATACCTTCGGATATCGAACGGCGAAGTTTGTCCGGCGCAATCTCCTCGCCGTGGCCGCAGCGGCGATTTTTGCAGCGATCCTGGCTGGCTTGACGATCGCCGAGCAGCGGTCCGCCGCCCGCTCGTTCCGCGCCGCGGCCGCCGCGGAGGCGCGCGTCAAGGCGCTCGAAGCCGAGTCTCTCCGCCAGCAGATCGAGTTATCGAATTCGTATTACGCTCTGGCGGAATCGCAAAGCCCCGCCGAAGCCGTGCAGACGTATAGAACCGCGCTGGCTTCTTTCCGCGCATTTGAACGAACTCATCCCGGCGATCAGATGGCTTCCGCATTCATCGCGCACACCGCCATCAAGGTCGCCGAGCGGGCCCCCGAAGAGGCGCTGACGCTTTTCACTGAGGCGGGCTCCCGGCTGGAACCGCTCGCGAGGGTCCATCCGGCCGACTACTACGCTGCCCTGGCTGGATTGGGGCGCGCCCAGTTCCAGAACCGCGACTTCCTCGGATCGCTGGCCAGTTTCAGCCGGGCCTTGCAAGCCGCCGAATCCCAGTTCGCCCAGTCGCCGTCCGAAGAAACGCGGCGGAATCTGGCCTCCGCGAATTTCTGGGTGGGAGCTGTGCTTGCCTACAACGGCGAGGACGAAGCCGCCGCCGCGAAGCTGCGCAAGGCTTTCGAGCTGTATCGCGACTTGGCTGGAGTTCCGGCCCGCGTGCTCGAAAACTCGCCTGCCGGTTACCGGAAGGCGTTGGTGGAGGTGGCTTCCCAGGCTCCCGTCGAGCTTCGCCAGACGATTGAAGCCCAGCTTCGGGACTCCAGCCCCAACCCAATCAGCCGCTGAGTAGTTGCTACTGTTTCGGAGCGCCCTTCTGCCCGCGTGGCGGAGCCGGAGGCAGCGTACCGCCTTCCGCCAGAATCTTCATATTCTCGAGCGCCCGTGTGAACTGGGCGGTCCTTTGGGCCTTGTCCCGTTCGCGCGCCGCATCGTCGGCCAGCATGGAATTGTCATAGACCAGGGTATAAACCAGCTTGGATGTCGTTGCGGTCACCGGCCGCGCTTCGAGCGTCCCATGGTAAAGATTGTACGGGCGACCCTCATACACAGGCTGCGTGTAGGTATAAGAAAGCTCGGTCTTACCCACTAGAATCTCTCGGCCCACAGACCGGACTGCACCGAACTCTCCATCCTTGCCGGAAGTGATCGTGCAAGGGATCTGGAACCACTCGCCGATATCGCAGTACTTTCCGACGCGCTTCCATACTTCCGCCGCCGGACGATTCACCGTGATTTCCATAGGAATCGTCTCATAGTGCGGGTTGGGAATCGCCAGCGGAGCCTGCTGCGGCCCCTGTGCGCTGGCAATCTGGCTCAAAGCGAAGATCGCGACCGGGCAACCAAGCACTACTTTGAATAGATTCCGCATAAATCCTCCCATCTTCATTGCCGCTGGATACTGAGGCACATCTTGGCACAGGGTGGCCGACCGAATCAACCACACGGATCCGGCCCCTGTGATTTCAACAACTTCCTGGAATCTTCCATTTTTATTTGTAAATAGTGTAGTCCCCGGTTGACGGACGGTGTGACGCTTCTGTTAAACTTGGCCGAGATATGGGTATGGGCATACCCCGCGTCGCATGGGTGGCTTCCGCCGCGCTGGCGACAGCAGGCCTGGTTCTCACAGGCTGCGCGGCCACGCAGGCTACTCAGGTGCAGCGGTATCAGCGCTATTTCCTGCCGCCTCAGCAGGCGCAGACCCCGGAGCCGGTGCAGGAAGCGTTTGCCGATCCCCCGCGCTTGAATCTGTATGCGAATGATTTTCCTGCCCTGCCCGTAAAGCCCTCCCCGATTCCACACCCCACCGAATTACTCATCCAGCAGGCCAACGACCGCTTTGCCGCGGGCCGGCGAGCCCTACAGCAGGGCCGCACCGAGGAAGCCAGGAATCAGTTCAATCGCGCTGTCGACGCCCTGCTCAACGCTCCCGAGAATTTGCCTGACCGGGCAGCGCTGGAGCGCCGGCTGGAAGAGTTGGTGGATGCGATTTATAGGCTGGATCAGGATCAGCTCGGCGCTGGGGCGCCCGAAGATCAGGTTGCCTACGACAAGGCCCCGCTCGATGACATTTTGGAGATGACATTCCCCATCGACCCGAGCCTTCGGGGCAAGGTCCGGGAGCAGGTCCGGATGACAGTTTCACAGCTTCCTCTTGAGGAAAGCGACGCGGTGGTCAGCTTCATTAATTTCTTTTCAAGCCCCAAGGGCCGCCGGATTCTATTGGGAGGCATGCAGCGTTCCGGACGCTACAAGGCCATGATCGAGCGCGTCCTGGCCGAGGAGGGGCTGCCGGAAGAGCTGATCTTCCTGGCCCAAGCCGAATCCGGTTTTCAGCCTCGAGCCGTATCCAACAAGCTCTGCGTCGGTCTGTGGCAATTCGCGAAGTTTCGCGGCAAGGAATACGGCCTCAATCAGACTCCGGCCACGGATGACCGAATGGATCCGGAAAAAGCCACCCGCGCCGCGGCCAGGCATTTACACGATCTGTACGAACATTTCGGCGACTGGTATCTCGCGATGGCGGCCTATAACTGCGGCCCAGGATGCGTCGATAACGCGGTCATGCGGACAGGATACGCCGATTTCTGGGAGCTCCGCCGCCGTAACGCACTCCCTTTACAGACCGCCAACTACGTACCGGCGATCCTGGCCATGGTGATTATGTCCAAGAACGCCGCGGAATACGGCATCCAGGACGTGAATTTCGAGCCTGCGGCCGAGTACGACAGCCTGGAGCTGCAAAGCCCGACGCACATCAACCTGGTTGCGGCGGCCCTGGAGATGTCTGTTGGCGAGCTCAAGGAACTCAATCCGGCTCTGATTAAGCCCGTGGCTCCGGGCGGATACACACTGCACGTCCCAAAGGGATCGCTGCCGCGGCTTGAGGAAGCTCTTCGGGTGATTCCGGCGGATCGCCGGGACTCCTGGCGCGTCCATCGGGTCGAGGTTGGCGATACCTTCGCGGCCGTCGCCAAGCGCTACGGGACCACGGCCGATTTGCTGGCTTCTGCGAACCACGACCAGCTTCCCGAAGCCGGATCGTTCGCAGCGGTACCGGTGTCCTATCCCGGGGATCGGACGCCAGCCCCCAAACTCGCCGCTGCGAAGAGGAAGCCAGCCGCAAAAAGCGGCGCCAAGAAGGCTGCCCGCGCCCGGACAGGCCAAAAATCCACCTCCAAGCCGCCTTCCGCTGCCGCGGGAAAGAGCGCGCGGACGCCAGCCAGACGCGCCGCCGGCGCATAGCGATCTGCGCTGACCGTCGAATTGAGCGGCGCTTGCACCCGCAAGACTGCTCCCCGACGGCAATCTCCATCGCCGGGATTTCGGACGCATCACGCCGGGCTGAAAATCCGACATTTCACTTGCCTTCCGTGCAAAACGCGATATTCTAAATCTTGCCAAGTTTTGCCTAAACCGGGCGATGCGCCCAAACAGGAGGCAGTCTGAATGTTAGAGTACCGGTTCTCTATGGAAGACGACGAGATGGACGACTTCGATCAGGAATCCAACATCAACATGGATGACGATATCGGGGACTACGAGGACGACGACGAGGGTGAGGAAGAAGAGTCGGTGGTGATCACAGAGACTGTCTTCACGCCCGTGGCTCCCGCTTCCGGCGTAGTCATGGAAGTCCCGCCCGCGGAACCGGCCCCGGAGAAAAAGCCAGCCAGAAAGGCCGCGGCTGCGCCGAAGCCTAAGAAGGCTGCCGCTAAAAAGGCCGCGCCCAAGAAAGCCAAAAAAGCGGCGGCTAAGAAAGCGCCCGCCAAGAAAGCCGCTGCAAAGAAGGCCGCGCCCAAAAAGGCCGCGAAGAAAGCGTCCAAAAAAGCGGGGTCCCGGCGAGCTGCAAAAAAAGCCAAGCCCGCGAAGAAGGCAGCCAAGAAAAAGAAGTAAGGCTACGAAACTCGAGCGGCGCAAACGAGGCTTGGCGCGAGGCTACGCTCCGAACTCCCGGCAGATTGCGAAGACTGCCAGCTCTGGGCCGCTCTCCAGAAACGAGCGCCGCAAAGGCTACGACCTCCTGCGGCGCTTCTCGGCTACTTCTCGACGGCGGCCCGGCAGCGCGCGTAAAGCTGTAGCAGGGAATCCACCTGCTCCTCAGGATCCTTAGGTATCTTGCCGCCGAACCCGGCGCCCGCCCCGGTCTTCCCAATGCCGGTTGTGGTCGCAATGAACTTCATCATTTCCAAAGCGACTTCTTCCTTGCTCGAGCTAGGGCGAGGTGTTTCTTTTTCATCGGCCATATAGATTCTAAGGTAACCGATTCAGGGAGATTCTCGCCTTCCGCAGCCCACCAACTTTCTTGAAGTCGGGTTGAGAGATTTGCTGATGCCGGTTACGGCTCGCCGATGGATCCGGAAAATGCGAGGAGGAGCGCAGGCGCACCTGTTGGAGGCGTCCGATGGGTACTTCTACGTGGTCAAGTTCCATAACAACCCGCAGCACCGCCGCATTTTGGTCAACGAGTGGATCGCATCCACGTTTCTGCGTTATCTGGGTATTGCCGCGCCGGAATTCGCGATTGTGGACATTCCCGAACCGTTTCTCGCCGCAAACGCCGAAGTTTACATCCAGCTCGGCCGCGAACGCCGCAGTGTGTCCCCGGGTTGGCACTTTGGGTCCCGCTTTCCCGGAGATCCTGCCCGCACCGTGGTGTACGATTTTCTCCCCGACACGCTGCTGGAAAAAGTCGAAAACCGGAGCGATTTTCGCGCCGTGCTGGCGTTCGATAAATGGATGGGGAACGCCGACTCCCGGCAGGCGATCTTCTATCGCGCCCAGGTCCTGGAACCTCTCGAGGCCGGGCCGGCGACCGGACGCCATTTGGGGTTCGTGGCTCAAATGATAGACAATGGTTATGTATTCGAGGGACCCCACTGGCGCTTCGGAGAGTCGGCGATCCAAGGGTTGTATTTCCGCCCTCAGGTGTATTGGGAAGTCCGTGGTTTCGCCGAATTTGAGCCTTGGCTCGACCGGATCCGGAATTTTCCGGAAGAGGTGGTAGACCAAGCCGTCAAGCGCATACCTCCGGCCTGGCTGGAGGGCGACGAAGACGAACTGGAGCGCTTGCTGGAACGGTTGATGAGGCGCCGCGAGCGAGTGCCTGACCTGATCGAACAGTGCCGTTTGGGGCGTGTCAACCCGTTCCCGAACTGGCGCACCTGAGCGCTTTGCCGGAAGAACATCCTAGAAGAACGAACATGCCAGCAGCCGCGACAGCGACCCGGGCCGCCGAGTTCCGGGAGAATCTCACGCAGCGCATTTGGGTGGCTGACGGCGCCATGGGCACCATGCTCTACTCCAAGGGCGTCTCTATGAACCGCTGTTACGACGAGCTGAATTTGTCGCTTCCGGCCCTAGTGAGGGATGTGCATCAGGAGTACGTGCGCGCCGGCGCCTTACTCATCGAAACCAATACTTTCGGAGCCAACCGCAAACGGCTGGCGGCTTTCGGCTTCGCCGACAAGGTCCGGCTCATCAATCGCGCCGGAGTCCGAATCGCCCGCGAGGCCGCCCGCGACCAGGCTTTCGTCGGAGCCGCGATCGGCCCCCTGGGCGTTCGCCTGCAACCGCTTGGTTCGACAAGTGTGAATGAGGCCCGCTCGATTTTCCGCGAACAGGTGGCTGCGCTGGTGGAAGCGGGCGTCGATTGCCTGCTGCTGGAAACGTTTCGGGATCTGCATGAAGCCCGCGCGGCTATCGAGGCGGCCCGCGAAGCAGCCGGAACCGAGATCGTCGTGGCGGCGCACCTGAGCATCGAGGACGACGGGCGACTCCAGGACGGAACGTCCATCGAAGACTTCACTCGCGCCTTGGACGCCATGCCCGTGGACGTAATCGGTTTGAACTGCTCCTCCGGACCGAAGGTGATGCTGGAAACGCTCGAACAGATGGCTGCCTTCACCAACAAGCCGCTGAGCGCATTGCCCAACGCGGGACTCCCCGCCAGCGTGGACGGCCGGAATCTTTATCTGGTCTCGCCCGAGTACATGGGGCACTACGCCGCGCGATTCGTTCAGGCTGGAGCGCGGATCGTCGGCGGTTGCTGTGGAACTACGCCCGCGCACATCCGGGAAATCCGGAACATGGTTCCTAGCGGGGATCGCGGCCTTCAGCCCGCCCGCGCGGCATCCGTCATCGTGGACGAGCCCGCAGCCAAAGCCGAGCCCATGGAAAAGGTCCCCATGGCGACGAAAAGCAAACTGGGCGGGAAGCTGGCGGCTGGAACGTTCGTTTCCCTGCTCGAAATCGTTCCTCCGCGCGGCCTGAACGCCTCCCAGGAGATCGCGGGAGCCAAGCTGGCGAAGAAGGCCGGGATCGACTGCGTGAGTGTTCCGGACGGTCCCCGAGCCAGCGCGCGCTTGAGCGCGCAGGTCACCTGCCAACTCATTCAAAAGGAAGCCGGAATTGAGACCGTGCTCCACTTCTCCTGCCGCGACCGCAATCTTCTGAGCATCCAAAGCGACCTGCTGGGCGCGCACGTGACCGGCATTCGCAACCTGATCTGCGTCACCGGAGATCCCCCGCGGATGGGGATGTATCCCGACGCCACGGCGGTTTACGATATCGATTCCATCGGCCTCGCGACAATCGTGAACAACCTGAACCGCGGCATGGACCTGGGCGGGCATCCCATGGGTTCGCAAACCGCGTTCCTGCTGGGCGTCGCCGCCAATCCCGGGGCCTACAATATCGAGAACGAACTTCGCCGGTTCGAAGCAAAGGTCAAGGCCGGCGCCGAATACGCCGTTACGCAGCCGGTGTTCGATGTGGATTCCCTCGAAGCGTTTTTGAAGCGGACGGCCGAATTCAGGATCCCCCTGATCGCCGGGATCTGGCCGCTCACCAGCTTTCGCAACGCCGAGTTCATGGTCAACGAGCTTCGGGTGCCCGTGCCCGAAATTTACCTGGAACGCATGCGCCGCGCCGGTAACCATGACGAAGCGCGCGCGGAAGGTATCGCAATCGCGCGGGAAATCGTCCGGCGGGTCCGGCCGCTGGTGGCAGGCGTCCAGTTGAGCGCTCCTTTGGGGCGCTACCAAGCGGCGATTGAAGTCGCCCAGGCGATCGAGCGATAACAGGTACACTGAGACCAACGTGCCCACCGACCTGATCGAAATTGACCCGGAGCACCCATCACAGCGAGCCGTCGAGCGGGCCGCCGCCGCCGTTCGCCGGGGCGAAGTGATCGCGATCCCCACCGACACGCTGTACGCGCTGGTGTGCGATCCGCTGAACCTGCACGCCGTCGGGCGGATCTTCGCCGCGAAGGGCCGCGAGCAGGACCGGGCCTTGCCGTTGCTGGTCAGCGATGTAGTGATGGCGGAGGAGCTGGCGAAGGAAACCTCCGCTCGTTTTTATCTTCTGGCGCGGCATTTCTGGCCCGGGGAGCTCACGATCATCGTTCCTGCCTCGTCCCGCGTGCCTTTGAAGGTGACGGGCAACACCGGCCGGCTGGCGATGCGCCAGTCAAAATCCAAAGTGGCAAATGCGCTGCTCGAACGGCTCTCGCAGCCGCTGATCGCCACGAGCGCGAACCTGTCCGGTCAGCCGACCTGCACCAGCGGCATCGAAGTCTTCGGGGTCATGGACGGGCGGGTCGATCTGGTCCTGGATGCCGGACCGGCCACAGGGTTGGGCGCCACCACAGTCGATATCACGGAACCACACTGGCGCGTCATCAAAGAGGGCGTGATTCCCGAGAAGGCCATCGCCGATGTGTTAAAAGGTTCCTGAGATGGCGACCAAGACCACGGCGGCCCCCGAAACCGGCTCGGAAAAGCAGGATCAGCTCACCCCGCTGTACCACGTCGTGCTGCTCGACGATGACGAACACACATACGACTACGTGGTCGAGATGCTGGTCAATATCTTCTGCCACTCGGTAGAAACCGCGTTCCGCCACGCGGTGGAAGTCGATACCACAGGCCGGACGATCGTGATTACCTGCGAACGGGAGCAAGCCGAATTCGGGCGCGATCAGATCCACGCCTACGGCGCGGATCCGCGGATGCCGAAGTCGAAGGGATCCATGAGCGCGATCGTCGAGCCGGCTCGGTCATGATTGGGACGCGCTGCGGTCCAGTAGGTGGAGGTCTAGCAAGTAGGTGCTGTGCTCCACGGCTTCGGGCACAAAGCGCGTCAGCAACCGCTTGCATCCCGGACGAGCCATGACGCTACGCTGCACGGCGAAAATCGAAATCAGCCCGAGGTCGATGGGCAGCGCGGCGTAGCTTTATTGCCGCGCCGCGAACGCTTTCCGCGGGAATTCGCCGAAAACCTTCGGCTCGCGCGGCGCAATTCCGCCAAGCCGCCATGCCAATTCGGCGATGCCTTGTGCTTGCGCCATCTTGACCGTGCGCTTGTCGGCGGCCAGCAAAACGGTCACCTCTTCGATGGGCAGCCGCTCGAGCAGCATGAGGACGACCACGCATCGTGGAAACGTGTCCAGCGCCAGTAGCGCTTCCTCCAGCTCGCGACCGGTCAACCGTTCCAGATCCACCGGCTCGGCATGCGCCGGTCCCGAAATGCCGCCATCGCGCACAATCATCCGGGTTTGCAGCATCGACTCCCGGATCTGGCGGCGCATCGTCCCTAGCGCAGCGACGATCACCAGCCGTTTCGCCCACGACAGCATGAATTTCTGGAACGCCGGCGGGTCATCGTCGCTGTTAAGCGCGCCGGTAAACGCCTGAATGCTCCGCTCCCGATCTCCGGTCAGCACCAAAGCTAACCGGTACAACTCCGACATGTGCTCGCTGAAGATTCGTTTCATTGTTTTGTGTCCCTGATCCGTCGAATGCCTGACGATTACTGTCCATTCCTGCGCGCGTTCATCACCAGTTGCCTTCCGCCGCCGGCACTGCCGGTTTCTGGTATCTCTACCGTTGTCGTGGCGGCGAAACGCGGCTCTCTCTCCGCATTCGTGAGCCACGCCTCCAGCGTGTAGAGCGGCGGCGCGTTAGCGGCCGCGGAGGGCTGGGGGATGGTGAGATCGGCCCTCCAGTCGCCATTCAACTGCACACTGTGCTCCGCCTGAACAAAGAGTCTGCCGGCCGACCACGTCCAGACGACGTTGCCGTCAGCGTCGCGGAGGCGCGCGTCATACTCCTGCCCCGATGAAAAGTGCAGAGTCAATCGCGATGGCGCCCGTTGCTGAATCCGGAGTGTGGCGGTCCAGAAGCCGGGCTGAGGCGCAGGCAGCACAGAGATGCTGAAGTCTCCGAAGCTCCCCGCGGAAATCGCTTGCGCGCCAACACGGGCATGCACAAGATCGTACGTTCGGGGACCGGCCAGCGTATTCACCACGCGGCGCAGCATGCCGATATTCTCTGTGTACTGCTCCGCGAGATCGCCGGCATCCGCGCAAGCCGAGACCTGGTAGTCGATCTCAAGAGCGTTCCAGATCCCGGATGGACCTTCGTGAGTGGTCCTCTGCTCCTGCGTCTGGCCCACCTCGGGGCATTCGCGGCCGTACGCCTGAAACCGCGCTCCCGGAACGGCTTCGAACGACGCCAGAATGAAATCCGCCTGAAGTTCTTCGTCCCAGTAGACCAGGTTCCCGTATTCGTTAATGCGAACCAGCTTCTGAACAGGCGTGAAACCCCGAAGCACGTAGTAGGTGTGGTGGTTGACAAAGTAAAGCGTGTGGCTGACTTGAACCTTGAATTCATGGCCGCTGGCGGCATCGCGATAGGTCCACTGATTGCCTTCCTTCAGCGGGAAGAAATCGCCCGCAGCCGCACTCATAGCAGTGAAGGTGAGAGCGAATATCGCTTTTGTCAAGTTTTTCATAATGCTTGATTTGTCCAGTTGGCGTCTCTTTCTCTTATTCCTGACAACTACTCTTCGCTCGCGCGGTTGAAAGATAAAATGCGGGGCTCTTCCTTCTGTAGAGGAAGCGAAAGGGAAAGCGCCATGGCCGCCCAGCTTGTTCCTGCGGCGGAAATCCACTGATCCTTCGCGTAAGGGAATCCGCTTTCCTTGTACGGCTGGAACGGGAAGGTTCGCGTGCGCACCAGCCACGACCCGTCCGCGAATTGGGTCCGGAGCAGGAATCCGATGCCCCGGTGGACGGCCGGATCGGACGCCGACAGGCCGGCGGCGCGCTGGAGAGCCACCAGCGCCTGGCCGGTCGCGTACGCATCGGAACTCAACTCCGGCAATTGAGACCAGCCGCCATCCGGCTTTTGTTCGGCGAGAAGCTGCCGGGCCCGCTCGCGAATCTCGCCCGGCTCCGCATTCACCCAAGCCAAGCCGAGCAACTGCATCGCGCGATCTTCCGTCGTTTCCGGTGTCGAGCGGAGCAGCCACGTACGAGCGCGCAATGCTTGCTCGTCGGGATTCTTCCCATAGAGTTGCAGAGCCCGGACGCTGAGAGCTGTAGCGGCGAAGTGACTCGACTCAATTGGCGGCCTCAGCGGAAATCCGCGGAACCCGCCGTCTTCCATCTGCCAGCGCGAGACAAGCCGGACCATGGCGTCGGTGTTCGCATCCGCCGGATGGCCATCCGCGGCTAAGCCGAGCAAGGCATAACTCACCGTGATAGACGGATCGGGAATGCGGTCATCCGACTTGACGGCTTCTTCCAGCAGCGGCTTTAAGGCCGCCAGAGTCGCCTCCGTTGTCAGACGCGCGGATTTCTCATCTACCGGGACTCCATGAGATCGGGCGGCCGCGATCGCCATCTGCGGCAGAAAAGTATGGTGGCAGGAAACACACCCGGATACGCGAACGAACTGCGTCCCGCTCTTTTGCAGCAGTGCGATCGCGCGCTGGGCCGCTTCCCGGACGCCGTTGGGATTGGAAGCGCCGGCCTTTTCGAGCGCCTGCATGATCCGCGTGTTTCCTCGGCGCGCGGCCCAGCCAAGGGCGGTGTCCCCTGCGTCATTCTTGGCGTTTGGATCCAGCCCCAGGCGCAGGAGTTCCTCGACCATGGTGGGATCGCCAGTCTCATTAAAGGCTGCCCACATCAATGCTGTCGAGCCCGAAGCATCCCGCGCCTGGACGTCCGCCCCTTTTTCCACCATCGCGCGAAACAGTTCGTTGTTTCGGAAAACTACTGGAAAGAAGATCGCCGGAAACCCGACCAGCCGGGCTTCGTTGGGATCCGCCCCGGCGTTCAAGAGCCGCATCGCCTCCTGAGTGTTGTTGTGCATCACCGCGCCCACCAGCCGGGTGGGTGGGGTAAAGTCCGGAACCTGAGCTGCGGCCAAACCGGCCAATCCAACAGCCAAAACCGTCGCGAGAATCGATGTCCGTTTCATGCCGCTGGAAGAAAGCACGGCCAGCGCCAAAGCGGTTTCATCGCTCATCTGCCTATTTTTCAATCGGTTCACCTTGCAATAACAGGCTGCCTCAGGGTCCGTGGTGCTGACATTTCGGCGTCCGTTGAAATCTCAACAACGCGGTACAATGGGCGAACGGCTCTAGTATTAACGTGCATTAAGATCCCCGAGTATACGTCATACACCCATGGATACCGAGGCTTTTCGGTTTCAGGCAGCGCTGGTTGAGATTTCGCGCGCCAGCTCAGCGGAACTCGAGGACGCAATCGCCCGCATTGCGGCCGTTGCCGCGGATGCGCTGGAAGTCGCGCGTGTCAGCATATGGCTGTTCACGGACGATCACAAACGGCTCCAGTGTGTTCACCTGTTTGACCGCGAGCGGAACGTCCATGAAAGCGGGGCCATTCTGGAGGTCGGGAACTATCCACGTTACTTCCAGGCTCTCGAGGAAAGCCGCACGATCGCCGCCGATGATGCTCGCACTCACGAGTACACGAGCGAGTTCGCCGCCGGGTACCTGGACATCCTGAACATCCACGCGATGCTCGACGTGCCGATCCGGAGGGAGGGTCGCGTCGTAGGGGTGCTGTGTAACGAACACACAAAGACTCCGCGATCCTGGCGGCTGGCGGAGCAGAATTTCGCCGGGTCGCTTGCCGATCTGACCGCGCTGACGTTTGAGACCGATCGCCGCCGGCAGGTCGAGCAGGAACTGCGGCAGTCCTTTGAACAGCTCGATCTTTTCTTCTCGCAGTCGCTCGACGGCTTCTTCTTCATGATGCTGGACGAACCCGTCCATTGGAACGATAGCGTCGATAAAGAAAAGGCTCTGGACTACATCTTTGAGCATCAGCGCATCACGAAAGTAAACGATGCGATGCTCCGTCTCCACCGGGCCACCGAGGAGCAGTTTCTAGGGAGAACGCCGAAAGACGTTTTCGCTCACAATCTGCGCCAAGGCCGGGACTTTTGCCGGCAGATGCTTGATGCGGGACACCGGCATGGAGAAAGCGAGGAGCGTCGCCTGGATGGCACTCCGGTCTGGCTCGATGGAGACTACATTTGTATCTACGACCGCGAGGGACGGTTCACCGGGAATTTCGGCATCCAGCGCGACATCACGGAACGAAAGCAGGCCGAGCAGGCTCTGCGGCGCTACAGCCAGCGGCTGAAGTTATTGCGCCAGATCGACCGCGCGATTCTGTCGGCCCGCTCGGTGCAGGAAATCGCCGCCGCCGCCTTGACCCGCTTCCAGGAACTGGTCCCTTGCCAGCGTATGAGCGTCGCAATCGTGGAAGCCGGCGGAATCACCGCCCGCCTGGTTAGCGTACTCTCCTCTGAAGACGCTCATCTGCGCCCTGGAACGCTGGGCGTCGGCTCGCAAGTCGCGCTGGACGCCTTTGGAGATCCCGACGATCTGCGCCAGGGACGCCCGTATTCCATCGCCAACCTGGCCCACGCGGAATCGACGCCGGCGCGCGCTGCGCTGGAAGCGCAGGGCATCCGCTCTCTGGTTTGCGTTCCGCTGCTGGCCAATGGCGCGCTGATCGGCACCCTGAACCTTGGATCGACCCAGGTGGCCGCATTTTCCGCGGAGCACGTGGAGATCGCCCAAGACGTTGCGGATAGTCTGGCGGTCGCGATCCGGCATGCCCACTTGAATCAGCAAGTGGCGAATCACGCCGCCGATCTAGAACAGCGCGTCGCCGACCGCACATTGGAGCTCTCCGAGGCGAATCTGCGCCTGCGCGAAAGCGAGGAACGCCTCCGCGCCCTCTATAACAACACGCCCGTGATGATGCACTCGATCGACGAACACGGATGCATACTGGACGTCAACGAGTTCTGGCTTCACACGCTCGGATACGAGCGAAGCGAGGTGATCGGACGCCCCGTGGTCGCTTTTGCCGCTCCCGAATACCAGACTTACGTTCGGGAGGAACTGATGCCGCGGCTGGCGCGGGATGGTTTCGTGAAGGACGCCGAGGCTCAGGCTTGCAAGAAAAACGGCGAGCGCGTCGACCTTCAGATCTCCTCGGTGGTCAAGCGAAGCGCGAGCGGGAAATTCCTGTTCAGCCAGACGTTCCTCCTGGATATTACGGAGCGGAAACGCGCCGAACGCGTCCGCAAGGAAACCGAAGAGCGGCTCGCTGGAATCTTTAAATCGGCGATGGACGCCATTGTCGTGGTGGACGCCGAGCGAAACATCGTGATCTTTAACCAAGCCGCCGAGAAAATGTTTCAGTGCTCTTCCCCGGACGCGTCCGGCCGCGGTATGGACTCGTTGCTTTCCGAACAGCTCGCGAGCTTTCTGGCCGACTACATTGCCGCCGCAAGTTCCGGATCTCCGCAGTGCTGGATTCCAGAAGGCCTGCACGCGATCCGCCGGAACGGGCAGCAGTTCCCGATTGAAGGCACGATCTCGCGCACCGATGTCTCGACCGGAACGTTGTTCACGATCATTTTGCGCGACATCGGCCAGCGAAAACAGTCCGAGGAAATGCTTGACCAGCTCCAGCGCGAAAACATCTACTTGCAGGAAGCGCTCAAAAGCGAGTTGAATTTCGAGGAGATCGTGGGCGCTTCGCCGGCCATTCAGAAGGTCTTCTCCAGCATCGAGATGGTGGCGAAGACCGATTCCACTGTGTTGCTGCTGGGCGAAACCGGGACCGGCAAGGAACTGATCGCCCGCGCGCTTCACAATCGCAGCCAGCGCCGGCAAAGCGTCATGGTCAAGGTGAACTGCGGCGCCCTTCCAGCCAGCCTGGTGGAAAGCGAGCTCTTCGGTCACGAAAAGGGCGCGTTTACGGGCGCCGTTTCGCAAAAAAAAGGCCGCTTCGAGTTGGCGCATCGCGGCACCATCTTCCTCGACGAAGTCGGCGAACTGCCGCTGGAAACGCAAACCAAGCTCCTGCGCGTGCTGCAAGAACAGGAGTTTGAACGGGTGGGCGGATTCCAGACGCAGAAGGTGGACGTGCGGGTGATCGCCGCCACGAACCGTGATCTGGAACAGGAAGTCCGGCGCGGCGCATTTCGCGCCGACCTCTATTACCGGCTCAATGTCTTCCCCATCGAAGTGCCGCCCTTGCGCGCTCGCAAAGACGACGTCCCCCTGCTGGCAAATTACTTCGTCCGCAAGTTCTCCCTGCGAATGGGCAAGCGAATCCAGGGGATCAACCGCGCTGTTTACGAGCAGTTGCAGCAGTACGATTGGCCCGGCAACGTTCGGGAACTTGCGAACCTGCTGGAACGCGCGGTGATTCTCTGCCAAAGCGACATTCTTGAGTTCAAGCACCTCAGCATGAGCCGGGGGAAGCAGGTTCGGGAAGGCTCCGCCGAGGGACTCCCAACTCTGGAAGAAGCCGAGCGGAGGCTCATCTTGCGCGCGCTGGAACAAACCGGAGGGATTCTGGCCGGCCCCAGCGGCGCGGCGCAGATCCTGGGGCTGAATCGCTCAACTCTGTGGTCCCGTATGAAAAAGCTCGGAATCGAACTCCCGAAGTCTCCCAAGGCGCGGGCCCAAGCCGAATAGCACTGTCCGATTTTCCGCACCGTGCTGACATATCAGCATGGAGCGCCGTAGTACTCCTTTTAAAGCAATACCTTACATTGGCCATATCCGTGCTGTCCCAAACCTGTCATGTTTCGGATTAGCAGCGTGTTTGAGACGTCGTCAGTTGTGATCACCAAAGTCGCTGGGCAGATCAGCGACGCAGAACTGGATTCGTGGTCCGATTTTCTAGCGAGCCTTGCGGCCGATCCGAATCGCTGGCTGGTGCTCGATTTTGGCGACGTCTCCCAGGTCGGCCCATTATCGGCCGAGCGGCTGATTCAGAGCCTGCCGGCGAACGTCTTGCTGCTCAACTGTCCCACGGGCATCAAGAACATGGCCGATTCGAAGGGTCTGTGCCAGCAGGTGCTGGAGCCGACCTGCGGCAAAGCGCAGCCGCGATGCCAGTGTTTCCTGAACTTCCGCCAATTGCAGCCTTCCGGAGGCGAGTCATGAAGCGATGTTCGTTATGGGATCTTTGGGTGCCCGCCATAACGGTTTGTGTCGTGCTTCCAGGTCTTGCGGGAATGTATTGGCGGTACTATGTTGACCCGTCTTTGCCGCATCCTGCTGCCATGTCGATGGCTCTTGACAGCGCCCGTCTGGAGCCGGGAGGCCAGTGCGAAGCTCCTGTCGTATCGCAGGCCAGGACGGAAGCACGCCAGACCAGAGCGCATTGACCGGCCGTTTGGGGCGGCGCACCGGAAGCGGGCGCGCACCCGCCCGGTGACCGCTTAAGAAAAATATAACGCCGTCTTTATCTCCGCCTTATTTCCCTTGACTACCCTCGTGGATGAGAGGCGTCCCCTCGCACAAGGAGAGCGATGAGCTTGGAAATAAGAGCGCGTGGAAGTGCCTTGGCGCACGCAGATGAGCAGACCATCGGCCGAAGAGCGTGGCCGGTGTGCTCCCCGCGCGGGACCAACGTTCCGCGCTGGGCTGTGATTCTCGCTGGAGGCGACGGCAGGCGCCTGTTGCCGTTGACGCGCAGGCTCGCTGGCGATGACCGGCCGAAGCAATTCTGCAAGCTGCTAGGAACGGGAACTCTGCTTGAGCAGACGCTGAAAAGGGTCTCGCGCGTCGTGGACCCGAACCATATCTTCTCGGTCGTGACGAATGGGCACGAAACGTACTTCGCGGGGTTACCCGGCGCACGCCTGATTCAGCCCTGCAACCGCGGCACAGCCCCGGCGATTTTGTACAGCCTCCTGCGGTTGCACAAGCAGAACCCGCAGGCCACGGTGGGTTTCTTTCCATCGGATCATCACTTCGCTGACGACGAAGCATTTGCGGTATGCGCCCGCGAGGCTTTCGAATTTGCGGAGATTCATCGCGATTTGGTTGTGCTCTTAGGCATCAAGCCGAGCCATGCGGAAACAGGATACGGCTGGATCGAGCCCGGCGAACCGATGATGGCCTCCGGGTCCGGCCTGATCTTCAGAGTGCGCGGATTCTGGGAAAAACCCTCCGCCGCCACCGCCACGGAGTTGATCCGGCGTGGCTGCTTTTGGAACAGCTTCGTCATCATCGGCCGGATAGAAGCGTTATTGAACCTGATCGAACACGCAATTCCTCACATGTTCCAGAAGTTTCAGGATGCTGCACCGGCCCTGTTCACTTCGGACGAAGACGCCAGCATTCTGAAGGTTTATCAGAGCATTCCCTCTTGCAGCTTCAGCAAAGATGTGCTCTGCAGCTACCCGCTAAAGCTAGCCGTGTTCTGTAGTAAGGCGCTCGAATGGACCGATGTGGGCGAAGTTGACCGCGCCCTCGCTCTCATGGGCTCCGAAAGTGGAAACTTGCCGGACCGATTGGAAGACTACAGCGAACCGGCGGTACTGAGCGGCGTGGCAGCAAGAGGCTAGGGCAGCCGGGCGTCAACAGCCGGGAAAGGAGGCAGCTCGGATGAAGAGGTTCCAGGTGGCCGCTTCCACTGCGGCGGTCGTGCTCGTGATTGCGGCGAGCGGGGGAGTCTTGCTGGGGTCCTGGGCAACGGCTAAAACAGGTAGGACCATCCCGATCTTCATGGCGGCGCAGGTATTATCCGGCGCGGCGTCTCAAGTTTCCTTCGAGGACGGATTTGCACCCGTAGCGACTCGCGCTCTCCCCGCCGTCGTAAACGTTTCTTCCTCAAAGGTCGTCCGCTCTCCTGGCGGAAGCATCCCTTCACCGTTCTTTTCGGACCCGCTTTTTCGCCAATTCTTCGGGAACGCATTTCCCAAGGACTTCCAGATTCCTCCTTCCGCTCAGCGCGAACACAGCCTGGGCTCTGGGGTCATTGTCAATCCGGATGGTTACATCCTCACCAATAACCACGTCATCAACGGGGCGAAAGACGTAAAGGTCTTGCTCGGTGACAAGCGGGAGTTCCAGGCGCGCATCATCGGCACGGATGCGAAAACCGATATCGCGATCTTGAAAGTCGACGCCACGAAGCTGCCGGTTCTCGCCTTTGGAGATTCCTCGAAGATGCAGGTGGGAAATTTCGTGCTGGCGATCGGCAATCCGTTCGGGCTAAACCAGACCGTGACGCTCGGAATCGTCAGTGCGACGGGTCGGGGAGGGCTCGGCATCGAGGACTACGAGGACTTCATTCAAACGGACGCCGCGATCAATCCCGGAAACTCGGGGGGCGCGCTGATTGACGAACGCGGCAATTTGATTGGCATCAATACCGCCATCGTTACGGGCGGAGGCGGCGGCAACCAAGGTGTTGGATTCGCGATCCCCGGCAACATGGCCCGGAACGTAATGGAGGAGATCCTCAAACACGGCAAGGTGCGGCGCGCCTGGCTCGGCGTCTCGATTCAGCCCGTGACGGAAGATATCGCTAAGGCCTTCCATCTGCCGGAGACCTACGGCGCTCTCGTGGCGGATGTGACTGAAGGCAGCCCCGCTGCCAAAAGCGGCCTGCAAACCGGAGACATCATCCTGGATATCGACGGGCAAAAGATCGAAGACAGCCGGGCTCTGCAATTGAAGATCGGCAGCATGAGCCCGGACACGACAGTGAAACTGACAGTTTTCCGGAACGGCGCAACGCGCGAACTGTCCGTGAAGCTCGGCGAGACGCCCGCCTCCTCCGAACTGAATGGAACTGCGGGAAGCAATCAAACCGCTCCGTTCCGCGGGATTTCCGTTGGGGAACTGACGCCCGACCTCATTCCGCAGCTCAAGTTGCCGGCGGGAACGAAAGGTGTCGTCGTGATGAGCGTCGATCCCGCCAGCGCTGCCGCCGAGGCTGGTCTCCAGGAGGGCGATGTGATTCAACAGGTGAATCGTCAGCCGGTATCCACGGTCGCTGGGTTTGCCCAAGCCATGCGGGCCGCCGGCAATCAGCCGGCGTTGCTTCTGGTCAACCGGAATGGGAGAACGACCTTCCTGGTCGTACCGCCACGGTGATTGTTTCATCGAAAGGAGTTGCATTATGAGTCAGGTAATGGTTCGGAAGTTCAGGGACGGCGGGCAACAGCTCCCGTTGCTACAGGAGACATTGCATCTCCTGGACGGCGTGAGGAATCGCGCCTATGAATTGTTCCAAAGACGCGGCAGCGCCCCGGGGAACGACATGGGCGATTGGCTCCAAGCCGAACAGGAGATATTCCAGGTGCCTCGCATGGAGCTCGCGGAAACCGATGGGGAGTTTCAGCTTCAGCTTGCGGTTCCCGGGTTTGAAGCCAAAGACATCCGCGTAGCCGCGCTGCCGGACGCCGTCCTCGTTGAGGGAGAAACTGCTCACCGGCATAGCGGCAAGCAGGGGCATGTCCGGGTCTGCGAGTTCGGAGAGCGAAAGGTTTTCCGCCAAATTCCGCTCCCCGGGCGAGTAGATGTGGACCGTGTCTCAGCAACCCTCGATAAGGGCGTGCTTGAGATTCACGCGGGGAAAGCGGACCACCGTGGGAAGAACGCTGCCTGATCAAACCCGCAGAGTTTGCCAGAACAGGAGTTTTCCAGAAAAGGAGTTTGCCACAAAAGGAGGTAAGTATGAGAAATATGAAATTTGCATTGTCCTTTGGCCTGCTTGCAATGGGTGCGGCACTCGCGCCGCAGGTGTACGCGGACACGTGGGACAAGTTGACTAAAGTCACGTTCAGCGCTCCGGTAGAGATTCCAGGCCAGGTGTTGCCGGCGGGCACGTACTGGTTCAAGCTGCTGGATTCCCCCTCGGACCGCAACATTGTCCAGATTTACAATGAGGCTCAGAATAAGCAGATCGCCATGATCATGGCCGTCCCGGACTACCGGCTAAAGCCAGCGGATAAGACGGTGATCACTTTCGAAGAACGGGCCGGGAATTCGCCGGAAGCGATTAAGGCATGGTTTTATCCAGGCGACAACTACGGCCAGGAATTCGTCTATCCGAAATCCCGGGCGGTGGAGTTGGCCAAAGTCGTGAAACAGCCGGTGCTGTCCATGCCGCAAAATCTGGAAGCGAACACCAAAATGTCTGTGAAATCGCCGCAAGAAGCGCCGGCGGCGGCTCTGAAGAAGGCGCCGGTTAAGGCCGAGCAACCAACCGGGCTGGAAGTGGAGATCGGCGAGGTTGTACAGACTCCGCCGCAACTTCTCGCGCAAAATGCTGCACCAACCGCGTCCGCACCAGCGAAGCCCTCGCCGGCCCAGCCGCCCGCGAAGCTTCCGAAGACCGCAAGTAACCTGCCCCTGGTGGGTTTGATCGGCTTGATCCTCGCAGGCGCCGGTTTCGGTCTGCGTTTCGCGGCCAAGAAACTGAACTAAAAACTGAACTAAAAGACGGCGGCGGGCCCGCACAGCCGTTCCGCGATATCCACCGGAAGCGCGTCTGCCGCTCCGTCGTCATCTGCGGCGGGCCGAGTCTACGCTGGTTCGCTTCGAAGACCGCGAGGGCGCGAAAAGTCCCGCCGCCTTTTTGACCCAACGTATGATTCGATCACGGAGGTGATGCTTGAGCGCCTCGCACCCCAGCGGTCCGGAATTCAATTGCCCAGGTGACCTTACGCACTTCCTATCGGCGATCACTCACGATCTGAAGGAACCGGTTCGCACGCTTCGTTGCTACGCGGACCTGTTGGCGCAGCGGTTATTAGAGAGTTGCGATCCGGAGACGAACCGGCTCTTGACATACATCTTAGAGGCGACCACGCGATTGCAGACGCTTATCGATGACGCACTGGCTTTCGCTCTCGCCGGCGCCTCAGGAGCCGATCGATCGAATGTGGATCTGGAGCAGGTTGTGCTGTTTGTCGTATCGAGTCTTCAACCTTCCATCGCGCAAGCTGAGGCCGTGATCACCAAGGAGCCGCTTCCGACCGTTTCGGCCAACTTCGGTGCACTGGTGGAACTGTTCCAGAACGTCATCGCGAACGCAATCAAATACCACGCAGACGTGCCGCCGCGGATTCATATTGCCTGCATAAGGAGCGGCCCAGACTGGATCTTGTCGGTTTCCGACAACGGCATCGGGATCCAGAGGGAGTACCAGGAAGACGTTTTCCTGCCGCTCAAGCGGCTCTACTCGCAACAGCAATATCCTGGAAGTGGGCTGGGCTTGGCGATCTGCAAGCGGATCGTCGAATCGCATGGCGGCAGGATCTGGCTGGAGTCCCGGCCTGGAGTGGGGACAACCGTCTATTTCACGCTCCCGGTTTTCCGCGAACAGGCTGGTCACGGCGGGACCGTCCCTTCAGGCCCGCCCCCATCACGGCGGGACGAAAGCGCTCCAGAAAGCCCTGAGAAATCTTGCGAGCGCCGGGCTTGGCCGATCAGAAACCGCGGACTGGTAAAGAAAAACATAACGGGTTCTTTATCCTCGGCTAACGCAGGGCCGGATATGTTGGGAACGCGACATGGCGAGCCGCTTCCCCCGAAAAGAGCTTCACGATGAAGCGGCTCGTAACGGAGGTCAAATATGAAGCTGATTGCATTGTGCGCCTGGGCCGTCCTGCTGGCTCCTTTTGCACTCGCCGTCGAACACGTCACCGCCGTCCACGGCACTATCTCCAAAGTGGATGCGGCGACCAAGACAATCGTATTGAAAGCCGCTGACGGAACCGAGCATACTCTGCGCCTGGTGGCCAGAACAGCCGTTCACGGAACGGAAGCCGCGTCACGAGACGCCTTCCATGGATTGAAGGAGGGACAGGAAGTCGTCGCCCACTACACCAGGAAGGGCGCCGAGGAAACAGCAGTCGAAGTCGACAGGGTCGGCAAGGACGGAATGAAGGCGGCGGACGGTACCGTCTCCGAATTGGATCGAAGAAGCAAAAAGCTGGTCATGAAGACTGCGAACGGCGCTGAGCAGGAATTTCAGGTGACCGATCGGGCCGTCGAAGAAGCCGGCAGAGACCTAGGCGAAGGCTCCGAGAAATCGGCACGGGTCACGGTCTACTACACAGAGAACGCCGGCAAGAAAATAGCCCACTTTTTCGAGAGCCGTTAGCGCCGCCGTTCGGAGGGCGGCGTGAGTGACCGAGTGAGGAGGTTGTTTTTAAATGATTACAAAACGGCGTGGATGTTTTTGGGCGGCGTGCTGCCTGTCGATGTTACCGCTTCAAGCTCAGTTCTCCCGCGTTACGGGCTTTGCGGGAGCGGGCGTCTCCGTTCCGGTCCAAAACATTGGTTCGCGCCTCGATACAGGCTGGAGTATGTCGGCCGGGATCGGGCCGAAACTCGGCGACCGGTACGGCGTCCTGCTCGATTTTATGTTCAGCGACACCGGCGTCAACCGGACGACGCTGGACGCTGTCCCAGCGCCCGACGGAACCGCACGAACTTTTGGATTCACAATTGACCCTGTCGTGCATTTGAACGCGAACCGAGAGGGCTCGTTCGACCTTTATCTGACCGGCGGGGGCGGAGTCTATCACCGCACCGTCGAATTCACCCAACCGGTATTAGTGCCGTTTACGGTGTTCGATCCGTTCTTTGGGCTGATCTATCCCGCAACCGGAGTCGCCAATCAAGTGATTGCCTCGCGGACCAATGTCAAAGGCGGCCTCGATATCGGCGGCGGCGTCTCCTGGAGGCTGCGCCAGAGCAAGGCCTCACTCTTCGCCGAAGCGCGATACCACTACATTTACACCGCGCCCACAGCGACCACACTTCTACCGATCACCTTCGGCATCCGCTGGTGATCCGCTGCCGCGCCTGAAAACGGCAGAAGCGGCGTTGAAGCGACTCAAGAAGCCGAAGCTCTTTCTTGCGGGTGCTCGCAAGTCCTATGTCAACGGGATACTAACCTGATCGGTCCTCCGGATATAATCGTTTCGAGAGTCTACAGCGAGCCCTCGATTACGACCCTCTGATGCGAGCAACACTTAGGCATCGTTTCGTCCGCCTGACGATTTCCGTGGGCGTCGTTGCTGCGATTCTGGCGGCCACCCCCCGGATCCCGCATGTGAAAGAGGCAACGGTGGCGCTGTTGCTGGTGCTGACCGTCGTGGGAATCGCGACCCTGTGGGGTTCCCGCGAGGCTTTGGTGGCTGCCATCGTGGCGGGTCTCGGCTTTGATTACTTCTTTCTGCCTCCTTACGGATTTGGCATTGAAGCCCCCGAGCACTGGGTCGCCCTGACCGCATTTCTGATCACGGCCCTGGCAACCGGCCAGCTCGCAGCGAGGGCCAAGCAGCGCCAGATTCTTGCGGAGCAGCAGGAACGCGAGATGGCGATGCTGTACCAGCTCACCAATGCATTTCTGGAAAGTGACGGCTCGGAAGCGACTCTGGCGGAACTGCCGCATCGAGTGTTGACGATCTTCGCCACCGAAGGCGTCGCCATCTTCGACCGAAAGAGCGGAACGACGGTCCGCGCCGGTCCTCAGGCGGGCGCCATCTCCGATCTGATGATGCAAGAGGCGGCGAACCTGGCTTGCCACATCGGCGGCGCGGGTTCCCCGTTCTCTGTGACTCCGATCCGGCACGGCGGCGAAGTGGTTGGAAGCGTAGGCATCCACGGCGGCGCGTTGTCCGTTCCGCTACGCGACGCCATCGCAGGACGGATCGGGTTGGGGCTCGCAAGGCTCTACGCCATCGAAAGGACCACCGAGGCCGAAGTGGCCCGCCGCTCCGAGGAACTCAAGTCCGCGGTTTTGGACGCCCTTGCGCACGAGATTCGAAGCCCGCTGAATTCCGTCAAAATCGCCGCCACGACTCTGCTTTCCGGGCGTCCAGACGGCGAGTCGGATAAACGAGAGATGCTGACCATCATCGACCAGGAAGTCGACCGGATGGACCATTTCATCGATGAAGCCGTGCAACTGGCTCGCATGCAGGCCGACGAACTCTCGCTGCGCAAGGAGCCGCAGAACATGACAGGGCTCCTTCAGGCGGCCATCGAGGGGATGGGTGCGCTGACCGCCCATCGCGAAGTCCAGGTGAACGTTCCGGAATCGCTCCCTCCGGCGGAATGCGACAAAAGCTTGGTCCTGCGGGTTCTCAAACAGCTTCTGAACAACGCCCTCAAGTACTCACCGGAGGGATCGCCGCTTATCGTATCGGCGGCATCCACCGAAGCCGCCATCGTGATCGACGTAATCGACCGCGGGCCTGGCGTGCGCGAGGACGAAAGGGAGCGGATTTTCGAAAAGTACTATCGGGGCCGCGCCGCCCGGGGCCGCGGCCCTGGCAGTGGATTGGGTCTGGCCAGCGCAAAATGCATCGTGGAAGCCCATGGCGGCCGGATGTGGGTCACCACTCCGCCGGGCGGAGGCGCGGCGTTCCATGTCTCTCTGCCGGTTTCCGGCACCAATCATTCCGTGGGAGCTGTCTCGTGCCCTCGACAAAGGTGATGATCGTCGATGATGAACCCCAAGCCAGGCGCGTCCTGCGCACGGCTCTGATTTCCCACGGCTTCGAAGTGATGGACGCGCGCGACGGCGAGGAAGCCCTGCAAAACCTGCGTCGTGAGACTCCGGATGTGATTCTGCTCGATCTCAAGATGCCTGGAATAGGCGGCATTCAGACGTGCAGAGAAATCCGCGAGTGCTCCGAAGTGCCGATCATTGTCGTATCCGGCCGGAAAGCAGAGCAGCAGAAGGTTGAGGCCTTAGAAAGTGGCGCGGACGACTATGTCACCAAGCCGGCCGGCGTCGCGGAGCTGATCGCCCGCATTCATGCAGTCACCCGAAGACCTTCGCTTGGACCCCATTCGCGCGTTCTGCGCCTGGACTCCGTGGAAATCGACCTCGAAAGTCATGAGGTGAACCGCAGCGGCGCCCGCATTCATCTGACTTCCAAAGAGTTCAGGCTTTTGTACTACTTTCTCCAGAACGCTGGCAAGGTGGTTTCGCACCGGCGGTTACTGCAAGCCGTCTGGGGGCCGGACTACGGCAATGAGGTCGAGTACCTCCGCGTGTTCATCAACCAGCTCCGCAAGAAGATAGAACCCGACCCGGCCCATCCCAGGTACATCCTCACCGAACCATCCTCGGGCTATCGATTCGCTCCGCCGGCGCCGGTGGTCCGAGGCGAGACACAGCGTTAGGAAAATCACTGCATTAGAAAAATCATAAGGATAACTTTACGTTTTCCTTAGAGGCGCACGCTATCGTTATGGATGGTTCGGTCCAAGCCCTGGAGTAGCGGGTAGCTCACGCCAGCGAAGCGTTGGGGATACAGTGGTTCGCATATTGCTCGTCGACGACGATCCGCACTTCCGCAAAACCCTCCGTCTCGCTCTCCGCTCTCGCGATTACGAAGTTGTCGAGGCCGCGGATGGGATTGAAGCGTTGGATTCGGTGGCGGCCACCGCGCCAGACCTGATCGTGCTCGATTGGCACTTGCCGAACATGAATGGGATCGAAACATGCCGCACCTTGCGTGCGCGCTCCAACCTGCCTGTCATCATGGTTTCGGCAAACCGGTCCAACTCGAAGCAGCGCGCTCTGGAGGCGGGCGCGAACGACTACATCAGCAAGCCGTTTTCCTTGAATGATCTGCTCACGCGCATCGAAGCCGTGCTGGAGCGGTGACTCCATAAAGAGAAACATAATTATTTCCTAACGCCGCATTTAGCCGCCGTGGATACGCTGATATTGGAGAACGGTACCGGAGGGGTCTGTCCGCAGGACAGTCCCTGGCTGTTCCGTTTCGCTCCGATGGGAGGTTGAGCCATGAAGGGTACATCGATCGCGCACGGACGAACCGCTGCGGCCCCAATCGAGGAACGGCTCGAGGCCGCCGGGATTCTGCAACGAATACTTACCGATGTCATGGACTTGACGCTGCAAACCAAACAGGCGCACTGGAATCTGCACGGAGTCAGCTTTTCCGCTGTCCACCGCCAACTGGACGAGCTGGCCGAAGCGGGACGAACATTTTCCGACCGCTTGGCGGAGCGATGTCTCGCGCTCGGAGCCGCGGCCGACGGCCGTGCGGCCACGATCGCGTCGAACACGGACTTGGATCCGTTCCCGGAAGGCCGCCTGGAAGACCGGCGCGCGGTCGTGCATATCGCGGACCGGCTTCGGACTGTATCCGAGGCGGCGCGTAGCCGGCTGGAAGAACTCGGGCAAGCCGACGCGGTTTCGCAGAATCTGGTCTGCGAGCTTCTTGAAGAAATGGAAAAACAACTGTGGATGTTTGAATCGTCCAGGAGCTAGGAGAGACCCATGAATTGCGAGGAATGTAACCGCCTGGAGCGGCTGTTTTTGGAATCGTTCGTTTTTGCGGATCGGGCCCAAACCTCAGTCCGGTGTTTCTTGATCACGCATCAGCAGTCTGCCGGCGTTTCCGACCTGGACGAGTATCTGGCGCTGCGCGCCGAGGAGCGGCGAACCTTGGAACAGCGGCACAATGCGTACCTGGCCCGGGTGCGTCACGAAAAAGACCACGGCCCGGCCGCGGCCGAATCTGGCGCTCAAAACCTGGCCGAACAGCGCCGGTGAAAAACGGCGTTATGCGATTTCGAACTCTCCCTGCACCGAGTGTGGCCGCTCTGGGCGCTCTCCTCATCTTTTGGCCGGCGCCCAAGCTCTCCGCGCAAGATGGCGATGTCTTGCGGGACACGCTCCGCAATGGCATGCGAGTTGTGATTGTGCGCAATCCGCTTGCCCCGGTGGTGACAACCGTTCTCAACTATCGGACTGGTTCCGACGAAGCGCCCGCAGGCTTTCCCGGGATGGCGCACGCTCAGGAACATATGATGTTCCGTGGCAGTCCCGGGCTTTCAGCCGGCCAGCTCGCCGCGATCGCCGCGAATCTGGGCGGAGAATTCGACGCGGATACGCAACAATCGGCCACTCAGTACTTCTTTACGGTGCCGTCCCAGGATTTCGAACTGCCTTTACATATCGAAGCCATCCGCATGGAAGGAGCGCTCGACACCGAGGAACTGTGGGGACGCGAAAGAGGCGCGATTGAACAGGAAGTCGCGCAGGATCTTTCCAATCCCCAATATGTCCTTTACTCCCGCTTGCTGGCCTCGGTGTTTAAGGAAACGCCCTATGCTCACGACGCGCTGGGGACTCGGTCGTCTTTCGAGGAAACCTCCGGGGCCATGCTTCAGGCGTTTCATCATGCGTGGTACGCGCCCAATAACGCGATTCTTGTGGTGGTGGGCGACATTCATCCCCAGCAAGTGCTCGCCTCGGTGAAGCGGCTCTTCGGCGGCATTCCCTCGCGGAATCTGCCGCCGCGCCCGGATTTTCATTTCCAACCGGTAGTGCCGGAGATCTTTGGCTTCGGCACGGATCTTCCTTACGGACTGGCGGTGATTGCGTTCCGAATGCCTGGATCGGACAGCCCGGATTTCGCGGCCGCCCAGGTGCTTGGCGATGTGCTGAGCAGCCAGCGCGGCGAGCTCTACAGCCTGGTGCCGGCAGGAAAGGCGCTGTCTGCGAGTTTCTCCCTGGATAGTTTGCCGAAGGCCGGGCTGGGGTATGCGATGGCTGCATTTCCGAAGGGCGCCGATGGGAATGCACTCCGGCAGGAGGTCCGGAACGTTTTTGCCGGCTATCTCAAGGACGGTTTTCCCGCCGAGCTGGTCGAGGCGGCCAAAAAACAGGAGATCACCGGAGCGGAGCTCCAGAAGAACTCGGTATCGGGACTCGCCATGGCCTGGTCTCAAGCCGTCGCCATCGAAGGAAGAAATTCTCCCGATGACGATCTGAGAGCGATCCAGCGGGTTACGGTGGCGGATGTGAATCGTGTCGCGCGGGAATATCTCAACTTGGACGCCAGCATTGAGGCGGTGCTCACGCCGCAAGCATCGGGCCAGCCGGTGTCTTCGGCGCCGGTGCAAAGACGCGAATCCCTGGCGTCGAAAGAAGTATCGAATGTCGCGCTGCCCCCCTGGGCGGAAAAGGACTTGAACAGGCTTTCGGTACCGGCTTCGACCGTGAAGCCGGCTGTGAGCACTCTCCCGAACGGGATCAAGCTCATCGTGCAGCCGGAGGCAGTGAGTCACACGGTTAGCGTTTATGGCCACGTCGATAACAACGCGGTTCTGGAAACACGGCCCGGTCAGGAGGGAGTCGCGGATCTGTTGGAGGCGCTCTTTCCTTATGGGTCGGCCACCCTGGACCGTTTGTCGTTCCAGAAAGCGCTGGACGACATCGGCGCCCAGGAGTCCGCGGGAGTGAACTTCTCCTTGCAGGTCATGGCGAACCATTTCGACCGAGGGGTCCAGCTCCTGGCGGACAACGAACTGCATCCCGCCTTGCCCGAGAAAGCGTTCGCGACAGTGCAGCGGCAGCTTGCAGGTGAAGTGAAGGGACTGCTGGAGAGCCCCGACTATTTGACCGGCCGGACACTCAAGAAGCTGTTGTTTCCGGAGGAAGACCCAACCCTCCGTCAAGCCACGCCGAAGACAGTGTCTGGGCGGACGCTCACGGATGTGACCGCCTATTACCGGCGCGTCATTCGGCCCGATCTGACGACGATTGTTGTGATCGGAGACATCACGCCGGCGAAGGCCCGCGATGTGGTTCAAAAGTATTTTGGCGAGTGGAAAGCGGAGGGGCCGAAGCCGCCCACTGTATTGCCGCCAGTTCCATTGAACAAACCGCTGTTCACCCAGGTGCCGGACGCCAGCCGCGTACAGGACAGCGTAACGCTCGCTGAGACTCTCGGGCTGAACCGATTCAATCCGGATTATTACGCGCTGGAACTGGGCAACCATATTCTCGGTGGCGGATTCTATGCCACACGCTTCTATCGGGACTTGCGCGAGAACGGAGGGCTGGTCTACAACGTTTCCTCGAACTTCGAAATCGGCAAAAGCCGCGGGCTGTACATAGTCCGCTACGCGTGCGACCCACAGAAAGTGTTTGTCGCCGTGGCGATCATCGAACGGGACTTGAAGGCCATGCAGGAGACGCCGCCGGCGCCGCAGGAGCTGCGTCAAGCCCAGGCGATGTTGCTTCGCGAAATTCCGTTATCCGAGTCGAGCGTGGCGCGCATCGCCGAGGGGCTGATCTCGAGGACCACTTTGGGCCTTCCTTTGGATGAGCCCACGCTCGCGGCCCATCGCTACCTGCGGCTCACCCCTGAGGACGTGAAGGCGGCATTCGCGAAATGGCTTCGCGTGACCGATCTCGTGCAGGTGACGCAAGGGCCGTCGCCCGGAATCTAGTGCATGGCCAGGGGGCAGGTTTTTCAACCTGCGCGACGGTTTGTACCGTCGCGGACTTGAGCGAGATCAGAAATCTTGCATCGCCTCTGAGAGAGCCGTCAATCCGAACAATGCATGCTCGATGCGCAGGCCCACCAGGTGGCCGAACTCTTCCGGGCGGCAGTAGATCACTTCACCCAGCAGAAGATTGTCGTCGTATTCGATCCGTACCAGGGTAAACGGGGCAAGAGGTTCTCCGAGCAAAATCTGCGTGCCGCCGTCGCTGAGGTTCCGGATCTGAGCGCGATGCACCTGCGCGGGCGTGCCGATAACGGTTACCAGGGCCCAGTGGCACAGTTCGCGCCGCTCGCTTTGCCTTTGATCGACTTGTCTTTGACCGACGCGGGGCGAGGGTGGCGCAGCTAGGGAAGCGATGGCTGGCGGCATGCTGCTATCTTCGGCACAAGCATGCGAAATTGCCATGGGCCTTCCGCCTCATACCCTCTAGGGCTAAGCCCCTAAGGTGGTCTAGGAATTCTGCACTAACCCTACAGAACGTCGGCGAAACCGCGCTTCAGGTGACGGAAAAACAGCCCTCCCAGCACGAACACGGTCACGGACCACGTCGCGATCACCGCCAGTTCACGCCAATCCGGCCACTGCGGCGAGAGGAGGCGCTGCCGGTAGGCGGTCACAAACCACGACATCGGGTTCCAGCGCACCACTGCGCGGAACGGCTCCGGAATGGCCTGCTCGCCGATCATGATTGGCGTAACCCAGAACCACAGGTTGAGGAGGACCCCCATCGCCTGCCCGGTATCGCGAAGATAGACGTGCAGGCTGGAGACCACCCAGCTCACGCCCACGGCAAGCATACCGGCAAACAGCATGTACACGGGCAGCAGAACAATCATCGGGCTGATGGTTTTGAGCCATAGCCCCACCGTCGCCACCACCAGGGCGACCGCGATCAAATGGTGGATCATCGAAGACAAGAAGATCGAAACCGGCAGCACTTCCGCCGGGAACACGGTGCGCGTGATCAGGTTGGACTGTTCCACCAGCGAGCCAGCCGAGCGTGTCACCGTCTCCTGAAACAGCCACCACGGCAGAATCCCGCAGAACAGGAACACCGGATAATTCGTGGTCACTTCTCCCGGCTGAAGGCTGACCTTGAACCAGTACTTGAACACCAGGATCCAGATCAGCAACTGAACTACGGGATACACCACGCCCCACAGCCATCCGGCGGCCGAGCCCACGTAGCGCTGGCGGAAGTCGCGCCGCACCAGTTGCGCCACCAGCGCGCGGCGCTCCACCAGATTTCGCAAAAAGTGCCGTCCCGGAATGCGGCCCACGATCTTGAGTTTAGCAGCGGGGCGCACAGAGGGGCTTCGAAATTGTGTTGTAGACTCTTACATTGTGCACGTGCTGACGCTCGCATCTCTGTCGATGCTCGGCTTTCTGGCGGGCTGGCCGCCGCTGACGGCGGATTCAATCACCGAACGCCTTAGTTACACAGCAGAGTGGCGGCTGATTCACGCCGGGAACGTCGTGTTGGAGGCCGGACCCTCATCGGCCGTGTTAAAGGTCGAATCGGCAGGTCTGGTTTCCACGCTTTACAAAATCGACGACAACTACCGGGTGCAGTTCGATTCTCCGTTCTGCGCCACGTCCAGCTTCATGGAAGCGAAGGAGGGATCGCGTCACCGCGAGACGTCTGTCACGTTCGACCGGGATCGTGGACACGCCTCTCTGATTGAGCGCGATCTGAACAAGAACACGATCGTGAGCAAAGGGGATCCACAGATTCCCAATTGCGTGCACGAGGTGATCACCGCGCTCATGCAACTCCGGCGCATGAACGTGGCTGTCGGCCAATCGGTGCAACTTCCGATCAGCGACGGACGGAAATCGGCCGCCGTAAAGGTGGAAGCCCAGGAACGGGAGCAGGTCAAAACGCCCGCGGGCACGTTCAACGCCGTCCGCTACGAAGTGAATCTGCTGAACGGCGTGGTCTACTCCCGCAAGGGACGAGCTTTTGTCTGGCTCACCGACGATAGTCGAAAACTGCCTGTCCAGTTCCGCCTGCGAATGAACTTCCCCCTTGGGACGGTCACGCTGGAGCTGGAAAAAGAAGAGCATCCCTGATCGGTAGGGCAGGGCCGACCACTCATCCCAGGCCGTCTAGAATGGAGCTATGCGGCGAATCCGCACGGCCTGCGCTTCATCCGCAGCGTGTCTGGGACTGATTGTGGCCGCTTATGCTCAGCGGCAAATGTCGGTGCCCGATCTGGTCACCTTCATCAAATCCTCGATTCAACTGCGCAACGATGACCGGGCGGTGGCCTCGATGGTCCGGCGCCTGAAGCTCACCAGCCGGTTGGACGCGTCCACTGTCGAGGACCTGCAAGGCCTCGGGGCGGGGCCGCAGACGCTTGCGGCGTTGCGCGCGCTGGTCACGGCCACCGCGAGCCTTCCGCCCGCCCAGCCAGTCGCTCCGCCGCCTCCTCCGGCCGTGATTCCGCCGCCCAGCCCGGAAGAGCTCAAGAAGATTTTGTCCGAGATCACGGCGAAGGCGCTGGACTACACCAAAAACCTCCCGAATTTCATCTGTGCGCAGGTCACCACCCGTAGTTACGACCCTTCCGGAACCGAGTCCTGGCGCCTGGTAGACAAAGTTCAGGAACAGCTCAGCTATGTCGACGGCAAAGAAGACTACAAGGTAATCCTGGTCAACAATCTTCCGGTGACCAATGTGCGGCACGATCAACTGGGCGGAATCACGTCCTCCGGTGAATTCGGAACCATGCTGTACCAGATTTTCGCTCCGCAGAGCCAGGCCGAATTCGAGTGGGAGCGCTGGGCCACGCTCCGGCGCCGTCGCATGCACGTGTTCGGATTTCGCGTCGCGCAAGCCCACTCCGATTACAGCATCAAGGACGAAACTTCGGGCCGCACCATCGTCGCCGGGTATCATGGACTGGTGTACGCGGACGCCGAAACCCGGCAGGTGATGCGAATCAAAATGGATTGCGACGGCCTGGAAGCATTTCCCATCAGCCAGGTTTCGTTGACTCTGGACTACGCGCCTACAACGATCTCCGATCTCGAGTTCGTGCTGCCCATGGCCGCCGAAGTGCGGTCCCGCACTGGCCGGGCGCTCGGAAGGAACCAGATCCAGTTTAGCCTGTATCGCAAATTCACCTCCGACGCTACGATCACGTTCGATACGCCGGACCCGGTTCCGGAAGATCAGCTCCAGGAACAGCCCGCCTCACCGCTTCCGGGGAAGCAGTAACCCCCTCGCGCCTCCCGATGGATCTGACGATTCACCACAAAGAGATCGCGCCCGCGACACGCGTTATCACGATTCGCGGGAAACTGCTGTTGGGACCGGGATGCGCCGAACTGGAAAAGCTCGTGCCCGAACTGGTCGCGGCCGGAACCCGGAACCTGGTGTTCGACCTGAGCGGCGTCACTCGGATCGATTCCACAGGAATCGGAAGGTTCATCGATACCTACGGGCGGCTGAAACAGTCCGGCGGCCAGATGCGGCTGGCAGGGGCCGCAGGAGCCGTCAGGGACTCATTCCGGCTTACCAGGCTGGATACGGTTTTTTCGTTCTATCCGAGCGTGGATGAGGCTTGCAACGGTCTCTAAGGTTTCGCGGGAGGCAGATTCGGCCTGCGCGACGGTTTGTAACTGTCACAGGCTGAAAGCCCAGAGCCTGCGATAATAGGCGGGTCCGTGAGCACAGCGCCGAACATCCGTGATTCTTCCGGAGCGATTGGCTCCCTGGGAACATCCGCCGGACTTCTGCCATACCGTTCCGCGTTGACGCGCCTGGCGTCGCTCGCCGCCCTGTTTGTAGCCGAACTGCTCCTCATCTCCACACGATTCGACGGCGCCACGCTGGGGCAACGGGCCGGCCTCTTGGGCGCGATCCGCTTGACCGGTCCTTGGATTCTTCGCGGAATCGTCGGGTTTTGCGCAGTGTATGCGTCCCTGGCGATCCTGCAAAAGAAGACGGCGCTTGCGGCTGTGGTCCGCGAGGTAGCGCGCTCATCGGTGGCGTGGGGCTGGCTCGCCGCGCATCTCGCGGCGTTAGCGACCGTACTGATCTTGGGATCCCGTCTTTATGGCGGAGCCGATGTTTCGGATCTGATGGCCGCAGCCTGGCTGGGGACGGGACTGCTCGCGGTGGCCGCAGGGAGTCTCGCGTTCTTCCCCGCCCCGCTCTGGCGGGACTTTGGGCGAGCTACCGGAAACACGTGGATGTACGCGCTCACGGCGGCTGCTCTGGCATGCCTGACGGTCGGTTTAAGCCAATCGATGTGGCAGTCGGCCGCGGGACTCACGTTTCAACTTGTCCAGCTATTACTGCGTCCGCTGATCCCAGCCCTCACTGCGGATCCCGCGCACTTGCTGATTCGCGGGCGCACCTTCGGCGTAATCATTAACCAGGAGTGCTCCGGGCTGGAGGGCACCGGACTGATTTTGGTGTTCGGTTTGGTCTGGCTATGGCTATTCCGGCGCGAGTTCCGGTTCCCGCAGGCCTTGCTGCTTCTGCCGGCAGGCGCCGTGATTCTCTACCTTCTGAACGCTGTGCGGATCGCGGCTTTGCTCTTGATTGGGGATGCCGGCGCGCGCCAAATCGCCGCGGAAGGATTTCACTCCCAGGCGGGCTGGATTCTGTTCAACAGCGTCGCATTCGGGCTTGCCGTGTTCGCGCGCCGCTTGCCCTGGTTATCAGTGGGCGCGCCGGCGCCGACTGCCGCCCACGAAGCTACCGAGAATCCGACGGCCGCCTACCTCGCGCCTTTCCTGGCCATCCTCGCAAGCGGGATGCTGTCCCGCGCCGCATCGGGATCCTTTGAGTGGCTTTACCCATTGCGCTTCCTCGCGGCGGCCGTCATGCTCTGGATGTTCCGGCGCAAGTACAAAGAACTGAACTGGCGGTTCGGATGGCCGGCGGTGGCCACAGGAGGGGCGGTCTTCCTGGCGTGGATAGGACTGGACCGGTTCGGCGGCATGCAGCCTCTGGGTATGCCCGGCGCCCTGAGCGGCTCGGCCGCACCCGTCGCGGCGGTTTGGATCCTGTGCCGAGTCCTGGCAGCGACTCTTACAGTGCCGGCCGCCGAGGAGCTGGCATTCCGGGGATACGCGATGCGCCGGTTGACGTCAGCCGATTTCGAAGGGATCGCACTGCGGGGCGCGAGCTTCTTTGGAGTTTTCGCGTCGGCCGCGGCGTTTGGCCTGATGCATGGAGAACGCTGGCTGGGTGGGGTCATCGCCGGCGTGCTGTATGCTCTGTTGGCGCGCCGTACCAACCGCATTGGAGACGCCGTCGCGGCGCATGCCGTGACCAACGCCCTGTTGGCCGCAGCGGTGCTTCTCTTCGGGCAATGGCAGTACTGGTAAGGTGGTTCTTCCTCTGGTATTGCTTCATTCCATCGCACGTGTTAGACTGCCCTGGTTCGGAGACTAACCATCATGATGAAGATTGGCGGAACGTTCGTCCTGCTGCTGGGAATGGCGGGCTTTGTCTTTGCAGGCGGCGTCTCAGTCCCTGAGATCGACGGGACCTCCGCGGTCGCGGCGGTTGCACTGCTATCGGGCGCAATGCTGGTTTTGCGCGGGCGGCGGAAAAAAAGAGGAGCGTAATCATGAAATCGATCGGCGCATTGGCCCTGCTGCTCAGCATGGCTAGCTGTGTTTTTGGAGCGGTGACTACCGTGCCGGAAATCGACGCAGGTTCCGCGGTAACGGCCGTGGCATTGCTTTCCGGCGGCCTGCTGATTTTGCGGGGACGCCGTAAAAAGTAAGGGCCTCAGCGCACATCGCGCGACGCCCGGAACGGGTGCGCCAGCATTGAAGTGATCCGCACGCTGGAAGCATCCTGGTATCCGCGCAGCCCGACGGTAAACTTGTCCTTTCCAGCAACCGGCTGATCCTGGTAGGTTCCAAACAGCCGGTCCCACCAGGTAAAGATCTCCCCCAGATTCCTGAATTGTTCCTGATCGCGCTCAGAATGATGGATGCGATGTACGTCGGGCGTGACCAAGCAAGCGCGCACCAGCTTGTCCCAACCCTGTGGCAGGGACGCGTTGGCGTGTTCGAAGAAACTGAAGAAGCAGGCGCACACCTCCGCGGCTAGCACCGCGCCAGGCGGCGGAGCCAGCAGCGCAATCAGGCCCAGCGTTCCGCCTTGAATCATCAGGAATTCCAAAGGGTGCGCGCGCACGCCCGTGGATACGTCGAAATCGGGATCGGAATGATGCACCTGGTGAATGCGCCATAACCACGAAACCGAGTGCTGCAAGCGATGCAGGGAATATTTCAGCAGGTCCAGGAGCAGGAACGCCCCACCGGCCCGGATCCAGAACGGGATCCAAGGCCGGTTCAGCAGGCCCCAGGAGCTTCCTGCCACGGCAACCGAAGCTAGAACCGGGGTCAACCGCAAGCAGGCGCTGCTGAACACGGTCCCCAGCAGCAGTGCGATTCCATGCGCGCTCCAGCGGCGTCCCGGAGCCCTGCTAAGCCTCATGCTGGGAGCAAAGGATTCCCACACGGCTACTCCCAGAAAAGCCATGACAAACATGGACCAATAGGCCGGGCTTTCCACGCCGATCCAGGACATAGAAAAGCTAGGTCTGGCTACGCTGGGCGCGCGACAGTTCCAGCAGTGTCTCGGCGACCTCCCTGGGCCGGTCGATCGACCGCATTACAATCCTGCTGGTTTCACCCGCAGTTTCCAGTGAGAGGTCGCCGGTGTTGATGATCCGCTGCCCGAGCGTCTGGTCAAAACGCACGTCCTGAACCTTCACCATCTCCATAATGCGGGAACTCTTGGAAAACAGGCCAGATTCGTAACGCAAACGGTCTCCCTGCACATCTAAAGTGGTAGTACGGCGGCGCAGGTGACGGATTCCCGTCAGGAGAAGCAGGGCGATCGGAGCAAGCAGGGGAGCCCAGAGCGGTACGTCCGGTGGGTTCGCTGCGCCTAACCAGTAGACCGTGATGGCGGCGGCCAAAACAGCGATCAGACCGTAGGCGATTTTGACACCTTTCAGGGACTGGCGGACTTGCATCGGCTGCATGATAGCATGAGGCGCTCGCCCATGACGGAATTTGCGGCTGGCACAATGGGGAATAGCAGGATGAACACCGAACGAGCGCAGACGCGCGTACTGGTTGTAGACGACGAAGAGAGCCAGCGCACCGCTTTGGCGGCGATGATCGCTCTGTGGGGTTATGCGGTGGATACCGCCGCCGACGGGCAGGAAGCGCTCGACAAGCTCGCCGAGGGCGTGTACCACGTCATCGTCACCGACATGATGATGCCGCGCATGGATGGAACCGAACTGCTCAAACGTTTGAAAGCCCAGGGCGGGGCCCCGCCGGTGATCGTGCAAACGGCGTTCGGAAACCTGGAGACCTCCGTGGCGACGGTCCACGATCTGGGCGCGTACTGGTTCCTGGAAAAGCCCGTTCAGTCGCAAGCCTTGAAGCTGCTGGTGGAGCGCGCCGCCACGCAAGGCCGCCTGGCGGAGCATGCCGAGCGTCTGGAGCGCCAGCTCACCTATCAGGGCGTGCTCGGCGAAATGGTGGGCGCATCGCAGAAGATGCAGCAGGTCTTCGCTTTGATCCATCAGGTGGCCCCCAGTCGCGCCGCCGTCCTGATTACGGGCGAAAGCGGCACCGGAAAAGAGCTCGCTGCCCGCGCGATTCATCTGCTCAGCCCCCGCAAGGCCGGACCGTTCGTGGCGATCAATTGCGCCGCATTACCGGATTCGCTCATGGAGAGCGAGCTGTTCGGGCATGAAAAAGGCGCGTTCACGGGCGCGGTGGAGCGCCGCGCCGGATGCTTCGAGCTGGCCCAGAACGGTACCGTGCTGCTGGATGAAATCGGCGACATGCCCATCGGCACGCAAGCCAAACTGCTGCGCGTTCTCGAGGACGGTCGCGTCCGGCGCCTGGGGGGAAAAAGCGAGATCCAACTGGATGTGCGCGTGATCGCCTCCACGAATTCTCCCTTGGACAGTGCGATCAAAGAGGGCAGATTCCGGGAAGACCTGTTTTATCGCTTGAACGTATTTCCGATTCCCCTGCCTGCGTTGCGGGAGCGCAAGGATGATCTGCCGATCCTCTCCCAGACACTGCTCCAGGAGCTGAATCGCAAGCACGCGACAAAAGTAACGGAGCTTGCTGGAGAGGTGCTGGAGCGGTTTCAGGCCTACGACTGGCCCGGCAACGTGCGCGAGCTGCGCAATGTGCTGGAACGCGCCGTCATCCTGGCCGGGGAGGGTACTGTCCAGATGATCCATCTGCCGCCGGGATTTTCCGGCGCGCCCGTGCCGGCCAGCGCCGTCGCGGTTGAACAGGGCGAGCTGCGCGTCCGTGTGGGCCAGACCATTGAGCAGGCCGAGCGCGCGCTGATCGAACTGACATTGGAACACACCAAAAACAATAAGACGCGCGCGGCGGAAATCCTCGGAATCAGCCAGAAAACTTTATTCAACAAGCTGAAGGAATACGGCGCGCAAGGGGCTGGCGCGGCGTGAGCCCGGCTTCCCGGCTCATCGGCGCTTGTCGATTTTGATGTCGCTCCGCGTCCGGCTAATCCTGCTGATCCTGGTGGTGGTCGCGCTCGCCGCGGTCACGCTTTCCGCGGTGGAACTGGAGACTCTGGTCGACCTGCTGACATCGGACGCCATTGCCCGCAGCCGCCTGACGGCGCAGCAGGTCAGCGCCTTGCTGCTCGACCATGTGGACCGGTACTCGGAGAATTACCCCACCCCGCTGGGCCTGGAAGAGACCAAGTTGCTTTGGAACAGCATCGTATCCGATGACGCGCAATTCCATCAATTGCTGCTTCAGATGCTGGCCGCCTCCACCTCGCTTCTCGAAATTAACGTCGCCGGCGAGGACGGCAGGATTCTGGCGTCCTCCAATCCGCAGGCCGTTCACACCGCGATGCAGCCTCGCGAGAATTTCGAAACCTGGGGCCAAATTCCCTGGTACCGCCGCACGCTGGATCTGCTAACGCGGCAGCGCCCGGATTGGGAGATCCCGGTGGGTCTGGGTGTGGGCGATCAGCGTATCTTCACCATTCAAGTGGTCACCTCCAGCGTGTTTCTGCGCGACGCCTTGCGGCCGCAAATCGTCTGGCTCGGCTCGGTGTCCTTCGGGGCCATCGGCCTTTCGCTGCTGCTGACCATGATCGCGACCACCCGCGCGCTCCGCCCGGTGAAACGGATCGAAGACACCATCGACCGGATCGCCCAGGGAGCGGCCGCCGCCGAAGAGCCGGACGGCGGGCTGGCCAAGGAGTTCCGCGTGGTGGAAAACAAACTGACCCTGCTTGGGCAACAGTTTCGCGGAGCGCGCGCCGATGCCAGCGAACTGCGCCATAACGTGGACCTGCTGCTGGAGCGAATGGCGTCGCAGTTGGATGTGGCCACCAGATTAGCCGCCATCAGCCGGATCACGGGCGGCGTGGCGCACGAGATCAAGAATCCGCTGAATGCGATTGCGTTGCGCCTGGAGTTGCTGCGCGCCCGCCTTGGCAATCCCGATCCGGCACTTACCAGCGAAATCGATGTGCTCTCGAAGGAAGTTCTCCGCCTGGATCGCGTAGTCAAGACATTTCTGGATTTTTCGCGCCCGGTGGAAGTGCATCTTCAGGATCTCGATCTGGGCGCACTGGCGCGGGAAGTCACCGATTTCATAACCCCCCAGGCCCGCAGAGCCAATATCGACGTGCAATTCTCCGCTCCGCCGGAGCCGCTGCCGATGCGCGGCGATCCGGATCTGTTGAAACAAGCCATTCTCAATCTGGCAACGAATGCGATGGACGCTATGAGCGGCACAGGACCGGGCGGGATTCTGCGCGTCCGCGTGGAAAGGGGAGGCGATAAACTGATACTTGAGGTGTCGGATACCGGTTCTGGGATTCCCCCGGAACTGCGGAACAAGGTGTTCCAGCTCTACTTCACCACCAAACCGGGAGGATCGGGCATCGGTTTAGCGATGACCTACCGAGCAGTACAGTTGCATAATGGAACTATCAGCTTTACCAGCGAAGCTGATTCGGGAACGACATTCCGGCTTGAATTCCCGGGGAACCTCCGCCATGCCTGATTCGTTTCACGCCCGCCCGAGTGTCTGCCGTGCGGAGACCGGCACAGGGCCGGCGCGTGTGTCAGGCTCCGTTGTGCCGCTCAGGGTTTTGAAGAGGACTGCGGCTGCGCTATGTCTGGCAGGTTCTCTCGGCGCATCGGGGTGCATTTTCCACCGGCCTCCGCGAGCCTTCAATCCACCGTATATCGCCCCAAAACCTCCCGAGCCCCTTCCGCCGCCCGCGCTGATCGGTCCGCCGCCCGAAGTAGCCTTCGAGCCGGTTCTGTACGACTTTCCGCAGCAGACCGATCCGTCCTCGCGATTTCCGGAACTGCCGCCTCCTCGCCCGCCGCGCCCGCCGGTGGCGAACATACCCAAGCCGCTTCCGGCTCCCGTAGAAGGCCCTCCCGCTCAGCCACCGAAGCTGGCCCAAATCCTGACGCCGGAGGAGTCCCGCAGAAACACGCAAGAGCTGGAGCAATATCTAGGGAGTGTAAAGCGGGCGCTCACGATGGTACAGGGAAAGACCCTGACGCCCGAGCAGAGGGACATCGCCAAACTGGTGGAGACCTTCCTAAAACAAGCAGAGCAGGCGCGGGAGCAAGACCTGGTGACGGCAGTCAACCTAGCGAGGCGTGCAGATCTCCTCGCCAAGGATCTTCTCGAGCGCCTGCCCTGATGGTCGCCGCGTCGGAGGGAGCCAGCGACCAACTGAATGCCCGCACCCCAGGGGTGTCGGATGAGGCGCGGACAAACTCGGATTCACTACTCCTTGCTGGCGACCGTGGTGGGCTGGGTTGCTTCCGGCACCCACAGCCGCACTTCCACACGCCGGTTCTGCTTGCGTCCTTCGCGCGTCTTATCGTCCGCCACCGGCAGTGCATAGCCGGACCCCAGCATGGTGATGTCACGAACAGGAATCTTGTGCTCGTTCACCAGGTACCGCGTGACGGCTTCTGCTCGGGCTTGGCTCAACCGCTCGTTCCCGAGGGCCGAACCGGTCTTGTCCGTGAATCCCTGGACCTCGATGACGTAGCGATCCTTGCCTTCGGCCGCTTTAGCCAGATCGTCGAGTTCGGCTTTGGCATCCTTGGTCAGAGTGGCCTGGTTCAGATTGAATAAGACCGTGGCCGATTTGGCCATCTGGAACTTGTTCATGGCGACCATGTTCTTCTCGAGCACATCGGCGCGCTGGTTCGTGCGCTCCGCCAAGGTGCGCGCACTGTCAGCTGCCTTCTGGGCGCCGTCAGCGGCCCGCTGCGCGTTGTCGGCGCGTTCCCCCGCTCTCTGAGCGGATTGCCCGGCCGCAACTGCCTTGGAATCCGCATCCTTCACCTGCTCTTTCGTCCGGGACAAGTCCGTGGTCAGGCTATCGATGTCCTTCGCATGATCCGCGAGTTGCTTGTCCTGGTCGGTGTTCTTCTGTTCGGTCGCCGTGACGCGGCTCTCCACCGGAGCGACGGTCTTGGCCACATACTTGTGGGTCGCCACGCAGCCGGATCCCATCAGGCTCAACAGCATCGCCCCTGCCATCGTAATGTTCGTTTTCATCTTCACTTTCCCCTTTCGAGACTTGCCCTTCGATTCAGACCAGTGTGGTCGATCCCCGGGCCAGCTACGCCCCCTGAAGGGCGCTGGGTGGAGCCAGCCCGGAGACCGATGCCCGCGGGAGCAACCACGGGATCCTTTATAAGACTCATATAAGACTCGGAGCGCCGGAATGGGTCGGTAGGATCTTCCCAGCCAGAACAAGATAATATTTACCTGTTTCCGAGGTAAACAACTGATTCTGCGACCCTCCGCGCTTCACGGTGTAGGTTCGGAGCACGTCGGGGGCCATAATTTACCGGGCATCCGGCGTTTTACTGAGCTGCCGCCGGAAGCGCCGCTTTGCCGTCCAGCGTGAACACGAGCAGCTTCGGCGTGACCTGCGGTCCGCCCAATCCGGGAGGCGGGGCCGGAGCGGCCGCACCACCGGCAGCAGGCGGAGCCGGAGGCGTTGGGGGTGTACCCGGTCCGCGCCCCGCACCCCCGCCGGGCGCTAAAGCGGGCAGTGTGCCCACCCCGCCTGCGAGCGCGATGTATTGTTTGCCGTCGAGCATATAGGTGATCGGCGGACCCATGCCGCCACGAAGGCCGGTCTGGATCTCGAACACCTTGTCGCCCTTATCCGCCGAATAGGCGACCAGCCGGCCATCCGGGATCACCTGGAACACCAGATTTCCAGCCGTAGTGACCGTGCCACCGCCGATTCCGCCACCACCCTGCCCGCGCCAGCGTTCCTTCTGATTGACGACGTCCCACGCCAGCAGAACCCCGCCGCGGCCTTCGGGCGGCTCGGGCCCGATCGCCGGCGGAGCCGGAAGCGGCTTGGAAGGAGCGGCCGCCGGAGTTGCATTCGCGGCATCGCCCGCAGCCCCCCGGCCTCCGCGCCCGAATCCGCCGAATACGATGCCCATGTTCTGCCGTCCTTCCTGATATTTGAAATTCGGATCGGAGGCGTAATTGAAGCTTCCCCCGGGCGAAGCCGGCAAATATACCAGCCCCGTCGCCGGATTGAACGACATCGGCGACCAGTTGTGCGCGCCGCCCGGGCCCGGCGCGATCGGGATCGACTGCGTGCCGTAATAGGATTCCGGATTGATGATCGGACGCCCGGTTTCCTCGTTCAATCCTCGCGCCCAGGTCACCTGCGCGAACGGCTGGCCGGAAATGAATTTCCCGGTGACGCGGTCGATCACGTAATAGAATCCGTTCTTGTTGGCCTGCATGATCACTTTCCGCTGTTGGCCCTTGATGACCACATCGGCGAGCAGCAGTTGCTGCACGCTGTCGAAATCCCATTCGTCGCCCGGCACCATCTGGAAATACCAGGCCATCCGGCCGGTATCGGGATTCACCGCCAGAATCGACGCGGCGTAGAGATTCTCCTTGTCCTTGCCCTGCTGGCGCGCGGCCTGCGTCCAAGGTCCGGCGTTGCCGGTGCCGACATAAACAAGGTTGGCGTCGGGATCGTAGGCCATCCCATCCCAAACTGTTCCGCCGCCGCCCATCTTCATGCCTTCTGTCGACCAGGTGGTCGCGGCCCGGCGCATCTCCTCGTTCTCGGGCGGCTTGGATGGATCGCCGGGAACCGTATAAAAACGCCACGCGAACGCGCCGGTCTTGGCGTCGTGCGCCTCGAAGAATCCGCGCACCGGATACTCGGCTCCCGCGACGCCGACGATCACTTTCCCTTTGGCGATACGCGGCGCCATGGTGATTGTGTAGTTGTCCTGGGGGTACGCCACGCGCGCTTCCCAGACCGGTTTGCCGGTCTCCATGTTCAGTGCGATCAGGCGTCCGTCGATGGCCGGCGCGATGATGTTGTTTTCGTAGATCGCGATGCCGCGGTTTACAACGCCGCAGCAGATTTTCGGCTGCACGGCCGTGCGGTTCACCTCAGGATCCCAGCGCCACTTTTCCTTGCCCGTGCGCGCGTCGACGGCATAAACGATGCTCCAGTTTGTGATCCCATAGAGCGTCCCGTTGGCCATCAGCAGCGTGCCTTCCTGATTGCCTCCGCCCGGCCCGATCTCGTACAGCCAACTGAGCCCCAGACGGCTCACGTTGGTCGCGTCGATCTGCTTGAGCGGGCTGTAGCGCGTTTCACCGGGAGTGAGCCCGTAGCTCAGCCATTCCTCGCCGGTTTTGCCGGCGTTTCGTAAGATGGCGTCGTCGTAACGCCGTGGCTGCTGGCCGGGAGCGACCCAGGCCAGAAGAAGTAATCCTGCTGCCGAACTCCATAGAACGAGCTTGCGTGCGTTCATCTCCACCTCTCTGTAGTCGCGTCCGGGAGCCCCCGCAGCTCCTTCGCATTGTCGTGTTTAGAACATTCTAGCGCGTCGTCGTAGAGTCCGCCGACTGCTCTTGTAGCCCAAAGCCGTTCATGGCCGCTGATCTGGCGCTGGTTCCAGGGGTCTTGCGGCTGGGCACCGTCTAAACTTCGCTACAATCGAGAAAAATGTCCTTTCCCACCCACCGCATGCGCCGGCTGCGTGTGTCGGAGTCCATGCGCCGCCTGGTGCGCGAGACCCACTTGGAGCCCGCCGACTTCATCCTGCCTCTGTTCGTCTGCCCCGGCGAAGGCGTCCGCAAGCCGATCGGGTCCATGCCGGGCAATTTCCAGCTATCGGTCGACGAACTGGTGAAGGAATGCGAAGGAGCGCACGCGTTGGGCGTCGGCGGCGTGATCCTCTTCGGCATTCCCGATAAGAAAGACGAGTCGGCCTCGGAGAACTACGACGAAAATGGGATTGTGCAGCGGGCCGTGCGCGCAGTGAAGCGGTCGCTTCCGGAACTGCTGGTGATGACCGATGTGTGCAATTGCGAATACACCAGCCACGGGCACTGCGGCAAGGTGGTGGACGGTGAAGTGGACAACGACGCGACGCTCGAATGGCTGGCGGCCGCTGCTCTAACCCACGCCCGCGCTGGCGCCGATATCGTTGCCCCCTCGGACATGATGGACGGGCGCGTCGGCGCGATCCGGCAGAAGCTCGACGCCCACGGGTTCCAGAAAGTAGCCATCCTTTCCTATGCAGCGAAATTCGCCTCCGGCTTCTACGGACCATTCCGCGAAGCCGCGGAGTCGACGCCGTCCTTCGGCGACCGCCGCACGTATCAAATGGATCCGGCGAATGGACGCGAAGCGATGCACGAAATGGAGCTCGACCTGGAAGAAGGCGCGGACATGTTGATGGTCAAGCCGGCCCTGCCCTATCTCGACCTCGTGCGCCAGGCTCGCGACCGTTTCCCGGTTCCGATCGGCGCGTATCAGGTGTCCGGCGAGTTCAGCATGATCCTGGCGGCCGTCGAGCGCGGCTGGCTCGAGTACGAGCGCATCATGATGGAAACCCTCATTTCGATCCGCCGGGCCGGCGCGGATTTCATTCTTACGTATTTCGCCCGGGATGCCGCGCGTCTTGTGGGTTAGTTCCCTCGAACGGGTCGCGCTGCTGTTCGCCCTGCTGGCGCTGGCGGCGCTGGCGCTGCTTCTCGGCCGGCCTTCCTTCACGAACGCTTCGCGCCCGCCGCGCTTCGGCAACGCGATGCTGGCGATTCAATTCGCGCGCGACGTACAGGATGTCGACTGGATCCTGGGCGACGCGCCCAGTCCTGACCGTGAAGTGATGCGTGTGAAGCAGTACGTCGATTTCGGTTTCATCGCCTGCTACACCGGGTTGTTTCTGGCTCTAAGCGCTCTCGCCGTCCGCAAACGCGGCTGGAGGCGTGTGGCCGGAATCGCCGCGGGCATCTGCGGCCTGGCCACCGCTGCGTTCGATATAGTCGAAAACCGCGCGATCCTCATTTTGTTGGACGTGCCGCTGCGCGCGACCACCCCGGCAATGCTGCATGCGATTCGTGCTCCCGGCGCCGCCAAATGGATCCTGGCTGGTGTTACGGTGGTACTGCTGGTCCTCTCTCTTATCCCGTTTTCGAGAACTCATGAATCCACTCACTGAGATCCAATTCCGCGTTCCTTTCGATCAGATTCGAGCCGAGCACGTGGAACCGGCCATCGATGAACTGCTGGCCGACGCCGCGCAGCGGCTGGAGGCGGCCGCCGCGGATCCGAATCCGCTGCCTGCGATCGATACGATGACCGAAAGGCTCGACTATGCCTTGAGCGTCACCCGACACATCGAAAGCGTCGCCACTACGCCCGCGTTCCGTGCTGCGCATAATGCCGTTCAGCCCAAGGCGAGCGCGTTCTACTCGAGCATCCCTTTGAGCGAACCCCTGTGGAAGGCGATCCAGAAGTACGCGGCGACCGACGAAGGCCGCTCGCTCAAGGGAACGTATCGGCGCTTCCTGAAAAAAACGATCGATTCGTTTAAGCGGCATGGCGCGGACCTGGATGCTCCAGGCAAGGCTCGGCTGAAAGAGATCGACGTTTCGCTCGCGGAGGCCACCACGAAGTTCGCGGAGAACGTGCTCGATGCAACCAATGCCTGGGAGATGGTGGTCACGGACGAAGCGCAACTCAAGGGCCTGCCGCCGTCGGCGGTCGCCATGGCGCGGGCGGCCGCAGAGGCGAAAGGTGTGGCCGGCTGGCGCTTCACGCTGCAAGGTCCCAGCTACGTGGCAGTGATGACATACCTGGACGATGCGCGCGTACGCGAGCAGGTCTGGCGCGCCTACAACACCCGGGCGTCGTCAGGGGCGCACGACAACCGCAGCCTGATCGTGAAAATTCTCGAACTGCGCCGCGAAAAAGCCAAGCTGCTCGGCTTCCGGGATTTCTCGGACCTGGTGCTGGACGATCGCATGGCGCACACGGGCGAGCGCGCCCAGAATTTCCTTCGCGATTTGCGCGAGAAAACCGAAAAGCGTTTTCGGGAGGAGAACCAGGAGTTGGAGACCTTCGCCGGGCGCAAGCTCGAGCCCTGGGATATCGCTTACTGGGCCGAGAAGCAGCGCGCCGCATTGTACGATTTCGATGAAGAAGCCCTGCGGCCGTACTTCCCGCTGGAACGCGTCGTGGCTGGGATGTTCGAAATCTTCGGACGAATTCTGGGGATCCGGGTGAATCCGGCGAGCGGCATGCCGGCCTGGGATCCGCAGGTGAAAACGTACGAAGTGCGCGATACGGCGACCAATATTCATTTGGGATCGTTCTACGCCGACTGGTATCCGCGCGAAAACAAACGCGGCGGCGCATGGATGGATGCGCTCATCACGGGCGATCCAGGAAACGGTAAGCCGCATCTCGGGCTGATCTGCGGAAATCTTACGCCCCCGGTCGACGGCAAACCCGCGCTTCTGACGCATCGCGAGGCGGAAACGATCTTCCACGAGTTCGGTCACCTCCTGCATCATTTGCTGAGCCGCGTGGAAGTCCGCAGCCTGGCGGGCACTAACGTGGCCTGGGACTTCGTCGAGCTGCCTTCGCAGATCATGGAGAACTGGTGCTGGGAGCGCGAGTCGCTGGACCTGCTCGCCCGGCACTGGGAAACAAACGCGCCGATCCCGGAAGAATTATTCCAGAAAATGAAACGCGCGAAAACCTTCCGCGCCGCAAACGCGCAAATGCGCCAGCTTGGATTCGGGTTCGTGGATCTGGCGCTGCATCGCGAATGGGACGGAAAGGAAGACGTCGTGGCCTACGCACGGCGCATACTGCAACCGTTTGCGCCAGCCCCTGTGCCGGACGATTACGCCATGATCACGGCGTTCACCCACCTGTTCGCAAGCCCGGTCGGATACGGGGCCGGATACTACTCCTATAAGTGGGCCGAGGTCCTGGACGCCGACGCCTTCACGCGATTCCGCAAGGAAGGCGTGTTCAGCGCATCCGTGGGCCGTGAATATCGCGACAAGATCCTTGCGCGGGGCGATAGCGAAGATCCCGCCGAACTGTACCGATCCTTCATGGGCCGCGATCCCGACCCGCAGGCGCTGCTCGAGCGGGCCGGACTTGTATAGGTCGAAGAAATTCTTCGGCCTCTAACCGGAGCGAAATTAGGGCCGTTGAGTGGCAGAAGCAAGTCCATCGCCTACACGCGGTGAGATCTGGTTTGTGCGGCTCCCCAGCGATCCTTAAGGAAAGGGCACGGCCAGTAATCATCGTCTCTCTCGATGCACGGAAGCGGCGACGACCGTTCTGGCAGCGCCGCTGACCAACCAACATTCATCGCGACGCGCCGTTTCAGGTTTTCTGGAGCACGCCCGGCGGCTGCGGTGCCTCCTGGTCCGCTACTCTTCCCGCAGAACGCGCATCGGCTCGACGCGCGCGGCGCGGAGCGCGGGGATGAAACAGGCCAGCCCTGCTACACCGAGCGCGCCAAGGACCACGATCGTCAAGGTGAATGGGTCCGTGGGCGACACGCCATAGAGCATCCCTGCCAGAACGCGCGTGAAGACCAAAGCCAGTCCGAGCCCGGCAGCAGCCGCCAGCGTCGCGACGGCCATGCCGCGGCCGAGAAAACGCTTCACGATCTGCCCGCGCAACGCACCTAACGCCAGCCGCAGCCCGACCTCCCGCCGCCGCGTATTCACCAGGTACATCAATGTTCCGTACAGCCCGAGGCTCGCCAGCGAAACCGCCGTGATCGCGAAGAACGAAAGCAGCACTGTGCGCAGGCGGTTTTCCGAAAACGCTTCGCTCAAATGCTCGTCAAGCGGAGTGATATCGTACACCGAACGCGCCGGCTCGATCTCGTGCAGTTTCCGACGGATCGTTTCACCCATCGCGGCCGGATCTCCGTGCGTGCGAACCAGGAAAAACGTGCCCGGCTGAACGGGAGTTCCGCACCAGTAGACTGCGGGAACAGGAGGCTTGTTCAGTCCCCGCTCGCGCACGTCGCCGACGATCCCCCGGATCTCGCCGGGTAGCGCGTACGGATTCCCCGGCATCACCAGATGCCGGCCGATCGCTTGGGATCCCGCGAAATACGCATTCGCGAAGCTTCGATTCACCAGGACTCGCGCCGCGCTTGCGTCCCGGCATCCTTCGCCGGCAAGCAGGGGAATCCGCATGGTGGCGAAATAGCCCGGTGAAACAAACAGACTTTCGGCGAGGATTTTCGGCTCAGTTCCCGCGCCTCCTTCTGCCACCCGAAGATCCACTTGGTATCCGAATGGCAATCCGGGTAGCGTCATCCGCGCGGCTGCGGACTCCACGCCCGGCACGGCCCCCAGAAAGTCCAGAATCCGGTCCCCCCATTGCTTCAGCCCAGGCATGTCCGCCGTTTCTCCCCAATTCACCGCGATGTGAAATGTCAAAACATGACTCGACTCAAATCCGGGCGATACGCGTCCCAGTTCTTGGAAACTGCGTAGCAAAACTCCCGCGCCTGCGAGCAGCGCGACAGCCAGTGCCACCTGCACTCCCGACAGCACCCATTGGATTCGATTCCGCGATGAGACCAGCGCGCGGCCGGTCTGCGCCAGCGATCCAGCTAGGCTCGCGCGCGTGGAGAGAATCGCGGGGATCAGGCCGCAGAGCAGGGTGACCGCAACCGCACACACCAGCGTGTACAGGAGGATCCTCCAGTCCAGAGCGATCTCGTCCAGCCTCGGCAAGTTCTTGGCAAGCGCGCGAAACACGCGCGAGGCGCCCGTTGCTAGCCCCAACCCGAGAATCGCGCCGCCCAGCGCCAGAACGAACGTTTCCGCAAGCAACTGCGACACCACCGAAACCCGCGAAGCCCCCAGCGAATAGCGAATCGAGATCTCCTGGCATCTTTGCGACGCGCGCGACAACAGCAGCGCGGCGATATTCGTGCACGCGATCAACAGCAGCAGGGAGACCGATCCGAACAGCAGCCATAACGAGCTTCGGACGCCGCCCACGACGACCTCTTTCAGCGGCTGCATCTCTACCGAGAGTTCGCGATCGGTTCTGGGAAACTGGCGGCCGAGACCGGCTTGCACTGCGGCGATGTTTTCGCGTGCCTGCCCCACCGCAACGCCGGGTTTGAGGCGGCCCACCACCATGAACCAGGTCGCCTCCCGGGATTGCGCATAAGGCGCGTCCATGGGACTGGGAGACCACAGATCCACGTCGCGATCCGGGAACGCGAACGACGCAGGCATGACGCCCACAATCGAATTCGAAGATGCTCCCAGGCGCAGGATCTTTCCGAGCACGCCCGGATCCGCATTGAACCTTCGACGCCAGTAACGATCGCTGATGATCACAGCGCTCCGCCCGCCGAAATGTTCTTCCACTGCCTCGAAATCGCGGCCCAGCGCGGGCGGCACTCCCAGAACCCTCAGAAACTTAGGAGCGATCCACGCGCGTTTCAGCCTTTCGGGAAGTTCTCCCGAAGTCTCCGACACATCTTCGGTGTAGTAGCCAGTCAGATCCTGAAACGCGCCGTTCAGCCGGTCCCACTCGCCCAGGCGGACAGGCGCGACGTTGGTCGGCGGGTTCCTGGACCTTCTTTGCTGAAGCTGCATGAGGCGATCGCTTTCCGGAAACGGCAGCGGCCGCAGCAGAACAGCATCGATCGCCGAAAAAACCGCGCTGTTGGCGCCGATCCCTAATGCCAGCGTGAGTACGACGGTGATAGTAAACCCCGGCGTCTTCGTCAGGGAGCGCAGGGCCAGGCGAAGGTTCATGCACGGTAATACCGGGCCGTGCGCCGAAAGTTACACTTTGTGGGGCAGGCTTTCAGCCGGCGCGCCGGTTTCTAAACCGGCGCCGGTCCGGCCGTTCCCCACCAGGAACCGCCAGGCGATCATCGCCCCCGCCGCAAGCAGGGGAGGCACGGCCGCGGCCAGAAACAGATCGCGCGCCGACCATCCGTAGCCCAGCAGCACGCTCGCCAGCGTCGGCCCGATCACCGCACCTAGACGTCCGACGCCCAGGCCTGCGCCGATTCCGGTAGAGCGCAGTTCGGTCGGATAGTAGGTCGCGGCCAGGGCATTGATCGCCGCCTGTCCACCGGTGACGCACACACCCGCGATAAACACCACCGCCGTCAGACTCGCCAGCGGGATCCACGGCTGTCCGATCGCAGCGATGTTGACGCTCGCCAGCACACCGCACGTGGTCAGCACCGGCACGAAGCCCCATTTGTGAACGAACCAGCCGAGCGTGAATGCACCCACCGTCCCGCCCACCTGCACCATCGACGCGACCACGGCGGCCGTGGTCTGCGGATACCCGGCGTCGGTCACCACCGTAGTCAGCCAGCCTTGCAGGAAATACAGGTTCAGCAGGTTCATAAAGTTGATCGTCCACAGCAGCAGCGTTCCCGCCGCGCGGCCGTCGTGCAACAAGCGAACGAACGTCACGCCGCCGCGCTTCTCCGGCTCATCCGGCACCACGTACTCCGCGTCCTTTACCTCGAGCGATGGACGGATGCGTTGCATCCAGCGGCCGAGTTCCTCCAGTTTTTTCCGCTGCAACGCGAGAAATTGAAGCGACTCGGGCAAGAGCACGATCATCAGCAATGCGATCGCCAGCGGAACGGCCGCGCCAAAGTAGAATACCGAGCGCCATCCGAACCGCGGCAGCAGCCAGGCCGCGACGAATCCGCCCAGCGCCGCGCCCGCCGTAAATCCGTTCGAGACGATCATCATGATGGTCACGCGCAAACGCCGCGGGCTGTATTCGCCCACCAGCGCCATGGCGTTGGGCATGATCGCGCCCATTCCGATGCCGCCGATCACGCGCACAATCCGCAATTCTTCGAGCGAGCTCGCGCGGGCCGTCAGCCAGGTGAGCAGTGCATAGAACAAGGTCGTTCCGATCAGCACAGGACGCCGCCCGATCCGGTCGGCCAGCATGCTGCACAGGATCGATCCGATCAACACGCCGAGCGGCGCCGCGCTCAACACCGGCCCGAGCTGCACGCGGGTAATGTGCAGCTCCGCGCTTAACGCCGGCGCGACGTAGCCCAGCGACTGCACGTCGAAACCGTCCATCAACAGGCACGCGAAGCACAAGAGGTACGTGGTGCCCTGGAATGCGCCGATCCGGCTCTCATCGATGACACCTGTGACATTAATCTTGGTCACGTTGACCTTTATCTACTCTCTCTCCACAACCCCAGCGCCTTCTGCACCGGACGATCCGAGAAACTGAACAGCACCGCCTCGCCTTCTGCTTCGTGCGATACCGGGTACCAGGACGGCGCGATGAATACGTCGTTTTTCCCCCACTCGAACTCCTGACCGCCGATGTGGCTCCGCCCCGAGCCTTCCGCCACACAATAGATGGCCGCGTCGGTCGAGCGATACGCCGCGCCGCGGAATCCCTGCGGCAGCAGTTGCAGAAACGCGCCTATTGTCGGCATGGGGAAGCCTCCCGTGGCCGGATTCGCATACTGCATCTTGATCCCGTGGCAGGCATCCACTGGTCCGTTTCGATGCAGCCGCTCCAGTGCTTCCCGGCTGCGCGCATACGAATAATTGAACACCGGCGTCGTTGGCCTCGGCGGCGTGTAATCCAGCGGCAGCAAATTCTCGCTGTAGCGAGCCTGCGCGTCCCCTTCCGGACGCGTCATCGGCTGCACACCCTCCGGGTGCGGCTCCGCGAAACTTGTCCCCAGCAGATTCACAATCGGAAGATCCAGCCCGTCCAGCCAGATCACCGGTTTGTCGCCCGGATTTCCGTGATCGTGATAGGTCCAGGACGGCGTGATCACGAAGTCGCCCGGATGCATCGTGGTCCGCTCGCCGTCCACCGCGGTATAGCCGCCGTCGCTCTCGATCACGAAGCGCAGGGCGGATGTAACGTGCCGGTGCGTGGGCGTGGTCTCGCCGGGCGCGACCAATTGCAGACCCGCGTACAGGCTCTGCGTGATCAGCGACGTTCCCGGCATCGAGGGATTTTCCAGAATCAGCACCCGCCGCTCGGCTTCCTTGGCAGCGATCAGGCGGCTTGCTTCGACCAGCAGCGCACGCATCTCCTGATAGCGCCACAGCGCGGGACTCGCCGCAGGCCGCGGCTGCGAAGGAATCAGATCGGCCAGCACCTCCCACAACGGAGCCGCGTGCTTCTGCTCCAGCCGCTGATAGAACTCGCGCCGTTCCTCGGAAATCCCCGGCTTGGCGAAAAACGCCTTGGTTCCCATGTGCCGCGTTTCTAAGCGCTCGTCTCGGCCGCGGCCCCTTGCGCCGCGCGAACCTTCACTTCCATGCTGCCGATCTTCTCAATCGTCGCGACAATCACGTCGCCAGGCACAATCGGGCTCACGCCCTCCGGCGTTCCGGTGCTGATGATGTCGCCAGGAAACAGCGTATAAAACGACGACGCCATCTCGATCAGCTCCGCCACGCCGAGCGTCATATATTTCGTGTTCGAGCTCTGTTTGGTTTCCCCGTTCAACTGGATCGACAAATCCAGGCAGCCTGGATCCGGAATCTCCTCCGGAGTCACCAGCCATGGCCCCAGCACCGTATAGCTGTCCGGCGACTTGCGGAAGCTTCGGTCCTCCTGGCCGCGGATCGAAATATCCAGGCCGATGCAGTACCCGCCAACATACTTCAACGCATCTTTCCGGCTGACGTTATTCGCGCGGGCGCCGATCACCACCACGAGCTCCACCTCGTGATCGTTGCGCCGCTCCAGGTGCCACAAGCCGATGCCTTCGCCCGGCCCAACCAGCGAACTGTTAGCCTTCAGAAACAGGCCGGCTCTTTGAATCGAGACCGTGTGCCCCGGATTGCCTGCGTTCAGTTGCGAGTCGCTGGCCACCTCGCTCATGTGCTTGGCGTAGTTCACCGGCGCGGCGATAATTTTCCCCGGATTCGCCACCGGGCTCAACAGCTTCAGCCCGGCGAGGTCCCGCAACGGCGAGCTCGCCGCGATTTCCCGAATCCGCGCCGCAACAGCCGCCAGATTCGCGATCAGCGGATCGTATCCCGGCAGCGGATATCGGTATGCGGGCAGCACATCCAGCGCCGCCGTGACGTCTCTTGCCTTCGCGCCTTCCACCAGCCCCAGCCGCGAGTCTCCAAACCGGCACAAGCGCATGGAGTCATGATAAACGAACCCGCGGCCCGAACGAGGCCTATTGTTTCTGGCGATCTCCCATCATCATCTGGTGCATGTGCTCCATCATTTTCGACTCGGCCTGCACTTTGGCTTGCAGTTCCTTGAGAAGCTTTCCGTGTTTGGCCAGCTTCGCTTTCAGGGCGGCCGGATCCTTTTCGGCTTCGATGGCGGCGAAGCTCTTGGCAAGTTCGTCCACGAGTTTGCCAATTTCCGCCCGGTCTGCCATCATCTGCCCCATCATTTGGCGCTCGGCCGGAGCCTCCGGCCCCTTCTGAGCTTGAGGAGGGGCCGCCTCCGGATGATGCCCTTCGTGCTGCGCGGCTGCTCCCGTGGCCAGAAGGGCTAAGGCGGCGAAAGAGCACACCAATATTTTCCTCATACCCCACGAACGAGCAGCCTGAATGCCATTCTTAACCCCTTGTAAATTCAGCATGGGATTTCGCCGGTTGCGTCGCACCGCGCAACCGGTCTTGTCTTTTAACACTTTCTTCATGCCGCCAACCCTGATCTTGATGCGGCCTTAAGGCCCGTGCCTTTAGGCTGGAATCGGTGACTCAGCAATGCATCCGCGTCCGGTTCGGGAGCGCGCTCCCCGAGGGCGCGCCAGGCTCAGACGGGGATGGCAAACTCAACCTCAAGGTCATCTTCACCGACCTTCCGCAAACCGCCGCCGCGCTCCGGATCGCGCGCGATATGGCGCGCGGTCTCGGCGCCCGCATCACGTTGATCGCAACCCAGGTGGTTCCTTATCCATTGCCGCTGACTGCCCCCGACGTGCCCGTCGCATTCACGGAACGCCAGCTTAAATCCATCGTCCCGGAGAACATCGCCATCCAAGTCTTCCTTTGCCGGGACCGCTGCGAGGCCCTCCGTCGCGCGCTTCCACACGATGCGGTAGTGATCGTCGGCGCTCCGAACAGGCGCTGGTGGCCTTCCTGGGAAACCCAACTGACTCGGCTCCTGCGCCGCGAAGGCCGAAACGTCCTGATGGTGAACGCATGAATCCCGGGACGCCGGCGTCGGCCAGGCTTCCCGCCGCACAGTCTTCCTCCACCACCAAAGTCGTCGTCGCTACCACGGTAGCGCTCACGTTCATCTCGGTCTGGCAGGCGGCCGCCGTCGTGCTCAACGACATGGCCTCCACGATGTACTACATCGGAGGCATCGCCGAGCAGGCCATCGGCAAGTCCGCGCCCTGGATGGTACTGGCCGTGATGCTGTTCAGCTACGCTGTCCGCTCGGTGTACCTGGAAAGCTCCAGCATGTTCGTGCGCGGCGGCGTATACGTGGTTGTGCGCGACAGCATGGGACCTACCATCGCCAAGCTGTCCGTATCCGCGCTGGTCGTGGATTACATCCTCACCGGCCCGATCAGCGTCGTCAGCGCCGGCCAGTATCTGGGGAGGCTGCTTAACGAGATCAGCGAAGCTCTCCATCAGGCCTGGCGCACGAACCCAAATTCCTTCGCCGTATTCTTCAGCGTCGCGGTGACGATTTACTTCTGGTGGTCGAACATCAAGGGCGTCCCCGAATCGAGCACCAAGGCTCTGCGCATCATGCAGATCACCACCGTGATGGTCGTTATCCTCCTGATCTGGTGTCCGCTGACGCTGGTTCTGCGCGGTGGGGCTCCTCTGCCTCCGCCGCCGACGCCGTCGAACATCCACCTGGCGAAAGAATCGACCGGCTGGCTCGGCGGAACCTTCTGGACCCAGATTTCCTTCGTCGTCTTGATCGTCGCGTTCGGCCACTCGATCCTGGCCATGAGCGGATTCGAAACGCTCGCCCAGGTGTATCGCGAAATCGCGTATCCCAAACTCAAGAATTTGCGGCTGACTGCAAACATCGTCTGCACTTATTGCCTGATTTGTACCGGCGTCATCTCCGTCCTGGCAGTCATGATCATCCCGGACGCGGTTCGCCCGAACTACTACGACAACCTCATCGGCGGAGTAGTCGAGAACCTCGCGGGACCCGCCGTCCTGAAGCTCGCGTTCCACATCTTTGTGGTGATCGTCGGCGTCCTGATTCTGGCGGGCGCGGTGAACACTTCCCTTATCGGCGTGAACGGCGTCATGAACCGCGTGGCTGAGGATGGGGTGCTGCTCGACTGGTTCCGGCGCCCGCATCGCCGTTTCGGAACAACCTATCGCATCTTGAACCTGATGGCCCTGCTCCAGGTGGCAACCATCATCGCCAGTCGCGGCGACGTGCTCCTGCTGGGGGAAGCTTACGCGTTCGGCGTGGTATGGAGTTTCGCTCTCAAAGCGCTCGGGGTGCTGGTCCTGCGCTACCAACGCCACGATCAGGAGTACAAATTCCCGGGGAACATCACCCTCGGCCGCCTGGAAATTCCCCTCGGGCTGGCCGCCACTACTTCCATCCTGTTTTTGGTGGCCATTGCGAACCTGTTCTCGAAGAAGATCGCCACCATTTACGGCGTCTCGTTCACTGTCATTCTCTACACGCTGTTCCTCATCTCGGAGCACGTCAACGCCCGCAAGAAGCTCGATCATCCCGCCGAGCTCGAAAAATTCAATCTGGATCACCAGCCCGAAATCAGCGCGGCAACCCTGAAGGCGAAGCCGGGAAGCATTCTTGTCGCCATCCGCGATCCCCGCCGGCTGTGGCACCTGGACAAAGCCCTCGAGAAAACCAATTTGCGACGGCACGATATCGTCGTCATGACCGTCCGCCAGCTTTCGGCGGGAGCCGGCGAATATGGCCTGCGCGACGAGCAACTGTTTGCCCGCGACGAGCAGGAGCTTTTCTCGCACGTCGTGTCATTGGCGGAAAAAAAAGGAAAGAGCGTCGAGCTGCTGGTAATCCCCGCCGTCGATCCGTTCGATGCCATGGTGCAAACGGCCTCCCGGCTTCAGGTTTCCAAGCTCGTCGTGGGCGTGTCCGCGCGCATGGCTTCCGAAGAACTCGCGCGCCGCATCGGGCTGGCCTGGGAACGCCTGCCCGAGCCGCGCCACGCGTTTTCGCTCGAAATCACCAATCCCGACCGGCCCAGTGTCTACGCGAACCTCGGGCCGCACCCGCCACGGCTCTGGCCCGAGGATGTCGACCGCCTGCATCGCATCTGGCTGCGGCTCTCCGGCGATCCCGATATCGGCGCCCGCCTGCATCACCGGGACGTCGTGGGCGTGGCGCTTCGGAGGCTGGAACAGGATCTCAACGGCAGCGGCCATGCCGAGATTCTGGATTCCCTGGAGCGCGAAATCCGCAAGTCTCCCACGGAACTTCTTACGGGAACCCGGCCGACCTGATACTGTTGACGCTTGGCGTCCGTGAAGGAAGTGTTATCGGCAACCGCCATTCTGGCAGCCGCGACGGTTGCCTCGATTCTGCTGCGCGACAGCCTGGCTCCTACCAACCTCGCGATGCTCTATCTGGGGGGCGTGGTCGCAATCGCTGTGCGTTGCAGCCGATGGGTCGCCGTCGCGGCCTCGTTCCTCAGTGTCGCGGCTTTCGATTTCTTCTGCGTGCCTCCTTATCTGACCTTCGCCGTCTCCGACTATCAATACGGGTTCACTTTCGCGGGAATGCTCGCGGTCGCCTTGGTCATCAGCGAGCTCACGGCGCGCATTCGCATGCAGGCAGCGCATGCAATCGAGCGCGAGGCTAGCACCGAAGCCCTGTACCGGCTGTCCAGCCGCCTCGCCGGCGAGACCCGAGTGTTCGAGGCCGCCCGCGCCGCGGCATCGCTCGCGGAGGACGTCTTCGGCACGCGCGCGATCCTGTTCCTTCCCGAAGACGGCCGCCTTTCCTTCCGCCGCCGCACTTCGGACCACCTGCCCGTGCCGCCCTCCGAGGAGCCCCTCGCTCAGTGGGTCTTCGATCACGGACAGAAGGCCGGGCTGCGCACGGACACGCTTCCCTCGGCCACGGCGCTCTATCTCCCTCTGCGCGGCGCGCGCGAAACTTTCGGAGTCCTGGCGGTGCTGCCCGATCCGGCGGGCCGCATCTTTGCTCCCGAGCAGCAGCATCTGCTCGAGCTCTTCGCCGGCCAGACCGCCCTCGCCATCGAACGCACCCTGAGCCAGCGCGCCGCCGAAGAAACTCGCGTCCACATGCAGACCGAGCAAATGCGGAGCTCGCTGCTGAGCGCCGTCTCGCACGATCTCCGCACTCCGCTGGCGTCCATCACGGGAGCCGCCTCTACGCTCCGCTCCCAGGGCGACCGCTTGCCGCCGGCAACCAGACAGGAACTGCTCGACAGCATCTCCGAGGAAGCCGACCGCCTCAGCCGGCTCGTGAGCAATCTCCTGGATATGACCCGCTTTGAAGCGGGAGGCGTGGAGCTGCGGCGCGATCTGTACCCCCTCGAGGAAATCGTGGGAACCGCGCTCCATCGCATGGAAAGGCAACTCGAGGGCCGGACTGTTTCCACCGATCTTGCCGAAAACCTTCCGCTCGTGTTCGTAGACGACGTGCTGATCGGACAGGTACTGTGGAATTTGCTGGAGAACGCGTCGAAATATACCCCTGCCGGCACGCCGATCGAGCTTGCGGCGTTTGCGCAGGAAGATTCCGTCATCGTCGAAGTCCGCGACCGCGGACCAGGCATCCCTCCCGGCGAAGAGGAGCGCATTTTCCAGAAGTTCTATCGCGGCCAAACGGCAGGCGCGCGCGGCGCCGGGCTCGGTCTGCCGATCTGCCGTGCGATCGTCGAGGCGCATCGCGGGAGAATTCAGGCACGGCCGCGTCCCGGCGGCGGCGCCATCTTCCGCATTCGCCTTCCGCTGGAATCCAACTAGAGCTGCCGAAATGAAATGAAACCGCTCATTCTCCTGATCGAAGACGATCCGCAGATCCGGCGCTTCCTCCGCGCGGCGCTCTCGGCGGAAGAATACCGCCTCCAGGAGGCGACTACCGCTGAAGAAGGTTCCGCCCAAGCCGCGGCGCGCCAGCCGGACCTGATTCTGCTGGATCTCGGCCTCCCCGATCGCGACGGGCTGCACGTGATCCGCAGCGTCCGCCAGTGGGGCCAGATTCCCATCCTGGTCCTTTCGGCGCGCGGCCAGGAGAAAGACAAAATCGCGGCCCTGGATCTTGGCGCGGATGACTATGTTGCCAAGCCCTTCGCCATCGGCGAGCTCCTTGCCAGGATTCGCGCCGCGCTGCGACGCGCGTCCGCGCGCATCGATGGAGGCGGCGCGCCGGTGCGTTTCGGTCCGGTGGAAGTCGATCTGGAGAAACGCGTGGTGCGCGTCGAAGGGCGCGAAGTCCACCTCACGCCGAATGAGTACAAACTGCTACAGGCGTTGATCCAGCACGCCGGAAAAGTCCTCACCCAGCGCCAGCTTTTAAACGAAGTCTGGGGTCCGCAACACACCGAACAAGCGCAGTACTTGCGCGTTTATATCGCCCAACTTCGCCGGAAACTGGAGCGGAACCCTGCCCGTCCCAGGTACTTGCAGACCGAACCGGGAGTCGGCTACCGGCTGTTGATCGACGAACCGTAAAAGGGGGACGTGCAGAGCCCCTAAGGTACAATGAGGATAATTCTGCATGGCTCCTGTCTCCAGCCTTACTCTTCCGGAAACCCGCTCGCTCGCGCCGACGCCGTTGTGTCTGGCCGATCGCGCTCGCGGCGAATGGACCCGGGAGGCTGCCACTCTGGAATTCCCCGATTATTGTGATCTGGACGCCTGGAACGCCTTTTGTAAGGCTTCGTTACAGTTGGCGGAGCGCCATCTGCCCGCTCAATTCGCCAAAGCGCTCAGCGAATTCTTCGCTCCGGCCGGAGCGCCGTACCTGATCGTTGAAAACCTCCCGGTCGATCCCCGTCTTCCCGCCACGCCCACCGACGGCATGCGTCCTCGCGATAAGCAGGCCGTGTCTGAAGCTGTCATTTGCGGGCTTCTCGGGCAACACAGCGAGATTCTCGCGTTCTTGAACGAAAAAAGCGGCGCGCCGATTCAGGAAATCGCGCCGATTCCGGGGATGGAGCGCGTGCAGTCCAACGCCGGCCGCGTCCGCTTCGGATTCCACAGCGACAACGCCTTTCTGCCTCGCGGATTCCGTCAAAAAGGCATCATCCTCTACGGTCTCCGCAACGAAGACGCCGCCACCTTGGTTGTGACGGCGGATCAGATCGCGCAGGCCGCTCCGCCCGATCTCGCCGCGTCGCTTGCCAAGCCCATTTTCCGGCACGCCTGCCCAGCCAGCTTCGCGCTGAGCGCGGTGTCAGCCCCGTGTCCTATCCTCTGGCCCGACGAACTAGGCCTCATGCGCGTATCCGCAGCCAGCTCCTCTATTGAGCCTCTGACCGCGGAGGCATCCGCCGCGTTGAACCGATTCCGGAAGCTGGTGATAAATCTGGAACCCGTGCGCGTTGTGGTCCGTCCGGGAACGGCTCTCCTCTTTAAAGACGACCGCGTACTTCACGGCCGGGATTCGTTCGCCGGACCGCGATGGTTGCAACGCGCCTATTTCACGGATTCCCTGGATGCGCTGCGCAAGGCGACTCGCTCAGGTCCCCACGCATTCGCCTTTGATGCCGCCGCACTGCTTTGCGCCTAAGTGTAGCCCCGGCGCCTGCGATCGGCGCGCTCACTAAAATTTATCCCTGCACGCCGTCGAGCAGAAATAGTACGTCTCTCCGCCCCGGGTTTTCTGGATCGCGGTAGCTTCCGACACGAACGTTCCGCACACGGGATCTTTCTTTAGGGACTGCGCGCCCGGAACCGGCCGCCGCGGCTCCGCGGGCCCGCCGGCAAAAGCTTTGCCCACCGCCTCCAATACCGATCGCACCAGGGTCAGGATGATGACCCCGACGATCAGGTAAAAGAGGAACCGCATCACTACAGGCTATTTGCCTTTTTTGGTATTCGCGGGCTGCTTGCCCTTCGCGCCCGGACGCTCGAAGCTGGTTTGCACCGTGCTGCCAAGCTGCTCCAGAATCGCCTTCGCGCCATCGGCGTTCGGGCCGTCCGGTTTGAGCGCCAGGTATTTTTGTAGGGCCTCGATCGTGCCCGGCGGCGCCATCATCTTCCCGTTCGCGTCCAGACTCACTTTGTTCATCAGAACCAGCGCTTCCTGATAATACGCGTCCGCGTAATTCGGATCGAGCTCGATTGCCTTCTTGAAAGCCGCTTCCGCCGCGTCGTTTTGCTGCGTGTTGACGTACACCGCGCCGAGATTATAGTAATACTTGCCCGCCTGAGGGGGATCGAGTTGCGCCGCCTTGGTCAGCTCCGCCTGCGCTTCGGCCATTTTCTTGCCCTTCGCCAGCGCGAGCGCGTAATTGTTGTGATAGTTGGGATCGTCCACCTTGATCTCGACGGCCTTGGCGTACGCCGCGATGCCTTTTTCGATGGCGGCTTGCTGCTCCGCGCCGGTCTTGGTATCGGCAAAGGTGATGTAGGTTTCCGCCAGTTGCGCCCAGACGACGTGCTGGGTCGGCGCCATGGCGCTGGCCTTCTCAAAATTCTCGATGGCCACCGGGTAATTCTTGGCGTTCTTCGCTTCCATTGCCGCGTTGAAGGCGTCTTGGAGAGCCTTGTCCTTGGCCATTGCCGCTTCTTGCTCTTTCAGCTTCTTCTCGTACTCGGCTCGCTGCTCTTTGGTCATTCCCTGCTCGGCAGGCTGGCCCTGCGCGGGACCCGCTCCGGCCGCTGCGGCGGCCGCCACCTTGGCAAGATCGAATGTAATCGGCGGATTGTCGCCCTGCCTGGTGCGCACTCCGGTGACCCCGGTGACATCCTTGCCGCCCACCTGAACGACGATGTTGTACACGCCCGTCGGCAGGTTGGCGTACAGGAAGTGTCCCTTTTTGTCAGTCTTGACGTTGAAATTCTGCTTGATATCGGTCCGCTCGAGCTTGATGTTGGCTCCTTGAAGCGGCTTGCCGTCCGTTCCGATCACATCTCCCTGGATGTTCGAAGTTTGTGCGAATGCAGCAGCCGCGAACAGCAACAGCGGCGCAACACCTGCGATCTTGCGGAGCGAAGCGAAAAAGTTTTGGGTGATCATGCGATTGTAGGACCTCCAACAGTCGAGTCGGTAAGAGATTCCAAGCAACAGCATACTACAACGGCGAAAACGATCCAAAAGGTCGGATTCGGAAGAGGCTAACGACCCTCCAGCAGGAACGCACGACTCCGATCCTGATCGGCTCCCGCCCCGTCTCCTGTCATGCGCCGCGAGAGCGCTCTCGCGTAGTAGGCCTGCGGGCCGTCAGGTTTGAGAGCGATCACCTGATCCAGGTCGGCAATCGCCAGCCAGTGCTCCCCAAGCTTCTGGTACGTGGCGGCCCGCTGAAAAAAATAGTTGGCCTCATCCGGCGCGAGCTTGATGGCCCGGCTGAAATCTTCCAGAGATTCTCTCGGCCGGCCGCTCTGGCGCACTGCCACTCCCCTCAGGTTATAAGCCACCGCGAGACTCGGATTGCGCTCCAGCGCCGCGGCACAGTCTTCGATCACGCCCGTGTAGTCCTGCCGCGCCAGCCTCGCCTCGGCCCGCTCGACGTATGCGCCGGCATCGTCCGGACGCAGCCGAATGGCATCGCTAAAGTCCCGAATCGCGGGATCCGGCCGGCCGAGTCCGAAATTTGCCTCCCCGCGCAACAGATATGCTTCCGGCAGGTCGTGCTTCAGAGCCAGCGCATGATCCAACGAAAGGATTGCCTCGGCATAGCGGGTCGCTTTGACCAGCCGCCTGCCCTCGTCCAGTGCCTGCTGTGCATTCAGCGGATCCACCGAGCGGCGATACGCCCAGAACCCCAACAGGACGGCTAGGGCGGCGGCTCCAGTCCACGCAAGCACAATTCGCCTTCGGCGGCGAAAGAAGTCCTCCGCGGAAACCGGAATGGGCGCGGGGGTTTCCTTGGGAGGCTGCGCGCTCGGCACGCTATTCACGTATTTTTATGATATCGGAGCGCAGGCTTGAGCCTGTTCAGACTGCCCTTTTGCGCTTGGCCCGGAGAGCCACGAACGCGACCGCCCCCAGACCTGTGCCTAGTAGCAGAAGCGAATTCGGTTCCGGCGTCGCCAGGCAGCCTCCAGCAGTATCGCAGGAAAAGATATCCTCGCCCGCTGCGGTTCCGAAGGAGAAGAAGATGTGGGTGACGGGAAGGTCGGTGCCGCTGTTATTCGCAATGTTGAAGGCCCAGGTCGCCGTCTGATAGATCATGGGGTTGTGAGGGTTAGTCTTCAGACTGCCGTTTGCGGCTGTGTATCCTCCCGCGCCGGGGGCTCCCACAATCGAATAAGCTGGTCCGTTTGCAGACCCAGTCAGCCCGTCCAGCGAGAAGTTGCCCGAGCTATAGGAGAACGCCCAGCCGGGATCGTAACCTGCCGAGGCGATGGAGTAGTCACTGGGCCCGTTGCCTGTGATCGTCACGAGCTGAGGAGCGACTGTGCTCGGGTACGCCTGCAACGTGGGCGTTCCAGCCAGGGATGCGATTGTGAACTCGAAATCGGTAATATTCTGGCCGACATTGCTAGGGTTTACCAGCAGATTGGTGAGTGTCAGCGTTAGAAGATTGGTGCTGAACGTGAAATCAGCTTCGGCGTAAACCGTCTGGCCCGTGCTGGTAGTCCCGTTGGCGATGTAGGTCGTCGTGGCGCCGGCGATTCCCGCTGACGCCAGGAACATCAGTCCAATGCCGCCTTTCCTCATAGACACAACCACTTAGTGCTTACCCGCCAAGCTGCGGGAAAACCCTCCAAGTAAATTCTAGGCGATGGGTCCCAAATTCACAAGCCGGAAAACGCTTCGGGGGAAAGGGTTTAGTACTAGACCTCCCTCCCACGCCCGGAAGCGGTTGGCACTTTCCCTGAATGGGCCAAGCCGAAGCTGGTGAAGACACACGGGTTCTGCATCCCTTCAAGAGTGTCGCCCGTCTAAATTGGTATAGAATCGACAAAAGGGTGTCATGCGGGGATACGTCCTGTTGCTAATATCCGTTGCTATCTGGGCACGGACCCCTGAGTGGGACCGGGCGCACGAGCTCTATCAGCGTACCGAATACGTGCAAGCCCTCAATGTTCTCAACAGCGCCGCGTTTAAGGGAGCGGACGAGTGGCAGCTCATCGGCCAGTGTCACTTCATGCAGGGCAATTTTGGAAAAGCAACCGATGCTTTCGAAAAGGCGCTTGCCCTCGACCCGCAGAATTCCGAACTGAATCGCTGGCTGGGAAACACCTACGGTCGCCGCGCCGAAACCGGAAGCGTGTTTACGGCCCCGGGCAACGCCCGCAAAGCTCGCCAATACTTTGAGCGCGCCGTCGAGCTGGACCCCAACAATCGCGAAGCCGTCGCCAACCTGTTCGAATACTACCTGGAGGCGCCCGGATTCCTGGGCGGCGGCGTGGAAAAAGCCGAGAGCCTCATCCGCAACATCGGAAAACTCAGCCCCGCCGCGGCTCTGCTGGCCGGAGCGCAACTGGAAAGCAAGCGCAAGCACTATGATGCCGCGGAAGCACAGTTGCGCAAAGCAGCCCAGCTTGCCCCGCACGAGGTGGGCCGTCTGATTGACTTGGCCAAATTCCTGGCCGACCGGGGCCGTGTCAAGGAAAGCGACGAGGAGTTCCAGCAAGCCGCCCGGATGGCTCCCAACAACCCCCAAGTGCTGTTTGCCCGAGCCGAAACCTACATCCAACAGAAGCGAAACCTGAATGACGCCCGGGAATTGCTGGAGCGCTACCTATCGAGCCCGCTGACGCCGGAAGATCCGCCTCGCGACAGCGCGCGAGCGCTGCTCAAACAAGCCGGCAACTGATGTTTCATATCGAAGCTCTTCGATTCAGCATCCAGGCGCTGCGGGCAAACAAATTCCGCACGTTCCTGACGGCTTTAGGTCTGGTGATCGGAAATGCCTCCGTGATCCTGGTGGTCACGATTTCGCTCACCAGCCGCGACTATGTGCTGGATCAAATCCAGGCGCTGGGGTCGAACATGATCTACGCGCAATTCGATGGCGGCAACAACCCCGCCATGGCCGTGGCCGACGCGGATTACATCAAGATCGCCGACGTGCAGGCCGTGCGGGATCAGCTTGGATCGAGAATCATTGCCGCGACCGGCGTCATGAACAACTTCGACCGCATGCGCATCGAGGGCCGCGAGGAAGACGTCTCCATCATCGGAGCCGACCAATACTATCCCGAAGTCCGCAACCTGGCCCTGCTGGCAGGCAGATTCGTCGACGCCGACGACATCGATAGCCGGAATCACGTGGCCATGCTGACGGAAAACCTCGCCAAGCGCCTGTTTGGCGGACAGACACAGGCGGTCGGCCAGACCATCAAGCTGCACGGCCTTCAGTTCGAGATCATCGGCACGTTCAAGGAGCGGACCACCAGCTTCGGACAGTCGGAAATCACGGGCGAAAACGTGATGATCCCGATCACGGTTCTCAAGTACTTCGCTCCGCTGGAGCGCGTGGACCCGCTGTACGTCCAGGCGCGATCCACCAGCGACGTGGACGCCGTGACCCAGCGTGTGCGGGCCATCATCGAGGCGCGCCACCGGCCTGGCGCGCGTTATAAAGTCGAGAATCTTTCGGAGATCCTGAACGCCGCGCGCAACATCGCGGGCGTAATGACCGTGGTGCTCATCATGGTGAGTGCGATCGCCCTGATCATCTCCGGCATCGGCATCATGAACATCATGCTGGTGACGGTGACCGAGCGGACTCGCGAAATCGGCCTGCGCATGGCCGTCGGCGCGGCGCGCCGCGATATACTGGAACAGTTTCTGTCGGAAGCCGTGCTGATCAGCCTCGGGGGTGGACTGGCTGGCGTGGCTCTGGGCGTCGCAATTCCACTGGCGGTGAACTATTACGCCCAAGACGTCACGATCCCCATCTCAATCACCTCCATCGCGGTGGCGCTGAGTGTTTCGCTGCTGGTGGGTCTGGTGTTCGGACTGCTGCCAGCCAACCGCGCCGCACGGCTGAATCCAACAGAAGCGCTGCGCTACGAGTAGTCTCCTCCCTAGAAAGGCTTCGGCGGTCCTCGGATGAACCACGCCATGACTTCTGCAGCCATGTTCTCGAAGTACGCTGCCGGCACCACCCTGTTGTTGGCCAAATTGACCGGCCGAAATCCGTTGAGCGCGCAATCATAATCATTCGGGCACTCTTAAAAAAGTGGCCCGGTAGCGATTTGACTCACCACCGGGCCTTCTTGAGGGAAGAAAAACTGGTCTAAGGAATCGCCCGCAAAACTCGAACTATGCCTGCGGGCAGTTTACTTGGCTCCGGGGAGGGCGCCCGCGCGCCCTGTTTACGGGCTGGAACTGCTACCGCCGGCCGCCACCGTGACCGCCTCCATTGCCTCCTCGATTGCCGCCCCCGCCGCGGAACACGTTGCCGCCTCCCCCCTGTGGACGAGGCGCACCAAAGCCTCCGCCCCGTGGAGCTTCAGGCCGGCTCACCTGGGGAGCGGGCGCCGGGGCGCGCTCCCGCACGATCGGTGGACTCACCCGCACCGGCTGTTGCGGAGCGCTCCGGGGCTGCACGCCGCGGAAAGCCGGCTGCGGCGGCGGGTCCTGCCGCGGAAAATTCTGTTGCGGAAAACTGCGGACCTCCGGCGCCGGAGCGTTGCGGACCTGCGGCGGGAACCTCTGCTCCGGAATACTGCGGACCTGCGGCGCCGGCGCGCTTCGCTGCGTTTGCGGGAACCGCTGCCAGACCGGATTGTTCGTGTCGCCCGTGTTCAGATTTCCCGGATTCAAGTTACCCCGGTTGATCTGCCCGCGATTCGCATCGCGATTGGCACCGCGGTTCACCTGGGGCGTCGCGCTGGTCTCCGGCTGCGGGAACGTCTGGACGTTTCCTGGAACTCCTCGAGAGACGCCTCCCTGGAACGTGCGCGAGTTCGCATTTCCGTTCGCCGGCGCGGTTCCGCCCGCAGGACTCGAAGCCGAAGGCCCGCGAAGCACACTCGGTTGTCCGAAGCGCTGCGCTGGCCGTCCCGGAGCAGCATCGCCCACGGCTCCCGGAGCCGCAGCGGGACGCGCAACTGCTCCGCTGCGCCGCGCGAAGTTCGTATTGGCGTTCACGTGCGGCAGCGTCTGCGCGTTCACCGCGCGGTCGGAAAACCGCCGGGCTTCCGTCGTCGCATTGAAGGGCAGCCTTCCCTGCACTTCCCCGGCGCGCCCCAGATCGGCATTCGATGCCCTCACAAAATTGCTGGTGTTGATCGAGCGCCCGCGGCCGAAATCGCCGGCGCTGACGCTGGTCACGCCGTTGCGGCCGTTCACGAACCGCGCGTTGCGATAGTTGTTGATCACCGTGACATTGTTCACGATGATGGTGCTGTTGAATCCGCGTCCGTACCACGGCCGGAAGCGCTCATGCGGAGCCAGCGGAACCCAACCCACGTTGCCGTATCCGAAGCCGCCGTATCCGAAACCGGCGCTGAATCCGCCGCCGAAGCCGCTGCCCCAACCGAAGAAACTCACCAGCGCCGGCCGCCAGTAGCAGCGCACGCCAATCGGGCCCGGATACCAGGCCCAGCCGAACGAACTCATGTACCAGTTGCCGTAGTGATACGGAGCCCAGCCCCAGGGATCGCCGCTCAACCAGGTCCAGCCGTAGTAATCCACCCACACCCAGCGACCGACGCGATACGGCGCCCAGGCCGCATCCACGGTCGGAACCCAGACCTGTCCGTATGCCGGGTCGGTGGTCCAGCGGCCGTAGGCGTCCAGATCCTCAGCGCCAGTGATATCGGGGCTCACGTAGCGGTAGCTCGAGCTGTTTTCGAGCACGCGGTCGCGATCGATATTCCAGCGGTCCCATTCGTCCTGCGGGATCGCAGCCAGGATCATGTACTCGGGGTCATCCGGCGTGCCGCGAGCTTCCATGGTGCGGCCCGCGTTGAGGGTCTCGGATCCGTGCGGCGAAAAAATACCGGCGCGGCCCTGACGAACCGTGATCTCCGTCGTGCCGTCCTGCCTCACGCTCACCCGATACGTTCCTTCTTCCAGAGGGCGGACCGAAACTGTTGGCGTGCTGATTTCGACGTCCGCGCCGCTATCGCGCAACACCCGGAACGTCGTAGTGCCGGCGGCGACCTGAACCAGATAGCGGCGGTCTTCGAGCTCGCCCATGCGAACTTCTGTTTCCGGACCGAGGCGGATCAGGTTGCCCCAGTCAAACTGGACCTCCGCGCGTCCGTTGGGACCGGTGGCCACGTGGTCGTTCACCACCAGCGGTCCGTTGAGAGCAGCGGCGGTCAATTCCCCGGAATCGCCGCGGCGGATGGAAACGTCGCCGTGGACCACGCTCAGGCGCGCCACGCCGTGCTCGGGCGCATAGCCTTCGTCGGCGGGCGCGGGTTGCGCCCAGCCCGGCCCGATCGCTGCGCCCGCCAGGAGAACCGCTAACATCGTCGGCTTCATGCGCATTGTCTCCGGGCTTTATGGGGGCAAGCCGGGGGCCAAATGGTAACTCCATGAGTAGAGGAGACTTGTTGTAGCGAAGCGCGCCTCATTCCATGGTTGAAAACCACCAGGCTGCTGGGAATGCATCAGAGGCGGGCGGCATGGAACGTTTCCGGTCCCACAAATCTCATCTTATGGAACGCATGTCTGTAACGCATGCCGGGCAAAATGTGGCACACTAGAGGCGAGGGCGGGTGTCCAAGAGAATATGAAGTACTGGGCTTACTTGGCCGCCAAACTGGGGTTGGCGGGTGTGTTTCTGTACGGGCTCCGATGGACGATCCTTCGCCTGCTCCCCCCTCCCAAGCCGCTGTTCATGGTAGCGGATCCGTTCGGGCACGATCTCACCTACACGCTGGTGATGCTGGTGTACACGCTGGTCGCGGTGGGCGTGCTGTGGGCCGTGATCTTCGACCAGCGCTATCGCTGCCGGACGTGCCTTCGGCGTCTGCGGATGCCGATTCTGACGGGGGACTGGACGCATATTCTTCTGGGCCGCCCGCGAACCGAATACATTTGTCCGTTCGGCCATGGAACGCTAAAGGTCGACGAAGTGCAGATCACAGGGCATCAGGAACCCGATTGGGAGCCACACGAAGACATGTGGAAAGAGCTGGTAGCCCTGGATGACTCGAAAAAGTGATGGCGCCGTGAGCGCGAATCACTCAAAGGCGGACCTTTGGCCGTAAAACTGCGCGTTTCACGAACATCGCTGGCCTTCCGGATTTTGAAGAATCCCTGGAGCCGTGCGTTTCTCGTGTTATTCCTGGTGCTCGGAACCGCGGCCACGGGGGTATTTTCCTACTATTATTTTCGCTATTCCCGGATGATCGACGCCGAGCTGAAAGCCGGCCCGTTCTCGAATGCGACCTTGTTGTACTCGGCTCCCCGCCCGGTGCTGCTGGGAGAAGAGATCACCGGAGAGGAGATCGCCTCCTACCTGCGGCGGTGCGGCTACTCGACTTCGAACACGAGCCGCATGGGCTGGTACCTGGTTCGTCCGGATGCCGTGGAGGTGAATCCCGGGCCGGACGCGTACGATCCGGAGGGCGCGGTGATCAAGATCGCCGGCGGGCACGTGACAGAGATCATTTCCCTGCGCGATCATACGCAGCGCACACAATACGCGCTCGAGCCTGAGCTGATCAGCAACCTGTACGACAAGAAGCGCGAGAAACGCCGCATCGTGACGTTCGACGATATTCCGAAGCTGATGGTGAACGCAGTGCTGGCCGCGGAAGACAAGCATTTCTTCTCCCACGCGGGCTTCGATCCGGTGGGCATCATGCGGGCCGCCTGGCGGGACGTCTTCGATCCGGGGCGGCTGGAGGGAGCTTCCACGATCAGCCAGCAACTGGCGCGCACGTTGTGGCTGGGCACGGAGCGCGGCTGGCGCCGAAAAATCCCGGAAACTCTGATCACGATGCAGCTCGAGCAGAAGCTGACCAAGCAGCAGATTTTCGAGTATTACGCCAACTCGATTTATCTCGGCAATCAGGGCAGCTTCAGCATTCACGGATTCGGCGAGGGCGCGCAGGTGTATCTCGGAAAGGATCTCAGCAAGGTAACCTTGCCGGACGCGGCTTTGCTGGCGGGCCTGATTCAAAGCCCCGGGGCGCGGAACCCGTTCAGCCACCCCGATCGGGCGCTGAGCCGCAGAAATACGGTCCTGAAGATGATGCGCGAGGACGATTTCATCACCGAGCGCCAGTATCAGGACGCGGTGGCGACGCCGCTCGAGGTGAATCGCGGAGAGTTGGAATCAAGCGACGCTCCCTATTTCGTGGATCTGGTGAACGACGAGTTGCAGAGCCGATTTCAGGATCACGATTTTTACAACAGCTCGAATCGCGTGTACACGACGCTCGATCTGGACCTCCAGCACGACGCCGTGGAAGCGGTTCGCGTGGGACTGGCCGAGACCGATCAGCAGTGGAAGCGCAGGAATAAGAAATACGGCACCGATGCGTTTCCGCTGGCGCAGGTCGCGCTGGTGGCGATTTCGACGGAAACCGGAGAACCGCTGGCGGTGGTCGGCGGGCGGCGCTACGGCGTCAGCCAGTTGAACCACGTGATCGCGAAACGGCAGCCGGGATCGTCATTCAAGCCCTTCGTGTATGCAGCAGGCATGATGAGCGCGCTCGATCCGGCGGCGCGCACCGTGCTCACGCCGGCGACGACGGTGCTGGACGAAGAAACCACCTTCTGGTACGAAAATGACACGCGCTCCTACACGCCGAGCAACTTCGGCGACAAGTTCGAAGGGCTGATGACGCTGCGCTACGCGCTGGCGCACTCCAAGAACATTCCGGCGGTGAAGGTGGCCGAGATGGTCGGCTACGACAAGGTGGCGGAGGTGGCGCGCGCGGTCGGATTGAACGAGAATATCCAACCGACTCCCTCGATCGCCCTGGGCTCGTATGATGTCACGCCGCTGGAAATCGCCAGCGCGTACACAGTTTTCCCCAATGGCGGCGACCTGCTGAAGTCCGGCTTCATCAAGTCGATTCGCGACCGCAGCGGCGCGACGACGTTCGAGGCCAAACCCGAGCGCAAGCCGGCTCTGGATCCCCGGGTCGCGTACGTGGTGGAGAGCATGATGGAAGATGTTCTGCGCGGCACGGGGACAGGAGCGCGCGCCCGTTCCATGGGATTCTTGCTCCCCGCGGCCGGAAAGACCGGAACCTCGCGCGACGGCTGGTTCGCAGGATTCACGTCGAAAATCATCTGCGTAGTGTGGGTTGGATTTGACGATAACCGCGATTTCAAACTGGAAGGCGCCCATAGCGCTCTACCCATCTGGGTGGAATTCATGAAGCGGGCGCATGCGCACGCGGCCTACAAAAATGTGCATTCGTTCCAGCCGCCGGACGGCGTGGTGACGGCCGATATCGACGAAAGCACCGGCGAACTAGCCGCGCCCAATTGTCCCAGCGATAAGGTGCGCAGCGAGGTGTTTATCACCGGCAGCCAGCCTTTGCAGGTTTGCCACCTGCATGGGGGCGGACGCACGCTGGTTTCCGGATGGGACCCCGCGCAGCAAAGTGCGCCGGCGGCCGCTCCTGAAAACAGCAGCGTGGTCGCGGCCGCCCAGAATCCACCGACGGTTCCGGCCGCGGCTCAGGGGATTCCGCCCGCTCGGCGCAGCATCACGATCCCTCCGCCCGCAAGCCCGCAGCCCGAGCCTGCCCCTAAGAAAAAGGGCTTCTTCGGCCGCCTGAAGGATATCTTCCGATGATTGCTTCGCTCGGACGATTCGCCGGGTTTACCGCCGTGCTTGCGGCGCTCTCGTCTTCCCTATGGGCGGATGCGACGGTGCGGTATCACACCGAGATTCAGATGGCTCCCGGAACCGGAATCTCCGTTCCGCTGAATCAGGCCCTGGGCGGCCTGCGTGATATGGTGATCCGGATCAAGGGGGACAGGGCGTTCACATCGCAGGGAAACCTGGCCTCCATCATGGATCTGATGACGCAGGAGCTGACCCTGGTGGATGCGCCTCACAAGCGCTTTGCCTCGGCTCCCGCCAGCAAATATACCGAGCAGATGAAAGCGGCGGTTCCGGCCGTTCCCCCGCAGGCGCGCGAAATCTTCGCGTCCATGAAATCGAATCTGGTGTCGCGCAGCACGGGGCGCACGGAGGTGATCCAGGGGATCCCCGCGGAGGAGCGCGAGTTCGTGATGACGCTCGATATGGCCGCGCCCGGCGGCCCGGCCTCGCCCGCGCCGTTCATGAAATTGATCATGCAGATCTGGAGTCCCAAGCCGGATGACGCGCAAAGCGCGGGAGCATTGCGGGAACTGAAGCACTATACGGCGTCGGCGGCCGTGTCGATGAATCCGGCGGAGATCATCAAGCAGATCGCCGGCGGGTTGCCGGGGTTTGGCGACAATCTGGCGGCGGTCGTGAGCCAAGCCACGGCAAATGGAAGCGTGGCGTTGCGCACTCACATGGAGATCGTGATGCCGCTGCTGGCGCTCATGAGCCGGCAGCTTCCGCAGCAGCCCGGACAGCCGCTTGCCGGGCTCGACCCGAACGCCCCGCTGATGCAGTTGACGCAGGAGATTGTCGAGCTTTCGACGGAGCCGGTCGACGATGCGCTGTTTACGGTCCCGGCCGATTATCAGCCGGCCTCGCTGGAAGAGATTCTCGACGGAATGATTCCCGCGGCCCGGCCTGCGGGACCCCTTCCGCAATAGCCAGACCAAGTCGATATTCAAGCAGCGGTGCGTTCGCAGGCTACCGGGGATCGCCAGTGTCGCGCTGCGAAGGCGCGTCCGAATCGATAACGCGGAGGAATTGCGCGATCCCGCGTCGCCGCCCGCGAATCGTATGGAGCGGCCGAGAAGACGTAGGATTGCGGCGGATACAGCGCTCCGGCTCGCGCGATCCTTCCATACGACTTCCACAAGTTCTGGCGGAATCTGCAAACGTCCTACGATCTGGCGACGACGGCGCAGGCCAAGCAGGAGCAGATCGCGCGATGGTGCATCCGAGGGACGCGGCCTAGCCTAGCCGCCGGCCCTGAAGGGCGGGAATGGAAACGGAATGTCATCGGGAAGAACAGAATCGCAACCGATTCCGAGCGTTGAGGCGGCCTACCGCAGCAAGCCCATTTGATATCGCAGAATCACGCTCTGAATCTGGAAATCGTAGCGCGACGTCAGATTCTGGATTTCGGCGTTGGTCTTGTTAAGCTGGGCCTGGCTGAGCTCGACGATCGAGCCGAGCCCCAGGTCATAGCGCGATTGCGCCAGATCCATGGCGAGATTGGCCTGCGCCAGCAACTGATCCGTCAGACCGATCCGCTGGAAGGCATTGCTTGCGCTCAGCCAGGCGACGTTCACGTCGTGAGCCACGCGGTTTTCCAAGTCGCGCAAGCGCTCAGAGATCGCTTGCGCCCGCAGATCGGCCTCCGCGCGGCGGGCCGCGAACAAAGATCCGTTCAGCACGGGGATCGTAACGTTGATTCCGGCGGCGGCGTAGCGGCCTTTGAGGTTTTCATCGTGCACCGGAATGCCTCCGGCCGCGGCCGCTCCGCTGATCACTGGCCGTGCCAGCGCACGTTCCGCCTGCGCGAACTGAAGCGCGGAGTCACGCTCCAGGCGTAACCTCGCCAGATCCGGCCTCTGTTGCAGGGCCTGCTGAATGAGCGCGTTTGGGTTCGCTTCCGGCTGGCTCGCCACGGCCGCCTCGGCCAGATCGAACGTTTCCGGCTGCGTGAGACCGAGGGCGTTCGAAAGATCCGTGAACGCTTCGCGGACTTCGTTTTCCGCCGTGGCGAGCAGCAGTTTTGCGTCCGCCAGGTTCACGTTGGCGAAACTTACATCGAGCTGCGACTTAAGCTGGCTTTGCGCCAAGGCGGTTACCTGATCCACCACGGCCTGGCGAGCCGTCACGGTTTCCTGAGCGGTTTTCACCAGACCCTGCGCCCGCAAGGCGCGGAAATACGCGCGATCGACGTCCAGCAGAACGGATGCCCGGGTTGCGGCCTCGCCGACTTGCTGCGACTGCTCCGTCAGCCTGCTCGCATCCACCAGATGCCCGGTGCGGCCGAAATCAGTCACTAATTGCTGGACCGCCAGGCCCGCAGCAGCCCGATTCAGGACGTTCGGGGCATTCAGAAATCCGGCGGCGATGCGGCTGCTGTCCACGGCTCCCACCGCGCTCGCATTGGCGAAAAGCTGCGGGAATAAAGGCGAGCGGGTTGCGCGCACCACTTGGCCCGCCGCCTGGGTCTCCAGGCGCGCCCCGGCGACCTGCGGATGCTGCTGGATCGCGAGCATTTCTGCGTCCTGGAGCGTCAGCGTGCGAGGAGCCTGGGCGAACAGCGGCAGACCTAAAGCTGCCAAAACGATCGAAAACCGGCCGGCCCTCACGCTTCCTGCTCCGCTTGAGGCGCGGGAGGCGCTTGGTCCGCACCGCGGTAGAGCAACAGGTATGCGCAGGGAACGAGGAACACCGTCGCCACCAGCGAGACGCTCAGGCCGCCGATGATGGCGATGGCCAGAGGCGCATACGCCTCGCTCCCGGTGCCCAGCTTCAACGCCATCGGAAGCAATCCGAAGAGCGTGGCCAGGGAAGTCATCAGCACGGGCCGCAGCCGGATGCGGCATGCGCTCGCAACGGCTTCCCGCACGGGCCTGCCTTCCTCACGCAACCGGTGCGCGAAATCCACAATCAGAATGCTATTGGAGACTACGATCCCGGTCATCATGATCACACCTAGAAGGCTCTGGACATTGAGCGTGGCGCCGGTCGCGACGAGAAATACGATCACGCCGGCCAGGCCGGGCGGCACGGCGAGCAGGATCAGCGCCGGATCCAAAAAGGAGTGGAACTGCGCCACCAGGATCAAATATAGAAGCAGCACCGACAGCAGCAATCCATAGCCGAAACTCTTGAACGATGCGCGCATTCCCTGTACCATCCCGCGCACGTCAACCCGGATTCCTTCCGGAAGCTCAAGGCCCGCTACGATCCTATCGACCGCCGCCGTCACACGCCCTAAGTCCTCGGTGCGCGGCTGCACGTAAACGTCGATGACCCGGCGGAGCTGGTAATGATCCATTTCGGTCGGCGCCTGGATCCGTGCAATCTTCGTGACAGCGTCGAGTTGCGTGGGCTGGGATTGGCGGGGCGAACGCAGAGGGATATTGCGGAAATCCGTCAGCGTTTGAACCGTGTTTTCCGGGTACTGCACGGTAAGCATGTAGTCGTTCCCGGACTTCCGATCCACCCAGTAGCTCGGGGCAATCATCTGATTCGAAGTGAGCGCGGTAATCACATTGCTCACGATTTCCTTTTGATCCAGTCCCAATTGCGCCGCTTGCGTCCGGTCGATATCCACCTGCAAGGCCGGATAGTCGAGGTCCTGGGGCGTATAGACATCCTGAACGCTGGCTTCCTTCCGAAGCTGCTCGCCGATTTCAGCAGCGATGTGGTAGGCCGCCTCGATATTCTGTCCGCTCACCTGGATATCCACAGGCGCGGGCAATCCCAAATTCAGGACTGCATCCACCATGCCGCCAGACTGGAAGTATGCGGTCACCTCCGGCATTTCGCGGGCGATGCGCTCGGAAATCCGCTGCATGTAGTCGTAACTGCCCACGCGATGCTCCGGCTGGAGCGCCACCTGCACGAAGGCGGTGTGCTGGGCCGAATTCTGCGAGTAGATGGCGGAAAACCCGGGTGTGGTGCCGATGTTCGCCACGATCATCTGCAAATCGGCGGCGGGAATCGTATCGCGGATGAGCTGTTCCACTTGGGCCACTTTTTCGTTCGTCCGTTCGATTCGCATTCCGGACGGCGCCTTCATGTTGATGGTGAACATGCCGGCATCGGTGCGTGGGAAGAACGCCAGGCCGATGTAGGGATACAGGACCGCCGTAGCTGCACATAGCAGCAGTCCGCCAGCGAGCGCCGTCCTGGGCACGCGGAGAGCGTAGGTGACCAGATGATCGTAACGCCGAAGCATCCCGTCAAAGCCGCGGTTGAACCATTTGTGGAAATGCCCTCCTGCCTGGTGGCCCGTCAGGAAACGCGAACTGTACAACGGAACTACCGTCATGGCTACGAAGTAGGAGGCGAACAGGGAAATGATCACGGCCGCGGCCAGGGCTGTAAACAAGAAGCGGCTCACGCCATACAAGAACGTCACCGGAAAAAATACGACCACGGTAGTGAGCGTGGCCGCCAGAACCGGCAACGCGACTTCCTTGCCCCCCAGTTCCGCGGCGTTGTGCGGATTCCTGCGGTGCTCCAGGTGCCGGTAAATATTCTCGAGCACCACCACCGAGTTATCGATGATTCGCGAAAACGCCAGAGCGAGGCCGCCCAGCACCATCGTGTTTACAGTTCCTCCGCCGACCCACAGGATCAGGAAGGTGGCCAGCGCCGCCAGCGGAATGGAAAGGCACACCGCGATTGTTGCGCGGAAGCTGCCCAGGAACAGCAGCACCATCATCGAGGTGAGCAGCAGGCCGATGCCGCCCTCGTGCAGCAGCGTTTCGATGGCCGCGCGCACGAACTGCGCCTGATCGAACACGGCATGAGCGCTGAGCGTCTTAGGCACATCGGTGAGATGCGCAACTACATTTTTCACGCCGTCCACCACGGAGAGCGTGTTCGTGTCGCCGCCCTGTTTCAGGATCGCCAGGTACACGGCCTTCTGCCCGTCCACGCGCACGATGTTTTGCTGGATCTGCTGCGCGTCCTTGGCTTCCCCGACATCGGCTACCGTCACATAACCGTTTCCTTCGGTCTTGATTGGAAGCAGATTGATGTCGCGGGTCGTATCGAGCTGGCTGTTGGTGTAAATGCTGTAATCGAGCGGCCCGATGCGCACGTCGCCGGCCGGGAGAATGAGATTCGAGTCGTTCACCGCGCGCACCACGTCCATGGGACTCAATTGGTGGGCTTCCAGCTTGTGCGGATCCACGTAGATCATGATCTGGCGATAGGTTCCTCCAAACGGCTGGGGCACGCTTGACCCCGGCACATTCGCGATCTGGTTACGAACTGCGTATTGGGCGTTGTCGCGCAGGGCCGCTTCGCTCATCCCCTCTCCGGAGACGGTGACCAGGCAGACAGGCAGGCTGGACGCGTCGAACTTCAACACCACCGGAGGCAGAGTTCCGGGAGGAAGCCGGCGGAGGTTCGCCGTGGCCAGATTCGAGATCTGGCTGACCGCGGCGTCGCCGTCGGTTCCAGGCTGGAAAAAAATCTTGATCAGGCTTACGCCCGGAAGCGATCGCGATTCGATGTGCTCGATATTGCTCGCCAAGGTAAAAAAGCGCTCATACCGGCCGGTGATATCGGACTCGATCTGCTCGGGCGGCATTCCGTTATAGAAAGTCGCAACCACCGCGACCGGGATATTGATGGACGGAAACATATCCACCGGAAGCCGCACCACGCTGACGGTTCCTACGATCGCGATCATCAGGCAAACGACGATAATGAAGTACGGATTGCGGATCGAGAATCCCGACATGTTACTGCTCCTGCGGAAGCACGCGAACGCCGGGACGCAGGCCGGCCGCTTTGCTGATCACGACCATGTCCCCCTGCGCCAGCCCGCTCAGGACCTCGCGCCGGTCAGCGGTTTCCAGGCCCAGGCGGACCTCTTTTTGTACCAGGCGGTTCTGATCGTCTACGATCATCAGGGTGGCCTGCTGCTCGGCTCCGGCCACCGCCTGAACCGGAACCGAAAGGGCGCCGGCGCGGTGGTCCAAGGTGATGGTGGCCTCGGCGTACATGCCGGGCGCGAGATCGCCGCTCGAGTTGTCCACGTCCACCTCGGTTTCCATGGTGCGCGTTGCGGTTCGCAGGCGTCCTGAGAATCGCGCGACCTTGCCTTGGAATTGACGGCTCACGGCCGCGACACGAATCGAAATGGGACTCCCCACATGGATGTGCGGGACGGCCGACGCAGGTACGGGCAGAACCAGGCGCAAGCGCGCGACGTCCGATACGCGCACCAGCGGCATGGCTTGCACGGCCGACGACGTTCCGGCCTGAATCATGGCTCCGGGGTCGGCATAGCGCTTTGTGATCACGCCGGCAAAGGGAGCCGTGATTCGCTCGTAAGCTTGCAAGGTCTCGATGCCCTGTTCGCGGGCCCGCGCCACCTCTACTTGCTGCTGTGCGGCTTCAATGGCGGCTCGCGCGGAGTCCACCTGGGCTTCCGCCTGACGGTCCTTCGCGAGAGCGTCATCGATCTCCTGTTGCGCCACCAGGTTGGGACGCAACTTTACGACGTCCGCCAGGCGCTGATAGGCAAGGTGAGCGGCTTCATGGGCGCTGATCATCCGGGAAAGCTCGCTCCGAGCGTGGACCAATTCAGCCTCGCTCCGCTTGCGCGTGGCCTCGGCCTGCGAATCTTCCGCGGCCAGTTCCGGGATCTCCAGCGTGGCGATCAACTGTCCCTCTTTGACTCGATCGCCGACGTCCACCGTGATCTCCTTCAGGTATCCCGCCACCTTGGCGTGCAGGTCCACCTCCTGATAGGGGCGAAATTCGGCCGAGACCGTGAGATTCCGCTGCAAGTCCTGGCGCTCGACCCGGGCGACCGCCACCGAGGGCGCCTCGGAATCGGCCCGAACCGCCGCTTTCTCTGGGCGGGCGCACGAATACAATCCAACCGCGGAAAGAACGAGAAGAATGATCCGCACGGGAAACCTCCTGCTTCAGCTTTTTCGACTTACAGAAACGAAGCAATCCAGTTCAGAAGCGAACCGGAGGAGGACGGAAGAAATGAGAGCGCGAAAACGGGAGGCGACGAGGCGGAGTCGCAGAATGTCCTGAAGGCGCCGCTTCAGGCTGGCCGCCGAAATCCTCCTGAAGGCTCACTGCGGTGTGAGCCATCGCAATGGGGGGATCAGGAACAGCGCGCTCCAGGCGGCACTCAGATACCTTGAACGCTTTGGAAATCAAGTGGGCTTCCGAGGGACGATAGAGTCCGGCCTTGGCCTCGAAAGAGGTCCAAAACAGGGCGATTGCCAGAAGCGCGACCCAGCCCAGCCTGAACAAGGGAATCCCACGCCCGCGCTCGCCAGACACAAATGGGTCCAGCCTGCGCGCGGCGTGAATCCGCGTTCGCTGTTCAAACACTCCGACGTTCACGTAATTGCCCCTATTCTACATTCCCGACGGTTTGAGGTAAAGGCGGCCCCAGCGGACCGGCAGCCTGGGCCTGGTGGGTCTCCCGGTCCGGCCGAGGTCTGCCGATGCTACAGTAAAGATACATTGAGGAGGCCCATTATGATGTCTTCCGTCTCCTTGCTGGTATTGGGCGCCGGCTTGGCTTTCCAGAATCCGCCCACATTGCAGACCTCGGGGACCGCACCGGCGACACAATTTTCGCCCGCGAATCCGCCGCTCACCCCTGAGCTGCGCGGCGATATTATGATGGCTCGCAAAATGTACCGCGAAGCGATCGACTTCTACCGGCCGGGGGCAGAAAAGAGCGCGATCCTCGCTAACAAGACGGGTATCGCCTATCACCAGTTGCAGGACCTGAAAAACGCTGAGAAATACTACCGCCGCGCCATCAAACTGAATTCGAAGTACGCCGAAGCCATCAACAACTTAGGGACCGTCTACTACGCCAAGAAGTCCTACCGGCGCGCCGTGAATCAGTACAAAGCCGCGCTGCGTATGAATCCCACCTCGGCTTCCATCTTGAGCAATCTCGGAACGGCGTACTTCGCCCGCAAACAGTACGAAGAAGCCATCAAGGCTTACCAAGAAGCCGTGGCTCTCGATCCTCAGATTTTCGAGCAGCACAGCAGCCAGGGCGTGTTGGTTCAGGAGCGCACGATCGAAGAGCGCGCGGGCTACTTCTATATACTTGCCAAGACCTGCGCCAAGGCCGGACTGGTCGATCAGACGCTGCAATACATTCGCAAGGCTCTGGAAAACGGCTTCAAGGAGCGCGATAAATTCAAGTCCGATCCTGAGTTCGCCGCGTTGCAGGACAACCTGGAGTTCCAGCAAATTCTGGCCGCGGAGTACAAGGTCCTCTGAAGAGCGGCACAGGGCCGGCGCAGCCCTTGCAATGCGCAGCGCTCAAGTTTGGGCGGCTTCGGCGCATACTTTTTCTGGCAGCAGCGCTGGTGGCCGCCGGAAGTCTGTCTTGTTCCCATTCCCGCAGCGCGGCTCAACGCGTCGCGTTCCTTCCGCTAGAGAATCTCACCGGCGATGCGGCTCTGGATTGGATCTCCTCGGCCGGCCCCAAGATCGCCCGGAGCCAACTGCTCGGCGGGGATGTCCGGATCGTTCCCGTTCAGGTTGGCGCTCTTCGCGAGGCGTATGCTTCTGGAGCAAGCCAACTGGTCCATGGGTACTTTGAAAAACGCCGGGAGAAGCTTCATTTCGAGTTCTCCGTGGAGGACATCCGAACGCACAAAATGCTTCGGAAGGCGTCCCAGGACGGCGATCTTCTCGCGGTCCTGAACGGCCTGACGCACGAAATCGACTCAGGCGCGCATGCGTTTTCCTCCACGAATCCGCAGGCCGTGGCGGCCTGGGGGCAGGGAGACTACGAAAGGGCCGTATCGCTGGATCCGGACTTTGGCGCTGCCTGGCTGGATTGGGCGCAGCAGCGCGTGGCAGGCGGCGAGTCCCAGCAGGCCCTCGATGTGGTCTTTCGCGCTCTGCGCCAGCGCTCCCTGCGGTCGCCGGTGGACCGGACCCAACTCGAGCTCTTGTCTGCCACGCTGCGCCAGGATGCTTCTGCCCAGCAGAGAGCGTTGGAGGCCTTAGCCCGTTTAATGCCGCGCGACGCCGTGCTGCTACGCCAACTGGCGGCGCGCGAAATGAACATTCGCAAGTTTTCCGAATCCGTCCGGCTCTACCAGGAGGCCCTTCAAGCCGACCCGGAAGATAGCGAGTCCTGGAATTTGCTCGGGTACGCACAGGCTTTCACCGGCGATCTGGCAGGAGCCCAGAAATCGTTCGAACGCTACGCGAGCGATCCGTCGCATACGGCCAATGCCCTCGATTCCGAGGGCGAGGCCTACTTTCTGCACGGGCAATTCGCGGAAGCCGAGAAGAAGTTCCTGGAGGCTCACGCCAAGAGTCCGGCGTTGCTCGGCGGAGCCGATCTCCTCAAGGCAGCCCACGCCCGCTGGCTGCGGGGCGATCTCGCGGGCGCGGATCAGCAATTCGTACAATACCTCGCGTTCCGGGCGCAGCAGAAAGATCCGTTAGTCCCCTGGCGTCAGGCCGTATGGGAGTACTCCACCGGGCGTCCGGACGCCGCGGCGGCCCGGCTTTCCAACGTGACCGGTCAGGCTGCCGATTTAGCCCGCACCCAGGTCGCGCTGTGGAAGGATCCGTCCAAGCTTCCCACCGACGTGGCCGCTCTGAAGCAAGCCTATGAGCGGACTCCGCCCGCTGCCGACGGGATCACTCGCGTTCTGCTCGCCCGGGCGCTGTTCCAAGCCGGTCAAAGGGATGAGGCCAGAAAGCTTCTGGAGTTGTGGCCCTTGCCTGGCGCCGAGGGCGATCCCCTGCTGCAATCGTTTTTGTTTCCGGAATACCTGCGATTAAAGCGGGAGTTGAAATAAATAAGGAAGAATATCAGGAAGGAAGCCTCGGAGAGCAGACGAGCGGGCCCGGCCGCTCCCCCAGGGTGAATCGTGATTATTAGCTCGCGTTGGCTTGGCTGAGAACCGACGCAACCTTCGAAAAGATCTGGCTGATGCTGGTCGCCACGCCGGGCATAATGGCGCCGGCCGCTACGGCCACGAAGCCAGCCATCAGAGCGTACTCGATGAGGTCCTGGCCGCGCCGATCTTTCCAAACCTTGAGTTGCAGAAGCAGATTCTTCATTCGTTCTATGTCTCCTCTCCCTATGCTGCGCGACAGTACCTGTCGCCAACTCAAAAGTATCATCGGGAGGTTTTTGAAAGAATCGGTATTAAACCTAATGCGCGATCTGAAATGTCCTCAGGACAGGGATTCGTTAGGTACTTCTAACCATTTGTGTACTATGACTTTCCGCCTGATGCCGCTCTCCACGCCCCTGGCGCACTTCCCCCACTGTGTTGATTCGCGAAGGTCTTCTTCGGCTCCGGAGGAAAAGCACCGAGTTCCAAGTACGGCTTTTACCGGAGAGTATTCCGGACGGGACCGCCGTAAGCTCAAAGCATGCCCGGTTTGCTGCTTATGGCGCTGCTTGCGGCCGCTGTAAAGGACGGTCCGGCGCCGATCCGTAGCGGATGCGCCTCGGATACTCCCGTTTTGGCTTCCTTACCTTCCGGCGCTCCGGTGACAATTCGCTATTCGATTTCGGGCGAAAGCGAGCCCTGCTACAAGGTTTCCGCAGAGGTGGACGGCAAAACTCGCGAGGGCTATCTGCCGGCGCGAGCCCTGGACGGGCTCGAGGAATTCGATCAGGCGCGCCACCAGGCCGCGTGGCTGGATACGGCCACGATTGTCAATTCGATCCGCGCCAGTGCGGCTCTGCCTTCGTTGCGCAGGCAGGCGGGAGGTCTGGATGGAGTCGCACAGAAGGCTGTCGAACTGATCGAATCCAGCCAGCCGCAAAAAGCCTTGGAACTGCTGCAACCCGAGCTGAAAACGCATCGCGATCCGGCCCTCCTGGCGCTGGCCGGAGTAGCGGCCTGGCGCGCCGACGATTCCCGCCAGGCTCTGGAGTATTGGCGCGCATCTCTCGATATTGCGCCGAGCCCCGAAGTGGACAAGCTCTACAAGCAGGTGGAGCGCGAAACGAAAGGCGACCAGAGCAACGAGCGTCTGTACGGGATGCGCGTCGCTCTGCGGTACGAAGCCGGCGTTATTCCAGCCGAAACCGCGCGCCAGATGACGGCGGTGCTCGATCAGGAGTACACGCGCATATCCGAGGCGCTGGGATGCCACGCCGAAGAGCGCGTGATCGTCATCGTTCAGAGCCGCGAAGCCTATCGCAAAACAACCGACTCGGCCGAATGGAGCGGAGGACAATTCGACGGCAAAATCCGCGTGCCGGTTTTCGATCCCAAAGTCCTGGACAAGACCATGCTCCGTTCGCTGGCCCACGAAACAGCGCACGCTTGTCTGAGCATGCTGGGACAGTGGCCGGCCTGGCTGCACGAAGGGATCGCCCAGAAGCTTTCCGGCGATTCACTCAGCTCAGCCCAGCAGAGAAAAATCTCCGACCTCCTCAAACAGGGAAAGCTTCCGCGCCTGAGCAACCTCAAGCAGGACTGGTCGCGCCTGGACGGCGAGCACGCAGCCGCCGCCTATGCACTTTCGCTGGCGGCGGTCGAGATTCTCTGGCAGGATTCGGGGCTCGACGGCGTGCGCAATCTGCTGCGGAATCCGGAGCGCCTCCCGCAGGTGACCGCCGAGCTTGACCGTAAGTTGGGTATGTAGACCAGCCAAAGCTCAATGCCACTCTGCCGCCTCAGGGATTGTCTCACGCGATTCCGGTGCGTGCAGTGCGGCGCACCCTATTTTTTGCCCTCCGCCAGCGCAGCCTGCGGGATGGATACGCGCAGACGATTCAGTTCGACGTTGACCAACTGCCGAAGGATTTCCCATTCGACAGTGCCTGCCAGCTTGGAACCGTTCAGGAAAGAGGTCGGCGTCGAATCGACGCCCAAGGCACGGCCTTCCTCGATATCCTTGTCCACATCGGGCTCGGTGGCTTTCGTTCCCACGCAAGTGGAGAAATCAGCGGCTGTGAGGCCGTTGTCTGCGGCCCACTGGTTTACTCGTCCGGGGAAATTCTCCACGGTGACTTCCGGTTGGACTGCAAAGATCCAGTCAAAGAAGCTCCAGAACTTCTTCGGATCCTGGAGATAGACGCAGCGGCCGGCCATGGCGGCAGCGCGCGCCCAGGGATGGGGCTCCGGTATCGGGAAATTCTTGAAGACGACACGAACTCTTTCACCGTAGGTCTGGACCACGTTGTTGCGCACAACGGGCGCTTCGGCCTTGCAGTAGGGGCATTCGAAATCGGCGTAGATCACGAGCGTGACCGGCGCGTCCGCGGGGCCGCCGAAGCTGGGTGCGCCCTCGGTCTTGATCCTGTCGAGATTGGCCTGGAAGGGACTGCGCCTCAGATCGAAGGCTTCGCCCCGGATGAGAGTCGCGCCGTCGCCCGAGATCAGATAGGGCTCGTCTTTCGTTTGGCCGTTGTAGGAAAAATGCGCAGCCAGTTCGGAGTAGCCCGCCAAGTAAGCGGCCGGCTTGGGGTCGTCGATCTGGACGGTGACTGCGGGAATCAACGATTCCAGGCGGCGCAGGTAGGCTTCCAGGGCGCGTTTATCGAGCGAAGTCTTACGGTCCGGAGCCTTGGAGAGCACCTTGGACAGCTTGAAGGCTTCGCCTCTGATCAGAGTCCCGCCGTCGCCCGAGATCATATAGCGCTCGTCTTTCCCTTGACCGTTCAAGGAAAAATGCACGGTCACTTCGGAGTAGCCTTGCAGCAAAGCGGACCGCTTGGGGTTCTCGATCTGCACGGCGACCGCGGGAACCAACAATTCCAGGCGCCGCAAGTAGGCTTCCAGGGCGGGTTTATCCAGTGAAGGAGCCTGGGAAAACGCCCCGGCGGCGAACAGAGCGAGCACGCAGAGCTTCTTCACCATAAAAACCTCGCCCCTCATTGTAGCGCCGTACTCCCGCCGCGCCACCCGGTCCCGCCGCGCCGCTAGGCACAACGCCTGGCTTGCCGTTCAGGGCTGGGAGGCAGATAGGGCATCCCGCTGATGCTGCCGCATCACGAGTTCTTCATCGGTCAGCCGCGCGTCATAGATCGAGCGCGGCTCGATCGTTCGTGCGATCAGCGTCGCGCTAGCTGCGGCCAGCAGCAGCGGCAGGATAAACGAACGGTCCCGCCCCGTCATTTCCATCAGGAGAACGATAGTCGAGATCGGGCCCTGCGTGGCTGCCGCCAAAACCGCGCCGGCGCCGAGAAGAGCGAACATCCCGGCCGGAGTCCCCGGCCAGAGCCAGGACCAGGCCCATCCCAGCACTCCGCCGAGCATGGCGCCGGTGGTGAGGGAAGGCGTGAACAGCCCACCGGGCGCACCGCATCGAATGCACAGAGCCGTCGCCGCGGGCCTGAGAAGCAACAGCGTGGCCAGCGAAACAAGCGGAACCTGATTCGCGAAGGCAAGCTGCGACACGTCCCTCCCATTCCCCAAAATTTGCGGAAACCGGATCGAGACCAGTCCAATCAACCCCAGTCCGACCGCCGGAACCACGAGACGCCGCCAATCCTGAGGCTTGTTGCGCTCCGCCCAGGTAATGAGCCGGACGTAGCCGACCGAGAACGCTCCTGCAACCAGCCCCACCAGCAGGGCTCCCAGCATCACGTTCAGCGAAGTGCCATAGGCCGGAATGACATACGTCGCCGCATCGGGCAGGAAGATCCACGCGACGCCGGTGGCCACGATCGAAGCGAATAATGCAGGCAGCACGAAGCGCAACGCCAGAACCCCGCGCATCACTTCCAACGAAAACAGGGCTCCGCCTAACGGAACGCCATATGCGCCGGCCATTCCCGCTCCCGCGCCGCAGGCGACAATCAAACGCCGCTGCTCGTCGGAGAGGCGTCCATAATCGGACAGAAGATTCCCCGCAACGGCGCCCACTTGCTTGGGCGCTCCCTCGCGCCCGAGCGATGCGCCCATTCCCACAATCAGCACGGAAAGCACGGCGCTGCCGATGGTCCGCAGGGACGGCAGCCGCCCGCCATAGAACCAGATCGCGGCCGTGGTATCGATGCCATTCCCGCTCGAGAGACGCTTGAGGAGAAACTGCCCGATTCCCGTGATCACGCCCGCCGCAATCAAAGCTGCTACGTGCGTACCTAGCGGCGTGTTTTCGGCCGAATCGAGCAGATCCCGCCCGGTTCCGCCCCAGGTCAGCCGCTGCACGGTCTCCAGAAGACGAGTCAACGCGGCCGCGCTCAGCCCGGCCAGAGCGCCGGTACCGGCCAAAGCCAGCCAGAACCTCACTGCGGCAGGGTGCTTTAGAGTAGGCGGGACGTTATTAACCGGCGGAGGCTGCATTCACCCGCACAAATGATAGCAAGAGCGAGGCACGCTATCCTGAAAATAATCAGCCATGGCGTTTGCCACGATTCCTGAAGCGATCGAGGAGATCCGCGCCGGCCGCATGCTGGTCGTGGTCGATGATGAGGACCGCGAAAATGAAGGCGATCTTACTATGGCCGCCCAGTTTGTGACTCCCGAGGCTATCAACTTCATGGCGCTGCACGGACGCGGCCTGATCTGCCTGGCCCTCGCCCCGGAACGCTGCGATCAGCTTCATCTGCCGCTGATCTCGCCCATGAACACGTCGCGCTTCGGGACGGCATTTTGCGAATCGATCGACGCCGCCGAAGGAGTCACCACGGGAATCTCAGCGGCGGACCGCGCTTGGACCATCCACGTCGCCATGCGCCCCGGAACCAAACCCTCGGATCTGGCGCGGCCCGGCCACGTCTTTCCGCTCCGCGCCCGCGAAGGAGGCGTTTTAGTCCGCGCCGGGCAAACCGAGGCCGCCGTGGACCTGGCCCGCCTCGCGGGACTTGAACCCGGAGGCGTCATCTGCGAAATCATGAACGAGGACGGCAGCATGGCGCGCGTTCCCCAGCTCACTCAGTTCTGCGCGCGCCACGGCCTGAAGATGATTTCGGTCGCGAGCCTGATCCGGCACCGGCACCAGACCGAGAATCTGATCCAGCGGCGCGCCGAGGGCTGCCTCGATACGGAATTCGGCAGCTTCAGGACGGTCACCTACACGAGCACCGTGAACGACGAGGCGCATCTCGCTCTGGTTCACGGCGAAGTTCGCGGCAAGCACAACGTGTTGGTCCGGATGCACTCCCGCTGCGTCCTGGGCGACGTATTCGGTTCCACGGCCTGCAACTGCGGCGCGATGCTGCGTGCTTCGCTCAAGCGCATCACCGACGAAGGAGAAGGCGTCCTGGTCTACCTGCATCAATCCGGATGGGGGGAGCGCAAGCACATCCCCATGCCCGACGGATCGCCGCGGCCGCTGCACGAATTCGGAATCGGCGCGCAGATTCTGGCGGACCTCGGCCTCTCGACCATTCGGATCCTGACCAACCGGACTCGTAAGCTCCCCGGCCTCGACGCCTTCGGCATCCGCATCACGGATCAAGTCCCGCTCCAGGAATAACCGAAGTGCGACAGGCGATCTTCGCCCGTCAGTGCTCATCGCACCAGATTCCTCACCACGAACCACAAATTCGCCGGCCGTTCCGCTAGCCGCCGCATGAAGTATGGATACCACTCGGTCCCGTACGGCACGTACAGCCTTAGCCGGTAGCCCTGCTGGATCAAGCGGCGCTGCAAATCGCGGCGAACCCCGTACAGCATCTGGAACTCGAAACTGTCCGCGCGGATTCCCCGCCCCCGGACATACTCGATCGCCTGTTGAAGAATCCGTTCATCGTGCGTGGCCAGCGCCGGATAGACGCCCCGGTCCAACAGCGTTTTCATCAGCGTCACGTAGTTCGCGTCGACCTCGCTTTTTCGGGGAAAAGCCACTGCGGCGGGTTCCCGATAAGCGCCCTTGACCAACCGCACCGGTACGGATGCCGCATTCAGCCGGTCGATATCGGAAGCGCTCCGGTGCAGATACGCCTGTACGCAAACGCGCACGCACCCGCATTCCTGGCCGGCCTGAATCGCGATCGCCAGCGTCCGCTCGGTATAGGCGCTCGATTCCATGTCGATCTCCACACGGCTTCCCGCGGCCTTGGCGGTCGCCTCCAGCCGCCGGACATTTTCGAGACACGCGGATTCCGATAGATCCAATCCGAACTGCGTAAGCTTAATCGCGATCGTGCTGGACAAATGCCGCGCGGCGATCTGCTCCAGAGCGCTCACATACGCATCGCAGGATGCCGAAGCCTCCTCGATCGTGCGGACGTTTTCTCCCAGATGGTCGAGGGTCGAAAAAATTCCTTCCTGCCGGAGCCGCTCGCAAACCTCCAGGGCTTCCGGCAGCGTATCTCCCGCGACGAAACGCCGCGTGATTTTGTGCGAAGGCGGCCAGGCCTCCATCCATCTCCGCAGGGCGCGCCGGCGTGAGAGATACAAAAACAACCCGCGCGTCATGCCGGACGAACACCGTCGTCGGCGCCTGCTGCGCGGCCGCGGCGGACCGAATCTTCCACCAAATCAGGCTGGCGCGCTGCCGACTCAATCCGCACAGGCTGCGGGGGCTCGGCCGACGCGCCCACGCCCAATTCGCGCATGCGCCTGAGAGCGGGAAGCAGCCGCGAGTCCCACGATCCAACCGAACGGTTGTAAGCTTCCACGGCCCTCGACAAGTGCCGGCCGGAATCCGCATAAAATTCGGCGAAGGCGCGCACGCGCTCGTGGAACTCGCCCGCGATCCGCCGCAGTTCCTCCGCGTTCTTCGCCAGCCGCTCCTGACGCCAGCCGTAAGCGACTCCCTTAAGCACGCTCACCAAGGTGACAGGCGTTGCCAGTAAAACCTTCTTCCCCAGGGCGGATTCGAGCAGCTCCCGGTCCCGCTCCAGCGCCGCGCTCATGAAATGCTCGCCCGGCAGAAACAAAACGACCATCTCCGGCGCGGGATCGAACTGAGACCAATACTCGCGGCTGGAAAGATCCAGCACGTGCCGCCACAGATGCTGCGCGAAGCGGTCGAGCGCAGCCGAGCGCGCCGCCTGTTCCGTTGCCTCCTCCGCGTCCAGATAAGCCGAAAGAGGAGCCTTGGCATCCACCGCCAGCGTCCGGCTGCCGGGCAATTTCACCAGCATGTCCGGACGTTTCCGATCCGAGGATTCCTGTTCCAGAAAGTCGCAATACGGCGCCATTCCGGCCAGCTCGGCTACGCGCCGGAGCGTCAGTTCGCCCCAGCGCCCGCGGGCGTTCGGACCGCGCAAGGCTTGCGACAGAGCCAGCGTTTCCCTGCTCAGGGCCGCTAACTGCGTTTCGAGGCCGCCCATGGCGTGGTGGCGCTGGGATTCGAGCTCGCGCATGTGCGATTCGATACGCGCCAGGGCTTCCGACAGGGGCCGGGCCGCATCCGCTGCGGCGCGCGCGTCCCTGGCGGCGTCCTGCGCGGCTTTCCCTGCTCGCATCCAGGCGATCGCGAGACCAGCGCCGGCCGCCAGGGCCAAAACAATTGCGACCCAAAATGTTGCTGCGGGCATGGCTCTCCTACAGTTTGGCACATCCCGTGGGGGATGCTGCTCCCTGCGAGCTTTAGCTCCGCCCTCAAACTAAGGTCCCTGGGACCTGCCGAAACACTGCGCTAAAGCTTCTCCCCGATCTGACCGATGAATTCCTGGGACTTTGTGTCTCCAGGTTCCATGACTGTGCATCGCGGAAGGGCGGAGGGAGGGTGAAGTGGGCGTTTCAAAGCATCTGAATCGATTGGTGATTCTCGGTTTGCTAGGCTGCGGGAGTGTTTGGGCGCAAGGCACCGTATCCGTCACAGTCGGGCTGAGTATTCCGGGCCCCATTTTCCTCATCGACGGCCAGACTTTTTCCAGCCCGCAAGTGGTTCAGTGGACAGTGGGCAGCACGCATCAGGTCTACTTTGTTCAGTCCCAGGAGCCGGACGGAACTCTCGGAAATCACCAATATCCCGCCAGAGCCGGAACCCGTTACACGTTCGGGAGCTGGACGGTGACCGGCCAATCCTCGGGAAGCGCTCAGGGAACGCTGCTTACCCTTACCGTTGAATCCACGCTTACCGCAATCACCGGTCAGGTTACGTCGGAAATCGCCGTCTACGTTTATTTCAACGGATACACGGATCCAAGTCTTCCCTGTTCCAGAGACGCCGTTCCGAATGATCCCCGCGAAGGCGTGGTGCTGGTCGGCGCAGCCTGCTTTGCGGCTCCCGCAACCTTCTGGATTACGCCCGGGCCCATCGACCTGGCGGTTGCGCCGTTCCCAGGCTACGTGTTCACCAACTGGTTGATCAACGGCAACTTTGTCGCCGGACCCAGGCTGTCGGCGTATCCAATCCTGGTGCCTTCCAGCATCCAGCCTGTGTTCGTAAAGTCAAAACGCGTCCGCATTCGCTCCAATCCGCCTCTGTTGGGAGTGTATGTAGACCATCAACTGGTGAAGCCGGTTGTGATCGGCTCGGGAACGATTTCCGGTGATCCGTATTGTCCGGTAAACTATTCCCTGCTCCCGATCAATTTTCCCGTCGGTTACGCGCCGCTCTGCGTGGGGGATTTCGATTTCCTCCCTGGCTCCCAGCATGTGATTGGCGCTCCGCCGCTGCAATCCGATGCGTTCTCCCAAACCTGGGTGTTCACCGGCTTCAGCAACGGGATGGGCCAGAACGCGATCTATACGGCCGATGACAACACCGGCACGATGGATACGGTCTACGCGAACTTCGTTAAAGCCGTCCCGGCGACGATCGTGACTTCCCCGCCCGGCTTGACAGTCAACGTGGATGGGCAGGATGATTCGAAAGCATCCCCGCGGGTTTGGGCCGATGGGCAGGTTCATCATTTGATCGCTCCGGCGACGCAAACGGACGCCACGGGACATCCCTGGAAATTCGTGAGCTGGTCCCAAGGCGGGGCGGCGGAGCAAGATTACACGGTTCCCGCGGGCATGGCCGGCCTCACGCTGACCGCCACTTATGAGCCGCTCGGAAAGCTACAGGTGGACAGCATCCCCTCCGGGCTGCCATTCGTCGTGGACGGCGCCTCTTGCACCACGCCGTGCATCCTGCTGGACAAAGCGGCAGGATCCCAGGTGCAAGTGACCGCCCCGGCAACGACTTCTCCGGACGCATCGCGGCGTTACGAATTCCGCTCCTGGAACGGAGGGAACACCTCGAACTCGTTCCAGGTTACGATCGGCGACCATGCCCAGGTTTTTGTCGCGCAATACCAGGCGTTTTATAAGCTGACGGTCACGTCCTCGCCACCGGGCCATGTGGCGTTCGCCTATAGCCCGGCTTCCGTGGATGGATTCTACGCGGATGGGACGCAGGTCGCGGTGACCGCAACGCCTAGTGACGGCTACACCTTCAAACATTGGGCCGGCGATCTTTCCGGCACCAACCTCATGGCCTTCCTGATCATGAACGCTCCGCGTTCCGCTATCGCAGTCCTGGATGGGTTCCCGTTCATCTCCAATATCCAGAACGCCGCAGGCGTCACACCCTCCAACACCGTTGGCCCCGGATCCGACATCGCCATCTTCGGCGAGAATCTGGCGTCGGCTCTGAAGGTTGCCCCCTCGGGCCAGCTTTCGCAGGCCATCGACGATGTCTGGGTCACCGTGAACGACCGGCTGCTGCCGCTGTTGTTTATCTCGCCGCAGCAGATCAACGCGCAGCTCTTCTCGGATCTTCCCGACGGTGAGTATACCCTCACCGTGCATCACACCACTGAGATGGACGCCAGCCGTAAATTCAAGGTCCAGCGGAACTCCCCGGGATTGTTCCAGTGGTATCCGCCGCAAGGAGATCCGACTGTGGCCGCGTTCCGCGAGGATGGATCGATCCTGACCGCGGACAATCCGGCGCAGGTGAATGAAACCATTTCTATTTATGGCACCGGCTTCGGGCTGTACGACAAGCCGCTTGTCGACGGGTTCCCCACGCCGGCCACCGGCAATTGGAACCTGTTGGATCCGGTGACCGTAACCGTGGACGGGCAAACCTACACGCCGATAACCGCGCGCGCGGCCAACGGACTCACCGGAATGGTCGTGCTCAAGGTGAAGCTCACGGGAACGCTGCCCTCCGGACTGGTCAACATCAAGGTGACCGTGAACCACGTCGACAGCAACACTTCCAAGCTGCCGATCAAGTAGAGTTGCCGGGCGGGCGTCCCCGCCCGCCCTAGCGAACAAAGAACGCCGGCTTATCTATCGATGCATCCACCGCGACATCGAAGAAGCCCACCATCATCTCTTCCCAGCTCTGGAGGCCGTACCGTACTTCCGCTGACGGGTCCGGGTTGCGCGGATTCGCCGCGGAATTGTCGTACGTCGCAATCCAGTTGAGCTTCGTGCCTTTCTTGAGAGCGATCGGTTGAGCCAAACGATAATACAATTGCCAGTGGAAATCGTAGGGCTTCACCCGCAGCAGCGTTTCCGGCAGGCCGTCCTCGCGGATGCGTGTATATTCGAAGGCTGTGCCTCGCAGGTGCATGTGCGGGAAGAAACCAAGCAGCAGGGCGTCATTGGGCAGAGTGCCCCAGACGCTGACCCGGAAATCCCGTTCGCCTGCCGGAATCCGAAATTTCTCATTGTCCATTTGCAGGGTGAGGACGCGTTTCGCGGGCCGCCCTCGCGCGAAAACCATTCCCACTTTGATCCGGTCGTCCACTGCCTTTCCTGACGGCGTGTAGTGGATCTCGAACACCAGGTCGGATTTCGCCCTCACCAGCTTCGCCATTCCGGCGGGATACATGTCCGGGGCGCTGCCGGGCGCGTAAACGGACAGAATGTCCGCTTTCGTCGGGCCCCGGGTCCAGGTGTCGCCCGGCTCGCGGATGTAAACTACGGCGTGATGCACCACCGCGCGCTCACGGGGGCGTACTTCCACGGATTGAACCCAACGGTCCTCGCTGAACCCTGTCGGCACGACGAAATACTGATAGTCGACGGCGCCCGCGGACGGGACGTGAAACGCCTGGGGCATCTCGACCACCCTGTCGGGCGGGGATATGTTCCACCCCTCGGTCCAGGCCTTGCGCGGCGGAGCCTCGACTGCCCTGCCCTCCTGCGCCCCTGAATCCACCCATTTCGCGAGGGTTTCGCGCTCTGAAACTGTCAGGGAGCGGTCGTTCTGGAACTTTCCGCAGCACGGATCGGCGAACCACGGCGGCATCTTGCGCGTCAGAACGGCCTCGCGGATGGCTTTGGCCCAAGGCCGCGTTTCCTGATAGGTGGTAAGCGCCATCGGCGCCATCTGGCCCGTCCGGTGGCACTCCTGGCAGCGATTCTGGAGGATCGGCAGGACGTCGCGATAGAATGTGACCTCCTGCGCCGCCAGCGGGGCGGCCAGGAGAACAACAGAAATCGCAAGGCGGAGCACTGTCTTCAATATAGACGGTGACTGTGGCGCAGGCGATCTGGTTCGTCTGTGCGGCCGTTAAACGCGGATGCTGAGTTCGTCGGTTTCATTCTCATGCCCGACGTGCACCTCGCACCCTGGCGGAATCAGGTTCGCCTCCACCCGCGCCGCCAGAGGCTGCATGAGTTTTCTTAAGATCACGCGCTTCAACTCCCGCGCTCCGTATTCGGGACTGGCGCCTTTCGCCAGCAGGAACCTGCGTGCGCTCGAATCCACATCCAGAGTGAAGGCCCGCGCTTCCAGCCGGTTGGCGATGTGCTGCTCCAGCGCTTCGATCTGCTGGTCCAGAATCGCCTCCAGCGCTTCCGAACTCAGCGGCTGGTACGTGACCACGGCGTCGATTCGATTGAGGAACTCCGGCGAGAACTTTCGCTTCACCGCTCCCAAGCCGATGCTGGACAGCTTTCGCAAGCTACCACCCGCCGGCGGCGAGACGGCCCCGAATCCGAACTCCGGCAGCACTTCCTTGCGCATCGCCGAGGCCCCCAGGTTGCTAGTCAGGAAAATCAGGGTTCGTTCGAAGTTCACCGAACTGTTGTCGCCCAGCCGCAAAACAGCTTTGTCCAGCACTCCCAACAGCAGCCGCGTCATGCTCGGCGCGGCTTTTTCGATTTCATCGAACAACACCAGCGCCAGAGCGGAACTCTCGCTGGTCACCGCAGCCAGTTTCTGCTGGGTCAGCATAGGCGGGGTTTCGCGATGGCCAAGGTATCCCGGCGGAGCGCCGATGAGCTTCGCGACCTCGTGCTCCATCTGGAACTCGCCGCAATCGATCCGAACCAAGCTCTTTTCGCTGCCGTGAAGCACATCCGCAAGCGCCTCCACGGTTCGCGTCTTGCCCGTTCCGGTCGGTCCGAGCAAAAGGAACACGCCCGCCGGCCGGCCTTCCGGGCCGAGCCCTGCGCGAAACATTTGCACGTAAGGAACGATATCCGCAATCGCATGCCCCTGCCCGACAAGCCGTTTTGAAAGCTGATCCGCCAGCTCTTCTTGTGCGCTGCGCGTCGCCGGAAACGCCACAACATTGCGCCTGGGGTGGATGGGGATGGTTTGACCGCGCACACCTCATTTTGGGAGCACACTCGGAGGAATGGCCCGGGACGCGGTGCTAAGAACTGGGAAATGCGTTATTTGTGCCGGTAGGTGATACGTCCCTTGGTCAGGTCGTACGGGGAAAGCTCCAAGGTGACCCGGTCGCCCGCCAGCACCCGTATCCGGTTGCGGCGGAGCTTGCCGGCCAAGTGCGCAAGCACAGTCCGGTCCTGATCAAGTTGTACGCTGAAAAGGCCGCTGGGGAATTTCTCGACTACGGTTCCCGTGACTTCAATAGAATCTTCTTTACTCATCGTCCTCCCAGACGTGATTATACACGGTGAGCACTTCCGATAGAATCTTAACCCAGGACCATGGCCGAACAGATCCGGGCTCTGTTTCAACTCTATTACCGGCCGGCGCGCGCTCTGAGCAAGATCCTGGACTCGGGCAGCCTGACATTGGCCGCGATGGCCGCATTGCTTGCCAGCCTGGGCCTGGAGCGGTCGTTGCGTCCGAGTCTTACGTGGCTCGCGCTGGTGGCCGCGCTGTTTGTCCCCGCCTGCGTCGCGATCATTTCAGGGTGGGACCACCTGGGCAGCGTAGGCGTGGTGCTCCGCCGCGATTACAGCCCGCTGCTGGTCTGCATTCTGATGTGCTGGGCGGCGGCGAATCTTGTGGGCGCCCTTGCGGCGCTGGCGGGCGAAGAGTTCACGCTGTATATTCATCTGGCGGTTGCCCTCTGGTTCCTGGCGCTGGCGACGATCGCGGTCCGAACCGTGTTCGGAACCGGAGTGGGACGGGCGGCAGGCACGGTCGCGGGAGGAGTGGTCGTGGCCATCGGCGGTTACTTCGCATATGTAACCTTTGGCGGAGTGCTTTCCTATCTCTCCTCCCCGCTAATTTTGCTCTGGCTGTACTTTCTGTTCCGCCCCAACCTGGATGCTCTTACCGGATTCGGAGGCGGGCTCCGCTCGCGCCAGAATTTTCGGCGATACCTGGAATCCGCCACCGTGAATCCTCGCGATTCCGACGCCCAGTATCAGCTTGGCTTGATCTACCAGCAGAGGCGGAACTATACGGAAGCGGTGGCGCGATTCTCCAAAGCCGTGGAGATCGATCCCAGCGAGGCCGATGCGCGCTACCAACTGGGCCGCATCGCCCTGGAGCAGAAGCGGTATGAGGATGCGCGCCGTCACCTGACGGCAGTCCTGGCCTTAGATGACAAGCATTCTTCCAGCGAGGTCTGGCGCGATTTTGGCGCGGCCGAGTTGCAGCTTGGCCGCCCCGAGCAGGCCCTTGTGGCGCTCGAAAAATACACATCCCGCCGGGAATTCGATCCCGAGGGCCTGTACTGGCTGGGCATGACCTACAAGAAGCTCGGCCGAACCGCGGAAGCGTGCGACGCATTTCAGCGCGCGGTCGACGCCGCCCGCACCTCCCCGCCCCATCGGCGGCGCTTCACCGCTGTGTGGGGCCGCCAGGCCAAATCCGAGCTGCGCGCCAGCAGTTGAGAATCGACACCCGAGCCCGCCACAGTGGCACGCCAGTTGCACCGGGATTCGCCCTGGAGGTGTTCCACATGACCCATTTAGAGAACGGGCAATGCGGGCTCTGCGTCCATTTCGGCGAAACTCACTCCGCCACGGCCCAGTTGACTCAGATTCGGGAACGGCATGAAGCCTCGGAGAAGCTTTTGGACGACTGCGGGCATCCGAAGCACGCTTCACTCCATCTCAAGGTGACCCCCATCAGCGGTTGCGATGGCTTTGAAGAGGCAAAAATTTTCCGGCAAAGAAAAGGGCATAGCTGAGTTTTTCGTCAGAACACCTTGCGGAAGGTCAGGTTGATGCGCGCCGGGCCCGTAAGCGGGTGCTCCCCGGGCTTCAGGGGGGCCACGCCATGGTAGACAAACCGTGCGGGGCCGCCCCACACCACCACGTCTCCATTTTCAAGGCGCAGGCGGCGGACGGGATCGGAACGCCGCTTTCCGCCCCATAAGAAGGTCGCCGGCAGCCCCAGGGATACCGAAACAATCGGCGCCCAGGGATCTTTTTCATCACGGTCCTGATGCAGGCTCAGCTTCGCACCCGCCACGTAGCGATTGATCAGGCACGCATCGGGATCGTATCTGGCGAATCCCGCGTCGGCCGCGGCGTGCGCGGCGAGATCCACGAACGACGGAGGCATCGCAGGCCAAGGCTCCTGGGAGTCCGGATCCAGCGGGTCGTAGCGATAGCCGGTGCGGTCGGATACCCAGCCAACGCGGCCGCAATTGGTCATCGCGACCGACATGGTGTAGCCTCCGGGCGTGATCAGGTGGCGGAAAGGAGCCGCCTTCGCCACGCGCGCGACTTCTTCGAGCAATTGGGGCGCGTTTGAGAGAGCGAAGCCGCGCAGAAGCACGGCGCCCTCTTCAAGGGGTTCGCGTGAAGGCGCATGCCCAGAAAAAAGAGGCCACACCGCCATTGTTGCACCACGAGCACGATGTGCAACGGCGAAACCCGTTCCCCATCGAAGCTTGGCCTCACGAGGATAAACAGCACGGCCAGAGTCGAGCGTCCCGTAGGCTTGCGAATCCCGAAGGTGATGTAGAAGAACCTGCCGAGTACAAAGACGAAGTACGCCAGGTGGACGATCACCAACCAGGTCGGCGAGTACGGCGTTACTTCTTCAGCGTGTGGACGTAGGCCGCGACGTCTTCCGCCGACTTCGCGTTCAGCGCCTTCACCGGCTGCATCTTGCCTTTACCCTTGGTGAGGATGCCGGCGATTTCAGCGTCGCTCATCGATTGAACTTCGGCCGACTTGAGGTCCTTCATTTCGACCTTGTACATCTTGGCGACAGCCGCGACGGGGGCGCCATCGGGTCCGTGACAGGATTTGCAGGAGGTATCGTAAGCAGCCTTACCGGCCTTGGCGTCAGCGGCGTATATGGCGACGGCCGCCGCCAGCCCGAGAGCGAACATAGTCAGATAGGTACGCATACCCCTCATAGTGGCATGTCCGGGCGCGCCATGGTTCGCCAGAGGTGCGCCACCGGACTGTTGTCGTTGCCCAGGCCTTCCTTGGGCTGTTTGAAATGACGGCCGATGATTTCGCGGAACGGGTCAATGCTCACCTTGGCTTTGGGATCGAACGAGTAGTAATCGTTGACTGTGACCAGTCGCGGGGCGTCATACCAGGGATGATTCTTGAGCATCTCGTAATCAGCACGGATGTGCGGCAGCGGAACGTAATCCTCGCCGAACAGGCGGCGGTAGAGATCGGGATACTCGTAGCCGTAAGCCGGATCCGGGAAGAAGCGCAGTGCCTGATGGTACTTGATCGCAAATGCGGTCTTCTCCGGTACGTAAGGCTCGTACATCTGGGCAGCCCAATAACCGTGATCGGCTTTCATCAGTGCCTGCGCGGTGTCGTGGAGCAGGCATGCCAGGATGATTTCCTCGGACATTCCGTTTTTCATGGCGAGCGCGGCGCTTTGCAGCACGTGGTTGGCGGGAGCGAAGCGCAGCGCGAAAAAATCGTAGAGCGTTGGCTTTTCGGGCATCGGCGGGAGCATTTTCACCTTTGTTCCCGGAGTCGTGGCGACGAACAGGTTCCCCACACCCATGCGGTAGTGCCGGGTGGGAATTTTTTGTTCCACTTCCGCCACAGTGGGGAAGTGAGGATCGGTGGAAAGCAGAACCTTGTCGAGCTCGCTCGAAAGAAACTCCTCCAGGGCGTCTGCTTTAGCTTCGGAATCCAGGCGAGCGACGGACTCTTCGCCGCCGATCGAGGCGATCACATCCTCGCGTTTGATTTCCATGGTGGCCCTCTACTCCGATGTTATCCTGAACCTGAGACGATGGCGTTCAGTACGCGATCCTACACTCGTCCGTATCTCGCCGGAGGCGGATTACCGCCGGGCGTGAAAATGCTGATCCTCGCCAACTCGGCGGTGTTCCTGCTGATGTGGCTGCTGGGTTCCACCGAGATCGTGCGGATGTTCGCCGCTTTGTTTTCGCTGGTTCCGGCCGATGTGGTCCGCCGGTTCTACGTCTGGCAACTGGTCACCTACCTTTTCCTGCACGGCGGGTTCTTCCACATTCTGTTCAACATGCTGGCGCTGTGGTTCTTCGGCAAGGACTTGGAGGAAATCTGGGGAACGCGGCGGTTCCTGCAATTCTATTTTTTCTGCGGCGTGGGCGCGGGCGTCTTCGTGGTGCTGGGGAATTACTTGTTCGGGAATCCCTTGGCGTCTACGATTGGCGCGTCCGGAGCGATCTACGGGATTTTGCTGGTATGCGCAATGATGTGGCCGGACCGGATCATCATTTTCTATATTTTCCCGATCAAACTCAAGTATTTCGTGATGATTCTGGGCGCGATCGCGTTCTTCAGCGTGCGGGACCTGAACAGCGGGGTCAGCGATATCGCGCACCTGAGCGGGATGCTGTTCGGCTACGTCTTCCTGAAGAGTTCGAAGATGCGCAAGCTCGATCCCATATCTCCGGTGCGCGACAGCTACAAAGCCTGGAAGCTGGCGCGGGCCAAGCGCAAGTTCCAGGTTTACCTGAAGAAGCAGCAAGGCTCGGACCGGGATCGCTGGGTTCACTGAGCGGGCTGCGGAGTTTCCCGGCGGGACGCTACCTGTCTGAAGAAACACAGACGATGGGTGCCGCATCACAATGGTGGTATAGTTCGGTCATGAAGACCCCGCGTCTGATTCTTTCCCTTTTGGCCTGCTCATTGGGCGTGGCTTTTGTAGTTGTGGCTCAGGGACCGAAAGGCGCTGGCAGTGAGACCGTGGCGCGCCCGAAGAAAGGATCGTCCAGCGCCCCGGCGGAATCCCCCGACCAGGGCAAAATCCCTTCGCAATTCAAAAAGGGCAAGGAATTGCCGGAAGGCGTCACCACCTACTCCACCGATGCGATCACCGTGACGGTAGACGTCTCGGTGCTAGACAATAGGAACAACTTCATCCCGAACATCCCGCCAGACAGGTTCCGGGTGTTAGAAGATAACGTCCCGCAGAAGATCACGAGCGTGACGCGCGGGGAGGCCCCGATTACCATCGCCATGGTAATCGAGTTCTCAGGCAGATTCCAACAGGTGTACACCGAACCCTGGTATCAGACGTTGCAGGCGGCGTATGGATTCGTGCAGACATTGAAGCCGGAGGATTATCTGGCGATCGTCGCCTATGACCTTCGTCCGGAAATTCTTTCGGATTTTTCCACAGACCGGAGCGATGCGCAGGACGCGCTCTCCCGGATGCGGTTCCCGGGCTTTTCTGAAGCGAATCTGTTCGACGCCCTGGTAGACACGGCGCAGCGGATGCAGGACATCGAGGGCCGCAAGGCAATCCTGGTAATCTCCTCCGGAATCGATACGTTCAGCAAACTGAATTATGGCGAGGCGCGCAAGGCGCTGCAAAATGCCGGGGTCCCGATCTACGCGATCGGGCTGATGCAGGCGTACCGCGACATTCTGTATTCCTACGGATATCTTTCCGACTTCGCGAACATGGATTTCCTCCAGGCCGACAACCAACTGCGGACGTTCAGCAAGGAAACCGGCGGCATCGCGTACTTCCCGCGGTTCTACGGCCAGTTTCCGGAGATCTATCGCGGCATCAGCGAGGTTCTGCGCGGGCAGTACGTACTCACGTATACGCCGAGCAACACCGCGCGAGACGGAAAGTTCCGCAAGATCAAGGTGGAATTGGTGAACCCCGAGAACAATCAGCCGCTGCGGATCAACGACGAAAAAGGGAAGCCGGTCAAGTACCAGATTCTGGCCAAACCTGGTTACACAGCTCCTCGCGCCGTGGAGTAGCTGGCACGATTCTCTCTCGAAAACTTCACGCAAAAAACAAGAGCAAAGTCAAGAACTCCATCTTTCCGATTTTGAGTTCGTTAAGAAATTGTTGACACGCGAGTTGCCGCTTTGTTAAGTTCGCGTTGTTCCCATACACAACATGGCTCTTCGGAACTCTCCGTCCTCCTCCGCGCATGGCCGCATTCTCCTGGTAGACGATAACGTAAACGGCTCGAACGCTCGCAAGACGGTGTTGCAGGAATTCGGGCACAAAGTCGGCGTGGCCACCAGCGGGTTGGAAGCTCTGGAATTGTTCGCCCAGCAGAAGTTCGATGTGGTAGTCACAGATTTTCGCATGCCGAAAATGGATGGCGTGGAGTTGATCGGACGGTTGAGGAAACAGTCGCCAGATGTTCTGGTCATTCTTGTTTCCGGATTCGTCGATGCGCTGGGGCTCAGTGAGGCCACCACCGGCGCCGACGCGGTGATCCAGAAAAGCGCGAACGAGGTGACGCACCTGGTGCGCGCAGTGAACCGGTTGCTGCGCAAGAACCCGCCGAAGAAGCCCGCCTCGTCCGATGGCCGAACCGCTCGAGCGAAGCGCCAGGCGACTTGACTTACTTGAGCTTTATCCCGCGAGGAACGGCAGCGGGATCCAGCGGAGGGACGCCGCAGTCATCAGCATTCCGACGCACAGGATCATGATTGCGGAGGCCACGGGCGCGAACCGCAGGACGGGATGCTGCCCGTGTTTGGCGGATTCCGGCAGCCAGTTCTTCGCATAGATCACAGCCATCCCGATCGCCATGAGAACTCCCGCCAGCCCGAGGCTGAACGCGATCAGGAGGACCAGGCCAAGGCCGGCTCGACCGATGGCGATGGCGCTCAGCAGGAGTACCATTGCGGCAGGACAGGGTACTAATCCTCCGCTGGCGCCCAGCGCCATCAAGCTTCCCCAGGTGATTTCTCCCGGAGGAAGATGGCTGTGCCCGGGATCGTGAGGATGGTCATGGTGATGATGGTGATGATGATCGTGGCCCTGGTGATGGTGGTGATGATGATGTTCGCCGCGCGCGTGGGCCAGTTCGTGACGGAACGCTCTCCAGCGCTGGTAGAATAGCCAGCCACCGATCACCACAATCGAAGCGCCGGATAACACCCCCAAAACGGGGATAATCTTGTCCGGAACAACGTAACTCGACAGCAGCAGTGTGCCGATACCCAAAAGGAAAACGCTGATCGTATGTGTAAACGTCACGGTGGCGCCAAGTAAGGCGGCATGTTTCATATTGCCGCGCGACCCAACCAGGTAGGCCGCAACGATGGTCTTGCCGTGGCCTGGCTCAAGAGCGTGCATCGCGCCCAGCCAGAACGCGACGGCGATTCCAGCGATCAGCCATCCGGCGCTCAACTGCGGCTGGTGGAGAAGCTGGGCAAGATAGTCGGCGTGCATAACGACTCCTTATTCTAGAACCTATTCCCGTCGGACTGCCCTGGTTTCTCCCTCAGCCATTTGAAGCAGCAGATACTCCGCCAGCCCTTGGCCCTTCGCAAACTGAACCACCGCCCCGCTAAAGGAGAACTCGGTATCGGAAAACGGGAACAGGCGCTGCTTACCGCTGCCGTCTTGGTCCCAAAATAACGTGCCTCCCGAAGCTGTGATTTCCACCGAGTGCTTGCGGCCTCGATCTTCGAAATCGTAAGTCCCAACGTACTTTGCGAGCGTGGACTCGGGAACGGGCGCATCCCGCAGTTCGGGACCCTTGGCACTCATGTGCTGGCGGTCCTTCTCGTTCTCATTACACACCGACTCGAGCATTTCTGTATCCACGACCAGTTCCTCTCGAATTGTGACCGTCCACGCCTTGACGTAAGCCTTGGGATCATTGAGCGTCATTTGGATTTCCATGTGCCCAAAATCGGGACGGTGAAAGCGTTCCGTGATACGCAGGTCCTCGGTATGCGGATGTCCGTCGCCGTCCAGCCATCCGCGCGCCGTGAAACCATTGCTTTCGACCACTAAGGTGTCGCCATCCCAGTGGCCCACTGAGTACCCCATCCAGGTCGGGTTGGGATCCTCTTCAAGCTGCCGCCCATCGAGGAATATCTGGCGGTGCGAGAGATCGTTCACCAAAATCGCGATAAAAGTTGGGGTCTGCACGATTCTGAACTGGCGGAACGGACCGGTGATTGCCGCGGGGCCCAACGGCAGGCACATCGTGTCCATGTTGTCCTTGCTGAACTCCCGGACTCGTTTGCGGTAGAGTGCGTCAGCCCACGGCAGGATATCCTCGGGCTTCAAATCGGCGGCGACGTTGTTGTAGTAGCGGTCCGAGGAGGCGGACCAGGTGCCTGAGAGATCCGGCTTGCCGTCGGGCATCCGGGGCGCCGGTGCGGTCAGATTCGGTTTTCCGTCCGGAGTTCTCGGAATGCCGGGTGTGGGAAAGTGCAGCCACTGTGCGCTGCTATCGAAAATCAGCAAACACGCCAAGAGCGTCAGCCGCATGAGGCGGATTATACCGCTCTAAGAACCGAACCGGAGGATGGCGTTCGACTTGTATAATGAAGCTCCCCATGGATATCCGCGTTGCGCTCGCGAACCTTCGCTTTCCGTCAACGCCGGACGAGTCCGTGGAACTCGCAAGTGCGGCGATCGCCGAAGCGGGCCGGCAAGGAGCGCAGATCGTCTGCTTTCCCGAGTGCTATGTGCCTGGCTATCGGTGGGCTGGAAAGCCCGCAGTCCCGCCCAATCAGGCTTTTCTCGATCGCGCCTGGGCAGAACTAGCATCCTGTGCCCAGAAGGCCAGGATCGCCGTGGTTCTCGGAACCGAGCGCGTCACGCCGCGGGGACTGCTGATCAGCGCTCTTGTGATCAACTCTAATGGCACGCAAGCCGGATTTCAGGATAAGGAACAGATGGACCCGTCCGAAGATGGCATTTACGCCGCCGGCGGCGGCCGGCGCGTATTCCAGGCCGGACCGCTGACTTTCGGGATCGCGATCTGCCACGAGGGCTGGCGGTATCCGGAAACCGTCCGCTGGGCCGCCAGACGAGGCGCGCAAATCGTGTTTCATCCGCACGTTGAAGTTGGGGAGCCAGGCAGCTATTGTCCGAAAACCTTCGCGGATCCCGCGAACACCTTTCACGAGAAAGCCATGCTGTGCCGCGCTGCCGAGAACACTTGTTATTTCGCGTCCGTAAACTGTGCAAGTGAGGGCTCCGGCACCACGTCCGCCGTCATTCGTCCGGATGGAACGGTTCAGTGTTATCAACCTTACGGAGCGGAGGGTCTGCTGATTGCCGATATAGATTTGAGCTTGGCGACGGGGCTGCTGGCTACACGATGCCGGGCTTAAGCCCGCGCTAACCGGTTTTCTTTGCGACTTTCTTGGCGGGCGGAGCCTTGCGGATTTCCTCGAAGTATCGCTCTACAAACGGCTGAAAAATAAGTGGAACTTCGTCACGATGAATCTCACCGCCGGCTTCGCTGTGGGCCGCCTGCTTCTCGGCCCAGGGGGTCTTGAGCTGCTGCTTGGTGGAGCCGACTTCCACCATGACCTCGCCGGTGACCGTGGCGGAGCGTTTGCCCAGAATCTCACTGATCTGGCCCATGGCTTCGAGCGCCTTGGCATCCTTTTGGGATTTGTCGCCGTCCTTGGAACCGGCGCCGCTGGCGCTTTCCTGCGAGGTGGGTTTCCCGGGCTGGCTGTTGGCCTTGGCGTCGTCGGAATTCTTCTGATCGCCGTTCTCGCTACTGTCAGGATTCGCTTCCGCCCCGGCATTCTGGTTGTCTTGTTGCTGCTGATCGCCCTTTTCAGCCTTCTCACCTTTTTCGTTGGGCTGGTTCTTGGCGGTCTGCTGCTTCTGAGCCGAGTTCGGCTTCATCTTATTCAGCATGTTGGCCAAAGCGTCCTTGAGCTTGTCCAGCATGCCGCTTTGGTTCGAATTGTTGCCTTGCTTATCCTGATCGCCACCTTCCTTGTCCTGGGCGTCCTTGGATTCCTTGTCGCTCTGCTTCCCGCTTTTGTCGCCAGCCTTGTCCCCCTTACCATCGCCCTGCTTGTCCGCGTCAGTGTTGTTAGGGTCGGAGCCTTTATCGGCGGCTTCCTTGGCTGGGTCGTCCCCGGAAGGGTTCGCGGAGTCGTTCTGCTTCTGAGGGTTCAGCAGATCCTGCGGATCGGTCGCAGTCGATTGCGCCTCGGGATTTCCGGCGTCGAACGGCGCCTGCGACATTTTCAGGTTCTTGGCGAGGTTTTTCGCCAGAGGCTGCGGAGGCGGGCCGAAGAAGGAATCGTAAGCGATCTTCAGCAGCGACGGGTCCAGGTTCATGCTGCCGGTGACGGCATAGCGCACGGCAAACAGCCCGAATGCGACCAGGGCGAGACCGGCTGCGGGAAGCAGATAGCGCGAGCGTGAAGGCGGAACGGCTGCTTGCAGATCGAGGCGCTCCGCGATCTTTTCCGCATCGCGGCGCTGGCACTCGCAGATGGCCTCGCGGCCTGGTTCCGGATGCGAAGCGAAGTACACAGCGGTGGAAAGCGCGTCCGCGAGCCCCAGGCGACGGTCGATGGCCTGCGCGAGCTGGTACAGATTCGGAAGGCTGTGGCGAAGGCGGTGGATCCCGATGCCAAGGCTGACCGCAGCCAGCAGCGCCGGCCAGTACCAATCCAGGATCTGCGTACCCAGCAGCAGGAGCAGGATGAGGCCGCCCATCCCGATCAGGAGCGCCAGCGCACCCTTGTCCAACGCCAGTTGCCCGGCGAGCCGCCGACGGGCGCGTTGGAGGAGGTCGGTCAGCGTGGGATGGCTGGGCAAGATTCGTCTTCCAGAAGCAACTCTATATAATAAGCATACAATCGCCGTACGAGTAAAAGCGATATTTCTCGGATACGGCGTGGCGGTACGCTTCCAGCGCCAATTCCTTGCCCGCGAAAGCGCATACCAGAACCAGAAGACTGGACTTGGGCAGATGGAAATTGGTGAGCATCGCCCCGGTCCGGCGGAAGCGGAATCCTGGCGAGATGAAGAGATCGGTTTCACGGGCCGAAGGACTGCTTTCGATTGCCCGGACGACGGTAGTGCCCACGGCCACCACTCGCCGGGCATGATCCATGGCTTCAACGGTTTCGGGAGGAACCACGAAAGCCTCCTTATGGAGGTGGACGTTCTCGAGAGACTTCGACCTGAGGGGCTGAAAAGTTCCGAGCCCTACATGAAGCGTGATATTGGCAATCCTCGCCCCAGTGGCTCGGCAGGCTTCCAGGATTTCGGGCGTGAAGTGCAGGCCCGCAGTGGGCGCCGCCGCGGATCCCGGCTGGCGCGCGAAGACCGTCTGGTAGCGTTCGCGGTCGGCGGCTGTGTCGGGGCGGCGAATATAGGGCGGCAAGGGCACGTGACCTACGCGATCGAGCACAGCAAGCAGATCGCCAACCGGATGCAGCCGGACAACGCGCTCGCCGAATGCGCCGCGGCCAAGAATTTCGGCGGTAAGATCGTCGGAAATATGCACGCGCTCGCCCGTGCGCATTTTCTTGCCCGGATGAACCAAAGCTTCCCAGGTGAGCCCGTCGGAGGAGAGCGGTCTCGTCAACAGAATCTCAACCCGGCCCGTGCCGTGTTCGCGGCGGCCGTAGAGGCGCGATGGAAGCACGCGGGAATCATTGAGAACCAGGCAGTCGCCAGCGGAGAGATAGCTGGGGAAATCCCCGAACCGGCGGTCTTCCCACTTTCCGGTGGTGCGATTGACCACCAGCATCCGCGATCCGGCGCGTTCGGGGAGGGGTTCCTGGGCGATGAGTTCTTCCGGAAGATGGTAGTCGAAATCGGAAACGAGCACGTATGACCACTGTAAACTGGAACCGAATGCGCATTCTGGGAATCGAGTCATCGTGCGACGAGACTGCGGCGGCTGTCGTGGAAGACGGTTCGCGGATTCTGTCGTCCGTGGTTTCTTCTCAATTGGCGACGCATTCCAAATATGGCGGCGTGGTTCCGGAGCTGGCTTCGCGCGAGCATCTTCGGGCGATCGTCCCGGCGGTGCGGCTTGCGCTGGAGGAAGCCGCGACCCGTTTAGAAGACCTGAGCGCGATCGCGGTGACCGAAGGCCCGGGTCTGGTGGGATCGCTGCTGGTCGGAATGACCTACGGCAAAGCTCTGGCCTTGGTCCACAATCTGCCGCTGATCGGCGTGAACCACATCGAAGGGCACATCCACGCCGTGGCGAGCCAGTGTCCTGTGGAATATCCGGCGCTGGCGCTGGTGGTGAGCGGCGGGCACACGCACTTGTTCGAGGTCGGCGAGGGATTCCGCTATCGCCTGCTGGGGAAAACCCGTGACGATGCCGCGGGCGAGGCGTTCGACAAGGTCGCGAAGCTGCTGGGCTTCGGATATCCGGGCGGGCCGGTGATCGACATGCTCGCGCCGCACGGCAATCCCGAGGCGGTGCGGTTCACGCTGGCCAAAATGAAAGGCAACACGCTCGACTTCAGCTTCAGCGGGATCAAGACCGCCGTGTTGCGCTGGTTTGAAGCGCGCGATATGGAACAGGAGGTCACGGCGCGGCGGAAACTCCTGGCCGAAAATTTCAAGCCGTCTCTCGACGAGTGGCTGCGAGTATCGCCGAAGGCGACTCTCGATCTTCTGGCGTCGTTCCAAGCGACCGTAATCGACGAGCTTCTCCGACGGGCGATCCGGAGCGCGGAGGAAATCGGCGCGCGCAGCATGATCGTGTCAGGCGGGGTTGCCTGCAACTCGGGACTGCGGCGCGCAGCCGAGCAGGCGCACCTTCCTTATCCCGTGTACTTTCCGAGCATGACCCTTTCCACCGACAATGCCGCGATGATTGCCGCCGCGGCGTTCCCGAAGCTCGCGCGCGGGGAGTTCGCGGATGCGACCCTGAAGGCGCAGGCCAATCTGGCTCTGGCATAAGCTTTACTCATGACCACTTCTTCGCTCCCGATGACGCTGCCAGCGAAGTATTATACGGACCCGGAACTCTTCCGCTCGGAGATGGAGCGGTTTTTTTTCCAGCGCTGGATCCACGCCGGGCGGATGGAACAGGTAGCCAAGCCCGGCGATTACTTCCTGTGCGACGTGCTGGGAGAGAGCGTTATCGTCACGCGGGATCAGGACGGCGGAATCCGGGCGCTGTTCAACGTTTGCCGGCACCGGGGAACTCGCATGTGTACCGAGGCGGCGGGGACATTCGAAGGGCGCATCCGCTGCCCGTATCACGGATGGACCTATGGGCTGGATGGGAAGCTGATCAGCGCGCCGCACATGGACGCCGGATTTTCGCGTTTCGATTATCCGCTGCACCGTGTTGCGTGCGACGTGTGGGACGGCCACGTCTTTTTGAATTTCGCGGCGGACCGGTCCCCGCTTTTCGCGCAACTCGGCGAGCTGCCGGAAAAGTTTGCGGCCTGGCGCATGGGCGAGCTCAAGCTGTATAAGCGCATCGTCTATGACGTGAAGGCGAATTGGAAGCTGATCGTCTCCAATTACAACGAGTGTCTGCATTGCCCGCTGGTGCATCCCCGGCTCAACCGCCTGACGGACTATCTGGGGGCGGACAACCAGGCGCCTACTCCCAACTACATCGGTGGGAGTATGGGATTTAAACCGGGCGCTGAAACCATGACCTTCGACGGCATTCGCCGGCGCGACTATCTGCCGGGCCTCAACGCGGAGCAGCGTGCGATGGTGTGCTACTACGCGATTTATCCCAATTTCCTGCTCAGCCTGCATCCGGACTTCATGATGACGCACACGCTTTGGCCAAAGGCGGTGGACCGTACCGAGATCGTCTGCGAGTTTCACTTCGATCCGCGCGAGATGGCTAAGCCGGACTTCGTGGCCGAGGATGCAATCGAATTCTGGGATCACACGAACCGCGAGGACTGGCACATTTCGGAACTGTCCCAATTGGGGATCGGCTCGCGCGCGTACACACCGGGTCCGTACTCGCCGCGGGAAGAGCTGCTGCACGCCTTCGACCTGCTGGTTCGCGAAAAGCAGTAGAATAGCGCTCATGTTGCGCCGATTCTCCGCATTTCTGTGCTTATTTGCGGCTGCTGTGAACGCCGCGGTCACCCGCGTGGAGGTGACCGAGCGCGTGGATCTTCCCGTTGACGGGTATGAACGAGTCTCCGGAAAGGTGTACTTCGCCGTCGACCCGAAGCTGCCCGCGAACAGGGCGATTGCCGACATCGCACTGGCTCCGAAGAACGCCGCCGGTCTGGTCGAGTTTTCCGCCGATCTGATTGTCCTGCGGCCCAAAGACCCCGCCAAGAGCAACGGGACGGCGTTTCTCGAGATCGCAAACCGCGGATCCATGCCGTTCTGGGGCGCGCTCAACGTCGGCGCCGGGCGTGCGATGCGGAGCGCGCAGGATCTGGGCGACCATTTCATGCTCGATCAGGGGTTCACGATGGTTTGGGTTGGCTGGCAGTTCGACGCGCCTGCTGCGGCCAATAACGTCAAGCTCTACGCGCCCGCGCTGGCGGGCGTCACCGGAAAGGTTCGCACGGAGATCCTGGTAAATCAGAAGAGCACGTCGCAGGCACTTCCCTATCCTCCCGCCGCCGTGCCGTCGGGTTCGCTTACGGTGCGAGATAAGGCGAACGGCCCGCGCTTCGCGATCCCCAACGATCAATGGAAGCTCAACGGCGAACGGATCGAATTCGCTGCCGGCTTCGAGCCCGGGCGGCTCTACGATTTCGTGTACACGGCGAAAGATCCGGCGGTAGCCGGATTGGGGATGGCGGCCGTTCGCGACTACGTCTCCTACCTGAAGCAGCGCGGCGAGGTGAAGCGCGCGATCGGCGCCGGAATCTCGCAGAGCGGGCGGTTTTTACGGAGCTTTCTGGCGGATGGATTCAATGCCGATGAGCAGGGCAAGAAAGTGTTCGAGGGAGTCTGGGCGCACGTTGCCGGCGGGGGGCACGGCGACTTCAACGTTCGTTTTGCGCAGCCCGGCCGCACCAGCGGGCAGTTCAGCGGAGTGGATTTTCCCACGGATCTTCCCCCGTTTACACCGGATGAGCTGCTGGCGAAATCCGTTAAGGCAGGGGTCGCGCCGAAGCTGATGCTCAGCAACGGATCGCACGAGTATTGGGGACGCGCGGCCGGGCTGAACCATATCAGCACAGACGGCAAGCACGATGTGGCACCTTCCGCCGGTGTTCGAATCTATTACGTTGCCGGAACGCAGCACGGAAGCGGGGGCGCGCCGAACCAGTTTGTCCAGAATCCGACGAATCCAATGGACTGGTCGTTTTTCCAGCGGGCGATGGTCGTGGCCCTGAATCAATGGATCACCGGCGGCACGGCTCCCCCGGCAACGCAGGTTCCGCGGATCGACAAGGGCCAACTGGTCGCGGTCCCGGCGCTGAAGTTTCCGAAGATCCCCGGAGTGAACGGACCGCCCCAGGCCTACGCGCCGCGCCGCCTGGATCTGGGCGAAGAGCCGCCCAAAGCCGGCGATGCCTTCCCGGCCCTGGTTCCGCAGGTGGATGCGGACGGGAACGAAACGTCGGGCGTGCTGCTGCCGGAACTGCGGGCGCCGCTGGCGACTTACATGGGCTGGAACCTGCGTAATCCTTCCGCAGGGGCGCCAACAGAGCAGTTTCCGCTGATCGGCTCGATGATCGCCTTTCCACGTTCGAAGGCGGAGCGGGAAAAATCGGGAGATCCGCGGCTTTCGATCGCCGAGCGGTATCCGAGCGAGCAGGAGTATCTGGGTAAGGTCGAATCCGCGGCTCGGGAGTTGGTGCAAGACCGGTTTCTGTTGGAGGCGGACGTTCCGCAGGTGGTCGCACGCGCGAAGCAGCGCTGGGAATCCCTCACGGCCGCTCATTGACAGCTTGCTACCATCGAAGTTCATGCACCCTCAGCACGAACTTCCCAAAACGCCGATCGCGGGCGTGAAACATCTGGTAGCGGTCGGATCCGGCAAAGGCGGCGTCGGCAAGACCACGGTTTCTGTAAATCTGGCGATCGCGCTGGCGCGGCTGGGCCGGAAAGTCGGGCTGCTGGATGCGGACGTTTACGGACCCAACGTTCCCCTCATGATGGGCACGCGCGAAACCCCGACGGGCCACGCCGAGCGCATCCGGCCGATCGAAAAACACGGCGTGAAGATCATGTCGATGGGCTTCCTGAACCCAGGCGACAAACCTCTGGTGTGGCGCGGTCCGATGCTGCACAACGTCATCCAGCAATTTCTGCGAAATGTGGAGTGGGGTGAGCTGGACTACCTGATTATCGACCTCCCCCCGGGAACGGGCGACGTAGCGCTCTCGCTGGTGCAATCGGCGCTGATTTCCGGGGCGATCGTGGTCACCACGCCTTCGGATGTATCGCTCGAAGACGCGCGCAAGGCGGTGAACATGTTCGCGCAGGTGCGCGTGCCGATTCTGGGCATGGTGGAGAACATGTCGTATCTGATCGCGCCTGGATCCGGCGAGCGGATTGACGTGTTCGGCCAAGGCGGCGGCAAACGCACAGCCGAGCAGATGCATGTGCCGTTTTTGGGCGAGCTGGCGCTCGATCCCGATGTGCGGATCGGCGGAGATTCGGGCCAGCCGGTGACCACCCGCGCGGCAGAAGATGCGCACGCTGCGCCGTTTCTGGAGCTGGCCAAACGCGTGGATCAAGCCTGCTCGGCGCTGAAGCCGGGCGGACCGACGGTCACGATTGAGGATTAATCAGGCGGAAACCGCCGCGGCGAGTTTCCCCCAATCCTCCGCCTCGCCAAATTTGATCCCAGTCAGGCTGGGATCGATGTTCCGCAGCAGTCCGGTGAGTACTGCGCCCGAGCCGACCTCGATGAACCGCGTGACGCTGCTCGATGCGAGCAGGGCAATCGTCTCGGACCAGCGGACCGGATGGGGGACTTGCTGGAGGAGCCCCTCACGGGCCTCCGCGCCGGTGCGCACTTCGCGCGCCTGCCAGTTGTTGATCAGCGGAATTTTCAGATCGCGAAATTCTGTCGCGTCGAGATCGGGCTTCAACCGGTCCTGCGCTGGCTTCATCAAAGGGCAATGGAAGGGAGCGCTCACCGGCAGGAGCATAGCGCGGCGCGCTCCGGCAGCTTTGGCGAGTTCCACGGCACGATGGACCGCCGCTGCATGCCCGGCGATCACCACCTGATCGGGCGAGTTGAAACCGGCCGGCGTCACGATTTCCCCCTGTGCGGCCTCGGCGAGCACGGCATCCAGCTTTCCCTCGGGAAGGCGAAGAAGGGCAGCCATGGCCCCGGCTCCGGATGGCACCGCCTCCTGCATGTACCGTCCGCGCTTGCGCACCAGGCGGACCGCATCGGCGAAGCGCAGCGAGCCCGCTGCGACCAGTGCCGAATATTCTCCGAGGCTGTGGCCTGCCACGTAATCCGGATGAATGCCCTTCGCCGCGAGCACCGCCAAGGCGGCCGACGAGACGGCAAGCAGCGCGGGCTGCTGGTTTTCCGTGAGCTTAAGCTGATCTTCGGGACCTTGGAAGCAGAGCCGGGAGAGAGGGAAATCGAGGGCTTCATCGGCTTGCTGGAATACGGCCGCCGCTTCGGGGAACGCTTCGGCAAGGGATCTGCCCATCCCTGCAAATTGGGAACCCTGGCCTGGAAAGAGGAAGGCTGTCTTGGTCAACTCTCATCTTATTATCTTCGACGAGCCCGCCGTTGCCCAGGACTGTTCCAGCAGGCCAAGACTGTTATAGTGGAATTGTGAAACGCAAGCGTAATCCTGCCCCGGCGGCGGAGCCCGCGGTTCCCGAGCCAGTGATACCGGAAAAGCTTCTGGAGGAGGCCAAGCGGTCCATCGAATCGGACCGCATGCGCAAGTCGGTTCAATGCACTGTGTGCGGCAATGAATGCGCGCCCAATTCGGCCGAAGGGCTGTGCTGGGTCTGCCGGCGGCTCAAGTTGAGCGCGTGGCGGGATTCGGATTCGCAGATGCCCGCGCAGGAATAAGACCGGCGACAAGACCGCCCGTCCCATCTCAGAGATTCAGATTTCCGGGTAGAACTCAAAGAAGGCGTCCAGGGACTGCTCAAGCTGCGCGCGGATTTCCTTCTCGCCGCCTTCCAGCAAATGCATGGTAACGTGCGCGGTCTTGCCGTTCTTCAGCCGGATTTCCGCTTCTCCTACTTCCTCAATGTCATCGGACGGGAGGAGCCGCATTCCGTAGACCAGCGCGAGTTTCGCCATGGCGCGTTTAAAACTCGTATTCCGCGGGAGTGATGCCTTTGGCGCGCAGGTACATCTCGGCCGACGCCCGGTGGTGCGTGGTATGGTCCAGCACGAACATCACGAGTTCCAGGCCGGTCATGCTCCCTTCGCCGCTGCTGTAGTTTTTTGACAATTGCTCGGGCGTGAGTCTCGAGACCTTTTCGATGGAAGCGTTGAAGACTTGGCGTACATAAGCCAGCACGTCCTTCTTGCTCAGCGAAGCCGGTCTTCCCGGGTTCGGCTGTTCGTCCGAAAAAGGAGCGAGCAATCCAGGCTGTTCCTGCGCCAGATGGACCATCTGTTCGGCGAAGCTCATCTGCGGAGGCGTCAGCTTAAATCCGTAATCGGCTTCCGGCATTTGATCCGCGACCTTGAGGGTGAAGTCGCGCGAGGTTGTCAGATGTTTCACGAGCGCAGATTTGATGTCGGGCGTCTGCGCAAAGGCAGGCAAGCCGACCAGTGCGAGGCAGACCACGATTCTCTGGACGGGAATTCGAGTTGTCATAGATCTATTTCAGCAGATCCGCGACTTTGGCGACGCCGGCCTTGGCGCAGGCGTCGTCGGTTTCCTGACTCGAGCCCGAACTGCCCACTCCGCCGACAATTTCGTTGCCCGCCATGATCGGGACGCCGCCACCGAGCGCGAGTACGTCGGCGACGTTGCGCTGCGCGGCGTAAAGCGGATCACTGGTGCGCTTCTGAAACTCCAGCGTGGTGGTGCGGAACATCCGCGCGGTATAGGCCTTGCGGCGAGCCATTTCGACCTGCTGGGCCGTGGCGCGCTCGTCGCGCAGAATCACCATCACTTGGTCGGCGCGATCGACTACTGCGACAGCCGTGTTGAAGCCCTTGGATTTACAGGCTTCGAGCGCCGCTTCGGCGATGGTTTTCGCGATGGCGAGCGAAAGATTGTGTTCGGTAACCAGACCCTGTGCCGCCGCTGGTCCTGCCATGGCGATGGCGGAAACAATGAAAGCTGTGAGTGTATGGGACACGTGGCGCACCTTCTGGCGTGAAGTGATTATACGCCGGTTACAAACCACTCGTCGCCTGGCGGGTCGGCGCTCGTGCGGACGACCGGACTAGTTCGAGCCTAGAAATTCGCGCGGGCGGCGCCGCCGGCGGGTTGTGGAGCTTTTTCGAACACCTGCTTCACATCGAACTCGCCGTTGGGCAATCTTACATGCGTGGCGATCGTCAGGGTTTTTCCATCCGAAGAAAGCGTCCATTCCTCCCGTTGCGTGAGCTGGGCGCCCTGGAAATCGCGCGACGACTCGATTACGAGCTTGTCGTTCTCCCAATGAGCAGAGCCTTTGTTCTCGCCATTCACTGCGGGCTTGCCATCGGTCGTATATTTCAGCGAAGTGGTCACCTCTCCCTGCGCGCCCTTCTGATACGTGGTCATCGATAGCACAGGCTCCTTATGATCGATCTGCCGCATCATGACTTCGGGCGCGGGAAACTGTCCGTACTGGCTCTTGGCCAGATTCAGCATCCAGTTTCCGGTAAGGTTGGGAGCGGCGGCCAGCGGCAAGCAAGCGGCCAGCGTGAGCAAAGCGCGATTCATCTCCGATCACCTCTGCACCGAGCATAGCAGCCTCACCGTCTGTCCGCCCTCGGGCGAATCTCTTAGGATAGATAGAACGCGAAATGCAAACTTCTCTGGAACCTGCCTCGCACTATTTCTATTCCGACCGGTTGAAGCTCCAGTTTTGGGACTGGGGCACCGAGGGGAAACCCGTGGTGATCCTGGTCCACGGCTCGCGCGATCACGCACGAAGCTGGGACTGGACGGCCCGCGCCTTGCGTGACGATTATCACGTCTATGCGCTCGATTTGCGCGGGCATGGCAACAGCGCCTGGGCTCCCGGGGCGCTCTACAGCGCGCCCGAGCATATCCTGGATTTGAGCGTCTTCGCCGATATCATCGGCGAGTACCCCATTCGCTTGATCGGGCACTCCCTCGGCGCCATCGTGTCGTTGTACTTCTCGGGTACCTATCCGGAGAAGGTGGCGAAACTGGCCGCTGTGGAAGGCGTCGGGGTCGGCCCACTGGGAACAACCCTGAAACCGGCTTCCGAGCGCATGCGAAGCTGGATCGCCAAAACGCGCGATCTCGAGCAGCATGCCTGGCGTACCTATCCCAATCTCGCGGCCGCTGTGGCGCGTATGAAGGAAGCGAATCCGTTTCTGAGCGATGATGTGGCGCGGCACCTGACGCTGCACGGAACAAACTGGAATGCTGACGGATCCTTGGTCTGGAAGTTCGACAACTACACGCGCGTGATCCATCCTTTCGGCCTGGGCCTTGAGGAGGCCGTGCAAATCCTGGGGCGGATCGATTGCCCGACGCTCCTGTTCTGGGGAAGGCAGAGTTTCGCACGGGATCCGGATACCGACCCGCAGGCGGCGGCGATCCGCAACAAGCGAATCGTCAAGGTGGATCAAGCCGGACACTGGCTGCATCACGACCAGATAGGGTTGTTCCTGCGCGAGATCCAGGCGTTTCTGGCCGAGTAATCCGGGACGTACCGGCGGTCCGTACCCGCAGAAGGGGGCCCGCGGGTCCACTAAAACAATGGGCCAGTTTAGTCGATATGAAATACGACCACTGTGCCGACCGAGACTCGAGAGCGACGATCGAACGGGGACCCGCGCCGCCCTGCGGCGGCGCCGAAAAACCGCCAGTTCGATGACGGGTTCCGGGACTTTGCAGAGAGCCTCGTGCAGCACGTGGATGAGGTCTTCTTCTGGCGCGATCCCGATACAATTCGCCCGTACTTTGTAAGTCATGCTTACGAGAGGATCTGGGGACGGCCTTGCCACACTGCTTACAGCGATCCATCCTGGTGGCTCGAAGCAATTCACGCGGACGATCGGGAGCGCGTGATTGCGGAGTTCGAGCGCGCGGCAAGCGAGCGTGAGACGCAGGTTGAGTATCGGATTGTCCGGCCCGATGGCGAGGTCCGCTGGATCTGGGCCCGCACGTTTCCCGTTCACTCCGAAACAGGCGCGCTGACGCGGCTGATCGGGATCGCACAGGATTGCACGGAGCGCAAGCAGGCGGAAAGCATGCGGGCGTTCCTCGCCTCGATTGTGGAATCCTCCGACGATAGCATCATCGGAACGGATCTGGACGGAAAGATACTCAGTTGGAACCGGGGCTCAGAAAAACTCTTCGGCTATGTCGCCGAGGAGGCGATTGGGAAGCACATCACAATGCTGTTCCCGGCGGGCCGCCACGACGAGCCCTTCAACGCGCTTAAAAAGATCCGTCAACACGAGCACATTGAGCGCTTCGAATCCGTGCGCGTCGCCAAGGGCGGGAGGCCGATCGATGTCTCGGTCATCTTGTCGCCAGTACGAGACGACTTAGGTCAGTTGCGGGGTGTTTCCGCGATCTATCGCGACATCACTGCCAGCAAGCGGGCGGATGCCGAGCTGCGCCGCGCCAAGGAAGCCGCCGAAGCGGCCAGCCGCGCGAAGAGCACGTTCCTGGCGACAATGAGCCACGAGATCCGCACTCCCATGAACGGCATCCTCGGCATGACCGAGCTGGTGATGGGAAGCGAACTCACGCCCGACCAGCGCAGCAGCCTCGAACTGGTTCAGTTGTCCGCGGAATCTCTGCTGACCGTGATCAACGATATTTTGGATTTTTCCAAGATCGAGGCAGGCAAAATGGAATTCGAAGCGCTGCCTTTCGATCTTCGAGACAGCCTTGGCGAGACGATGAAGACCATGGGGTTCCGGGCGCACCAGAAAGGCCTGGAGCTGCTCTGCGACGTCCGGCCAGATGTGCCGGCAGCGGTAATCGGAGACGAGGGCCGCCTGCGCCAGGTGCTGGTGAACCTGGTCGGAAACGCGATCAAGTTCACCGATCGCGGCGAGATCCTCGTGACGGTGGCGCGGGAGTCCGAAACCGAGGACGGCGTCCGCCTTCGATTCTCCGTGCGCGATACCGGAGTCGGAATTCCGGCGGACAAGCAGCAGAAGATTTTCGAGGCGTTTTCCCAGGCCGACGAATCGATGACTCGCAAGTACGGCGGAACGGGTCTGGGATTGACCATCTGCAAACGGCTGGTCGGCATGATGGGCGGTGAGATCTGGGTGGAAAGCGCGTTGGGAAAAGGCACCACGTTCCACTTCACGGCGAATTTAGGGGTTCAGCGGAAGGCGATGCTCGCACCGCCCCATCCGCTCGAACCCGTGCGTTTGCGGGATCTGCCGGTTCTGGTGGTTGACGATAACTCCACCAACCGGCGTCTGCTGGTTGAGATCCTGAGCCGCTGGGGAATGCAGCCGACGGCGGTCGAAGGGGGCAGCGCGGCGCTGACGGCTCTGCAAGTCGCCAAGAGCATCCATCGCCCGTTTGCTCTGATTCTCCTGGACGGCAACATGCCGGAAATCGACGGATTCACCTTGGCACAGAAGATTCAGGAGCAGCCTGACCTGGTGGGAACCACCATCATGATGCTGACGTCGGCCGACCAGTTGGGCCATGCCGCGCTCTGCCGGGACCTGGGGATTTCCGCGTATCTTGTAAAGCCGGTGCGCCAATCCGAGCTCCTCGACAAGATTTGCAAGAGCTTGCAAAAACTGCCCTCCGAATCGCGTTCCGGTGCAAGAACGCAAAACATTTCCGTAGCGCCCGCAGAAAAGTCGCGAGTGCTTTTGGCCGAAGACAACTTCGTGAATCAGACGCTCGCGCGCCGGCTCTTGGAAAACCAGGGGTATGCCGTAACGGTCGTGGGGAATGGCCAGGCGGCGCTATCTGCGCTGGAACGGGAGTCCTTCGATCTGGTTCTCATGGACGTGCAGATGCCCACAATGGACGGCTTCGAGGCGACGGCGAAAATCCGTGAGCGCGAGCGGGCAACCGGAGAGCACATTCCGATCGTAGCCATGACGGCGCACGCTCTCAAGGGAGATGAAGAGAAATGCCTGGCGGCGGGAATGGACGCTTACCTCGCGAAGCCGATCCGGCGCGAGGAGTTGTACTCGATCCTGGACAACATCCTTCAAAGCTGCTGAAAATGCGTCGAGAAACGTCGCGACGCGGCGCGCACGAGTGCGTGCCGCCACAGCCTACGCGTTGACCGTTTCGGAAACCTTCTGCGAGTAGCGGCGGTCAACGTAGTCGTTCAGGATTTCGATAAACTCGGCGACGATCCTGTCTCCGCGAAGAGTCAGCTTCAGCTTGCCGTCCACGTACACCGGCGCAACCGGCTCCTCGAACGTTCCCGGCAGTGAGATGCCGATATTGGAATGCTTGGATTCGCCGGGGCCGTTGACCACGCAGCCCATGACGGCCACCTTCATTTCCTCGACGCCCGCATAGCGGGATTTCCAGACGGGCATCTGCTCGCGCAAATAAGTCTGGATCTGGTCGGCCATATCCTGGAAAAAGGTGCTGGTCGTGCGCCCGCATCCGGGACAGGCGGTCACCTGCGGCGTGAAGCTGCGGAGTTCCAGCGCTTGCAAAATCTGCTGGCAGACGATCACTTCCTCGGCCCGGTCGCCGTTCGGCAACGGTGTGAGCGAGGCGCGAATCGTATCGCCGATGCCCTCCTGCAACAGAATCCCAATTGCGGCGGTGGAGGCGACAATCCCCTTCGACCCCAGGCCGGCTTCCGTGAGTCCGAGGTGCAGGGCGTAATCGCCCTCAGCGGCCAGCATGCGATAGACGCGAATCAGATCCTGGACTCCGCTGACCTTGGCGCTGAGAATGATGCGATTCTTCGGCAACCCGTAGCGCTCGGCGGCCTGCGCCGACTGAATCGCACTGGCGACAATCGCACGCAGAGTGACCGTCTTGGCGTCTTCTGGATCGGAACGCTTATTGTTGTCGTCCATCATGCGCGTGAGCAGCGCCTGATCGAGCGACCCCCAATTGACGCCGATGCGCACCGGGCGATCGTACTCGATCGCGGCTTCGATCATCGTGCGGAAATTATCGTCATGCTTCTTTCCGATATTGACGTTCCCGGGGTTGATGCGATACTTCGACAGCGCCCGCGCCATGGCCGGATATTTCTTGAGCAGAATGTGGCCGTTGTAGTGAAAATCGCCGATGATGGGCACGCGCACGCCGAATTGATGAATGGTTTCGACGATCTTAGGCACCGCGGCCGCGGCTTCTTCGGTGTTGACCGTCACCCGCACCAGCTCGGATCCGGCGTTGGCCAGCGCCATCACCTGGTTTACGGTCGCCTGCACGTCCGCCGTGTCGGTGTTGGTCATCGACTGGACCACCACGGGGTGGCCTCCGCCGATCATCACACCGCCGACGTTGACGGCCACCGTGCGGTGGCGCGGATTGGCGCTCATAAGCCTCCCGAAACCTTGATTGTAGCAACCAGATCCCCGGCGGGGCCGTCTGCGAACTTATAATCGTGAAAATGCCCGGCCCCGATAAAGCGTTCTTCGGCCATCCGCGCGGTCTCTCCACGCTTTTCTTTACTGAGATGTGGGAGCGGTTCAGCTATTACGGCATTCGCGCGCTGCTGATCTTGTACATGACGGCCGCTGTAGACCAGCATGGCATGGGTCTGAGCGTAGCTCTGGGAGGCGTGATCTACGGGCTCTACACGTCGTGCGCTTATGTATTCGCTCTTCCAGCCGGATGGATGGCGGACCGGTTCCTGGGGCATCAGCGTTCCGTGATCCTGGGCGGAACTCTGATCGCGCTCGGCAACTTCGGCCTGATGCTTCCGGCGATGTCCTCATTCTTGGCTTCGCTGCTGTTGATGGCCGTCGGAACTGGATTTCTAAAAACGAGCTGCACCACCGTGGTGGGTTTCTTATACGGGCCGGGCGACGTCCGGAGGGATTCGGGATTCACGCTGTACTACGTCGGGATCAATATCGGCGCCGGCATCGCGCCGCTGATTTGCGGCTACATCGGCCAGACGATCGATTATCGATACGCCTTCGGGCTGGCCGGCGTGTTCATGACGGCAGGGCTGATCCAATTCCAGATCACGCGCGGGTATTTGAAAGAGGCAGGACTCCGGCCCGCGGCTTCGACACCCGCCGACCGTCGCACTCTGGGCATCGGCGCGGCCGGATTGGCGGCGGTCCTGCTGGTTCTGTTTCTTCTGCGGGTGCCGATGGAAAGAATCGCCGACGGCTTCGCTACCCTGCTGCTGCTTTCCGTGGTGACTACCTTCGCGGGATTCCTCGTTTCCAGAAGCTTCACTCCTGTGGAGAAGAAGCGGATTTACGTGATCCTGGTACTATTCATCGCCTCGGCGCTGTTCTGGTCGATCTTCGAACAGGCCGGCTCGACCCTGAATCTGTTCGCCGAGCGGAGCACGGATACGCGCCTGTTCGGATTTTCATTTCCTTCCTCCTGGTTTCAGTCGCTCAATTCGATATTTATTTACGTGCTCGGTCCGTTTCTCGCATGGCTGTGGATCAAATTGGGCGACCGCGATCCGTCCCTGGTCACCAAGTTTGCGATCGGACTGGCTGGAGCGGGCGCGGGCTTCATCGTGATGGTGTTCGCGGCTCAAGCCGCCGGATCCAGCGGGCGAGTCAGCCCATTGTGGCTGACGGCGGTCTATCTCATCCACACGGTCGGCGAACTGTGCCTCAGCCCGGTCGGATTGAGCGCGATCACCAAGCTGGCTCCGGCGCGGATCGCGGGGGTAACCATGGGCGTATGGTTTCTTTCGATCTCCGTGGGGAACTTTTTTGCAGGGCGCATGGCTTCCTTCTACGAATCGATGCCGCTGGACAGGCTGGTGGGGTACGCAGGCGGAACCGGAATCGTCGTAGGCCTGGTGCTCTTGTCGATCTCGCGGCCCGTTACCAGACTGATGGGCGGAGTGAAATAATATAGGCTTCATGAAGCGCGCAGCCCTGGTCGGCATCCTATGTTGTGCCGCGGCCCTCGCGCAGAATTCCCCGGATCTGCCAACGCTCGAGCAGAACGCCCAGAAGCGCTACGCCGAGTGGCAAGCGCTGGCCAAGGACCTCACAGAGCGCGTGGCTCGCATCCTGCCGTGCGACGCCCGCTATCCGGCCGCCATCACGGAGGTTAGCCGCGCTTCGGAAGCCCGTCTGGCGGCGCTCGGCGATTATCTCCGGGCTGTCTCCACCAAAGCATTCGCCGAGACCGCCGCCGCGAAAATCCTGCTGGATGCCGAAGAGAAGCGGGCTGTGGAGATCGCCCTGGAGCGCGCCGACGCGGGGCAGGAACAAACCGCAGTCGGGACCCTATCCGACGCCTTGAGCCAAAGCGCGGCCAAGCGGGCTCCCCTGGCCGAGCCGCAAAAAGCGCTCGCCGAAATCCAGTCGATGATCGGCCAGCGGGTGCAGGAGCAGGATCAAGTTGCGGCGGCCGCGGATGGCAATGTCATGTCGCTGCGCGATGTGGTTGCCAAATTCGATGCCCGCGACGCAGCGCTGCGCGACGAACTGGTGGCGTTCGAGACGGAGCGCGCGCGCTGGAACGCCTACTACGCGGCGCGGCTGGCGCGGGCCCAGACCGAGTGTTCGATTACGCAGACGATCCCCTCCCCCGCCCGGGGACCAGCGCGGGCAAAAGGGAAGCAATGAACCTGTTTCGACGGCTCCTGCCCTCCGCGCCGGCCCTGGCTGCCGCGGTTTTGCTCGCGCAGAATAGCCGGGATTCCTATCGCCAGGCTTACGATTCCTGGATGCAGGCGCAGGCCAACCTCGAGCGCGACGCCGGTACAGAAGGGGACGGACTGATTCCGCGAATCGATCGCGCCGCGGCCGCCGCGGCTAGTTTTCAAAGCATCCGTGCGGCATATGTGAAGTCCACGGTGGAGGCCGCCGTCCAGCGGCGGAAGGCGTTGCAGGCCGCTGCCACGACGGTGGCGCCGGAAGTGGCTCCGCCGGCGATGGGGCAACTGGTCACCGCGGAATTGCAGCTCGACAATCGAACCATCACACGATTCGCCGAAGATAAAGATCGCGGCATCCAGCAGCTCCGCCAATCTCTGGAGCGCGAGCGGGACGCGCTGGCCGCCCTGAATTCCTCGATCCAGGCTCGCGAGAAGAGCATGGCTGCGGCGTCCGCGGCCACCGATGCCTTGGAGAAATCCCGAAACCAAGCAGCCGGCGCGTTCACCCAACAGACGGCAAAAGCCGGCGAGGCCTTAGCGTCTCTCGACAAAGAGGCGGCGGCCTGGTCCGACTATTACGAAAAACTGACGCGGGCGATTCAGGCAGCCAACGCTCCTCCTCCGCCCCCGCCGACGCCCGCCGTCAGCGCGCCCGCGACGCCGCAAAGCACGTCGATACCTCCGGTGCCGCTGGCCCGCTACGTCGGAGGCTGGACCTTCCCCATGACGAACGGCCTGTTCCATGGACTCCGGCCCGAGTTCGTCGATCTGGTGGTGCACGAGGAGAACGGGCACGCCGACGGCACGCTGTACGCGCGCTTCCGAGTGCCGCCGGGAAGCGCGGCCGATCCGGTCGTGCGCTTCGATTTCCAGGGCGACTTCAGCCCCTCAATGAGCCAGCGTTTTTCCATCGTCAGTAGCGACGGAACGCAAGGCACGGTCGAACTGATTCCGGGTCCGGCGTTCAACTTGCTCGAGGTGAACTTCCAGGCCGTCCCGAGGCCTAACAAGATCGCGACCGGCAATTTCATTCTGGTGAAGAAGTAACTCGCCGCAAGTCGATCTGGCCTTCCGTTCGCGCCTGCCCTTCCGGCCGCCGATAGGTGAGCACCAGAGTGGCCTGCTCGGAATCCGGAATGAAAGACAGTTTCCCATGGGACCAAGCGTCGCTGGCGGCGATCGCCGCGCCCTGCGCGCCGATTCTCCATTCCAGTCCCGTGGGCGAAGCGATGTCTTGTGTGCGCGAGTCCCATTGCAAGGCGTAGCGCGCGCCGGCACGAAGTCCGCCGATGACCTGGCGCACCAGTTCGCAGGACTCAGGCTGCCGCCCGCTGAAGCGGAGCCGCAGGCCTGAGAATTCGGCAACCCGCGTCGCCGTTACTCCCGGCGTCTCCAACAGGCGCCAGTCGAAGCCGTGACCTATCGCCGGCGCCTCGAAATCCGGATGCGTGACTCCCCTCGGCCGCGCGTTCCCCAGAGCCTCCCAAAGATTTTCGGCTGCGCGGCCCTGCCCCGTCTCCAGAAGCGCGTCCGTCGCGGCGTACAGCAGCGGGAGATCATCGGCTGTGCGGATTTTCGCCAGCAAATCGGCGGCGCCGGCGATGGCATTCGACCGATGCCGTTGAAGCACGTATATCAGATACGAGCCTGCCACTTCGCGCCGTTCGGGAATGGCGCGATTGAGGATGGTCTGCGCATCTCCAGTCATCTGCCAGCAGAGATCGAACGCCGCGGCGCGGTCGCCATAGGATATCTCGAGCGCCGACCGGATCCAGTTCCAGAAGTCGCCGGAACGGCCCTGGCGGAAATAGAAATTCGCCAGAGTCCACCGCGTTTCAAACTGACGATCGACTGAGTAGGCTTCCTGAAGCCAGCGCTCAGCTTGCTGGGCTTCACCGCGCAGCTCAGCCGCCAGGCCCAGCCGGATGCGCGGAGCGGAAGAACGCGGATGCTCGGCTGCGAGTTGTTCCAGAAGCGGCGTCGGATCCTGGCCCGTGTATTCTGCCTGTAATGCAAGTGTCGACAAGTACTGGCTGTTGTGCGGAGCGAACTCGACCGCGCGCGCTACCTGCTCCGGCGTGCGCTGCCGAAATGCCGCATCGGCGCGGGCCAGACGAATCGACCACCAGGCCGCCGCCGCGAGCGCGATCAGGCAGAAGAGGATCAAGGATCGCTGGATGTAACACATCTGAATCACGTGAAAATTTCTTGCCGATCGGAATCCAGTGACCGTATACTGATTCCAGTGCTGGCACAAAGCATTCTTTCTTCTCTGGTTTTCTCTGTGGCCGTCACCGCTGCGCCCGCCATCGGAGTCGTCACCGCAAGCGGACATTTTAGCGTGGAGGGATCGCAGGTATGGGGCAACGCCACGCTGTTCGACGGAACGACCGTTGAAACCGCGGCAGCTTCCTCGGAATTGGCGCTGCGCAACGGCGTAATCCTGCAACTGGGCGCGGGATCGCGAGCGCAGATTTGGCAGAACCGTCTGGTTCTCGAAAAGGGCGTCGCGCAACTGGCCGCTCCGGCGTCGTTCCAGGTCAGCGTCCTGAATCATGCGAACCTGATCCGCGCTCCGTTTCGCGGGGCGGTGTTCCAGGCCGCTCCAGGACAGGCCGCTCCGGGACAGGCTGTGCATGTCGGATGCATGGTTTACAAGAACGGCCGCTTCCTGTTGCAGGATCAGAATACGATGGAAGTGATCGAGCTCTCGGGACCCGATCTGGCGGCGAACGTCGGCAATCGGGTGGAAGCGCGGGGATCCGCCTCTGGCGTCCGCCCGGCAGTGGCTCCGGCCACCAGCGTGATGAACGTGGTTTCGGTTGCGCCTCAGTCGCAAGGCGGATGCCTGAGCGTGGCGGCCGCGCTGAGCGCAACCACCGAAGTTCCTGCGGGCGTCGCTCCCGCAGCGGGCGGGGCCAAGCCGCCAGCGCCCGGCGCTCCAGCTCCGGCCCGCGCTGGAATGTCCACCGGAGCCAAGATCGCTATTGTCGGCGCGATCGCCGGCGGCGGCGCGGGCGCAGCGCTGGCGCTGGCAGGCGGCAAGAAGTCCACGAGCCAATAGACTCGGCCCAGCCCAAGCCCGCAATTATAATGGAGTGTGTCCCTCTCCACGAATACCTTTGTTGAAGCGAACAAAGAGCGGCTGCTTTCCGAGCTGAAGGATTTTCTTCGCATTCCCAGCGTCAGCACGCTGCCCGAACACGTTCCCGATATCCAGAAGGCCGCGGAATTCGTTGCGTCGAGCCTGCGCGCGGCCAGGATGGAGCACGTCGAGGTCATTCCGACCGCGGGACACCCTCTGATCTACGCTGACTGGCTCCATGCTCCCGGCAAGCCGACCGTGCTGTGCTACGGTCACTACGACGTCCAGCCGCCCGATCCGCTGGACGAATGGATCACGCCGCCGTTTGAGCCGACCGTCCGCGACGGCAACATCTACGCGCGCGGCTCGGCTGACGACAAGGGCCAGATGTATTCGCACATCAAGGCCATCGAAGCCCTGTTCGCCGTGCACGGAAACTTGCCCGTGAACGTAAAATTCCTGATCGAAGGGGAAGAGGAAGTCAGCGGCGCCGCGATCGCCAAATACGTCGCGGAAAATCCGTCGAAGCTGAAGGCTGATGTCGCTTTGGTCTCCGACACCGAGCTATACGCCGAAGGCATTCCGACGCTGTGCATCGGCCTGCGCGGACTGATCTACACGGAGATCGAAGCCCGCGGTCCATCCCGGGATCTGCATTCCGGTATGTACGGCGGCGCGGCCCCGAACGCGATTTTCGGACTCGTGGAACTTCTGTCAAAACTGAAAGACGCGCATGGGCACATCCACATTCCGGGAATCTATGACGACGTCGAGCCTCCCTCGCCCGCCGAGAAACATTCCTGGTCGATTCTTCCGTTCAAAGAAGAGGATTTTCTGAAGAACGAAGTCGGAGCGACGCAGCTCACCGGCGAGCCTGGATTCACGGTGCTCGAGCGGATCTGGGCCCGCCCGACCCTCGAAGTCCACGGCATCGTCGGCGGATTCACCGGAGCCGGCGCGAAGACCGTCATTCCGGCGAAGGCTACCGCAAAAGTAAGCATCCGCCTGGTGCCGAAGCAGGATCCGGAAAAAGTGATCGCCGCTTACAAGAAAGCCGTGAAGGGTTTCACCCCTGCCGGGATTCAGACCGATGTGAAAGTGCTGGCCTCGGGGCCCGCGATCAGCGTGAATCCGGATCATCCCGCGATCCGCGTCGCCGCCAAAGCGTTTTCCGACGTCCTCGGCCGCGAGACCGTGTTCATCCGCAGCGGCGGTTCGATTCCGATCGTGGGCGATTTCGCCAAGCACCTGGGCATCCCCACCATCCTGATGGGATTCGGCCTTCCCGACGATGGATTACATTCGCCCAATGAGAAATACAAGCTGGCGAACTACTACGCCGGGATCATGACCATTGCGCATTTCCTTGAACAATACGGCCAGTGACGATGTAGCCGGCAAGCCGCCCTCGCCATCCGAGAGCGTGGTGCGGTCGGCGGGCGTCGTTTCCATCGCGGTGTTCATGAGCCGCGTCACCGGCCTGCTCCGCGAGTCGGTGATGGCCCGCCTGTTTGGCGCGGGACTGATCTATGACGCGTTCATGCTCGGATTCCGGATCCCGAACCTGACGCGCGACCTGTTTGCCGAAGGGGCGCTCTCGAGCGCCTTCGTTCCGACCTTCACCGAGTACCTCAGCCGCCGCAGCAAGGAAGAAGCCGCGCGGCTGGCGAACCTGGTCGCAACTGCGCTGATCCTCGTGGTGGGCGCCGTCTGCGCGGCGGGCATGATCTTCGCGCCCACGCTCGTTCAACTGTTAGCACCGGGTTTCGCGGCGGTTCCCGGAAAATTCGAGCTGGCGGTGACCATGACGCGCATCATGTTCCCATTCCTGCTGCTGGTGGCGCTGGCCGCGCAAGCCATGGGGGTGCTGAACGCGTGCAACAAATTCGGCGTGCCCGCGATGGCTTCGACGTTTTTCAACATCGGTTCGGTTGGATTCGGAATCGTTCTGGGGATCTGGCTCGGTCCCCTGCTGCATCTTTCGCGCATCGAAGGGATGGCGATCGGCGTGGTGCTTGGGGGCGCTCTGCAACTCTTTTGGCAATTGCCGAGCCTGCACCACCTCGGATTCCGGTTTCACCTTGCGCTGAACTGGTCCGATCCCGGATTGCAGCGTATCCTGCGCCTGATGGTGCCCGCGATCCTGGGCAATGCGGCCGTGCAGATCAACGTGATGGTGAACACCAACTTCGCGTCCAGCATTTACGACCCCGTGCGCGGGCTGGACGGCCCCGTGAGCTGGCTGAGCTACGCGTTCCGGTTCATGCAGCTTCCGCTCGGACTGTTCGGCGTGGCGATGGCTTCGGCCACGCTGCCCTCGATCGCCCGGAGCGTCGCGCAGGGCCAGATGGACGAGTTTCGCCGCACGCTTTCGCATTCGCTGGGCACCGTGTTCCTGCTGACCATCCCCTCTTCGGTCGGCCTGGCGGTGCTGGGGAAATCGATCATCGGGGCGATCTATCAGGGTGGACGATTCCAGCCTTACGATACGCAGCAGACCGCACTCGCGCTTTCCTACTACGCGATCGGCCTGATGGGCTACGCCGCGCTCAAGGTTCTGAGCCCCGCGTTTTACGCCTTAAATGACGCGCGCACGCCCATGCTGGTGAGCCTGGCGTCCATATTGGTGAACTATCTGGCGGCCTCGAGTATGATCCGATTGGCCGGGCTGCGGCATGCGGGCCTGGCGCTTTCGACCTCGGCTGTCGCATTGTTCGGATTCGTCGTTCTGTTCGCGATTCTGCGGCGGCGCATCGGCGGCGTGTACGGGCGCGAATTGTCCGCGCAGGTCGGCAAGATCGCGCTGGCGTCCGGAGTGATGGGCGCGGCGATTTTCGTTTCCTCACGGGCGATGGAGACGTGGCTGGGCGTCTCCCAGATGGCGCGCCTGGCGGATTTAGCCGTGTCCCTGCCCTTGGGGTTGATCGTCTACTACGCCGCCTGCCGGGTGCTGGGGCTGACCGAAATCGACAGCGTGATCCGCGCGTTCGCCCGGCCGATCCAGCGACGGCTGCGGCGCGGATAAGTGGCTTGCGGCTTCGTTGTCGTCCAGCAGAGTGCACCAGATCCCGAGCCGACATCTTGCGTCACGCGAGGACAAGTACAGCGTCTGCCATTGCTCTTTACCCAGCCGAGGCAGAACTTCGTTCAGAATGTCGACCTGGAGCAGGAACTCAGGCGTATCAGGTTTCACTCGTGCCATCGCCAACCGACTTACTCGGGGCTGCTTCTGTCAGACTGTGAGTAGCTTTCGGAACCCTTCCCCGTCCAACCTTCGCCCGACGAAGAACGATCCAAACAGCGCATACACCGCGCTCACCTCATCGAAGCGCATCTCATAGATCAGCTTCTTGAACACCAGCGGATCGTCGGCGAACAGGTCGACGCCCCACTCCCAATCGTCGAAACCAATCGAGCCCGTGATGATCTGCCGCACCGTTCCGGCGTAGCGGCGGCCGATGGCGCCGTGCTCGGCCATCTGGCGCGCGCGCTCGGCGAAGGGAAGCTGGTACCAGTTTTTGTCTTCGCCCCGGCGCCGGTCCATGGGGTAGAAGCACAGGTACTTCGCCGGAGGCACGTCGGGAAACAGGCGCGGGCGCATGGCCTCGCGCTGGCGTTCGAGCGTCTGTTCGATTTCCGCGTTCCACTCCGGGCTATACGGCGCGATTCCCTTCTCCGCCAGTGCGCCGTAGGTCTTGCCGGTGGATTCATACAATCCCAACTCGACTACCGAAAGATAAGAGCTGGTCTGCTCCAGGTAGTCCCACAGGCGCAAATGCATCAGGCAGGTCTGGACCTCGCCAAGCTGGTCGAAGCCCGGCCGGAAATGCACCAGCATCAGGTCGCCCTTGTGCCCCAACATCCCGAAGGCTGCGCTGTTTTGTTTCTCCAGGGAAGCGAGCGTCGATGCGGCGTCGTTCAAAATCGCCGCACGATCGGCGGCTGGGAGAGCGCGCCAGGCGGCCCAGCGCACCCGCATCATCTGGTGGAGAACGCTCGAACCTTCGATGGTCAGCGGAACCGGAGGCGTCTTGTCGGCTTTGTTTTCGGCGTGTTGCATGTTCGTCTCTTCACTTTATCGCGTCCGGCGCGTGTTAAAATCAAGACTCCATGCACCCAGATGTTCATCTGGTGATTCAGATTCAATCGCTAGATCAAAGAATTGCAAGCCTCGAGAAGGAAATCGCTGCGCTTCCCAGGCACATTGCCACCATCGAGAAAGCTTTGGAGTCGCACCTCCGCAAGCTCGAAGCCGACAAAGCCGCTCTTTCCGCGAATCAGAAGGATCGCAAAAAGCTGGAAGGCGATATCCAGATGCACCAGCAGAAGATCTCCAAGCTGCGCGATCAGATGCTGCAAGCCAAGACCAACGAGCAGTACCGCGCCTTCCAGCACGAGATCGAGTTCATCGAAAAGGAAATCCGGACCGCCGAAGACCGGATTCTGGAATTGATGGGCGAGTCGGAGCCCCTCGATCAGAACGTCAAGAAGGCCGAAAAAGCCCTGGCCGAGGAGAAGAAGCAGGTGGAGGCGGAAAAGGCCAAGGCGCGCGAGCGCACGGCCGCCGATCAGAAAGAACTGGATGCGCTGCGCCAGGAGCGCCAGCAGGCCGTGGGCAAGCTGCCTAAACCTGCACTGAATGCCTACGAACGCATCCGCAAGAAATGGCACAACACGGTGGTGGCCGAAGCCACCGGCGGCCGCTGCTCCGCCTGCCAGATCGTGCTCCGCCCCCAGTTCCTACAGGACCTTCGGAAGGGCGATCAACTCATGTTCTGCGAAAGCTGCGGACGTTTCCTGTATTACAATCCGCCCGTGAACGTTGAAGACCTGGTTGGCCGGACTTGAATGAAGTCTGCCTGGACAGACAAGCCGGGCCCGGAGGTGGCCCGACCTGCTGTGCTTACTTGCTGAATCGGAGGGAATTCCGCGGGAACCGAACCTGTGGCCACCTCCCCCGAGACTGACTCACTTGCCCGGCTCCGCGCAGAATGTTTTGTTTCTCCTTTCTTACCAGGACTGCAATGCCCTTGAACAGGAGAAACTTTCGATTTTCACAAGATGTTTCTCTTGCGATTTGCATGGCTTACAAGCTAGGCTCTGTGGGTATGCTGTGCAAAAACCAGGACCCGGATGAATTGTAACGGTATTGAAACTTCCACGCGCGATTTCATCGAGATCCAAGGCAACTCGGTCATTTCGCATGTCGATCCGGTGCTGGGAGCGGCTCTGGAGCAACGCCGAGGCGGCGGGGATAAGACCTGGATCGCTCCTGGTTTCATCGATCTCCAGGTAAACGGATTCGCGGGCGTGGATTACAATTCGCCCTCCGCGCCGCTGGAGGAAATTGGCCGCTCGATCCGGGTCATGTTTGCGACCGGCGTGACCCGGTTCTTCCCGACGGTGATCACCGGAGCTCCGGACGATATGTTGGGCGCGCTGAAGAACCTGGCGCGTGCGAAAGCAACGCTGGCGGAAGGCGGCGCGATAGAGGCGTTCCACGTTGAAGGTCCGCATATCTCGCCCGAAGACGGCCCGCGCGGCGCGCATCCGAGGCGCTGGATCCGGCCGCCGGACTTCGACGAATTCCGCCGCTGGCAGGACGCGGCGCAAGGCAACATCCGCCTGGTGACGCTTTCGCCGGAATGGCCGCAGGCGAGCCAATACATCGAAACGTTAGCGCAGGAGGGCGTCGTCACCAGCATTGGCCATACGCGGGCTACACGGCAGCAGATCGCGGACGCTGTCCGCGCCGGGGCGACCCTTTCAACGCACCTGGGAAACGGCGCAGATGCTGTGCTTCCCCGCCATCCGAACTACCTCTGGGAGCAGCTCGCCGAAGACAAGCTGGCGGCGAGTTTCATTGTCGACGGGCACCATCTGCCGGATTCCTTTCTGCGCGTCGCGCTTCGCGCCAAGGGCATCGAGCGCAGCGTGCTGGTGACGGATGCAGTCATGCCGGCGATGTGCGCGCCCGGTCCGTACCGGCTGGGCGAAGTCGACGTGGAGCTGAAGGAAGACCAACGTGTAGTGCTGCGCGGCGGAACGCGCCTGGCCGGGTCGAGTCTCCGGATGGACACAGCAATTTCGAACGTGATGCAGATCGCCGGAGTGAGCCTGACCGAGGCCATCGCGATGGCGACGGTGAATCCGGCGCGGGTGGGCCGCATTGCAGGACGGCAACGCGGGCTTCGGCCCGGAGAACGATCGGATGTGGTGCGGTTTGAGATGGAAGACCATCGCGTTCGGGTGGTCGAAACGTATCTTGCGGGCGAGCGGGTCCACGCCGCATAACTCGCGCGCGGGGACGTGTGCTGCAATACAAATATGAGACGCGCTCTCCTTGCAGTTGTCGCCTGTGCCTTGGCTGGATGCACGAGCCGTTCCAATTCCGCCCAGGAGTTTGACAAGCTCACCCAGGATTTCATCTACGGAACCCTTTCTCTCTCGCCTGTCACCGCCACCGCCACCGGGTACCACACGCACAACGGCGTTCCGCTCGATGAGCTGATTGACGATTACAGCGCAGGCGGACTCGACCAGCAGCGGAACTTCTACCGCGATTTCCAGATGCGTACCGCCACGCTGGACACCTCCAAGCTCGACAAAGAGCAGCGGGCGGATCTCGACATTCTCAAGAACAACATCGAACTAGCGCTGCTGGAGCTCGATACGATCCAGAGCTACAAGCACAATCCCACGGTCTATGTGGAACTCGCCGGAAACGCCTTGTACACGCCCTACATGCTCAACTACGCTCCGGCCGAGAAGCGCTTCGGGCAAATTATCAAGCGCCTGGAGCGCCTGCCTGCGCTGTTCGAGCAGGCCAAAGTGAACCTGACGGATTCGCCCGAGATATGGAACCGCGTGGCGCGCGAGGAAAATGACGGAAATATCGCGCTGATCGACAAAACCCTGCGGGCGGCGGCCCCTGAATCGCAGAAAGCAGCGTATGCGCCCGCCGCGGAGAAGGCGATCGCAGCAGCGCGCGATTTCAGCGCATTCCTCAAGGACAAGCTCTCCGCCAAGACCTCCGACTGGCGCCTGGGAAAAGAAAAATACGCGCGCAAATTCGCCCTGGTCCTGGCCTCGGGCCGCACCCCGGAGGACTTGCTGGCTGCGGCGGAATCCGATCTGAAGACGGTGCGCGCGGAAATGGCCAAGCTCGCCGCGCCGCAAACGGTCGAGCAGGCGCTCGACGAGATCGCGCGCCAGCACGCGACCCGCGACACCTATATCGAACAGGCCAAGCAGGACCTGGCCCAGGCCACGGCTTTTGTGAAGGCGAAGGATCTGCTCACACTGCCGCCCCAGTCGAATCTGCAAGTGATTGAGACGCCGGAATTCATGCGCGGCATCTATGGCGTCGGCGGATTCAATCCTGCGCCGCCGCTCGAGCCGCAGCTCGGAGCCTACTATTGGATCACGCCGATTCCCAAGGACTGGCCGGCGGCGCGCGTGGAATCGAAGCTCCGGGAGTACAACAAGTATGGCCTCCAGGAGCTGACGATCCACGAAGCCATGCCTGGCCACTACGTGCAATTGGAATACGCAAACGAGGTCCAGCCGGTATCACGCCGGCTGCTTCGCACGATCTTCGCCAATACGCCGTACGTCGAAGGCTACGCTGTGTACGCGCAACAAATGATGTCCGACGCAGGCTACATGGACAACAGCAAGGGCCTGTGGCTCACGTTCTATAAACAGATCCTGCGGGTTCTGGCGAACACGATTCTGGATGTCCGGCTTCAAACCATGCACATGACGGACCAGGAAGCGCTGGACCTCATGATGAAGCAGACCTATCAGGAGAAGGAAGAAGCCACGGCCAAACTCCAGCGGGCGCAGCTTTCATCCTGCCAACTGCCGACCTACTACGTCGGGTGGAAAGGATGGCTGGATGTCCGCGAGCGCTACAAGCAGCGCAAGGGCGCGTCGTACTCGCTCAAAGAGTTCCATGAGCGGGCGCTCAAGGAGAGCGCGGTGCCGCTTCCGGCGCTGGATGCTCTTCTACAGTAATATTCTGCGTTAGACAATACCGGCCCCCGCCGCGCGGTGGTATGCTTGCCACCATGAAGCGTAAAATCATCAATCTCATCTTTGCCGGCGTGGCGGCGATCGGCCCCGCGGCCTGGACTTCCGCTATCGCGCAGGCCCGCAAGCCTGCGCCTCCGAAATCGCTGCGTCTCTACGTCTTGGATTGCGGCCGGATCAACGTGGCGAACGGCGACTCGATGGGATTCAAGCCAGGGGAGCTGGCGACGGCCAACATGGTCACGCCGTGTTTCTTGATCGTCCATCCTCGGGGCACGCTGATGTGGGATACCGGAGAGATCCCCGATAGCGCGTTCCAGAACGGAGTCCGGCCGCAAACTGCCGGAGCCTTCGTGGTAGACCGTCCGCTCCTGCCGCAGTTGGCTGCGCTCGGCTACACGCCCGCCGACATCACGTATCTGGCGCTTTCCCACTATCACGGCGATCACGTAGCCAACGCCAATGCCTTCGCCGGCTCGACGTGGATCGTACAAAAAGGCGACCGCGATGCGATCTTTGCACCCCGGGTCGATAACCAAAAAAAGTTGGGAGGTGTCGGCGATCCGGCGTACTTTACCGAGCTGGCTAAGAGTAGAACAATGTTACTCAATGGCGAGGATCGCGACGTATTCGGCGACGGCACGGTGGTGATCAAGTTCACGCCCGGGCATACTCCGGGCCACCAGTCCCTGTTTTTAAAGCTTGCCAAAACCGGGCCTGTATTACTCTCAGGCGATCTTTACCACTATCCCGAGGAGATTTCCTACAAACGAATCCCTCCCTTCGATTCCGACAAGGAGCAGACGGCCAAGAGCCGCGCCATGATCGAGGACTTCGTTAAGAAAAACCACGCCCAGTTGTGGATCCAGCACGACTATACGGCTGGCATCAAACGCAAGATCGCACCCGAGTTTTACGAGTAACCTGGGCGGCTACCTGCTGACCGAGGCGCGCGCGACTCTCACTGCCGAGCCCGACGACATGGATTCGTAGTAGCCCAGAAACCGCTTGGGCTCGAACGCATCGTAGGGCTTCAGATTGTTGGCCCAGCGGTACGAGATCGGTTGGAACCACAATTCGGCCTCCACCTGGAACGGACCCTGCGCGTTTGCGAGGTTCACCGAATAGCGGATCTTGTCTCCGCCGCCGGTGAAGTCCGCATCCTGGGCGGCGTCGCCTATAACCGCGATTTCCGCGGCGGCGCCAGCCTTGTTGAATCCGCGCGGCAGCAGCCGGTTGTCCTTGATATAGCGAACCGCATTGAGCAAGCCCGTGGTGATCTTGCCAGCCCGATCCACAATAATGTCTTCGTAGATCTGCACCTGGTCGGGCGAAGTGATTTCGGTGTAATGCGGCTCGTATTTCTGCGCGTCCGCGTCGTTATCGTTGCCGCGGATCAGCCCGCTTGGTTCGATCGCCCCCGATTCGAATACCACCGCTCCATTCCGGTCCTTCACGGTCACGTGGAGCCAGGCGCGCCGTGATGGATACGCCGTCGGGAATTTATGCCCGCTGAGGTTCTGAACCGAAATATCGGCCTGGAGACGGCCCCCGGAGACGCTCACACTGTCGAGCGACACTTGCGCCGTCTTTGTCTCGAGGTGCTCCACAGTACGGTTGGCGGCAGCTTCGAATTCCTCGGGCAGCGCGATCACGCTCAAGTCGGCACGATAGCGGTTGAGCATTCTCTGGATGAAGAAGTTTCCGCCTACGAAGACGTGCCTGCTCACATCCTCGCGAGTCACACCGAGAACCTTCGTGACCGGCACAGGCTCCTGGAACGGCGGCATGTGGCAATTCTGGCAGCTCTGTTTATCTTTGTAGTCGCTGTTCAGCCATTCCTGGTAGGGGACCTGCTCCGGCAGTTCGCCGATCACTTCGCCCGCGGGTCCCAGCGCCTTCGTGATCAGGGTGTGGCACGTGGCGCACAGTTCCGATTGCCGGATGTGATCCGACTGTGTCGGCGTGTAGCCTTCCGAGGAGGTGAGCATGATCCGGTTCTGTCCCTTGTCGACCTTGAACGGACCATACTCCTGCCGCTCACCGGGCTTGCGGGTGGTATCGACAACGAAATTCCCCACCAGACTTTCGCGCGTGCCCAGTTTATCCTTGGTAATCTGATGACACAATGAGCAAGACACGCCATCCTCGGCAAGTTTGTCCCCCCGCTTGTCCGAATCGAAGGCCAGGTGCGCGAACACTTCGCCCTCTCGACCATTGGCGTGCGATTCATAGCGCATCATCGGCATGTGGCACTTCGAGCACTCGTCTTGAATCTCCTTGGAAGCCTCGGGATGATCAAGCGTCTCGCGCCGCACCCCCGATTGCCAGTACGGATCGCGCGCGGAGTTGGCCATGATGGTCGGCCGCCAGGCGAAGCCGATCGAGGCATCCTCGCCGGCCGATGTGGTCATTCCGTTGTGGCAAGCGAAGCAACGGTCTGAAGTCTGAAAGAGCGGACCGACTTTCTTGTGGACCTCCGCTGCACGGTCGGCGCCGTGCGCCAGCAAACCCACAGCAAAACAGGACACGAGGACTCGTTTCATGGCTATTTCCACCCGTCGCGCAGGCCGCCGTCAAACCAGTCCCAAAGTATATAGAAGACGACCTGGGTCGCGCGTCCGGCAGTATGGTTCATTGGGACCTGAACGCCCACGTTCGCAAGGATGTGTTGCCGCTTGCTGAGCGAGACCTGAAGTTGCGGCAGGAGGTCCCAGTTCGTCTTTGCGCCATCGATCAGATCTCGATCCGACAAAAACTCGACCATCGGTGTCCAGATGCGCCCGAATCCCTGGTTTTGTGCGAACGTCTTCCCCACAGCCGTCCGCCAGAACACCGCCTGTGGCGCCTTATTGGTGTGGGTCGGCAGCTCCGCGCCGAACTGCGTCTGAAGGAAGCTCAAGGCGCGGGACTTCGGCGGCAGCCTTTGTCCGAACGCAGCAAAGGTTTCGAATGTCGTCACTCCGCTGCCTAAGCCCCGCAGGGTGTCTCCCGTCGGAACGTTCACTTCTCCCTGAAGGCTGAATATGGAACCTGTCTTGGAACTGTGCGCGACCACGCGCTTGAACCCCAGCACCAGATCGCCGGGACCTCCAAACCATGTTCCTGTACTCTGCTGCTGAAAACTGAACGGAGCGGTGAGCTCAAGCTGGTTCCTGGCTCCGATCCGCCGCTCGTAGGTGAGCACGGGAGATACGGCCCCGTTTTGGTTCGTGTTCACCGCCGTGGTGAGCACGGTTTCATCTTCAGGAAAGGCTTTCTCGGTGGCGATGGCGCGCGGCAGGTTGAGCTCGCCCAAAGGCCAAGCCGGGTCGGAACATTGCGCCCGAAGATAGGCGATGACCTTGTCGATCTGTTCGTCGGTCAGCGCCTCTGAGAACGAGGGCATGATGGGCGAAAACCCGCGGCCATGTCCGCCCTCATGGATGGTTGCCTTCCAGTCGAACTCCCGCTCCCGCGTGCTGCCGTTGCAGTCGCTGAAATTGGGGAACGTCTTCGGGGGCTCGAAACCCAGAGTGGTTTGTGGCTGACCCGTGCCGTTCGGACCGTGGCAGGCGATGCAGGCCGCCTTGAAAATTTCTTCTCCCGTATCGAGCTTCAGCGGCGCGCCGGCTTGCGTCTGCGCGAATGCGATGGAATGCATCCACACCGCAGCCAGGACGATTGCGACGGGCAGATAGCCCCAGATGGAAGAATTTGGCGATTCGGGTGCGGAAGAGATGAACTTGAGCTTATGTAGACGCATAACTCCCAACCATTGGAAAACGCTTAGATTTAGCGTACCAGAGCGGAGGTAGTCCAGACGGAGCGCCGGCAACGAGGAAGGCGGACGCATTGCCCGGATGCGGAGAGGGGGCGCACCCGCGGCCCTTTACGGGCTAACTGGAAAACAGCCGTTTGAAGAAGCGCCGGAACTGCCAATGTTTTCCGGGGCAGCGTTCCCAATCCGACGGAGCGAAGCTGATCACGTTGGTGCCGCGCTCCACCCACAGTACCAGCGGATCGGCATTGGGATAGGAAACGTTGAACACCACGCCCTCGCCGCAGTAGTCGATGTTATCGATCCTGGCGGCGGCTCCGTGCGAATACGGCGTGCCGGGACCCCAGTCCTTTTCGAACATGTCGAACGGGTTGTACCGGCAGGCGCTGTCGGTTGGGCACCACATGCGATACGCGCCTTGAAAATCGTTGTTCTGGAGCGCAGCGAAGAAGCGCTTGAGCGCCTGCTCCTGGCTCCAGGTCCGGAAATAGAAATAGGAAGACGTGGCGACAATGGCCACCGCCAGGACGCTCAAAACGATGCCCTTGATCCAGCGCCAGCGGCGTTCTTCGCCAGCTCCGTAGGTGTCCAGGAAACCGGCCATACGCGCGCTATTTTGCAGGGTAGGCCTTATCGTACGCAGCCACGACCTGGTCCGTAATCTCGATACCCGTCTTGACGAACGGCACGGCCGCCGAATCGACAATCATGTCCAGGCCCTTCTCCTCGGCGACCTTCTTGAGCAGCTCCTGCATGCGCGTGCTGGCGCGACGGACCGCCTCATCGCGTTCGGCTTCGATGTCCGCCTGAAGGTCGTCGCTCATGCGCTGAAGTTGCGTCTGCTTGCGTTGCCCGCGAGCCTGAAGATCGGCCTCGCCTGCCGAGCTGAGCTTGCCCTGGCTGGCGTTAAGCTGCGTCTGAATATCGGCCAGCTCCTGTTGGCCCTTCTGGAGCGCGTCCTGCCGCGGCTTGTATTTGGCCTGAAGGTCCCGGAGGGCTTTCTGGATCTCGGCCGTGCTCAGCACGGCGTTCTGAAAATTGATCACGGCGACCTTCGCTTGGGTCGGGGCGGCTTGCGAGGCGGCGGGCGCCTGCCCCTGGATCGCGCTGGTGCACATCAACCCGGCAGCGCACACCGCCGCGACGGGAGGCATAAGAAAACGCATGAGCGAGTGAAACTCCTTTTAACCCATTCTACAACCGGCGATTTACTTCAGCATCTCCGTAAGCACGCGGCCCATATTTCCACTGGGGGGCTCGATACCCAGCAACGCGGCCAGCGTGGGAGCGATGTCCTGGATGCCAATGTTTTCCGGATACACTCCCGGGCGAATGCGGCTCGCGGAACCCAGAAAAATGACCGGAACATGCGTGTCGTACTCATACGGCGATCCATGCGTGGTGCCGGTCGCACTGAAGATATAGTACGGTTCGGTCACCGTGAAAATGTCCGGTGCGCGGCCCGCGTAGAAGCCGTTTCGAACCCTGGTATCCACAGGATCCTGCCCGAGTCTCCCTTCGATTAGTTGTGCTTTCGTATAGACGCGCGCGATGTGCGGCTGCGCGCGGATTGTGTCAGCGGCCACTTCTTGCACCTCAGCCATATCGAGCTTTTTCCCCGGAATCGGATCGGGGCTGAAGTATATGACACCGTCCGCGCTGAACGAGATCCACTGCCCGCTGCCGAATTTTTCGTTCAGCGCGCTTTCGACCGCCGCCCGGCAGGTATTCCAGGCGATCCTGCCTCCCGGCATTCCGCGCTTCCGGTTCCCTTCCGGAACCGGGACCACGCCATGATCGGCCGTGAACGCCACCAGCACGCTCTCCCGCCCCACCCGCGCTTCGGCGGCGTCGATGAGCGCTCCCATCAACGCATCCACGCGCTTCACCATATCGTGAATTTCCGGAGAATCCGGCCCGTCGCGATGACCGACGTAGTCGACCGACGAATAGCTGATGGCCAGCAGGTCGGTCTTGCCGCCGGCGCCCAGATTCTCGGCCGAAAGAGCCCGCATCGCTAGCGCCTGCAACAGCTCGTCGCCGAAAGGCGAGGCGTCAATCGCGTTATAGAGTTGAGGTCCGCCTGCCGGCATTTTGTGCCCGAGCCAGTCCAGGCCCGCATATTTGTCGGCGGGACGGGCCGCGTTGAAGTCGCGGACCCAGGAAGGAAGTTCCGCAAAATAATACGTGCTGGAGACAAAGTTGCCGGACCGTCCGTCGAACCAGTACGCTCCGTCAGCCATGTGGCCCGAGGGAAGAATCGCGCTGCGGTCCTTTAAAGAAATGCCGATGACTTTCCCGCCCTTGCCCGAAAGCTTGAGTTCGTCTCCGATCGTGGACACCAGCAGACGCCTGGGAGAAGACCCCGTTCCTGTTGCGCCGAGCAGACTTGTGTTCTCGTCGGAGACGCTGGTCACGGCCCGGCCTTGCGTGCGGTCCCACCATTGGTTGCCGATAATGCCGCTGATGGCGGGCGTCGCGCCAGTCAGGAAGGTCGAGTGCCCGACCGCCGTGACGGTCGGCGATGCCGGATAGGTCGCGTTTGTATAGACTGCGCCCTGCTCCAGCAGGCGCTTGAAGCCGCCGGTGAATTCGCCGCGAAAGCGCGTCAGGTAGTCGTAACGGAACTGGTCCACGACAACTGCGAGAACCAGTTTCGGCTGGGCGGACGCTTGCCTGGCTTGTGGCGCCTGTCCCCAGGAGACCGATATCCAGAGGCACAGGCCCAGCCAGACGGCGAGGAATCGCCTTCGCATAACGATTCAGTCTAGCAACGTTGCGTGTCTCAACGATTACTGCTGCTGACGGCCGCCGCTCTGGCGTGCGAGCTGAACCCGCGCGTTCTCCAGCTTATCGCGGACCTTCGCCATTTCGGCGTTGTCGAGCTCGGCAGGCGAGCTGGTCTGCCATTCCTGGAGCGAAGCTTCCCACTGCGCGATCGCTTCGCGAACCTTCGAGGCCTTGAAGAGTACCTCGGCGTAATGATCCCGCATAGTGGGATCGTGCGGGGTTAGCTCTACGGCGCGGCGCATGTTTTCCTCGGCTTCCGCAAGTTTCCCGAGCCGGTAGTAGGCCCAGCCGAGACTATCCAGATACGCGCCATTGTTGGGTTCCTGGTCCACCGCCTTCTGAATCATCGCCAGCGCTTCCGGCACCCGCAGGTTACGGTCCGTCAGCATGTAGCCCAGGTAGTTCAAGGTCGCCGCATTATTCGGCCGGACCGCCAGGATTTTGCGAAACTCGGTTTCGGCTGCCGGAACGTTCTTCATCTTCTCGAACATGGCGCCGCGCTGGAACCACACATCGATCTTTTCGTCTTCGCCATCGGAAAGCTTCTCGGCCGCATCCAGCGCCTTGGCCGTCTCATCGAACTTCCGGCCTTTCATGTAGATGTCCGCCAGGGCGAGCTGAATCGCGCGGTCGTTCTTGCCTCCCAGCAGTTTCTTGACGTCCGAAGCAGCAGCTTCCGCCTTGCCCATCTCGGCCATCAAAGAGGCGCGCGCAAGCCGCACATCCGGGTCGGCGGGCCACTTCTTGTACGCGGCATCCGATTCTTCCTGAGCCTTGGAGAATTCCTTCGCCGCGATATAGGTTTGGATGATGCTCGCGCTGGCTTGCGGCGCTTTCGATGCATCCAGAGTTGCGATCTGCCGGTAGGTGTCCACCGCCGGCTGAATCCGGTCCGAGAGCCGTTGCATGAGCGCGAGCTGCTCCAGCAGACCGATCCGCGCGTCCGCTTGGGCCGGATCGTAGGAGCGCCGTTCGGTTTGCTTCAAAATATCCTGGATTTCGTCGATCGCCTCGCCCAGCTTTCCCTCGGCTTGCAGGATCCCGACCTCGTTCAGCTTGATCTGGATGCTGTTCGGATCGACGGCTTTGGCCTTCTCGGCGGCCTCCCGAGCCTTGGGCAGATCGCCCTTCTGCCGATAGAGCTGCGAGATCCGCAGAAGCGCGTCGGCGTCCGTCGGATCGTCGCTCGCCAGTTCCTGGTAGGCCGCGAGCGCCTCATCGTAGCGCTCCGCGGAAATCAGATACTGAGCCATCGCACGTTCGATATCGGCCGCGTTCGGCGGATTCAGATCCAAGGCGTGGCGCAAGGCATCTGCGGCGAGGCCGTACTCTTTCAGTTGTTCATAAGCGTCAGCCAGGCGCTTGAGACTGTCCGCGCTCGGACTCTTTTCCGCAGCCTTCTTCAACAGATCCGCCGCCGCGGCCCCATCCCCCTTGATGCTCAAAACCGTTGCCAGGCCCGTGAGCCCGTCGTCATTATCCGGTTCGATCTCCAGCGCCTTGCGGAACGCGCGTTCGGCGTCGTCGATATTCTGCGCGGCGCTTTGCAGGCGTCCGAGCCACACCCATGCGTCGGCATCCTTCGGCGCCAATTGGGTGATTTTCTGATATTCCTGGGTAGCCTGCCGCAACATCGTCTCATTCACGCGGCCGCGCTGGGCGTCGATCTGCCGGACGTAAATCCTGGCCAGAATGCGATGCGCCGCCAGATCGTTGGGGTTCTGCCGGATCGTTTGCTCGGCATCCGTCTGCCCGTCGCGCAAACGGCCGGTCTGCGCATACAGGTCCGAAAGCTCCTCGGGCAGAAGCGCCGAACTCGGATCGGCTTTGATCGCGGCCTTGTAATTTTCAATGGCCAGGTTGACGTACTCGTTGCGATTCCCGCTGTTTGCCGCCAGTTCGGCGTACATATGAGCCGCCGTGTAGTGATAATACGCGGACGCTCGATCCGGACTCGACCCGGCTGCGCTTGCCTGACCCCAGCAGATCCCACCCCCCAGCGCCGAGATCAGGAAGACTGCGTTCAGTAGTCGCATATGCGTTCGTGTTCCTTAACTGGCCGGTTGCTTGTCCGAAGCCGCTGTGGAGTCCGGCGAACCACCCACACCCAGTATATCCATGTCGTATGAAGGACGTGCGCCGCATGAATGTGTGCGCCGAACGTTACCATGACAGCACATGGATGCGGGCGGCCAAACCGGGAACGCGGCACGACCTATGGTGGTGGTCGCGGGCCCGACTGCTTCCGGTAAGAGCGAAACGGCTTTACGCATCGCGGAGAGGTTTTCCGGCGAAATTGTCAATTGCGACGCAGTCCAGCTTTACCGTGGGTTCGACATCGGAACTGCCAAGACGCCCGTCGATGCCCGCCGCGGTATACCCCATCATCTGTTTGACGTGCTCGACCCCAGGGAGCGTTTCTCGGCAGGCGATTATGCCCGCATCGCCCGGAACGTGATCGGCGCGGTCTCCTCGCGCGGGCAGCTTCCCGTAATCGTCGGAGGAACCGGTTTTTACCTCCGAGCCCTGCTCGATGGTCTCCCGTCCCTGCCCTCGCGCGATGAGGAATTGCGGAACCGCCTCGCGAAACGGGAGCAGCGGCGACCCGGGTCGCTCCACCGCATGCTCCTGCGGCTCGAACCGGCAGCCGCTGCCCGGATCCATCCTCGGGACGTCCAGAAGGCAATGCGCGCCCTGGAGATCCGTCTGCTCACTCGTTCCGCGCTGCCGCCTCAATCGGAAGGCCGTCCGCTCGAAGGCTTCAGGATTCTCCAGATCGGACTGGCGCCGGAACGGGCGCAACTGGCGGAAGCGATCGCCGCGCGCACCCGGCGGATGTTCCGGGAAGGTTTCCTAGAGGAGGTTCGAAATCTGCTGGCGAGCGGACTTTCCGGTGCAGAGAAACCATTCGAGTCCCTGGGCTATAGACAAGCGCTGGCGTATCTACGAGGCCAGCTCACTCGTGAGCAGGCAATGGAGGCCACGGAAATCGAAACGCGCCAGTACGCGAAGCGGCAGCTTACCTGGTTCCGCCGCGACAGCCGGATTCTCTGGTTCGCCGGTTTCGGATCCCATCCACCTGTCTCTGAGGCCGTCCTGGACGCCGTTCGGAACTTCCTCTCCGGCGGAGGCGTCGAGAAAAATCTCGAGGCGGCCCGCTGAAGCGTGCGCGGCGTGCCCGCTTGTGGCGCAAGCTCTCCGCTTGCCGCGCCGCCACTCCCTGGCGACCCAGGAATTCGGTTTTTCGGCCGCGTTCCGCCCCGCCAATTCCGAATTCTACAGAGAATTCCGCTGCCTGCCGATGGATTAGTACTGATTTCGCGATGAGTACAACGCAACGAGATCCACGCCGCCGCGCTCCGCGCCGCAACGTCTCCGCGCCCTCTGTGATCCGAGTGGAATTGCGTGACGGCATGGGAAATCCCCGCAATATCACGGCTGACTTGATTGACTGGTCCGACACTGGCTTGAGCATCTCCCTGGTTGCTCCGATCAAACCAGGCATCGTCATTACCGTTCGGGGCAAGCTGGGCGACGAGCGTATCGAGATTTCGCGCCGCGCCACCGTCACGTGGTGCAAGGAGGATCCCAAAGGGGGATATCGCGCCGGCCTCGAGTTCATCGAAACCAAGTCGGAAGGGCCCCACGGCAGCTACCAACACGAATTCAAGGAGCGGACCGATGCGCAGGAGCCGGGCGCCGCTAACGGCCAGCCGCAGGACTACTACGAGATCATGCAGTTGAGTCCAAACGCGGACACGGAAACCATACACCGCGTGTACCGGCTGCTGGCGCAGCGCTATCATCCCGATAACGCCGCTACCGGCAACTCCGAACTCTTTGTGCAGCTCACCGAAGCGTTTCAGACGCTGAGCGATCCGGAACGCCGCGCCGCTTACGACGCGCGTCACAGCCAGGAACGGAAACTTCGTTGGAAGATTTTCGATCAGGCCGAAGTCGCCGCCGGGCCGGAAATCGAAAAGAAGAAGCGTCAGGGCATCCTGGCGCTGTTGTACGCCACGACGCTGAGAGATCCGGACCGGGCTTCCATGACCGTCCACGCGTTTGAGGATATGCTGGGTTGCCCGCGCGAGCACCTGGAAGCCGCCCTGTGGTATTTAAAGGGGAAAGGATACGTCCAGCGGGGCGACGGCGGACGCTATACGCTGACTGTGGACGGATTCCAAGAAGCCGAAGAGCACTGTGTGAAGCAGATGGAAATCGCCGGAGAGCTTCCCGCCCCTTCCAAGCAGTACAATTCCCACTGATAGACTGAAGCAATGCGGCTTTACGTGCGCCTGGCGCTGGTTGTCTCCGCGGGCGCGATCCGGCTGTGGGCCGCGAACACCGCTGTCCTTCCCTTCTCCAATTCTTCCTCCGTTCCGCCCCAGAGTGCGGCTGGAGCCAGCCCCAATCCCGCCAGCCCAAATCCGTCAAGCATGGACTGGATCGGGGAAAGCATCGCCGAAACGTTGCGCTCGGCTTTTTCCGCGCGCGGCGTGCTCACTATCGAACGCGAGCAGATTGCTGAAGCGTATCGCCGCCTCCAGCTTCGCGAGCTCGCGGGGTTGACGCACGCATCGGTCTTGAAACTCGGCGAGGTTCTGGACGCGGAGCAGATCGTTCACGGAACCTTTTCTTTCGTTCCTGCCGCAATCACTGCGAATTCCGCAGGCGCCTCCAAAGGATCCCTCAGAATTCAGGCTCGCGTTTCCGATCGCCGCCGCTTGCGCCAGAGCGCCGTGTTCGAGGAAAGGGGAGCGCTGGAAGACCTCGCCACACTCGAATCGCACCTTGCCTGGCGTGCGCTGACGATCGTCGATCCCACGCGCGCTCCGGCCGAATCGGAGTTCCGTTCCCTGCGCGCCCCTGTGGCGCTCGATGTGCTGGAGAATTACATCCGCGGCCTGTTGGCCTCGACGCCGGAACAGAAAGACAAGTTTTTCGCGCAGGCGGCGCGCCTGGATCCCAATTTCTCCCCGTCTGCTTTCGAGTTGGGCAAACTCCGTTTCGGCAGGAAAGAATATCGCGAGGCGGCGAGCTGGCTGGAGCATGTCGGCCCGTCCGAGCCTCGCTATCGCGAAGCCAGCTTCTTGCTCGGTTACGCGCGCTACCAGGCGGGCGATTTCCCGGGGGCGCAAAAGGCGTTCCAGGCCGTCGCCGATGCGGTGCCAATCAGCAGCGTGCTGAACAACCTGGGCGCGGCCGCGAGCCGCCAGAATCTTCCCCAGGCTCTCGAACTGTTCCGCAAGGCGCTGGAGCAGGATCCCAGCGACCCCGACTATCACTTTAACGTCGGATACGCTCTGTTCAAGAAAGGCGACTTCACGGCCGCCGCAGAACGGTTTCGCGAGACACTGGATCGCGATCCTGGCGATCAGATGGCGACGCTGCTGCTGGGGCGCTGCCTGAAAAAACAAGGCTTGCGGTCTGGCGCCGCTTCCGACGCACGACTCCAGGGCTTGGAGCGGCTGAAGGACACCTACGAAGAGCGTGTGTATTTTCAACTCAAATCAATCCTGGAATCACCGCGGCCGTGAACTGGAGGGGAGAGCCGCGACCGTGGCGGAACGGCGTTGGTTATAATCCTTAAAGCCCATGCTGGAAGCCTTTGGCGCTTCGGACCCGGGTTGCGTCCGCAGCAATAATGAAGATTATTTCCTGGTTGCGCCCTCCATCGGGCTATACCTGGTAGCCGATGGCATGGGAGGCGCGCAGGCGGGCGAGCATGCCTCGCGGCTCGCCGCGGAAACCGTTCAACAGGCCGTTCAGCAAAACCCGCGGGCCATGGACACGGATAGCCTGGTGGGAGCCTTCGGGCGCGCCAATCAGCGGATCATGCAAGAGGCCGCCGCAAATCCCGACATGGAGGGAATGGGCACGACGCTCGTGGCCGCCGTCGAAAACGACGGCGATCTCATCGTCGCCAGCGTCGGCGATAGCCGCGTGTACACGTTCCAGAACGGAGTTCTACAAGCGGTTACCGAGGATCAAACGTGGGTCAATGAAGTCGGGCGCCGGCTGGGCATCGATGAAGAAAATCTGAAGAATCATCCCATGCGGCACGTGCTCACCATGGCGATCGGCGTTTCCGAAAACCTGCGGGTTCACACGCACCGGATCAAACCCTCGCCCGGGATGCTGATTCTTTTGTGCAGCGACGGCCTGCACGGCGTCCTGAGCGAGGAAGAACTCCGGAAAGCGCTCGCCGCGACGGCCTCGCTGGAAGCCACGAGCAAGGAACTGATCGATCTCGCCCGCAAGCACGGTGGCCCGGACAATATCACGGCCGTGCTGCTGCGCGCCGCATAGGATCGAACTCGCCTGGCGTCCGAGCAGCTCCGCGCATGCCGTTGTCCTTTACTTGCAATTAAATAAGATGCTACTCTCAGTTCTTATACATGCGAACTGCCGACCTCATTCATCAGAAAAGGGATGGCGAAGAACTGTCTCCGGAGGAGATCGCTTTCCTCGTTGACGGCTATCTGAGCGGAGAAATTCCCGATTATCAGATGTCCGCGTTCCTCATGGCCACCTACTATTCGGGCATGAGCGATCGAGAAGTCAGTGCGATGACCGAGCGCCTGATCGCTTCGGGAGAAACCATCAATCTGTCCGGCGTCTCCGGCGTTAAGGTAGACAAGCACTCTACCGGAGGAGTCGGCGACAAAACCAGTCTGGTGGCCGCGCCGCTTGCCGCCGCCGCGGGCGCCGTCGTCCCGATGACGGGCGGGCGCGCTTACGGCTTTATCGGCGGGACGCTCGATAAGCTCGAAGCCATTCCCGGATTGCGGACGAACCTCAGCGCGGACGAATTCGCGGCTCAGCTCAACGAGCATAAACTGGCCTTCGCCGCCGTGCCTGCCCAGATTGTACCCGCGGATGCGCGGCTGCAGGCTCTGCGTGAAGCCACCGCGACTACCGAATCGATTGCCCTGCTGGCGACTTCGATCATGTCGCGCAAGATGGCGTCTGGAATCGATGCGCTGGTCCTGGACGTAAAGGTGGGATCGGGAGCGTTCATCAAGCGTCAGGTAGATGCGCGGCGTCTGGCGCAGTTGATGGTTGGAATCGGGCGGCGCATGGATAAACGCGTGCAGGCGCTCATCACCGATATGAACCAGCCGCTCGGGTTCGCCGTGGGCAACGCGCTGGAGGTCATGGAAGTTTCCCAGACGCTGCAAAACGTCGGACCAACCGACCTCACCCGCCTTTCCCTGGAACTGGCTGCCCGCATGATCCACCTGGGCAAGATCACCGCCAGTATCGAGGAAGCACGCGAACTGGCGCAAACCAAGCTCCTGGATGGCTCCGGATACCGCAAGCTCAAGGAAGTGATCGTGGCGCAGGGCGGAGACGCCCGCGTGATGGACCGGTTCGAGCTGCTCCCCAACGCGACCGGCGCCCGCGAGATCAATTCGCCGCGGTCGGGCTTTGTGAGCGCCATCGACGCCGAAGGGATTGGCCAGGCTTCCGCCATGATCGGCGCGGGACGCGAGTCTAAAGACGACACGATCGATCCGGCCGTGGGCGTCATCCTGGAGGTCAAAGTCGGCCAGAAGGTCGATGCCGGCGGGGTTTTGTGCCGGCTCTACTACACGCGCGAGGATCATGTGGAAGAAGCCGCTCAGCTTGTGGAGGGGGCGTTCCGTATTTCCTCCAGCA